>MAAB01040496.1_pt1 | contig 224648 bp, 202 predicted proteins | sample 1115991 | NCBI WGS metagenome assembly MAAB01 (sample SAMN04961124, study PRJNA320927) | seawater metagenome | isolation source: sample BD02T18 sea water enriched with oil for 18 days | place: USA:Gulf of Mexico | collected 2013-07-27 | reverse complement strand
TTGGTATGTAGTAAAAACTATTTTTCAAAACAGCAAAAGGCAGGAAATCCAGCAGAGCTAAGTCACTGGCAATGGATAAAATTAAGCATGTTACCAAACTATCGCAGCTTAATTCATAACAACAAAAAAGAGATAACAATTAACTTTAACCATCAGATCAGCGTTGACAGTGTTGAAGCGATGACTCAGTTTTGTTTACTTGGTTGTGGTGTAGCGACACCACCTGATTACTTAGTTAATGAAGCGATTAAGAGGAAAGAACTCATCATGCTTTTTCCACAGTGGCATGTGCCTGCTATTCCTCTTTATGCCACTTGGCCTAATAATCATCAAGAAAACAACAATACGCGATTATTGATAGATCACTTATCAGCTGGTAAAAATTAGTTCACTGATGCATAGTTCAATGCGTCGTCGAGCTATTCACTTCAAATGGTTTTATGCAAATGACAAATTAACGTTCAATGTTTTTAACACTCGAACAACGGTATCCCATTTGGGTTGAGATTTACCGTTAAACGTCTTATACATACTTTCTCGATTCAAACCTGATTGCTCTGCAACACTAGTAACACCATGGAGCTTTACTAATTGACCAAGTGCAGTTACAAAAGTATTTGGATCTTCATCTTGATAACAATCCATGAGAAATTCATTAATTTCTTCTTGTGTATCCATAAATTCAAATGGATTAAATTCTGTTAATTGTTTGGACATAATTAATCCTCTAACTCACTTAATAATTTTTTGGCTTTTTCAATATCTTTACTTTGACTCGATTTGTCACCACCACAAAGTAAAACTATCACTTGCCCATTTTTAATAGTGAAGTACAAACGATATCCTTTGCCAATAAAAATTCGCATTTCGCTTAAATTGCCACTCAGTGATTTTATATCACCTAAGTTCCCATTAACTGCTCGCGTTAACCTTAATGCAATGATCTTTAAAGCTTGCCTGTCTTTTAGCCTTTTCAACCAAGCCTTAAATACTGAGGTTTGTTTTACTTCATATTTCATTATTAAATTGTAGCTTGTAAGCTACATATTTTCTACCCATTAAATTTAAAAAATCGGCTTATGATTATCGTTAACCTAATTTAAAGTTCATCTGACCCCACTTAATCTACTTTTCTTCTTTTACCACTTTCAGCTCTTTTCTTATTCTCAGACTGAACATAAATTGTATCTGTGGTCGCCATACTTGCATGGCCTAAGTCTTCAGATAAATCTTTTAACGCTCGACCACGTTCAATTTCCATACTTGCGCCAGTGTGTCTAAGCCAATGCGTGGTGGCTTCTTTGAGTTTCATTGATTTATTTTCTCCCTCCAGTTGTCTCATGCGAGTAAAGGCATGATCAAATATGTCTTGCACTAAACGCCTGAGATGCCTAGCGGTCATTCCTCCTTGACCGCGTATTTTTTCAACCAATACGTTATTATCGCCACTCGTTGGTAAGCCTGAAAGTCCTCGATATAAACGGTATCGCTTTAAAAAAGGGATAAAATCAGATGGCACTGTGGTATCACGAAGCTTTCTGCCTTTACCAAATATTTTTAACCACCAATTGTCATCTTCATCTTGCCAAAAATGTCCCATCACTGGCGACCAGTTATCACGCTCTGACAGCTCAGATATTCTCAAAAACAATGTTTTCAGTGAAGCAATAACAAAAAGGTTTCTTTCATAAAGAGGATCTTCATTAGCCATATCTACTGCAGTATCTAAAAGGTATTGCCATTGAGCGCTCGACAAGCGCTTGATTTCTTTAACTTGGGTGTCATTAATGAAATGTTTACAATCCTTTTTAGCTATTTGGGCTGGGTTTCCATAACAAAGCTCTTCACCCATTAAGTAGTTGTAAAAAACGATAATGGCGGTAAAAGTAGAAGTTAATGTTTGTTGTGACGGACGATATTTCTTTTTATCAACTTCTTTAGATAATTGACTTTTAGCCGCTTGAATTTTAAATGGCCGCCATGATTCGTTGACATTGAAATAGCTGTTTTTAAGTTTAAAACGCTCCTGGTTACTGGTGCCAATCCAAGTTACTGGCGGTTTCCAACAAAAATCTGCATAGTCTAAAATGTCAGTTTTTCTCAATTGCTCTATAGGTAATTTTTTCTCGAGAAATGACCACAATAAGAACTTTTCAATTTCATTGCGGAACCTATCGTAGGTATGAACTGATTTATTTCGACCGGTATATTCAAGAAACGATTTCCCCCATTGCCAATGTGTTGCAGACCATGCTGAGTTCGTGGTTATAAAGTCATTAAGTTTAGGATAATCATTAAGTTCCAATTCAGATAGCTCTACATATATTGGATATAATGGTACCGGGATTGTTTTAGACATAAATAAAGATTATTGGTTAAAATAGCGATAAACTATTCTATTGAACCCTTACCCTTAAGTCCAATACTAAAATCTGTATCGGACTTAAGGAAGTCCTACTCAAACAAGCCGTTAAACACGGTAAGGAAAAACATGCAGGCTTTCACTTTTTCCACTAGTCAATGTATCATTTGTGAAATGGGCGCTGCGTCACGCCTGGCTGAAATTTGCCAGCAACAAGGTATGCAATCGGTGCTGTTGATCACCGATCAGGGAATTAAACAATTAGGCCTGCATGAAAACGCCTTAGACAGTTTTAATAAAACCAATATAGCTGTGCATGTTTTCAGTGATGTGCAAGCTGATCCACCAGAATCCGTGGTCTTAAAAGCCATTGAACTTGCTAAAGCAGCCAATGTTGATGCCATCATTGGTTTTGGTGGCGGTAGCTCTATGGACGTTGCAAAAATTACCGCCCTATTAGCTCACCCAAAATGCAAACAACAATTAGCCGACATCTACGGTATTAATAATGCCCGTGGTGAACGACTGCCATTAATTCAAGTACCCACCACAGCAGGTACGGGCTCAGAAGTAACCCAAGTGGCTATCGTGACCTCTGGTGAAACCACCAAAATGGGCGCGGTGACGCCACTGTTTTTACCCGATATTGCCGTGCTAGATGCCGAACTTACCATGGGACTACCTCCTCATGTAACTGCCGCTACCGGTATAGATGCTATGGTACACTCCATTGAAGCCTATACTAGTAAGGTTAAAAGGAACCCCATATCTGATCTCATGGCCAAAGAAAGTTTGCGTTTAATGGCGGGCAATATTCAAACCGCAGTTCATCATGGCAGTGATAAAAAAGCCCGTGAAGCGATGCTATTGGCTGCCATGTTAGCAGGTCAAGCATTTGCTAATTCACCTGTCGCGGCAGTACATGCATTGGCTTATCCTTTGGGTGGGCATTTTCATATCCCGCATGGCTTAAGCAATTCTTTGGTGTTGCCTCACGTAATGCGCTTCAATTTAGTAAACGCCGCTGATCTTTACGCTGAGTTGGCAGCAATTATTTTTCCTGATGAAAATTTTATCGGTACCACACTCGATATTAGTACCCTATTAATTGAGAACATTGAAAAATTAATTAGCGAACTGGGTCTCCCTTCTAGACTAAAAGAAATGGACATAAGCGCAGACTTTTTACCAACGCTTGCTGAAGATGCGATGTTGCAAGTTCGATTGTTAGATAACAATCCCAGAGAAGTCTCTTACCAAGATGCACTGGCCATTTATCAGGCCGCCTATTAACAATTACATTAAGGAGTATGGGGATTATGCCTACAAATACAGTGTCCACAAATAAAGTGTCAACAAGTAAAAATCAGAGCCGAGAAAACTATTTTGTCTTCAATGATATCACCACGCGCTGGAGCGATAATGACGTTTACGGGCACGTTAATAATGTCACCTATTATTCTTACTTTGATACCGCCGCCAATAATTATCTCATCGAAAAAGGTGGCTTGGACATTGAAAACAGCCCTGTTATAGGGTTTGTGGTGAATTCTGGTTGCAACTACAACAGCGCAATTGCCTATCCAGATAAAATCGAAACGGGCTTAAGAGTAGATAAGCTGGGCAACAGTTCGGTGCAATATGGGGTGGCAATATTTAAGAAAGGAATGGATGAAGCCTGTGCCCATGGTCATTTTGTGCATGTATTTGTGAGTCGCAAAACCAATAAGTCGGTGCCTATTCCTGAGAAAATACGCACAGCACTGCAAGCGATTTTAGTTAAAAACTGACAGTAACTATTCAGCTTAGCAAGCTTTACCACCGAGAACCCTCTGTGAAGCATTGCGACTCGGTGGTGAATAATTACCAAACAATTGAAAAACAAACAAATAAAAAAGCCCCGCAGTGATTATCACTACGGGGCTTATATTCATATTTCAAAAGACGAATGTCGGTATATACTCAATAAAAGTATAAACGCTAGACAATTCTTAAGGTAAGTAACTCTGCCCCATTAGATAACTGTCAACTTCGCGTGCACAGCGACGACCTTCATCAATTGCCCACACTATCAAGCTTTGACCACGGCGGCCATCACCCGCAGCGAACACGCCTGGCTTGCTGGTTGCAAACTTATCGTATTCGGCGGCAATGTTAGAGCGATTGTCTTGCTCAAGACCAAATTGCTCAATCAAACCACCTTCAGGACCCATAAAGCCCATCGCGATAAGCACGATATCGGCAGCAAGTACTTTTTCACTGCCAGCAACTTCTTTAGGGAACATTTGACCTTTGTCATTACGCTCCCAAGTAATATCGACAGTATGAACTGCTTTAACATTACCCTGCCCGTCACTTTCAATTTTTTTAGTCATCACTAAATATTGACGTGGATCTTGACCTTGAGTTTCAATCGCTTCCTTTTGACCGTAATCAACTAACAAACGTTTTGGCCATTGTGGCCAAGGATTGTTATTCTCTTCACGTTTTTCTGGCGGACGCGGCATAATTTCTAGTTGAATGGCGCTGCTACATTGATGACGTAATGAGGTACCAATACAATCGGTACCGGTATCACCACCACCAATAACTACAACATTTTTGCCTTGAGCATTAACGTACTGGCCATCTTTATGTTCGCTGTCGAGTAAGCTTTTAGTGTTTGCTTTCAAGAAGTCCATGGCAAAATGAACACCGTTAAGTTCACGGCCTTCAACTGGTAAGTCACGAGGCACGGTTGCGCCAATACATAACACTACCGAATCAAAATCACTTTCTAGCTGTTCAACACTAATGTCTTTACCCACTTCGGTGTTAGTAACAAAAACAATGCCTTCTTCCGCTAAAATATCTACACGACGTTGCACTAATTCTTTTTGCAGCTTCATGTTAGGGATGCCGTACATTAACAAACCGCCAATACGATCGGCGCGCTCATATACAGTAACGACATGACCCGCTTTATTAAGCTGTGCTGCAGCAGCAAGGCCGGCAGGACCAGAGCCTATGACAGCAACGTTTTTACCGGTACGCGCTGATGGTGGCTGAGCAACAACCCAACCTTCTTTAAAGGCATGATCAATAATTTCTTTTTCATGAAGCTTAATGGCCACTGGATCAGCGTTGATACCAAGTACACAAGCGCCCTCACAAGGTGCTGGACATACTCGACCCGTAAACTCCGGGAAGTTGTTGGTTTTATGCAATAACGCTATTGCGTCTTTCCAGCGTCCTCGGTAAATCAAGTCGTTCCATTCAGGAATAACATTGTTAACTGGACAACCCGCAACGGCAGGCGCAAACTCTGACTTTGCCGATTGGCAAAATGGTACACCACAATCCATACAGCGAGAAGCTTGTTGCTCTACATCTTGTTGTGGTATTTTGTCATAGACTTCAAGCCAATCAATTAAACGTTCACCTGCGTGACGTTCAGTTGGCAAGGCACGACCTACGTTGATAAACCCTGTTGGATTTCCCATAATATATTCTCCTTGGCAGCTTAAGCTTTAGCGCTAGCTATGTTGTTTAAATGGATATCGAAAGCTTCAACGGCAATGTCATACTCTGACTCAAATTTTCCGCTACTGCGTACATCATTCATGTAACCTTGCATTCGTTTGTAATCAACTGGCATGACTTTCACGAAACGCTTAACGCTGTTGTTCCAATCACTTAATAATTCACTAGCAACGTCTGAGCCTGTAGCGTCAAAATGTTGAGTAATTATTGCTTTTAATTCAAGGCTTTCTGCATCAGTTTCCACCGTTTCTAATGCGACCATTTCCATATTACACTTAGGAGCGAAGTCATTATTAACATCAAGTACATAAGCAACACCACCAGACATACCCGCCGCAAAGTTACGACCCGTTGCGCCTAAAATAACCGCTTTACCACCGGTCATGTATTCACAACCGTGGTCACCAATACCTTCTACAACCACGCTCGCGCCTGAATTACGAACACAGAAACGTTCGCCGGCAATACCACGTATAAAGGCAGTACCTGAAGTCGCACCAAAGAAGGCTACGTTACCAATAAGGATGTTTTCACGTGGCGAGAACTTAGCTTGTTTACTTGGGTAAACAACGAGGTTTGCACCCGATAGTCCTTTACCAAAGTAATCATTGGCGTCACCTTCAAGCTCAAAACGTAAACCTTTGGCTGAGAAACAACCGAAACTTTGACCTGCTGAGCCGTTAAACTTAACGTTAATGGTATTTTCAGGTAATCCTTCTGCTTGATATTTCTTAGAGATTTCATTAGAAATCATCGCACCAATCGTTCTGTCGGTATTGATAACATCATATTCAAGTGAAACACTTTGCTGCGCATCAAGCGCTGCTTGGGCATCAATCATCATCTTGCGATCAATAATGTCGTCAATTAAATGTTTTTGGCCAATTGATTTATACAATGTTTCGCTCTCATCGCACTCTACTTTGTGCAATAACGGCGTTAAATCAACACCACTGTATTTCCAATGGTCAACGTCTTTACGTTGCGTAAGACACTGAGTCTGACCAACCATTTCTTCAATGCTACTAAAGCCTAATTCAGCCATGATTTCGCGTAAACCTTCTGCCATCATGGTAAAGAAATTAACGAGAATATCAGCACGACCAGTAAACTTGTCTCGTAAACCTTTATCTTGTGTAGCAATACCCACTGGGCAAGTATTTAAATGACACTTACGCATCATGATACAACCTTCAACGACTAACGCTGTTGTTGCCATGCCGTATTCTTCAGCACCAAGCAACGTAGCAATGGCTAAATCTCGTGGTGTTTTAAGTTGACCATCTGTTTGTACGGTAATACGGCTACGTAGTTTATTACGTACCAATGTTTGATGGGTTTCGGCTAGACCAAGCTCCCACGGTAAACCCGTGTGTTTAATTGAACTCAATGGTGAAGCACCCGTGCCGCCATCGTGACCGGCAATCAATACTACGTCAGCATAAGCTTTCGCTACGCCTGATGCGATAGTACCTACACCTGCTTCTGACACTAATTTAACGTTAACACGTGCATCACGGTTAGCATTTTTAAGATCAAAAATAAGTTGTGATAAATCTTCAATAGAATAGATATCATGATGTGGTGGCGGTGAAATCAAACCAACACCCGGCGTAGAGCCACGTGTTTTACCAATCCATGCATCCACTTTGTCACCAGGAAGTTGACCACCCTCACCCGGTTTAGCGCCCTGCGCCATTTTAATTTGTAATTCGTCAGCATTCGCCAAGTAATGACTAGTAACACCGAAACGACCCGATGCTACTTGCTTGATGCGCGAGTTCATTGAATCGCCATTTTCTAGCGGGGTAAAACGAATAGGGTCTTCACCACCTTCACCACTGTTACTCTTACCGCCAATACGGTTCATGGCAATGGCTAACGTAGTATGTGCTTCCCACGAGATTGAACCAAATGACATCGCACCTGAGGCAAAACGCTTGAAAATGTTTTCAATCGGTTCAACTTCACTCAATGGAATTGAAGGACGATCGCTGCTCAGTTCAAGTAAACCACGTAAAGTAAAGGCTTCTTTACTTTGATCGTCAACTGTTTTGGTGTACTGCTTAAATTGATTAGTGTCGTTACTTGCTGTTGAATGCTGCAATAAACGAATAACGGTTGGGCTAAATAGATGACGTTCGCCATCATGACGCCACGAATAATCACCACCGGTTGGTAATAAGTTTTCAATAGCAATACGGTTAGCTTCAGGGAAACCTTCACGATGACGTAAAAGAGCTTCTTGAGCGATTTGATCTAGGCTTAAGCCTTCAATTCTACTAACAGTACCGGTAAAGTACTGGTCGACAACATCAGAGTTAATACCTAACGCTTCAAAAACTTGCGCGCCTAAATAAGACTGTAAGGTAGAAATACCCATCTTAGAGAAAGTCTTCAATAAACCACTACCTACTGCAGCAGTGTACTTATCGGTGATTTGGTCATTTGATAAGTTACTATCAAGTACGCCTTCATCACGTAAACCATACATACTCTCTAATGCTAAGTATGGGTTTACCGCGGCTGCGCCATAACCAATAACAGTAGCAAAATGATGCGTTTCGCGAATGTCTGCAGACTCAAGAATAATATCAGCGTGAGAACGTAGTTTTTCACGAATTAAATAATGATGAACAGCCGCTGTTGCTAATACTGATGGAATAGCGACATGATCACTGTCAACTTCACGATCACTTAAAATTAATATTTCATAATCATCTTCAACGGCATTTTTTGCGTACAAACAAACACGATCAAGTGCCTTTTTGAGTTCGCCCGGTCCACCGCTAGCTTTAAAGGTAATGCTAATGGTTTTTGATTGCAGATGATCGTTATCAATATGTTGTAATTTACGCAGTTGCTCGTTGGTTAACACAGGTTGGTCAATTTCAACCTTATGACAATGCGCTGCTGTTTCATCAAGTAAATTAAGTGACCTACCGATATAACCGCGTAGTGACATAACCAACTCTTCACGAATCGGATCGATTGGTGGGTTAGTTACTTGAGCAAATAACTGTTTAAAGTAATGAGATAGTTGTTGTGGACGATCAGACAATACCGCTAGTGGCGTGTCGGTACCCATAGCGCCTAATGGCTCTTTTGACGTGCCAACCATGCCAGCAAGTACTAAGTTAAGATCTTCATTGGTATAACCAAAGGCCTTCTGTATTTTACGCAATTCTTTCAAAGGTGGTTGCGCAATAGAAGCTGTTGGTACCGGTAAATTATCTAACTCAATTTTGTTTTCTGTTAACCACTGCTCATAAGGCTGAGCTGAGCTAACTTGTTGCTTAACTTCGTCATCACTAATGATGCGACCTTGCTCTAAATCAGCAATGAATATTTTACCCGGTTGAAGGCGGCCTTTTTCAACAACGGTTGATTGGTCAACACACAAGGTACCTGTTTCAGAACCCATGACCAAAGTGCCATCTTCAGTTAATAAGTAACGCGAAGGACGTAAGCCGTTGCGATCAAGTGTCGCGCCGATAACATTACCATCAGTAAATGATAACGAAGCTGGGCCATCCCAAGGCTCCATGATACAAGCATAGTATTCATAGAATGCGCGTTTGGTTTCATCCATGTCAGTTTGAGTTTGCCATGCTTCTGGCACCATCATCATCATGACTTGCGCTAACGAACGACCACTCAAAACTAATAATTCAATGGCCATATCAAGGTTGGCAGAGTCTGAGTTGTCATTATTACAAATCGGATTTAACATCTTCAATTCAGCATCGCTAAAATTAACTGAGTTGAATAACGCTTCACGGGCATTCATCCAATTGATGTTACCGCGCACCGTGTTAATTTCACCATTATGAGCAATATAACGGAACGGCTGCGCACGACGCCATGCAGGGAAAGTATTGGTTGAGAAGCGAGAATGGAACATCGCCATGCCAGAGATTGTACGCTCGTCTTGAAGATCAAGATAATATTGGCGAACTTGCTCAGTAGTAAACTGGCCTTTATAAACAATTTTAGTCGATGACATTGAGGTCACGTAAAATTCGTCACGCTCTTTAGCAATACTGGCATTAATTTTATGAGATGTGTATTTACGTAGCACAAATAACTTACGTTCAAACGCTTGTGCCGTCAGGTCAGCCGGCTTGGCTATAAATACTTGTTCAATATTTGGCTCGGTTGCAAGTGAAGCAGCACCTAGCATAGAGTTATCACCAGGAACTTTACGGTAGCCTATTAAGGTTAAACCCAACTCACTGATATTTTGATTTAATACATCTCGACACGCTTCGCCTTGTTCTTGCTCAGGCGGGAAAAAAATCATGCCGACGCCGTAATCTCCAGCATCGGGTAAGTTAAAGCCCAAGGTTGCCGTTTCTTGGCGTAAAAATTCATGGGGAATTTGAATAAGAATACCGGCACCGTCACCGCTTTTAACATCAAAACCAGTACCACCACGGTGTTCCATGCAACTCAACATGGTGAGTGCATTTTCAATAATATCGTGAGATTTTTTCCCCTTTAGGTTAGCGACAAAACCAATGCCACAGCTGTCATGTTCAAACTCGGCGCGATAAAGACCTTGGGGTTTTTTGCTCATATCATTCATTGCTCATTCCTATTTCATCAAATTATTTCTATTAGCTTTTTTGCTACTTATTAAGCGGCTTGCTAATCAAGACATACATCTATAATGTTCAAAGACTATGTAACTGATCCTTCAGAATATTATTTTTATTGTTTTTGAACATCAAACGCCAAATTTCTACCGAGTATTTATAATGCTCAATATCATCAATGAAAATCATCATTTAAAGCGGTCGGCAAAATTAACCGTAAAACGCCTTCAAGTCAACCTATTATGAATATATATGCACTTTTTTTGGATTTATATCATGTTTTTGTTATTCATAAACATCGCAACTATGTCGCGATGGTTAGAATAGTTGTGGAAAACTTGATATTTGGCGATATGCACCAGCCACTAAAATAATGAATGTAAGGCTGATGCGCCCAGTATTATACCTTAAAAAATTTATTATCAGTTCAGCGTATTTATATAGTGAGTAATCACCTATTGAATAATAGCAATAAAAAGCAATTAACAAATTGATAATTAACGGGAAATAAACGATTTACTTATTGATATTATAATGAGGTCGTCTATTATTTAATTTAAAGGAATTACTTTCATTGCTAACTGTGGATCGAATCGTACTTTGTGCCAATTCATGCGCCAGTCTAAATGGGGGCCGGTAACACGGCCTGAGTTACCCACTTTAGCAATTACCTGCCCTTGCTTTACGTGTTCACCCTCTTTGACGAGTGAGGCACTTAAATGCAAAAAGTTTGAAGTAATGCCATGGCCGTGATCTATCACTAAAGTGCCGCCAGAATAGAACATATCAGGCACCCATAACAATACTTTACCCGCAGCAGGCGCTTTTACGGGGGAGCCTATTGCACCAGCATAATCAACACCAAAATGCGGGTTTTTAGGCACGCCATTATAAAATCGTTGACTGCCATATACGCCGGTAATACGTGCCTTGCGAGGAGCAATAAAGCCTTGAGAAAAATCAGTTAAGTCGCTAGATATTTTTCTAACCTCAATCATCATCTTCCGGTCTTTTTTAGCGCGCTCATTGGCTTTTTTATTAGGGTTCATAATGCTTTTTTTAATACCTTCTACGCGCGATATTTTATAATCCCGCTGCACTGGTATTAAAGTTTTTTGCTCTGTGCTGCCATCAGGTGAAGTGACTTTTAAAATGTATTTTTTGGTATCATTTCTTGAAAAAGCAAATACATAATCACCTTTGCTAGAGACCGGTAAAACACGTTCGTTTAAAGTAACGCTATCGTTAGCTTGGGTTTTACCAAGAATTAAGCCGCCCTGCTTAATTTCGCCTGACAGTTGAATTTCAGCCTGTGTTGAAAAAACAACAGCGCTAAAACATAAGCTGGCTATTACTTTTAACTTAGACACTAACAATGGCTCCCTTTGCTACGCCTTCATAGGCGATAACTTTTATCGTTGCCGAGGGTAAATCCTTTTTCAATTGCCGAGCAATAAAGTCTGCCAGCAGTTCAACCGTTGAGTCACAGTCGACCACATCAAGCACATTAGCAGCCACGGCAATATCAAAACGCCCCTGTGGTGCTGTGTAAGAGAAAAATTGATGATCGGGTGTCATATACTGCTCTGCTTGTGATGACAGTTCAATATCAGCTTTGGCAACTCGGTCGGCTTCACTAGCAATATAAATATCTTGCCAGCGTTGACACCATTGATGCTCCAATGCAATATTTTTTTGGTTATCAACAAAAATTTGAATTTTAGATCTATGTCCATGAGCGATACGTTGACAATTACCGTCATGAAGCTTTAAACCGTGCGTGTAGTGGTAATAATCACTCGCGATATTTTCCGAGCGCAGTACTAATGATAATCCCTGAACATTATTAGGTAATTGCGCCAAAATTATTTTAGTTAAATGCGCGGTAACCGAATCAATAGTGATAGTCGCGCAATCAATTGCTGCAAAAGCACATTGAGGTGATTGCAAATGATAACTCGCTCGCTTAGTTATAAAGTCAATGGTTTGGTGATCGGCATGATGCACAGAGGCTTGTAGCGTTAACGCTGGCTCTTGCATCGGCAGTAGCAATTTATGATCAACAGCATCATCAATAATGGCTTTGATTTGTTTTTTAACAATGGCAAAGTCAAGCACCATACTTTGCTCATTTAACGAGCCATCAAGTAACACATCAACAATCCAACTTTCGCCCACAATACCGCGCTGTAGGCAAAGGTAAGAAAAATCAATCACGGTTAAATCATCTACAAATAATTGCATGTTTATGTTCTCTATGTGTTGTCTAAGCTTTCTCTAAGCTACTTAACTTGCCAAGCAATACTATCGTCAGCACGAATAGGCACAACAACATCATTACCAAAAGTTAGTGTCGCCGGAATTTGCCAAGCTTTTTTGACTAAGGTGATTTTATCATCGCTCACGGGTAGTTGATAAAAGGTAGGGCCATTTAAGCTCGCGAAAGCCTCTAATTTATCTAAAGCATTTTCTTGCTCAAATACTTCGGCATACAATTCAATAGCAGCGTGCGCAGTATATGAGCCCGCACAACCACAAGCCGACTCTTTCGCATGTTGCGCGTGTGGCGCTGAATCAGTACCTAAGAAAAACTTAGCACTACCACTGGTCGCAGCAGTGATTAAGGCTACCTGATGAATGTTACGTTTTAAAATAGGCAAACAAAAGTAATGTGGGCGAATACCGCCTACTAACATGTGGTTTCTATTAAATAGTAAATGATGGGCGGTAATCGTGGCTGCGACATTACTTGAAGCACTGTTAACAAAATCAACGGCATTTTTGGTGGTGATATGCTCTAGTACTACCTTCAACGTTGGATAATTGGCAACGAGTGGCGCCAATATAGTGTCGATAAACACTTGCTCACGATCGAAAATATCAATGTCATCATGAGTCACTTCGCCATGAATTAACAATGGCATACCAACACTTTGCATCGCCGCAAAAACATCTTTTAAATTATCAACATCGGTAACACCCGATGAAGAGTTAGTGGTTGCACCTGCGGGATAAAGTTTTGCGGCATAAACAAGCCCTGACGCTTTAGCCTCAATAATATCTTCAGCGCTAGTATTATCAGTTAAATAAAGCACCATTAAAGGTTGAAAATGCGTACTGGGTTTGGCGGCCATAATTCGGTCATAGTAACTTTTAGCAAGTGCTGCATTGGTTACCGGTGGTACTAAATTTGGCATAACAATAGCGCGACCAAAATAACGGCTAATATCTTTAACGGTATCTTTTAATACCTCGCCGTCACGTAAATGCACGTGCCAATCATCGGGTCTGGCAATGGTAAGCGTGGTTTCTTGGCTGTTTTTGTCGTCATTGATGTCGTTATTGATTGTATTGTTTGTCATTGTTTTTCCAATATTATAAATTTTGTCTGTCGATTTTGTTTTTTTACATAACCAACTGATTAACTAACTGATATTAATTACTATGCACACACTGAATTGGTAACGCGTAATTTTTTATTGTAAAAAAATACTTATTCACTACTCTCATCACTGTCATTAGTGCTGTTATTGGCACTAAGCAATGCTTGCAATTGTTCTTTTAAATTTGGCGGTACTTTAAAAATAGTTATTGAGTCATTATGAGGGTTATAAACAACGTCTTGACCAAAATGGCTACGCTCAAAACTCAAACTAATACCATTACCGTAACCTGAGTATTTAGTGATTTTGTTAATGACCGTTTGATCATGAGGAAACGACTCTTCTATTGGATAAGATTGTTGTTGGCAAAATTGATAAAAATCTTGCTCGTTACCATCGGCATCAGTCGTTGTATGACCAATCACCTTACCTACCTCTTGTACTGATACATCTTGAGAGCTAGATTTTTGCTCTTTACAATAGCTCAGTAATTCTTTGCGCGTTTGTTGCTTTTCTGCGGCATCAAGTTGATTTACCGACACATAGTCTTCAACGGCTTGTACTAAAGTTTGCGTTTGCGCTTTGGCATTTAAACCCTCTTCGCAACCTAAAAAATCTAAAAAGAAGTCAGACACTTTTCGACCAGCACGGCCTTTGATAAACGAAATATAACGATTACCACTGGCATTTTGTTGATAATCAAATAAATCAATACGTGCCGCTAACTGTAGCTTGTTCATATCTAAATGTTGATCGGCAGAAATATTAAGTTCGCCATCAACACTATAATGCTCAGATACAGGGATAACCGCGACTAACAGGTAGCGTCCACCCATAAACTCGTAATGGCAAACAATCAAATAACCGCTTTCTTCAAGATCATATTTTTCAATTTCATTCTTTAGAGTATTGGCGGCTTGCGTACTAAATTGATAAAAACTTTGCCGTTCACCTAAATAGCTTTCCATTAAATCAACAAAGCGAGCAGTATGGCTACCACCGTCGTCATTAGTTTCGGCTGGCATAGCGTTAAAACTGCCGTAGGCTTTAGAGCTTTTGCCATTATAAATGGTGTGTAAACCATCAACAAAAGCAGTAATTTTTGCACCTACCTCTATTTGCTCTGGGCCAAGGCGTAATAAAACCTCACCTGACTCTTGTTTTTTGGAGATAAAATGTAAGGCGATATTTGAAATGATTAAACTCATAGTTAAGGGTCTATCTAATAGTATATTGTTCAGGCATTTGATAAACTAAGAAAATATTATTTATCATCAGCAATTAAGTGTCATTATGCCCATTGTATCGAAATACTCCAATGAACGTGTAGAAAAAATTATTCAAGAATTACTGGATGTGCTTGTTAATGAGTCTGCAACAACCGATTTAGCGCTAATGTGTTTAGGAAATACCATCACTAATGTCATTAGTAAAATTCCTGCCGACCAGCAAAGTGCTATTGTAGACAATTTTAGCCAAGCATTAAAACAGTCTATCCAAAAAACTCACTAATTTTATTTAGCCCTTTTCAATCTAACCAAATAAGAAGAACAATTATCAATGGTCTCATTTGATACAAAAAGCTATAGCAAAAAACTATTACATTTAATCAGTTGGAGCCATTGGTTCACCTTTTTCAATATTATTGCAGCAATCGCCCTATCCTCATACTACCTTTTTAGTGAAACAGCACCTGACTCCTTATTGGGACAAGTTTATCTTATTACCACTTGGCTAAGTCATATCGCGTTTTTAACCTTTATGAGTTATGTTTTAGTGCTATTCCCATTAACTTTGGTTTTTCCTAATACCAAGTTTATTCGCACCAGTGGCGCCATTATATTTACCTTGGGCTTATTGTTGCTATTGCTTGATGGCTTTATTTATAGCCGTTTAGGTTACCACCTTAATGCCTCATCAAGCTCACAAGTTATTAATTTAATTACAGAAATAGCTAAAGAAAACAGTTATTTCTATTTTATTAGTGGTGCTTTGGCCATTATTATTTTAGCTTTTGAGTTCACCATAAGTAATTACGCATGGAAGCACTTAAAACAACTACAAAAAACTATTTTTGCTCGCTTTGCCATTTTCACCCTAGTGCTGGCGTTCTTTTTTAGTCATTTAACTCATATTTGGGCGGATGCAAATTTAGATTACGATGTACTGCGCCAAGATACTGTATTACCGCTTTCTTACCCTGCGACAGCAAAAACCTTATTAACTAAATATGGTTTATTTGATATTGAGGATTATATTGAACGAAAAACCAGCCCGTTATCATTTAGTCAGGCCATTCCTCAATACCCAAGTTTATCATCACAGCAATGTGTAACAGATAAAAAGCCCTCAAGCTCAGTGTTTTTAGTACTTACTGATGAGCAATTGAACGAGCAACAGTTACATCAGTTTAGCCGTCGTGTTACCACAAGTAGCTTACAATTAAATAACCATGTTGATACCGCACTCGTTGAAGATGCTTGGTTTACTTTATTTTATTCATTACCGAGTATTTACCAACAAGATATTTTATTGCAAAACACTCCCCCATTGTTATTCCAAGCGATAGCTAAAAATAACTTAGCCACCACTTACACAGTGATCAGTAATAACACTAATGATGACAGTAACAATGACACGAGTGATGAAAAAAATAACAGTGATACTGAAAAATCGTGGTTTAGTGCTTTGTTTGCTAAGCAAAAACAACTTGCTGATATCTCAACTCTGGTATTTGCTGAACGTTTAAATAGCCTACCATCAGGATTACACTTAATTTACTTTAAAAGTAATGATGCAAAAGGTAAAAATAATCGTTATCAGTTTGAGCTATTTATTGATGCCCTACTGTTAGCGCAAAAACAAAAACAGCAAAAAGATTTCATTTGGATCAGTGCTCTTGGCAATAAAACCAAAGATACACGTTTAGCAACCAAAGCGGCTTTATTGGTAACGCCATCAACACAAGCGTCACAAGAATTAATGCAATTAACCAGTTATATGGACTTACAACCGACCTTAATGAAAAACTGGCTTGGTTGCGATCTTGATAGTAAAAGTGATGCTAAAAGCTATAGCAATGGTGATGATTTGATGACCTTACAAAAAGATCGCGTTATTGCCAACACAACTGATGAAGGCATTATCGTCTTTAATAAAGATAAATCTGTGTTTATCGATCAAAATGGCAATTTTCAAAGTTACTCTAGTCAATTAGCCGCCCCGATCACCGTAAATAAAGATTTTCCATTGATGATAGATGGTGTGCACTTTATTAAGCGCTTTAGCTTGCAAACTGAGCAAGAAAACAAATAATTGCGCAATAGTTAATCGCTTACTACGAATTGTTTATCTGATTAAGCAATTGTCGTTGCATTAGTTAAATAAATCATTATTATAGGCTTCGCAAAACGACAGAGCTTATCGTAATCATCCCTAGATTACTTATCACAATTATTATGGACACATTGTGACAATAAGTATGGTTTAGACGTGTTTTGTAAATCGGGGTATAGCGCAGCTTGGTAGCGCGTGCGTCTGGGGGACGTGAGGTCGCAAGTTCGAATCTTGCTACTCCGACCATATTAAAGAATATAAATCAGCCACTTATGAGATCCCAACAAAACTCTTAGGTGGCTTTTTTGTATCTAGCACACGTATAGCACACAGTGGAATGTAAAAGTAACCTCTTAACTTATTCATAAGGGAAAAAGATATTGCTTGTTGACGGATTACTTTGTGAATTGCAATACTCATTCATACTTTTATAAGCCCAGTTGAAGCCTGTCAGCGACAATCTAACGCTCTTGTCATCTATATTAACTAAAGCATACTTGCCTGATTTTAAGTCATCAACCAAACGCATTGCCTTATCTTGGTCAGTGTGTTGCCATTTCATTTTCCCGACTCCATCTGAAGAACCAGTACTATCAAGTAACTTCATCCATACACGCATTTCTATTGGCTTTTGTTCATCTACACGTATTTTTATAACTGTTGAATAGTTATAAGTGATTATTTTGTTGTGAAATACAATGTCTGTTCTGTATCCTTTTTTATTAAAGTCTTTAGCACAACCAAGTGTTATATACACACCATTAACTTTTTCACTTGAATACTGCATGTATTTCTGGTCAGTAAACTTATCTGTATACCCTTGTTGACCCCATGAGTTATCTTGTTCTCCACAACCTGCAAGGATTGTTGATGTTATAACTAATATTGATGTTTTCATTGTTTATTTCCCTATTTAGATGTTACACCATGAACTCAAACTTAACCTCACAAACCATAAGAGTTCATTCTGTTCAAATGTATATATTATTTAAGTAAAGTACCTTTAATGATGAAAGTAATTCCTACTCAACACAAACTATACATTCTGGCAGTCACCGTACCTGTGTAAGCTTTAAGATATCAAATCGAAAAAAAATTTTATAATACTGTTGAGAATTAAATTACTCTTTTAAACAGTCAACGCTTAAAAATTGTCACTTATTAATTATCAGCCTACTACTTTAAAGAAACTGATATTCTATTTACAACATCTAACCTATAAATAAACTCAAAGTGACAATCTTTTCAGTGTTTAAATAATTTAGTAAAGTTGACCGCTATCCTTTAAGGCTTGTTGTTCACTAGTAAGTGCATCGTCAGTACATTTATCATCTTCAAATATTATTTGATAACCTGTTATCTCACCCTCGGCACCGTATAAAATATCACGCCTTAAACCATCCAAATATAGGTTAAGAGCTTTGATTTCAATCTTACCTGTTAATACCATTTCTGCATCTGTATCAATTAATTTATCATTAACTTCAATTTTCTCTTTGATGCCTAGTCTTTTACATTCAAGCTTGTGAATTTTCTTTATATTATACGCAACCTCAGCATCAGAGAGTTCCTTACCAAATGGGAATACTTTAGATTTAACATTAGGCTTTTTGTTATGCACACGCTGAAAATCTACTAAACATAACCTAAAGGACAGTAATTCTTTTAATTCCATAGGTGATAGCTTTATATCGTTCTTCTCATAGAAATTTCTACAAGTGCCGTAATCAGATAACAGCATCTCATCCATAAATGAATTAAAGTGATCTTTCTTTCCAAGCTTATGGTTTGTTTCAGCATGTGCAATATATAGATTTTCAGGCGTATTAATTAATCCTTTATTGCTTGATGGGAATAAATGACAAATATGAAAATCCAAACTTTTATACATTCTAGCACTTGGTAGTTTAGCTTCTATATTTATGATTTTAGCTTTAATAGATTCAGCTTCGACAATAGATTTACCAACATTATTTCCTTTCAATTTGTCAATTAGAAATAGGTCATTATTTAAAGTCCGAACCTCAGAATCACTCATATTCTCTTTATCATAAGCAAAATAAATACCACTGTACTTGTCCCTTAGCTTATATATTTTGTAAAACTCATAGACCATAAATTCATCTTCTGGTATCTGTTCAATATGGGTAAAGTTTCTATCATATAAATTAAACAACCATCTACCGAATGAACTATTCCAGAAGTCGCTCATATTACAATTAATGCAATAATATTTTCGACCATCAGGTTTGTTAGTGCAGTCTGGAGTTTTACATTCTCTTGGTTGTTTAGCAGCCTCAATACATTTAGGGCAATTTTTAGCATTCTCCCTTTTAGTACTAAAGCGACTTTTACATTTAGCGCATATAGGTTGCTTTCTTTTTGGTAATGCCATTAATCGCCCCAGTTAAAATATAATATCATTCAAAAATGCCTTGTATAATTGTGCTGTAACTGCACAGCAAGCAACACATAAACCCTTGTATATAAAGGGGCGAGAAGGAATATTTAACAACAAATGTTAAAGTTAGAAATACCCTGATGTATCCCCCTTTAGCTGCGCCTTTATTATTATCCATAAGGGAAAATATGGGGTTTTCTTTTGATTATTCCACATACAATCACCTGTACGAAGGATTAAAGGCTTGAATCTTATAATAAAGCCTCTATATCAGAATTCGATTTAAAATCGCTAATTTTGCTGTTTTCTACCGTAAGAGGTTGAAATTGATCAAGTATTAATTCTTTAAAATATTTTAAAGAACAATTGATTTAACAATTTATCAGTAAGTTACTGTGTTTGCTACTTAGCTTTAATGGATAGGTATTAAATAGTGCAAGCCCTCTAAGTTTAATCAATACTCATGATGGTGTTGAATATATAATCTAAGTTATATTTTCAGTCACTTTAAAAACTAATAGATTTATATGTTATTGAAAGCATATAATAAAAATTAACTACCTACATATTTAACTTTGTTATAAGGAATTCAATGAAGATATTGACTATTGTGCTTAGCATTCTTTTAGTGGCGTGTAGCCCATCGCTGATTGATGAAAAACCAAGTAAGGCTTTAGAGTATGCACACTCATTGCTCAACCTAAAAATCCAAGAAATACAGTTAAACAATGAACTGCATCAAGCAGAAATAGAGGACAAGGAGTATGAGAAATATGAGAGAAGTACCCTACCCAATTTAATAAGAAAACATCAAGCAACTCTCATTAAGAGCCAAGAAGAATATCTTGCGAGCTACAAAGAATATGAGATCAGGGTTGCCACAATAAGAAAATCCAATAACGAGCAAGAACGGTCTATTGATAAATATAACAATCAGGCATTGGCTGAATTCAATAAAGCCAAAACAGATGAGAATGCCAGAGTAAGGACTATTAACAAATCCCTGCAAGCAGAATATAATTCTAAGATTCAAAAAGAGTTACCTAAACAAAAAGAACGAATTGATAAAATGAAGGCTTATGAAAAAGAGCAACTTGAAGCAAGCATCATTGAAAATAGAAAGATTTACTCTTCTCTAAGAGTCCTAGTTGGCACCCCCGCAAAAAGCAAAGCTGGCCGTAAAAAATGGACAGAGGCAACTAAAGATATGAGCGTTTACGCATCATCTATGCCCCTGATAACACAACCAAGCAAAGGGCTCCCAGAAAACCTTGTATCACAAGCAAAATCTTTATATGAGTCAACCTTTAGAGCATGTATTGGTGGTACATTAAATAGTAACTGCAAACAATTTGCAGACATGTTTAAACGTGGTTCTTTAATCATTCCAAAGCTTTATTCAAAAGAAAATTTTGAATCTGCACTTGCTATAAACACTATTCCTAAACCAGTACTTGAGAAAGTAAATCTCCGAGAAAGAGACGCCTTAAAAAAGGCAAACTTTATTGATGAGCCCGTTAAGCCCGAAAGACCATTTAAACCAAGAAAGCCAGCAAACCCCTATAGCAGTCAAAAAGCTAAAATTCGTCAACTAAAAAATAGTTTAATGGACGTGACGGAAGATTTCTCAAGGCTAAATAATGTTGCTACGAATAGCAATCTTGATATCGATTGGGATGATACATTTCAAGAGATGAAGGAAAGTGAGTATTGGGATATTTCAGGAAAAACATTTCGTGATGATGCGCTAATTGTAATCCTAAAAAACAATACAAATTAAACTCACAAAAAAAGTATTTCAAAGGACATTAGCCTTATGCGTTTTATATAGGCTAAGTCCCAAAAGTTACTACTCAGCATCACCTCATTGCATTCAATCTATCTTTAGCTGTAACCTCGCCTTTAACAACAACAAGCGATATATTTGAAGTACCATAAACAATATCACGAATAGCGTTATCACAAACAAAGTAAGCTGTTTGTTGGTGTTCAGGGTGTATGCTTTCTATGGTTGCCGCTTCTTCAATGTAACAAGCTACTTTATGCAAATTACTTCTTTTAACTTCAATGTTAGCGGATTGAATATAGTTCTTTCTTGTAACTGTTCCATCAACATGATTCATAAGAGATTTTATATTACTTTCACTAATATCTAACTCCTCTAAAATGGTAGCAAAACTGCGCCTTAAATCATGCGGCCGAATAGTTGGAATATTTGCATCATCACTAATTTTATCTAGTGTTTTTCTGCAATCAACAATATGCTTTTCTTCACTCAACCCCTTACCTATTCGAGCAGGAAATATATATGGATTAGCTTCGGGATTGTCTTTCTTACGTCTATCTAATAGATCAGACATTAAAGGTGTAAAAGGTAAAGCATGTGGATTACCATTTTTTGTATCTTGAACTGTTATTAAAAAATTATCCGAATCAATATCAGACCATTTTAAAGTTCTTGCTTCATCTAGCCTTAGCCCAGTCATAAGAAGCCAAAGCACAAAGTCTCCCTGTACGCTATTAACTTTGTTATTACCAACTAAGCCAATCCATGCATCAATAAATTTGGTTATGTTATGAGTTTCAATCAGTCTAGTTCTTGGCTTAATTTTGTATCGCATTTTTCTAACATTGACCGCTTCACAGGGATTGAAGGAAATCATCTTAGTGCCAACCATATACTGCATAATAGCTTTTAAAGACCTAAATGCTTTATCAATAGCTGTAGGTCTATCTCTGCCATTTAAATACCATGAGCAGATATCTTCTTCACTTATATCATTTACAGGTTTATTTATAAAATCAGCACAATACATTGGTATTTCATATCTATACCCTTTAACAGTACTGGGTTTTAGTTGCCTAGCATTAAGGTACAATTCCATAGCATCAGTAAGCATAATGCTTTTAATCTTATTTTCTATTTTTGCGCTAGCAATTTTTTCAGCTTCAATTTTAGTAACATCAACACCTTGTTGTAATTCACCTAGAAAATTTCTTGCACTAACTCTTGCATCATCAAGAGAAACTAAATCAGCATCACCAATAGTTAAAGTTCTGGTTTGATTTGTTGTCTTAACTCTACCAACGGCTATAAATCTTTTACTACCTGTTGTATTAACACGCACTCTTAACCCTGTCACCAAAGTATCTTTAATATCAAACCTTTTGGCTCTTGGTAGAATATTACTAATCATTTTGTTAGTGAGCTTGATAGGCTTATCATTAGCCTTATTCAGGTGAATGACTTTGTTGGATGTTTCGGTAGATAATGACATAACAGACCTCTATTACTTGGTAATTTTTAGCACACTTATAGCACGCAGTTAGACATGCAAACGTGACCAGAAACATACTAGCACACAAAAGCACAATTAATTAAATCATTGTTATATAAGGATATAAATTTAGAGTGTAATCAATCTTTCAACTGGGGGACGTGAGGTCGCAAGTTCGAATCTTGCTACTCCGACCAAATTATAGAATATGAATAAGCCACTTAGTGATAGTTAATATAACTGTTTAAGTGGCTTTTTTGTGTCTGAAGTACTCTTAATCTAACGCATGTCTAAATCACATTCAAACTTTGGCTGTTGAGTTACCTTTATGGCGCGTTTAATAATGTGCGTTACTTGTTGGGCTTGCTGTGATTGCTCAGGTTTAATAGAAAATGGCTAACCAAACCGTAGCTTCATCAGATGATGTTTCTATCACTCGATGCTTTTCGTGGGATTTGATATTTAAGTAATCACCTTGCTTGAGAGTAATCTTCTCACCATTAATATATTCAATCACACCGTAACCAGATAAAACAATTACCCATTCATTTTCATTTTGATCGTACCAGCCGGTATCAGGAGATGTTTGCCCCTTTGATACTATGCGTTCAACCCTTAGATTGTCTGTAATGATAATATCTTCGAAAATTTCACTTGGTAATTTTGATGGAATATTACTGAATATATTTGCCAATTGCTCAAACCTCTAAACCAACACTTTGCTAATCGACAAAAGCCAACAATTTATTATCCTTGTTTTATTTGCTTTTTAGCTAGCGTATAATAACTCATAGTTAACCACTTTTGATAAAGCTATACCAACTATTTCAATGCTTTACGGAATAATAGTACGAATGTATTATTTTGATAACCAACAACATAATTTGCCACATATTCACGTTCACTTCCAAGGTAATGAGGCGATCATAGAAATACCTACTGGCCAGTTGCTCCAAGGGAAATTACCAAAACCGAAACCAAAACTTGTTGATGCTTGGATCGAAATTCATAAAGATGAATTAATGGCAGACTGGGAACTTGCAGTAAACGATGAGCCTGTCTTTAAAATAGATCCTTTAAAATAAGGTAAGCATCATGAACCCTCGTGTAATTACTGTCGAAGCGACCAATAATCACTTTTTAAAGTTATCATTTGATAATGATGAAATTAAACTTTTTGATGCCAGTCCTTTTTTGGAGAAGGGAATATTTAAAGAGTTACAGGACTATAATTATTTTAAGCAAGTATCTGTCGCTTTTGGCTCTGTAGAATGGCTGCACGAACAAGACTTTAGCTACGATACTCTTTACTTGCTCAGTAAACCTTTTTCCAGTTAACTCTTTGGCTTTATACGCAATAACGTTTCTACTAACGATAGCAAGTAGTGAAATAAGAACAGCAGCGTTATTTGAAGCTCACTCGGTAAACAGAATAACCTCCTAAGATTTTTATAACTTTTTAATACTGAAGTTAACCATATTTGGTGAACCTCCCTTCCACCATTCAATAATCGAATTTTTCTGTTGAACATTAAAAATACTAACTTCATTATTAATGATATTGCCGCTAATATTTTGAAGAAGAGTTTTATAGCGTCTTTTTTATGCCGAAAGACTAATTCATCCACATTAGACATTACTTTATAAATTCAGCATCCGCTTTTTTAACCTTGCTAAATCAATCGCGTTTGACCGTACGCTGAGCTTAATATGACTATATTCATATTCTTCTTTGGTGACACTCATGCTTGCTCGAATTTCACCTATGATGCCTTTCGCGGTATAGGGAATAATAATTTCATCTTCAATCATCTCCTGCTCAGCAACGCTAACTATATATTGATGTAATTTAGTGATATCAAGCGGATTGCGGGTTGAAGTCATCATGGCATCAGGAAATTCTGCCATCAACGCTTGTTTTTGTTCAGGGTTAATTTGATCTGATTTATTCAATACCAGTAATTTTTTAATCCCTTCAACGCCCACCTCTTCGAGCACCTCGTGCACAACATCAAGTTGCGAGCGAAAAGAAGGATCCGAGGCATCGACTACATATAACAATAATGAAGCATCATGGGCTTCGGCTAAGGTTGAATGAAATGAAGCCACTAAATCGTGTGGTAATTTTTTAATGAAGCCTACGGTATCTGACACTAATATTCGAGGTTGAGTGATTGGATGCAAAGCACGTACTGTGGTATCAAGCGTAGCGAAAAGTTTATCTTCTACTAATACTTCGCTACCGGTGATCGCGCGCATCATTGATGACTTGCCAGCATTGGTATAACCCACTAAAGCGACACAAAAAAGCTCAGAGCGTTGTGTACGTCGGCCTTTCATTTCATCTTGAACACTAACCAACTCACGTTTTAGTTCGGCTAATTGGTCACGTACTTTACGACGGTCTAGCTCTAGCGTAGTTTCGCCCGCGCCTTTACCCATTTGACGTTCTTTATTACCACTTGTTGACTCACGAAGTCGCGGTGCTAAATAATTAAGGCGAGCAATTTCAACTTGTAGTCGTGCTGTTCGGGTACGAGCATGACGACTAAAAATTTCAATAATAATCCCTGTACGATCAAACACCTCTACGCCTAATTGACTTTCGACATTGCGTAGCTGGGATGGACTTAAATCGCAATCAAATACCACCACATCAGCACAGGCAAATGGAAGATTGTCTGAAGGAATGTCAGTAAAGGGTGTTTTATCCGCTATTTCTTCAGATAAGCTTTCACCTTCTTCAGTTTCACCTTTGTTACCAGTGAGATGCGCTATTTCAGCCAGTTTCCCTAAACCGAGTACATTCAGTTTTTGAGTCGAACTTTGCTTTTGCGACTGCGTGCCAACCACTTTAAATCCTAAAGTAGTCACTAAACGGGCAAGTTCTGCAAGTGACTCTGTTGCCTCATCACCTTTAAATTGCGGTGTGCAAATAGAAATAAGTAGCGCGTGGTTAAGTGATGCTTTTGCGGTTAATTGCATAATTTTTTATGTTAGTGCACTTATAGCCATGGGGATAAGTGCAAACCTAGTTTTATCTAAAGTACTATGATCCTACGCTGTTATAGCTAAGCTTTATAGAGTGATAGCAGCTAAATATAGTGTTTATACAAACTTAAGAAAAAAATGATAGCAATTTTTATGCTTTTGAAAAAACCAATAGCCGATTATTGGCTGGCATAGCATGATCGTCAACCAGCGTAAGACCTGCTGACGTTGCCAATAATAAAATTGCTTCTATATCACGAATGCCACTATTTATATCTCGATCTTTAAGCCATAGATCAAAATTAGCGTTGCTTTCGCTGGTGAACTTGCCTTGATAATTGAAAGGCCCGTATATACAAACGCTAGCTTTTGGGGCTAAATTTTGCTCAATACCTTGAAAAAAATTAACCACTAATGGCCAACTTATTATATGCAGTGTATTAGCGGTATATAAGCCATCAACGGGTAGATTATTGTTAGGCATCGGCCAAGGTTTATTTAAATCAATCACAATGGGTCTTTGCACATTAGCCAAAGCAGCTTCATCTAACCACAAGTTAATTCCTTGATGGTTTATTGGCAAATCACTGGTTTGCCAAGTTAAGTCAGGTAATTGTTGACCAAAAAAAACGGCATGTTGTCCTGTGCCAGAGCCTATCTCTAATACATGTTTAGTGCTTGAAAACACGGTTGTCAAAATGTTTAAAATTGGTTGTTTATTATTTTCACATGCTTGGGAAAAAGGTTTATTCATCATATTTCCTAATTTTATGAGTTTTATCAATCTACTTTTGTTGAACGATATTGATTTTAACGGTATTTCTTTGGATGGTGATAACTGTTTTAAATAGAGATAGCCGCTTTAAAAGGCGGATGTTTTATCCAGTGGTAAGAGTGCGTTAATACAGGCTCGAAGCCCCGTTGAATTTTATGTTCACCTTGGGTGCCTGGGTTAAAACTTGTTAGTTTGTTTTGAATGCAAAATTCGATACCTCGATAATAACAAAGCTCAAAATGTAAGTTATTATAGTGTTTAGTACAGCCCCAATATCGACCGTATAATTGTGAGTCGTCGTAAAAAAATAGCGCACAAGCAATATCTTCTTGCTCATCACTGGCAATGACTAATAAAATATTATCGGTCATGTTAGCTAATATTTGTCTAAAAAATTCATAATTTAAGTGAGGTTGATGACCTCGCTTTAGATAAGTCAGTTGATAAGTTAAGTAAAAGAACTCAAGATCTTGCTGGGTAATTTCATTATTTTTTAACTGACGAACGTTAATACCTTGCTCGATGATAGACAGTCTCTCTTTACGCGTGTTTTTTCTTTTACGCGAAGTGAAGGTATTTAGAAAATCATCAAATGATTTATAATCACGATTAAACCAATGAAATTGCACGGTATTACGTTGATAAACATCCTCAGGCAAAGCGGTTTTTATTTCATTGCAATACAAAATATGCCAGCTATTAATATTTTCTTGTTGGCAATGCGCTATTAACGGGTCAAACAATTCATTCATTTGCAGTTGTGAAGAGAGTAATTTATCACTACTAACGGGTGTAAAAGGAATGGTGGTCACTAATTTAGGGTAATATTCTATGCCATGACGTTTAAAGGCGTCAGCCCAATCCCAATCAAAAACATACTCGCCCCAAGAATGAGCTTTCAAATACATCGGCATAACAGCCATCACTTCATTGTCAGTGATGGCCACTAAATGATGAGCTTGCCAACCTTGTTGAGCGCTTACCGAGTGGCTTTTTTCAAGGGCATTAAAAAAATCATAATGAAGAAAAGGACAAGATGAATTGTTTAAATTCTGCCAATGACTAGCACTTATTTGATCGATATTATTAATAAAATTAATTTTTATGTCGGCATTCAATTGATAACTTCTTATTAGCCAATGGCGGTTGTATTCTTATATTTTTATATTGCAATAGTTAAAATGAGCGTTATAGAAAGACTCTTTATTTTGGTAGCGCAGATTCTACATCAACCTTTTGATAAAAAATTATCTAATACCAACGAGTAGGTAAACTCACTTGAACCGTCGCTGAGCATACTGAGGAATATAAATGAGTACAAGGGGCAATTCGTTCAGTAGTATAAGAATTCATAGAAAACAAATGATTAAAGCAGGTCATAATTGATGAACGAACCTTGAATGAACATGATACAATTTGGCTTAAACGCTTGACCAGATCATTTAACCTTTGAAAAGCTTGTCATTTTAAGCTTAAAAATCCAACACCATGAGATATTATGAATAAACTAACAACCCTGCTGGATCGCATTACCATTGAACCTACAAAAACGGCCACCGCTTGTGTTATCTGGCTACATGGCTTGGGTGATTCAGGCGCGGGTTTTGCGCCCGTAGTACCGTCATTAAATTTACCTTCTGATCATGCCATACGTTTTATTTTTCCTCATGCGCCAACGCAACCCGTTAGTATTAACAATGGTTTTGCAATGCCCGCTTGGTACGATATTAGAAATAGTGATTTGCATAATCGGGCCGATATGGATGGCGTACTTCAATCAGAGGAGTTAGTGCGCGCTTTAATTCAGGAGCAAATTGATAATGGCATATCAGCAAGTAACATTACCTTGGTAGGTTTTAGTCAAGGCGGTGTGATGAGTTTATTTACCGGCTTAAGGTTTGAACAAAAATTAGCCGCAATAATAGCCTTGTCATGTTATTTACCAATAAAAGATCAATTGCCGAGTCAATTGAGTGCCGCGAATAAAAACACACCGGTATTACAACACCATGGTGAAGTAGATGATGTTGTGCCGATGTCAGCAGGAAAAATGGCAAATGAGTTAATGATGCAGCAAGGTTATAATACTCAATGGCAAACCTACCCAATGGCGCACAGTGTTCTGCCAGAGCAACTAAATGATATTGGCACTTGGTTAACTAATGTTCTTGTTAAGTAAGGCTTTAATAACCTTGGTGTTGTGAACCTGAGGGACTTTTTTATTTGATTGTTTTTAGCGATACTGTTTTGGCGTTTTTCTTGTCCAGCGCTTAAAGGCATGAATAAAACTAGCTGACTCGCTATAACCTAAACGTAACGATATTTGCTCAATACTTAAGTCAGTGGCCGATAAATAATTAAAAGCCTTCTTACATAATTATTCGTTGGCAATTTGTTGAAAGGTCAGTCCCTGCTCTTTTAACTTACGCCTGAGTGTTCGAGCCGTAATAAAATGCAGCTGGGCGATATTTTCCAGATTAGGAATTTCGCCCTCCATTTTTTGAATTATTTGTCGTATTTTACTTGCCAAGTTTTTAAAGCCAAAAAGAGCGATTTCTTGCTGAAAAAAACAACGACTTTAGGGGCGACAAGCATGCTTGGATTAATGCCTGCTTTTGTCAGTATTGTATTAGCATCAACGGCATAACCTTCTATCAACTTCACTAATAAAGCAATACCGATAATAATCACTTAAACCAAACCTTGCCACCTATCATTTTATAAGCAGGCGTGCCTTTAATAAGTGTATCTCGGGCAAATATTTTCTGACACTGAGGGCAAGTACAACTAACCTTGGTATAATCTTGACTAATGCGCTCTTTAAAGCATTTTACTAATGCTCCCTTACCACCTTTACGATACTTGAACAGTTTGCTATTACAATTTTTACAATAAATATCAACGGTTTTACTCGGGCCTTTTTTATTGGGTTTTGACATATATAGCTATGTTCCCTCAAAATGTCTGTTTCAGGATGCCTGAGCGATTCATGGTCAATGCAATTGTTTTTGTATAACTGGCAGGCTTGTTTATGAATAAGCAAAGATTCAAAACATCATTAAGCATTTTTTGTCTCCATCGCTTTATTTGCCATTAACTTGCGAGTGATGGCAGGTATATCAGTATAGTCTTGCTCGTTGCTATGTATACAGTCACCATCAACAAAGGCTAAACCGTCATCAAGATAATTTTCATCCTCGCTTTTATAGACATTAATGATCTCTTGCTCTTTGGGCAATGAAGATATACCCGAGGCAATTATTAAAATTTCAATTTCTGATGCTAAGTTAGGGTCAAGAGTAACGCCAGGCACAATAAGCACTGATTTATTCGTCACCTTTTCTCTTATATGATCTATCAAGCCATTATAGGTAGAAAGCTTAGGTTCAGACTTACAGAATAATTGAAAAATAATCCCCTTAGCGCTGTCTATTTTCGCAATGGACACTAAAGGATTATTAAGCGCTTGTTCCAAAGCATCAAAAGCTCGCTCTTCATTATCGGCTTTACCAACACCTAGAATAGATTCTCCTTCATAAGATAAAATACTCGAAAAATCATTTTTATCAACGTTAACATAGCCTGTTTCAGTGAGCATTTGTACAAGAGAAACAAGTAAGTTTTTTAATACTTCATTACTTTGATTAAACGCTGAAAACAAACCAACACTCTCCCCTAACCCCTCTAATAAAAGATCATTTGATAAAGTGATATAGGCATGTATCGGCTCTTTAATGTCTTCAATACCTTGCAAGGCAAAGTCCATTCGTCGTTGACCTTCTGACTCAAACGGTAAAGTAACAATGGCTAAGCAATTGATACTTAATTCACGGGCAATTTTAGCAACTAACGGGCTGGCACCAGTACCTGTACCACCACCAAAACCAGCAGTTATAATAACAATGTCACTTTCTTTTATCGCATTAGTCAGTAATGCTTCGCTTTCTTGTGCCGCTTGCAAGCCAACATTAGGATCCGAGCCTGCTCCATAACCGTTGGTCAGTGTTTCGCCAATTAATATTTTATTTGCAACTTGCAAAGTATTTAACGCAGCTAAGTCAGTATTAACCGCGATTAAATTTACTCGCTCTGACAAATTATTATCAAACAACATATTAATTGTATTACAGCCACAACCACCAATACCAACAACGGTAATGAGTAATTCTGGGTTAGCGTGAATGAGTTCTTTCATAAAATTTCCTAATACAATAATTGTCACTTTATTCAGTTTTTAAATCATTAAACGTCAAAATATATAAGGTAATAAGTGCAATTGATTAACATTGATTGATCAGGTCATGCAAAATTATTCTTGATCATCATCTTATTATAATGATCAATTTTTAGATCTGCCAATACATTCTATAACTCTAGAAGTATTAAATTCCTCTTTTAATTATTCAATTGATTAGCGCTAAAAATGTTGCCTTATTCATTACAGCTTAAAACACCTAGCCATTAAAAATAACTTAGTAGTAAAGAGTGAACGTTTACTTCTACCTATGAAGGGTTAGCGGAGTTACCGCAACAAAGACTTATAGAGTTACCGGGGTTGTGACAATGAAGTGCGCAAGAGTTGCCGGGGTTATTAATAATTGACAAGAAAGGGTTGTCAGAGTTATCATGGGTAAATTGATATATTAATGACTAAAATGATAAAAACGAGTAAAGAGATATGAAATACGCGGTAGTTTTTACGAGTGAAAAAAATGATGGCCTTTATCAGGTGTTAGTTCCTGATCTGCCCGGGTGTTCGGTCAATGTTAATTCTATTGATGTTGGATTAGAAAAAATAATGCAAAGCATTAAATCACATCTAGCTATTTTGGCTGAGTATGGTGAAAAAATTCCTAGCGCTTTGAGTATAGACAACCATAGAAAGGCGTATGAAAATGAACACCCACACACACATTCACAAGCTTTTTGGGCGATTGTTGATATTGATATAACGGCTTATTTAGGGAAGAGTCACAAAATCAATGTCACTTTACCTGAGTTATTGATAAAGCAAATTGATGATCGGGTCAGTAAAAGCTCGGCCTATAAAACGCGTTCAGGCTTCATTGCTAGTGCTTGTATGGTTGAGTTGGAAAAGTAAGTTAAAGCGAAAAAGCGTGAACAAGTTCACGCCTACAAAGTATTTATATGAATTATAGTATTAAAGAGGAGCAGTCTATTTCATTGGCGGCAGCACAAATTTTATCATGTAAAGTCATTGCTGAGTCATGATAAAAATCTAATTGAGCTATTTTAGGCATGGGTAATAACTGCTCTAGTGAGATTATATTTTCAGCTAAGTTATTCATCGGCTGGCTTGACGCGGTATTAGCAATCCAAGCAATACATGTTAAGCCATCGGCTTTAATCGCTTCATAAGTTAACAGCGCATGGTTTAAGCAGCCCAACTTCATATTCACCACTAAAATAACACTTTGTTGACTGGTTTTAACAAAATCAGACAGAAATAGGTTGTGCTGACTACTGTTATTATCAGTTAAGGGTAAGCGCCAACCGCCTGCCCCTTCAGTGATGTTAATATCAGCATTGATGACTTTTACTTGTTCATAACCTTGCACTATCTCATCAATAGAGATGATGAGATTTTCCTTTTTTGCCGCAATATGAGGGGCAATAGCGTCAACAAAGGTTATCGGATTTACTTCGTTGATATTTTGCCCACCATTAGCAAATTCAGTTAACAGTTGCGCATCTTCATTTATCCAAGTGTCACCTTCGCGATGACAACCAGCGGCAATTGGCTTGTAAACAGCCACTTTTTTACCGGTATTGATCAGTGCTTGTGTCATTGCACAGGCGACAAAGGTTTTGCCTGCGTCGGTGTCTGTTGCAGTTATAAAAAGGTTTTTCATAATATTTGTCGGTTAAGTTTGTCGATTAATGGTGTTAATTATGTATTTAGTCAGCTTAAAAACATTACCACAGAGAATAATAAATCCTCTGTGTAGGCTCATCGGTGAAGTATCACGGCTCGGTGGTGAACAACTTTATTTAGTTATAGTTAGTTATATTAGTTATTTCGTTTGACCACTAAACCTGAATACAGTCGATAAGTTGCAGGATAAATACCATTGGGCTCAAGAAAGTCTTGATAATGCTCAGTCATCGCAAACCATTTATCTTTACCGGATAAACCACGATTACGTTTTTTCGGCAAATGATTTGCACCTAGGCCTTTTAGCTCACGCGCTAAATGAATAACATTTTGATATTCAAGCACTATATCTTGACATTTATGTTCAATAACACTGGCCCTGTCATGATTGAAGAACTCAGCTAATTCAGCTTCCGTTTTAAAATCGATAACATGTTGATCATCATCCACTTGTTTCCATGATGATTTAAGCTCATGTAAGGTGCCGTCTACTAAAGTAGTAAAAATAATCAAACCACCAGGTTTGAGCACCCGCAACATTTCATCAACGGCGACATCTAAAGGCTCACACCATTGAATCACTAAATTTGAATAAATAAGATCGATACTGTTGTCTTGCAGAGGGATTTTATGCGCATCGGCTTCAATCCAACTGATATCTTTATCACGTGCTTGAGCAGCAAAATGTAGCATCTCTTTTGAAAAGTCTAAACCAATCACTTTTTTGTATGAGCCTGCCAGTAAGTCGGTAAAAAAACCCGTACCTGAGCCAAGATCTAATACCGTCAAATCATTTCTATTCGGTAACCAAGGCATCAAATGTTTGCCTGAAAAGCGTTGTAATCGAGCAGAAACATCATAGGATCGGCTGGCTGAACCAAAGGTTTTGGCTATTTTTTTTCTAACAACGGTCTGTTTTTTTTGTTGGGTCATTAAAACCTTCTTGCACTTTAACCAGCTAAGACTTTATTTAAGTTATCCGCTAGTTCTTTGATATTATTGGCGTTATGGTTAGAACAAATGGTTACGCGTAACCTTGAGCTACCTACGGCAACCGTAGGTGGGCGAATAGCACTAAGCCAAAAGCCTGCATCTTTCATTTGTTCACTAACCTTAAGCGCCTGTTTTTCCTCGCCAATGATTATAGCTTGAATAGATGACTGTGACCTTATCAAATTAATACTGGGGTCTAATAAATGCGTTAATAAATCACTAAGCTCAATTATTTTATCACGACGCCATTGCTGCGCTTTTATTAACTCAATACTTTTCACGGTTGCCCACGCAAGCGCGGGTGAGATAGCCGTTGAATAAATATAATGGCGAGCAAAGTTAATTAAGTAATCATGCATAGTATTATCACAGGCTAAAAATGCACCACTGGTGGCAATGGCTTTTCCAAAAGTAGCCATGCTGATGTCGGTTTCAATAAAGCTACTACTGCCTTGTCCTTGCTCACCAATAACACCAATGCTATGAGCGTCATCTACATATAACCAAGCATCATGCGCCTGCGCTAAAGTGGATAAATCAAGCAGTTTTGCTTGATCACCATCCATAGAAAACACCCCTTCTGAGGCAATCAGTTTGTTTGCTGAGTCAGACTTAGCCAATAACGTCGCTAATTGCTTGATATCGTTATGGGCAAAACGCTTAACGATTGCTTTACTCGAAAAGGCGCCATCAAGCATAGAGGCATGAGATAATTTATCAAGAAAAAAACTGCTGGCGCTATTTTGCCCAAGGGCTTGAAACAGTGCCATATTGGCACTGAAACCGCTAGAAAATAACAAACACTTAGGTTTATTTAGCCACTGACAAATTGTTTCTTCTAAAACTTGATGGGCATAATGAAAACCCGTAACAAGGTTTGAAGAGCTACCCGAGAGACCAAACTTATCTACGCCCTCTTGCATGGCTTTATTAATATCCGCATGATTATTTAATCCTAAATAATCATTAGAAGAAAAATTAATATAGCTTTTGCCATCAATAATAATTAACGGTTCGGTATGCGTAGAGTCTATATTACTTTGCTGTATGCATACCCGTTGCCTATAGCGCGATTGCGACTGCTGCTGCGCTAACTTATCATTAATAAAGTCAAAAGCCATGGGTGTGCTTAGCGCACAGCGTCGTAGAATAAGTCTTTGTGCTGTTCATTAACTAAGGCCGTTTTTAATTGCTTGGCTGCAACAGCGCTATCATCGGCAATTGTTTCGGTATTAATACCTAACTTATTAAAAAGTTGCGTATCTTGATCAGTTTCAGGGTTTTCAGCGGTTAATAATTTACAACCATAAAATATAGAGTTGGCACCCGCTAAAAAGCATAACGATTGCATTTGCTCATTCATGGCAGAACGACCCGCTGATAAACGAACATGAGATTTAGGCATCATAATACGCGCTACTGCGATGCAGCGAATGAAATCAAAACTTTCTAAATCGTCAACATCGGCTAACGGTGTGCCCTCAACTTTAACCAACATATTAATAGGTACACTTTCAGGCTGCTGAGGAAGGTTGGCTAACTGTGCTAATAATGATGCTCTATCAATGGCCTTTTCACCTAAACCAACGATACCACCACTACATACCTTCATGCCGGCACTGCGCACATGATCAATGGTGTCAAGTCGGTCTTGATAGGTGCGAGTCGTAATTATTTGATTATAATGCTCTGGCGAGGTATCTAAATTGTGGTTGTAATAATCAAGACCAGCTTCTTGTAGTTGCTCAGCTTGTTGCTCAGATAACATACCTAGTGTCATGCATGACTCCATTCCTAGCGCCTTGACACCTTTGATCATATCTAATACAACGGGCATATCGCGCTCTTTTGGATTACGCCAAGCAGCCCCCATGCAAAAACGGGTAGAGCCCATCGCTTTCGCTTTTTCTGCGGCTTCCAACACTTTTTCTACTTCTAACAAACGCTCTTTTTCAAGATTGGTTTTATTACGTGCGCTTTGTGAGCAATACTTACAATCTTCAGGACAAGCGCCTGTTTTGATAGAAAGCAATGTACTCACTTGCACTTCATTGGCATTAAAATGTTGTCTGTGCACTGTTTGTGCCTCAAACATTAAATCATTAAAAGGCATGGCGAACAAAGCTTCAACTTCAGCTAAAGTCCAATTATGGCGAATAGGTGATTTTTCAATGGTAGCCTGATTAACGGCTGCTGATTCTGCTGACAAAGACATAATTACTCGTTTGCATCTAACTAAATTAACGAGTAGTCTAGCCATCCTAATCATATTGTCAACAACTGACCATACCTTAAGTTAACAAATGAACAAAAAACACACTAAATTACTTGCCTTTGATAAAAATCATGTTTGGCACCCTTATACTTCTATGTCTTCGCCCTTACCTTCTTATTTAGTGGCAAGCGCTGAAGGTGTGCATATAAATCTTGCTAGTGGTGAGTCGCTTATTGATGGTATGTCATCTTGGTGGTCGGTGTTACATGGCTATAATCATCCGAAACTTAATTCGGCATTAATTGAGCAATCAACCAAAATGTCCCACGTAATGTTTGGCGGCCTAACGCATCAGAGCGCTATTGATTTATGTGAAAAACTTATTCGTTTAACACCCCACGGATTAGATAAAGTATTTTTGTCTGACTCTGGCTCTGTAAGCGTTGAGGTTGCCATGAAAATGGCCTTGCAGTATTGGCACAGTAAACAAAGTGAAAATATCGCTTATAAGTCGAAAACTAAGCTGTTAACGGTAAGAAATGGCTACCATGGTGATACTTTTGCCGCTATGTCGGTGTGCGATCCTGTCACAGGAATGCATCAAATTTTTGAACAAGTGCTGATGCAAAGTTATTTTGCTCCCGCCCCTAGCATTGCCTTTGGCCAATTATGGCAAGCAGAAGAAACTAAAGCGCTTAGGCAATTATTTGAGCAACACCATGATGAATTGGCCGCATTTATTATTGAACCTATCGTGCAAGGCACAGGCGGTATGCGCTTTTATCATCCTCAATACCTTAAAGAATGTAGAAAACTTTGTGATCAATACGATGTTTTACTTATTGTTGATGAAATAGCCACCGGCTTTGGCCGCACAGGTAAGTTATTTGCTTGTGAATGGGCTGAGATCAGCCCTGATATTATGTGTTTAGGTAAAACCCTCACCGGTGGTTACATCACACTCGCGGCAACGCTGTGCACAGATGATATTGCTAACACTATTAGTGAAGGTGAGGCGGGTTGCTTTATGCACGGCCCGACCTTTATGGGTAATGCCCTTGCCTGCGCGGTTGCTAATGCCAGTATTGATTTATTATTTGAAAACGACTGGCAACAGCAAGTTAATACTATCGAGCATCAATTAACCTCGTTACTGATGCCATTAGCCACTCATACCCGGGTAAAAGATACTCGCGTGCTCGGTACTATTGGTGCGGTGGAATGCTTACAGAGAGTTAACGTCGCACACATACAAAAACGTTTTGTTGAGCTAGGCGTGTGGATCCGCCCTTTTGGTAAGTTAATTTATATTATTCCACCATTGATTATTAATAATGAGCAATTAACAACATTGGTGAATGCCATTGCCACTGTGCTTGATGAAGATGACTGCTTTATTAGTAATGAGTGAGTAATGCGTGAATAGTGTATATTGAGTAGTATCTATTGAACAGTCAGCGCATGCTGTAAAATAACGGTTAGCCAAATCAAATTAATGGCAAGTAAAAAATGTAAATGATAATGGGGATTATCAATGTTCCTGCGGCTGCGATACTTCTCTACCAATTGCGAAGTAAAACTTCCGGCGGCACTAAACCAAATAACCAAATATAAATACCCGGTTAATGGCGTCAACCAAAACCGTCTAATTTCTAATTCATAATATCGGGCAATACCGTAGCTTTTTTCTGGTGCCGCATAAAAAGACATCACCAATGCAAAGAGAAACATTAACCAGCTCATTATGCTCAATGTTTTGGCAAGATAAAACCAAAAATCAGCTGATTTACGTCGCTCTTTTATTGGTTTTGTTTGTGCTTGCTTCATCTTACTTCCGAATTATGGTGAATTTTTCATTATTGTGGGCTAATTTAGTAAATTTTACTTGTTAAACATAACAGTCACGGTAACATATCACCCCATTTTCTGCGTAAAAGCAAATTTCAAAACATTAGACAATATAAATAAGAGGTCATTAAATGTCAGTTATAGCAATTACTGATGTATTAGCGGGTAAATACCCTGTTGATGAAACTATATCCCTACACGGTTGGATTAGAACACGCCGCGATTCTAAAGCGGGTATTTCTTTTCTCGCCATACATGATGGCTCGTGCTTCGATGCCATTCAAGCCATAGTGCCTAATGAATTAGAAAACTATCAGCAAGATGTGCTTAAACTAACCACTGGCTGTTCAGTAAAAGTTACCGGGATCTTGGTTGAATCGCCAGGTAAAGGTCAGTCTTTTGAAATTCAAGCCACAGCGGTTGAAGTGCTAGGTTTAGTTGAAGACCCTGACACTTACCCGATGGCAGCGAAACGTCATAGTATTGAATATTTACGTGAACAGGCACATTTACGTGCTCGTACTAATATTGGCGGTGCAGTAGCTCGTGTTCGCAACTGCTTAGCGCAGGCTATTCACCGTTTCTTACATACTAAAGGTTATTTCTGGATCAGTACCCCGCTTATTACTGGTAGTGATTGTGAAGGCGCAGGTGAAATGTTCCGTGTTAGTACATTAGATATGGAAAATTTACCTCGTGATGACAGTGGTAAAGTTGACTATAAACAAGACTTTTTTGGTAAAGAAACGTTTTTAACCGTTTCGGGTCAATTGAATGTAGAAACCTATTGTAACGCGTTATCAAAAGTGTATACATTCGGCCCAACATTTAGAGCGGAAAACTCTAATACTTCTCGTCACTTAGCTGAATTTTGGATGGTAGAGCCAGAAATCGCTTTTGCCGACCTTTCTGATGCCGCTGACTTAGCTGAAGAAATGCTAAAATATGTCTTTAAAGCCGTTTTAGAAGAGCGTGCCGATGATCTTGCCTTCTTCCAACAACGCGTTGATAAAACAGTGGTTGAGCGTTTAACCTCAGTAATTGAAACTGACTTTGTTCGTTTAGACTACACCGACGCTATTACTATTTTAGAAAACTGTGGTAAAAAATTCGAAAACCCAGTGTCGTGGGGCGTTGATTTAAACTCTGAACATGAGCGCTTCTTAGCGGAAGAGCACTTTAACGGCCCGGTAGTTTTACAAAATTACCCTAAAGATATTAAATCTTTCTATATGCGCTTAAATGATGATGGCAAAACAGTTGCCGCCATGGATATTTTAGCGCCGGGTATCGGTGAAATTATTGGTGGTAGCCAACGTGAAGAACGTCTTGATGTTCTTGACAGCCGTTTAGAAGAAATGGGCTTAGATATAGCTGATTACAGCTGGTATCGTGATTTACGTCGCTACGGCACAGTGCCTCATTCTGGTTTTGGTTTAGGTTTTGAACGTTTAGTGGCTTATGCTACGGGTATGCAAAACGTTCGTGACGTGATCCCCTTCCCAAGAACGCCCAATAACGCCGCGTTTTAGTATTACTAAGCGATAACGTTTGCATAAAAAAAGCCTTTGATAAGGCTTTTTTTATTGCCAATAACTCACTTTAGCGGCAAAGCTCTTACTTGCTTTTAATCTTTGCGCTTTACCCGGGGTGCCTATATATAAAAAGCCAACCAGCTCATTCTCTTCACTAATACCCAAGCCCTGCTTTACTTTTTGATTGTAAGCTAACGCCCCTGTTCGCCACATAGCACCATACCCTAAAGCTACCGCAGCCATTTGCATGGCATGAACACAACAACCCGCGGCAATTAATTGCTCTTGTGCAGGCACTTTTTCATGGGCACAAAACTCTGTGCTAACCACAATAATCATCGGGGCACGAAAAGGCATTTTAGCTATTTTTTCTAGGTTAGCTGTCACAGGATTACTGCTGCTAACAAAAAGTTCACTGAGTTTTTGCAGGCCGTGGCCTGATATCACGGTAAAATGCCAAGGTTGTAAACAGCCATGATCTGGCACGCGCATACCCGCAGCAAGAATTTGCTCGACATGTTTAGCGTTAGGCGCGGGGTCAGTAAGGAATGGTGTCGATTGTCGTTGTGATAAAAACTCAATATGGGTCATTGCATGCTAACTATTCTTATTTAATATGCCTTTAGTGTAAACTCAAAGCCATTAATGGTGTAGAAAAATATTTTCATCAAACCGCATAATCAATGCTTGACTTCATTTCATGGCAAAGTCATAGTGATGGTGTTAATTAATTGAAAAAGAAAGCTATTTTTTACAGGAAAAACAATGAAAACCATGTTCGCACAAATACTCAATCGAAACTTAATTCTGGCAACATATCGTTGGCAGAGTAAGGCCATTCGTTTGTGGCCAATTGATGCGGAGCAACTAAGTAAAGTGTAATTTTTGTAAATTAAGCCACTATATTATTTAAGCCGCAAAATAACCTTTTGCGGCTTTTTTGTTTTTAACAACTACCGCATTTAATAAAAGGTTTTTGCAAAAATGGAAATAAAAGGAGAATAAAAATGCAAGTGTCTGTTGCCTATTTGGCGGTATTATTAATTTGGTCTACCACGCCACTAGGTATTGTTTGGAGCAGTGAGTCTATCAACCCAACCATGGCCGTTTTACTTCGCATGCTGATTGCGGTTATGCTTGGCTCTTTAATTGTTTATATAAAAAGAATACCTCTGCCTTGGCATAAACAAGCACTTCGTCTATACAGCTATTCAGCCTTAGGTATTTTTGGTGGTATGCTGTTTTCGTACTTAGCTGCCGGTTATTTATCATCGGGTGTTTTATCGTTAGTCTTTGGTTTATCACCAGTGCTATCGGCTATTTTTGCGCAACGAATATTGTCAGAGCCTAAAATTATTCCCTCAAAAAAAGTAGCCATGATAGTTTCTTTTATCGGTTTAGCTATCGTTTGCTCAGATAGTTTTTCACTGCAAGGTGATAGCATTTACGGATTGATATTCGTTTTTATTGCGGTCACACTTTTTAGCTTAAGCGGTGTGTTGGTAAAAAGCATTTCACTCGCTATTCATCCTATGGCGACTACCGTGGGGGCCTTATCAATTGCTACACCGTTGTTCTTTATTGCTTGGCTACTGCTAGATGGCACAGCAGATGTAAATCAGTGGCAAGCAAAGTCTATTTGGGCAACGATATACTTAGGCGTATTTGGTTCATTGATTGGTTTTTTTGCCTATTTTTATGTATTACAAAGGCTAACGGCCAGCACGGTAACTTTGATCACCTTAATAACGCCGGTCATTGCTTTAACACTAGGCTCGGTGCTTAACAATGAAGTGTTAAATAATAAAATATTATTGGGGGCTTTGCTGGTAATAACAGGTTTGGCGCTTTATCACTGGGGCGAGTTATTCATGAGCAAAGTAATGAAAAAAGTAAGGGTTTAACACGAAAAACGCGGGTAGTTCATTATGAAAGTTCATCAATAAACTACCTGCACTTTATAGACATGATGACTTAAAAAGTATTTTTAGCCGGCAATAGTCGTTTGCTCATATAATAATCAACACTGGTATAACGACCCGCACCAATAAAGAACAGCGCCAACAGCATGATGAAATAGGTGACTGAAAACTCGACACCGTTATTTAGCACGACAATATTACCATTACCATAAAGCCAATCAGTGTTACCATTTTCTGCTAGTATTTCACGCATTTTTGCTAATTTATTGGCCGTGTCCGCACTATTATCAAGACTTGCTTGCGCTTCATCTACGCCCAACCAGTCCAACACTTTAGCGGCACTTATATCGGGGTTTGTTGGTGTAATAGCAAACCAGCCATTATCAATATGTACGGTTGTTGCTGCAACGACCATAGTGAACATTAATGGAATTGAAATTAACCGAGTTAATGCGCCAACAAGTAATAACCAGCCGCCAAAGAATTCAACTAAAATAACCAAGTTAGCTAATAAAGCTGGAAATGGTAGCCCGAGTCCCCAATCACTATTACCAAACCAAGCAACGATGTTGGGATCCGCCATAAATGCAGCTAAACCTGAAACATCTTCACTTAATAATTGGGTTTTACTAAACCCGGCCATAATAAACACCGGCGCAAGGTACAAACGCAATAATAGTGCGGGAATACCATCAAAAGCAGGCAGCTTATTTAAAAAGTTTCTGTACGTGGTTAACAATAATGTCATGGTTGTTGTCTCAATGTTTTGATTATTAATTTAATAACGGTATTAAGTGAATAGAACCTAAATATAGATGATTACTTTCAAACAATTGTTATAAAGATGAAAAAGCTAATAAAATACTCATTTATTTACAAACTAGTAATCAAAATTAAATAACTTTAAGGTAAGATAATAATAATATTTTAATTAATTATAGATAATATTTATGAGTGCTGTAGCAAATTTATTTAAACGCATTTTATCTGGTGTATGGTGGTTATTTACCCTGACCCGCTCTGTGGTATTGAATTTCATTTTTATCATTTTTTTCGTTAGCCTTATCGTGATGATCGCCAGTGATAAAGACCAAGTCAAAGTCCCTGAAAAAACAGCGCTAGTCCTAAATTTAGTGGGTGATCTTGTTGAACAAAAACATGAAATCAACCCTATGGATGCTTTTTTAAATGAAGCTTTAGGCCAAGAAGAAGATGACCCGGAGATATTATTAGCAGATGTTATTGACGTGATTAACAAAGCTAGAAATGATGATCGGATTGAGTTATTAGTATTGCAGCTACAAGGGTTACGAGGCGCTGGCTTAACTAAGCTTCAAGATGTAGGTAAGGCGCTGGTTGACTACAAAAGCTCAGGTAAAAAAATCATCGCCTTGGGCGATAACTTTTCACAAGATCAATATTACTTAGCCAGCTACGCAGATGATATTTGGTTAAACCCTCAGGGTTTTATGTTACTTGACGGTTATGGCCGTTATAAAATGTATTTTAAATCAGCATTAGAAAAGTTAGCAATAAAACAGCATATCTTCCGCGTTGGTACCTTTAAATCAGCGGTAGAGCCCTTTTTACGTGATGATATGTCGGCTGCGGCTAAAGAAGCCAATAAGTTATGGCTTAACGATTTGTGGGGGCAATACAAACACGATGTTGCTACACAGCGTGGTTTCACTATCGAAAATTTTGATGAAAGTATTACCGACCTATTAGATAAATTTAGCCAGTCAAATAGCAGCTTTGCCGAATATGCATTGTCAAATAAATGGGTTGATCAATTAAAAACCCGCGATCAAATGCGTATTGAGCTAATCGAACTAGTGGGCGAAAATAGCAAAGGTGATAGCTATAGTCATATTGGCTTTAAAGATTACTTAGCCGCCAATGCTACGACCAAACCCTTTAGTAATAAGTCTACAAATAAAGTCGCCATCATTGTTGCTAAAGGTACTATTTTAAATGGCACACAAAAGCCGGGCACCATTGGCGGTGACTCAACCGCTAAATTATTACGTAAAGCGCGTATGAACGAGCAAGTAAAAGCTGTGGTGTTACGTGTTGATAGCCCCGGCGGCAGTGCTTTCGCGTCAGAAATAATTCGCCAAGAAGTTGAGCTATTAAAAGCCGCAGGCAAACCTGTAATTGCCTCGATGGGAACTTACGCTGCCTCGGGAGGTTATTGGATTTCAGCACCTGCAGATAAAATTTATGCGGCGCCTTCGACAATTACGGGCTCCATTGGTATTTTTGGCATGATGATGACGTTTGAAGACTCATTAAGCAAACTAGGTATTCATACCGATGGTGTTGGTACTACCGATATTGCAGGTTTTGGCCCTACTCAACCGCTCACTGACGGTATGGCGCAGTTGTTTCAGTTAAGTATCAATAAAGGTTATCAAGACTTTATTACTTTAGTGGCTGAAAACAGAAACATGACCTTAGAAGAAGTTGATGCTATTGCTCAAGGTCGTGTTTGGTCGGGCGCTAAAGCTAAAGAACTAGGTTTAGTTGATGAATTAGGTAATTTAACCGACGCTATTGTTGCTGCTGCTGAGCTTGCCGAGCTAAAAAAATACGACACTTTATTAATAGAAAAAGAGCCGTCTTCTCGTAATAAGTTTATCCAGCAAATGATGGGTAAAAGCTCAAAACTATTAGCTTTGGTCGGTGTTTCATCAAGTGATCTAATGTCACCGAGCACTCTCGATAATAAACCGGTTAGTCAGCTTGTTGGTCAATTACAAAAAGAACTCGCCGCTATGAATCAGTTTAATGATCCTCAAGGCACCTATACTTTATGTTTAGCTTGTAGTGCACAATAGCGATGACTAGTCGTAAAAATATTTATGTCGCCTATACAGGCGGCACTATCGGCATGAAAAAAAGCCAACAAGGTTATGTTCCCGATAAAGGCCATTTAACTGCCTCTATTAATGCCCTACCTGAATTTCATCGTCAAGAAATGCCAAATTTTACCATTAACGAGTATCAACCGTTAATTGATTCATCCAATATGACCCCCAGTGATTGGCAGCGCATAGCGGATGATATCAAGGCACACTACGATGATTATGATGGCTTTGTGGTATTGCATGGCACAGATACCATGGCTTACACCAGCTCAGCTTTATCTTTTATGTTTGAAAACCTAAGCAAGCCCATTATTGTCACTGGTTCACAAATCCCCTTAAGCCAATTGCGCTCTGATGGCCAAGTGAATGTGTTGAACGCTTTATATATTGCCGCCAACTATCCGATAAACGAAGTAGGCTTGTTTTTCAATAACAAGCTTTATCGCGGTAATCGTTCAATTAAAGCTTATGCAGATGGTTTTAATGCCTTTGATTCGCCCAATATGCCACCACTGCTTGAAGCAGGCATCAATATTAGCCTTATTGCCGGACAAATATCTTCTGGTCTCGAGTTAGTACAGCCCGTTATTGTCCGAGATATTACCCCACAACCTATTGGTGTGGTGCATCTTTATCCCGGTATCAGTAGCGATGTAGTAGACAATGTTATTCGCCAACCCGTTAAAGCCTTGATTCTACGCAGTTATGGGGTTGGCAATGCGCCACAAGATAGCGCCCTACTCGCTTGTTTAACCAAAGCTAAGCAGCAAGAAGTGGTGGTGATAAATTGCAGCCAATGCATTAAAGGCACGGTAAATATGTCTGGTTATGCAACAGGCAATGCTTTAAGCCAAGCGGGCGTGATTAGCGGTCATGATATGACGTTAGAAGCAACCTTAACTAAACTCCACTACTTACTTAGTCAAAACCTGAGTTATGATGAAGTGTGTCGATTAATGCAAGAGGACTTGCGCGGTGAGTTAACATTAACCCGTGCAACCCGTCACTAGTCTCACGCGAACATAAACATGAGGCATACGCAAACATGAAGGTGAAAAACGATAATTTTTGCTAGTTATCGTTTTTCTCTTGTGTGCCAAATCCGTAGTACATAGAAGGTGTCATTACTTAATTCATATCGCATTTCGTAATGGCCAACTAATAAGCGCCTAACTTCTCTTAGTTCAAACTCATCAAGGCGTTCACCTATTCGTGGTTGATGCATTACTTTATTGGGAGCTTCCGTTAGCGATTGAACAGTATTAGCCGCAGCCTGTTTATTGACAACAGTTAAGAAATTATACAAACGATTTAAGTCAGATAACGATTTTTTTGTCCACTTTATTTCCATTAACGCGGCACTGATAATGGATCATCTGTTCCTAGACTTTCAGCCCACGCTTGCACGGATTGGTGATCAATAACATCATTGTTATCAACATCAACCATAGCTTCTAGTGTCAAACGATGACGCTCTTCTTCTTGATCAACCCACGCTGTTAAAGCTTGCTTAATAATCCATGCTTTAGAGCGCTCTAAACGATTAGCTAATGAGTCTACCTTATTCGCTAATGGCAAAGGAACATGTGCCGTTATTACTTTTGTTTCCATTATAATTCTCACATTGAATACTAATGAATCAGATTTAATCAAAGTTAATCATATTGAGGTATAAAAGGCAAATTATCATGATACCCTGCTAAACTCGTAAATATTTACCACCGAGCCGCGATGCTATGCAGAGGGCTCTCTGTGGTAAAGCTTTTAAGCTGAATAAATACCTAAACTCTAGTTATGGTGAGCAAATATTTTTTCTAACCGTGCCAATAGAATTAAATCATCACAGCTGAGCTTTCCTAACTGTAACCAGTCAACAAGCTGTTGGGTTAAATCAATCTCTGCTCCCGACAACATTTGCTCTTGCAGCAACTGTACTTGTACTGCCATGCGCTGTTGAGCATATTCTGCCGGTGACTCTACTTGTGCTAATATTTCTATCGCTAAGGTTTTTGTATTTCGCGCTTCGGCATTCACATTGCTGGTGAGCGATACTTGCTCATGTAAACGTTTTTGCCAAAAATTGGTTAATTGCTTAAAATCAGACGCATTAATAATCTCTTCAATAACAAGGTCATTTTCTGCTGAGGCCATATTTTTTAGTAAAGTAAAAAGGCTTAACCAACTTGCTTGTTGCTCTTGCTGCGCAACAGCCACTAATTGTGTTTGGATATCTTTTACAAAATTTTCAATACTATTCGCTAACGCTTTTATTACCGGTTTCTCGGCTCTTACTGCTGATAAGAGTATTTCAGCCTCTTGCTTAGCTTGACTTAACTGAGCTTTGTCAGGATTAACACCAAGGCCAAGTTTCACTTTTATATCGGTTAAGCTTTGATTAAATTGCTCCACCAGCTCAGCTTGTGCGTCATGTTGTTGTGTTTTTAGTTGCTCACGTTTAGCAAATATTTCATCGTTAACTTGCCTAAAATCTTGCCAAAGTTTATTTTCTTGACGCGTACCAGCAAACCCTACATCACGCCATTGCTGCTGTAGTTGTTTGACTTTTTCTATTGCTTGAAAAACATCATCAATCGCTAACTGCTGCTGAGCCTGAACTATCAAGGCTTGTTTTTTGCTACCATTACTTTCATGAAAAGCTTTAATAGCGATTTTTATCGGCACTAAAATTTGTTTAAATTTTTGCTGTAGACGTTGATACTCTTTTCTATCAACTTCACCCGTTTGATTCCAGGTCTGCTGTAATTTATTTAATTGACCATCAAGACGCTTAAAGTTTGCAGCGTTTTCATTATCCGTTTGTTCAAGCGTTTGGCTTTGTGCAAATGATTGCGCTATTTGGCTGGCTTGGTCAATAATATTGTTACGTTCAGTTAGGTGTTGTGCTCGTAGTTTTTCTTGCTCGGCATAAAATAAACGGCATGGAGCAAATGCTTGCTCACAAGCTTGGTTAAATTGCTCATTTAATGCTTTATCTATGGTTTCATCCGCATGACCTAAAGAATTCCAAGTTTTACGAAATTGTTTTACTTTCTCAGCTTGATCATTTGGATTGTCTAATGGTGATTGTACCAGTGCCATTATCTCTGCCAGTAATTGTTGTTTACGTGGTGTGGCGATGTAATGTTCCCAATCGCTAACTTCAGCCATTTTTTCGGTAACCTGCTCAAAATCACGCTCTAGCTGATGTTGCTGTTGAGAAGATAATAAAGGATGAACTTGCTTAACGCCTTTAAATAATCCAAAGCAAACTTTGTATTTGCCGTTGATTAGCAAACGTTTTATATCAATGAGTTTTTTCTTGGTTTGAGCAAACAGTTGCTTTTGCTCTGCTTGTAATGGTTTTAAGCCATGACGCCAAAGTGTTACAATTTCTTGGTGAGCAGTTTTTATTGACGGTGGCAATGAGCCTGAGGCTTTAGTCTCTACCGCTTGCCATTTTACTAACCAATCTTGGTAAATATGCTGACGATCATTGAGATCTGCTATGGTCAGTGGCAAAGTCAGTTGCGATATTTTCGAAAGTAGATATGTTGCCTCACTCACTGACTGAGCAATTTCAGGCAGCTGTGTTAAACGCTTAGCAAGCGCTGATATTTGTTGCTTAAGCTTCGCTTGCTCTACCTCATTTAAGACACTATGAGCCACTTTTTGCTCAAGCTCTGCTAATTGCTCACTAAAGACTTGTTGATCTAAGCTTTGATCTTCAAAAACGGCGGTGGTGATCACTTGATTGATATTGGCTATCGCTGCGGTAAAATGCTCTTGAGCCGTTTGTTTATCAATAAGTAATTGTTGAGCAATCTTCTCTTGCTGATAAGCCTCAGCTTTAGGCGCAAATATTTGGCTTAATTGCGTGCTGATCTTTTGATATTTTTGCGTAAATGTTGCTTGTTGCTCAGCACTTAAACAGGAAAATGAGGCTAAGCCTTGTTGCCATTCTGCTTCTAAGGCACTGCGCTTAGTTTGATAGAGACCATAATCAGCGCTATCTTTTAATGATAAAAGTTTAGATAACAGCAGTTGTAATTGCTTCTGTAGCTGCTCGGGTTTTTCTTTCGCGGCTAATAATTGTGCCAGTTTTTCATCAATAATGGCACTAACCGCTGCTGAGGCTGATTTTTTTAACAATTTAGTCAGTAAGCTAGTCTCTGCTAACTCAGGCAACGACAACTCTGGTAACGACAGCGCTAATAATTGTGTTTGTATTGCTGAATGCTGTTTTTGAGCAAATAGCTGGGTAAAGGCATGTACGGTGTTTTTTTTCTGGCTCTGTTGAGTAAGCTGCTGGCTAATTTGCTTAAACAAAGCAACCACTAAGCTCGGCTCTTGCTCTTGCTCAAGCCAATGAACTAAAAAGTGTTGATTACTCGCTTGTTGTAAAAAGTGTTGTTTTTCTTCAATGGTTAAGCTGATATCGTGCTTATTGGCTAAAATAGCATTGACCTGAGATAAAGCAAACTGCTTAACCCCAATATGATCATTTTGATGACTTGTGGAAATATAGACATCAATATTGTGCAATTTCAATAATGCCGCTCGGCGTACTAACTCACTGGCATCAGATGCTAGCAAAGAAAGTAGTAGCGCTTTTTCTTCTGGATTATCAATACTAAGATCTTCATTAATTGCAGCAATACGCACATTGCTATCTTTAGCTTGCCATTTGTTTTTTGTTTTAAATAAACGAGAGAAAATCATAAGAGCTTTTTATTTTTTAGTGGTTAATATTAATTTAACAGCGATAATTCATAAGTAATATATGCATAAGCAGTATATTCATAAACAGTATATTTATAGCGCAGCTTTAAAGGTCAGTAAAATGAGCAATGTCTGGTTTTACGCTGGGCGTAATAAGCTCATCTTTTGCTGCGCTAGAAAACTGCGCTTTTAATTGCCTTTTATTCTTATTCACAATATGACCATCACTGCCTATTGTTAACATTTCATCGCTGTTTAAATGACGAGCTTGATAGGCCATAATTAATTGCAGAGCCGTGTCTCGTTGCGCCGTATCAACAACGGTACCTTCTGGCCATTTACCAGTTTCTGCTGCACATTTTAATCGTAGGTACATTTCTTGGGGCATATTTTCTATTGTGCTATTTAAATCCATGGTGCTCTCTTTTAGCTGTTAATAAGCTTTGCTGTGCTTGTTCGTGAAAACGTTTACTTTTTATTACGTTTAAAGAAAAGTAATTTGATACGAATAATAATATACAGAATAAAACCAATAATACTGCTGATCATTGCGGTGGTATGTTGCCAAGTGCCCTGTTCAACATTATCCCAAAACATAAATAAAAAACCGCCACAAAATAATAACATAGCCACAAAAGAGTAGTTCATTAACTTTTGTGCTTGGTGAATACGATCGACTTTATTTAAGTTAGCTATTTTATCACTGTCTAATGCCTGTAAAGATAAACCACAGTGACTACATTCTTTTGCTTTATCCGATATTTTCTTTTTACAACCAGGACAACTAATTACTGCCATCTGCTTACTCATATCATTATTTTTTATATGACAAATATTTTACCTAATTTTGAACAAAAAAAAACGTCCTTGAGGACGTTTTTTAACTTTATCTACTATTAATCAGTATTATTTTGTTTTGCAATCCTTTCTTCCCAAAAAGTCGCATTTTTTATCCCTAATTTTTCAGGGTCAAAGGTATATTTTTCAACCCCTGCTTTTTGTTGTGCTTCATAATCTTTTAATGCTTTAATCGCCGGCTTAGACATAAAGAAAATAATGATAATACCGACAATGTTCAACCACGCCATTAAACCGACACCAATATCACCTAAGCCCCAAGCAATATTTGCCGCTTTTACCGTACCATAAAAAGTGGCACTCATGATAACCACTTTTAATAGAAAAACAGCACCAGGAATGTTGAAGGTACGCTTAATGTAATAAATATTATTTTCCGCGATAAAGTAATACGCCAAGATAGTAGTAAAAGCAAAGAAGAATAGTGCCAGCGCGACAAATGGCTTACCCACTCCAGTGAAAACACTTTCAACCGCTATTTGGGTAAATTGTGGACCATTAGCAGCAATATCACTAGCAACGTTTTGTACTATAAAGGCATCACCCATACCATGCACATTATAAGCACCAGTAATAATAATCATAAATGCCGTGGCAGAGCAAACAAACAAAGTATCAATATAAACTGAAAACGCTTGTACCAAACCTTGTTGTGCCGGATGGTCAACTTCTGCGGCAGCAGCAGCGTGAGGGCCAGTGCCTTGACCCGCTTCATTTGAATAGACACCGCGTTTAACGCCCCAACCTATTGCCGCACCAAAACCTGCCATCGGCGTGAAAGCATCACTGACAATCATCATAAATGCTCCGGGTAATTGCGTGATGTTCAAACCGATAATGACTAACGAAATCAATATATAAGCCAGAGCCATAAAGGGTACAACAACTTGAGTGAAATTAGCAATACGCTTAATGCCACCAAAAATAATAAAGCCTAATAATAAAACAATGCCAGTTGCGGTATAAAGTTTAGCATAGCTAATAACACCTATCGCAGTGTCAATACTACCGCTATTAGCGAATACTTGTTCGACTGCGGTACCAATGGTGTTTGACTGCACGGTTGGTAGTAAAACTCCCGTTGCAAGAATTGTTGCAACGGCAAAAAGCCATGCATACCATTTTTGTCCCATGGCTTTTTCAATATAATAAGCAGGGCCACCATGATATTTACCATCGTGCTCCTCTTTATATATTTGTGCATTTGCTGACTCTATATAAGCCGTCGCCGCGCCAAAAAAAGCCACCACCCACATCCAAAATACTGCACCGGGACCACCAAAACCAATAGCGGCGGCAACACCCGCAATATTACCCGCACCAACACGGCCTGATAATGACACGGCTAATGCTTGAAAAGACGAAATACCTTGCTCTGAGCTTTTGCCTGATAGTAACAAGCGCCACATTTCAGAAAATTGCCGTACTTGCACAAAGCGAGTGAGGACAGTAAAAAATAACCCCGCACCCAAGCACAAGTAAATTAATGCCGAGCTCCAGATATAACCGTTAATCGTGTTGACAAGTTCTTGCACGTATACGTCCTCTAATTATTGCTTTATTATTGTTTTATTATTGTTTTATTCTTATGGTCTTTATTAAACATGATTATGTAGATAACTCAGGAGCCATTATTTAACTTGGTGTTATTACTTGTAGGAGCGGTTTTAACCGCAATTTTTAAAAGAGATCGGGAATAAATTCCCTCCTATAGTTTTTTAACTTTCTTCCTGAGCTAAATGCATAGACACATCATTATTTATCTTAAGTCATCCGTTATATGATAGATAGCTGTTAAAAAATCACGACCTAATAAACTACTACGCATATCTGACCAACCCACGCTGTAATCCGGCAACAAATCATTATCTTTAAACGGCATTTCAATGGTATAAGCTAAACATTTAAACTGATTACCTACCCAATTTGTGCCCACGGTCGGGTTAGCCTTGCCGGGTTCATCTTTGTCATAACCACGCTCATCTTGAAACTCTGGCGTTATGGCGATTAAAATGTCTTTAAACTTATCTTCTAACGCTTTATGGCGAGCATCATAATTAACAACACCTTCACAGCCAGCAACAAAGTTTACCGGTAGTGCTTCATCACCATGCACATCTAAAAACATGTCCATACCAGTTGCAAACATTTTTTCACGTACTAAGTACACTTCAGGGCTACGTTCCATGCTTGGCGCTAACCATTCACGGTTTAAGTTGGCACCAACCGCATTGGTACGTAAATGACCTCTAACACTGCCATCAGGATTCATATTCGGCACAATATAAAAAACAGCTTTGTTTAATAATGCCCGAGCAACACCATCATCTTCATCGAGTAAGCGATCTACAAAGCCTTCAATAAACCACTCTGCCATGGTTTCACCGGGATGTTGACGTGCTGTTAACCAGATAACACGTTTCCCCTCACCTTCTTCCCCTATTTTAAGCAAGCTCATATCTCGCCCGTCTAGGGTTTGCCCTAGTACTTGTAGCTGACAATCTAGGTGCATTTGTGCGTTATGAAGTAAGTCTTGATGACGCTCATAACTATAAGGAGAAAAGTAAGCAAAATATACCGAATCATATTCTGGTGTTAAGATAATGGTTAATTTTTCGCCGTCATACGTTGTTGGTACTCGAAACCAATGGTCTCGGTCATAAGAAGCAACCGCTTGATAGTCTTGCCAACCTTCAACATAAGCTGACTTGCCTGCGTTGGTTAAATGAATAACATGCTCTTGACGTTCATTGGCTTTGTTAGCATCTGTTTGTAATTTAAAGTGGAACCATTGATAAAAATCTGATTGATTATCGTGCTTAATTTCACACTGAATATTACTAGGATCACTTGCGTCAATAACACGGATATTACCGCTATCGAAATTATCAGTAATTTGCACGGTTTGAGTTTGCACTGGTTGGATTTGCATAGGGAAATGCCTTCACGTTCTAATAGAAAAAGAATGAAAGTAATAGTGTACACAAACGAAACTTAAATCACTACAAAGATCTTAGATAAAGACCTAGTTCTGAAGAATATCCCATAGACTTGCCAATAATGGTATTTTCTTCACTAATAACGTAATAACTTGGATAACCGCTGATAGAAAAAGCGTGTTTAATTGCTTCATTGCCTAAGGCAATAGGAAAGGTTAACTGATGCTGTCTGGTAAAGTTGGTCACTTCATCAATACGGGTATAATCAAGCGCAACCGCAATAACGTCAAGGTTTTCATTTTTTTCATATAACGATTGTAAATTACCAATACTGACATGACAAACTTGACACCAGGGAGCAAAGAAATAAATAACCGTTGTTTTTCCCTGCGACGCTAAATTAATGGTTTCACCCATTAAAGTGGGTACATTGCGAGTCGCTTGGCTTGCTATTGCCGTTAATTCAACATCTGTTGATAGCATACTCGTTTCACGAAGCAGAGAGATGCCTTGAAAGACAACTAAGAAAATAAGGGCTTGAATGGCAAAACTTCGCAGCAAGGGACTTTCCTTTATTAATATTAACTAAATTGAGTTGAGTTAACTTAATAGACCCGATCACCATTAATTTATTACACAGAAAAAGATAATTTATTCTTTTATTGAAAATAACGAGTGACCAATAGCACATTCCCTACAACAAATACCCCATAACAAAAAGCGCGGTAAAACCGCGCTCTATAATCGTACTTTACCACTTACTTTACCATTTAACGATTAGGCTATATTGGTCAAGCCATTCATATAAGGTTGTAACGCCGTTGGAATATCAATACTACCATCCGCTTGTTGGTAGTTTTCCAAAAGCGCCACTAAGGTGCGCCCTACCGCTAAACCCGAACCATTTAAGGTATGCAGTAGCTCTGGTTTGTTCGTTTCACTGTTACGAAAACGTGCTTGCATACGGCGTGCTTGGAACGCGCCCATGTTTGAACACGATGAAATTTCGCGATAAGTATTTTGTGCCGGTAACCACACTTCTAAATCAAAGGTTTTAGCGGCGCTAAAGCCAACATCACCACTACAAAGCGCCATAGTACGGTATGGTAGCTCTAGTTTTTCTAAAATCGCCTCTGCGTGTCCGGTTAGCTCGTCCAAAGCAACCAATGAGTTTTCAGGTTTAACTAATTGCACCATTTCCACTTTATCGAACTGATGCTGGCGAATAAGGCCGCGAATATCACGACCACCAGAGCCAGCTTCACTACGAAAACATGGTGTGTGTGCCGTCATTTTGATGGGTAACTCTGCTTCATCAACAATTTCATCACGGTACATATTGGTTAGCGGTACTTCTGAGGTTGGGATCAATGAGAATTTCTTACCTGATAAATCAGTATGAAATAAATCTTCACCAAATTTAGGTAACTGCCCTGTGCCGTACAAAGAATTAGCATTCACTAAATAAGGCACATACATTTCTTGATAACCATGTTCCTCAGTGTGCATATCAAGCATAAACTGCGCTAAAGCACGGTGTAACTTGGCAATTTTGCCGCGCATAACAGCAAAGCGTGTACCTGCTAATTTTGCGCCACTTTCAAAGTCTAAGCCTTTGTCGACACCAAAACCTAAATCAACGTGGTCTTTTACCTCGAAGTCAAAGTCACGAGGAGTGCCCCAGCGCTTAACTTCAACGTTATCATCTTCATCTTTACCTACGGGTACAGATTCATCTAATAAATTGGGGATAGCACTAGCAATATCATTAATTTTTTTCAGTACTTCATCTTGCTCAGCTTTTGCGGCATCTAAATCTTCACCTAGTTGACTTACCGCAGCAAGCAATGGCGCAATATCTTCGCCACGAGCCTTCGCTTGTCCAATAGATTTTGAACGAGTATTACGTTCATTTTGCAATTCTTGGGTTTTTACTTGAATTGCCTTACGTTGCTCTTCTAAAGCGGTTAAGCTTTCTGTATCAAGGTTATAGCCACGTTTTTCTAATTGGGTAGCTATATTAGCTAGGTCTGTTCTAAGTTGTTTTGCGTCGAGCATAATAGTTCACGTATTGTCTGTATGTAAGTAAAAAGTAAGTTAAAGGTTTTCTATTTGGCTAAACTTGACACGAGATAAAGTCCAAGTCCAGCAGCTGCTATACAAAGGGAAACATTTAATAAAACATTAATGCCCGCTTTAAGCACATCACCTTGTTGTAACAACAACAAGGTGTCTAACGAAAATGTTGAAAAGGTGGTAAACGCACCTAAAAAGCCAATACCTAATAATGTTCTATGCACATGAATATCTAATAATTCATGTTCAATTAATTGGTAAAGTGCTCCCATCACAAATGAGCCTGTGATATTAACCACCAAGGTGGCAAAAGGGAAACCTTTTCCTAACCAATTTAGTACTAATTGTGAGATATAAAAACGTAAGCTAGCACCACAAGCTCCGCCAAGAGCAACAAATGCGTATAAGGTAAAGTTACTAACAGTATTAGTCATAGCGCTGCTCATTGCTCTCTTGGTTTAATCGGTTAAGGTAATCTAGTTTTTCTTTTAATTGTTTTTCCAAGCCGCGATCACTCGGTTGATAAAGCTCAGTATTATAGCCAGTGGCTTGCGCTAGTGCTTTTGGAAAATAATTTTCTCCCGCCGCAAAAGCGTTTACTTCATGATGTGCATAACGATAATCAGCGCCGTGGCCTAATGCTTTAGTGATTTCGCTGGTTGAGTTTTTCAAATGATCGGGTACATCTAAACTGGACGTTTGCTCTGCCAGTATTTTTGCTTGGCTAAAGGCCATATAAACTGCATTACTTTTTGGTGCTAACGCCATATAAACGGCGGCTTGTGCAATAGCTCGCTCGCCTTCACCGGGACCAACTCTATGGTAAGTATCCCACGCGTTTATGGCTAATTGCATTGCCCGTGGATCGGCATTACCAATATCTTCACTGGCTATAGCTAATAAGCGCCTTGCCACATAAAGCGCATCACCGCCACCGGTTAAAATTCGTGCATACCAATATAAAGCGGCATCAGGGCTAGAGCCACGTACTGATTTATGAAAGGCACTAATTAGGTCATAAAAGGCATCGCCACCTTTATCATAAAGCGCAACCTTAGAGCCGGCAACCTGACTAATCAACTTAACAGTGATAGTTTTGTGGTTATTTTCAGCAATAACACTATCAAGACAGTTTTCTAATAAGTTAAGTAAACGTCTGGCATCACCGTCAGCGCGATTCAAGAAACTTTGCTTGGCATCGGCATCAAGCTCAATAGTGAGCTGTTGTTCTTTCTCAATGGTAGCCACAGTACGATCGAGCACTTGTGTTAAATCATTGGCGGTAAGTTTTTTTAACGTATAGACCCGAGCGCGAGATAAAAGCGCCTGATTCAGTTCAAAGGCGGGGTTTTCAGTGGTTGCGCCAATAAAAATGATAGTACCATCTTCAATAAAAGGTAAAAAAGCGTCTTGTTGTGACTTATTAAAACGATGCACTTCATCAACAAAAAGCACCGTGGCATTATCGTTGTGGCCATTGCTCGCTCTAATTTTTGCTTGCTCAATGGCTAAGCGAATATCTTTAATACCGGAAGTCACGGCAGAAAGCCTGATAACTTTGGCATTAACATGGTGAGCAATAATTTCTGCTAGCGTGGTTTTACCGCTGCCCGGTGGCCCCCAAAAAATAAGCGAATGACAATGCCCTTGTTCAATGGCGGCCCGTAACGGTGAATTTTCACCGAGTATGTGTTGCTGACCCACATAATCATGGAGACTTTGTGGACGCATCTTTGCGGCTAAAGGCGCAGCTAAGGGCGCGGCTAAAGGTGAGGCAATAGGCTGACTTGAATGCTCAGCGCTTTGTGGCTCTGCTGTTATCAAACTTTGTTGATCACTTTCCTCAAAAGATAAAAAGCTCGTTTGTTGGCTGTCTTTTTTCAACGTTTTACCTTATCAATACGGTATTTATTCAGCTTAGAAATATTTACCACAGAGAGCACCGAGGTGCTACGCACTACACCGAGAATAAAACGTCTCTGTGAAGCATCGCGGCGGTGGAGTTATCCAATACTTAGCGTTGATCATCAATTTGAGTGTCTTGCGGAACCTCAAAATGAAATAACGCCGGTGTTGGTGCTTGCTGATCATTGAATTCACTTAAACGAATACGGCTTAGCTGCCCTGTAGCATCAAGAAATGAAAACTCGCTTAACTGCCCTTCTCCACCTGCTTTTTTTGCTTCAAAAACCAGTGTTAAACTTTTTATCTGGCTGTTGGTATCAATAGCACTAATAACAAAGGTTTGCTGGCTGCTTTTCTGGTCATCAGCTTTAGACGTCGATTTTTGTTCAAGCTTATTTATTTCTTCAACACGGTATTGTTGCCACAAGGTTTCATCTTTACTGGTTAACAGTAAAATAGGGGTGCGCGCAATGGCAGCAGATAAAGCATAAACACTAACTTGTTCAATCCATGGGTTATAAAACCAAACGCTACTGCCGTCAGACACTATCGATAGTTCATCGGGCGTTAACACTTGCCAGTTGGCTAGGTTGGGTTTGCTGATAGCCAGCTTGCCCGTACTCTCTTCAATAACTTCACCTGACTCACTCAACACTTGTTGGTTAAAGTTTGCGGTGAAAAAATCAAGATGACTTAATTTTGCCATTAACAGTTTTTTACTGGCACTGTTAGTCGTGTTTTTTGTTACTTGGCTTGGTTGAGTTGCTTGTACAAGTTCAGTGGCAGATAAGTTATTCGCTTGGGCAAATAAGTGGCTGCTACTAGTGCTAAGCGCTAGCGCCATGAAAGCATTAGCCAGAGTTTTTTTATTCATATTTTAATTACTTTATATTTATTGAGCTTCAATTGAGCTTAAAAATATTTACCACAGAGAGCACCGAGGTGCTGCGCACTACACCGAGCATAAAAAGCCTCTGTGTAGGCTTGAAAAGCCCTCTGTGAAGCATCGCGACTCGGTGGTAAACAGTTACCATGACGGTCTTAACCAGAGTTTTTTTATTCATAGTTAAATTACTTTTTATTTATTCAGCTTTAAAAATATTTACCACAGAGAGCATCGCGACTCGGTGGTGAATAGTATCGATGCTTTTAATCTCTAATCGGCGGTGGTGCGAGTACTTCGCGCGCGCCATTGTTACCCGCATTTGACACCACACCTTGAATTTCCATTTGTTCGACAATTCTAGCGGCACGATTATAGCCAATTCTAAATTGTCTTTGTACACTTGAAATGGAAACGCGACGTTTTTCTGTAACAAAATTTACCGCTTCATCATAAAGGGCATCCGACTCTTCATTGCCACCTTCAGCTTGTTCGCCAGGTAATAGCATGTCTTCATCGCTGCCACCAGCCAAAATTTCTTCAACGTAATTGGGTTCGCCACGTTGTTTCCAGTCATTTACTACCGCATGTACTTCATGATCGTCAATAAAAGCGCCATGAACACGCGTTGGCACCCCTGTACCCGGCGGTAAATAAAGCATATCCCCCATACCGAGTAATTGCTCAGCACCTTGTTGATCTAAAATAGTACGAGAGTTTAGGCCAGAAGAAACTTGAAAGGCCATACGGGTGGGAATATTGGCTTTAATTAAACCGGTAATCACATCAACCGACGGCCTTTGCGTTGCTAATATTAAATGTATGCCTGCAGCACGTGCCTTTTGTGCGATACGGGCAATTAACTCTTCAACTTTTTTACCAACAATCATCATCATGTCGGCAAATTCATCAACAATAACAACAATGCTGGGTAATTTTTCTAATAGTGGTGGTGTTTGATCAAGGCCATCACTAGGCTGCCATAACGGGTCAATCATAGGCTCACCCTCTTCAATGGCAGTCAGTATTTTTTTGTTGTAGCCTTTTAAATTTCTAACCCCTAAGGCTGACATCAACTTATAACGACGTTCCATTTCACCCACACACCAACGCAAAGCATTAGCGGCGTCTTTCATATCGGTAACCACTTCTGAGAGTAAATGCGGAATACCTTCATAGACAGAAAGCTCAAGCATTTTAGGGTCTATCATGATCAAACGCACATCTTCGGGGGTCGATTTATAAAGCAAGCTAACAATCATAGTGTTAACCCCCACAGACTTACCAGAGCCGGTAGTACCCGCCACTAATAAATGTGGCATTTTAGCTAAATCAACCACCACAGGTTCGCCGGCAATATCTTTACCTAGCACCATGGCTAAAGGTGAAGTTGATTCTTCAAAGGCAGGACAAGCAATAACTTCGCTTAATCTGACGATTTCCCGATGCTTATTAGGTAACTCTAAACCAATCACCGATTTTCCGGGGATCACTTCAACCACGCGGACACTAATAGCAGAAAGTGCACGCGCTAAATCTTTCGACAATGAGGTGATTTTACTGACCTTCATACCGGGCGCTAAGTCAAGTTCAAAGCGGGTAATTACCGGGCCGGGGTATACGGCAACAACTTGTGCCTGCACTTTAAAATCAAGCAGCTTGGCTTCAACTAAACGGCTAACCTGCTCTAACTCTGCTCTATTTATTGGGTTTTTCTCTTTGTCTGGTCTATCAAGTAAATCAATCGATGGCATACCTTCAAATGCTTCTTCACTGGCCACTAAGTTCACTTGGCTGGCATCACTGCTACTGACCACGGCACCGCTATTAGATGCTTGGTTGTCATCGGCAACATTCACTTTTTCAACCTGAGTAAAAGCGGCAGTGATTTCTGCTTCACTAACATACTCTTGTACATTACCCGCGATTGACCCTGAAATGAGCTCATTAATATCAATAAAGGGTTCAATGGCCTCTTCGCTTGCTCTGGTGCTGATTATCTTGGGTGGTGCTTTAGGTGATATTTTTGATAATGATTTACTGACTTTTTTAGTTTGTTCGCTAGCGCTATCAATTTCAATATCAATATCGATACTATCAGTATCTGCTGTGGTTGTTGATGTTTGTGTCTCTTGAGGGAGTTCAGTACCAAATTTATCTTTAATATATTGGGGAAAATGCTGTAAAAACACTACTGCCGCTATGGTACTGCGGCCTAAATTATCAATAAAATTCAACCAAGAAAAACCAGTCAGTAACACAAAGCCTGCACAGCTGAACATAAGAAAGATTAAGGTAGAACCAACAAAAGAAAAATAAGGTAGGAAGCCTTTACTTAACACATCCCCTAAAATACCGCCGGCAGAAAAGTAGAATAGATCATCAAAATTCATACTGGCTAGTGAGGTAATGCCCATATAAAACATGAAAAAGCCAATTAACTTTAATCCTAATGTTAAATAATCTAACTGCATTAATTGGTGAAATTTTTGAAATAATAACCAACCAATAATGGCGACAACAAAGGGTAAGGTATAAGCAATAAAACCAAATAAGTTAAGTAATAGATCCGAAAGATAAGCACCAACAGCGCCGCCAAGGTTTCTAACCGGTGTTTGATAACCCGTTTGCGCCCAACCGGGATCGGCGGCATCAAAACTAAATAGTGCCAACATCAAGAACATGGCAAAGACACTAAAAAAGAGTAAACCCGTTTCAAGTAAGCGCTGCACGCCACTTAACTGCTTAGTGACTGACTCATCAGATTGAGTGTTTACAGGGTCATTAAAGAGTTCATCAGTATTTTTCATGAGGTCAGCAGGCAATTAAAATTCCAGGGAAGTTTTTCATTGGTAATGAAAATAAGGCTATTAAGGGTAAAATAACAAATTATCGCTTAATTGGTAACATATTACTGGATTTTATTTCATCCATAACCACATAAGTCCGACTTTCACTGACCGCCGGTAGCCTTAATAGCGTATCCCCTAATAATTGCCGATACGCTAGCATATCTTTTACCCGGGTTTTTAACAGAAAATCAAAATCCCCCGACACTAAGTGACACTCTTGAATAACCTCAAGTTCGTGCACCGCCGCGGCAAAATCATCAAAGACATCAGGGCTAGTTTTAGTGAGGGTTATTTCAACAAACACCAATAAAGCTAAATTTAGCTTTGTTGCATCCAAATTAGCTTGATAACCTGTTATATATTGCTCTTTTTCTAAACGCTTAACGCGCTCCAAACAAGGGGTTGGGCTTAAACCGACACGTTTTGATAATTCAACATTTGACAGTCGACCCTCTTTTTGTAATTCAGCTAAAATGTTTTTATCAATACGATCTATTTTTTTACTTGTGACAGAATTCATTTTATATTCATCTATTAATAGCACCAGTATCAGCATTATATATCGCCTTTATAATATTTACGACAGGTTATTCTAGCTAGTTACTCTTATACTAGTCGTATCTAAAATAAGAACTTGCTAACAAGTTGAATTAAGGTAACTGTTCACCACCGAGCCGTGATGCTTCACAGAGGGCTCTTCGAGCCGACACAGAGATTTTGTTATTCTCGGTGTAGTGCGTGAGCACCTCGGTGCTCTCTGTGGTAAATATTTCTAAGCTGAATAAATACAAATTAAGAGAGATTATTATGATTATTGGTGTACCTAAAGAAATTAAAAACCATGAGTACCGCATTGGCTTAACACCCGCAGGTGTTAAAGAATTATCAGTAAACGGTCATCAAGTGATTGTTGAAAATAATGGTGGTGCCGAAATTGGTTTTGATAATGAGCAGTATATTGCTGCTGGCGCCACAATTATTGACAGTGCCGCAGAAATATTTGCCACGGCGGAAATGATCATCAAGGTGAAAGAGCCACAGCCTGTTGAATGTAACATGCTTCGCTCAGGGCAAATTTTATTTACTTATTTACATTTAGCTCCCGATCCACAACAAACAGAATTATTAATCGCTTCTGGCGCAACTTGTATTGCTTATGAAACCGTAACCTCGCCTACAGGTGGCTTGCCATTACTTGCACCAATGTCTGAAGTTGCTGGCCGTATGTCTATTCAAGCGGGTGCTCATGCTTTAGAAAAAGCCCAAGGCGGTTTAGGCGCCTTATTAGGGGGGGTTCCCGGTGTCGCACCAGCCAAAGTGTTAATTGTTGGTGGCGGTGTTGTTGGTACTCAAGCAGCTCGCATGGCGGTAGGTATGGGTGCGGACGTGACTATTTTAGACCGTTCATTACCACGTTTACGCCAATTAGATACTGAATTTGATGGTCGTTTAAAAACCGTTTATTCAACGGCTGATGCAATGAACCAATTAATTGTTGAAGCTGACTTAGTCATTGGTGCGGTATTAATTCCAGGTGCAGCAGCACCAAAATTAGTTAGCAGAGAGCACATAAAAATGATGAAAAAAGGCGCTGTTATTGTTGATGTAGCAATCGACCAAGGCGGCTGTTTTGAAACCTCGAAAGCCACAACTCACCAAGAGCCAACTTATGTGGTTGATGATGTTGTTCACTACTGCGTTGCTAACATGCCGGGTGGCGTAGCACGTACCTCAACAATGGCTTTAACCAATGCCACTATGCCCTTTGCTGTTACGCTTGCTAATAAAGGCGCTAAACAAGCACTATTAGATGATGAACATTTATTAGCTGGCTTAAATGTTATGGCGGGTAAAGTAACTTACCAACCCGTTGCCGATGTATTAGGTTATGAATATGTTGAACCCAGAGTTGCGTTAAACGCATAATTGCTAACATTACTTTTAAACACATAACATTAACACTAGCTTTATACGTTAAAGCGACACCAAAGAGCGCACTTTTGCTTACAATCTAGCAAAAAACGCTCTTTTTTTTGTTTAGCATATAACAAACAAGTTATTTACCCCCTTGCTTTATTTCCTTATCATCCCAATTAATAAGATAATTATTTATCAAACCTATTTATTCTTTATTTAAAAATAAATTATTAAAAATAAACTTCGGAGAACTCATTCATGAGCGACGTTAGACATTGCCCACTACTTATTCTTGGCTCAGGCCCTGCTGGCTACACCGCGGCGGTATACGCAGCACGTGCTAATTTAAAACCTGTGATGATCACAGGCATGCAACAAGGTGGTCAATTAACCACCACCACAGACGTTGAAAATTGGCCGGGTGATGCTGATGACTTAACGGGTCCGGCCTTAATGGATCGTATGCAAAAACATGCCGAGAAATTTGATACTGAGATTATCTTTGATCACATTAACAAGGTCGATTTTTCAAAACGTCCATTTACCTTAACGGGTGACAACGGCTCTTTTACCTGTGACGCGTTAATTATTTGTACCGGTGCCTCAGCACAATATTTAGGTTTGCCTTCAGAAGAAGCGTTTATGGGTCGTGGTGTTTCGGCTTGTGCTACTTGTGATGGCTTCTTTTATAAAAATCAAAAGGTTGCTGTAGTTGGCGGTGGTAATACCGCCGTTGAAGAAGCCTTGTATTTATCTAACATTGCCAGTGAAGTACATTTAGTTCATCGTCGCGATACTTTCCGCTCTGAAAAAATCCTTACCGACCGTTTAGCTGAAAAAGTTAAAAACGGTAATATCGTTTTACATACCGATCGGACTTTAGATGAAGTATTAGGTGACAACATGGGTGTCACTGGCTTACGTTTAAAAGAAACGAACTCTGATACCACCGAAGAAATCGATGTAGCAGGCGTATTTATCGCCATTGGTCATAAACCCAACACCGATATTTTTGACGGTCAATTAGCGATGGAAAATGGTTATTTAACCATTGAAAGCGGCACGCAGGGTAACGCGACACAAACCAGTATTGAAGGTATTTTTGCTGCCGGTGATGTGGCTGATCACATATACCGTCAAGCGATCACCTCAGCAGGTGCAGGTTGTATGGCGGCATTAGATGCCGAACGTTATCTTGATGCCTTGTAAGTGTAAGCGCGAATAAATTCCCGCCTACAAGTTCAAAAGATACTACATCGTAGGCGAGGTTTTAACCGCGCTCGTTCTTTTTAAGTTAAGCGCGAACAAGTTTAAAATGCTATATCAACTTGATGATAACAATTTAGCTTTTCCTTCGGTAAATTTCGCCCTCACCGAGCCCAATGGCTTATTAGCTGTGGGGGGCGATTTACAAGCAAAGCGATTAATTAATGCCTATAACCAAGGAATATTTCCTTGGTTTAGTGAAAATGATCCCTTGCTGTGGTGGTCACCAGATCCCCGCGCTATCATTAAGCTTAGCGATTTACGTATTAATCGCACCTTACGAAAAGCCATTAAAAAAGCCCCCTATAAAATCACTGTAAACACCGCGTTTGAACAAGTCATTAAATGCTGTGCTAACGCCCCTTTTCGTAACGATGACACTTGGATAGTGCCCGAAATGCAAGCCGCTTATGTCAACTTACATCAATTAGGTTATGCCCATTCCATTGAAGTTTGGCAAATAAACAACAATGACACCGCAGAGCCAAAGCCAGCACTGGTTGGCGGTTTATATGGCGTGGCCATTAATGGTTTTTTCTCTGGCGAGTCAATGTTTTATACTCAAGCTAACGCTTCTAAATTTGCTTTAGTTGCTTTAGCACAATTATTAACGTCAATAGCTGTCGACTTTATTGATTGCCAGTTGCTTAACCCCTTTTTAGCCGACATGGGCGCCAAAGAAATTTCACGCAATAACTTTGTGGCGCTAAAAGAAACTGCTATAACTAAAGTAAGCCCTGAAAATTTCTGGCAAGCCAGAGAGCTTTTTATCAGCGCGCACTCGGATACCTCAAAGTGATGGTGGTAGCAGTATGAACGACACTAGTTTTAAAGTTGGCATCACTCACACCTTTCCCTGTAGTTATTTACCAGAGCAAGAAGAGCGTTTACTCATTGCCGTAGATGAACGTTTGCAAAATAGTAGAAGTTATAGTTTGCTGATGTCAGAGGGCTTTCGCCGCAGTGGCGATCAAAGTTATCGCCCCCACTGCCCACACTGTAATGCTTGTCAGTCTATTCGAGTTTTAGTTGATAAGTTTCAGCTTTCAAAAAGTCAAAAACGCTCAAAAAAACGCAATGGTCATTTTATTATAAAATACTCATCCGAACTTAAATCATCTTACTACCCTTTATATGAGCTTTATATTAATAACTGCCATCAAGATGGCAGCATGTTCCCCGCCAACTTCCAACAGTTTCAAAGCTTTCTGACCAGTAAGTTAAGTGAACAGCTTTTTATTGAAACTTGGCATCAAGAAAATGATGAAGAAAAACTGATTTGCGTAGCCGTAACGGATGTATTAACCAATGGTTTGTCGGCTGTTTATACTTTCTATGATGTTGATTATAAAGCTCATGGCTTGGGGGTGTTTTCTATTCTGACCCAAATAGACTATTGCCAGCAACTGGCCTTACCTTATCTCTACCTAGGTTATCAAATAAATGCCTGTGCAAAAATGAATTACAAAAATCGTTACTTCCCTTATGAAAAATTTATCAGTGGCCATTGGCTGCTAACTGAAAAAAAGTAATTAATGAATAAGAAGAATAAAGAAAGGTAACTTATTCACCACCGAGAAGCGATGCAGCCCAGAAGACCCTTCACTGACACAGAGGGTTTATTATGCTCTGTGTAGTGCATAGCACCTCATCTATCTCTGTGGTAAAGCTTTTTAAGTTGAATATATATAAAAAAACCAGCGCAAAGCTTTACTTTAGCCGTGCAATTAGGCATCATTCGCGCAGCTTTTTTTATCAGCTACAAAATCTAACATAAGTTATTATTTTTTAGCTAATTTGCACAACATATAGAGGTTTAGCGCCCCATGGCGAAAGAAGAAAATATTGAAATGCAAGGTACGGTTTTAGATACTTTACCTAACACTATGTTCCGAGTTGAACTAGAAAACGGCCATGTGGTCACCGCTCATATTTCGGGTAAAATGCGTAAAAACTACATTCGTATTTTAACTGGCGATAAAGTAACGGTAGAATTAACACCATACGATTTATCTAAAGGTCGCATTATTTTCCGCGCAAGATAATTTACGTACACAAGATACGTAAAACAAAACCAGCATTCTTTTTATCGAAGATGCTGGTTTTTTTATGCTTATTTTTTAGTAATAATTAAAAGTATTACTACCGAGAACACCGAGGTAGGTTATATGCTCCATGCATAACCTAAGTGACCTACATCCATGTAGGCCGAATAAAACCTCTGTGTAGGCTCGAAGAGCCCTCGGTGAAGCGTAGCGGCTCAGTGGTGAATAGTGACTGTTTTTATGTTTGTTTTTATGCTTATTTTTTAGTAATGATTAAAAGTATTACTACAGAGAACACCGAGAACAATAAAACCTCTGTATAGGCTCGAAGAGCCCTCGGTGAAGCGTAGCTGCTCGGTGGTGAATAATGACTGTTTTTGTGCTAGCTTTTTGTGAGTATAAGTAAAACTAACGATAAGCACGTAACAAGCTTTTATCAAACTGCTCAGCCGTTAAGGTTAAATTCTTACTAGCAATTTTTTCTTGTATATCGGTTATGTCTTTATCCACCTTTGACAAGGTTAACGTATTATCATCGAGTAAGTAGACAAGTTTTAAGCTTTGATAATAATACAATAATATGATCAAAGCGTTTTCTTCATCGTTTTTTGCGGCTAGTTTGATTTTAGCAAGCTTTCGATAAATGCTGTTCTGCAATTGTTTTAATTGCCAAACATAATAAACTTCGTTGAAAAATGGGCTTTTTTTAACACTGTGTAAAATAGCGGCACAAGCTAATAAAGAAAGCACCACGCCGAGTAAGTTATATCTAAAATTATTTACCCCTTGCTCTGCCAAATTGATAATAAGTAACTGGCCAAAAGCTAAGGCCAACACTAGTAACGTGGCAATAAAACCACCAATAACAATATTTAAGTTTTTCCGATAAAGAGCTTTATCGACATTAATTAACTGCATTTATAACATTCCAATAAAAATAAAAAATGACTCGGACTTTAAAGTTGTAAACCTGAATTTCGCCTTACCACCTGAGTAACCCCTTGTTGCCAAGGTTGTTGAGTGCTGGCAATAGTAAGTAACTTTTTGGCTCGGGTGATGCCAGTATAAAGTAATTCGCGACTGAGCAATTGATTATTGCTATTTTTCGGTAAAACCATAGCAACATGTTCAAATTCACTGCCTTGGGTTTTATGAATTGTCATCGCATAGACTGCTTCAAATTTAGGTAAGCGTGATGGTAACAAGCTTTTATAAGGCTTACTTTGATCTTCATCTTGCTGAGCAACTTCTCCTACAACTGTTTTTTCAACCCTTTCTTCAAAGAGCGCCATCAACGGCTCAGACTGATTATTTCGACTATTAGTGCTGTCCCCACGCCAAAGTAAACCAATATCACCATTAAACAAACCGAGTTGATAATCATTTTCACTGATCATAATTGGCATACCATGATAATGCTGTTGGCTCTGCGCAAAGTTACCCTGCGTTGATAATAGCTCGGTGATCCAGTGGTTAATGGCATCAACGCCATATTCACCTTGTCGAGTAACACACAAAACTCGAAACTTTGCTAATAGCTCAAATGCTTGCTCGATATTATCGCATTGGGAAATTTGCTGATAATACTGTTTAACTAAAGGCAGCAGCCAAGCGCTCAACTCGCCTGAAACTAAAGATAATTGTGAATCTTGGTGTGTAGTTTCGCCTTTACTCGTACTTTTATTAACGCAAAGTAATTGCCAACTTTGCACTGCATCACCTTGTATAACGCTGTTTGCCAGTTTTCCTATGCCACCTTCGCCATCAAAACGGCGGCTTTTCATTAACAAGCTCAAGTGATCAGAAGGTGTTTCTGATTTATAAGTGAAGGCGCTTTTTAACTGTAATTCATCTAGTTGACATACTTGCGCTAAATAATGGTAATTGGCTTGGCTAAAGCCATGATGTGGCCTAGGGGCAATATCGGCCAACACACTACCGACGGCAACTGACGGTAATTGGTCAGCATCACCTAATAAAATAACCTTAGTGTTTGGCTTTAAAGCACGAAATATGCGCGTCATCATAGGTAAGTCAACCATAGACACTTCATCAATCAATAAAACATCACAGCTCAATAAGTTATCTTGATGATGACGAAAATTAGGACTGTTGGGGATAACACCTAATAAACGATGAATGGTTTGAGCATTGCGGGGGATAGCCGACAATATATTTTGATCAATAAGACTCTTAAATCCAGCAATAGCGCTAACAATTGACTCCGTTAAGCGTTGCGCCGCTTTACCTGTTGGTGCTACTAACGCAATATCAAGTGCTTGGTTATTGTCACTAGCCGTTTTATGGATGGGGTTTGTTGGCTGAGATAGCATAATTAACGCCGCTAATAGCTTAGTAACCGTATAGGTTTTTCCTGTCCCTGGGCCACCGGCAATAATACTGAAATTTTTATTAATAGCATTGGCAACAGCCAGTTTTTGCCAGTCAATGTCATCAGGTTTTAGCTCACTAGTTAATGACGGCGCTGGAAACAAACTTTGAATACAGGCGCTTACCTCATCAATAGCCAAGGTGTTTTTTTGTGCTAAGCGCTGCTGAATAAAATCTTCAAGCTCTTTTTCAAAACGATAATAACGGCGCATATAGAGGTTTTGATGATGAAAAACCAATAAACCATTGGCATCATGGCTTAATTCAAGCGCATTGAGTAATGCGGTTAACCTAGCTTCATCAGGAAAAGTAAAACCTTGATGTGTGCATTGTCCTTGCTCGTCATAAGCATTATTCCAACATTTACCGGCAATATCTTTAATGGCTAAACAAGTGTGCCCTGCTCGGTGATTGACACTTAAAGCAATAAAAGCATGGGCTAAAACTTCGCTAGCATCGACGTTATCATCCAGTTCAATGTGTTCTTTAATATCAATCGCTTGGCACATTTCTTTAGCAAAAAAATAATCTATCGCTTCAATGCCTGCAAGTTGCTGCTGGGCAAGAGCAAAACTGGTCATGATAGAGTTTTCATTAGTCTCATTAATCGCTGAGTTCATGCGCTTGCTCCTCTTTCATACCGGCATCACTTAATAGCGCTTCACCTGCAAACAAGCGGTCTAATGCGGTTAATTCTTGCGAGCTGATATGACGAAAATATACCCCTGCGCCAGTATGATGCTTATCATTGCTCATACCGCGTAAATATAAATAATAAATGCCGCCAAAATGCTCAGTAGCATTGTAATCTGGCAAGGTTAACTGCAAATAACGGTGCAGCGCTAAACTATAAATAAGATATTGTAAATCATAATAATTATTCTCAATATTATCACGAAGCGCATCGTGATGATAATCCGCGAAGTCATGGCCTAAATGGCTAGATTTATAATCACAAACATAGTATTTACCTTGATGTTCAAACACTAAATCGATAAAACCGTGCATCATGCCTTTTAGCGATTGATAATGAGGTAATTTCACCAGTGGAGTCATTTTTTTTATGCCTGCGCTCGAACCGCTATGATTAACCGCGGCGCTATTTCGGTGCTCGGTTAGCAGTTTTGCTAAACCTTGCATACTCGCTTGCTGCATAGGGAAATAGAATTCACTTTCTCTGAGTGATTGCAACAATGTAATATCAGCTAAACAAAAGCTTTCACTTACCTCACCATTAAATTGCACGGTTGACACTAAAGGCGTGAGCAGTATTTCATCAAGCCAATCCATTAAATCAACCTCAGTAAAAGGCGCGGTTAGCTCGCCATACTTCACTAACGGCCACTTTATCGTTTCGGGCCAATTGGTTTGACAAAAATCACTGTGTTCTAAAATATCATGCAATAAGTTGCCACTATGTGCGCCTTTGGCTAGCGCAAAGCGTAATAAATGGCTATTCGCTTGCGCCGTTAATATCGCAGTCGCATCAAGACCGGCATCTCTATCTGGCGTAGAAACACCACCATGACGTAAGTTTCGACTTAACGCCGAAAACGAGCTTAGCCACCAGTCTCGCTCAATTTTTCCGACAAATTTACTTATCTGTAGCTCGGGCTGTTGTCTGTCTACATTTTGTGGTACTTGCGGTGGTTGGTTTTTTATCTCATCAAGTGATACTTGTATTAAAGCCGTGCTCTGTGGCGTTTTTTCAACAAATTTCCGTAAATTTTGCACAATATCATCGTCCGCTTGCCATTGTAATGTTTTACCTAAAGGCGACAAATGGCACTTCTCAAAGGGTGCAGTGAGCAAATAACAACGTTGTTCAGCACGCGTAATCGCAACATAAAGTAAACGAATACTTTCGGCATAAGCTTCATCGGCCATGGCCGTTTTAGCTTGCTCGTCGCCATCAAGCGATAAATGTAAATTACCCTCGGCATCGTGATATTCAAGGTAGCTGATGTTTTGGCTACCAAATTTTAACGGGTCTTTATGCTTGCTGGCAAAAGGGATAAAAACAATAGGATACTCAAGCCCTTTCGCACCATGTTGAGTAATAATTCGAATAAGATCACCATCATTTTCTAGGCGCAGCTCTGCTTCAAGTTCACTGTTAATATTGTCTAACTGACATTGTTGTTCAAACCAATATAGCAACTCTTCTGGCTGTAAAAACCGTTGACTGGCTGCTTGTAAAATTTCAAACAGATGCAGAATATTGGTTAGCGCCCTATCCTTATTAAGTGCTGGCGCTTGAAAGTGTTGATGCATTAGGTTTATCGCCATGGCAATAAACCCCTGCTGTTGCCACTGCTTTTTATAATCAATAAAGGCGAATTTTATCGCTTGGTAGGCCATTTCATCTTGTTGCAGTTGATGCAATTTAACCGCATTAAAACCCAGTAAGCCACTGACAAGCGCCGCTAAATAAACACGCTCATTGTTAGGGGTTAATATGCCTTTTAATAAAGTAAGTAACTGCTTGGCTTGTTGGCAATGAAATAAATTGGCGCGATCAGATAAAAACACCGATGCTAAGCCTGCGGTTTGCAAGGCTTGCTTAATAAAGGTTGCTTCACGGTTATCTCTGACTAAAATCGCAATGTCTTGTGGTTTTACTTCTGCGCTACTAAGGTGTGTTGTAGAGAGTAATTGGCTGATTTCATTAGCACACCAGCTTGCCATTAACGGGCAAGCTAACGTCAAGGTTACTGTGTCTTCGCCCTCTTGGCTAAAGTGCACAAATTGCAAGGCCTTACCTTCACCTAAGCCTTCGCCTAATCCATCATCTAAGCCTTCATCTGTGTCATAGTTGTTACTTTGTTCAGCTTGCTTCCCTGCTTTTACCGCTTGATATTCAATACCATAGCCGAAAACTGCATCAACCGTTTTCGCTTCTTTACTGATAAACACTTGATTATAAGCAGCCACCATATCGGGCGTTGAACGGTAATTAGTGTCTATTAACCAATGATGATCACAGCTATGCCTAGCACGCAAATAAGCAAAAATATCACCGCCTCTAAAACCATAAATAGCCTGTTTAGGATCGCCAATTAGATATAAGGCAGCATTATTTAGCTTAGCCTGCTCACCATAGTAAAGCCCTTGCAGAATTGAAAACTGCAGGGGATCGGTATCTTGAAACTCATCCACTAAGGCAACGGGATATTGTGCGAGCAATGTAGCGGCTAAGCCATTGCTAGTTTGCTGTGCAGACAAACTGTTGGCTAAGGTGCTAATTAAGTCATCAAAATCAAGAATATTATGTTGCGCTTTTTTATCCTGTACTTGCTGGCGAATACTATAAATAGCAACACGAACTAATTGATAAGCATTGGCTCTATTAACATTTTTTACTAAGTTTTTAAGCTGTGCTTTTATCGATTTACAGCTTGCTAATACTTCAGCTAATGGCACTTTATAGGCTTTAGGATGACGATTACCATTGAGCAAATAATCTGGCATTGGCGTTTGCACCGCCGCTAACAATGAAGCGTCATCAACGCAGATTTTAATTTGTTCAAACCAACGATGTAAATTTGCCAGTTCTTGGGTTCGTTTTTCTTGCTCTGGAGCATTTTTATGACTAAGTAGCCCTTCCTGCAACAAGCTTTCATTGGCGATTAACGTTTTACTGGCTTGTTTGGCCACATCAACAAAGTCTTGCACTATTTGCTGGCTAGTGATGGTGGTTAAGTCACTTTGTTGGCTGATCGCCTTGGCAAAGCTTTGCAGAAAATTGCTCGGTTGTGGCCAAAACTGCGCCACTAGTGAAAAATCATCGCGCGAGTGTTTCGCTAATTGCCGATACCAATCTTGGCAAGCTTCTAAGACAATTTCAGCGCTCGTGGTTGATAATGTGGCATTAAAGGGTAAACCACTGGCAAAAGCATGTTGCGTTAACGCCCGTTGACAAAAACCATGTATGGTAAAAATAGCCGCTTCATCTAAAAACAATAACGCACGTTTTAATAAAAATTGTACCTTGTCATCATCAACCCGCTCACTGATGGCTTTAAAGTAACTATCGTCTGCACACAGCTGCTGCCAATTCGTTAATGCCTCACGAATAAAAACATCAATACGGCCACGTAATTCTTGTGTGGCGTCTTTGGTGAAAGTCATCAGCAAAATTTGCTCAACGCTTAGCTCTCGCTCAAGGATGAGGCGTAAATAAATACGGGTGATATTGTAGGTTTTACCGGTACCAGCACTCGCCTCGATTAAATGTTTTCCAGATAACGGCACGTTGGCGGCATTTAAGTTGTCTAGTTTCATGCTTTACTGCCACTTTTTACTTTTTCAACAAGTTGATAAAGCCCTTGGTAAATGCTTTCTATTTCAGCTAAATGCTCATTAATGTCGGGACACTGCGGCCAAAAATATTGCATATACAGATCATCACCCAAACCTCGGCTTGACTCAGTCCCTTGCCAATATAATTCAAAACGCTCTGCCGTCATTTCAACGCGCTTGCCTCTAGTTTGCTTAAACACTTGCGCGGCAATATCACCATTGATAAGCAAAGGTTGTTGCTGACCTTTAAAATAACACCTTAATAATTCAACCAATGACTGATTGGCAGCACAGGTTAACTGTTCTTGCTCATTATCAAGACTATCAATAAAGTATTGCTCTACTTTTTGCGCCTTGGTATTAAAATAAAAGCCACGGCTGCCGCACACTTCACTGAGCATGTTTGCTTGATAATCTGTTGCGCCACTTTGCTGTGACTGCCAGCATTGCACAATTAAATGATGTAAATACAAGCTAAATAAATCTTTCGCTTTTGCCGTTGAACTGCGATAAAAAATAATCATCACACCGTCATTAGTGCGTTTAACTGGCACTTGCGCGGTTAAATTAATTACTTTATTTTCAGAAAGCTTTATTACAATGTGACAAGCGATTAATTCAGGATTATCCGCGCCTTGGCTGGCTATTTCTTCAGCAAATTGCTCACTATCAGTTTGCCATGCGTTATAATTTTCATCCATGCTAGGTAAGTCTGGAAATTGTCCCGATAACTGCGCTTTATGCAATACTTGCTCAACAGAGGGGGCATTATTTATCGCTAAATGGGCAGCTAATAAATCTTGTCGTAATAAATAGCTCGTTAAAGCATTGGCGGTAAAAGGCTCGACATCATCAAGGTTGGCTTCGTTATTCTCTAAATATAAATTAAGCGCTTGCTGGGCAAACACTTTACTGGGATGTTGAAAGAAGCGAATTAATTCACTGGCTGGTATTTCTGTTGCTGTTGCTATTGTAGCGGTTTCATTAGCGCTCGGGGATAAATTACCAGGTTCAATGACCAATTGCTCATTTTTCGCATCATGGTTAATCAACGTTTCATCTTGGGCTAACTTTAACCAGTTGCCATCAAAACTAGGTTTAGAAACTCCTGTAGATTTATCGCCACTAAAATAATTAGCTTCACTAAAAGGCTGCATGGCCATTTGGCGAATATTATTCACCTGACTCTTTTCGTCAAACTGCCAACCATAACCTTGGTTAAGGTAGTCCATTAACTCTTTTAACACTAAAGAAGGCTGTTTTTCATTATTGTTTTTTATGTTTCTGCCTTGATAGCTTAAGTACAAAGCTTGCCTTGCCGAAATTATTGCCTCTAAAAACAAGTATCTATCATCACCGCGACGTGATCTATCCCCTAACCTTGTTTTAGCTTGTGACATTAAATCAAAGCCTAACGGCTGCCGTTGCCTAGGAAACTCACCATCGTTTAAACCCAGTACCGCAATAATTTTAAAAGGTATGCTACGCATAGGCAGCATAGAGCAAAAAGTCACTTGTCCAACCATAAACTGCTTACTGGCATCACCTTGACTAAAATGATTATTAAGAAAGTCTGTTACTATGCTTAGCTCAATTTTTTCATCTAAATCAGCTTGTTGGCAATATTCGACAAAACTGGCAATGGCATTTTCTATCATCACTAAGGCGTTATCTATGTCATTACTTTTATTATTGTTTTTGTCATTACTGCTGTTACGGCGCGCAAATAATTGCTCAACTTGAAGTAGTAAAAAACTTTGCCAAGCCTTAGGCGTTCTTGCTTGCGTGACTTGCAGGCTAAACTGTTGTAACTGTTCAATAAACAGCATTAATTTGCCGAGCAATAACGCGTCATCACCTTCAACATTGGCTAATAATAACTGCTCTTGATAAATGGCATCGCTATCCGAAAAGGCAAAGCCACGCAATAAACGTGATAAGCCTTGTTGCCAAGTGAAGTTATTATTGGCATTTTCACCGAGTATTTGTTGTTTATGTGCTAAATCTAGTCCCCAATGAATGCTAGCTTGCTCAAGCCAGACGCTAATTTTACTAATATCTTCACTGGTAATAGCAAACTTATTAGCAATGGCACTTTGCCTAATAAAAGCGAGTAAATGCGTCACTTGAAAGCGAGAATCCGGTAAAGCCAATAAATCACTAAAGGCGGCAATAAGCGGATCGCTATCTTTGGCACTTCTGTCGGCAATTGAGCAAGGTAGTGGCGGTACTTCATCGTCTAAATTTTGCCAACCACGGGTAAACACCGCATTAACATAAGGAGCGTATTGCTCAATTTTAGGACACATCACTAACACATCTTTAGGCGTTAAATGTGCGCTGCTCTCATGGTTGGCACGCTCTTGGTTGGCACCATTTTGCTGGGCACGCTCTTGATGTGAAGAGTTAAACTGATGTAAAAGATAATCATGCAAGGCTTGTACTTCGCGCATAGCACTATGGCAACTGGTAATAGTGATAGAGTCATCAATTAACACTACCCTACTTTTTTCATATTTATGCTCATGTTCACTGCTCGTTGCATCATCAAGGTTTAAAATATCATTTTGCAGTTGATGTAAAATACAGGGTTTATTGGGTTCACCTTTATCATTAACTGGCGCTGAGCTTGCGGCCACAAATAATTCAACATTAACGGTACTATAACCTTGTAACAAGGCTAAAAATTCACGCCCTTGTTGACCGAAATTAGCCAACAGTGGATTACCAACAAACAAATGCTCGTCATCAACACCGGCTGACCAATGACTTAGCTTTTTAAATGCTTGTTTCTCACTAATAATATCGCCCCAATAAGCAAAGCAGGGGTTTAAGTGAAAAAAGTTAACCTCGATATGCTCACTTAACGCGTTGATAAATTCTAGCCATATCGGTGGCATAGTATTGATAGCAAAAAAGCTTAAACGCTTAGGTAACACGTTAGGCGACGCTGCTATTTTTTGTTCAATATTGGCAATAGCCTCAGTAATTAGCTCAACAGGATTATAGGGCTGCTGTTTAATTAGCAGCTGCCATAACTTGGCTTGCCATTTAACCTCGCCGGGTAACTGTTGATTAAAGTCACTCGCAAGGGATTCGATGTTTCCTTGTTGCCAGTTATCTAGCCAAGTTGGCCTAAAAATTAAATATTGCTCGTACAAGTCAGCTAATTGCACCGCCAGCTGATAACGTTTTAGCGGTGCTGAATTTTCACCTTGCCAATAGCGCGTAGCCGGTAAAAAATCTTCATCTGAAGTCACTGGTTCGGTTGCCAATAAAGCATAAATCCGCCAAGTTAGCACCTCTCTTGAGTACGGTGACTGTTCTAACACTTTATCATCGCCAGCCAGTGTTCTTATTAGCCGCCAAAGAAACTGAGCCGGTAACGCGTAATCAATATTCATACTGATACCACGCTCTGTTGCTATAGCTAAATTCAACCAGTGTTGCATACCGGGATTTTGAACAATAATCACCTCTTGGTTGAAAACACCTAAGGGTGATACTTGGGAAATTTTATTGAGCAAGAGCAATAAATTTTCCATTTTATTGGCGGGATATAGATTGATCAATGATGTGCCTATTTACGTTAACTTGATAACTAAATTTAACCACAAGCAAGAATTGAACACTAGTAAAATAACTGAATTAGTATAAAGCGTTAACTTACCGCTATTGAGCATTAGCGGTTTCATAGCAACTCAAAAACATATATTCTATCGCAAAATTACAACTGATGAAGGTTTAAACACTTGAGTGCAATGGATCAGCAAATAAAAAACCAACCGGCTATTAAAAACCTCTTAGCAAGAATGCCCGAAGAAATAGCCAATAGTTTTAATGACGAACAGTTAACACACCTGTTAACAGCCGTTGGCTCTCGAAGCTGGGGCAAACATAAAATTGATGCCCGCGGCACCTTTAAAATACCTTTTTATCAATGGCGCTTTTATTATGTTGTACTGGCGGGTAAAAACTACCGAGAGCTGAGCCGAAAAGAAAAAAATGCTTCTCTAATAGTCACATCACTTATTTCAAGTATCTTCTTAATTTTCTGTGCAGGTCTTGGCTTGTTAGTGCTTTATCTGATAAAATCCGCACTCGGAATTGACCTACTTCCTGGTTTCTCACTTGGGGTCTGGAGTTGGTTTAAAAGCACCTTTTTATAAAGGTACTTTGTAATGTAAAATAAGGACATTGTGATCGTTGTGGTAAAAATAAAAAAAGCCCCATTTTTAGTAGTTAATAGCAAAGTAATCTTAGTGGCAATGCTGACTACCAGCCTATTTATAGGCACCCATGTCAATGCCGAAGAACGCCAAGGTTTATTACTTAATGCCGCTCTAGCAACCCAATATGACGATAACGTATTGCGAAAAGTTGAGCCTATTTCTGATTCCTCAGTGCAAATTTCACCTGAAGTACAATATCTTACGCATTTAGGCAAACACATCTTCGCTGTCGATTATCAAGGTGAATATTCAGCTTATACCGACAACACTAAGCTTAACTATGATAATCACAATCTATCTTTATATGCACAGTTAGATCATTCTTTAAAAATAAATTCAGAATTTAGGCTGTCTTACAAAGATGAAATTGAAGAGCCGGGTAGCAATAATTCTACCTCCTTATTAATTACCCAGTTTAACCAAACTCAAAAAAAACAGGCCACGGCCAAGTTTTATTACGGTACTAAAGAAAGTATTGGCCAGATAGTATTAGGCTTAGATCATAGAGAATACCGATACACCAATAATTTACAAAGCTACCGCGATGTTGATAGAAACAGACTTACTGGTACCTTCTTTTATCGTATCGCGCCAAAAACACGGCTGCTATTTCAAGCTACCGTTGGTGAATATGACTACATTGTACAAAGCCAATTTACGGATCAATCGAGTAAAGAGGCATTTTATCTAGCGGGTGTCGAATGGGATATAACCGCTAAAACTAGTGGCTCGTTTAAATTGGGTTATCAAGGCAAAGACTTCAAGCAAGATGTCTATAACGACATTACGGGGTTGTCTTATATTCTTGATATGACATGGAAACCTAACACCTATTCAAAAATAAAAATTGCCGCCAGCCGAATGACACAAGAGTCATCGCAACTGCTTACCAGTGCTTTTGTAACCAATTCTTATAGCGTAAATGCCGAACATGAAATAACACCAAGAACAACACTGAAGGCGGCCTATACCTACGGCAGTGATGACATTGTGACAATTCGCAGCAGAACAGACAAACGCCATAATTTAGTGTTAGGAATAGATCATAGTCTGTTAACTTGGCTTAATATCAGCCTTGACTATCAATTTAATGACAGAAGCTCTGACCTTGCAATATACGAATATCAAGCAAATATTATTAGTTTATCTTTAACCAGCAAATTTAATTAATATTTAACAACAAACCACTAATATATAAACAGAATTAAAAATGAAAGGAATGTAAAAGACACTTATGAAGTTACTCAAACTTTTTTTAACCACCTCGCTAGCAATAGTGTTGAGTTTATCGACTCAAACTTCTGCGGATGAAATTGATGATTATCGTATTTCAGCTGATGACCAAATATCAGTGATAGTATTCAACGAAACGGACTTAAGCATAAATAAAACCCGTGTCAGTGGCAATGGCACTATTTCCATGCCGTTATTAGGACAAGTAGCCATTGAAGGTCATACCGTGACTGAAGTAGAGCAAAAAATAACAGCACTCTTACTCGACGGTTATTTAAAAAAACCCAATGTTACCGTTAACATTACCGAGTACCGCCCTTTTTACATCAATGGTGAAATTGATAAGCCGGGTAGTTATCCCTATAAAAAAGGTTTAACGGTTGAAAAAGCCGTCGCCTTAGCGGGTGGTTTTACCGAGCGCGCATCAAAGAAGACAATATCTTTAGTCAGTGAAAAAGATAAACAATTTATTAAGGCTGTTGCCCTTAATGACCAAATTAAACCTGGTGATGTAATTACCGTCAGCGAAAGTTTTTTTTAAGGAAGAATGAATATGAACGCAGTAGTTGCTGACAAAGTCTCAGCAGTTCAACAAATTAACAATAAGCTTACGGAAGAAGATTTTGATATAGGTCTTTATATTCGTATTGTAAGGCGTAGTAAATGGACAATTATCATCGTCGCGATGTTATGCCTTATCAGTGGCATTTTTATAGCTAAAAATGCCACTCCGATTTATAACGCAACAGCTAAAATTTTAGCTGATCCATATCAACCGAACGCAGACAGAGAAGAACAATATATAGCCTCAGCAATGGTGTTTTTATTCTTTGAAACACAATATGAAATAATACGCTCTCGCGCAATTGCCGAAACTGTAGTAGACAAATTAAGGTTAGTAGAAAAGCTAAAAAAAGAACAAGCAGACAACACGCCAAGTATTAGCTTTATTAAATCAATAAAAGACTCGGTAAAAAGTCTCATTGGATATAAAAAACCAGAAAATAAGCCTCTGACAGATACGGAGCTAAGAATCTTACTTGCAGAGAAAATTGCGTCTGGTTTGATCGTATCAGGGGGACGTAAAAATCAAATTATCACCATTAATTATGAATCTAAAGATCCACAAGAAGCCGCAGACATAATAAATGCAATTTCAGATGCCTATATAGATTTTGGTTTAACTACCCGTTTAACCGATGTAAAAAATAGGCAGAAATGGCTTACTTCACAGTACGAACAATTAAAAAGCAAGTTGGAAAATTCAGAAGAACGAGTTAAAAATTACCGAGAAAAACAAGGCTTAATTCATAGTTTTCAACAAAGAGCCATCGCCAATACACAACTACAATCATTAAATACCTCATTGGTAGCAGCACAAACAACATTAAGTATAAAAAGTGAAGAATATCAATTAGTACAAGATATTAAACGAGGTAATAAAGACTTTTCAGCGCTTGCCCAAGTCATGCAAGACTTTGCCATAACAAATCTTGTACAAGATGAAGCAACAGCAGCTAATCAAGTTAAAGAGTTAGATGAACGTTATGGTGCACGGCATCCTAAAATGATTGCAGCTGAATCAGAGCTAGAAAGCGCAAAAGGCAACTTGAGTAGAGGTATAGCAAAAGTTGTTGAACGCACAGAAAATGAATTTCGTCTTGCCAAATTACAAGTAGATAATATTAATAAACTCATTAACGACACAAAAGCTGAAGTACAAGCCCTCCAAGGAGATAGTTTCTCTTTGGTCAGTTTAGAGCGCGAAGTAGAGAATAACAGAAGAATTTATGAGTCCTTCCAGTCACGTTTATTAGAAGCTAATGTACGCGGCGAAATTAACGCGTCTAATGTACATATTATTGATAAAGCCACAGTGCCTAAAACACCAGTAAGGCCAAATGTTAATAAGATAATCGCGCTGTCTGGTATGTTAGGAGTTTTCTTAGGTATTGTTGTTGCTTTTCTTCGAGAAATGACAAACAACACCTTCAGAACGCCTGACTTAGTTGAAGAGAAGCTTAAACTACCAGTACTAGGTATTACTCCCTTTGTGAAAGATAAGAAAAACTCAGTTATACCTGAAAAACAATATTTGGATGATTCTCGTTCACCATTTTCTGAAAGTATCAATACAATCAGAACTGGACTTATCTTTTCAAATATAGATGCCCCCCCTAAAAGTATATTAATTACTTCAGCTACAGGCTCAGAAGGGAAATCATGTTTAGCAGTAAATTTGGCGGTAGCCTACAGTAATATAGGCAAAACATTATTGTTAGAAGTCGATTTACGTAAACCTAGTATCAGTAAAAACCTCCAATTAGAAAATAAACTTGGGTTAACAGATATTTTGTCTGGCGTTGCCAAAACATTTAGCGATGTGATCCAAGGAGAAAATGAAGGGAAATTGAGCATAATTACCTGTGGCACTATTCCGCAGAACCCAATGGAACTTTTATCTTCTCTAAAGTTTGAAAAGCTTCTAGAAACCTTTAAGAATGAATATCAGTATATTGTACTTGATGGCCCTCCTACCCTGCCTGTAAGTGATGCCTGTATATTGGGTAACAAAGTTGGTGCTGTAGTGGTTGCCGCAAGAGCAGAGCAAACTAAAATAAAAGTGTCAAAAGAAGCGGTTGCACGACTACAAAAGCTAAATGCAAACGTTATTGGCGCAGTACTAACCGCGGCGGAACCACAAAAAATGAGTTACTACGGTGACCATTATTACGCTGGTGAATATTATGGTGTTAAACCTGAACAAACCCAAGCGTAATCAGCATGCTAATTGACATACACAGCCATATATTACCGGGTGTTGATGACGGCGCTCGCAGCAACACTGAAGCCCTCGATATGCTACGTATGGCTATAGATGGAGGTGTTACTACACAAGTATTAACACCTCATATTCATACAGGCCGTTTTAACAATAATAAAAAAGATCTTGAACAAAGGTTCATACAGTTTAGGGACGCTGCTGATAAAGCTAATATTCAAGTAAATTTACAATTAGGTGCTGAAGTGCGCATAGGGCCTGAAATTATGGCGCTTGTTAATAGTGACCAAATCCCATGGTTAGGTGAGTACCAAGGCAGAAAAACCTTCTTACTTGAATTTCCTAGAAACGACATCCCATTTGGCAGTGATAATTTAGTGAAATGGTTATTGGCAAAAAATTGTTTGCCTATTATTGTACATCCTGAACGAAATCGAACGTTCTTAACTCAACGCCATAAGCTACAAACCTTTATTGATTTGGGTTGCCCATTACAAGTAACTGCAAGTAGCCTAACAGGAAAGTTTGGCAAAGATGTACAAAAAATGTCGGAAGAGTTACTCGAAGCCAATCAAGTTTCAGCCATAGCATCAGACTGTCATAACTTAAAAGGTAGAATGCCTGATTTACACCTAGGTATAGCAGCAGCTAAAAATATTATTAGTAAAAAATCAATTGAGTTCACAATGGATACAACAAAAAAATTAATTACGGCTGTAGATAAAATATGAACCGATTACAAGTATTAGATGGATGGAGGGGCATCAGCATTCTATTCGTTTTAGCTGGCCATTTATTCCCTTTGGGTTATCAAAAATTTCAATTTAACGCACCTATTGCTGCCGCAGGCATGGCCATATTTTTTATTTTATCTGGCTTTTTGATTACTAATGTATTGCTCAGAGATCAAAATATTCCAAAATTTTTAATCCGTCGATTCATGCGAATTGTGCCGTTAGCATGGTTGGTTTTGTTCATAACATTTCTATTCACTGAAGCCAGTACACACGAAATTATTTCGACATTGTTTTTTTATACCAATTGGGAACCCATTGGTTTAATTGCACCTACCAGTCACTTTTGGAGTTTATGTGTTGAAGTACAATTTTACATTCTTATTGCTTTATTAGTTTTTTTCCTAAAACAGAAAGCATTTTATTTACTACCAGTTCTCTGTATTAGCATCACTTGTTACCGTTATTTCAATGATGTACAAATAGCGATAAATACCTATTACCGAGTTGACGAAATACTAGCAGGTTGTACTTTGGCGCTATTCTATAACTATGGCACCAATAGAATTAAGCAAAAAATAGACAAATTACCAACAATAATCCTTTTATTCCTCTTAATTGCATCGGCACACCCTGTCACCGAGTTTTTAAACTATTTAAGGCCATATATAGCCGCTATATTAATTGCATCAACCATTTTTAGTCAACGTGAGACTTGGTTAATAACAGTATTAAAAGGCAAGCTACTATTTTATATAGCTAGTACTTCTTATGCTGTTTATATTATTCATGGCGGTCTTAGATATACTTGGTTGGCAGAGGGGGATATTATTGAAAAGTATTTTAAAAGACCTCTCTTTTTATTAGTCACTTTTGTTTTAGCACATATTTCAACAAAATATTATGAAAATTACTGGGTAAATTTAGGAAAGAAGTTAAGTAATAAAGCCTTAAAAAGAAGTACTTCATGAATAGTAGAAGGGAGTTATGGATAGATTATGCTAAAGCTATTGGGATAACTCTAGTTGTTTATCGTCATGTAGTTATAGCCTTATGAAACATAACCCTTATCGTCAGGTTTATTTAACCAAAAAATCGTTGCTATACATAGAGCAAGCTTAAATTAGTCGCATATTTATAAAAACTCAATAAGAATTCAATTAAAATTTATAAGGATCAAAAATGAATAAAGGGATCGGTTACATTCCCTCTTTGAATGGCGTAAGGGCTCTGGCTGTACTACTAGTGTTTTTCTCTCACACAGGATTTAGTGACATTGTCCCTGGCGGCTTAGGTGTTACTATATTCTTTTTTTTGAGTGGTTATTTAATCACGACATTATTAGTAGATGAACAAAAAAAAACAGGCTCTATTTCACTAAAAAACTTTTATACAAGACGTATTTATAGACTTTTTCCACCTTTATATACTGTAATAATAGCGACACTCCTTATAACAATAATTAAAGGAAATATATCATATATAAATATAGGAGGGTTTCTTTCTCAAATATTACATTACAGCAATTACTACATTATTTTTGTAGGAAAGGAAGGTATGCTCCCTGGCTTAGGGATATTGTGGTCACTTGCAGTTGAAGAGCACTTTTATCTTTTTTTTCCTCTTTTCCTATTATTTTTCATGAAGAAAATAAGCACTAAAAACTTAGCTTTTTTAATTATATTAATTATATTAGCAGTCAATGTATGGCGATTAATTTTAGTACTTAACTTTGATATCCTTTCTTTAAGAGATCAACATTACTATTATACATACTACGCAACTGATACGAGGTTTGATTCATTACTTTATGGTTGTGTTATGGCTTTAATACTGAATCCTATACATATGATAAAAGTAGCGAGTAATAATTCTCTTTTGATAAAAGTGGGCATGTTATCAGGAACAGTATTAATCCTTTTCACTTTATTATATAGAGACGAAATATTCAGAGAAACAATACGATATACCATACAGGGTATTGCAATGTTTCCAATATTTTATTACCTAATCACTCAGAATAAATCACTCCTTTATAAACTATTCAATTCGCAAGTTATGTCATTTATTGGAAAGATATCATATAGTTTTTATTTAAGTCATTACGTTTTAATTTATTTAGCTCAAAGTCTTTTTGGCGATACACTTATTGTGAAAAATATTATCGGTTTATTGTTTACCTTACTATTTTCAACATTCATGTATTATTTTGTTGAAAAACGTTTTGCTTTATTACGGAAAAAGCTACATTAAAAATGTCTTCAGAGAATAATCCTGACAATATTAAAAGAATCGTAATCAAATCAATGAGATTTGATTACCTTCCATTTGGGTGAGTTTTTCTGGCTGATATGTTCTAAAGCTCCCCAATTACCATATTTATTTGGAGGAGCTATATCTAAATAAAACATATGTAACCCTCCTCCACTTTCATACCATCTATCAAGTAAATCTGAATATAATACTCCCATACGAGAGTCCCTATTAATATTTAAATAAAAGCTCCTAATAACTGGGTCATTTATAAAAACACTCGAAACTGGAACTATATGTTGCCCTCCTTCATAAGCAATTAGCCCCATTTTGTATTTAGCAGCGATCTTTGCCCATTGATGAGTAAATGAAGTAATATCAGCCAGTACACCTTGATTATCCTCATAGCCAGCTATTTTACGTAATTTATTGCCTTTAAATAATTGTTCAAAAGCATTATCAACCCCCTCACTACCACTTGCAGCCCAATTGCGAATAATACTATTATGTTTTTCATTTTGAGTGTGGGAGCCATTAAGACCCCCGTCAAAATAGGTCGTAATTCCAATATAATCAATATTTTGATAACAACCATTGCCGCTAGCAGACCATGCCGAACACTCCAACGGATATTTATGATGAGCAAGAGCGGCTGTTTGCATACCCAAAACACACTTTACCCGTGATGATTTTTTTATAAAAACTTCTGTTTTTATAATCTTGCAAATCTGTGATGTTCTCATTCCATGCCATTGCAACCTTAAGTTATTTTTTTTTGAAAAAAATTGCAGTTTGAACTTAGCCTTCGCAGCATACTTTGCTTGTGAAAATCGCCAATTCCAAACTTCATTACTATGTTCAAAATAAAGATCTAAGTTTTTCAAAAGTTGTTTTTTTACCACAACAGCAAAATTTTTAATATAATTATCATCAGCCAAATGTGGTATATTAAACCAAGGAGCGGTGTTAGTATCGTTTGCTAATTTAACCATCACTTCAAGTGGGACACCTTTTACACGCCAAGTACGGTTGTCAACTAAAGGTCTATCTTCCCAGTCACCTTGGTTGGAGTTATTAGTATTCATCCAATCCATAAACCTGAATACATTGATACTTTCTATTTTATTTAAAAAAGCAGTATTAAAAATATGTCCTTTTTGGAAGTCATTAAAAAAACGAAATGGGATTATTTTTATATTTTTAATATAATTAGCAGGATTAGTTTTCACTACTGATAATAGATGATTACCACTCTGAAGCGTGATAACATCACGGCCAGTAATTGACTCTGAAATTACTTTTTTTACGCCCCCTCCATACTTTAAGACTCCTTCACCTTCATAAAATACATAAGCCTTTTTTAGATAAGATTCATATTTTTTATCAACCACAGAAAAAACAGTAGTTGCAGTTTGACCAACGGCTAAACTTTTAACCCAATCATTATTATCAACTTTAATAACAGAAGATGTATTGTGAAAATCTTGCCAAGCCCTAGCCTGTTTCATTAAATCAATAAAAGGGTACTGTGTAGACCAATCTGATATTTTATTTAGGCCAATGCCAATATTATCTTTCGAGGTTGTCGATAAACTTGCAAACGACATTAACAAGAAAAAAAGACCACTTATTACTTTTATTTTACTCATTACTCTACCTAAACAGATACTATTTAAAAATTAATTATACAAAAGCGAAACTATATTTTTTTAGGGTGAAAAAATATAGTAAAATGATTTTTATTATTGCTCTAAAATGGATAAATAATCAAACCTATGGATATAAATAAAATCGGAGTTGTGATCATTGGCCGCAATGAAGGAAAACGTTTAATTAAATGTTTAAATTCAACACTAACAGAAAATACCTATGTGGTTTATGTTGATTCAAATTCAACAGATAATAGCGTAGAAAATGCGAAAATGTCAGGTGCTGAAGTTATTAATTTAGATATGTCTAAACCTTTTAGTGCCGCCAGAGCGAGAAATATCGGTTGGCAATATTTAATAGCACAATACCCTGATATTGAATTTATTCAATTTATTGATGGTGATTGTGAATTGCAAACCCATTGGCTTGGGCAAGCACAGAGCTTTTTACATAATAATACTGAGTATGCCATAGTTTGTGGTAGACGTAGAGAGCGCTTTCCTGATGCAACTCTGTACAACCAGTTTTGTGACGATGAATGGAACACTCCTTTAGGTAATGCCCTATCTTGTGGTGGTGACGCTCTAGTACGTACAACGTGCTTACAAGAAGTTAATGGTTATAAAGATTATTTTGTTGCTGGGGAAGAGCCAGAAATGTGTTTTCGCTTACGGCAAAACAATTGGAAAATATTCCGCCTTGATGAAGAAATGACCTTGCATGACGCTAATATTACTCGTTTTGCTCAATGGTGGAAACGAGCTAACCGTGCAGGTTTTGCTTTTGCTTTATCGGCAAAAGAACATGGTAGAGGAAATGAAAAGTTTGGTGTACGCCGAGCACTACGTTCATTAGTATGGTCAGGGCTACTATTAAGCACTTTATTATTAAGTTTATTTTTCCCTGTGATGTTATTGGTATTATTAATATTTCCATTACAAATAACAAAAATGTATTTAAATCAACCAGACAAATCATTGTATGGCTTGAAATCATGTACATTTTTGATGATCAGCAAATTTCCCGAGGCATTAGGGGTAATAGAACTCGTGATAAAAACAGTAAGAAAACAAAACTATACAATTATTGAGTATAAATAATATGGCAGCGCTCCCGAAAACCAACCTAGACACATTAATTGTTACGGTTAATTATAAAACGTCAAATCTTGTTACTGAGCTAATTAATAGCCTATTAGGTGAAGTTAAAAACCTCGGCAGTACACATATGGTGATAGTTGATAATAATTCTGGTGATGGCTCTGTTGATTATATACAAAACTTTATTGATGAAAATTCAATATACTGGGTTAGCGTTATCGCAAGTAAAGAAAATTCTGGTTATGCTGCTGGTAATAATCTAGCAATAAACAGCGTACTAAAGAAAAACATAGCGGTTAAACGTATTTGGTTTTTAAACCCTGATACTAAAGTTAAAGCTGAAGCTGGCACTGAATTAATTAAGGCGATGAAGAAAAATAATTTACACATTGTCGGCAGTAGACTTGAAGATGATGATGGTACATTGCAATGTTCTCATTTTAACTTCCCTGGGATTTTTAGCGAATTATCAGCTGGTTTAAGATTAGGTGCTTTTGATAGACTGGTACAAAAATACTTAGTAAGAACAGAGCCTAGTAATACTCCTATTCAAGCACATTGGTTAGCTGGCGCTTCGTTTATGGTCAGCAATGATTATATAAAAAAAATCGGTTTGATTGACGACGACTACTTTTTATATTTTGAAGAGTTAGATTTTTGCTTACAAGGCCAACGCAATAACATGCCTTGTTGGTATATACCTTCAAGCAAAGTTTACCATGCTGTAGGGGCTGCAACGGGAATATCGGATCACCGTAGAAAAGCGCCGAGACGCCCTCAATATTGGTTTGATTCTAGACGCCGATTTTTTCTAAAAAACTATGGTGTTATAAAACTGATCTGCTGTGATCTGGCTTTTATGATTGGCTATGCAACTTGGTTACTACGCAGTAAATTAACCAATAACGTTGACTTAGTCAAAGAGCCACCGAGTTTTTTAAAAGACTTTATCAAAAACTCGTTTTTATTTCGTGGGTTTTCACTGAAGAATAAATAATGACACTAATTAAACAAATAAAAGATGACTGGATAAATCACGGTAAAGATTGGACCAAGCCTGGTTTTAAAGCATTAGCTTATCACCGTTTTGGTAACAGGCGTATGACCGTAAAACCTAAAATATTAAGAGCTCCACTTTCTATTATTTATCGTTTTTTATATCGAAGAGCACGTAATCTTTATGGTATTGAACTTCCTTATAATGCCCAAATAGGCCAAGGTGTGATTATAGAACATCAACATGGTATCGTCGTTCATGGTAACGCTATTATTGGGGATAACTGCACTATCAGACAAGGGGTAACCATAGGTAATCGCTACATGAACAAACCTACCGAAGCCCCCATTATTGGTAAAAATGTTAATATTGGGGCTGGTGCTAAGCTACTAGGTAAGATAACCATTGGTGACAACGCCAATATAGGTGCCAATGCCGTAGTTATTCATAACGTTGCCCAAGGTGGTTCGTGCGTTGGTTTTCCTAAGAGCAGAAAAGATTAAATTTATTTTGGCGTAATATTTGAAACATTCAAAAGACTTAATGTAGTTAACTAATTAAAGGATTTACCCATGACTGAAACCCCGCCACTTGACCAACCTGTTTTTATCGTTGGCCCTTTACGTTCAGGTACCACTTTATTAAGGCTAATGCTCCAAAACCACCCGAGGATGAATTTTTTTGGGGAGTTTGAAGGTGCTGTATCACAAGCTAAAGAAGACTCATTTCCAAATATAAATGATTATCACCAATTCGTTGCTAACGATAGAATGATGCAAGACTCTCATTTTGAGGTTGATTCAAATTTAAATTATATAGAATTAGTTAAAACTTTTTTAAAACAAAAATATTTAACAAAACCGAGTGAAGTTATTGGTGCCTGTGTTCATTCACGATTTGATTTAATAACTAAAGTTTGGCCCAATGCAAGATTCATTCATATAACCAGAGATCCACGAGATGTGGCTAAAAGTACTATTCCTATGGGATGGGCTGGTAACGTTTATGGTGGCAGTAAATTTTGGGTAGAGCCTGAGCAACGATGGCAAAAGTTAAAGCAAAATTTAAATAATGAAGCTTATATTGAAGTAAAATATGAAACCTTGATTCGTTCAACAGAACAAGTGCTCACTAAAATTTGTTTATTCTTAGGGCAACAATATAACGGTAACATGCCTAATATTGATAAAGTATCGACTTATGCGAAACCTGATGCAAATTTAGTTGAGCAGTGGCGAAAAAAACAATCGGCTAAAGAAGTACTTTGGGTCGAAAGCCAATGTAGAGAAATGATGAAATTGCTAGGTTACGAACCAATAAATACAACTTGCGATCAAGATCCATCTTCAATAAGTAAATTTATTTTACAAATTGATAACAAAGTGAAAAAAATAAAGTTTAGTATTAAGCGTTACGGCTATTATTTATGGCTATATAAAGCAATAAATAATAGGTTTTCCTTCTTTAAAAATGAAGAAGCTACAAATGAAATAAACGAAATAGAACGAATTTATTTGAAATAATTTATACCCTTCTCACTTCAAAGAACTAATATGGTTTGGCTATTTTAAATAAAAATTGAAATTATTATTAAAGTGATAAACAAATAGCCACACAGTATTTTCGCGATATGGAGTAGATTTAATTGCACATAAGTTCGTACTAAAGTCATAATAATAGGTAACCATAATATCTGCGCCGTACACATGCCGTAAAAAGCCCCCCACATACCATAAAAGTCAAAACCAACGTAGATGCCTGGTAAATACAAAGTTAACAAACTAAGGTAAGCTAACATGTGCCTAAACGAGTCTCCACGGGAAAGTAAAACAGGAATCAAAGCAAACGATATAACTTGAAAAAAGGACGCTATAGCTAATAATTGTAATATCTGCCCCGCTAAGTGAAAATCCTCTGGGTATAATAGTTGAATTAACATATTACCTAATATGGCTAAAGTCGCCACTAGAGGTAACATATAACGTAAAAGTTTATGCAATAACTCGTTAAAGGTTTGATTAAAATATTCAGGTGTTTCATTAAATTTTTTTGCTAAAAATGGAAATAAAATATTGCCACTTAAGGCTGCTAAAATACTGATAGGTATTTGCGTGAACATCGCCGCCAAATTATATAGTCCCAATTCAGTTTTATTAATTAAGCCACCAAGAATTAATCTATCACCCTGAGAGATTAGAAAATGAAACATTGTAGCAAAAAATAACCACTTACCTATTTTGAATATAGAGTTGACTACTTGCTTGTCGAGCATTAGTCTCATTTTAAAGTGTTGAAATAAAATGAAGCTTAATAATGTGTTTAAAAAAGAGCTAAGCAGACTACCAATAATAATTGCCCAAATACTTTTATAAATAAAAGATAAAATTATAACGGAACATATTGAAATAAATTGTACAAAAACTTTAGCCAATACAATTTTTTGTACGCCTAATTCTCGAGAATATAAATGTTGATTTGAAGAGGTAAAACCTTTAAAGACTAATGATATTGCAGCAATAGGTAGTAAGTAGATTAAATCTGGTTCTTGGAAGTGTGCAGCTAAAAAACTTGAAAAAATAAACACTAAAAACCATAAAACAAACCCTCGGATTATTTGTACCGTCCAAGCTGTTTGTGCAAATTTCACAGTTTTCGCATTAGGGTTTTGAATGAGCGAAGTACGTACACCAACTTCCGATAGCATTTCCATGCCTACCATAATGGAAGTTACGATCGCCATAATGCCAAAGACTTCAGGTAAAAAGATACGTGTTAAAATAAGACTACTGCCCATACGAAAGAACATTTCTGAGCCAAAACCTATCATAGTCCATATAGAACCAGTCAAAATTTTAGAATGATCTTTTCTGAAAGACTGTGTTAACTTATTTTGTAATGTTTGAAATATTAATTTATTCATTCTAAATTTGTTCTGATCCTTCATTAAGCAATATAGATGAACAAAAAATGCCACTAACCAACCATAGCCAACCATGGCTTAAAGATGAATTAGGAAGCTGATCGATCAAAATAGCCGATAATAACAAAGCGGTACTGGTGCCAACTCGATTTAATCTAGCATTATTTACTATCTTAGTCTTGGCAACTATACCAAAACTAAATAAACCAAAATATGCAAAAAAATACAAAAATCCATAATAGCTCATAATAATAAGCCAATAGCCATCAGAGACAGTATTATAAAATCTATTCCTTGCCATCCCACCCCAGCCTATAAAAAACTTATCTCGAATATGATCCAGTAATAGGGCTTCATTATTAAACCTTACCTCTATAGAACTTGCTCTTTCAGTATCAATTTCCTTAATATAATCGACTATATATTCATAAGGTATTAAATCAAAGATTGAGAGTGTGGGGTATATGAAAAAGAGTGCAACGAAAATAATTGTAAATATTTTCTGAACCTTGATTTGAGAAAACAAAATTAAAAAAGAAACAGAAAAAGCTAAAATGATTGCACCTATCGTTTTAGTACTTAACATAATTAAAGCAAAAAAAACAAAAATAAAAACTGTTTGCATTTTATTTCTATTTTGACAGTTTTTTAACTCTATTGCCGTCATACATAAACATACCATATAAAATGAAGCGACCAATAAGCCATGACCCATAAAAATAACAGGCCGCACACTGCCATATCTTATTTGTTGGGCATATTCATGAGGAAAGAAACCATAAAACCATATATGTAACTGAGGAGTAAATTTGATTTCAACGAGAAATAGAATGGAATAGATTAATCCAGCTTTGATTACAAATTTAATAATTTTATCTAAATCCTCCACTTTTTCACAAATACTAATTCCAATGATAAAAGGAAGTAATCTGACATATTGATTGAACATTGCAACAATTGCGTCATAAACAGAAAGTCCTTTTATCCATATTTGTCCATTAAACATTGGTTCGAGGTTAAACAATACGTTAAAAATAGGAATGCAGACAATAAAAAGGATAAAACTCCGTTGTACCTTGTTTTTACCTAAAAAATATATTTTCTTTTTTTTAATATAAAGACAACAACAAAGTGCTGATAAAGCACTTATTTCTTCTTTACCAATAAGAAAAATAGGTAAATCAATAACAGTTTTTACTGGCAGAAACATATAACCACCAACAATAGTCCAGAATGTCGCAGTAACAGTGTCAAACCTTCGATACAACAAAATGGCAATAAATGGCCAAAGGATGATCATGCCGTAGGCAAACAAATTAGGCATCAATAGTCTCTTTAATAAATGTCACAGTTAAGACAGTAAAAATGTTCATGTTATAAAGCTTTATAAATACGTTGTAATTTAAGAAAATTGCCAAAATAGCGTTTAACTAACACTTTAGGATTTTGCAACATTCTATAACACCATTCTAAATGGCAACTTTGTATCCATTCAGGTGCGCGCTTTTCTTCGCCAACCAAAAACAAAATAGAGGCACCTATACATAGAGCAACCCCCTTTTTTAAGGATAATTGTAGTTTTTCAGCGAGAATTTCTTGACGTGGCGAACCTACCGCTAGAAAAATAAAATTTGGTTGAATCTGCTCTGCGTATTCAATGACTTTATCTACTTCATTGGCATTATTAATAAAACCCATTGATGGATTTATATGATGTAAATTTAATTCTGGGTGTTTTTTAACTAGTATATCAAACACATGTTGTTCGCCGCCGACAACCAATACCTTTTTATCAAGCATGTGTTTTTCATCAAACAACAACTGGGTTAAGGTACTGCCAGGAATGACTTCATCGATGATTTTATTTTTCCGTTTCAATAATTTTTGTAGTATACGGCTGTCGCATAAACATAATGAAGCTCGACTATATATCGCTTTTAGTTCTGAGCTTTTACCTTCGGTTACAATACGGGCTAAATGATCAATATTTGGTGTTACTACTATATCTAATCCTGCTGATTCACTGTAGTTTTTCACGGTATCAATTGCACTTATCATCGTTAAATTGTGCAAGTTAACCAAGCTTGTATTGATTATTTCCATTAGTGTTTAACCACATCCTTCACTATTAATTGGCCAATTTTTTCAGCATTAGCCAATTGATTGAAGTTTTGTTTTACATGTTTCTCGGCTTGTTCTGTTAATTTATTTAATAGCGCTGGCTCTGTGGTTAATAACAACTTCATTTTATCGGCCAAATCTTGTTCATTAGCCGATTCAGCAAGAAAACCGGTTTGCTGATTAATCACCAACTCTTTAATGCCAGATAAATCGGTAGAAATAACAGGCACGCCACTGGCCATAGCTTCCATAAGCGATACAGGTATGCCATCCATATCACCATTTGAGTCTTTTACCGAAGGAAGAACAAAAGCATCCAATTTTTTTAACCACTCACTTACTTGGTTGTTCGGCATTGTGCCTAAAAATGAAATATGCGTTGTTAAACCTAATTCACTGGTTAATGCTTTAAGTTCATCAGTTAGTGGACCATCCCCAACAATTTCAACGTTGAAGTTATACTGATCTTTTTTAAGCTCGTTACAGGCTTTTATTAAATATTCAACACCCTTTTTTTCCACCAGTCGCGCTAAAAAACCAAAGGTAAATACCTTGTTTTCATGTGATGTTCTATATGTAAATTTTGTCGTGTCTACACCACAATAAATAACGTTTATTTTCTCTTTTATTTGTGGAGCAAGACCGGCTAAATAAGCTTTATTAAATTGCGAAATGGTGACAAAAAATTTACTTCGCTGAATTTTTTCTTTTAATAACCAACCCCGTTGAAAAATGTCATTCGCATGTGAAGTTACGCTAAAGTCTGTGCCGGTCATACAGGCAGCATACATGGCAATATCGGTTGGTATATGAGCAAAATGAACATGTGTATGTGTTATTTGTTTTTTGCTGATAAAACGTGCCAAATTTGCTGCAGACAAATATCTATAAACTAAGCCCGCTGCATTTCTACTAAACAAACCAATGCTAAATAAATCTTTGCATAACCAAGTAAAAGATTTAAAACAGTTGACAGGTTTTGTTAATAACACCATGAACAAATGTATTAAATTCTGCAAAACACTTGCTTGATATACAAAAAAAACATCACCCACTTTATTTTTGGTTGCATCATCCACTTTCGCCATAGGTTGATGAACAGTTGCCGCAGATACTTGATAACCTAACTCTTTCAATTTAAATATTTCGTTATAAACAAACGTTGCCGAAAGTGCGGGTATCTCTGGTGCTAAGTATAATATTTGTTTATTTTTTGCTTCGGTCATTAGCTTAGTCTTTATTCGGTATTGTATAAGTAATTGGGTGAGTGCCCCAAACTTTAGCTTGTTGACTATTTATTTTTTCAACTGCTTTATTTTTTCCCACAAATAAAGCGTGCCATTGAAAACGATTCATTAATTTTTGCATTACAGGGTCTTTTAAACGCTCTTTACCGGTTAATGCACTTTTGATATAGCCCCAAAACGTTGACAATGCGCCAATGACATAGGGTTTTTTGTTTAATCGGTAAATTACCGAGGCCAATAAATAGAACATATTGGTGCCCATAAAATATTGCCCATAACCATGACGAATACGGCCTGTAATTATACTTTTTTGACTAGAACCCATAGCACGTAAATGTATAAACCGTATTCCTTCATGGTCTTCACTTTTTGAAATCCAGCCTAACGTTCTACAGCGGTGGCTATCTATGCCGTCCCACATTACTTGCCTGACAAAGCCACCTATTTCTTTAAAACATACGGTTTTATAAAACTTGGTCATACCTACTGAGGATTCGTCACCACATACTTCAGGAACAAGCTCTGTTGAGTTTTCTGGATAGAAATATGGCTTGCCACTATAAGTGCCTAACCTTGGCTCTTTTTTCATTTCTTGAATTAAATATTCAAAATAAGATAACGGTAAGGCCAAATCTAAATCTAACTTACAAATATAATCGTATTCGTCAACATTAATCGTATTGTAGCCCGTATAGAAAGTATCAATAACCCCTGGGCCAACACTTCGATGTCCGCGATTTTCTCTGGTAACTATTTCGATAAAATCGTGTTTACTAGCATATTCTTGTAAAATATTTGCTGTTTGATCTGTAGAACCATCGTCAACAATAACCCACTTAGTCGGTTTAACCGTTTGATTTACTACTGTATCAAGCGTTTGTCGCATGTATTCTTCTTCATTTCTGCACGGAGAAATAATGATATAACTGTTATTCATAATTTTTATCCAACCAATTTGTATAACTACCATCCATAATACGGCGCCACCATTGTTCGTGATCCATGTACCATTGCACTGTTTTACGAATACCTGTTTCGAAAGTTTCTTGTGGTGCGTAGCCTAATTCATTCATTATTTTCGACGCGTTAATGGCATAACGTCTGTCATGACCCGGCCTGTCTTTTACGTAGGTGATAAGCTGTTTATGAGGTGCACCTGCGGGGTGGTACTCGTCCATTAATTCACAAATTAGTGTCACAATATCAATATTTGCCCATTCGTTGTTGCCACCTATATTGTAGGTGTTATCAATTTGGCCATTACGAATAATAAGGTCAATACCACGGTTGTGATCATCAACAAATAACCAATCTCGAATTTGTTGGCCGTCACCATATATAGGTAATGCTTTACCGTCTAAACAATTAGCGATAACCAAGGGAATTAACTTTTCAGGAAACTGATAAGGACCATAATTATTTGAGCAATTGCTAATTGTGGTATTCAAACCATAAGTATGGTGATAGCTTCTAACTATGTGATCAGACGACGCTTTGCTGGCCGCATACGGTGAATTAGGTAAATATTGGTTCGTTTCGGTAAAGGCTGGTGCATCTGGTGTTAAGGTGCCGTAAACTTCGTCGGTGGATACATGATGAAAGCGATGATTGGTTTTTCCTTCGTCTAACCAAACTTTTTTTGCCGCTTTAAGCAGAGAATGAGTACCCTCTATATTGGTTTTAAAAAATGCATCAGGCCCGTGAATCGATCTGTCTACATGTGATTCTGCGGCAAAGTGAACTAGGGTATCTACATTATATTCTCGTAGCAAAAATTCTACTTTGTCAGTATCTAATATATCGGCATGAACAAAGGTAAAGCTTTTATTTTGCTCTAACGAAACTAAATTTTCTTTATTTCCTGCATAAGTTAAGGCATCCAAGACAATAATTTTGCTATCTGGGTACGCATTCATCCAGTAGTGCACAAAATTAGAGCCGATAAAGCCTGCAGCGCCTGTCACTAATAATATATCGGGAGTATGTTTCATTATTTTTTCCATGCCTGTAAAACGTTGTTTAAGCCTAATTGCCAATTTGATTGTTCTATATTAAATGTCTGCGTTATTTTATCGCAATTTAAAATTGAATTTAATGGCCGCTCAGCTGGCGTTGGGTATTCTTTACTGGTGATTGGCAAAACCTTGGGTTTATTCGCTAATATATTTGTTTTTACTGCTTTTTCAAATATTGTCTGCGCAAATCCATGCCATGAAGTTGGCGTAGCACCTGAATAATGGTAAATACCCCAATCATTAGTTTCTTCATTTATTTGTACTGCTAGCTTAAGTAATGTTTCGCCAATATCTTTAGCGTAGGTCGGCGCACCTTTTTGATCTGCAACCACATTTAATTGTTCGCGATCCTTTCCTATGCGTAGCATAGTTTTAACGAAGTTATTGCCATGCTCACCAAATACCCATGCAACGCGCAATATATAATGCATAGGGTGGTTTTTGATTATCGCTTGCTCGCCCGCTAATTTACTTTTTCCGTAAATACCGGTGGGGTTAGGCGCATCGTTTTCATCATAAGCGCTGTTTTTTGCGCCATCAAAAACATAGTCAGTAGAAATATGTAATAAAGGGATAGCTAACTCATTACAAATTATTGCTAAATTTTCAGAGCCTTTTTCGTTAATGGTAAAAGCGAGGTCAATTTCTTCTTCCGCTTTGTCTACTGCGGTATACGCTGCCGCATTAATAACGACATCAGGTTTTTCTTGGTTTAACATTGCTTTTATATTATCGATATTGGTTATATCGAGCAGCGCTCTATCACAACCTATAACTTGTGCATTATATTTATTTATTAGGTCTGCTTGTAGCAATTCACTACCCACTTGTCCATTGGCTCCCGTCACTAAAATTTTCATACTATCGCCTTGTTAAATAATGGCAATTTTTCAGTTAATTGATTTTTAAGTAACGGGTTTTTAATGTCTTTATCTGATAATTGTACATCGGTAATTGGCCATTGAATGCCAACTTCAGAATCATTCCAAAAAATCCCCTGCTCGGATTGAGGGTGATAATAATTGGTACATTTATAGATAAAGTCAGCGGTATCGCTGAGTACAACAAAACCATGAGCAAACCCAGGAGGTACATACATCATGCGCATAGACTCTTCATCTAATGTTGTACCGAACCATTCACCAAATGTTGGAGAGCCTTTTCTTACATCTACAGCCACATCAAAAACAGCCCCTGTTGCAACTCTCACAAGTTTCCCCTGTGGTTGAGTTAACTGGTAGTGTAGGCCCCGCAATACCCCTTTAGTTGACCTTGAATGGTTGTCTTGGACAAACATTGCCTCTATTCCAGCTTCTTTTAATGTATCAGCTCTAGCCGTTTCAAGAAAAAAACCTCGAGCGTCTCCAAATTTACGAGGTTCAAATACAATAACACCCGGTAAGTTCGTTTCGATTATTTTCATGGTTCTACCTTTTTTCTAAAAGTTCTAAAAGATAAAGACCATAGCCACTTTTTTTAAGTGGTTGGGCAAGTTCTTCCAATTGAGGTGCGGTTATAAAACCTTGACGGTAAGCTATTTCTTCTGGACAGCAAATTTTAAGACCCTGACGTTCTTCAATAGTCTGAATAAAGTTCGATGCCGCGTTTAAGGACTCATGAGTGCCAGTATCAAGCCATGCATATCCTCTACCCATAAGTTCGACGCTAAGTTTATTTCGCTCCAAATATACCTTGTTCACATCCGTTATTTCGAGTTCGCCCCGAGCTGATGGTGTTATATTTTTTGCGATTTCAATCACATCATTATCATAAAAATAAAGCCCGGTGACTGCATAGTTACTTTTAGGTTTAGCTGGTTTTTCTTCAATATCAATTGCATTACCTGTACTGTCGAAAGATACAACACCATAGCGTTCTGGATCTTTCACATAATAACCAAATACTGTCGCACCTTCGCTTTTTGATGTTGCACTATTAAGTAATTCGTCCATCCCATGGCCAAAGAATATGTTATCGCCTAATACTAAACTCACAGGGCTGTCACCAATAAACTCTTCGCCAATAATAAACGCTTGAGCAAGACCGTCAGGGTTTGCCTGAACCTCATAACTGATATCCAGCCCCCACTGTTTACCATCACCTAATAATTTTTTAAATGACTCTTGATCATGAGGTGTTGTTATTATTAATATTTCTTGAATACCAGCAAGCATAAGAATCGATAAAGGATAATAAATCATCGGCTTATCATAAATAGCCATCAATTGTTTACTAATTGATATAGTAAGCGGATGTAGCCTAGTACCCGATCCGCCAGCAAGAATAATTCCTTTGTATTTTTTCGACATATATCTCTTCTTTTACAAACGTAAAGTAATAAAATTTATAAAGTGAATAATGAGCTTTTATTTAGTTATTAACTTCATTTACAGCTTTAAAGTGGCTAAAAAATCTCTTAAACCAGCACCCAACACAGGATCAAGTAACGAATACTCGATATTCGCTTGTAAATAACCTAGCTTATTACCGCAATCATGGCTTCGGCCAACAATTTTGTAGGCTTCCATTTTTTCAAGCAGCAATAATTGGTGCATAGCATCAGTTAGCTGTATTTCACCACCTGCGCCGGGAGGGGTAAATTCTAGTAAGTCCCAAATTTTGCTCGATAGTACATATCGGCCTGTTATGGCTAAATTTGATGGTGCTTCATCAAGCGCTGGTTTTTCTACCATATCGGTTACTGTCGCAAAACCCGCTTCTTTTAATTGTTCACCGTTAATATCGACCACGCCATAGCTACTCACGTCTTGTTCGGGAACTTCTTCTACCATTATTTGGCTAGTGCTTGTTTCTTCAAAACGTTTAACCATTTGTGCTAGGTTGTCTTGTTTTAAATCTGAATGATATTTGTCAATAAGTACGTCAGGCAGTATTACGGTAAAAGGGTTGTCACCAATAATAGGTCTTGCACATAAAATGGCATGGCCTAAGCCAAGTGCATTTGACTGCCTTACTGAAATAACATTGGTGCCTTTTGGGGTGATTTTACGTACTTCTTCTAGCAATGAACGTTTTACCCGTTTTTCAAGTTGCGCTTCAAGTTCAAAGCTTTTATCAAAATGGTTTTCGATGGCATTTTTACTAGAATGGGTGACTAAAATAATATTTTTAATACCGGCTGCAGCAGCCTCTTCAACTACATATTGAATAAGCGGTTTGTCTACTACGCTTAGCATTTCTTTGGGTATTGCTTTAGTGGCAGGCAACATTCGCGTGCCTAGGCCAGCTACGGGAATTACGGCGGAGGTTATTTTGTTTGTCATGGTTTTCCTTAACTATTTATATGTTGTAAATGTCAGGCTAAAGCCTAATTTACGATTCAAATTTAAATTTTTTGTTTCTAACGATTAAGCCCTAACACAATATTTCACCACAGAGAACACCGAGGTGCTTCGCACTTCACCGAGAAGAGCTTTAATACTTATTAAGCCCTTCTATCATCAAATTTCGCTAATAACTCGAATTAGTAATTAAGCCCGAATACAATGTCTCACCACAGAGAACACCGAGGTGCTTCGCACTTCACCGAGAAGAGCTTTAATACTTATTAAGCCCTTCTATCATCAAATTTCGCTAATAACTCGAATTAGTACTTAAGCCCTAATACAATATTTCACCACAGAGAACACCGAGGTGCTTCGCACTTCACCGAGAAGAGCTTAGGTAATTTAAAAGCTAATTCTCCGTTACTGAACACAACACTTCATACTGTTGCTTAATATTATCTTGAAATGATTTGGGAATATGTTCCCAATCAAGTACTTGTATTAATATAGGTATATTAGAAGATTGCAGCTTTTCTTTAAAATTTATTAAATTATCAATAGCATCTGGTGATTTCTCTTGGCTTTTGATCACTAAATCCAAATCACTTCCGTCGTGACTAGTACCTTTTATACGGCTACCATAGGCCCAAAGCTCTGTTCCTTTTGGGAAAATATTACCAGCAATGGTGCAAATCATTTGTTTGTCTTTATTTCGTAAATTAATCAAAATATAGCTATTCTATTGGTGTGATTGACGATTGATTACTTGCGCTAATGCATTAGCATCAATAATAAACTGCTTAAGTAGTAATAGTGTATGTTCAGCAAAGTCTACACCGTAATCATGTGCGGTATTATTGCGATTATCACGATAAATCAGCCAACGCTCAACTTCTTCTATGGGAATAAGGCCGTGCTGCCCACTATAGCGATAAATATCTTTAAATGTGAGTTTGTCAACCGCTTTTGCACTATGAAAGTAAGGTTTAAGACATTTTTTCAACAGCTTGCCTGATTGCTCTAATATTATTTCAAACTCTTTAACACATGCACTACGGTACATTTCATAAGAAATACTCTCTTCATCAGCCGTTAGTAATAGTTGATGTGCTTGCGTCAAAGTTTCAATACAACGTTCAAAAAAAGTAGTATCTATGGTTGTTTTATTGGTCATGTCACCTAACTTCTCTTCCGTTTTCTTCATGTTTTTTCTAGGCCTAGATACTACCGTTTTTATATATTATTTTCAATTATTTATGCCATAGTACTAGCATTATTTTTAACCACAAAACACATAGAGGCGTTGGGTTACACAGCGTTTTTCTTGTTTGGAAACATTAAAGATTTCACAAATAAACTTTGTAGTAATAAAGGCCTTATAAAGCTGCCGGTAAAAATAAATTGCGCTAGTATTTGGTTTACTCTATATCGTAAAGGTTTGCTTTTTGCTAAAGGTTGAGTAAAACGTGATTTTAATAATTTGCTAATCATTTTATAGATGATGACTTTTGGTTTAGCTTGCTTTAATAAGTCACTGTTAACATTACTACTCATAATTTCAGCGCAATTTTTTAATAGTGTAAATAAAGGCACACTTGCGCCCCACTCTTTTGCTATTGCTATGGTTTTTTTAATATCAGGGCTCTGAGCGTTAATGATTTCATGACTGTCTACTAAATTATATTTACAAAAATCCATATCTTTATAGGCATGTATAGCTTGATGAATTAAGGCATGCTCTGCTGATAATGTTCTTACCAGTTCATTGGTAAAACTTGGATGTTCAACACTGTTTTCCCATAACTGTTCTTCACATATATTAAATAACAATGGGTGTGTGAGTGAAGCATGTAAGTCTAGCGCGGCACCCACTTTGTTTTTGGGCACAAAAGAGAGTTCGAATAGATCACCAAAAACATCGGGTTGCGGTTTTGCTGTGTAATTCATTACCGTTTTAATGGCTGATACCGCTTTGTGCCAATGTTTTTTATGTATCAGTATGTCTAAATCATTTGAGGTTCTTGGCGCTTGTGGGTTATATAAAACGTCAGCAAAAGCCGCACCTTTTAACAATATGAGTGGAATATTATCCGCTGACAATGTGGCTATTATTTGCTGTAGCTGAATTTTCCTTGCCAACTCTGTCACTATGCCTTGCTGAGTAATAGTCGTTAATAATTTTTGACACTGAGGTGATAAATCATTAAAAATAGCTAATTTATGCGCTTTATCATAAAGAAGAGGAATTATTCGTTTATGCGTTTTCTCAAATAAAGGTAATTGGTTAAGCAGTTTGGTCGCAACAGGTAGGTCAATAATATTATGGTCAGCGCAGCCAGAAATACGCGCGAGGCGTAATAATTCAAAATATTTTTCGTCTAATTCTTTGACAAAATCAAGTGATGAAAATTGCGTTGGCTTTAAAGACATATTAGCTATTTACCTATTAGTAAGCTAGTAAGCATTTTTGTCATTGAATGATCTAAAAACTGTAAATAGTACAATTTTAAAGTCCATCCACAGTGACCAATTACGTATATATTCAAGATCGAAGCGAATACGCATTTCCATTTTATCTATTGTGTCGGTTTCTCCGCGCCAGCCGTTTACTTGTGCCCAGCCAGTAATGCCCGGTTTAACTTTATGGCGAAGCATATAGTAGTCAACCCGTTTTCTGTATTCTTCGTTATGAGATACGGCATGCGGCCTTGGCCCTACTACCGACATATCACCTTTTAAGGCATTAAAAAATTGTGGTAATTCATCGAGTGAGGTTCTGCGTAAAAAGCCACCAAACGGGGTAATTCGAACATCATTTTTTGTTGCTTGCACAACATTATTGGCATTTTCAGCGACGGTCATTGAGCGAAATTTCCATACTTTAATTTTTTTACCGTCTAGACCGTATCTATCTTGCTTAAATAATACCGGCCCTTTTGAGGTCAGTTTAACCCCAATAGCTATAAATAATAGTGGTATAGCAATAAGGGTTAAAATAACTAACGATAATAAAATATCTTCTGTTCGTTTTAATAAGGCATTAGCCCCTAACATCGGGTTGTTATAAACACTAATGGTTTGAATTTCACCTACATGTGACATAGAGGCATTCATTAAACAGTAAATGAAAAGATCGGGTACGAGTTGTACATTGGCGGTGGTGTCACCTAGCTTAAATAAAATGTCTTTAATGCGATTTTCTGCGGTCATCGGCAAGGCGATATAAATGGCATCAAACTCATTGTTTCTAGCCTTGGCTACGCCTTCTTCTATGCTGCCATCGAGTAGATGATGGTATGAGGCATCAATTCTGTCTAAGGTTCTATCGTCATAAACCGCTTTTATTCGATAGCCAATTTCTGGGTTATCAAGTATTTGTTGAATTAAACGTGAGGCGCCTTTGGTTAAGCCGATAATAGCGACCGAGCGAGTGTTATAGCCTTTGGCACGTATTCTTTCTAGAAACTTGGCAAAAGCATAACGCCAGCCCACTAAAACAAAATACGTCAGGGTAAACCATATAGCAATGGTGACACGAGAAAAGACAATACTGGATTTACTAAAGAATAAAAAAGACAATACGACTATTGAAGCAATTCCCCAGGAGAGGAAGCTATAAAAGATAATTTGTTTGAAATAGCCGGTGCGCCATGAGCGGTATAATGAAAAGGATTCGGCGATAAAGAAGAAGGTTAATGTAGCCAGCAACGACACTATTAAATATTGTTGATTATAGGTAACACCATAGAAAAAAATAGCGGCGAATAGGCCTAGCTGTATGGTAGCAAAATCAACCAAGCGATAAAAAACTGCAAAGGTGTTACTGTTACTTTTGATCATGCCATTTTGATCATGCATTTCAATTTCTTCCGTTTATTTTTATATGAGAACTTAAAAAGCTTAACCACAAAGAGCACCAAGGAAGCGGTTATTCATTATGTTGCGTTATCATTTTTAATCATTTCACTTACCGCGGCTAAATGTTCTTTACCACTTAAGTAGTTTATTTGTTTAAAAGTAACCTTGCTTAATAGCTTAGATAACGCTGCAACTCGACTTTTTTCAAGGTTGAGCGCTCTATAACAACTGCCTAAAATACTATTTTGCAATAACACAATAAGTGCTTGTGCTGTGGCGATGGGCACTATTTCACATAGTGGTACATTGCTATTTTGCGTGTTTGGTAATCTATTTAATAAATAAATCACCTGTAATTTTTTGGGTTGATTACAAAATTCAAAACCCTTGGTTTTTTCAATATTTATGATACGTTTTTCAAACTTTTCATGAACTTTTTTATAAGGTTCATTAACATTAGCTTGTATGTCATTTAATGCATCTGGCCACATTCTTGCCACTGGCCAGCTTGGATATATTTGATAACCTTGCTCTACTTCATGTAGGGCAATCATGTCATCGGTCATCAAGGCAAAACCTGTTTGGCTCAGCGCTGCTGTTAAGGTGGTTTTACCTGTCCTACTTGGCGCAACAACGGCAATGGCTTTGTCTTGATAAGCTAACGCATTGGCATGAATACAAAGTACGTTGTTTAGTTCTAAATTCAAGGCAATCGCTAATGTTTGAAAATAATGATCGGCCCCTGTTCCGTGGTCTTTCCAGTCTATGGTGATGCCATTTTTCGATATTTCAAATAAGCCATTTCCTTGGCAATTAACATTTAAATAATAACTACTGTTATCAAACCCGACCTCGTTTTTAGGCGGCTGCTTTTTATATAAGTTAACTTCGCTATGGTAACGATCACCTGCATCGGTCATCGACCATAGCGGTTTTAACTTTTTATCAACAGCGAGTTCAGAAAAAGCTAAGGTGATTTTTATTGGCAGTTCATCTTTATTCTGGTTGCAAAAAGGCACACAGAAAACACCATGAAGTGGCAAACTAAATAAAGGATTCATCAGAAATAGTTAAAGCACTAGCTAATCTCTAAATTTATTAGGCATTAGCTAGTGTCAAAGGCTTAACCTTGGAAAGGATTCCGTTTGGTATGACCGCCCTGCTCGTCTGGAATACTACCAGCAAAGCCTTGAGTTAAGTCTGCTAAGCTACCTGCATTTTTCAATACCGGTTTAGTGTAAGCTGCTTTGCTCGCTACAGATTGTTGTTGAGCATTTGTGTGATTAGCGTTCATGTTAATTACTTCCCTGAAGATTTTCTACGTAAACTGGTTAATGCGATAAGGCCTAATGCAAAAGAAAACAAAGTAGAAGGCTCTGGTATTTCGGCTTTATCTGTATCAGTTAAAAACGACAACGCTTGCCCTGTTGCTAAAGTATTATTAGGGTTCCATGCAATATTTAGCGTGCCATATAAATCTGGTTCACTAAAAACATCGTCAAAAGTGGCTGTTACGGTATCATCGCTCGCTACAAATTCACGGCCAGCTTCAGAGCCTGGCGTGCTTAACAATGTGCCACTTAAAATATCAAAGTAAAAACCTTCTATACCGGCATCTATAGTTAGCCCAACAATGTCTTGGTTAACGGCAATATTTGTTAACGTCCATAAGCCATAAAGAGTATTAGTTGCTTGGTCAAAATCACCAAACGTATTCCCTTCTAGCATTAGAGACCAATCACCATTGTCAACGCCGCCTACCGTAGAATTCAGTGCAGACCAAATTTGAGTTTCTTGACTACTATCAGCAAAAAATGCGGTGACGGTAATGCCGTCCATATCGACAGCTTCAACAGCACTATTTATTAAGGTGGCTTGTGAAAACAAGCTAGTAGAAAGAAGAATTATCCCTAGCGTCCATTTCTTCAACATTTGTAAATCTCCAATAAGTAAAAAATTGTAACAACATCCTGTGCGCAACAATGCAAAAATGGCACCAACTTTAAATAAATCAATGGTTTCAAGCTGGTACGACCAATAACTAAAAGTGTTATTTCAAATTCATTTAAACGTGTAAAAAAACCTGACACTAAATAACGCTAAAAATTAAACACTGCAAGAGCTAAAAACACCTTTACTCACGTATTCTACCCTGTTTATTGTTACTTTTTAATGACAATTTACAAAAAACATTACAAAATCACCTTTAGTTTGCTATTTTCAACACTCTAGCCTTTTTAACAAGGTATTATTTTAAGGGTATTATGGACAACCTTTTTGCGGCTATCACGCCAATTAAACAGAGTAATAACGCTAAAATCATTTTTAATCAGCAATTGATCAATCATTTTTTTTGCAATCAACCGCATGAATTCAAAGAAATTAAAAGTGCTAGCCACACTGTTTCTTTTGTTAAGTATTCACATAGCAAACTAGCGCAAAAAAAAACGAATAATTCTTGTTTTTCTTCTGAAAATCCCATTATTAGTTGCGATAGAATTGATAATAAAAAACAATTATCGGCTTTGTTAACTCCTTTGTTAACTAAGGCTACGGTTAGCACTTCTGCCCTTTCAGCAGAGCTTTGCAACGAACAGTTAGTTTTCTCAGCTTATAAAGCGTGGGGAACTGAGTGTTTTAAAAAAATAAAGGGAAGCTTTTGTGCCATTTTGTGGGATGAAGATAAACAAGAAGTTCATGCGGCAATTGACTCATTTAGCGGTCGTTCTTTATTTTATTTACAGTTAGAAGATACTTTATATTTAGCTTCTGATGCTAAATTATTAGCGCAGTGTACTAATACCCCTTTAAGCATAAATAAAATGGCCATAAGCCAGTGGTTGGCTGGTCGACCCGATCCAACTTGCGCCATGTTAAATGAAATATCTTTAATACCCGCAGGGCATTCTTTACAATTTTCGTCTCGAGGCGGCGTTAGTATCCACAAATTTTGGGATATTGACCCTAATTTCTCTATTCGTTACCAAGATACCGATCAATACAAGGCTCATTTTTTAGATTTATTAAATAACAGTGTTACTAACCGATTAGCGGCTGACAACTCGTCAAACCATGATTCAAATAGTGCTGTAAATAGCGCCACAGTATTTTGCCAAATGAGTGGCGGTATGGATTCAACGTCTATCACGGCATTAGCAAAGCAAGCGATGGATAAAAAATCGCAGCCACTACATACCTTGTCGCACCGATATGCCAATACTAAAAGTTGCGATGAAAGCAGTAATATAGCCGATATGATCTCGACACTAAAACTTGAGAACCAACACTTTATCGAGCTAGATCAGTTTGAACAGATCACCTTTGCACAATTGTATCCAACAGATTTTGACAATCCCGGTGTGGTACTTTCGCCTAAATACCACCAAGAATTACAACTGATGAGTTCGTTAGGAGCCAGTGTGCTTTTAACGGGTAATGGTGGTGATGAAACTTGCTGGGGACATAGCGGATCATACCGCTCGCGTTTATTTAAAGGTGAAATAGGTGTTATAAGTGAAGTGATAAACGCTTGTGATGAGCTTGGTGAGCCTGTTGTTCGGTCTTTGTATAAATTATTTATACCTTCAACATTGCAAAACTTACTCAAAATACTGAGAAACCAACCTAGGCTAGGAAATGAACAACCTAAGTGGTTGTCTAAAGAGGCTACTACTCTGGTAAAATACGCCAATGAGCATTTTTCAAACCCTTATTCAGCCAGTTTTAATCCCGCTAGGCATGCTAGGTATCACGGATTAAAGACTACTTCGACTTATAACTCAATGCGCTCCTATCAAAAAGTGGCTAGTTTATATGGCATTGATGTTCGTCATCCCTTTTTTGATACCGATATTGTTGAGTTTAGTTTTGCGGTACCTGAAAAGATGCTTATTCAAGGCATATACCCTAAATGGCTGTTACGACAAACGATGCAAGAGTACTTACCCGCTTCGGTTTGTTGGAATAAAACCAAGACTGTGTTTGATCATCACTTTGCAAACTTGGTTAGAAGCAATCAACATGAATTACGACAATTGTTATCACACACTGGGCTGCAAGATTTAGGTTTGATAAATAATAGTATTTTATTAAAAGAGTTTGATGCCGTTGTAAACAACAATAATAGCTATTTACATGTTGATATGTTGTACGCCATTTTAACCCAGTTATGGTTTCAAACGCATTGTTCATATTCCTCAGCGGTAAAAATATAACCACAGAGAGCACCGAGGGACTACGTCCTTCACCGAGATAAAAGCATTGATCACTTCTCTGCGTAGTGCGAAGCACGACTCTGTGATCTCGGTGGTGAAATCTGGATTTAAGCATACGGAAACTTGTCATTTATTTCGCCATAATTAGCTTACCTTGCAATGACAATGCGTTTGCATTACCATTATTGGGTAAGCCTAATATTTTGGAGGTTACTATGATACAAGCAGCTTTAGAAACTGAGTCCACATTAACAGATAGATTTCAAACAACCATTCCTAGTATTGTTCGTCAAGCACTGCATTTGAATAAAAAAGATAAAATTAAATTTATCATCCAACCAAATGGTAGCATCATGCTTTCTCGTGTTGAAACTGTAGAGAATGATCCTGCTGTAGAATCATTTTTAACATTTATTGCCAACGATATGCAAAAGTACCCTGAAAAACTTCAATCATTAACAGCAGCTATGCGTGATCGCGTTGAGTCATTAACCGCTGGTGTTGAATTAGATTTAGATGCGCCATTATCCGATGCGGATGAGTAACCTTGTCTAATAATGCAGCTATTGTCGTTAATGGATGGACTTTATATACACATCCACTCTTTGTTGAGCAATATGAACTTTTAGAGAGAAAAGTCACTGCGCTCAAGACAAAAGATCCTATTGCTTATCTTAAGAAAAATGACACGAAAAGGCTCGCAGCTATTCATAAGTTAGCTTTTGAGGTTATTCCACAAGATCCAACAAAACCAGATTATCGCCAAGGTAAAACGTTGGGTGATAAAAATAAACACTGGTTCAGAGCTAAATTTTTCCAGCAATATCGATTGTTTTTCCGTTATGATATCCAATCAAAAATCATCATCTATACTTGGGTAAATGATGATAGCAGCAAACGAGCTTATGAAAGTAAAACTGATGCTTATAGAGTATTTTCCAGAATGTTAAAGTCAGGCACCCCACCTGATAGTTGGGATGATCTTTTAAAAATAGCCAAAAAATCAACCTCCTCCAGTGAATAATAATTCTTATAAATATACCGATACTTCTCTGCGTAGTGCGAAGCACGGCTCTGTGCTCTCGGTGGTGCTTTGCCTCAATGATAAAACAAATATAACCACAGAGAGCACCGAGGGACTACGTCCTTCACCGAGATAAAACACTGCTCTCTTCTCTGTGTAGTGCGAAGCGCGGCTCTGTGATCTCGGTGGTGCTTTGCCTCAATGATAAAACAAATATAACCACAGAGAACACCGAGAGACTACGTCCTTCACCGAGAAATGAAAATATTAATTACTGCTCTGTGTAGTGCGAAGCACGCCTCTGTGATCTCGGTGGTAAAAAATGTATGACCACAGAGAACACCGAGGGACTATGTCCTTCACCGAGAAATGAAAATATTAATTACTGCTCTGTGTAGTGCGAAGCACGCCTCTGTGATCTCGGTGGTAAAGGCTATTTAAGTGCGCAAAATATATCGTCTTCACTAGCCACTTTTAATTCGCTATAACGGCTCGATACATCTTCACTATCATTAATGACAAGACCTTGAAAACTTAACCAACTATGCGCCTTTAAGTTGCTTTGTTCAATTTTCACACCTAGATGTAAATTGCAATGATATCCTCTTCGATTTAAGAGTTGTTTTTGCGTTAAGCAGCGTCGTAGGCAGTTCATTTTTTTTATATGATGCCGACCGGCTATTTCACTGATGTTGATAATTGCTTTTATTTCTGTGAGCTTGGCAGTATTTGTGGTTAAACCGTTGTTATTATTTTCAAACGTAACGTTGTCTATTTGTGCCCGCCATTTTTTAAAATCAATGAATGAGATTAAAAAATCCCATTTCAAAAAAACAAACCAAGCATAAGTTAATAGCCACAGCTCTTTTATATTAAATTTTAAGAGCTTTTTAAAGCTCAGCAACATGTTATCAAGCTTCAACCAGTAAACCTTGTTTTAGCATATCGGCGATTAACTCATTTAAGTCTTGGGTAACTTTTTGTTCATCCGCTTGATATTTTTCTAACACACAGCTAACAACGGTTTTTATGGTTTTACCTTGTTGAATGTTGCCCATCATAAATGTGCCTATTTCATCAAGGGTATAATACTGCCCTGTTTCAGGCTCAAGTATCACGGTTTCTTCAGAAACTTTTTGAAAAAGAACGTTTTCAGCTAATTGGTAAGTGGTAGTGCTCATTGGCTAACTTATTCCTGTTTATTATCTGTATTTATTAATTGCCCGTTTTTCATCACATAAATATGATCAGCAATTGAGGTTAATTTTTCATCATGGCTAACCATGATCACCGTTTGAGTTTTTAATAACTGTTGCAGCATGCTGGTAAACTCAACAGTGCCTTCTTTATCTATCATTGATGTCGGTTCATCTAAAAGTAACACCGAAGGGTTTGACATTAATGCCCTTGCTAGTGATATACGTTGCTTTTGACCGCCCGAAAGCAAAACGCCCCCTTCTCCAACTTGCGTTTGATAACCCTGATTAAGTTCAGTGATAAATTGATGAGCTCCGGCTTGCTTGGCCACATACTCTATTGCTTCAAAGCTTGCTTGTGGGTAACCAAACGATATATTGTCTGCAACACTACCATCGCATAAGACAATGTTTTGCGAAACAAAACCTATTTGCTTTCTTAAGTTAGACAGTCCGAAACTGTTTAATGATTTACCCCCGACGGTAATGTCTCCCGATGTTGGTAAAATAAAGCGCATTAATAAGTGCAACAAGCTTGTTTTGCCTGTGCCGTTAGCGCCTATGATCATAGAAACTTCATGCGCGGGTATTTCAATATTAATTTTTGTTAATAGCGCTTCGTCTTCGCTGTAGCTAAAACAAACATCGTTGAAGGCAATTACCCCCGAAATATCTTCATCACTATGATGATCCTCGGCATTTAATACATCCGTTGGCTCGGGTGAAATATTAAAAACATCATTTAAACGATGCGATGAGCCAACAGCCTGTTGCACTTGCCCGTATAAGTTAGCTAAAGCGCTCATTGGGCGCGCAAATAGCATTCCGTACATTAATAGGGTAATTAAATCGGGTATGGTTAGCTCCCCTGATTGATAATGCATGGCGCTGACAACCACAACAATTAACACGCCAGTTGATATTAATAACTGCAAAACAGGTGATAAAACAGCTTGCACTTTAAGCTGTTTTTTACGTAATTTTTGAATTTCGTGGGCGTTACTTTTAAAACGATTTGACTCGACTCGCTCTCTTGAAAAAGCTTTAATCAATGTTATCGCGCTGAAGTTTTCACTGGCAATGGCAAGAGAGTCTGCTTGCCTTTGCACTAAATTTTTTGATATCGGCCTTATGCCTCTACCAAGCAACTTCAAAACAACAAAAAAAGCGGGCACCATGAGTAATATTATTAACGTGATGGTGGTGTTTATTGAGGCCATTAAGATAAGTGCGCCACTCAAAATTAATATCGCTGGCACGAGTCCCGTTAATATTCCCGAAAGAAAATAGCTGATAATGGTTACATCGTTGCTCAGTAGCGCTAATGTTTCCCCTTGCTTGGTGGTATTAAAGTACTTTACGGGTAGCAATTGGATATGATCGTATAGCCGACAACTCAGCTCGGTAAGCATTTTTGCACCGATGAAATTCACCCGATATGTTGATAAAAATCGTAACAAAGCCTGCAAAACAAATAGAGACAACCAAATAAGCGCAATTTGAATGTAGCTAAGGTTAAAAATGGTGTCGCCATTAAGTATGGACTCTGAAAATTTACCGGCAAACCAAGGAACGGATAAGCTAACTACACTTTCGACTACCATTAACGCAATAGCAATTAATAAAGGCAGCTTGTGGTTTTTAAGTAGATTGAAAAAATGATAGAAAGTCATTGGTTATTAAATTTTTTAGTAGCGGGTTACGCAATAGCTTTATCCATACGCCAATAATACTGAATTAGTTGAACATTGGCTAATTAAACAGTGTCTATGCATCTAAAAACTTGTGATGAGGTAAAGACTTGCACCTTAACGACAAGCTTTGAGAATTGCTTACTTTTGTAGGCGGGAATTTATTCGCGCTTGTCTATTTGTGCGCGATTAAAACCCGCCTACTCGGTAAAGAAAAAGCCATGAGCCTTTTGGTTAATGGCCTTTTACCTTATTCAAATAAACATCATTAATTACTTAAGTAATACTTTGTTTTACAAGTAAAACTGCTGTTTCATGCTGCGCATGAACAAATGAATTAATTTTAAGATCTGCTAATGAGCTTTTTTCTTCCAGCGTATTAATTTTTACAATCAAGTTAGCATTTGGGTAGTAATTTAATACCGCGTCACAAATTATTTGCTTATTTTTTAATGTATTAACTGTGATGATAATCGATTTTGATTGCTCAATCTTAAGAGACTCCAATACAGGAAGTCTATCCAAATGTCCAAAATAAGCATTTAAGCCACGTTTTCTTGCCAGTAAAACGTGTTGTAAGTTATCTGAAATAATTAAAAAATCAACACCTTTGTTTTCCAATTCTTTGGCGACAATGCGTCCTAATACATCGTAGCCACAAACGATAGTATGACCACTTGATTGAACAGGTGTTATTTTATCTGATTCAAAAAACTCAACCACAAATAAAGCCGCGAGTTTATAGATATTGTTTATCATAAATGGCGTTATGATCATCGAGAGCACGGTGATTAAAATAAGCATATTCCCTAGTTCATCCTGAATAAGGTTCTGTTTACTTGCAAGGGTAAAAATAACAAAAGAAAACTCGCCTATCTGGCAAAGAGCAATTGATGATTTTATTGAATCACTTCTATTTGATTGCCGTTTTATCACAAAATAGATCATCAGTGCTTTTATTGTCATCACCAACATTAACACTAGTAATACTATATGAAAGTGACTCATAAAGTATGGAACATTAATTTTTGCACCAATAGAAAAGAAAAATGCACCTAAGAGCAAATCTTTATATGACGATATATCTGACTCAACTTTAATGTGAAATTTAGTTTCGGCAATAATCATACCTGCAATAAATGCCCCCAAGGAGTAGGTAAATCCCAGCTCATGGGCGATTAAGGATGCACCAATAACGATGGTAAACACAGATCCTAAAAACAGTTCCTCCATTTTTGCATTAGATGAAAAATGTAGCAGCCACCCAATTATTTTTTTACCTAAAGTAAACATAAATACAATGATAAGAACACCGTACATGGTTGTTTTAAACAAAATATCACTCAGAGGTAAATCACTGTCCGCTAAGAAATTCATCAGTAATAAAATAGGGATCACGGCTAAATCTTGAAAAACTAAAATAGCGACAGATTTTTCTCCATAAGGGGTAACAATGTCTTTTGATCTTTTTAAATAAGGTAATACGATAGCGGTTGAAGATAGGCTGAATGCTAAGGCAATGATCAAAGATGAGGTTGCCTCAATTGAAAAAGCATAATATGACAGTAAAAAAATAGAGAGTGAGCATAGTGCTACTTGCATAAAGCCGTTAAAGAATATTAACTCTTTCATTTTGTGCAGTTTAGAAAAGGACATTTCCAAACCAATAGTAAACATAAGAAATACAATGCCAAACTCACCAATGAGATCTAACGAACTTTGACTTGAATTACCGTTAAAATCAAACATATTACTGATGATGGTACCGGTAATTATGTAACCAATGATATGTGAAATTGAAAATTTTGTTAGTACGATATTTAAGACACTAGCGAGTGTCAATGAGATAACAAGAATAACGAGAATGGAGTCCATTGGAGGCCCTTAATGTAGAGTTTTCTCCGTCATAAAGAAACGGCAATAAAAATTGATAGCGTTAACGGATATAACCATGAAGCAAATTACTTAATTAATAAGGAGCATAATGCATACCACAAAAAACATTACTCCAGCCCAAATAAAGTTATTGTTTTTTAGATGGTTATGTATTTATTGAAGTAAATATTATTAATAAAGGGATATTTAAAGTCTATTATTGGGCGAGAGCACCATAACAATGCAAAACCACAATGCCGTTGAGATGGTTCATTTTTGTAGACGGGATTTTAATCGATCTAAGATCAAGTAAACACGCGCGAATAAATTCCCGCCTACGTCAGAAAGCTAAAATTCCTCTGACACAGAAAAACAAAAAGCCCGTTACTTTCGTAACGGGCTTTTCTTAATATGGCCGGAGGAATGGGACAAGTATGGGCACTGGTTTTATTCAATAAAATTGCCACTATAGTTAATGCTTATACTATAAAGTTTGGCAAAAGAGAACAAATAAATTTTACTCCTAATGATTGAAATTAAGGCATAAATTCAAGGTATTAAATTTATAGCTCGGCTTATACTTCATTGGTAAGTTGGCATTTATACCGTTAAAGCCCGATCTATATTCCTCTCTGAGTACTCTATATCGAAACTCAGAGCTATAATACTGAGTTAGTTGAACATTTGCTAATAAAAACACAGCATAACGTTGGTTATATTCATCGTTGCTCAATAGCTTTATCAAGTTGTTTGGTTCTTTCATCCATTAATGTTTGAACATTTTGTGCGTCTTCAATAAGTGTTGGTATTTTGCTTAGAGAAGATTGCAAAAGTTTATTAGGTGGTGATTGTTCAGGCTTTTTTCCGTGAATTTGCTTATTGTTGACTTGCTCGACCTTAATTGACATAACATTGGTGGTTTTAATCGCTATTTTTTGAACATTGCTACTGGCTGAATTTTTATCCGAACCCTTTATATTCGAGCCTATTTTATCAGAAAAGTGCCATTCACCGTTTTCATCTTGCCAGCGAAAAACCTCAACAGTTTTTGGTTGTTGCTCACCTACTGAAGATGTGCTCTTTCGTGTTTTATTAACAACATCACTTTGAAGCATTTGAACCTTGGTTTGTATCGGGGTAATAATGTCTGTAAGGTTCAACCATGCACCACCATCAGGTCGTTTTAAAACAAAAAGCCCTGCACAAGATAAAATTAATAAACCAATCGCTAAATAATAAAAAATTTTCATCACTGTTGCTCAATTAATTTTTAAAACCAAGGAAAGTGCTAATAAAAAAAAGGCAATACGAGTACCTATAACTTATTCAGGATCAGAGTTTCTCAACCAGATATCGGCATTGACTGGTTTTTTATTTTTGCGTTTTTTCTTACCACTGCCCTCAGGCTTTGCCATCGGCTTATCTGCGTCTGAAAGGAGTACTTCATCGGCTTCAAAACCTGCTACTTGCTCACGTTCAAGCCTGATCTTGTTCTTCTTTTCGATCACGTTGAAGTGATGATAGTCTTCATGATCAATAAGCGATAATGCTAACCCTACTTCACCAGCACGGCCACTTCGACCAATACGGTGCATGTAGTCTGATGGACTTCTTGGTAAGTTAAAATTGATGACGACAGGTAATTTTTCGATATCTAGACCGCGGGCAGCAATATCCGTGGCAATTAACACTTCAATCTCACCTGCTTTAAATCCTGCAAGCACACGACTACGTTCACTCTGCCCTTTATCGCCATGAAACACTTCTGCGGTAATACCACGCTTAGAAAGCTTTGTAGCTAAGTGCTCACAGTGATTTCTGGCATTGACGAAAATAAGCGCTTGTCGCCATTGATGTTGCTTAATTAAATGCGCTAACACGGCGGTTTTTTCGCCTTTGTTCACAGTAAAAACACGCTGTACTAGGGTGCTAGCGTCGCTACTTTGTACTTGTATTTCAACTGGGTTATTAAGCAATTCTTGCGTTAACGCCTGTACTTGCTCTGGAAAAGTCGCTGAGAATAATAAAGTTTGTCTTTGCTTTGGCACAGATTTATTAGGCATAAGCGCTAATAACGCAGATAACTCGTCAGTAAAGCCTAGACTTAACATCCGATCGGCTTCATCAAGCACTAAAGTACTAACCCTATCAAGTTTAATGGCATTATTTGCAATCAAATCAAGTAACCGACCTGGCGTTGCCACCAAAATATCGGTGCCGCCACGTAATGCTTGCATTTGAGTGTTCGCTGATACACCACCAAAAACAGCAACCGTTTTAATCGCGCCATTAAAATGCACGGCATAAGATTTAATACTGTCAGCAACTTGCTTGGCTAATTCACGAGTAGGCACCAAAATTAACCCTGAAACATAGTTACCTTTACTAGCTGATGATTTTTTAGCATTTTGTTGCAGAAAAAGATGCTGCAACATAGGCAATGCGAAGGTGGCGGTTTTACCCGAACCAGTATTTGCCCCTGCAATTAAATCATGTCCTGCTAACACATTTGGAATAGCCTGCGCTTGAATGGGCGTTGGCTGCTGATATGCCAGCTCGGTTAATCGAGCTAATAAAGGTGGAATAAGACTGAGTTCTGCAAAGTTGGTTGGCGTTATGAGAATGCTCATGAAATAAAGGGCTCAAAGCTAAGATAATTGCTGTTATTTTAGCTTACTTATGCTCCTATAAGTTAGTGAAATCGATCAAACTCTGCCGTAACATCATCAACCCCAGAATAGTTCGAGCTTGCTTTGAGTCCCAAAGTGAATGGCAATTTAAGTAGAATCAGATAACACTACACAATATACTCATGATACTTTAGGTAGCTGTTTAACACTTTTGCTAATAGAGACATTAAAATGACCGATGCGATGAATAACGTGGTGATGAATGCCAAAGGTGATATGCCTAGCATTAACGAAGGCAATACCGCTGAAGAAGTGCGATTACATCGAAAACGTATGTTAGTAGCAGCTTTTCGATTATTTGGTAAATTTGGCTTTGATGAGGGATTAGCTGGACACATAACCGTTCGAGATCCTGAGCAGTTGGATCACTTTTGGGTGAATCCTATGGGAGTGTCGTTTAAACAAATGAAACTTTCGCAGCTGTTATTAGTCAATCATCAAGGAGAAGTTGTACAGGGAGAAGGACTTTTAAACGGCGCCGCTTTTGCCATTCATTCCCAAATTCATAATGCTCACCCAGAGGTAAATGCAGCAGCTCATGCTCATTCTTTATACGGAAAAACTTGGTCAACACTGGGAAAAACCCTTGACCCAATTACCCAAGACTCCTGTGCATTTTATCAAGATCATGTGTTATTTGACGATTTTACCGGTGTCGTGCTCGACACAAACGAAGGAAAGCGTATTGCGGAATCTCTTGGTAATAATAAAGCAGTAATATTACAAAATCATGGCTTATTAACCGTAGCAAAAACAGTGGAAGCGGCCGCATGGTGGTTTATTACTATGGAACGTAGTTGCCAAACACAATTACTAGCACAATCAGCAGGCTCGCCAAAAACTATCAGCCCAGCAGCAGCACAGTCAGCTTATGACATAGTAGGTAGTGAGTTAGCTGGATATTTTAGCTTTCAACCTCTGCTAAATGTGATTAGTGCTGAACAACCAGAAATGTTTGAGTAAAGTCGTTTAAGCTAGAGATAGAAATTTAAACTCTATGTCGTGGGTAATATGCTACAAACCTCTACTATTCACCAAAAGCTGGAAAGCAAAAACCCGAACACTAATAAACTTAAGACGAAAAAAAACCGCTATAAATTAATATAGCGGTTTCTTAGAATGTGGCTGTGAGATAGAGATTTGAACTCTATAGTAAAGGTGTTGTGCTACAAACCTTTACTATTCACCAAAAGCTGAAAAGCAAAAATCCGCTAATCTTTCGATTAGCGGATTTTCTTAATGTGGCGGTGAGATAGAGATTTGAACTCTAGAAGGGCTACAAACCCTTGCCGGTTTTCAAGACCGGTGCTTTCGACCACTCAGCCATCTCACCAATTATCTTAGCAAAGTAAATAATAATATAAACGCTTGCTTGAAGACGGGGCGAATATTAAAGTGTCCCTCCATACTTGTAAAGCCTTAATTAGCAAATAACAAATCGTTTGCTAAAAAAATAACCACTTTGTATTCAATTCAGGCAAAAGGAGCAAAAATGCCCAAAAATGAGAATGTAAATGATGTCTGTCGATGCCCTTGGTTAGACACAAGTAAGCCCGATTATGTGCAATACCACGATAAAGAATGGGGAGTGCCTGTTTATGATGATCAAAAACTTTTTGAGTTTTTAACGCTTGAGTCTGCTCAAGCGGGTTTGAGTTGGTACACTATATTAAAGCGTAGACAAGGTTATCATGATGCTTTTGCCAACTTTGATGTTCATGCTGTTGCAGCATTCGATCAAGCTAAGGTAGAAGAGCTTATGCTAAACAGCAATATTATTCGTAACCGAGGTAAAATAAACGCCACGATTAATAATGCAAAATTGTTTATTGATATACAGCGAGAGTTTGGTTCTTTTAGCGATTATATGTGGGCCTTTGTCAATCATAAAACCATAGTCAATGAAGTTAGCGATTTAAAGGATTATCAGGCCACTAGCACTGAGTCAGATGCGTGGAGTAAGGACCTTAAAAAACGTGGTTTTAAATTTGTTGGCTCTACTATTTGCTATGCGCACATGCAGGCTTGTGGCATGGTGAATGATCACAGTTTAACGTGTTACAAAAGGAAACAAATAATCGAGCAGTATCAACAGTGTTAAGCTAGCTATTTAAAAAAACGCATGTCATAATATGTCACAAGTTCGTAAGTAAAGCTCAATAAAAACTTGAACTTTACTAAAGCGCCCTTATCTTAATTATAACGTTTAGAATATAAAGTAATTAGAATTAAACCTTAAAGGAAGTTTTATGCAATCTAATATGAGTTTTCAATCAGCGAGCCAAAGCTCTGCTATCGAAATAAATAAAGTATTGAAAAATACTTACATGTTACTGTCGATGACCTTAGCATTTAGTGCCGTAACCGCGGGCATTTCAATGGCGATGAATTTGTCACATATAGCAGCATTGGTGATGATGTTAGTTGCTTTTGGTTTAATGTTTGTTGTTAACAAAAAGGCTGAATCTGCTAGCGGTGTTTTCTGGATTTTCGGCTTCACCGGCTTAATGGGCGCATCACTTGGGCCAATGCTTAATGTTTATGCTGCTATGCCTGGTGGTCCCGCTATGATCATGCAAGCACTTGGTGGCACGGCGCTAATATTTTTCGCGTTATCAGGTTACGCCTTAACCAGTAAAAAAGACTTCTCTTATATGGGTGGTTTTTTAATGACGGGTTTGGTTGTGGTATTAGTAGCAAGTTTAGCTAATATTTTCTTTCAAATTCCTGCTCTTTCATTAGCAATAAGTGCTGCCGTTATTATGGTTATGTCAGGTCTGATTTTATTTGATACTAGCCGTATTATTAACGGTGGTGAGCGTAACTACATAAGAGCAACTATCTCTTTGTACTTAAATATTTATAATATTTTTGTTCACTTACTTAGTCTTTTAGGTGTACTTGGCAGCGATGACTAATCATCAAATTAATTAGCTTTTAGTCTCGACAAAAAGCTATATAATAAAAAGCCTCGCATTTGCGGGGCTTTTTTATGTTCAGGATGAACGGGCTGAACGCATTCTGTCCTGATGTCAAAGATGATGTTAAAGAGCGTGTATGTTTTTTCTTTATTGACGTTATATTGAGATAGTGTAGTGAACAAACTTGCCGTGGTGATAACCACCCCACCCTATAGTAATTTAATCATAACAGCGCTTAATTATATTGAAGCTGCCTTACACTCTGATATAGAGCTAATTGGGGTGTTCTTCTATCAAGATGGTGTGTTAAATGCTAATAGTAAAGTACAGTTAGCCAGTGATGAATTTCAAACGATAAAGCGTTGGCAAGCCTTGCATGAACAGTATCACTTACCATTACATTTATGTATAACGGCAGCAGAAAAACGCGGCATGTCTGACGAGAATGATGCTGATAACTTAATTCACCCTGCTTTTACTATTTCGGGTTTAGGCGAGCTGGTAGAATTATCAACAAGTGCTGACCGGCTGGTACAATTTTAATGACACTACATCAACCGAATAAATCCTTAGCTTTATTAAACAGTAAAGCCCCTTATGCCAATAATGCCGGTAAAGATGCGCTAGATATTGCCTTAGTTTTTGGCTCATTTGAACAAGCAACCGCTTTATTCTTTCAAGGTGACGGTGTTTATCAACTGATGCAAGGACAAGATGGTGACATAATTTCAGTGAAAGATTACCTGAAAACCTTTTCAGCTTTTGAATTTTACGATATTGAAGATGTTTATGTTTGCCAACAGTCTTTGATTGAACGTGGCTTAGCTAGTGATTTTCATATTGAACAAGTGCAAGTGTTAAATCAGCACGATTTTGCCAGTAAGCTGACAACACACAGTACCATACTAAGGTTTTAATCAAAGACGATTTTAACCAAAACGATTTTAACCAAAGAGTTGCTATGACCACCTTGCATATAGTTAGACAAAGCGCTTTTACGACCAGTGACTTTGCTCAATGTTTACAAACAGTCAAAGACAGTGATTGCATCGTTTTTACCGACGATGGCTGTTATAACCTCACTCATCCGTGTATAAAGCAACTTAGTGTGCAAGTTGAACTTAAAGCAATAATTGAACATGTTAACGCTAGGGCAATTAATTTAACCAACACCAAGGCCACAACAATAACGATGAATGAATTAGTTGCACTAACCTTTCAAACAGACAGAGTGATCACATGGCAATAAGTGTTGAGTTTAATGGCAAGCAAGTAGCAACAGATAAGCAAGGCTATTTACTTGATCACACCCAGTGGCAAGAAGATGTGGCAATAATCATGGCAGAGCATGATAACCTTGTATTAACAAGCGATCATTGGGAGGTGATCAATTTTGTCCGTCAATTTTATTTAACCTATAATACCTCGCCAGCGATTAGAGCACTGACAAAAGCCATGAAAGCTGAATTTGGCGAAGAAAAAACAAGTAGCCGTTATCTTTTTCGACTATTTCCCGATGGCCCAGCCAAGCAAGCAACAAAATATGCGGGTTTACCAAAACCTAAACGTTGTTTGTAGGTTATTTCAATTAATAGTATTACACCTTTATATTAATATTATGACCACTATTTCCCAACGGCTGAGGTAGCGACACAATGCTTGCTGAAGCGATTAAATCGATAGCCATTTGAGCTTCTTGCTCTTTATGGTTTTTAACTAGATTTGCTGTTTTTATACCTTGGGCTGTATTGGCATCAACCGCGGGGCTATCATTGTTAAGTATTGTAGACATTGAACCTTTCCAAATCATATCAAGTTAATTTAATGATATATCGGCTAGTTATGCTATTTCTTAACTTATTTTGACACAAAAAATTAAAAAAAAGCACCCACTCATGATAAGTGCGTGCTTTTAGTTATTTAAAGGTAAAATTACTTAATAGGTAGATTTGGTACCGTAATACCCGCCATTTCAAGCATAACGCGAACTACTTGACAGCTATAGCCAAATTCGTTGTCATACCATACGTATAATACTGCTCTATCACCATCAACAATGGTTGCTTGTGAATCAACAACACCCGCATAACGCGAGCCAACCAAATCAGTTGAAACAATTTCATTTGAAGCGGTGTAATCAATCTGGTTTTGCAAATCAGATTTCAATGACATATTACGCAAGTAATCATTTAAGCTATCTTTATCTGTCGCTTTCTTCAGATTTAAATTCATGATTGCCATAGAAACATTTGGCGTAGGAACACGAATGGCGTTACCTGTTAATAAACCTTTTAACTCAGGTAGCGCTTTAGCAACCGCTTTTGCAGCACCTGTGGTACTAATAACCATATTTAATGGTGCACTACGGCCACGACGTGGCGCTTTATGATAGTTATCAATTAAATTTTGATCATTGGTGTAAGAGTGAATCGTTTCAACATGGCCGTTACGAATACCAAATTCATCATTTAATGCTTTAAGTACTGGCGTAATAGCATTAGTAGTACAGCTAGCAGCAGAAACAATTTTATCTTCTGGCAAAATCATATCTTGGTTAACACCATAAACGATGTTTTTGATATCACCTTTGGCTGGTGCTGTTAATAATACTTTAGCAACACCTTGAGATTGTAAGTGCTGACCTAAGCCATCTTCATCAGTCCAAATACCTGTGTTATCAACAACAAGTGCATTATTAATACCATATTCTGTGTAATCAACTTCTGCAGGAGATTGTGCATAAATAACCTTAATAAAAGCACCATTGGCTTTAATAACATTATTTTCTTTGTCAATAGTGATGCTACCATTAAAGGCACCATGCACCGAATCACGACGCAATAAACTCGCACGTTTTTCTAAGTCGTCTCCGCCTTTACTTGGGCGTAAAACAATAGCACGCAAGTTAAGTTTGGCGTTAGGGCCTGTTTGTTCAATAAGCAAACGAGCTAATAAACGACCAATACGACCAAAACCATATAAAACTACATCTTGGCTTTGTGAACCTTTATTGGCTTCACTAACCGTTACTAATTCTTTTTCTAGATATTGTTCAATAGACAAGTCATTTGACTGTCCTTGAAATAAATAACGATAAGCTAATTTACCCACATCGATACGTGCAGGAGCCAATGCCATTTTGCTTAATGCTTCAACAAAAGGAAAACTTTCACGTAAACGTAGTTTGCTTTCTTCATGCAAAGCTACTGATTTATGGGCTTTAATGATATCAATAGGTGAAGCATTAAGTAACGGGCGACCGTAAACAGCTATTTCGATGCCTTTGTTTCTAAATAGCTGCCCTATGATAGGTTGCATATTTTCAGCGAAAGTCTGGCGCTCTTGCCAACTTGCTTGATACTCTTCCTCAAGATGAGACGTCATTAGTTAAACCTTTTATTTCAGTCAATTAAACGGTAAGTTACTATAATCATATTAGTTTGACTATTAAAAAGTAAAAACTTGACTATAGTGGGAAATTGTTGCGCGCACATTGTAATGCATGATGTAATGTTTCGCTATAGCTTACATCTTTATTTATTAACTATTATCTGAACCTGAATTATATACTTAACATAAGCGATTTTTATATGAAACAACTGCTCCTGCTTTGTAGCCTTTTTTTATTATTGAGTTGCGACTCAGGTAAAAGTTTAGCCGAACTATGTAAGGAAAACCCTCAAATCTGTCATGAATTTGGTAAAGATAGTTGGTGTAAGCGTGAGCGAGTTGATGTTGCTTTGGCGAGAATTGCTTTAAAAACGCAAAAACAAGACTTACAAAAATATCATCTATTAGTGGCTTATGAAGGGTATGTTGGCTGCATGAGCCTAGCCTCTCAAATACAACATATTAAATTAAAAGAAAAAACCACTTTAAGAAAAAACAATTTACTCAAAGCAAAAGCACAACTAGCCGAATTGTCAGCTCAAACCCTAACCTCTAAACACCCACACTTACTTTATTACCATTGGTCAAGAGAGTTAAATAAAAAGTCATTACAGCAGTTTATTCAATTAGAAGGGAGCAGTGAATTAGAAAACGCTATTTCACAATATCATTTAGCGAGCTATTACTCGAAAAAAGACATCAATAAAACCTTAGCGTTATTATTTCACGCGTTAGAGCTGCACCAACCAAAAGAAAAATTAATACCTGAAGTATTACAAACGCTTGCCACAATATTTACCAATAAAGATAAACCTAAGCAAGCATATATCTGGTTGAAAATATATCAACTTGTCGTCAATAATAACAGTAATCAAGTAGAATTCACCTTGCAGCAACTTGCTAAGAGCCATTCCTTAAATGTTGATTTTTTGGATGAAGTTGCCAAAAGCACCTTAGATAAAATTGAGCAAGGGGAATTTAAGGCACCAAAATACTAATCGCTATGATGAGGTTTGCTCTGCGCTTGAAATGTTAGACTTAAAGAATTAACGCAATAGCGTTTACCAGTGGGTTTAGGACCGTCATCAAAAACATGGCCTAAATGTGATTGGCAGTGCTGACATTGAATTTCTATACGTTGCATATTATGGCTTGTGTCTTCAATATAAGCGACATTACCTGAAATGGTAGCAAAAAAACTAGGCCAGCCACAACCGGCGTTAAATTTACTCTCGCTGCTAAAAAGCGCTTTATCACAACAGGCACATAAATAAGTTCCCGCTAGCCAATGATCATTATAAATGCCTGTAAAAGGTTGCTCAGTCGCCGCTAAACGACAAACTTTATAAGCGGCGTCACTCAATTTTTCTTTATAATTTTCATCATTCATAACAATAAGCCCTTACTCTATGATCACGGTTTTACGTTCAGGTGTTGACCATTGTACATGGTATTTTTTGCCATCGGCTTTATCAACACGCTCAAAAGTATGAGCGCCAAAAAAATCCCGTTGACCTTGTAGCAAGTTTGCAGGCAAAGTTTCACTTCGCATTGAATCATAATAAGACAAAGCTGAAGACAATGCGCCATTAGGTATGCCAAACATAGTAGCGCCACACACAGCTTTACGCCAATTGAACTGACGCTCACTGAGCTGTTTAGCAAAAAAATTATCAAGCAATAAATTATCTAAATCTTCGTTACGTTCATACGCATGGGCGATTGATTGTAAAAATGTCGCTCTAATAATACAACCAGCACGCCAAATTTTAGCGATATTGGCAAAATCAAGTGCCCAACCATGCTCTTTGGCGGCTAATTTCATTAACTGAAAGCCTTGTGCATAAGCACACATTTTTGCACAATATATAGCATCATGAAGTTGCGCTATGTAGTCTATTTTTTCTTGGTTTGAAAGCGTTACTGACTCAGGACCCTTTAACATCGTACAGGCTTGAGTTCTTAATTGTTTAAATGACGAAATAGAGCGAGCATATACTGCTTGAGCAATAGTTGGGGCTGGGCACCCTACTTCTAAGCTGCTCATAGCTGTCCATAATCCAGTACCTTTTTGCCCTGCTTTATCAAGAATTAAATCGACTAACGTAGTGCCAGTGTCACACGATTTGTGGCGTAGCACTTCAACACTAATTTCCATCAAATAACTGTCGAGCAAGCCATTATTCCATTGTGCAAAAATATCAGCAATTTCATCTGCACTTAAGCCTAAACCAGCATTAAGAATATGGTAAGCCTCACAAATAATTTGCATATCAGCATATTCAATTCCATTATGTACCATTTTCACATAATGCCCAGCTCCTGCTGGCCCGATATAAGCAGCACAAGGTTCTCCTTCGGTAATAACTTGCCCTGGCTTACTTCGTTCAATAGGCTTTCCTGTTTCGGCATCGACTTTTGCTGCAATAGCTTCCCAAATAGGCTTTACACGTGTCCAAGCATACGGAGAGCCGCTAGGCATTAATGACGGACCAAAGCGCGCCCCTACTTCACCACCTGAAACGGCTGATGAAAATAATAAGAAGTTACTTTTATATTTTTTCTCGCGAGCAACAGTATCAGTCCATAAACTATTGCCTGTATCAATAATAATATCATCGGGTTGAATGCCCGCACCTATCAAGTTTTCACACACCTGATCTACGGGTGCTCCTGCGGGTACACTCAAGACAATAAGGTGTGGAGCCTTTAATTGTGAAATTAACTCAGTATATGAAGAGCAGCCATAAACACGAGGTGAGCCTGTGGTATTTTCTTGTTTGTCTTGCTCCATAGCCTCTTGAATTTTTTCATCACATAAATCAAAAGCCGCAATGTTAAAACCATTGTCTGCAAGGTTTAACACTAGGTTTTTACCCATAACACCAAGGCCAATAAAGCCGATGTCACACAAAACTTTATCTTGTGTCATAAAATTACATTCCTAAAAATAAATTATTCTTATCTCCAGCTTTTTTCAAAGCAAAGATAATATCTACACAGCCAAATATACATCAAAAACCAACGTATTCTACCATGCAAGCAAAGCTAAATAATAGTGATAGCCAAGAAAACAACATCGCACAAAGCACTTATTGATTGAAGTGCCGACCTAAGATTTATTGGTAAACATACGTAAAAACAGAACGAGAATTAGAATTTAACCTGCTAAAAAGTAACTTTTGTTTGTATTACCCCTTAAAATGGTGTAATTTTACTACATATTTAGTTTTGCACGTTTATAGGGTTTTACCATGAAAATCAAAGTAGGTATTAACGGGTTTGGCCGCATTGGTCGTTTTGTATTTAGAGCAGCTGCAGCAAGAGATGATATAGAAGTTGTAGGTATTAATGATTTAATTGATATTGATTACATGGCTTATATGTTGAAATATGACTCAACTCATGGTCGTTTCAATGGTACTGTTGATGTTATTGATGGTCAGCTTATTGTTAATGGTAAAACAGTACGTGTAACCGCAGAGCGTGATCCCGCTAATTTAAAGTGGAATGAAATTGACGTTGATGTTGTTGTTGAATCAACGGGCTTATTCTTAACAGATGAAACTGCGCGTAAACATATTGAAGCGGGCGCTAAACAGGTTGTTTTATCTGCGCCATCTAAAGATGACACTCCTATGTTTGTTTGCGGCGTTAACTTAAACGAATATGCAGGCCAAGATATAGTATCTAACGCCTCTTGTACTACTAACTGCTTAGCGCCTATTGCGAAAGTATTAAACGATAATTGGGGCATAAAAGATGGTTTAATGACCACAGTTCATGCCACAACGGCAACACAAAAAACGGTTGATAGCCCGTCAGGGAAAGACTGGCGCGGAGGGCGTGGTGCTAGTCAAAACATTATTCCTTCATCAACAGGTGCAGCCAAAGCGGTTGGCAAAGTTATTCCTGAATTAAATGGTAAACTCACCGGTATGGCATTTCGCGTACCAACGCCTAATGTTTCAGTCGTTGATTTAACGGTGAACTTGAAAAAGCCTGCGAGCTATCGCCAAATTTGCCAAGCAATGAGCGCTGCTGCAGAAGGCGAATTAAATGGTATTTTAGATTACACCGAAGATGCCGTTGTTTCTAATGATTTTATCGGTGAGACTTGTACTTCAGTATTTGATGCAAAAGCGGGTATTGCTTTAACTGATACTTTTGTAAAAGTAGTTTCTTGGTATGATAACGAGATTGGCTATTCGAACAAAGTTTTAGACTTAGCAACTCACATTCATCACTATAAAAACTCATAATTATAAAAATAAGCGGTCGAAAAATATATTTTGTAATTATTAGATCAAAAAAGGCTCAGTTGAGAAACTAAGCCTTTTTTATGTACAGGATGTACGGGCAATTTTTTGCTCCTGCAAAAACTGCACTTCCGCCATCCTTGGCGGTCGTATGTCGCGGTGCCATGACGTTACAAGGATGTGACTACTTAGAGAATGCAGGACGCAATTCTCCTGATGGCAAAGAGCGTGTATGTTCAGTGTGAACAACACTGCTTTAATAGCAAAGCGCGGACAAGTTCCCACCTATGTAATTGAGGCATTAATTTGCTCTAGTACTAACTGAGGGTCTACTGCTTTAGTAATTGGGCGTCCGATCACCAAATAATCGACACCGACATTAATTGCTTGCTCTGGCGTCATTATGCGTTGTTGATCATCTTTTGCCGAGCCAGCAGGTCTAATACCTGGGGTAATGAGTTTAAACTCTTTACCTAAAGACAACTTTAGCTGCTCCGCTTCCCATGCCGAACAAACAACACCGTCTAAGCCACTTTGTTTGGCTAAGCTAGCAAGGAAATCAACCTGCTCTGCTGGTGTCTTTGTGATCCCTAAACCGCGTAAGTCGTTTTCTGACATGCTCGTTAATACCGTTACCGCAATCAGTAACGGTGCATCGTCACCATAATGCATTAATGCTTCTTTGGCTTTAGTCATCATTTGACTACCACCACTAGCATGCACATTAACCATCCATACGCCTAAATCGGCTGCAGCCGTAACCGCTTTTGCTACCGTATTAGGAATATCATGAAACTTTAAATCAAGAAAAACATCAAAGCCCTTCCCTGTTAAGGTTTTTACAAATTCAGGGCCAAAGTAGGTGAACATTTCTTTACCCACTTTTAACTTACAATCGCTTGGCGAGATTCTATCTACAAATGATAAGGCATCATTTTTTTTATCAAAATCTAACGCGACAACTACTTTTGGATCTAACATGGTGTTTCCTATTTTCAATTCTTTTTTATTAACTTACTCGCTACAGGAATAAGTTAATTTACAATATTATTTATTCGCCTTCGAGCCCACGCACGGGTTTAAGTTGTTCCCACTCATGACAGGATGGACAAGACCAATAATGAGTTGAGCTATTAAAACCACAACTGCGACAACTATATCTATGCTTAACTTTTAAATATTCACTAATTAATTCTCTAATTAAGTCTAAGCTAGTATTGTTTACTGCCATTTCTGGCTGGTTCATTTGCATTTTAACAAAATGCCTAAACCCCCGAATAGTGGGTCTACGCTTTAATGCCGACAACATAAACTCTTGTGCTTTTTTATTGCCGTGCTTTTCTTCTACATAGCTTAAATAAGAGATTAATGCACTAGAGCTTGCCGTTTCATCATAAACTTTTTTAATGAAGCTAAAGAACTCATCGCTTGCATCAAGTTCAAGGTAACATTGATGCATTTGTTCAATAACATCAGGAAAAAACTCTTTATCTTGTTGATAAATATCTTGGTAACATTTACATGCTAGCTCACATTGTTTGTGATTTTCGTAAATTTTTGCCATTAGCCAGTTAGCACGACAAGAGTTAGGGTCTAATTTCAATGCTTGCTCAAGTAACTCGATCACTTCTATAAATTTATCTTGCTCAAAAGCGCTGGTTGCTTGTTCACAATAAAAATTAGCTAATGTATGTAAAAGGCGTTTATCATTTAGTTTAACAATCAGTTTTTTATGGTTTATACCCTGCTGCCAATCTTTGGTAGATTGAAAAATCTGCAGTAAATAAGTTAATGATTTCAAACCATAATCATTAGACTTTAATAACTTATTAAACATTTTTTCAGCTCTGTCATACAGGCCTGCGCTGAGAAAATCTTTACCTAACTCAAATACTGCTTGTTGTTTGTCTTTGGTGGGTAGATTTCCGTGACGAACTAAATGCTCGTGCACTTTCAATGCTCTATCGAGCTCACCACGTTTACGAAATAAGTTGGCCATAGCAAAGTGAGCTTCAACACTATCATCTTCAACTTTTAAAGCCTCGAGGAGTGAATCTATCGCTTTATCTTTTTGATTAGATAACAGGTAATTTAAACCGGTAGAATACTTAATCGATAAGTCTTGCTTGATGGTTTGATCTTTTTGCTTGATGCTATTTCGTCCCATAAACCAACCATAGGCCATGGCAACGGGAAGTAATAAAAAAAGTAGCTCTATCATTATATTAGTTACACTTAAGCTTCAGTTGAGCGATTTTTGGCTAATGCTTTTTTGCCCTTGCGGATCAAGCGCCATAGTATAGTTACCAATATCCCTATCGATATACCAATAACGGTGAATAGGCTTACTGCCGCCGCGATAGAAAGATCGACTTTTGCGATAAGATAATTTAATGAAATTATCTGCTCATTTTGGCTACCAAAAACAAAGGCAATAGCAAGTAAAATTAACATTAAGAAAAAAGTAAAATAAATTCGCACGTTGGGTGATCTCACTTAGAAATTGTAATTAATATAAATGTAGACGAAAAAAAACGGCATACTAATGTATGCCGTTTATTATCTGATTTTTTTGCATCTTTTACAATAAGGTTGCAATATAGAGACAATTAACCCGCAATTAAGCTACCGAAAGATTAACTCTTTCTCGCAACTCTTTGCCTGGTTTAAAGTGAGGTACGTATTTACCACTTAACTCAACTGATTCACCAGTTTTTGGATTTCTACCAACTCTAGGAGCACGATAATGCAATGAAAAACTACCAAAACCTCTAATTTCTATACGGTCACCTTTTGATAAAGATTGCGCCATTAATTCTAAGATTTCTTTAATCGATTGTTCTACATCTTTAGCTGACAAATGAGATAATTTATCGGCTAATTTTTCAATGAGTTCTGATTTGGTCATTTGACCCTCCAGTATTCATCTAGCTTCGCGCTAATGAAGTTAATATAAGAGGAGAATAGTGATATTCTCCTCCACTGTCTTTTTAGTCTTCTTTATTACTAAAGTAAAACTAGAAAAAGTGCAAAGTATTAAAAATAATATCTTTTTACAAGAAATTAGTTTTTAGCGTTTTTAAACGCTGCTGCCATTGCACTTAAACCTGTTTCTTCAACTTGGTTTAAGCTGTCTATAGCTTCACGTTCGTCAGCTTGATCTTTCGCTTTGATAGATAAGCTAATAGTACGGTTCTTACGATCCACACCCATAAACTTAGCTTCAACATCATCACCAATAGATAATTCTGTAGACGCATCTTCAATACGTTCAACAGAGATATCGCTAACACGTAAGTAACCTTCAACACTTTCGGCTAACTCGATAGTAGCACCTTTAGCGTCAACAGCCGTTACCTTACCTGTAACAATAGCACCTTTTTTCTTATCTGTCAGATACATATTGAACGGGTCATCTTCAGCTTGCTTAACACCAAGAGAGATACGCTCACGCTCAGGATCAACTTGCAATACGATAGCTGTGATTTCATCGCCTTTCTTATAATCACGAACAGCTTCTTCACCGCCATTCCATGAAATATCAGATAAGTGAACTAAACCATCTATGCCGCCATCAAGACCAATGAAGATACCAAAGTCAGTGATTGACTTGATCTTACCTGATACTTTATCGCCTTTGTTGAAGTTTTTAGCAAACTCTTCCCAAGGGTTAGCAATACATTGTTTAAGGCCTAAAGAAATACGACGACGTTCTTCGTCAATTTCTAATACTAGTACTTCAACAGTGTCACCTAAGTTAACAACTTTAGATGGGTGGATGTTTTTGTTAGTCCAATCCATTTCAGAAACGTGAACTAAACCTTCAACGCCTTCTTGGATTTCAACGAAACAGCCGTAGTCAGTTAAGTTAGTTACGCGACCAGAAAGTTTAGAACCTTCTGGGTAACGGTTAGCAATTGCTACCCATGGATCTTCGCCTAACTGCTTCATACCAAGAGATACACGAGTACGCTCACGGTCGAATTTCAATACTTTAACTTGAATTTCATCACCAACATTTACGATTTCACTTGGGTGCTTAACACGTTTCCAAGCCATATCTGTGATGTGAAGTAGGCCGTCAATGCCGCCTAAATCAACGAATGCACCGTAGTCTGTAAGGTTTTTAACGATACCTTTAACTTCTTGGCCTTCCGCTAATGACTCTAGTAATTCATCACGTTCTGCACTACCTTCAGCTTCGATAACAGCACGACGTGAAACAACTACGTTATTACGCTTTTGATCAAGCTTAATAACTTTGAATTCTAAATCTTTACCTTCAAGGTGAGCAGTGTCACGTACAGGACGTACATCTACTAATGAACCCGGTAAGAAAGCACGTATATCGCTAACTTCAACCGTGAAACCACCTTTAACTTTACCGTTGATAACACCGATAACAGTCTCTTTTTCTTCATAGGCTTTTTCAAGTACTTGCCATGCTTCGTGACGTTTTGCATCATCACGTGAAAGTACAGTTTCACCGAAACCATCATCTGTTGCTTTAAGCGATACATCGACTTGATCACCAACAACAACTTCCACTTCACCAGCATTGTTCTTGAATTGGTCGATTGAGATAACGCTCTCAGATTTAAGACCAGCGTCAACGATTACGTTGTCTTTGGTTACTTTTACGATTGTACCCTTGATAATTGAACCAGGGCGGGTTTCGATTTCTTGTAAACTTTCTTCAAAAAGTTGCGCAAAATTTTCAGTCATAACTTGTGTATTAACTCGTTATTAATCCAATCAACATCGATGTTTCATGGGGTTATTAAATTAGCCTCGGTACATCCTTGACGTAGGCTTTAGTTAGATTATTTTATACTTAGGATAAGCAAAGGTATAAAATAAAGGTTTATGTTAATTTTTCATTCGCGAATGAAAGGACTTTATTAACCACTTCTTGTATAGAAAGGTCAGTAGAATCAACTATTAACGCGCCTTCTGCCGGTACAAGCGGGGCAACTTCTCGATTGCGGTCTCGCTCATCCCGTTGACGTATGTCATCCAAAAGGCGCCCGATTTTAACATCAAAGCCCTTCTCTTTCAACTGATTAAATCGACGCTCTGCTCGCTCTTCTGCGCTAGCGGTTAAAAATACTTTCACTGGCGCTTTAGAAAAAACGATAGTTCCCATATCTCGACCATCGGCAACTAAACCTGGAGCTACGCTAAAAGCACGTTGACGGCGTAATAATGCTTCACGAACACGTGGAAAAGCGGCTACTTTTGATGCTAACGAGCCTATTTCTTCTGTGCGAATCGTGTTGGTGACATCTTCACCTTCTAAAATAACTTTGCTTTCGCCTTGACTGCTAATTTCAAATTGCACATCTAAGTGGGCAGCCATGGGGATCAATGGTTCTTCATCATCAACACCAACATGATGATGTTGAGTTGCAACGGCAAGCACACGATAAATAGCACCACTATCAAGCAAGTGCCAGCCAAGTTGTTCAGCAACAATTCTGGCAACAGTTCCTTTGCCTGCCCCGCTAGGGCCATCAATGGTGATTACTGGAACGCTTTCCTGCATACATCTATCTCCTAATGTCAAAAATCGGCAGCATTATACGGGATTTGTTTCTCTAAATCGCGTAAAAAATTATTCTGTAACATATTTATACCAAATTGATATTAGCAAGAGACATGCGCTAATTTATCAAAGTAGTCGGGAAATGTTTTAGCCGTACATTTAGGGTCATTAATTGTGACAGGTGTATCACTCAATGCTACCAGAGAAAAACACATGGCAATTCTATGATCATTATAGGTATCAATTTCAGCATGTTTCAAGGATGCTGGTGGAGTAATAGATATATAATCTTCACCCTCTACCACATCAGCGCCTACTTTTCTTAGCTCCGTAGCCATTGCAGTTAAACGGTCAGTTTCTTTTACTCGCCAGTTATAGATATTTCGAATTGTTGTAGTACCTACGGCAAAAAGTGCTGTCGTTGCAATAGTCATCGCGGCATCTGGTATATGGTTCATGTCCATATCAATCGCAGTAAGTGCTTTACCGCTAACAGTAATTGACTCATCACTCCAAGTCACTTCTGCGCCCATTTTCTCAAGTACATCAGCAAAATACTTGTCACCTTGAACACTCAGTTTACCAACACCATGTACAGTAATTTCTCCACCTTTTATCGCGCCTGCTGCCAGAAAATATGACGCTGAAGAAGCATCACCTTCCACCATATATTTTTCAACAGATTGGTAAGATTGAGAACCTTTTACCGTGAAAGATTTATAGTCATTGTTTTGCACCTCGACACCAAACCTACTCATAATATTAAGTGTTATATCAATATACGGCTTAGAAACTAATTCACCTTCAATCACTATGTTAGTGTCCGTTTTTAATAAAGGTGCAATCATCAATATAGCAGTTAAAAACTGGCTAGAAATAGAGCCATCTATGCTTACCGTGCTACCAGCTAAGGTTTTACCTTTAATTTTTACCGGTGGGTAATCCTGATCTTCCAAGTATTCTATATCGGCACTAAGCTGCTCTAATGCATTGACCAAGTGGCCAATTGGCCTTTCTTTCATTCTTGGCTCGCCTGTTAAGATAAACTCTCCCTCACTCGCGGCAAGAGCGGCACACAATGGGCGCATAGCGGTGCCCGCGTTACCGAGATATAACTCCAACGGTTTATTATTTTTAGTGTTAGTGTTGAAAAAGCCATTGTTTCCAACGACTGTACATTCAGTGCCACAATCACTCAAAACATACTCAACCCCAAGGCTTGTTAACGCATTTAACATATACTTTATGTCATCACTAACGAGCAAGTTGGTAATTTTAGTCACACCATTAGCTAACGCAGCAATTAACAATGCGCGATTAGATAAGCTTTTTGAGCCGGGTAAAAAGACTTCGCCATTAATTTTACCTATCGGGTTTAGTGTTAACTGCTCCATTCTATCTAGCGCCCTTTTCAAATTTTTTCATAAAATCAACTAACGCCTGTACACCTTCAATAGGCATGGCATTGTAAATACTAGCTCGCATACCACCAACAATTCTATGGCCTTTTAATGCCGTTAAACCTTGTTGCTCGGCTTGAATTAAAAATTTTTCATTTAAGCTTTCATCAGTAAGCCAAAATGGAATATTCATTTTACTGCGATATTGCTGCTCAATATTATTTGTGTAAAAGTTACTGCTATCAATGGTTTGATAAAGCAAGTCGGCTTTTTCTTTGTTGATTTTCGCAATAGCTTTTACTCCACCTAACTCTTTAAGCCATTTAAAAACTAAGCCAGCTAAGTACCACGAATAAGTGGGTGGTGTGTTATACATAGAGTCATTATTAGCACTAGTTTGATAGTTCATAATGCAAGGTGTTGCTAGTTGAGCATGACCAAGCAGATCTTCATGAACAATAACAAGCGTTAAACCCGATGGTCCGATATTTTTCTGCGCGCCAGCATAGATTAAACCAAATTTAGTGACATCAATTTCATGAGATAAAATAGTAGATGACATATCAGCTACTAATGGCACACCATGAGTATCTGGAATATCATTAATTTCAATACCGTCAACCGTTTCATTTGGACAATAGTGTACATAAGCTGCATCGTTATTTAATGGCCATTGGTTAACTGCGGTAAGGCTAGTTGCGCCATCACTACGCTCTTCTCGGATATTAATGACATTAATATCACCAAAGTTTTTAGCCTCAGCGGCGGCGGCTTTTGACCATGAACCGTTAACAATATAATCGGCAGACTTACCTTGCGGTAATAAATTAAGTGGCACAGCAGAAAATTGACCGCGTCCACCACCATGACAAAACAAGACTTTGTAATTGTCAGGAATAGCCATAAGATCACGCAAATCAGCTTCAGCCTCTGCCGCCATAGCCATATAAATACTACTACGGTGGCTTAACTCCATCACAGAGCTACCGGTATCATTCCAATTAATAAATTCATTTTGCGCTTTTGTCATTACAGCTTTAGGTAGCATGGCAGGGCCAGCACAAAAATTAAAAACTTCAGTCATTTTCTTTCTCAAATGTTATTAAATAAAACTCAGTAAACTAAGCAAGTAACGCAAGTTAAACAAATACACGCTCTTTCACATCCATGTGATCACGACATACGACCGCCAAGGATGGCGGAAGTGCAGTTTTTGCAGGAGCAAAAAACTGCCCGTTCATCCTGAACATACACGTTCTTTACCATTCATGGTACCGCGACATACCGTTCATCCTGAACATACACGCTCTTTGCCATCCATGGCACCGCGACATACCGTTCATCCTGAACATAAAAAAGGCGGTTATTAGCCGCCTTTTCAAAGTGTGCGACGCTTATAATTACTCGTCGCTTGATGTGTTTTCGTCATCCACTTGTTGGGCATTATGCTCGGGGTTGTCTGTTAATGATGCATCATCTGAGGACTCTACAGTTGAGGAATCCTCACCTTCAGTGATCTCTGGTTCTTCTATTTCATCAATACGTTGTAGAGCAACAACATGCTCCCCTTCAACAGTACGAATTAAACGAACACCTTGAGTATTGCGACCAATAACACTGACTTCATTAACCCGTGTGCGTACTAAAGTGCCATTATCGGTAATTGCCATGATTTCATCAAGATCTTCCACTTGCACAGCACCAACAACTTTACCATTACGTTCACTCACTTTAATAGAAACAACACCTTTAGTTGCTCTACTCTTCGCTGGATATTCAGCTAAGTCTGTGCGCTTACCATAACCATTTTCTGTAATGGTTAAAATTGGGCCATCATTTTTCGGTACGATCAGTGAAACAACCTTTTGATCGCCTTCAAGTTTAATACCGCGTACACCTGTACCTGTTCGGCCAATAGGTTTTAAAGCCCAACGTTGTTCGCCAGTTTCAGGGTCGAGTTTAATTTCACCAGTTTCACTGTCGCGAACTTTTTCATTAAAACGAACAACTTTGCCCGCATCAGAGAACAACATAATATCATTGTTACCATTGGTAATATCCACACCAATTAAGGTGTCGTCATCACGTAAGTTTAAAGCAATAATACCGTTCGCACGTTGGTTTGAATACGCCGTTAAGGCCGTTTTCTTCACTGTACCTGACGCTGTCGCCATAATGATATATTTATCTTCTTCATATTCACGCACCGGTAAAATAGCGGTTATACGTTCGTCGGCCTCTAGCGGTAAAATATTAACAATTGGACGGCCACGAGCCGTTCGACTTGCTAAAGGTAGTTGATACACTTTTAACCAATATAATTTACCACGATCTGAGAAACACAAAATCGTATCATGGGTATTGGCAATTAACAGGCGTTCAATGAAATCTTCTTCTTTCATCTTTGTTGCCGCTTTACCTTTACCACCACGACGTTGCGCTTGGTAATCGCTTAATACTTGATATTTCACATAACCTTCATGAGAAAGTGTTACCACAACATCTTCTTCACAAATTAAATCTTCTAATGATAAATCATGAGACGCATTGGTAATTTCAGTGCGACGTTCATCACCAAATTCATCACGAATAGCGACTAACTCTTCACAAATAACTTCCATTAAGCGCTCTGGGTTTTCCAGAATATGCATGAGCTCAGCGATCAGCTCTAATAACTCTTTGTACTCATTTAGAATTTTTTCGTGTTCTAAACCACTTAACTTATAAAGCTGTAGCTCAACAATGGCTTTAGCTTGTACAGGCGTTAAATAGTACTTGTTATCACGAAATCCAAATTCAGGCTCTAACCATTCAGGGCGTGCCGCATGAGTTCCTGCGCGTTCTAACATGGCGCTAACATTACCTAGATCCCAACCTTGAGCAACAAGCTGTTCTTCTGCTTCTTTTCTCGAAGGTGAATTTTTCACTAATTCAATAACAGGTTCAATATTAGCTAACGCTATTGATAAGCCTTCTAAGATGTGCGCTCTATCACGTGCTTTTCTTAATTCAAAAATGGTACGACGGGTAACAACTTCACGACGATGTAAAACAAACTCTTCAAGCATTTCTTTAATGTTGAATATTTTCGGTTGGCCATTACCTAATGCCACCATATTGAAACCAAAAGATACTTGCATTTGAGTAAGTTTATATAAGTTATTTAAAACAACTTCACCCACCTCACCACGTTTGATTTCGATCACCATGCGCATGCCGTCTTTATCAGACTCATCACGTAAGGCAGAAATACCTTCAAGGCGTTTATCTTTAACAAGCTCAGCCATTTTTTCAATGAGACGAGCTTTATTCACCTGAAAAGGTAACTCGTGCACTATGATGGTTTCTTTGCCTGTCGTTTCATGTACTTCGATTTCAGCACGGGCACGAATTTTTATTTTACCGCGACCAGTACGATAGGCTTCTTCAATGCCTGCACGACCACTAATAATACCCGCTGTTGGAAAATCAGGGCCTGGGATGTGGGTTAATAGCTCTTCAAAGGTAATGTCACTATTTTCTATTAAGGCTAAACAACCATTAATCACTTCGGTTAAGTTGTGGGGTGGAATATTTGTTGCCATACCAACAGCAATACCCGAACCACCATTAACAAGTAAATTGGGAATTCGAGTGGGCATAACCGCTGGAATGAATTCAGTGCCATCATAGTTAGGCACAAAATCCACGGTTTCTTTATCAAGATCAGCTAAAATTGAATGGGCAATTTTAGCCATACGGATTTCGGTATAACGCATTGCTGCCGCGCTGTCACCATCGACCGAACCAAAGTTACCTTGCCCATCAACCAACATATAACGCATTGAGAAAGGTTGCGCTAAACGAACAATAGTGTCGTATACCGCGGTATCACCATGAGGGTGATATTTACCGATTACATCGCCAACCACACGGGCTGATTTTTTATAGGCTTTGTTCCAATCATTTCCTAAAACATCCATTGCGAATAGTACGCGGCGATGCACTGGTTTCAAACCATCACGAACATCAGGTAATGCACGACCAACAATCACGCTCATGGCGTAATCTAGATAGGAGGTTTTTAACTCATCTTCAATATTTACTGGAACTATTTCTTTGGCCAGATCTGACATAAATGAACGTATCCCTTAACTTAACTAATACGAAGTAACGCAAAAATTTTATTATTTTTATCATAAAAAGTAGTAACTATTCACCTCACTCTGAGGGAAGCAATATTTCCTAGCTGTGCTACAAAATATTGAAAATCAATGCCGAGATCATCAATTAAAACACCATGAAGATAACAGCAAGTAAATAGATACAGAAATATAAATCAACGCAGCATATTAGCACAGTTTTTAGTGATGCCAAACAGCTTTATTTTGCACTATAGGTGTGTGTTTTTTTTAGGCTTATTTGTGACTGTTTATCGAACAAAAACAGCTTTATTGATCTATTTACTATGTTTAGAAAAATGTTTAGTTTAGAATCGTAATATTCTTGTATAACTTTCCTTTATGACTCAGATATACCATGACAACAAACTCATTGAACGTAAACAAAGAAGAAATTGCTAAATTTGAAAAAGTCGCTAATCAATGGTGGGAGTTAACGGGTGATTTTAAACCTTTACATCAGTTAAACCCGCTCAGAGTGCAATTTATTTGCCAGCATATAAGTGAACAACAAACAGAAGTTTTTGGAAAAGATGTTATTGATGTCGGTTGTGGTGGTGGTATTTTATCCGAGTCATTAGCAAAACTTGGTGCCAATGTTACCGGCATTGATATGGGAACCGAGCCATTAAATGTTGCCAGGCTGCATGCACTTGAATCAGGCTTAACAATAAATTATGAAAAAATAACCGCTGAAGAAAAAGCGCAGCAAGCAAAAGGGTCTTTTGATATTGTTACTTGTATGGAAATGCTAGAGCATGTACCCGATCCTGCCTCAATAGTTAATGCTTGTGCACAATTAGTAAAACCCGGTGGTTTAGTCTTTTTTTCAACATTAAACAAAAACATTAAATCTTATTTATTAGCTATTTTAGCCGCTGAAAAATTATTTAAAATAGTGCCGGATGGTACCCATGATCATGATAAATTCATTAAACCTTCACAACTGATTAGTTGGGCGCAAGCGTGTGAATTAAAATGTATTGATGCCAGTGGTATTCATTACAACCCTATTACCGAAAATCACAAATTAATCGATAATTTGGATGTGAACTACATACTGTGCTGCCAAAAGGTTTAAGGTTTTATTCGCCATTGCTATTTTAATAAGCAAGTTGTTTATTCTATAACCTACAAAATAACCATTTGATTTTAATATATATTTTCTTTTATATTCCGATTGGATATATAGAACCAAAAAATTCAATTAAAATATTTTTAGAGAAAAAAAACTTTCAAAAACTGTTTGCATTTAGCAAAACATTAAATGAATTAGAGGTACTAGGTTAGTCAACACTAACCCTGTACCAAACACTGAAAAAACAGCTAAAATATAGCCTACTTAAACGCTTGCAATAAAGCCAAAACCCCATTATCTTGTGGTTGAAATTAAAAAAAACCCAAGATGTAGTGCGCTCATGTATTTTTTGCGTAATTAGGGAAATAATAAAAAACAATAAAACAAAGGGGTTTCTTTAATCACACCAAATTGTCTACTTTGTGACAACTATTACGGTAATTTTTACGGTAATAGTGGTATTTTAAAGAACAAAATAATCACTATCTTTATCACAGGTCTTTCATGAATAATAATCTTTTTGTTACTAAGCGTAATGGCGAAAAAGAACCCATCGATCTAGAAAAAATCCACAAAGTTATTGCTTGGGCTGCTGAAGGGTTAGAAAAAGTATCCGTTTCCCAAGTTGAACTAAAGTCACATATTCAATTTTATGATGGCATTAAAACAGAAGATATTCATGAAACAATTATCAAATCTGCAGCTGATTTGATTTCTGAAGAAACGCCTGATTACCAATATTTATCAGCAAGACTTGCTATATTTCACCTTCGTAAAAAAGCTTATGGTCAATTTGAACCGCCAAGACTTTATGATCATGTTGTTAAGTTAGTTGAAGCAGGTAAATACGATCAACATATATTAAATGACTATAGCGAAAGTGACTTCGAGCAGATGTCATTATATTTAGATCATAGTCGCGATTTAAGCTTCAGTTATGCGGCCGTAAAACAACTGGAAGGCAAATATCTAGTACAAAACCGAGTTAACGGTGACATCTATGAAAGTGCTCAGTTTCTCTATATTTTAGTTGCTGCATGTTTATTCGCTAAATACCCTAGCAGTACTCGTTTAAAGTATGTTGAAGGTTTTTACCATGCCATTTCAACGTTTAAAATATCATTACCTACGCCTATTATGGCTGGAGTTCGTACCCCTACGCGCCAATTCTCATCTTGTGTATTGATTGAGTGTGATGATTCTTTAGACTCAATTAATGCGGCATCAAGTGCTATTGTTAAATACGTTTCACAACGTGCGGGTATTGGTGTTAATGCTGGGCGCATTCGCGCTTTAGGTAGTGCTATTCGTAACGGTGAAGCTTTCCATACTGGTTGTATCCCTTTTTACAAACACTTCCAAACAGCTGTTAAAAGCTGTTCGCAAGGTGGTGTTCGCGGCGGTGCAGCGACCTTATTCTACCCACTTTGGCATTTAGAAGTAGAAAGCTTGCTAGTGCTTAAAAATAACCGTGGCGTTGAAGAAAACCGAGTTCGACATTTAGACTACGGGGTACAATTTAACAAAGTAATGTATCAACGTTTGATCAAAGGTGGCCATATCACATTATTTAGCCCAAGTGATGTGCCAGGACTTTATGATGCTTTCTTTGAAGATCAAGAAAAATTTGAGCAACTTTATCTTCAATATGAAAATGATGAGTCAATTCGTAAAAAGCGTATTAAAGCCATTGAATTATTTACTTTATTTGCTCAAGAACGTGCAAGTACTGGTCGCATATATTTACAAAATGTTGATCACTGTAATACGCATAGCCCATTTGAGCCAAGCAAAGCCCCTATTCGTCAAAGTAACTTGTGTTTAGAGATTGCTCTACCCACGAAACCGATGAAGGATGTTAATGATGAAAATGGTGAAATAGCACTATGTACATTATCAGCATTCAATTTAGGGGCAATAGAGTCTCTTGATGAGTTAGAAGGCCTAGCCGACTTAGCCGTACGCGCACTGGATAGTTTACTCGATTATCAAGACTACCCTATTCCGGCTGCGAAAAATGCTAGCTTAGCTCGTCGCACGCTAGGTATAGGTGTTATTAATTACGCTTATTATTTAGCTAAAAATGGCTTGTACTATTCAAACGGTAGTGCCAACAACTTAACTCATAAAACTTTTGAAGCCATACAGTACTATTTGTTAAAAGCCACTAATTTATTAGCTAAAGAGCAAGGCGCCTGCCCTAAATTTGATGAAACTCGTCTTGCCCAAGGCATATTGCCCATTGATACTTACAAAAAGACTATTGATGATATAACTGGCGAACCACTGCATTTAGATTGGGAGTCATTACGAAAAAGCATTAAAAAGCATGGCGTTCGTAATTCAACCGTTTCGGCATTAATGCCATCAGAAACATCTTCACAAATATCTAATGCTACCAATGGTATTGAGCCGCCTCGAGGTTTGATTAGTATAAAAGCCAGTAAAGACGGCATACTGAAACAAGTAGTACCTGAGTATCAAAAACTTAAAGATAACTACGAGCTGCTTTGGAACATCCCTGACAATCAAGGATATTTAGAGATTGTTGGTATCATGCAAAAATTTATTGATCAAACTATTTCTGCTAACACAAACTATGATCCTGCTAAATTTGAAGGCGGAAAAGTGCCTGTTAAGCAAATATTAAAAGATATTCTAACCGCATATAAACTGGGCATTAAGACGATGTATTACCATAACACTCGTGACGGTGCCAGTGACAACGTAGAAATTGAAGATGATGGTTGTGCTGGTGGCGCTTGTAAGATATAGATCGCTCACATTTTCATTGTTTATTTACATCAAAAAACAACAAACTTATACCATTAAAGAGCCTAGCATCAAGCCTAGGTTCATTGTCACCACATATAGAGTGACCATTAAGGAATAGCAGCTAATGACGTACACCACGTTTAACCAAACGCCTAATAACGCTTTATTAGAGCCTATGTTTTTAGGTAATAGTGTTAATATTTCTCGTTATGATCAACAAAGATATAGTGCTTTTGAAAAACTGATTGAAAAACAGTTATCGTTTTTTTGGCGCCCTGAAGAAGTTGACGTTTCTAAAGATAGGACTGATTGGCAAAGTTTAACTCATTCCGAAAGACATATTTTTATTTCTAACTTGAAATATCAAACTCTGTTAGATTCTATGGCTGCACGCTCAGTAAATGCGGTATTATTACCGTTAGTTTCATTACCAGAAATTGAAACTTGGGTAGAAACATGGGCATTTAGTGAAACGATTCATTCTCGCTCTTATACCCATATTTTACGTAATTTATTTACTGATCCCGGTGAAGTATTTGATGACATAGTGGTTAATCCCGCCATTTTAAAACGTGCTACTAGCATAGCTAAATACTTTGATGATGTTATTTTAACGACACAATTACTGCAATCTCAAGGTGAAGGGAGTTATGAAGTAGACGGTAAAACCATAGAAGTCAGCACACGAAAATTAAAAGAGCGTTTATACTTAGCTGTTTGCTCCGTCAATGCGCTCGAAGCCATTCGCTTCTATGTCAGCTTTGCTTGTTCATTTGCTTTTGCTGAACGTGAGCTGTTAGAAGGTAATGCAAAGATAATTAAATTAATCGCACGTGATGAAGCGCTTCACCTTACCGGTACTCAGCATATTTTGAACCTTTGGATGACAGGCAAAGACGACCCAGAAATGGCTGAAGTTAGTAAAGATATGCGCGATGCTGGCTTACAAATATTTTTAGATGTTGTTGAACAAGAAAAAGAATGGGCACAATATTTATTTAAAGATGGCTCTATGATTGGTTTGAATGCGGAAATTTTAAATCAATATATTGAGTACATCTCAAATCAACGCTTAACGGCGATAGGTTTTGATGCCCCCTTTGATATTAAAAGTAACCCGTTACCTTGGATGAATGCCTATTTAGTCAGCGACAATGTACAAGTTGCGCCACAAGAGACTGAAATTTCAAGTTATTTAGTTGGGCAAGTAGACTCAACCGTTGATGCTGATGACTTTGATGATTTCGACCTCTAAAAGGTATACAAAACAACTTTATGTCTGCATCAACTAAGCCTTCTATACAGTTAACACCAACAATAACAGTACAAGGTAAGCAGATTTGCTTTAAGGACACAAAACAAACTTTACTTGAATGCTTAGAAAGCAATAACGTCAAAGTAGATTATCATTGTCGAGATGGCTTTTGCGGTGCGTGTAGAGTTACCTTAGCCGCAGGAGAAATAAGTTACCCTAAAGGTGAGCCTCTCGCTTTTGTGGGTGAAAATGAAATATTACCCTGCTGCTGTGTGCCGGTTACTGATATAAATATCAAAATTGACTAAGTATCATTGAACACTCTGCGCTAAAACATTTATTTTATGCTCTGTAATTAACTCGTATAGAGCCTCAGTAATCTAAAACTCTTTTACTACAGCCATTTGAATGCTCCCCATAACTTTTTTCAACTGAGCATCTACATTAGTTAGTAAAGCCTGTAAATCTGTCTCTTTGGCATTGATTGCATCATCTAGCTTTTTGGTTAAGTCAAAAAGAGTCATAGCACCTACCGAGCAAGAAACTCCTTTTAAGGTATGTGATACGTGCTTTGCGGTATCATAATCTTGTTCGCTTATTGCTTGCTTAAGTTTATCACCATCATTTCTGTGATCTTGATAAAACATTTGCAAAATTTCAAAGTATAAGGCTTTGTCACCCAGAACATTATTCAAGCCAACGGTTACCTCCATCCCTTCAAGGCTAAAGTCATCAATCAAAGCTAGATCAATAGAGTTATCTACTTCGTTTAAGGTTTCTTCAGGTATGCTAGCTGCTGATGTATTAACTATTGATGTATTAGTCTGATTTAGTTTAGCTGGATCTTGAACCTCTTCATTATTAGGTAAATCATTAACATTGACCATTTTATTTCTCCCGGTTGATTTCGCATAATACAGCGCAACATCGGCTTGTTTTAGTAATTGATCAATATCAAGGCTTTTACGACTACTTGAAACAACACCACCACTAACCGTTATTTTTACTAAGTTAGAATTTTCTTGATTTTGATTATCGACAGCACTCGACAAACTTAATTGTTCAATATTACAGCGAAATCGTTCGCAGGCTAACATAGCCTGTTCGATATTGGTGTCCGGCAAACACACCGCAAACTCTTCACCACCAAGCCGACCAATAATATCGTAATCGCGAAAACACTGGCTCATACACTGAGCAAATGCTTTTAGTATTTGATCACCAACATCGTGACCATAGTTATCATTTACTCGTTTAAATAAATCAATATCAAACATAGCGATGACTATATTATGATCGTTTCGTGATGCTTGGCTCATAGCACTATTGGTCAATTGATAAAAACAGGAGCGATTATTGATTCCTGTTAAAAAATCAGTTTTAGCTAAGTAGGCTAATGCCTTAGTTTTCTCCCTTAACCGTAACGAGGTATGCATTCGAGCCAATAGCACCTTTCGAATATAAGGTTTAACGACATAATCATCAGCACCTAATTCTAATGCGGCCACAATTTCATCTTCAAGGTCGGAAGCCGAAAGCATAATAACGGGAATGTCTTGTAATTTACTGTTACTTTTCAATGCAGCTAATGTCGCCAACCCCGATAAACCCGGCATGTGCATATCTAAAATAATGAGATCAACTTGATTTTGCTCTAATAGCCGTAGCGCTGACTCACCAGAGTTTGCAGAAACAACATCACAACCAGCCTCTTGCAAATCAAAGGCTAATAGCAATAAACCATCTTTGGCATCATCAATAGCAAGTATTCTATAGGCTTTATCAAACATAATACTTGTCTTCTCAATGTGCTAAAAAATCAGCTAACTCTTTTGAATTAAAAGGTTTTCTTAAAACAGGATAATCCCAACTACGATCTTCAATAGCAATATATCCGCTAATGGAATAAACCTTCACTTGAGGAAATTCTTTCTGAACCATATTAACAGCCTCTCGACCAGATAAATCAGGTAAAATCATATCAGTGATAAAAATATCAAACTCAGAAGCCCTGCTAAGAACAGTAGTTAACTCGTCTTTATCATTAGCCATAATCACGTCGGCTCCCTTGCTTTCAAGAAATAAGCAAACAAATTCAGCAATACTGACCTCATCATCTAAAACCAGAATTTTTTTGCCTCGAATATTTGAGCATGGCTGAACGGTTTCAACAGCTTTAAAACGCTGCTCAAGTTCTTTGCATTTAAATATCAAGGTAAAATGTGCTCCGCCTAGCTCACTTGTACCTTCCACTTGAATCTGGCCATTATGTTTATACATGGTGTTATAAACATTGGCTAAACCAATACCATTACCTTTATTAACGGACTTAGAGCTATAAAAAGGATCAAATATCTTTGTTAAATTTTCTTCGGCAATACCTGTGCCGCTATCTTTAACATGAACCTCTAAGCGGTTCGTTTGCGCTAAGTTTGCTGAAATAATAATCTTGCCACTTAGCCCCTTTTCTTGAATAGCATCTTGGGCATTCAAAACTAAATTGAGTAAAATATTAATAAACTCTCCTTGAGGAAACTTTATTGTGCAATGCATCGATTCGAACTCAAAACTTAAATTAATAGTACTTAGCAGTAATTGTTTGAATAAGTATTGATTGTCTTTAATATCTTGAATAGGGTCAAAACTCACTACTTTTATCGTTGGCTTGCGGGTAAAGGCTAAAAGCCTTTCGGTCACGCTTTTACCTTTATCAATAGCATTTTTTACTCTATCAATATAAGTTGAAATGTCTTGTTCACCTTTAGTAAACTTTAACTCCAACATTTCTATCGCGCCTAATGCGACACCCAGTACATTATTAATGTCGTGAGAAACGTTGCCAAAAGTGTTACCGAGCAATGCTAATCGGTTAGAAATAATTTGTTGCTGCTCTTGGCGAAATTTGTCAGTGACATTTTCCACAATCCAAATATAAATACCTTCTTCAGCCTCATAAGTAACCGATAGATCAAAAACACTATTATATTTGTCAAAGCTGACACTAGAATATTTTATTTGCCCTTGTGCCATTGCTTGTTTTTTATAACTCATGTATTCAGTAATACTAAAATTTATATAATTGAACAATACAGCACTGGCGTTATCATAATGAGGAGAAATATCTTGATAAACAACATTATCATTATCGTCAATAAAAAAAATCGGTACTTTAATGGTGAGATTAACCATAGCTAACAGTTTTAATTTTTCAAAAACATCCTCCTGACGAGTTATATCTTTAATAACACCAAAAACAGCTTGAACGTTATTTGCTGAATCACGTTCTATTTCAGCTATAACTTCAACCTTAATTTTTTTAGCTCTAGATAAGTTAACTGTCGCTTTCAAATAAAATGGCTCGGCAAATTCTATAGCACGCTGAATTTTAGTTCTAAATAATGGCCGATCTTTTACCGTAAAGAGGTGACCAACATTTTCAAGAGTAGGAGTAAAGTTTTGCTCATGCTCACCATACATTTTGTACAACTCACTCGACCATGATAATACTTGTTTTTTAAAATCAAAGCGCCAATGGCCAGTATTATTAACTTTTCCTACTAACGCTAACCAATTTTTTTGCCTTTTAAACTGTGCAAACATGTCTTTGTTATCGGTGATGTTTTTCACTGTGCCAAACATCATGGTTGCTCGTGCACCATCATATTCAATAATTTTGCATACCGCGTTAATCCAAACACTTTTTCCCATGTTAGTGGTTAAGGGATATGACATATCAACTTTATCTATTTCCCCCTTCAAGTGTTGCACAATTTGTTGGTACATTTGGGTTAAATTACTTTCGTCAAAATGTTTAGTCCAAAATATTCTTGAGTCTTTGTGAGCCTTATTTTCATAACCAAGCAGTTGCATTAATTGAGCTGAATAAAAAACCGTATCTTGCTCTAAATCCCATTCCCAATAGGCTTCATCTAACCCCTCAAGTACTTTGTGCGTATGAGTTAGATTATATGAACGTGGTTTCAAAATAATTCATCCTCATCATCTAAGCTAGGTGTCACTTGCTCTTGTTCTAAACTCATGCTTTGCAGTTGATCGACACTAGCTAAGGCATTATCGAGTAATTTAATCACCTCTAAAAAGTTAATATCGTCTTGTGAATGTTTTTTTAAGGTCTCATGTACTAAATTCGTTAAGTAATCTTCTTGTTCCACATTCAAATCTAGTACATGAAAACTTAACCCTATTTTTTGCACTATTTCGTTCATCACTTCTTGCTGGTGATGCTTAGAAATTTCCACCATTTTTTTGGTCGAATTGACTGCTTGCTTAATTTTGTCCTGAACACTCACTAAAGAATTTTTATAGGTAATAAAAGCCATTCTAGCGCCAACACACTCAATAACAGAAGCCAGTGCATCAATGTAAATATCTGTATCGATAGTGCCTTGCTCAAGGTTTAAAATGAAAATAGAAACCTGAGAGTGATTAAAAATAGTTCTAGAGCCAAACTGATATAAACGAGGCTTGATTTTTAACAACTCCATCACTTCAATTTCAACCGGTGAGCATAAACCTTTTTGGGCGCTATAATAAATTGGCTGTTCATTTAATGGATAAAAAGCAATGCAGCCATGTAAGCCCATCGCATAGAAATAAGAAAAAACTTCATTTCTAATATGATCATAAGTATTGCAGTGGTTAAGTTTAGAGGTGAGCTGCATACAACTACCATATTTTGACGCTTGCGCCATTGAAATATTAATGACATTTTCTTTCGATTTTATTTCATTTTCAAATTCAGAGATTTTTTCTTGATAGCCAATCAGGTGCTGCAATTTATTATTTAGTGTTAATAGTGAGATAGGTTTGGCTAGAAAATCATCTACGCCACATTCTAAGCCTTTTAAGATAGCCTCTTCTGTTGCCATGCCAGAGTAAAGTACAAAAGAAGTTGGCGAGTTATCAGCATTTTGTTGAGCTTTAATCCAATTAGAGCCTTTTTCTAAGCCAATATTTTCATCCACTAAAGCAATATCAAAGTTAATGTTCTCTTTTAAGAGGTCATTGGCTATTTGAAGATTACTAGCACATCTAACCTCAAAGTCATCTTCAAGGCTTTCAGCCAATATTTTCAAATACTCTATATCATCATCAATGATCAAAAGGTTGTGCTTATTTTCTACTGAATTCATTACCTTATTCCTTGTTTTTCCATGTAAACGAACTAACTATATGAATTAACTATAGCTCTAGTAATGAAAGTTGCTTGCTTTATCGTTATGCCACACATAACTTGCCATCACAAAAGTACCGTTTTCTTGATAATCTAAGGTATCGCATAGCTGGTTTATCAATTCAATGCCTCGGCCACTAAGGCGCATACTTTCGTGCTGAGCACCCCTGTTGTTTTTTAACACTTTTAAAACATCAAAACCTTCACCACTGTCTTTAACATTTATCACCATTTTGCCGCCATAAGCAAAAGGGAAATAATTCAACTCTAAATGCACAAATCCTTGCTCTAAGTGGTCAAGCCGTTTTGATCTTTCATTAAAATACTGACTAAAGCCCTCAGGGGAATCTTTTAATGCCGAGCTCAATCCGAGCACGCCATGGTCAAGCGCATTTAAAAACAATTCTGTTAACACTGTATATAGGCTTTGCCAATGCTCACCCGCCCCTTCAATATCATTGATTTGGTTCATCACTAAAGGAATGGGATTGACGGTTGCTAATAATTTATCCGTAAGGTGTAAGTGCCAAGACCAACTAGGCGTGTCAGCGTAAAGGTTATCCTCAAAACTATAACTATCGGGAATAATAATTTGATTAGGCGTTAACGTTTTTTGCCAACCAGAGCATGGGGCATCAATTAAAGATATATCATCTTCTTGTGGCATATTCTGGCAAAAGTTTTGTAACTCTTTTAATACGTGAGCAGTAATGTTATGAGTAATCATGCCTACTTTAGCTGCCTGTTCAAATTGAGAGACGCCAAACTCTTGTCCTTGTTCATTTCTCGCTTCAATAATACCGTCTGATATCAAAACTAAATGATCATTATCTTCAATAGACACCACAACAAGAGGAGAGTCAGCTAATAACTTAGGTAAGATTCCTAAAGGTGGGTGAACTGATGGAAACTGCTGTTTAATAGCGGAATTTTCATCAAATATATAACCATCGGGTAAACCAGCATTAAAAATATAGGCAGACTTTTGATGGGATGAAATGCAAGCAAAACAAGCAGCAAAAAACAAGTCATTCGGTAATAAATCATTAAGTTGTCTGTTTACTTGCGCAATAATGTCAATTAAAGCAAAACCTTTTTTGGTCATGGCTCTGAAGGTTTCACTGACGGGAATAGCACCAATAGAAGCACGTAAGCCGTGACCGGTAAAATCGCCTAACAGAATGTGTATATCGCCATTGGGGCATAAAGAAGTTAATTGAATATCACCACTAAACATGGTGGCAGCTTGTTTAATAATACCAATTTTATCAAGGGCAAAATTTCGTGATTCAATCACCTCTGACATCATCTTTTCAGCCAACTCGGCATCTTTATGTTGCTCTTGTTGCAAGTTTTTCACCTGCTGGTATAAGTCACTAATCCGCTGTATTGATTTTATTTTAGCCTTAAAAACTTGCGGCGAAAATGGTCTCACTAGAATACCATCCCCGCCAGCATCAACACTTTCAATAAAAGATTGATCGGTATCCATGCTGGTGATAAAAATAAGCGGTGCTAAATTATCCCCAGAAAGTTTTTTAATGCGCCTTGCTGCTTCATAGCCATTCATAATTGGCATATTAATGTCCATAAGCACTAAATCAGGCTGGTGTTCGATATACTTTTCAACACCTTTTGCACCATCATTTGCCACTTCAACCTGATAACCTTCTTCTTTAAGCAGAACAGAAAGCAACAGGCATTGGGTCATTGAATCATCAACAACAAGTGCTAATTTTTTATTTTTAAATGCATCCATATCAGCTCAACAAATCAAAATGTTAATGTTAATGTTCTATAGTCATTAAACGATGAAACTGAGCTATTTCTAATATTTTATTAACCGTTTCATTGGGCTTTCTGATCACCAGCTTACTTGCATTCATTTCAGCAAAGTCTTTTAATAATAAAATCATCCCCAAAGCGGAGCTATCCATATATTTTGTTCTACTTAAGTCAAGAATATAATTTAAATTTTTATCAACACATTGACTATATGAATCACGAAACTGTTGATGTAATGAAAAGTCAAACCTATCCTCAATCATAATAATCATTTGCTTATTTTCTTCTGAAAAATTGGTACTAACTGCCATGTTAATCTCCTTAGTAAATCATTTTTATATCTATTATCAAGCTAGAAAAGCTCTACTTCACCTTCATCCATTGATATTTGTTTTACGCTTCGTTCACTTTCAGTCAACTTAGTTTGCTGATAAATTTTTTGGCATTTATCCTTTAATAAAGCTAACTGCTGATGAGTAGAGCTTTGCTGATTTGCTTCAAAACCTGATAAAACGTCACTTATGGCATGAATACTTTGTACATTCATTTGTAATGAATGTAATGACTGCCTTGTTAAATCTTCAAATTGTAATGAGCGCACTCCAGTGGCAACGGCATCCTTTATCTTTGGCGCGATCACAGCCAACTCATCAACGCTATCAAAAGTATGTTTGTTAACCTTTTCAACATGAACCATCATCACCGACATTTTATCTTTTGCTTCTAGGGTTGAAGTCATATCAGCAGAAGCCATTTGTTCAACTGAGTTACGCAGTTTGGCAATTATTGCTTGTGCCTTACTTATCTCTTTGCGAATATCTTCATTTAAATCAGTAGAACCAACAGATAATGAGCGAACTTCATTAGCAACAACAGCAAAGCCCCTGCCAGCTTCACCTGCTCTAGCCGCTTCAATAGCAGCATTCAAGGCTAATAAATTGGTTTGGCTAGCGAGCCCTTCCACTTGCGAAAGTAACTTAAAAATGCTGTCAAATTGCGCGATCATTTCATCAGTGTAGCTCATGGTTTCAAGACTTTGTTTACTAGTATTGATAATAACGCTAACAAAATCATCTAAGGTTTGATTTGATTGCGTGACAAAATCTTCTAAACTAGACTCGGTACTGTCATCAACAGAAAAACTAGTGGAGTTTTTGATTAAGTTTTTAATCATCTCTTGTTGTTCACCGCTTAAGCCTTGCAAATATTTGAAACTGTCCGAAATACCGCCGACAGCTTCCTCAACTAAGTTTTTTGTTCGTTTAATTTCATTTTCAATAATGTCTATTTCTTGGTGAAGAAACTGCTGTAATTCAAAAACGACGTCATGAAAAAGTGCATGATCAACGTCAAGCATCTGTTCATTAGAAGATTGCTTTGATTTTTCAGTATCAAGAGGTTGTGATAAAGATGATTTTTGCACTTGATAAATCATGTAAAGAAAGAAAAATAGCAGAGTACTCTGTAGTGAATAAAATAAAAAATTATTTTGCCACAAGGTATGATTCAACAATAATAAAATCGAGAAACTAGCCCCAACTAACAATAATTTTTTATTGATAAGCATAAGCAGCCTCTTTCATACCATCTCTGTCTAAAGCTGCATATTCAAGCATAGCTTTACCTATTTTTATGAGTGGTAACTCAAGTGTGTGAGCGTCAAGTGCGTGTGCTTTACCGGGCATCCCCCAAATAAGACTACTGGCTTTATCTTGAATGATAGTTCTAGCGCCTTGTTGTTTTAACCTAAGCATTCCTTGTGCGCCATCTTGTCCCATACCAGTTAATAGTACAGCTTGCACATTACTTGCGTTATCCAATAATGAGTCAAATAACACATCAACAGCAGGTTTATGGCGATTGACTTCTTCTGTATCAAGCAAGGTGCAGAACATAGCGCCATTTTTATGAGTTATTTCCATGTGTAAATCTCCAGGCGCTATGTATACATGACCCGTTTTTACTTTTTGCCCGTGACTTGCTTCATGTACTTGCAACTGACACATATCATTCAGGCGCTTAGCAAAGCTAAAACTAAAGTTTTTTGGTATGTGCTGGGTAATAACGATAGGGGGAGAGTTTGCAGGTAAATTTTCTAATAATCTTTTAATCGCTTCAGTACCCCCTGTTGAAGCACCAATAGCAATGATGTGGTTACGGCGTTTTACACCATTAAAAGGGAGTATACTTGAACTACGTTCACTATTATTTTTGCTGAGTGCATGGCTAAGTTGATAATTTTTTTGATCAACTTTAACCGCTTGTAATATTTTTTCGATAAGCACTTCTTTAAAGCTATCTTTTTTGGCAATAAGTTCCTGCACACTAGGTTTAGCGATAAAATCAATCGCTCCTAACTCAAGTGCTTGTAAGGTTGTTTCTGCCCCTTTTTGTGTCAGAGTAGAAAGCATGATGACTGGCATAGGGCGTAAACGCATTAAATTAGACAAAAAAGTAATGCCATCCATTTTAGGCATTTCTACATCCAGCGTTAAAATATCAGGGTTTAGTTGTTTTATCATATCTCGCGCTACAATAGGATCTTCAGCCTCACCAACAACCTCAATATTATCAGCCATACTTAACGCATCTCTAATGATATTTCGAATCACTGAAGAGTCATCAACGATCAGCACTTTAATTAAACTCATATTAATTACACCCCTTCGTGGTTTAATGTTCCTTAAACCAAGTATTAAAATAATTCAATATCACCTTCAACATCTTTTTTATCAATTTTACTGCGGTAATCAGTCTCACGGCGAACTATAGTATCGTTGTGTAAATTATTGAGATGCTTAACAAAAGCACGACCACTAAAGGGTTCAAAAATCACTTTTCTTGGATATATATCACCTAAGTCACTTCTATCAATAATAATATTTTCTTGCTCTAAATAATCAACAGCAAAGTCAGCATTTTTCTGACCGACATCTGACATCTGATTTATCATTTTTCCACCACCAAAAAGCTTGGCTCGTAAATTGGCTCTTCTGCCCCCGCATCGTAAAATAGTATTAATAAGGTGCTCCATAGCAAAATTACCATAACGAGTGGCATCACTCATTTGCTCTCTTTTCCCCCAGTTAACTTCATGAACTTCTTTGGTAGTTAACGGCAACATAAAGTGGTTCATGCCACCAATTTTAGCTTGTTCATCCCAAATGCAAGCCGCAATGCACGACCCTAAGGTTGTTGCTATAACTACCTTTTCTGCGGTCATATAAAGTTCACCGGGCAATATTTTAGCAACCACTTTTTCTCTTTGTTTATCCCAATAGTGATTTACATGAGTAAACTCAGGCAAGCAATACCGCAAACAATGATCCACTTGTAAATGTTTATTCCTATGCACTAGACTTCCTATTTATGCTTAGTTTTCATCAACTCTGCTTTAGGTTTATTACTTGCTTTTTCTAAACATAGTTCGACCTATCGTGTTGAAATGTTGCTGAAACTCACCTAAATTTTCGCTGTGTCCCAACATCAATAACCCGCCAGGTTTTAACAAATCATAATAACGCGTGAATAACTCTTGTTGGGTAGGCTTATCAAAATAAATGATGACATTGCGACAAAAAATCACATCAAATTCTCCTTTCATTGGCCACTCATGCAACAAGTTTAACTGCTTAAAAGTAATTAAATCACTGAGCTTTTTGTCCACTCTCACGTTACTTGAATTTTTACCAACACCTCGATGGAAATAGCGCTGTTTAAATTTTTCACTTAAACTTTCGATACGACGATCCTCATATATACCGGCTTTACCTGCTGCGAGTACGTTAGAGTCAATGTCGGTTGCTAAAATTTTAGCGTCCCAGCTTGATAATTGTTCTTGCATTGCTTCCAATACTGATATGGCAATGCTATAAGGTTCTTCGCCTGTAGAGCTGGCACTAGACCATATTCTTAAACGCTTTTTACCATTGGCTTGTACTGTTTTTTCAGCCATTAACCTTGGTAACTCTTCATTAACCAAATAATCAAAATGGTGTTGCTCACGAAAAAAACTGGTTAAATTTGTCGTTATCGCATTAATAAAATAGTCTTTTTCTTGAGCTCCCTGTTGTTTCAATAACTGACAGTAGTCACTGAATGAGTTTAATTTTCGCTCTCTAACAATACGAGTAAGTCGTCTATAAACCATTTCTCGCTTATTATCATTAAGAACAATCCCTGTAGACTGATAAACAAAATCACATATAAAAGCAAAATCATCATCAGATAGACGTACAGCTTTATCTCGACCATTTTGACTGTTTGGCTTCATTGGTTGTTAAAACTCCTCCCATTCTTGGTCACTTGTCGTTTGTATGCGTGTATTTTTCGCCTTTTTCATAGCTCTTCTAGGTGCTACTGCTTGCACAGGTTTTTTCCTCGGGGCTGGCGCCGCTGGCTTCTCGCTATTATCGCCATTATTGAAAAATGCCACTTGCTCTAATAGTGCTTGCGATTGCTCTTCCATCGATTTACTTGATGCCGCAGCCTCTTCAACTAAAGCGGCATTTTGTTGTGTCATTTCATCCATTTGACTAACGGCTGCACTTACCTCACCAATACCTGCCGACTGTTCTTTACCTGCACTATCAATATCACTGATCATGTTACTGACTTCTTCAATGGAGGTAACAAGCTCACTGAATGTTTGCCCTGTTTCATCAACCAGTTTAGTCCCTTGACCAACAGCTTCGACACTGTCATTGATTAGGCCTTTAATTTCTTTTGCTGCACCTGCCGAACGTTGGGCTAAGTTACGAACCTCTGCCGCTACTACCGCAAATCCACGACCTTGTTCACCCGCCCTTGCTGCTTCAACTGCGGCATTTAGCGCCAGTAAATTAGTTTGGAATGCTATTTCATCAATAACACTGATGATATCGGCAATTTTTTTACTGGATTTATTAATATCACTCATCGCGGTAATTGCATTGCGCACTACTGAACCACCATTTGTCGCTTTTTCCATCACGGTGTTAGACAATTTACTGGCTTCCGTGGAGTTTTCAGCATTTTGTTGTACTGTGCTTGTTAGCTCTTCCATAGCCGATGCTGTTTCTTCAAGGCTAGAAGCTTGAGATTCAGTGCGATGACTTAATTCGCTATTTCCTTGAGCAATTTCTCTTGCTGAATCAAATACATTGGTAGAGGCTCCACGAATTTCATCAACCATATTACTCAAGTTATCCATAGAGCCATTCATGGCATTAGCAAGCGCTAAAAATTCACCACCGTAATCATTGCGCATATTTTGGGTTAAATCACCTTCAGCAAGTGCTTGCGCTACATTAATAGCATCAGTGATTGGGGCGACAATGGCGTCCATTAAACCATTAATATTTTCACCAAGAGCTTTCATAAAACCTTGATATTCTTCGGTGTCTATTCGGCTATCTAAGGTGCCTGACGTTGCATCACCAATTAAATTTTCAATTTGGCTTTGTGCATCTTTTTCTTCAGTTAAATCCAGCCATTGCACGGCAGTACCGACATGATTTCCTTCTTCATCCATTAAGGCGATAGCGATCAATTGAAAAGTTAGCCCCGCCACAGAAATTTCAGTGTCGTAGGGCATGTTAGCAGGATTACCTAATAAGTTTTGCTGATGGGCAGGGTTCTTATGAAAGGTATCAAAATTGGTTCCTACCATGGTATCAACTCTAAATGAGGGCAATACTGTTTGTAATTGCACTTCTCTGCGACGCAACATGGTTTTAACCGATGGGTTTGCATAAACAATATTACCGTCTTTGTCTGCCATCATTAAGTTAGTGGTCATGCCATTAACGGCTGAGCTTAAACGCCCTACTTCTATGGACTTTTCTCTTGCTGCGGTAACATTTTGCCACTCAAGTGAATTACCTATGTACTCACCTGTTGAGTCCATAATTGCCGTGACATTTAATTGAAAGGTTAAGTGTTTAATTTGAATGTCGGTTTGGTAAGGTAAATTGCTGGGGTCGTTTAGAAGCTGGCGTTGATGAGCGGGATTTTTATGAAAACTATCAATATTGGTGCCAATAATAATTTCGGGATCGGCTTTAAAGCCCGGCCAATTTTGGGCAAAGGTTGCTTCATGCTCTTTCAACAAGGCAAGCGTGGCATCGTTGGCATAAGTGATGACAAAATCTCTATCAATCATAATATTAGCCGTAGCTGATTGATCTATTGCCCCTTGCAGTTGTGCGGCTTTGTTTTCCTGTAACCTTGCCGCAGTAACATCTTGCCACTCAAGTGAATTGCCTATGTACTCCCCCTTTGAGTCCATGATTGCCGTGACATTTAATTCAAACGTTAAATGTTTCACTTGAATGTCGGTTTGGTAAGGCAAATTACTGGGGTCGTCTAAAAGCTGGCGTTGATGAGCGGGATTTTTATGAAAACTATCAATATTAGTGCCAATAATAACCTCGGGATCGGCTTTAAAGCCCGGCCAATTTTGGGCAAAGGTTGCTTCATGCTCTTTCAACAAGGCAAGCGTGGCATCATTGGCATAAGTGATGACAAAATCTCTATCAATCATAATATTAGCCGTAGCTGATTGATCTATTGCCCCTTGCAGTTGTGCGGCTTTGTTTGCCTGTAACCTTGCCGCAGTCACATCTTGCCACTCAAGTGAATTACCTATGTACTTCCCTTGTGAGTCCGTGATTGCCGTGACATTTAATTGAAAGGTTAAATGTTTAATTTGAATGTCAGTTTGGTAAGGTAAATTACTGGGGTCGTCTAAAAGCTTGCGCTGGTGAGCAGGGTCTTTATGAAAACTATCGATATTAGTACCAATAATAACTTCAGGATCGGCTTTAAATCCCGGCCAATTTTGGGCAAACGTTACTTCATGCTCTTTCAACAAGGCAAGCGTGGCATCATTGGCATAAGTGATGACAAAATCTCTATCAATCATAATATTAGCGGTACCAGACTGATCTATTGCCCCTTGCAGTTGTGCGGCTTTGTTTGCCTGTAACCTTGCCGCACTAACATCTTGCCACTCTAATGCATTACCAATGTACTCTCCATTTGAGTCAGAAATAGCACTGACATTCAATTGAAAGGTTAAATGCTTAATATTGATGTCGGTTTGATAAGGCAAGTTACTTGGATCATCAAGTAACTTTCTTTGATGCGCAGGATTTTTATGAAAGCTATCAATATTAGTGCCTATAATCGTATCGGCATCAGCTTTAAATCCGGGCCAGTTTTGGGCAAAGGTTACTTCATGTTTTTTTAACAAAACCATTGTAGCTTCATTTGCATAAGTTATTTCAAAATCTCTATCTATCATAATAAAGGCTGTAGCTGATTGTGCTAATGCACCTTGAAATTGCACTGATAATTCATCATTTTGAGCATTTTGCTTAGTTTTCATATCCATGTTAGTTCCTTTGTCAACGTTGTTTGCTGCATCAATCATATTTGCTGCATCAATCATAGTAGTAGCTAGCGTGTTATATACTGTTGTCCAAGCCCTTTTTACAGGTGCAGTGAAGTCTTTACCTAAACCTGCTGATAAGGTTTTTATTAGTGCCGCACCAACCGTATCGTAGTGCTCGGCTTTTACATCGTAACCAACATGCTTTACCCCAAGTTTTTGTACCGCGGGGATAAGTTTGTCAGGTTGATCCAATAGCTTTACTGCGGTATCTAGCATTGCCATAAGCTTTTTGCCTTGCTCAGCCATATCACTTGGAAATAACGGTTTTAATGACGGATCCATTTCAAATAGAGTGTCATAAAAAATTTCTGCGGCTTGTGGGGCTATCGGCAGTACTTTTTGCCAACTTATTTGAACTAAACTGATTTGTTTGGGGGTCATTGCTATTCCTTTGCCTTAAAGTATTTAAATACAGTAGAGTTCGTCTTCACTAAGTAAAGCGGCACTATCTAATAAAATAACTAATTTTTCTTCAACACTTGCTAAACCTTTTAAAAAACAGCTATCGATATTGCTGCCAAAAGCAGGTGCTTTACTGATTGCTTTATCACTAAATTTATACACTTCTGATACTGCATCAACCACTATACCTACCACCATAGTGCGCTCTTGAGTTTGGTGTTTTAAAATAATAGTGACTGTTTGTTCGTTATAATCGAGCGGCTCTTTGGAAAAACGCTGACGTAAGTCAATAATAGGTATGATCACACCGCGTAAATTAATGACACCCTTTATATAAGATGGTTTATTAGGTAACTCGGTTACTGAACTCCATACTCGAATTTCTTGCACACAAAGAATATCAACACCGTATTCTTCTCCTTGTAATATAAAAGTAAGATATTCTTGCTCTATGTCACTCATGTCACTCACCTTAACTCCGTTTTAATTGCTAATAGCTCATCATTAACACTGGATTAATGATTCAAAGCGTGTTGTTCAACCTGCTGCAGATTTTCAACATTCAGTAATGTCACTACGCTTTTACCAACATTAATTAAGCCTTCTACATATTGAGGTTGTACACTGCCACCAAATGATGGAGAGTTTTTTATTTCAGTTGCCTCGACATTAAGTACATCCGAAACAGCATCAACAACAAAACCAATAGTGCGGGAAGTTTCTTCAGCTTGATAAGTTAAAACAATTACCACGGTTGTTTCATGGTAACTCGCTTCACCTATATTGAATTTAACTCGCAAATCAACGATAGGAACAATAATGCCACGCATGTTGATGACACCTTTAATATAGCTAGGAGAATTTGGTATTTTAGTGGGTCGTTCCCAACTTCTTATTTCTTCAACGCACAAAATATCAACTGCGTATTGCTCACTAGCGAGTAAAAAAGTTAAATACTGCTCACCACTAGTAATAAACTCAATGCCTTCAACAGCATGCTCTCCCTGAGAGGGAATATCAGTGGCGAGATCTTGAATATCCATTAGCTATACTCTCCTATAACTGTATTTTCTAGACTCGTTTTATTGTGAGGAGTGTTATGACGTTTATTTTGGGCGTGAGTCAAAGCCATTTGAATCATACCTGGAATGTCTAATATCATGGCAACCGAACCATCACCAAGAATTGTCGCGCCTGAAATACCGATAACTTGCTGATAATTTTCTTTTAAACTTTTTATCACCACTTGTTGCTGCGCTAATAAATTGTCAACCATCAAGCCCACTTTTTGACCATCAGCTTCTACAACAACAAGTAACGCGTTATTGATACTGGTGTACTCAGTTTTTAAGCCAAACATTTGATAAATGGGTAAAATAGGTACATTTTCATCTCGAAGACGATACAAGGCCATGTCACCTGATACGCGATTAACAAGTTCATTGTCAACTTGCAAAGATTCAACAATAGAGATTAAAGGGATGATATAAGTTTCACTACCCACCTTAACTAATTGCCCGTCAAGAATAGCGAGAGTTAAGGGTAAATTTACTTTAAAACAACTGCCTTTACCTGCGGTAGATTCAACTTGAATTCGACCACCTAAGGATTGAATGTTACGTTTCACTACATCCATACCAACGCCACGACCTGAAATATCAGTGACCTGATCCGCCGTAGAAAATCCAGGTTCAAAAAGGAGGTCAAATACCTGACTGTCAGTAAGAGTAGCGTTTGGTTCGACAATGCCTTTTTCTACCGCTTTAGCAAAAACTTTTTGTCGATCAATACCACCGCCATCATCAGATATTTCGATAACAATGTTGCCACCTTGATGATAGGCATCAAGTGAAATGGTGCCTTTTTCTGGTTTGCCATTAGCAAGACGAACTTCTGCTGACTCTATACCGTGGTCAACAGCATTACGCACTAAATGTACCAAGGGGTCGCCAATTTGCTCCATAACCGTTTTATCAAGCTCTGTTTGTTCTCCCTTGATCACCAACTCCATTGCTTTACCCGTTTTAATGGCTAAATCGTGAACTAAGCGCGGAAAGCGGTTAAAGGCAAAACTAATAGGGAGCATGCGAATACGCATAACACTTTCTTGTAGTTCTTTGGTATTTTGCAGTAACTGCTCTAAACCATTGGTTAAACGCTCTATTTTATCCATTTGAAAGTCGTTACCCAACTCGGACAACATTGATTGAGTTATAACAAGCTCGCCGACTAAGTTAATTAAATTGTCTACTTTATCAACGCCTACACGTATAGAGCCTACTTCAGCTTTCGCTTTTGTTTTAGGCTTAGCTGCTTGCTCTTTTGAGACTCCTCCTGAAGTAACATTGGCTTGCTCAGCATTGTTATCACTCGACTGAGACGTGGTTGCGATAGTAGGAATATCTGTTTGTTTAAGTTCTTCGTTAGAAACATCCTTGTGAGTAGTTTTATCACTGTCGTTAGTGACTTTATCATTGTCAATTTGAGTGATTTTTAATTCGCATTCATCTTCAACCCACTCAAAAATTTCCTGTATTTCTTCTATCGTTGCCTCTGTGGTTAAAATTAAATTCCAACTAAGGTATAACTCTTGCGGATCAATATCGGTAAGTGCGGGTAACTCACTCGTTACTGCTTTAATGGTCAATTCACCGAGTTCAGCTAAGGCACTAAACAAAAAGAGTGGGTCGTTACCTGTTTTAGCTAAGTTATGCTCTGGTACAAAATGAATATTGTATTTAGCCATTGCTGGCGTCTGCTCAGCATTTTCACTAGCGGCTGGTATTGTTGAATTATCATCGCTGTTTACAGCTAAAGTCTGCTCTAGTTGCTTGGTGGTTTGTGCTACTTTATCTTGATCGTAATCTTCTTCATCACGAGCTGCCTCTATTAACAATCGCATACAATCTACAGCGGCCAATAAAATCTCAACATCTTTAGGATCAACATCACGGCGACCATCACGCATCTCATCTAGTAAGGTTTCAACTAAATGAGTAAATTCTGTCACTGAGTCAAAACCAAAGGTCCCAGCACCGCCTTTGATGGAGTGGGCGGCTCTAAATATAGAATGGATAGATTCATGATCACCTGGTTGCAAATTGAGCAGGCTTGACTCCATTAATTCAAGACCTTCAAAGCTTTCTTCTAAAAAGCTTGGGATAAACTGTGATAAATCAACACTCATGAGATTCCCTTACAAAATTGTATAACTAACGGCTTAGCGAACGACTCTTTTGATTGTTGCTAGCAACTTTTCGGGATTAAAAGGTTTCACTAACCACCCTGTTGCACCTGCCGACTTTCCTCGCATCTTCATGTCTGTTGAACTCTCTGTTGTTAACATCAATATAGGGGTAAATTTAAAGTTAGCGAGTTTTCTTAACTCTGCACATAGGGTTATACCGTCCATATTAGGCATATTGACATCCGAAATAACCAGATCAAAACCTTCACCTTGCGCTTTATTTAGCCCTTCCCGACCATCTTTCGCTTCAACTGTTTGGTAACCAGCACTTTTCAAGGTAAAACTGACCATATCTCTTATCGAGTTGGAATCATCAACGACCAGCACTTTTGCCATGGTTTGCTCCTATATTTAACTTAGTAGTTCTGCTGAAATTTTAATTTGTGTTTTTATATCAGTTAGGTAGGTGTTGCATTAAAATCGCATCGTTGATACCTAATTGCTTAATACTCTCTTGGAGCACTGTCGATGTTGATTGATATTGCAGTGTTTTACCTTGGGCTAAAATATAGGTGACTACTGCTAAAATAAACTGCACGCCAATGGTATCGATGCGAGCCAATTTACTATCATCTATAGTAATCACTTCATTTTCATCAATTATGGCTTGTACTTCTACACGATACTCTTCAACCTGAGCAATGGTAAGTTCACTGGGGAGCTTAAGCATTCAACCATCCTATTCGCTAGAGTTCTTTAAAAATGACATTGACGCCATTAACTAAACCTCAACACACTGATAAACCTCAAAACACTGACTTTTAAGATTTTTATCACTTGGTTTTTAACTATATGTCAGATTTTCACTAAATCAAGAAACTAATTAAAAAAAAACATTAGCACCCTAACCTGTTGATATAGAATGAATATAATAATGTTATAGAAAATAAAAAGTAAAAATAATGACATGTATTAGAGCTAGCACAGAAATAACAAAGCGCAAGAATTTATAAAAATTTTATTTGTTTTTAATAAGTTGGAGTTAAAAAGCAGCGATTAACGCTGTTGCTTGTATTATCGCGTCCCCCATACGGGTATAAAAACCAGGACGAATAGCTTGGACTCTACCGCGAACATGGATCGCTATACAGCTCATTAAAATTTTTGAGCACAGTAAAACCACGTTATGGCGCTTTACTGATGAAAAACCATACATAGCATCATTAACTTAACGCTAAAGTAACTTGCCTTTGATGAAAGTACACACGAGAACGACAGCTTAGTTGATAGAGATCATTGAAAGAGCAAGTTAATATAATCTTGGAAAATGTTAGCCTTGAGCTATTAAAATAGAGTGAGTTTAGTTAAAATTGAGCCAAGCTAGTTACAGTCATTATTTAAAAGGTAAAACATGCACGCTGTTTTGGAATATATTCCCTTAATCATCTTCTTATTATTTTATAAATTTGCTGATTTATATTGGGCCACAGGGTCGTTAATCGTCACATCTGCCCTGCAAATATTGTATTACTTAATTAAAAAAGAAAAAGTACCTACTCGAAATTGGATATTTTTTGGTTTAATCGCTGTTTTTGGTGGTTTGACTATTTTTTTCCATGATGACGCTTTTATCAAATGGAAAGTCACCATTATTAATGAATTTTTTGCTATTGCCTTGCTTGTTAGTCATTACGTTTTTAATAAAAATATCATTAAACAGTTTTTATCTGAGTCTTTAACCCTACCAGAGCCTATTTGGACTAAATTAAACCTTGCATGGGCAATATTTTTTGCTTTATGTGGTGCGCTAAACTTATATGTAGCTTTCAATTTTGAATTAGATACTTGGGTAAACTTTAAAGTTTTTGGTTTAACGGGCCTTACCTTAGTTTTTGCTGTTGGTTCTATTTTTTCTCTTTATAAATACCTACCGCAAGATAATGAAGAAGTGGCTGATGCGCTTGAAGACAGCATAGAAATTAGCTCAAGTGTCATGAGTGAATCACCTAACGATAAAAAATAGTTTTAAGCAAAAGCTTTACTTAAATTAACAGGAAAGAAGAAAATATGTTTTACCTTATTTACAGCGAAGACAATGAAAATAGCTTAGCAAAACGTTTATCGGTTAGAGAGCAGCACTTAGCACGTTTAAGTGAATTACAATCACAAGGACGATTATTGGTTGCTGGCCCATGCCCTGCTATTGATAGTAATGATCCCGGTGAGGCTGGCTTTACTGGCTCGTTAATTATTGCCGAGTTTGACTCGTTAGCACAAGCACAAGCATGGGCTGATGTTGACCCTTACATTGACGCTGGTGTTTACAAAAAAGTAACGGTTAAGCCTTATAAAAAAGTATTACCCGCTTAACTTTTTTAAACTTTTTTAAATAACTATAATTTTCAACTAAGCTTTTGTAACTGCTGATTTTGTGTTTGTGACAAAAGCTATATAAGTATCTAATTAATATATGATAAAAAAAATAACCACACTCGTACTGATGGTAACGGCTCAATTTTTATTAACTTCCCCAGCTTATGCTGCAAAAACACTAGTCGAGTGTCAACAAGCTGATTTAACCATGAATGAAGCGTCTAGTTGTTTAGATGGTGTAACAAAGGCCATTGACCGAGAATTACAAACGTGGGTAAACAATCATGTTTTCAATCTTGAAGAAAAAGCGTTGATTACCGGACGTTACTCGGCACTAAAGATGTTTAAACGCTCGCAAAGTAATTTTATTACTTTTAGAGATAATGATTGTCGATGGCGATACTTGATGGTCTCGCCGGAAAAAGGCGCCAATGTCGCCTATAAAAAGTGTTATATTCAACTTAGTCAATTACGCATAAAAGAATTGAGCCAAGTTAATTAATATCTATTTAAACAAGAACAAGCTTGTTTGGACAAAGATTAATTTAGGATAGTAGTGTTTTGAACAACATCTACATTTTTTATAGGCTACATTACAAAATAACTACAAAACAATTATGACTTAACTGATTGAGCTTGCTCTGCCTCTTGCTCAACTGAAGCCTCATCACTGAGTAAAATGGCTAACCAACGCCCTTCTGGGGAGTTTTCAAAGGCAATTTTTACTATCATGGTCAATGGTACACTTAGCAACATGCCTACTGTACCAAGCAACCAGCCCCAAAAAATCAATGATAAAAACACTACCAAGGTTGATAAACCTAAACCTTTGCCTAAATACCTAGGCTCAATAATATTACCCATAGTCATATTAATAAGCATATAGCCCATGCCAATAGCACCCGCTTCACCTAAACCCAACTGCAAAACCGCTAAGATAACCGCGGGGACAGCGGCAATTATTGAACCAATATTGGGGATATAATTGAGTAAAAAAGCTAATACGCCCCATAATAAGAAAAAGTCTAAGCCAAACGCCCAAAGCATGGTTGCAACAATAATACCTGTCGCAATACTGACCATGGTTTTAATGGCTATATAATTGTTTACCGAAGCGAGAAAACGCTCTATTTGTTTCAAGCGCATTTCAGGATCATCAAGCGCAAAATGCAGTTTAATGGGAAAAGAGGGTGCTTCAAATAACATGAAAATCACGGTAAGTATGATTAAAAATAGATTAGCCATCACAGAGCCAAAACCGCTAAGCATATTGGCGGCCATACCCATAGCGACGGCAGGATCAAAATATTCTAGTAAAATTGCTGAAGATATTTGTACGTTATAACGCGCTAAAAAAGCCGTCAGCCAAACAAACTGTTCTTTAAGCTGCAATCTATATTGCGGAATAAGCTGCGATAATTCGTTTAATGATTGCCCCACCAAACCCGCAAGTGAAAGAGCCACGGTGACAAAAATGCCAATCACTAACAGCACTGATATCGCTTTAGGCACTTTATATTCACTGGCTTTAGCGACGAGAGGATTACAAATAATGGCAATAAATAATGATAATAAAAATGGCACTAAAATATTGGCTGCTGTTTTAACTCCTGCGAAAATAATAAAGATTGCCGCAATAGTGACAAACACCTTTACTACACTCGTGCTTTTAGCTAAAGCGCCCATAAATAATTAATCCTTTGTCGTTAAAGTTATTGTTTTTATACTTTAAATAATGATGGCTAATATACCTGAAAAATTATCATTAATACACGGTATAGCTACATGGTACGGCGAATTAAAGTCACACTAGGTAAATTAATTAATCGCCAACATGACAGTAGCCCAACCAGACCAACAAAACCTGCGCCCGCGACAATGCCCAACAACCAAAACTCAAAATGAAAGCTTGTTTGCATGTTAAACAGGTTTGTTTGCAGTAAATAAACGGTGAGCTCCATAGCCATGCTAGCCATCAACCCGGCAATCGCACCTAAAGCAATAAACTCGAATAAAACGCTATTTCTTAACAAAGTTCCCTTTGCCCCAATAGTACGCAATATAGCAATTTCTCTTTCTCGCTCTTCCATACTCGCTTGCACCTGAGCCACCAACACTAAACAGCCAGCGAGTACCACTAACACTAGAATAAACTCGACCGCTTTTGATACTTGCTCAATAACTTTGCGTAATTGCTCAATTAGGGCGTCAATATCAATCAAACTTATGGTTGGATAATTAGCAAGAAATTGCTGCATTAAGCGTTTTTTATCCTGCGGTACATAAAGTGAGGCAATAAAACTTGCTGGGAAATCAGCTAATACCTGTGGACTAAAGATCATATAAAAATTTGGTTGCATTGATTGCCAATTAACAGTGCGAATAGACGTTACTGGCACCTGAATAGTGTCACTACCTAGTTGAAACGTTAGCATATCACCTAATTTTATCTGTAAACGTTCGGCTAAACTTTCTTCAATAGAAACTTCAGGGGTCGTTGAGTCGGCATGCCACCAACTACCTTGAGCAATAATATTTTCTTTAGGCAATTGAGCTCGCCAAGTTAAATTAAGCTCACGCCCTACTCCTTGACGACCATTATCATTGCCATCAACTTGTTCTTTACTTACTTGCTTAGCAACTTCATCTTTATTAATTGCGGTTAATCGGCCTCGTATTACCGCATAAAGATCACTGGCAACAATGTCATTCTGCCCAATAAAGTCTTCAACGTCTTTGGCTTGTTCATTGGCAATATTGACGAGAAAAAGATTAGGTGCTTTATCGGGTAACTGCGCTTGCCATTCAGATAATAGAGCGCTTTTAATGACGACAATCAGCAGCAATAACTTAATAGCGATGGTAAAACTGACTAATTGCACGCTGTTAGCCGCAGCCCGGCGTTTTAAATTGGCCATGGCTAAATGCCAAGCTGCGCCAGATTTAGTGCCAACAGCACGGCTAATACTCATTAACATTCGGCCAACAATTAAGAGTAAAGCTGACACTAAAATACCCGCTAACAATAGACTAACACTTAGTACTAAACTTCGGCTAAACAGCAGTAATAAAAAGAATAGTGCGATAATAGGCGGCAACACTTGCCCTATGCGGGCAAGTAAAGGTTGCTTGTCATCACGCAGCTTTTCATCTCTTAATGCCGCTAACGGCGATGTGGCTATTAGCTGTTTTAATGGTACTAAGGAGAATGCGACTGCACACACTAAGCCGGTTAGCACAGCCATAATGAACGGGTAAAAACCTAAAGGCACAAGCTTTAATGAAAAAATAACCAAGGTTGAGCTATTGCTTCCTGGTTGAATTGCCTGTATCGGCAAGTAATCTTTGATGACATAAAGACCCAGCTGAGCAAGCATGTATCCAAACACCAAGCCCACCATTATGCTAAACAGGCTTAAACTAGCCCAATGCAAAGCATATAATTTTCTAATATGCGATAACGATGCCCCCATTGCCTTATACACAGCAACACTGCTTTGATGTTTTTGACCATAACGTCTACTGGCAACAGCAACCGCGACAGCAGCTAAAATAATACCAAGCAAACTGGCTAAGGATAGGTATTTTTCTGCTCTGTTTAAGGCATTTGCCAACGGCGATTGTTTAGATTGAATATCATACCAGCGTTGGGCGTCATTGATTTTAGGTTTAACCCAATCATCTAGCGCATCAATATCATGACTATTACCGGCAAATAAATATTTATAGGTAACACGACTACCAGGCTGAATAAGATTTGTTGCTTTTAAGTCGGCAATATTAACGATAACTTTTACCCCTGAGGTAAAAACACTAAAAGAAGCGTCGGGTATTTGCTTGGCAATCCCAGCAATAACCAATTGAGCATTGCCTATTTCAATGTCATCGCCTACAGAAGCACCCAGTAAAGATAAAAACTTTTCTTCAACAAATACGGTACCCTGCACGGGTGCATGAGCAATTTTTTCATCACTGTCATTAACACTTTCACTGATCAACAACTCACCACGTAAAGGGTAATTCTTAGATACAGCGACCAGTTCAACCAATTGCATATTATCACCTGCAAACACCATTGATGACATTAACACTTGCTCTGCTTGTACAATATTTAATTGCTGGCTTTGTTCGTCTATCGCTATGCGATTAAGGTGGTCGACTTTCGAATCAGCCGTTGAATCATTTTCTAAGTCTACTTCGCTATCAATTTCTGTCTCAACTAAAGGACGACTACTTTGTAAAATACGATCAGCGGCGATAAAGCTGGTACTTTCATTAATCAAGGCTTGTTTAATTTGTCCAGAAAAGCCCGCTAATGAAAAAACACTGGCAACCCCTAAAACAATAGCCAAAATAATAATAGTTAATTCGCCACGTTTTAATTCATGTAAGAATAACCTAAATGACTGTTTCGCCCAGTTGGCCGTTAAAATACTCATGCGTTGGCCGGGTTAATGATGGGTTGATGAGGTTCTTGATTTTGTTCAGCGAGCGGCTTTTGCACGATGGACTGATCGACAAGGTGTCCATCTTTCATTTCCACACTACGTTGACAGCGCTTAGCTAATAATAAGTCGTGTGTCACTAGCACTAACGTGGTGTCATAGTGTTTATTTAAATCAAACAGCAAATCTGCAATATGGTTCGATGTTTTTTTATCTAAATTGCCTGTCGGTTCATCGGCAAATAAAATATCGGGTTTGGTAATAAAGGCACGGGCAATGGCAACACGCTGTTGCTCGCCACCTGATAATTGTGACGGAAAATGACTGCCTCGATCACTCAAGCCCACTTGCGCTAATAACGCTTGCGCCTCTTGTTTGGCATTGCCATTATTGGCAAGCTCTGCCGGCAACATTACATTCTCTAACGCGGTTAAACTATTCACTAATAGAAACTGTTGAAAGATAAAACCAACATGATCTGCTCTTACTTGGCTACGATCTTCTTCATTTAGCTGGTGTAAAGGCTTGTTTTTGAGATAAACTTCACCTTGAGAAGGTAAATCTAAACCCGCCAAAAGTGATAGTAGTGTTGTTTTTCCTGAGCCTGACGAACCAACAATGGCGACAGTTTCACCTTTATATACTGTTAAATCGATACCTTGTAGTAAATGCAGCTGCTTATTTTCTAAGGAAACCGATTTAGTAATCGATTGAGTTTTAAGAATAATTTCGGAATTAGATGTCATGATTAAAAATACTTTTTTAAGTGTGTTGCTACTATTAGTTACGGTTAGTTTGTTTTACTCAAAACCAAGTTACAGTGTACAAAATCAACCAAGCTCTATTTTAATACTAGGTGATAGCCTAAGCGCAAGCTTTGGTTTAAAAGAAAATCAAGGTTGGGTTTACCAATTAAACCAAACATTACGCCAACAAAACGCCCCCTACACATTAGTCAATGCCAGCATTAGTGGTGAGACCACAGGCGGTGCGCTAGCTCGCTTACCTAAGATTTTAGCTAAGCAAAACATTGACTATTTGTTGATTGAATTAGGAGGTAATGATGGCTTAAGAGGCTTTCCCCCCAAGCTTATTAAAAACAACTTGTTACAAATAATCACCTTGGCACAGCAGAAAAATATCAAAGTATTATTAATGTCGATAAAAATCCCCCCTAATTATGGTGATCGTTATAATCAGCTCTTTAATCAAACTTTTGTTGAGGCTGCTAAGCTGCACGACATTCCATTATTACCCTTTTTCATGGAAACAATCGCCATTAAACCCGAGTTGATGCAAACAGATGGTATTCATCCTAATTTAGCCGCGCAACCTTTAATAGTAGAGTTTATGGCGCAAACGTTAGCTGACATTATTACCCCGCCTTTGGCTCAAACCGACTCGCATTAAAGGAACATCAACAACCTATGGACTTTATTTGGATCTTCTTTGCCTTTATTTGTGGATTAGCTGCTAAAACAATCAATCTTCCGCCATCAATTGGTTTTTTAGTGGCCGGTTTTGCTTTGAACTTTTTAGGCTATCAAGCAGATGATAGCCTGACTATTTTAAGTCACTTAGGCATAACCCTGATGTTGTTTACCATAGGGTTAAAGCTCAACGTAAAAAGCCTATTTAAAAATGAAGTTTGGTTAACGAGTTCATTACACACTGTACTTTGGCTAGTTGCCACTATCAGTATGACTAAATTGTTTGCTTTTCTGACCATTAACTATTTTGTTGATTTAGACTTTACTACCGCCATGCTTATTGCCTTTGCGTTAAGTTTCAGCAGCACAGTATGCGTAATTAAATTGCTTGAAGAAAATGGTGAAATGCGCACCCGTCATGGCAAAATTGCCGTTGGTATATTAGTAATACAAGATATTGTTGCGGTTGCTTTTTTAGTATTTGCTACCGGAAAATCACCATCGCTATGGGCATTCGGTTTATTAGCTTTATTTATGATTCGCCCCGTTATTAATAAAATAGTTGACCATGTTGGTCATGGTGAGTTAATTCCTTTAATGGGATTCTTTATTGCTTTAGGCAGTTATGAGCTATTTGAGTTAGTTAATATCAAGGGCGATTTAGGCGCATTACTTATAGGTATGTTTTTATCTTCTCACCCTAAAGCATCAGAAATAAACAAGTCATTAATGAGCTTTAAAGATTTATTTCTTATTGGTTTCTTTTTATCTATAGGTTTTAGTGCTATTCCAACCTTTGAAATGCTAAACCTAGCGATGCTGTTAGTATTGTTGATTCCTATTAAGTTTGTGTTGTTTTTTGGCTTATTAAGCTTAATGAAAATAAGGTGTAGAACCGCTTATTTGAGCGCTTTGGCATTAAGCAATTTTAGTGAGTTTGGACTCATTGTTGCTGCCATTAGTGTTAGTAGTGATTGGTTGAGCAATGACTGGTTAGTTATTTTAGCGCTTGCGGTTGCTATTTCATTTGTTATTACTAATGTTCTATATCGTTTTGCTCATAGCTTTTTTAGCCACTATAAATATGTGTTTCAACGCTTCGAACGTGATGAAATTTTAGTTGAAGATGTTTTTTCTCAACCGACTAATGCTCCTATCGTTATTATTGGGATGGGCCGGGTTGGTATGGGTGCCTATCGCGCTATTTCAGAGCACAGCAGTAAATTAGCCTGGGGCTTAGATGCAGAGCAAGAAAAAGTGTTTTGGCTTAAACAGCAAGGAATTCAAGCTTGTTATGGCGATGCAGAAGATGCCTTTTTTTGGGAGCGAATTGACCTAACAAAACTTGAACTCGTTTTATTAGCGCTGCCTAATGTCATTGATAGCATGAGCATTACCGAGCAGCTACAAATTGCAGGCTACCAAGGAAAGATAGCTGCCATTGCCCGTTATGATGATGAAAGAGCAGAACTTGAAGCCTATGGTGTTGATAAAGTATTCAACTTTTACTCTGAGGCTGGTGTCGGTTTTGCTGATGAAAGTATTGCCTTAATTGACGCGAAAACAAGGTAGTTGGTTTACCGATTAAGCGTCTGTGGATATACTGTGAAAAAACCGTGCATAGCCAGTGGTAAAGATGTTATTAAAAACACCACCTAAATCATTAACCTTTACTTTTGTTAAATTTAACCCTTTAAAAACATATAGATAAAAAAAATAAAAAATAATTCGCATTTGTAAAAACATCCACTACACTTAATGAATACAAGTTGAGCAACAGAGTTGTTTTGATAACTAAATTGGTTGTTATAACTTGTTTCAATCATTCACTGTAGTGGTGATAAAAGTGATGCTCGCGCACTCTTTTGACGGACTTATATTTAACGATACTTATTTTTATTATATAAGTCCGTCTAAATATTGATAGTAGATGTTTACTTTGTTTTTGTTATGTTTTTATTGTGTTTTGTTATATTTGTAAGTAGTTAATTAGCGCACGGCTCAAACCCCTTTGAGCCATTCCCTTGAGCCCGAATATATTATTCGGGCTTTTTTTTGCTGCCTTTATCGATGTTTTCCAAATAGGGTTCCAGCCTAAAACACCACTGCAATGACGTTTTCGACCAATCTAGAATTGTTCCTGATTGATCTACATCGGCATGTAAGATTATGTCTCAATGGGCTATTTTATGGCTGAATCATTCTGAGTTGTACTTAGTTACTACTGAATGGCTACTGAATGGCTACTGAATTGTCAGTGCACCACGTTGAATAAGATCAGCCAACTTGCGATCTAACTTAGCTAATAATAACTTGGCGCTAGGATGAGCTTTAGAAACATTAAACATTATCGGTAGGCTACTGATCGTTTGCCACGGTAATTTAGCGGTAGCAGTTTTTTCAAATGCTGCATTCATTGGCGCTTGATAGTTAAGTAGGTACTGGAAGCGACCTCTATTAAGCAGTCTTAACGCATCTTGATGCGTCTTTACTTCAATAAACTTCACTTTATTAGCTTTGTTGCGAATATAGCGCCCCCAGTCACCATAACTATACCCTAATAGTAATATAATTTTTTTATCCGTTAGATCCGTCTTATTTTTGATGGCTAAACTTTGTTCACTTCGATAAAGATTTAACGTTAAATGATGCAGTGGCACCTGCCCTGTTAACACCTGACCTTCTAACTCTGCCACTTTAATCCCACACCACAAATCTACCCGACCAACTTTCAAACTAGAAAATAAGCGCTTTGTGGGCATAAGAAGTTCTCTATATTCGAGATTTAACTCAGTAAATATTTTTTTTGTGACATCAACCAAAATACCCTGTGCTTTTTGCTCTGAGGTAAAATATAAGGGACTGAAATTTATATAACCTACTAACAATGGCTTGTGCTGATTGTATTTTGATACACCGATTTCAGACTGTGCGAATAGGCTAGGAGTATAACAAGCAGCTAACATCATAAAAACTATCATAACAGCAACTTTATATAACATTTAAAACTATCCTTATATTACCTGTTTCCTAGCAAGAACATATTTGTTCATCATTAATATTAACTGCTCCGACACATAAGGTTTGGCAATAAAATCATCCATGCCAACATCAAAACACTTTTGCTTATCAACACTCAAATCACTGGCCGTTAACGCGACAATAGCTGTTCTTTGGGCATCCACTGACTCTTGCTGACGTATTGCCAAGGTTGCATCAAAGCCATCCATCACAGGCATGTGACAATCCATAAAAATTAAATCAACCATATTTTCCTGCCACAGCTTAACAGCCTCTTCACCATTGTTAGCAATAATGAGTTGATGATTAACGCTTTTCAACATGGCACGAAATACCTGCTGATTTATTCTGGAATCATCCGCTAGTAATACTAAAGGAAAGTCTTGAGAGGGTGTTATTTGTGCTTGTTCTTGATCATGCTCATTTGCTATTGCTTTAATATCTGAGTCTTCAGGAAGTGTTATTACTTTTTTATCCGTTAGCAAAGTTAATAACAGCGCTAATATCTGTTCATGGTTAGCTGGTACGGGCAAAAATGCATCGATACCCATTTGTTTACACTTTCCTGCATCATGGGCATCTGCACGGGCTGAGGTTAGTATTACTTTGGCGCCATTAGTAAGTTGCATTGAAGTAAGCTGCTGAAATAGCTGATAACCGTCTGTCGTTGGCATACATTTGTCGATAAATATATAATCAAAAATATTCTGCTCACCAAGACGGCCTTTGCAGACTGAAATTGCCTGCTCGGCGGTATTAACGCTCTCCACTCGCATTTGCCAGCCAGAGAGTAAATCTGTCATCATTCGGGTATTAAATTGGTAATCATCAACAACTAAAACCTTAAGGTCATGCAGCTTATGACTCTGCTCTGGTATTTTTTCTATACTAATATCAGATAATTGCATGGGTATAGAGAAGTAAAACCGGCTACCTTGCTCTTCTTCACTGACTAATTGAAGTTCTCCGCCCATTTTTATCACCAAGTGTGAGCAAATAGCTAAACCTAAACCAGTACCGCCGTAATGACGCGTGGTTGAGCTGTCAGCTTGGGTAAATTTATCAAAAATAGTGGCTTGTTTTTCTGTCGCTATGCCAATACCGGTATCGGTTACTGAAAATAAAACAGCACAGCTATTGGCATCGCCAGTAAGGCGACTTACCTCAAGTACTATTCGGCCAGTTTTAGTAAACTTAAAAGCATTGCTGAGGAGATTGACTAAAACTTGACGTAAACGCATTGAGTCACCTTGCATTAAACAAGGTAAATCCAGCTCGGCATTAGATATAAAAACCAAAGCATTATTATCCATGCTTGCCCTAAATAAAGTGGCCGTTTCAGCAATCAGTTTTTCCAAGTCAAATGGCTGTATGTCCAATTCAAGTTTATTCGCTTCAATTTTAGAAAAGTCGAGAATGCTATTTAACAGATCTAGCATGTGCACTGAGCTGTTTTTGATCACTTCAATATATTCATACTGCTCTTTGTTGAGGGGGGTTTTCAGCAGCAAGTGTGCCATACCAAAAACACCATTCATTGGCGTTTTAACTTCATGACTGATATTAGCTAAAAAATCACTTTTTAATTGGTTAATTTCCTCAGCTTTTTCCTTTTGTTTGTTTAACTCAATAAAATCACGATAAATTTTATCGTGCATATCATTATATTTTGTGACTAGATAAGTTAATTCATCATCTACGTCATCAGCACGTACTAAATGTAGTGCTTGACTAGGATTGTTAGCGTTATCAGGAGTAAGCTTAAATTCTGCCATTGAGTTGGCAATGGTTTTGATATGGCGGGCAATCAAATAATAAACAATGAAGAAAATCGCAAAGGAAATAATAAAGGTTTTTGCCCCTTGCGTTGCTAAGGTGAGTAGTGCTTTTCTCGTCAATTTTTCATAAACAACGCTAAGATCAGTGATGACATAGAGCTCCCCTAAAACCTCAGTACTGCCATCAAAGTCATAATTAACTGGCCAATGACGCTCACGAATGTATTTTGACTGATTTTTTCCTTGACTAAATAATAGCTGCTGCTCAACGTTCAATTGGACTACACTAACTTCTGGTAAGTTTTTTATACCGACAAGTTGTACTTCTAATTGTGCTTGATCTTCAGTCCAAAGGGCACTAGCTATGGTTGGCAAATAGCTGTTTTCTATTTGTATCAACCTGGCATCTATTGCTGACATATCTTGACGATAATCAAGATATAAATGAAAACTGGTGATCACTAAGGTTAAAACCGAACTGGACAATAAAATCCAAAACAGCAGTTGCCTTGCTAAAGGTCTGGTAAATTTTTGTGCCATCACACTCTCCCTGGCTACACTACTCAATGTATCGTGTGCAGTCTTAACCATAACCGAAAAAATAGCTCCTTAAAAAGGTACAACTGCTAATAAAGCAATGACTTAAATCTAGCTGAAAAGTCATATAATGCCAGTATTATTTTAGTTATTCATTTTTCGTATTTAATTTTGCTATTCAATTTTTGAATTTAAAAATGATCAGGTGATGGAGGGTATCGAAGAACTTGAAAGAGTTTGTGTTAAAGCATTTGGGAAAGTGCATCCAAATGCTTTGAAATAATGGAGAAAATAATCCGTAAATCAAACTCTCAACTTACAAATTAAATAAGCGATTAAAGTTATCTGTCGTTAATTTTGCGATAGTTTCGACTGATTGACCACGGATACTGGCTAAGTGCTTTGCGACTTCAACCACATAGGCAGGTTGATTTTCTTTGCCTCGGTGCGGCACAGGCGCTAAATAAGGAGCATCAGTTTCAATTAGTATTCTATCATCAGGCACTAGCTTGGCCACTTCGCGTAAAGCACTGGCACTTTTAAAAGTAACGATGCCAGAAAACGAAATATAAAAACCTAACTCTAATGCTTTTTTAGCCATATCCCAACTTTCAGTAAAACAGTGCAATATGCCCCCTACTTCAGCAGCACCTTCAGCAATTAATATATCTAGCGTATCTTGCTGTGCCTCTCGAGTATGTATGATTAAGGGTTTTTTTAATGCCTTAGCGACCTTAATATGCTTTTTGAAGGAGTCTAACTGCAAAGCTTTAGTTTCTGGTGCGTAGTGATAATCAAGGCCTGTTTCACCAATGGCAATCACGCGCTTTTGATCTGCTAAGGCATATAATTGTTGCTCACTTACTTCATCATCTTGGTTAAGTGGGTGCGTACCACAAGAAACAAGGACATTGTCAAAGTCTTTTGTTTTTTCCAGCATGGCTGGAAAATCTTCCAAGGTAACACTAACGCATAAAAGTTTATCGACCTTTTCAGCTTTGGCTGCTTGTACCACATTAGCTAATTGGTTGTCATAAAGGGATAGGTTAAGGCGATCTAGGTGGCAATGGGAATCAATAAACAAAAACGGGCTCCAGAATAATTATATTATTAAAGTTAACGAAAACATGGCTGTTCACCACCGAGGTGCGATACTGCACAGAGGGCTCTTCGAGCCTACACAGAGGACTTATTATTCTCTGTGTAGTGAGTAACACCTCAGCGCTTTTTCTGTGGTAAAGCTTTTAAGTTGAAAGGTACACGAAAACAAACACCAAACCAAGTTACATGGTTAAAGTTGGCTCTGACGAACTTAATTGACGAGCAATCGCTTGCTCAATTTGATTGCGTACTTTATCAGGATCATCGGTAAAACTCACGCCTATTCCTGCTGGCGTACCATTTTGAGCTCCTGTCGGTGTTATCCAACAAACATCCCCTTTAATAAGCGAAGGCTCTAAGGAGTCTGGCAATAAGACATTAAGCTCAACTTCGACACCAAGCTCATAAGGCTCGGCCGTACGAACAAATAAACCACCCTCTTTTAAAAATGGCATATAAGAGATATATAAATCATGCTCTGATTGAAATTCAACATTGATGGGGATCAAACGCGCTCTCCTGCTTATTGTTAATTTTTTATCAAGGTGCTATTTGCTGCCATTACATCACTTATCGAGATGATAAGTTGCTCACAAACAAACTGTTTATTAGCTTGAGGATAAGATTTTATTACTTTACACCCATTAATGATAACTTTATAGAGCTGATTCAATACTTGAGAGTTTAGCTTTATTGGCTTTGGCACTGAGTCAGTTGCATTAAGTAAGTTTTCTCGTTGTAAGCCAACGGTAATCTGTTCGAGCCAGCGTAATGAATGCTCATTACTTAACACTTGCTGTAACAATAAGCTTTCACCTTGTTGATGATAAAGAAAGCCTATGTATGTTTGCTTAAAATGTTGAAATTCTTCATTGACTACTTGATCGGTTAACTCGGGAAGTTGCGTTAAATTAACAAAACCTGCATGTTGATTTACCGTGACATTACTTTCTAAACTTGTTAAAGCGCTACCCTCGGTTTCAGCTAGGTTTTTCATCAAGGCTTGACCAACAACAGGCCTGATATTCAACACCCTTGTTCGGCTAACTATGGTGGGTAATAACCTTTCAATATCATCCGTTAACAACACAATAATGCTGTTATCTGTTGGCTCTTCCAGCGTTTTTAATAATGCATTAGCCGCCGCTATTGTCATCAATTCGCTATGAGCAATTAACACCGTTTTATAAGTGCCCAATTGTGCTGTTTTTTGCAAAAAACTGTTCGCATAACGCACTTCATCAACACCTAAACTAGTTTTTTCTGCTATTAAATTTAGATGATCGGGTAAGGTATTACTACGCTCAAGCAAGCAGGTTTTACACTGACCACAAGCACGCAATGGTTCACCTTGTATCTGCGTAGGTTTTTGACAGGCTAACAATTTAATTAGCCACTGGGCAAGTGACAACTTACCCGCACCTTTAACACCGGTAATTAATATTGCATGCGGTAAAATATGCTGACTAAACTGTTGGCTTAGCCGTTGTTGATGCTCAATTAACCAAGGTTTCATATTAGCTACGCTTTACCAGTAAGGTATCTATAATGTTAATGACATCCGCTAAAACAGCTTGTTTTGACTGTGCGGCATCAATCACTTCAAATTTTTCAGGAGACTGCTGCGCTTGTTTTAAATAACCATTTCTCGCTTTGATCAAAAACTCTGCCTTTTCGTCTTCTAAACGATCAAGACCTTCGCCACGGCTATGCACCCGCTTTAAACCTTCATTGGGATCTAAGTCTAAAATAATATTTATCTCGGGGCTAAACCCCGCTAACGCTAAATCATTGATCTTAATAATAGTATCTAAATCGATGCCTCTAGCATAGTGCTGAAAACTAAAAGTGGCGGCATCAAACCGATCACAGATGACGATTTTCCCCTGTGCTAACGCAGGCACTATTTTTTCTTGAATATGTTGGGCACGTCCAGCACCAAAGAGCATTAATTCGGTCATAAATGACATTTCGGGGGTGGTGGGATCTAAAATAACGTCTCTAATTTTTTCCCCTATAGGTGTACCGCCCGGCTCTCTGGTGAGAAGTACATCGAAGCCTTTTGATAGCAAGTATTGTTCAACCCCTTTGATAACGGTTGTTTTACCCGCGCCATTACTGCCATCAAAAACAACCATAAAACCTTTATTCATATTTCTCTCATCTATTTATTTAAGTTTCCCACGAGGAACACACGGGCAATAATATATAGCTTTTAGATTAACAACACCTTATTTAAGTCCTTTTAAAGAATATGTTGTCAATAATCACTTAAATTAATATTTTGCTGTAATAGTTTCACATGCGCTGTATAGCCCAGCTGATTAAAGTTATTAGAATGTGAATTCATAAAGCCATGCAAAAAATCAACTTGTACCGCAGTCACCCTTTTTTTGTTAGCGAGCCGCTCTACTAATGCCTGCACATCAAAATGAGCTTCACTCTTAGGAAAAATAAGCTGTACATCAAAGTTGGGAGACAAGGTAGTTAAATGCCTAATTTGAGAGCCATAAAAACAAATTGCATATTTTACTCGTTTAATTATTTCGATATCGGTTGATGCAGATAATTTCCAGATTGCAGCAGCGCCAATACTAAAGCCGATAATGATAGTTTTATCAGCGCATTCTTTCATAATTTTAGACAGTTTATTTACATAGACATCAAGGCCAACATTGTCAGTAAAATAATGATATGCCTGTGCCTCATTGTCAAAGTTCATCATTTTGCCATCATAAGGGTCAACAATGATATCAGCGTTAATAGTACGACCAAGCGCTATTAATGCTGGCGTTACCCCAAAAATATCCGCCACTATCATTTTATTTATCGAGCTGTTCATATAATCAATATTACTTATTTCTTGATAACGCCAAAAACCGCCTAACAGCGGCATTGTGCTCGGTAAGTGTTTTACTAAAAGCATGCTTGCCATTACCAGCACTAACAAAATAGTAATAGTCACTGCTGGCAGGATTAAGCGCCGCCTTTAGTGCCGAAAGACTTGGCATGGCAATAGGTGTTGGCGGTAAACCATTAATTCTGTAGGTGTTATAAAGTGTTTTTTCTCGCAAGTGAGCGCGGGTAATATCACCTTTATAACGCTCTCCTAAGCCATAAATAACCGTTGGATCTGTTTGCAAACGCATTTTTTTGGCTAAACGATTAATAAAGACTGAGGCAATAAGCCCCTGCTCAGGTAAATAGCTAGTTTCTTTTTCAATAATTGAAGCCATAATCAAAGCTTGATATGGGGTTTTATAAGGTAAATTAGTCGCTCTTTGCTGCCATAGCTCATGTAAAGCTGTTTTCATCTTCGCATGGGCACGTTTTAATAATTGAAAGTCGACCGTGCCTTGAGTAAAAGCATAGGTTTCAGGAAAAAACCACCCTTCAGGATTCGCTTGTTTAATATCTAAACGTTGGGCTATTTGCGCTAACGTTAATGAAGATAACGTTTGTGCTAACTTTGGCTGCTGCTTTAACTGTGCTAACCATTGCTGAAAGCTTGTACCCTCAACAAACGTCAACTGAAATTGGTACTCTTTACCACTAGAAAGCAGTGTCAATAAGCTTTGTAAGCTAGTGTTAAGCGGTATTTGATAGGTTCCCGCTTTAATTTTCACCTTATCAGGATATAAGCGTGCATAAGCGCGCAGCCAAAAACGATTTTCAAGCCAACCTTGTTTGACCAATTTTTTAGCAAAGGAGTTCACTGAGCTGCCTTTATCAACGGTCAATAATTGTACCTGACTAAGAGGCAAAGGTAGTTGCATTTGTTTTTCTAACAGCAGAAAAAAAGCAATTATGAATAGTGTAAAAGTCAGCAACAAAATCAACAACATTCTTTTAATAACAGTGCTAATCATGATTTTTAGCCCCGTTGTTCATACTGTCACGCACATTTTGCACTGGCGCTACGGATAATGCTTTACCATTAAAGCTGCTAACGGGCATAACACCCATGACACAATTACAAACAAACATGGCTTGTACTTTAGCAATATCTTCTAAGGTAAAAGATTTTATAATGGTTGCTGGATAACGCTGTAATATGGCTTGGCGCATTACGCCATTAACACCACTTTGACTAATATCCGGTGTCTGTAGTTTCCCTTCTAAAAAGAAAAACACATTAGCACTAGTTGCTTCTATCACTTTTTTTTCAATATTAGTGACTAACAAGTCATCCTCACTCCGACTTGATAATTCCTGTCTTAATAAGACTTGCTCAAGACGGTTTAAATGCTTTAACCCCGCTAGCATGGGGTTAAGCCCAAGTTGCTGTGTACTGATCCCTAATGTAATTCCTGTACTAGCCAGCACATCATAATGTGCTGGGTAATCATGCACCATGATAATTAAATCATGATCATGGTGCTTGGCACGTGCATAGCCTCGGCCGCCACTATTAGCGGTTATAATGACTTTCAGCACAGCTAATGAATAATTTTTGGCGACACTCGTTAGCTGCTTGATTAAGTCAGCTTGCGAAGGAGCAGCAATGCCAAGCTTTTCGCAGCCTAAAAGTAACCGCTCAATATGCGCCATTAAGTATTGAATATGACCCGCTTGGATTTTTGCCGTGGTAAATAAACCATCACCATAGGCAAGGCCACGATTGTCAATATCGATATGACTTTGTTGTATGCCATTAACCAAGCAAAATTTCATATTTTTCATTAAATCCTTGTTTTTTATTCACCTTAAAAATATTCACCACAGAGATCACCGAGGTCACTGCATTACACCGAGCATAATAAAGTCTCTGTGTAGGCTCGAAGAGCCCTCTGTGGAGCATCGCGGCTCGGTGGTAAACAGTTTTGCAAACCCTTTAAATAAAAAAACCTGAATACTGTCACAAAAAGCTAAGTATTCAGGCTGTCCATTTTGTCGCTCGGACTTTAGTCCGTCAACTTAAATCTTTTTAAATATTAACGAGCCGTTTGTGCCGCCAAAACCAAATGAATTACATAAAACATAATCTAACTCAATGTCACGAGCTTCGCCGCGAATATAGTCTAAATCACAGCCTTCACCGGGATTATCTAAGTTTATCGTTGGTGGTACAACACTATTCGTTAAGGCTTGAATACTGAAAATAGCCTCAACGGCACCCGCAGCACCCAACAAGTGACCCGTCATGGATTTAGTCGAGCCCATTAATACGTTATAAGCATCTGCGCCAAAAACCGACTTCACGGCATTAGTTTCAGCAATATCACCCGCAGGCGTCGAGGTACCATGCGCATTAATATAGCCAACTTGGTTAGCATTTAACTTAGCGTCATTAAGGGCATTAACCATGGCACGAGCAGCGCCTGCACCATCAGCAGGTGGCGAGGTCATGTGATAGGCATCACCACTCATACCAAAACCAACAAGTTCAGCATAAATTTTTGCACCACGTGCTTTAGCATGTTCATATTCTTCAACAACTACAACACCAGCACCATCGCCTAAGACAAAACCATCACGGTCTTTATCCCAAGGACGAGAAGCCGCTTGCGGATCGTCATTTCGTCTAGATAAAGCACGTGCAGCACCAAAACCACCCATGCCTAATGTCGTAGAGGCTTTTTCAGCGCCACCAGCAACCATAGCATCAGCATCACCGTAAGCAATCATACGGGCTGCATGACCAATATTATGAACACCACTAGTACAAGCGGTAGTAATAGATATGTTAGGACCTTGTAAGCCAAACATAATAGATAAGTGACCAGAAATCATATTAATAATGGTTGAAGGAACAAAAAAGGGTGATAATTTTTTAGGCGTGCCTGTTTTTAGCATTTTTTCATGGTTTTGTTCAATCAAACCTAAACCACCAATACCTGAGCCAACAGCAACACCAATGCGTGGGGCATTGTCATCGTTCACTTCAAGACCCGAGTCTTTAAATGCTTGTACGCCAGCAGCAACACCATATTGAATAAAAAGATCCATTTTTTTGGCTTCTTTTCTTTCCATATAGTTTTGCGCATCAAAGTCTTTGACCAAACCGGCAAATTTAGTGGTGTACTCTGATGTATCAAAATGGTCCATATTACTGATACCGCTTTTACCAAGCAGTAAGTTCTCCCAAGTTGCCTCAGGTGTATTGCCTAATGGGCTAAGCATACCAAGACCGGTAACTACAACACGTCTCATCGCTTCCTACCTCTTAAAAAATTAGTCCTATTGCTACAAACAACAGATATAAAAAAAGCGGTCACTTAAATGATAAGTATACCGCCCTTTTTCAATTATATTTTTTCAAATTACGCTTTAACGTAATTAATAATTACTTATGAGTAATTACTGGTTAGCAGTAACGTAATCGATTGCTGCTTGAACTGTAGTAATTTTTTCAGCTTCTTCGTCAGGAATCTCAGTATCAAATTCTTCTTCTAACGCCATAACTAATTCTACTGTATCCAATGAATCAGCACCTAAGTCATCAACAAAAGATGAATCAGTTTTAACTTCTGCTTCACTAACACCTAATTGTTCAATAGTGATTTTTTTTACGCGTTCTTCGATAGTACTCATTTTTTTTCCCTTTACTTACTGAAAGTGCAGTTTTTCAAATTGCGTGTAGTTTATTCGTCAACAGCTCGCCTTGCAAGCCTGAAGTTAGATTTTTTACGTGGTCTAACCTGTTGACTTCTATTACTTTGCTTAAAATAAAAACAAATTAACAATGTGAAGCCTTAAGTTTAAAGGCTTACACCATATACATACCACCATTTACATGGATGGTTTCCCCAGTGATATAAGCTGCTGCATCTGATGCTAAAAAGGCAACAGTGCTGGCTATTTCTTCTGGTTTACCTAAACGATTAGCGGGTACTTGAGAAAAAATCCCTTCTTTTTGCTCATCGGTTAATGTTTGTGTCATATCGGTATCAATAAAACCTGGAGCAATAGTGTTAACAGTAATACCACGTGAGGCGATTTCACGGGCTAATGACTTAGTAAAACCAAGTAAACCCGCTTTTGCCGTTGCATAGTTAACTTGCCCAGCATTCCCCATAGAACCCACAACTGAGCCTATATTGATGATTCGACCATTACGTTTTTTCATCATGGGACGAATAGCCGCTTTACTTACCTTAAAAACAGAGGTTAAGTTAGTGTTAATAATATCTTGCCACTCATCATCTTTCATACGCATAAACAAATTATCACGAGTAATACCCGCGTTGTTCACTAAAATATCAATGCCACCATGAACCTCTTTAATCACTGTAAACATAGCAGCTATTGAATCATCATTAGTGACATTAAGAACTAAGCCCATACCTTTTGAATCACCAGAGCCTAAATAATCCGCTATTTTATCTGCGCCATGCTCAGAAGTAGCAGTACCAATAACGGTAGCACCTAGTGTTTGTAATTGAATGGCGATAGCTCTGCCAATACCACGGCTTGCACCTGTTACCAGCGCAACCTTTCCTGTTAATGAAAACATATTAATTCCTATTTGTGCTTAATTTGTTATTTTAAATCAACTTTAAATCAACTTTACTGCGTTAATTATTGCGTTAACTCTTTGGCTTTAGCTAAAGTGACGTCACTATTAAATGACACACAGCTAATACCTTTATTAATGCGTTTAACTAAACCTTGCAATACTTTACCTGGCCCTACTTCAATCATTTGAGTAACACCTTGCTCACCAAGTTTCGTTATTGTTTCACTCCAGCGAACGGGGCTATACAGCTGTTTAATCAAGGCTAATTTAATTGCTTCACCTGTAGTTTCAACAGCCACATCAACATTATTAACAACATTTATTTTTGGTGTCTTGAAAATGATGTTTTCAAGATCAGCCGCCAATTTATCAGCCGCATCAGTCATTAATGCACAGTGAGAAGGGACACTAACAGGTAAGGGTAACACGCGTTTTGCACCTGCTGCTTTACATAGCTCACCAGCGCGCTCAACTGCGGCTTTATGACCCGCAATAACAACTTGCCCCGGAGAGTTAAAATTAACCGCAGCGACAACTTCAGCTGCTTGTGCTTGCTGACAAGCATCAATAATGGCTTGATCATCTAAACCAATAACGGCTGCCATTGCGCCAATACCAGCAGGAACACATGCCTGCATATATTCACCACGTTTTTCAACTAATTTCACGCCTTCGGCTAATGACATCACCTCAGCACAAACAAGCGCGGAATATTCACCTAAGCTATGGCCTGCTAAGACGGTAGGCATAAGCTCTGACTCTGCTTGCCAAACACGCCATAAAGCAACACTTGCCGTTAATAGTGCTGGCTGTGTAAAGTTAGTTTGATTTAGTTTCTCGGCTGGGCCTTGAGCAATTAATTGCCATAAATCGTAGCCTAGAGCAGCGGATGCCTCTTTAAAAGTATTTTGAACAATATCATTGTCGCTAAAATCGCTTAACATTGCGACAGCTTGCGAACCTTGTCCTGGAAAAACAAAAGCTAAATTGCTTTGTGAAGATATATTTTGCATATAATGTAACTTCTCTTTTTAATTATTTTTATCTATTTAAAAATTAATAATTTTATACCAATTGCACTAACTAAGTGATCCAAATGGTATTACTGAGACGACAAACCTTGCTCTAAAGAGTGTTTAATTTTTTCAGGAACCTGTCGCTCTACTTCTTTCACGGCCTCCATTATGGCAGAGAAAAAAGCACTAGAATTTGCATTGCCATGGCTTTTAACCACAATACCGCGCAATCCTATCAAACTTGCACCGTTATACTGGTCGGGGTTCATCGATTTAAACACTTTTTTTAAGCTCGGCTTAACTAGGGTGGTAAGTAATTTCACTAATAAGTTTTGACTAAAAATGCTCTGAGACTTTTTATACACTAAACGTGCAACACCTTCACAAGTTTTAAGGGTAACATTACCAACAAAACCATCACAAACGATAACATCGGCTTTATTTGAAAAAATATCACTGCCTTCAATAAAACCAATATAATTAATGGCTTTATTCTCACTTAACTCAAGTGCCGCCTGCTTTATATGGTCACTGCCTTTAATGGCTTCTTCACCCATATTTAGTAACGCGATACGAGGATTATCGATACCATCTACCTGCTGAGCCATAACAGAGCCCATAACACCAAACTGATAGAGTACATGTGAATCACAAAAAACATTGGCGCCTAAATCAAGCATAAAGACATGTTTGTCATCATCATGCGTAGGCAAAGAAGAGATCAATGCTGGCCGTTCAACGCTAGGTAAGGTTTTTAAAACAAAATGTGCCATTGAGAATAAAGCGCCAGTATTACCGGCACTAACACAAGCTTGTGCCTGACCATCGTTCACTAAGTCTAACGCTTTTCGCATTGATGAATCTTTTTTATTACGTAAAGCAAAAGCAGGCTTATCATCCATTTCGACGGTTTGTGAGGTCGAAAAAATTGATAGCTGTTGATGTTGTGATAAATCTTGTGGGGAAATATTAAATCGAGCAAGCTCTGTTGTAATGATATGTTCATCACCACAGAGAATGAGGTGCAAATTCGGCATCTGTTTGATTGCCATTATTGCAGAAGGGATCGTTACAAGGGGGCCTTTATCGCCCCCCATAACATCTAACGCTAAGGTTAGATTATTTGAACTATGTAAGCTCAAATTTATTCGCTATTTAAAGTAAAGTCGCTTATTTAGCGATTACTTTAACGCCTTTGTAAAAGCCATCAGCTGTTACATGGTGACGACGATGCGTTTCACCTGATACTGGATCTACTGATAAATTATCTGCTGTTAAAGCATCATGTGAACGGCGCATGCCACGTCTTGAACGAGACTTTTTGCTCTTTTGAACTGCCATGAGTTACTCCTAAATCGGTTATTAGTTAAATAGCTAAATGCGGTTTAACTATTTAAATTGTTTTAATACGTCAAATGGATTCGGTTTCTCAAGCTCTTCAGGCAATTCACCCCAAACACTATCTGCATCAGCAGAGCAGTCTTCGATTTCGTGCCGTGGAATTAATGGAATAATGAGTAACAACTCTTCTTCCACTAACTCTCGCAAGTTTACTTCACCATCTTCATTTAATTCTATTACATCATAATATGACGGAATACTTTCAGCGGCTTCTTCATTTTTTGCTGGACTAAAAGTAAAAGCTACTTTTAATTCAGTATCAAAAAGCTCATTACACCGCTGACAAGTTAATGCAACTAATGTTGATGCTGTGCCAGACATTACTGCCAAACCACGTTCATCGACATCAAACTTAACACTAACTTGAACATGCTCACTACGAATTTCACTGACAGCAAGCAGCCTAGTCATTTCCGACATTTTAAACACACCTTCACACACAAGTCTACGTTGTGCACTTCGGGTTGGACTAATTGTTATCGGAAGTTTAAGATTCTGCATAAGGCGCGCATAATAAAGCCCCTAAGGGCAAGTGTCAAAAGAAAATTAGCTTATTTCGTTTAAAATCTAAAGATTGACCCAATAATAGCAGGTATATAATAATTTTAGCTTAATTGTTCATCATAATTGAACAAATAATACGCTTTTAAAGGATCACTATGAAAACTTTAGTTTTGGGCTCTACCTCTGTTTTTCGGAAAAGTATTTTAGAAAAACTTAATCTACCTTTTGAATGTGCTAAACCCAATATTGACGAAACCGCGTTAGTTAACGAAACACCACAAGCTTTAGTGGAGCGCCTAGCCATTGAAAAAGCAAAGGCGGTTGCCAATGAGTTTAGCAACGCGCTAATTATCGGCTCAGATCAAGTAGCGGTATGTGACGGTGAAATTTTGGGTAAACCTCATAATTTTGACAATGGCGTAATGCAGCTAACTAAGTTTAGTAATAAGGCTGTCACCTTCTATACCGGGTTATGTGTATTTGATAGCGCAAACAATACGGTAAAGTCGTTAGTAGAGCCTTTTGTTGTCCATTTCAATGAATTGTCACCAGCAGACATAGAAAACTACTTAAAAGCGGAGCAACCTTATAACTGCGCTGGAAGTTTTAAAAGTGAAGGTTTAGGTATTTGCTTATTTAAAAAGCTTGAAGGGGAAGATCCCAATACTCTGATTGGTTTACCCTTAATTAAATTAGTAGCTTTACTTAAACAACATGGTGTAGATACCTTAGCTGAGCAAAGCTAATTTATACCCCAAAATCCCTCAAAACGCAGAGCACGATAAAGAGTTCGATAATAAACTAACGGTTAAGCCTGTTCTTAACGTTAGTTTATTACCACTTAGTCATTATTTTGATTAGCTCGGTAAAAAATCAATCGCCCAAATAGTGACCATGACCGCCACATCCTCTGTGGGAAAAGTAATTGACCGTAAAATCACTAACAATTGTCGCTCTAATTTAGCGTTATTGAGTTCACTTGATTTAATGTCAACCTTACTGACGTTACCATTAGGCTGAATTTCAAGTTCAAATAACACCTTTCCTTGCAAAAAAGGGTCTTTGCGCAAGGCCCGATTGTAACGAGCATAAAGGCGTGATTTATGCGCCTCTAAAGTACGTCGTAACGACATTTCTGAGCGTTGCCCAGAGTTACTCGCTGCCAAACTCTCTGCTACTAGCACATCAGTGCTTGCCAGTACTTCCTCTTCAGAAAGACGTACTTGTTGGGTATTACGTGTGCTTAATTCATCACTATTGACCACTCGTGAGGTTTTAGCCGCACTTAATGTCGTACTTTGCTTATTTACTGCCCCCGCGAGTAACTTGCGTTTAATTTTAGTTTCTGACGATTTTTCTTTACTCAAGGTTGTTTTAGCGGCTGGCACAACATCAAAAGCTTCACGCATGGCAAAAAGTTCATCTTTCATCGCCGCTAAGCCGGATGTTTTAGCTTGTTGTTTGGCAAGATCTCGCCTTTTCTCTATCGATAAAGGTGTGGGTGGTGTTATCGGTTCATCTTTAAGCTTCTCTGTTTTTAGCTCTTCTGGTTTTTCTGCAATTCTTTTCTCTTCAACGATTATTTCTTTCGGCTTTTCTGGCAAAGGCAGTTGTTTTTCTTTCAAAACAATTCTAGCCAGCTGTACTGGAACTTGCTCCTTTACCGAACGCGGCACTTCTACTTGCTCTAAAAAAGGCACTATCACCGCAATAATAAAATACAACGCAAATAGAATAACGAGAATGGTGGTAAATTTTTTATCTTGCTCGCTCGGTTTAAATAACTCATAAAAATTTTGAAAGCTTGCACTGTTAATAAAACTAACATGGCTGGGTAACGTTGCTGTCGTCATTATTTACCCTCCCCTTGCCTGCTTTTCACCATTTGCTTCACGGCTAAAGACATATTTCTGTAATCACTATCCGCACAAGCCGCCATAATTTGTTTTAACACTTGGTACGGCACAGTAGCATCGCCAATAATAGTTACCGATCTGCCCTTCTCTTGCTCTGACTCACTCAATTGAGGGCGCTTTGCAGCTAAATAAGCTAACTCGGTTTTAAGCGCATCAATTAACTGTTCATTATTACTAACCAATGAGTTGTTACTAACCAATGAGTTGTTATTAGCCAGTGAGTTGTGACTAAGCTCATTTAAAGCAACGTCTTGCTGCCATACCGCGCGTTCTTGTACCAAAACACTGTTATTAAGTACGGTTATCAATATATTTTCACTCGGCAACTCTTCGGCGATAGAAACAGGTAAATTTATTTGCTTTGTTGTTTCTAATACGCGAACCTCTGATTGGTTAACAATAAGAAAGAACACCAAGATAGTAAAAATATCCATCAATGACACTAAGTTTAACTTAGAAGTACTACTAAAGCGTTTATGGTGCTTAGCAAGCCTTTTGGCTCTTGCTGACTGCTTCATAGTTTGCCTCCTGTGCTGCTCTCTTTATTCGCTGGTAAAGTATTTTCTACAGGCAAGCTATTCTCTACAGATAATGTTAGCTCAGGTGCATCGCCCAGAGATATTTGAGGAAACAATTCTGCATCAACAAGATTAGCGGCAACAACTGCTTTGAAGGAGCGAACCGTATCCATAGCTGACACGATAGTTTGGTAATCGACTTCGGGGGCTAGTAAGATCAAAATGTCATTTTTTTCAATATCATTTTGCTGAAAGGTTAACTTTAAGTCTTGTAAATATTTAGATAACAGCAAAAAATTGTAACCTTGCTCAGTTTTTTCAAAGGTCTTCAATAAAATACCACTCGGGTAATTTAGTTCAAAACCCGTTTGGCTGATCACTAATTCTAATACTTTAGGCTCATCTGCTGTTTGTTGATCTTGCTCTTGCGCAGCAACCGGTAATTGTAAGTTTAAAATACGCACCTGAGAAAATACTAAACTCAATAATAATACCGGCACCAGTACAATCATCAAATTCATAAACGAGGTAATATCTAACTCAGCCTCTGGCGACTTAATGCGACGACGACGTCTCATAATATTAGCCTCGGTTTGAATCTACAGGGCCAAAAGACAGTGAGTTGAGCAATTTAATACCCGCCATTTCTAATGAATCAACAATAGTTGCCGTTTTACTCATTAAAGTGGTGTGAAATAAAATTAGCGGAATAGCGGTAATTAAACCAAAAGCGGTGGTGTTCATTGCCACAGAAATACTTGATGATAACAAGTTAGCTTTTTCTGCTGGATCTGCGTTTGCCACTGCGGAGAAAGCCGCAATTAAACCCATGATAGTACCGAGTAAGCCCAATAACGTGGCAATGTTGGCTAGCGTGGCTAAATACGGGGTACGCTTTTCTAAACGCAACATATATTCCATAATGGTTTCCTCCATCGCATATTCAACATCTTCTCGACGCTTGACCGTAGATAAGCGGGCAATACCTGACTCTAAAACGTCAAGTACTGGCGCAGAATTATTTTTCGCTTGTTCACTAATGGCATCAATGTCACCTTTTTTCAGCGCACTTTGCAATGAAAGTAACGCTTTTTGATTAGTTCTTAGTGCCGAACTTAAATATAACCAACGCTCGATGGTAATGGCTAAACCCACCACCAAGACCAAGGCGATAGGGTAAATAAATGAACCGCCATTTTGTAAAAATGCAATTATGCTGTCGATAAAACTCATGTTTTTTTCCTTCTATTTTTGCGTTACTTGAACTTCACTTTGCCACTAAACTTTTTCTACCAAAGTAGTATCAAGTGATTTTATTTTAATGTGCTTTTAATCTGCTTTAATGTGATTTTTCTTACTTTTACTTACTTTTGCTTAGTTGAACTTTCTTACTTGAATTGACCTGATAAAAAAGTGTTGCCTGTTGTTTAAATAATTTAGGGTTAATCGGTTTAAAGTGAGGTAGAACAATTTTTTGTTGATTGCCTTCAATACTGATGGGGTTTGCAATGCCTTGCCACGGCATAATATAAATAACATTGGGCTGCTCTTGTGAGCCCTTAACTTGGCTTTCGATCACCAAAGGTGCTGTTTTTGACGGAGTGATTTTTTGAACTTCAGTTGCCGCTATCGGTAAAGACATGATGATTGTGGTAAAAAATATCACTGTTTTTGTCATACTTGCCATAAAAGCAGCAGATTTTCTAAAGATACATCTCATACTACTCTCCTTCCTGTACAGGCAATGTTAGCCCTGCTCGTTTAATTTTAATAGCTAGGGCTGCTTGCCAACGTTGTACCTGCTTATCGTCCACGTTGAGTTGCAAATAAGCAGCATAATACTGGTAAGCATCAAGCAATTTGCCTCGATACAATTCCAATAAAACAGCCATATCCAACTGCGCTTGCCTATAATTAGGCCAAATAGACAAGGCCGTAGCATAGTATTGTTCAGCCTGTTCAAACTGCCCCTTTTCTTGCAATAATTGCCCTTTAAAGTAATGAGCATAAGGGTTTAAGGGATTAACACTAATCGCTTTGTCTAGTAATAATTCACTCGCGGTAACTTGATTAGCTTGCTTAGGTTGTTTAGCCTGCTTAGATTGATTAGCTTGCTCAGTGGCTTTAGCGCCTTGTTGCTGTTTACTTAACGCTGTCAATATAAGCGCTTGGTTTACATAACTTCCTGACAAATTAGCTTGCTTGGCAATAACTTGCTCAAACAAGGCATTGGCTGCGTACCATTCTTGTTGTTTCATTAAAACTAGTGCTTGCTGATAAGTGGCTATCACCTCTTCAGCCACACCATTCATTAAGAGTTCTTCTTGTTCAAGATAAGTATTTTTACTCTTTAATATGGTCTGCTGCATGCCATTAGACGTTTGAATTTGCTTAATTTGTGCGTTGCTGGGTAACGCCACCAAATCAGTGATATTTTTGCTCATGCTCTTCAAGTCATTTGATTCACCCGCGCTATCAGTTTTTTCAGGCATACTACTACAAGCCGAGATCAACAACGTCAGTAGTAATAACACCGTCAAAGAAAGGGGGTTATTACCGGTGAAATAGCTAGGTGAAAATTTAATGTAAGGTATGAACCGCATCGACATCACACTCCTTTTTATCAGTTTTACTGCGTTTGTAGCTTCTGTCATATAAAGCAGGCTCTAACTCTGCTAAGGCAACAAAGCTTTTTTTAACCCATTGATCATAAACATTTTGCCAAGCACGTTGTGCGTTATTGGTATGAATTTCTATGGCTTTTTCTTCAAACGGATAAACAAGTTCTTCTAATAATAAATCGTATTCTTCCAAAGCAAGCTCATCTAGATTTTTCGGCCGCTGTGAAGACATAACATCTAAGCCTAATTGCCGATACATTTGTGCTAAATTATAAGTACCATGGGGCACAAATTCGGCTAATTGCCATGACAGCAATTTTTTATAATAGCCAATCGCTAATTTCATCGCTTTTTGTTTGCGCGCTAAGCTTTTATTTAGTGGCAGTGTTAGTTTACTGTGCTTAAACGTTTGTTGGTGTGCTTCACCTAAGCCTAAAGCCGCCACAGAGGCCAAGTAAACAGCACGAGAATTAGGTACTTTTGTTGATGAACTAAAGGTCTGCTCATGGTATTTAATGATTTTTCGATACCAGTAATATTGCTTGTTTGGTTCTCTTGTTTGTTGATAAAAGCCACTCATTTTAAAGCGTACTTCTTGTGCAATATCAAAAGGTTCAGGATAAGTATGAGCGTAGGTTCTAAAAGTACTGATAGCTTTACCTAAATCACCCGCTTTTAAATAAAGCTCTGCGGCACTATACAAGGCCTCTCGTTGTAATTCTGTTGAGCCCGCTCCTGAAGTAGATTTTGCTAAGGTAATAATAGCTAGATACTGCGTCGCCGCCATTTCCCATTGCTCTAAATGTTGATAAGACTGAGCCAATTTTGCAGGAATTGAGCGACTATATTCATGATTTGGATAACGTTTTTGAAAGGCTAATAAAACATCAACAGCATGTTGCCATTGTTGTTGAGCAAGCAATAAGTTAGCGGCATCAAAATGAGCACTAAGGCGGTAACTTGACTCTGGAACTTGTCTACCTATGCGTAAATAATGTTCAACAGCCAATAATGGTTGCGATAAAACCAAGCTTTTCCCTTGAAAATATATACTGGCCGCTAACAACTCTCGCATTTTAAGCCAAAGTTGACTGTTAACAACAACATAATTAAGCGCCAAGTTGTAGTCTACTTCAGCCTGAGTATATTGACCTTGTTGATACAAGTTATTTGCCTGCAACTGGCTGGCAATTTGTACTTGTTTTCGTGCCTTAGCTGTTAATTGTGCTGAAATTTTATTATGGTTGATGACTTTATTTGACTGTCTATTGTTTGAAAGTCTACTTTCTGAAACACTATTTTTCGAAACATTACTTTTATACATACTACTATTGCCATCAGTACGAGCAATGACGCCATGGCTTTGCAAAATAAAATAACTGTAATATTGCAACGCTTGATGATTTTCATTAGCAAAGGCATATTGCGCCTGCTGAACAGCTAGGGTTAATGATCGTTCATCATCAGGGTAATGTTCAATAAAGGCTTTATCCTGCACTAGTTACTGCACTTTTTACTGCGATAGCGCTGTTACTTTTTTCTTTACCCTCTGCTTTGGCATACACCTTTGCGTGCAAGGCTAACATTGCACGAATAGTTAACGTGGCTGCATAAGCCGCCTCTTTACGCAGTGGTTTTAACTGCTGAGCGCTTGTTGGTGCCTGATAAGCAATATACTCATAACTCTTTAAAGCTTGTTGATAATGTTGGGCTTCAAAGCGGGCATCAGCATACAACAGCTCATCGGCTAACAAGCCTTGACCCAACGCGAGTTTACTTATTAGTGATGCTGCTTGTGGTTGCTTGGCAAGTGATAGATATATGCCTAGCCAATGTGCTGTATTGGCAAACGCTTGAATTTTCGCTGTCGCAATTGTTGTTGACTGTGCTTGTGCGTATAAATACCGGCTGTGTTGATAACTGAAGGTTAATAAATTAGGTAATATTTCCACCATTAACAATGCTTCATTAACAATATCAGCACGGTTTGCGGTGATACCTTGTTGCCAAAATTCACTCTGCAAACCATATTGCTGCACATATTGAATCTTCAATGCCCGTATTGCTTGATATTTACCTTGTTGTTGATATAACTCAATCAATGCCAAAGAATATCTTGCTGCCCAAATATTATTGGGCGCCAAGGCTAAATAGGCTTGAAAAGTGAGTTCAGCATCGTATTTCAAACCATTTTCAAGCAAAAAATCCGCTAAGTTTTTAAATAACAGATGACGATACAAATACAAATAACTATGTTTTTGTTGCTTTTTTTCATGGCTATTAACTAAAGCAAGCAATGATTTTGCTTGCTGTTGTTGACTCAACGAAACACTCAACACTCGCTGAATATCACTCACTAAACTAACATAACGCTTATCTAGCGATGAAAAGCTAAAGTTATCTTCAAAGGGTTGTACTTTTTCTTGCCCAACAATATGGTCTAATAGAGCTAAAAATGTTTCATCCGCCTCTGGTAAGCGATTCATTTTAAATAACGTCCACCCTGACATGTACACGCTATTGACATAATACTCAGCACTATTTTTTAAGCGCAACACATTTTGATATGCCAACAAAGCTTGCGAGTAATGTTGCAAATTATAATAAATATCTCCACGCCTAAAGTGCAATTCCGCAGCATATTTACTCTCAGGATACTTTGTCAATAACGTCTCTATTTGCAACAGGCTCTCATCCAACTTACCTTGTAAACTTAACGCTTTAGCAAGCTGATAATGAATTTCTTCATTTTCGCCCCGATCAGGAAAGCGCGTTAATAAAGTTTGGTAGGAAGCCACAAGCGCCATTAACGAGGATGAATTATTTTCCGCTTCTGGGGTATCATCTTGCTGTTCATAAGCTTGTGTGCCTATTTGTACAAGTCTATATTCAATTTTAGCTCGAACCTCTTGATCAGGCTCTAATGTTAAAATATCTTGATATAAAGACGCCAATTTGGCTGAGCGTTGTGCTTTACTCATCAATGGTATTGTTTCAACGCTGTTCGCTTGATTTTCTAACTCATTTGCAATCTGCTCATTAGCTAAATCAGTTAATGTTGCTCGTTGAACCGATGCATTTTTATCAGATGAATCTGACTCAGAAGTACTTTGACAAGCAGACAGCAAAGCTAAAGAAAGGCTCAGTACTAATAATAATTTTGTAGTAACAGGCAAAGCATGCAAGTTCATAACGCTTGCTCCTTAACTACTTGGGCATCAAGATTAAGTTGGTTTTCAATCTTTTTGTCATTAGCTGACATTTTTTCTAAAACATTCGCCATAGCACTGCGCGTTGTTAATAAATGCTGCGTCAATAACCTGCGTTGTTCGTCAATGTAATGAGTAACCTTAATGCGAATATTTAATGATACTTTACTCTTTAGTTGCCCAAAGTGTTCGCTCAGCTGGTTAATTTGCTTATCTGCTTTGATTTGTCGATTGGTGAGTTGCGATAATGAGTGAGTTTTTTGTCCTGTTGACGTCTCAGCCGATAGTAACGATACTTTTTGTTGTAAAGCTGCAACCCTTTTCAAGTCTTGATTAAGCGCTGCAAGTTGCTGCTTATGTTGCCAAGCTCGTTGAGGAAACTGTTGCTTTAGTTGCCAGGTTAACACGGCACTAATACGAGTTAGTCGCTGTTGATAATCGTCAATATTAGCCTGTTCACTTTCATCACCATGCTTAACACCAGACTGAATACTATAGTTAACAACATACGCTAAGTTTTCTTTGCTGCGCTGCAAACGATCAAGCAATACTTGCTCTTCCTCATTAGCAAAAGCAAAACCATGTTGCTGAGGATCCGATAATGCTAACGTTAACCTCGCCGATAAGTCTTTCCGTTTCTCCACAAGCTTTTCATAAACACCCTGTTGGGCCATTGCTGTTTGAGACGCGGCTTTGCGAGCCTTTCTCTGGCTGTTTAGCTTGATTGTTTCAGCAATCCAATCATTTTTCTGCTGTAATTTCTGTCTATGTTGCTCTAAGACCGTAAGCTCTACTAGCTGCTGATATAGGCTACTAAGCGCAACATCATACAGTGCTTGCTGTAACCAGACCGACTCTGGAGCATAGAGTTTCTTTTCTAATTTAAGATTATCAATAAGTGGTGTTGCTAGTTGGTTTTTAGAGGTTTTATTATCAGCAGTGGTGGTCGTTGCAAAAGACAATAAATCAGCGTTTGCTAAGTAAGATTTGTCAAAGCGATTGAGTCTTTCAATAGTTGCCAAAAAGAACTGTTCAACCTGTTGATAAGCTTGCCAACCCTGTGCCAATCCTTTTTGCTCAGTCACTTGTTTAGCCATAAGTAAACCTGCTTGCCAGCCTAGATGTGAATACGGATATTGCTCATGTAATAAGGTAAGCAAACTCAAAGCGGTGCTATGTTGCTTAATTTGTTGTGCCGAAAAGGCAAATAAAAATAAAGCAGGTTCGGTGTAAGGACTTTGTTGCGGAAAAGCTTTCAATTCAACAAAGGCTTTTTCGTACGCTTCTTGCTGGGTATATAACTGCGCTAATAATAATCGCGCATAGTCATTAACCGCTTGATTTTGCAACTGCTCTTCAGCTTGTTTTGCTAATGAAAAACCTTTATCGGTAGCAAACAGCAATTGCCAAAAAGTTTGCTCTGCTGCTTGCCAGCGCCTATTTTTAATCATTACTAATAAACTAATCGCCTGAGTATATTCTTCTTCTTCAATAAACCGTAAGGCTTTATTCAACTGAACATAGGGTGATTTATCAACAACATCATGCAAATTAACGTCAATATTCTGGTTCTGCTGAGAATGTTCTTGCCCAGACAATGGTAATAAATCGGGCTGCTTTGGCCAATAAGCTAACTGACTTAATACATGATATTGCTGATAGTAACGTTGAGTAACTTGAGGAATTTTAGCTAAGGTTTGTTGTGCTTGCATAACCTCACCTTGCGCGATAAATTGCTCGGTAAGTGACAGTAACGCTAATACTAAAAGCTGATCAGAATTTGCCTTATATTGATTACCTAGCCGCTCTTTACTTTCTCGCTGCATGTGCTCAAATGATAGCAAACTTTGCTTGGCTTGCTCTTGTAAACCCAGACTAACTTGCAAGCCCGCAGCAAAAAGTTGTGAGCTTTGATCAAGTGATTTTAATCGTAATTTACTGTCACTAATAATATTCAACGCTGCTGAATAATTACCTTGAAAGTAGTAATACAAGGCTTGTTGATAATACTTTTTATGTAAGTTTGTGTTTACAGGGGCTTGCTGTTGACCATCAACATTCATGGCATAGCTTGTTAAGGGTATTAACACACAGGCATAAATACCGATAAAAGTGCTGAGATAAATCCCCATAAGCAGCTTGGTAATAACGCGTAGTTTGATCACAGAACTATAACACCCACTCTTCAACTACCACCTGTGCTCGGTAATTACCGGTATTATCGACAACTTTCAGTTCAATCATTAATGAGTCATCTTCTTTTGTAAAAGTATGGTTTATCGCTCTTTTAATGGCTCGTCCTTCATTATCTACACCAATAAAAATAGCCGTAAGCTGATGCTTGCCTAATTTAAGATTGCCTAAATAAAGCTTTTGTATTCCCCCTTGCTCTAGCGCTATTCTTTGTCTGTCGGTGTACAAAAAGCCAGCAACATCTTGTTCATCAATTTTAACTTCAACACTGTCTAATTTAAAAAAACGACCAATGTCCACTGACACAAAAATAGCAATTTGAGTGCTGGCAGGAAATAATAAATCTTCTTCTAGAATGAAAAGCTCGCGATTAAGCTGTAACACTTGCGATTTCAACTGCTGTACCTCTTTACTTAGTGCACTGCTTGTTGACTGCTGTGAGATTAATCCTTGTTGTGCAGAAGGCACTTGTTGCGCATGACTTTGTTGCACACAAAAAGTACTGGCACTAATAGCGATCAGCAAAAATACTAATGTTTTCATTTTGACGATAAAATTAACTTTGTTCATTATGATTACCTATGACCATTAATCTAGACAACACTAAAAATAGACACTAAAAAATGCCCTGATGACATGCGCAGAAAAACCGTATAAAGGCTCTTCACCTAATGCCGCCTCTGCTGTTGGGTCTCTAAAATTATTGTAGTTAAAGGTGATGTAATCCCACTGAAGAGAAACTTCAGAGCGCCAATCACTTATGGAGAATTGTTTAGGAATTAAATAAGTAACACCTAATCCTAAGGTTAAATCATCAAAATCACTCAACTCTTTATCGCGTGCTAAAAAGTTTTGTGCATTTTGATGAGAAAATAAGTCACTATAAAAACTCGCTTGAGTTTGCTGGTAATAACGTACCTTTAACTCCAGTTCAACTGTTTTGCCAAAGGGGTGTCGGTAACTCAGTTCAATATCATTGGCATCAATTTTCCAGCTATCTGAAAAATGACGGTAATGGAGAAAAAGCGCTGCCCGATAGGGTAAATAGTAACTTGCCGATAATTTTGTTGAAAACGAATTGCGAGTATTAGGGTAAACCTCTGATTGATAACCAACGCCAGCTGGCACTGAAGAGTCTATATAGCGCACAGTGCGGTAAGGATTATTAAGATAACCTTCATCGGCAACTGATTCAATATTCAAAGCTATAGATAAATTCTTAGTTAATATTTGGCTAATACCGGCACGAATACGATACTGTTGGCTTTGCTCTTCAAATAAATCATCTCCATTACGCCTAATTTCATTATCACTAAAAGCCAAACCCAGACTTAAGTTAGTCAAATCACCAAAGGTATCATGAGAAACATTAAAATTAACTGAGTTAGCTAAATAGTCATCTTCATCACTTTGTCTAATACTCAAAGCCATGGTGGTTTTATCATGAAGATATTCAATACCCAGCTGTCCTTCCTGCCGCTCTTCTGAATAAGCACTGGCGGTGCTCAAAACATCAACGGAAGCAGAAGAAATAGTATCAACGTAATAATAAGCAGAGAGCGCAACTGACTCACTGGCTTTTTTTCTTAATAAAATAGCCGGACCATCAATTTTCATCCCGCCGCCATCGTAACTATGATAAAGCACATCGGCTCTATCTTCTTCTAGTACGGCGGCCTGCAGTGACAAAGAAAAAACTAGCCAGATCAGCAGACATAAAAATGATTGTCTGGATTTAGCGTAATTGGCCTTATTAGCTTTATTAATTACAGCCACAACCACCTCCCCCGGTACCTTCGGCTCCCCTAGCTGATTCACGTGCTTCATAAACATGGGCAATATGCATATTAGCAATAGGATGGCGATTAGTACGCATAATAGGATCGGCTAAATTTTGTCTTTCATAAGGCTTAACCCAAGGTTCAATAGGCTGCGCACAACCTGTCAAAGCCAATAAGCTTGTCGAAAAAGCAATGAATAGAGCACGAGTAAAATAGTTTGTTAGCATTATTATTCCCTAATTAATTTTTTAATGGCTTTAGCATATTTTTTTTCATAGCCATCTTTATAACCCCTAAACACGTATCTCACTTTGCCACCTCTATCAACAATCACGGTGGTGGGCATTGCTTCTACTTGATAGTTAGCGGAAATTTTATTGCTACTGTCAAAAAAGATAGGAAAACTTAAATCGAGATCAGCAAGAAAGTCTTGCCCTGCTTGATTTTCTTGTTCAACATTAACGCCCCAAACAGACACCCCCAACGATTGATATTTTTGATGAAATGTTTGCAGTATCGGCATTTCTTTTCGACAAGGACCACACCATGAAGCCCAAAAGTTAATGACAATAATTTGACCACGTTGCTCGGCTAAATTAAGGTTTATACCCTGAGTGTTTTTCAAGGTAAAATCAGGCGCTAATTGACCTATATCTAATGCAGCAAGCTTTAAACTGGTGCTCAGTAAAACAATAGTGATTATTTTTACTAGCATGCTACGGGCACCTTGCTTACTTAACGATACTTTTTTCATGATGATATTTAACCTTGTTACTATATGATTAACGCTCAAAAACATGCGCGATTAGTCTTAATCAAGTTATTCCGCCTACGTCAAAATACCCCGTAGGCGGGAACTTTTTCGCGCTCAAAAACACACGCAATCAGTCTTAATCAAGTTATTCCGCCGACAATTATTGTTCAAAAATAAAAGGCAACTCCGGTGGTGAAATTTAAATTATGGGTTGTTTTGCTTTTACCGGTAATGGTGGTATCAAAAACATAATCAGTCATACCAATGTCCCACGTTAGCCAGTCAGTTAAAAATAAGCGGTAATTGGCGGTAAAATTAACGGTAAACTGGTCATTGCCAGCAAATTCAGTGCTACCACCACCGACCTCAATAGAAAACATACTGTTAAAAGCAAGATCCTTACTTAAAAAAACCTCTCCAGGCAACAGGTTGTAGCCAATATTTAAACCATAATAGCTAAGCTTTCGTTGCTCATCCGTTAATAGTGGCGGCACATTAGCAAGCTGTTCAAAACTTGTTTCGCCCGCTTCTGCATATCCGTATAACGCCTTAGCATAAAAATATTCATTGATATGGTAGGCAAAATGCCCACTCACCCAAAAGTTACTTTCAAAGTCTTCAATAGAGATCAGGCCAAGTTGCACACCAAACTCAAAGTTTTCGCTATCTAATATATCTTCTAGTACTTCACGGCGCTCTATATTGGCGGTCACCGTATCACCCAAATCAGAATCAACATTAGGCGCACCTCCATCTGGCTCAATGCGGGCTACGGAAAAAAAAGTTTTTTCCGCATGCAAAGGCACTGTTTTAACGGCACTGAATGCCAAAGCTTTCGTGCTTAATAAAGGTATTAACCCTATGATTAACGTGACTAAAAAAACACGCTGAAACCTAATTTCCATGTTTGAACCTCTTCATTATCATCTCTATCTGTTAACACTAAGGAGTATTTATATTCAGCCCGCAATAAAAAATTACGGGCTAAATGGTATTTTAAACCGATGGCGACGGACATTAAGGTATCTTGTCTATTTTCTGAATCGGCTAAGACACTATGTGGCTTGGTGTTTATAATACCGCCGCCAACACCAATATAAGGAATAACGATTAGCTCAGGAAATGGCTGACTAATGAGCATGACTTCATATAAATCACTGTCTGAAATACTGCCTAATGCTTTACCCGCAGAGATTTCAGCACTAAACACCGGTGACAAGGCGTAACCTAAATAAATATTATAAAAATCTGCGCCGTCGAAATCACCATACATAACACCCGCTTCATAGTCTCTATGTTGAAAATCAGTTAAGGTCAGCTCTGATTGAACAATTTTTTCACCTTGTTGAGTTAAGCCAAATAAATCATTTTGATTTAACCAACCAATGTTATTGCGTTGATCTTTTACCTTTAACCAACTGGTTCGCTTAACTAAAACCTCAACGGACTCACCTTTTTCAATAACATTTAATATTGGGTAACCAACGCCTGGTCCTGAATGTAACTCAATATAGGACACCGCTATTTGTAACTCTATCGGTTTGTCGTCGGCTAAAACACTTGCAGCATAAACAATCAAACTGAAAAGAAATAAAGTTAGCCATAAAAGTTTCACTTTCAACATCATTAATCTTCCTGATAAAAAGGTGTATTGTAATATTGACCGCCAATATCAACCCATTCACTAATAAGCTTGAGCTCATGCTCAGATAATCTACCGTCATGACTACCACCATCGAATAATTGGAAAAACTCGCTGCTAGAGCGCGCACCGTTGGTTGATAACACAGCGTCAACAGGGACATTAATTAATACTGGTATCGGATTACCTTCCACGTCCAATAATAGTTCGCCATTAGCATCTTGTTGATAAACCACATTACCATTTTCGTCAAGTTGCTCAATACGCCTATCAACTAGCACACCTTCAATAACTTCTTGTTCAACATCATCAAAAAAAAGCTCTCGGTAACTGGTTAAATGGGCGGGTTGCTCGATAGAGGCTGTAGCAGAAAGATCAAGCTGTCCTGCTGGAACTTGCGCCAAGTTATTATTGTCAAACAAACTATGACACGAGGTACAGGTATTATCGGCAATTAATTCAGCCGTATCAGCATCAAATTCTTGCCGCGTTAATTGCCATAAGGGTTGAATGTGCTCAATATAATTGATTTGAATACGGCAATAAGCATTCCAATTGTCAAAACAGTCGCTACCTGCTGGTGCTTGAGTTTCAAGTGAATTATAAGCGTAATTAATACTGGGGTTAATGGCTGACACCGTTGGATTAGTCCAAATATCCTCATAAACGAGATCTGCAGACAGTTGTGCTAAACCATTCACCATAGCATCAGCCTCAGCCATTGTTTGCCCTTGTTGGGCGATAATATTCAGACTTGCATTCGGGAATGACGCACCGCCACTGGCACCACTATTTATGCTTGGCGCTTGCGCGGCTATTCGCCCATGAGGTAATTCACTACTTGCTTCATGACAACCGTGACACTCTAGCGTTTCGCCCGCCTTGAGTGTGAGCCATTGTCTGTGCCTACCGCCTATGCGTTGACCATTCACATCTAAAACACTCAGTGCAACCGGTATATTAGCGGGTATTTTCACCTTAACCGAACCGTCAGGTTGAATTGGGCTATAACCTATAATTTCTCGCATTAACTGGTTACTACTGCGGCCAAAATCGGTGTTTCTAACGTCTCTCACCTCGTCTGGTGGCATAGGTACACCGCGCACAACACGCAAAAACCGCGCTGTTAAATCAGCCGCAGGTGTTAAGCTAGGATCACTTAAACGAGTAATACCGACACTGCTATCGGTACCATCAATATCGTAAACACTGCGGATATGAATGGCAGCAGCTTGTTGATTGTCAAGTTCGGCATCAAGCCCGGTTGAAAAGGTTTTATCAGCAATATACTCTGGTTTTTGTGAAAACTCTTGCATCACTATCGCCTCAGTGATCATTTTTCCTGCTGTTGTTTTTGCCACTAATTGCTGGGTATTCTCTTTGCCATTATATAACCACAATTCATGCCAAGGAGAAGCAGCAACGACGCCCGCTTGTGCTAATTCTTCCGCGGTTAGCTGACCACATGCTTTAAGCACGCCATCAACAACCACTCGACACAAATCCCAACTCATTAAAAACCGTTCACTATCATCGGGTAGTGGGTACAAATAACTTAAATAGCCTGATGTTGAAATTTGTGTCGAAAAGTTAAAATTAAAAACCTCGGCAGAAAACAAATCAGCCTGTGCGCTGCCTTGAACACTCGAACTATCAATAAGTTGTTCATTATCGATAAAATCATTAATATTTATTGTTATCGGTCGTTTTTGGTAGATGCGACCATCATTGGCAGCCAATAACATTAAAATATTACCATTGGGCATTTGCTGTGGTTTAACAAACTCAATATTGGTATTGTCGCCATCAATCATTAGTTGATGAGAATGCCAGCCATAAACTAATTGGCTATCAGTACCGTCTGGGTTCATAACATACAAGTTAATTTTATCATTACCCCCCATAGTGTCCCAGCGGCTATATAAAATGCGACCGTCTTGCAATACAAGGGGATAAAAATCATGACTCATATTGAAGGTGACTTGTTTTATATTTGAGCCATCAGCATTCATAATATGCAGGTTTAACGCAGCATCGTCACCACGTTCATTGCGTGCAGTATATTGAGGTTTACCTTCATCAAGTAATATAGCGCGGGATAGACGTTGACGAGTCGAGGCAAAAATAATACGACCATCAGGTAAAAATGATGCCATTAAATCATCACCTTGCTCGGCGGTATTATCACTGACAATAAGGCGCTGCAATTGTTTACTGGCTAACTGATAGCGCCAAATATTCCACGTTGGCTGTTCATTTTCATCTGCATTTTCAATTTCTGGTGCTCGAATTGAAACAAGAAATTGCTGACCATCATCAGATACCGATAAATCGCGAATATCTATGCGCTCATCTTGTGTCACGGCTTCACTTTCATTTGAAGAAAATAATTGAGCAGAAATATTAGTACTGGGAGAGTCAGCAAAGGCATTATTTTTAACAATAAGCTGCCCTCCTGGATTAAATGCCATCGGATTACGGGCAGAAAATGTTGCCTGTGCAACTATATTTTCCTCAACACTGGTGTTGACATCTCTTTCAATGAAAACAACAGGGTACTCCACCAATACAGGATCGGTTTGATCATCAGACTTTACCGTGTCCGTACCACAGCCCGAAAGCAGCAACACCGCAACGGTTAGTTTCATCATTGCTAGCGGTTTTATCTGCTGCAATTTAAAACCCACCGCTATCATCAATTTGTTTAAACAAAGCACTTCAAAAAAATCCTTATAATTAATTCAACGTCTTTTTAGGCTATTTAAATAATAAATACAATCATGTCTCTAGATGGAGACAAAGAATGATTTTTTAATTTATTTATATTAACTACTGATATTTATGAAGTTTTTTTTATCATCTGCTATTTAACTATTTGAAAATTTATTTAATAAAATAACCTGTTGCTCTATGGCGACAGTGACAATGCACAAACAAGTCATTACCAATTAAAAAACAATAACTTACGCAACTGGCATAGTGTGTGCTATTAAAATAAATGACCAGATAACATAGTCTAAACGGTTTAACATGAACTTATATTATATACACTGCACATTAGCAAAGTGTCAAAGTTTTTTACAGTTTTGTCAAAACAATCACAAACAAAACACTAAAAAACGCTATTTGCTCATTTTCAGATCACTATGTACACTTTACCACACGAAAGTGTCAGAATTTTTTACAGGTTTATTGATTAATAAGATGTTAATGGTATAAATGTCTTATTTTATTGCTATTCACATCTTCAAGGGGGCCTGTATGAGGGTGTTTCTACAACCGAATACAAGAATATATTTGCGGAACAAGATTATGTCACGATTGATGATATGTTTTTGTATTTTGATCATAACTTCTATCGCTGCGGTAGAAGCCTCATCGCTCGAACAAGCAAAGCGATTACACGACCGACTTGTTGGTGCTCCTGCATCGGAAGCAATACTCAATGAAATGGTAACGTTATTAAATAATGATCAAACCATTGAAGCCGCTTACAAAGCGATGGAGTCACCCCATTTTTATACCACGACGTTAAAGCTTTTTGCTACGCCTTGGACAAATAAAGAGCAAGATATTTTCGCGCCTTTAAATGATTACAGTGCCACTGTTATTGGTATTGTCAGAGATGATATCGATTTTCGACAAATTTTACAGGGCGATATTACCTATATTGGTAGTGAAACGCTTGGCTTGCCTAGTTATAACAAAAATAATAATGATCACTATCAAGCTTTAGAAGATAATTTCACCAATTTAGCCGATGAACTAGTGAGCAGTACACAGTCTAGCTTAAATGGTTTACCCAGCAGCGCTACTGCGGGCGTGTTAACCAGCAGAGCCGCCGCTAAAGCCTTTTTTTATCTTGGTACCAATCGAGCCATGTTACGTTTTACCCTTATTAACCAGATGTGCACTGATTTAGAGCCACTAAAAGATAATACCTTGCCCCCTGATCGTATCAGACAAGACGTTAGTCGCAGTCCGGGCGGCGACAGTAGAATATTTTTAAATAACTGCTTAGGTTGCCATAGTGGTATGGATCCACTCGCGCAAGCATTTGCTTATTACGACTATCAGTTTGATGCCAATACCGATCCTGACGCAGAAAGTGGCGCCATTAACTACAATGCTAGTGGCAATATTGATCAAATAACCAATACTCGCGTAAAGGCAAAGTACCATAACAACGCCACCAGCTTTCCTTATGGTTTTATAACTGACAGCGATCAATGGCAAAACTACTGGCGTGAAGGTATTAATCAAAAACTTGGTTGGGACCCTTCCCTTTCAGGTCAAGGTGCAGGCATTAAATCTTTTGGTCAAGAGTTAGCAAACAGCCAAGCCTTTGCTCAATGTCAGGTAAAGAAAGTTTTTAAAAGTGTTTGTTTACGTGAAGCTGAAAGCGCTACTGATTTAGCACAAATTAACAATACCACTGAGTCTTTTAAACAAAATAGTTATCAACTTAAGCGTGTTTTCGCTGAAGTTGGCGCTTATTGCATGGGGGAATAATGATGTTTTTATTTTCTTTATTAACATGTTCACTATCAAAACAAATACACATTGTTATTATATTAATTATTTCAAGCTTAATGTTAACGGCTTGTGGCGACTCTGAAGTAGAAAGCCAACCGCCTGCGCCAACAGAAAACAACAACTCAGAATACACAGGTCCAGCGCCAAACACAGACGATATTCAAAAATATAAAACCGCACTTTGGGATAATATATCAACAACTGACAAATGCGGTGCTTGTCATGTTGAAGGAGAGCAAGCGCCCTACTTTGCCAGTAGACATGATGTCAACGATGCTTATGCCGCCACCAATCCTTTAGTCAGTTTAGTCACACCTCAAAACTCTCGCTTGGTTGAAAAAGTAAGCAGTGGTCATAATTGCTGGCTAAATAGCGATCAAGCCTGCGGCGAAACTATGCAACAATGGATAAAGTTATGGGCCGATGACAGAGTTAGTATCGCCAATACTATTGAATTAACACCGCCTGTTATTCGCGAACCTGGCAGTAGTAAAAACTTCCCTGCTGATAGCGCATTATTTACTAGTAATATTCATCCACTAGTAAGCCAATATTGCTCAGCCTGCCATAGTGAGTCCGCAACAACAGCACAATCGCCTTTTTTTGCTGATGAAGACGTGAGTAAAGCTTATCAAGCCGCGCAAGGAGTGATTAATCTAGAAGACCCCGCAAAATCTAGATTAGTGCTTCGTTTAGGTAATGAGTTTCATAATTGTTGGAGCGATTGCCAAGCAAATAGCAATGTAATGCAAACCGCCATTCAATCGTTTAGTGATGAAATACTGTTTGATGTTATTGCTCCCGACATGGTGGTATCAAAATCTTTACTACTGACCGATGGTTTAGTCGCTTCCAGCGGCGGTCGGTTCGAAGCAGATATTATTGCGCTTTACCAATTTAAAACAGGCGAAGGTAATACCGCCTATGACACTTCAGGTATTTCTCCTGCCGCTAATTTAACCTTAACAGGCGATATAGAATGGTTAGGGAGTTGGGGCTTGTCATTCAATAATGGCAAAGCCCAAGCAAGCACAGCGAACAGTAAAAAGTTACATAACTTAATAACTTCTACCGGTGAGTTTTCAGTGGAAGCATGGCTTACCCCAACTAATGTTGTGCAAGAAGGGCCCGCAAGAATTATTAGCTATTCTGCTGGTGACAATGATCGCAACTTTACCTTAGGGCAAAGTCAATATAACTACGATTTTATGCTACGCAGTGAAAATAGTTCAAGTAATGGCGAGCCGGCATTAAGTACTCCCGACAACGACGAAGTATTACAAGCAACCTTACAGCATGTCGTCATAACCTTTACCGCAAGTGAAGGCAGAAAAATATATGTTAACGGTAACCTTATAGATATCCCTGATGAAGATATTGCACCTATTGCCTCCTGGGATGATAGTTTTGCTTTAATATTGGGTAGAGAAGCGTCAAATAATCATATTTGGCAAGGAAACATTCGCTTACTTGCCATCTATAACCGCGCCTTAGCGCCAGCACAAATATCTCAGAATTATGATGTCGGCGTTGGTGAGAAATTCTTTTTACTTTTTTCTATTAGTGAGTTAGTTGAGTTAAGTAACACTTATATATTGTTTGAAGTTAGCCAGTACGATAATTACAGCTACTTATTTAGCAACGCCAACATTGTTAATTTAGATAACAAAACCTTTACTGAAGACCTTATTTTACAAAAAATGCGTATCGGATTAAACGGTAAAGAAAGTCCTTTAGGGCAAGCGTATGCCAATATGGATTTAACCATTGCTAGCGGGCAAGATATTTCAGCACCCGTATCAATATCGCCTTTAGGCACGATTATTGGTTTAGAGAAAGGGTCAAGCAGTGATGAATTTTTCTTAACCTTTGAGCAACTTGGCCAACATAGTAACGTGGTTATTCCTGCGACATTCGTGCCACCAATAGAAGTAGCTGCCAATACAGATAGCGCAAAAATAGGCATTCGAAATTTCGCTGAAATTAATGCCAGCATGAGCGTGTTAACCGGGGTAAAACAAAACAACAGCAAGGTATTTGATACCTATCAGCTTGTTAAGCAGCAATTGCCTACACTGGAAAACATTGAAACCTTTATTTCAGCACAACAAATGGGCATCACCCAACTCGCCATCGCTTATTGTGATTTAGCCATTGAAGACGCAGTTATACGTAGCGCTTGGTTTCCTAATGTTGATTTTAGCCAGACACCTGCTGATGCTTTAGACACCACAGGCAGAACGAATTTCTTAACCCCTTTATTGGCACAGTTGATGCCATTAGATGTTACTACACAACCAGATAAAAGCTTGGTTTATAATGAGTTAAACAGCTTAATTACTAAACTTTCTGTCTGTGATACCAATTGCGATGCGGTACGAACAAAAACTATCGTCAAATCAAGTTGTGCAGCCGTACTTGCCAGTGCAGTGATGCTAATACAGTAACGCTTATACAGCAAGACTTGTGCAATGACCGGTGCTTGTTAGAAAAGTAAGGAAATAAATATGAGTAGATTTATCAACAAAATGAAACATTTCCACCCCGATAGCCCCTTGCTTTATGGCGATCATAAAAAACCGATGACACGGCGTGACTTTATTTCCGCGGGTTTACGCACCGGCGGTCATGTTGTTGCTGGCGCATCGTTATTAAGTTTGTTGGCAAACTCTAATAATGCCCAAGCAGCGCTTTCTAGTGATTTAGAAGCTTTACGAGACAGTTGCGGCATTAGCGTGCAAGGGGCTGGAAAAATCCCTTTTATTAGTTTCGACCTTGCTGGTGGCGCTAATATTGCCGGCTCTAATGTGTTGGTCGGCGGTTTAGGCGGACAGCAAGACTTCTTATCAACCGCAGGTTATAACAAATTGGGTTTACCTGGCGATATGTCACCGGCCATAGCGAATCCAAACGCCGAGCAGTCTGATTTTATCAATACCGATTTAGGTTTAGCATTTCATAGTGACTCAGCATTTTTACGCGGTATATTAGAAAAAGTATCACCACAAACCGCGGCGAATATTAATGGTGCCGTCATCCCTAGCCGCTCAGACAATGACACGGGTAATAATCCACATAATCCTATGTATGCTATTGCCGCCTCTGGTGCTAATGGTTCTTTAATGCCTTTGATTGGTTCAAGAAATACCGATTCGGGCGGCAACTCTATGGCGCCAGCACGTTTTATCGATTTGGGTAAGCGGCCAACAAAAATAGATCGCCCTACTGATGTCACGGGTTTAGTTGATGTCGGTGATTTATTTGAATTACTCTCACAAAGTGATGCTGTCGCCGTCATGGAGAGTATTCAGCGTATTAGTGCGCAAAAAATGTCGCAAGTAAATAGCCAAGTCACCCGTGATGATGTCATTAAAGATATGATGAATTGTGGCTATGTAAAAAGTGCCGATTTAGCGGATCGTTTTGGTAATCCTGCCACGTTAGATCCCTTACTTGATGTAGATATTGTTGGTCCCAGTGGTATTTTCAGTTTAGCCGAGTTTGACAGCGAGCAAGAGTTTCAAAAAACAGCCTCTATTATGAAGTTGGTCGTTAATGGTTTTTCAGGCGCTGGCACCGTAACCATGGGCGGTTTTGATTATCACACTGGCGATAGAGCGACCGGGGAATTAAGGGATTTACGCGCTGGCCGTTGTATGGGGGCTTGTTTAGAATATGCCGCTAGGCGTAATAAACCTCTGATGATGTATGTCTTTAGTGATGGCTCTGTCGCCAGTAATGGCCGTATCGATGACTCGGTAAATGGTCGAGGTAAAGGTGAATGGACGGGTGATAATTCATCTACGGGGGCGGCATTTTTTCTTGTTTATAATCCCACAGGTAAACCACAGTTAATGGGGGCGACAGCTGAGCAAAATGCTATGCATCAACAAATTGGTTACATGCGAACCGACGCCTCGGTTGAAACAGCCTCTGCGCCATCAGCCAACAATGTTAATTTATTAGTTGAAACCGTGTTGTTAAACTATATGGCACTGCACGGTGAGCAGAACAATTTCTCTGCGTTGGTACCCGGCCAAGGACTTGGTAATAGTACTATGCTTGATTCATTAACGGCCTTTCAGCCCATCATAAACACTTAAGTTGTAAGTTATTTGCAGATAGTTATAGCTACTTTATCGGGTTTACTGTTGTAAGCCCCTGGAATAATGTAAGCGTCGCTGGTTATCAATAATAATGGCTTCAAAGTCAGGCAATTTATTAATCAGCGCCATACCTTCTACTAGACCTTTAACAAACACGGTTGTTGATAGTGCATCAACATAAGTTGGATCTTGACCAATAACAGAAACACTCACTACTTTTCGGGCTGAGTCTCCTGTTTTAGGATTAATAATGTGATGATAGCGTATGCCATCTTCAATAAAATAGCGTTCGTAGTCACCTGACGTAGAAATAGCTTCATTCTCAAGCGGAATATTAACCGCCGTTTTATGCTCAGCCCTGGGGTGCTTTATACCCACTAGCCATGGTCGGCCATGCCTATCGCCCAACAAACCGGTATCACCACCAGCACTCACTAAAGCATGTTTAATCCCTGCGTTTTTAAGTAAACTTAAGCAGCGTTTAACCGCATACCCTTTGGCAATGCCGCCTAAGTCAATTTTTATACCTTGATGAGTAAAATGTACCGTTGATTGCTCTTTGTTCAAGGTAATAGCGGTGTAATTAATTGCTGGCAAGGCTTTTATTATTGACGATTGACTTGGGCGTGTTTTTTCTCGGTAATTGTATTGATAGCCAATTGAAGCATAGGTAATATCAAAAGCACCGTCGCTCATTGCTGAAATATGTTGCGCCGTTTTCAGCAAATCAAACAGCTCAGCTGATATTATCACTGCTTTATTGGCCGCTTCACGGTTAATTAAACTAAGCTCACTTTGCTTTTTATAAGGGCTCATTTGCCGATCAATACGAAACATTTCTTGTTCAACGGCTGCAATCAACCTTTGAGCTTTTTTACTATGGCTTATATCTAATTCATTACTTGGATCATCAAAAACATTCGTTGACTCATCCAGCCAAAATTCAACTTGAGACAGAGTGCCCATCACTTTAAAGCTATGTTTAACCCATTGAGCATTGGCAAAAAATGGCATACAAAAAAGTAAAAATGTAAGCTTTAATTTAATCACTTTACTCATACTATTTGCGCCTTTCAAAATAAAAATCAGTATATTCATTCAGCTTAGAAATATTTACCACAGAGACTAACAAAGTCTCCGTGTAGGCTCGAAGAGCCCTCTGTGAAGCATCGCGGCTCGGTGGTGAAGTTACAAATGAGTTAAACTAACAATGCTTGTAATTCAGCTAAGGAGTTAACAATTTTTTTAGGTTGATATTTATCTAAGGTATCACTGTCATGCACACCAAAAGTAACACCAATACTGTCAACACCTGCCGCTTGCGCCATTTTTAAATCGTGGCTAGTATCACCAATCATCACTGCCTCGTGTGGAGCAATAGCTAACTCGGCTAAGATACTGTTTAGCATTGTTGGATCAGGTTTTGACGGCATTTCTCCGGCACAGCGCGTAGTATGAAAAAAATCGTTCGTATTACTCACCTTTAATACTCGGTTCAACCCTTCTCTGCCCTTGCCTGTTGCCACAGCCAACAATTTATTTTTTTGTTTTAGCTCGGTAAGTAAATTCACCGCATTATCAAATAAAGGCGTTGGCGTAGCATCGCCTTCTATATATTCATATTTATATTGCCCTAACATGGCATCAACTTGCTCATCGGTGATACCAACAAACAACGCTTGCAGAGCGACAGTTAAACTTAAGCCGATAATTTGCTTTACTTCATCATTTGACGGTATTGATAAACCAACCGTTTTAGCTGCTGATTGCATAGAGGATACAATGCGATCAACAGAGTCCATTAACGTGCCATCCCAGTCGAAAATAACTAATTTATAATCTTGCATGTTTTATCTTCTATTCCTTCACTAATTTAGTTAAAAGTCTCTCTAAACTCGGTTCAAGTGGTGCTTCAATCTTTAAACGCTCTTCTGTTAAAGGGTGCGTAAACTCAATACTAGCGGCGTGTAAAAATAAACGTTTTAACCCTCTGCCCTTCATGTCAGCATCAAAATCTTCATGACCATATTTAGCGTCCATGGCAATAGAGTGGCCGCTGACCTGACAGTGGACACGAATTTGATGGGTTCTGCCGGTGACAGGAAACGCACGTACTAAAGTCGCACCACGGTATCGTTCTAATACTCTAAAACGAGTTTCTGATTCTTTGCCGTTAATATTATCAACAATCACCACACGCTCACCGGATTTAAGGTCATTCTTTCTTAATCCTTCTGTGACACGGGTTAGCTTAGTAGGCCAATGGCCTTTCACTAAAGCATGATAAAACTTTTGTACTTTTTTGTTGCGTAATTGTTCATGTAAATGTCGCAGCGCTGAGCGTTTTTTAGCAACGACCAAGCAACCTGAAGTATCTCTATCTAACCTATGCACTAGCTCTAACATGCGAGCATCAGGGCGTAAGGCTCTAAGCGCTTCAATGAGACCAAAGCTTAGACCGCTACCGCCATGCACCGCCATACCAGAAGGTTTATTAATAACAATTAATCGGTCATCTTCAAATAATATTTGTTTTTCAAGGTTGGCGACGATATTTAAACCGGTAGAAACATTATCGGTTTTTTCCGAAACACGAATGGGCGCAATACGCAATATATCGTCAACGGCTAATTTATAAACCGGTTTAATGCGCTTTTTATTAACTCGTATTTCACCTTTACGCATTAAACGATATAAGTGACTTTTAGGGACACCTTTTAAGGTTCTTAGCAAAAAATTATCAATGCGCTGACCGGCATCTTCGGCATCAATGGTAATAAAACGAACTTTAGGTCTATCGCCATCTTGATTAGGTGCTTGATTTGGCTTTTGTGACTGTGTATTTTGTGGCATTGCTAATGTGCTTGTAGGTTCAATACTTCGATGGCGGGCAGTTTAACATATTTTTTTTAGCGCTTTTCATCATTTAAGGCGTTTTTTATTAGCTTATATATTCATATAGTGGGATAATAACCTGTTAGTGCTTGAATTTTAACTAGCTAAGCGAGTCTAATACTTAACCGAGTATTAGCCAAGTATTAGTCAAATGTTAGCCAAGCGCTTAAGACAATGAAGCTTTACAGAGAGACGTAAGAGGCAAACTGCGGCCACATTAGTGTGCATTAACTAATTTGATTTGAGTTATGACAAAAACCAAGTCTATATATTAGTCTAATATAATGACACATTGAAGGTACGGCCTATTGCAACATTTAACGCATGTAACTTGTTAAAAATAGCATAAACAGTTTTATCGCCATCGTGATATTAGTCCTACTCCATAAAGCAATTTTATTAAATAATTTGGTAAAACTCATTTGACTTTCCTACGACGGTCAAATAACCATTTAGCTTAGCATAACAGTAAGACGTAAAAAATATCGTCAGCTAAGTTTAATTGACTAAAAGTTAGTTTTACCAAAAAGCGCAGCACGCAAGCTGGGCACATAAAGAAATGAATTAACACTGCTCATTAAGTTTAAGAACAAAATGAGCATATTATTAAATTAACAATCAGAATTTAAAACAGCTTAACCTGGTAAAATGACAGGTTAATCAATGACATCCGTGAGGATGACAAATTGCTGTTATCAAAAAAACAGATTGCTTTGTGTGTAAAGCAAATAGTGTGTTGTGACTAAAAATGAGTCACATAAACTATGAAACGTATGTTAATAAACGCTACCCAATCAGAAGAATTGCGCGTAGCACTGGTAGATGGACAAAAACTTTATGATTTAGATATCGAAAGTCCTGGCCACGAACAAAAAAAATCAAATATTTATAAAGCAAAAATCACTCGTATTGAACCCTCTCTAGAAGCTGCTTTTGTTGACTATGGCGCAGACCGCCATGGCTTCCTACCGATGAAAGAAATCGCTCGTGAATACTTCCCTAGCGGCTATACTTTTAAAGGCCGCCCAAACATAAAAGAAGTGTTACGCGAAGGCCAAGAAGTTATCGTACAAATTGATAAAGAAGAGCGTGGCCAAAAAGGTGCGGCGTTAACTACCTTTATCAGCCTTGCCGGTAGCTATTTAGTATTAATGCCAAACAACCCACGTGCTGGCGGTATTTCTCGTCGTATTGAAGGTGATGAACGTACTGATTTAAAAGCATCATTAAGCAAACTAGACCTACCCAAAGGCATGGGCTTAATTGTTCGTACTGCTGGTGTTGGTAAAGCGTATGAAGAGTTAGAATGGGATTTAAGTGTATTATTACACCATTGGCAAGCGATTAGTGACGCCTCAGAAAGTCGCTCTGCGCCATTTTTAATTCATCAAGAAACCAACCTGATTTTACGTGCCATTCGCGACTATTTACGCCGTGATATTGGCGAAGTACTTATTGATCGCCCAAAAACATTTGAAAGCGTTAAAAAGCACATTGAAATAGTTCGCCCTGATTTTTTAAACAAAATCAAACTTTATAATAGTGATGTACCTTTATTTACCCACTATCAAATAGAGACGCAAATAGAAACAGCTTTCCAACGTGAAGTTCGCCTCCCTTCTGGTGGTTCAATTGTTATTGATCCGACAGAGGCCATGACTTCTATCGATATCAACTCGGCCCGTGCGACTAAAGGTAGTGATATTGAAGAAACCGCTTTTAATACCAACTTAGAAGCCGCAGAAGAAATTGCTCGTCAATTACGTTTACGTGATTTAGGTGGCTTGGTTGTTATTGATTTTATCGACATGACGCCAGTTCGCCACCAACGTGAAGTTGAAAACCGCATGCGTGATTCCGTTCGTCAAGACAGAGCACGCATTCAATTAGGACGAATTTCTCGCTTTGGCTTACTAGAAATGTCTCGTCAGCGTTTACGTCCTTCAATTGGCGAAACGAGCCAAGGTGTTTGTCCTCGTTGTAGTGGCACAGGTCAAGTACGCGGCGTTGAATCTCTCGCTTTATCAATACTGCGTTTAATGGAAGAAGAAGCCATTAAAGAAAATACTCTGCATGTTCAAGCACAAGTACCTGTTCCTGTAGCAACGTATTTATTGAATGAGAAACGTCGTTCGGTAATGCATATTGAAAAACATCACGGCGTACGTGTTTTAATCATCCCTAATCCACACATGGATACCCCTCAGTACGAGGTACTGCGAGTTAAAAATGATGAAACTGTTACCAGCGCAAGTTACGATATTTCAATTAAAGAAGCAGAGCTTGAAGAAGCTAAAATGCCTAAATTTGAAAAAGAAACAGTAAAACGTGATGAGCCTCTCATTCAATCCATGGGACAAGGAATGTTGGCACCTAATGTTGCTCCTACTCCTGTAGCTGAAACAGCCAGCAAACCTGTCGAAATAGCTCAAAAACCAACCGGTTTCTTTGCTTGGTTGAAAGCTTTATTTACTACAGAAGAAGTTGTTGAAGAAGAAAAACCGCCTGTACCTAGCAAGCCTAAACAGCAAGATAACCGTGGCCAGCAACGTGGTCGTCAAGGTCAACGTCGTAACAATTCACGTAATAACCGTGGTGGCAAACGCTCTGATGAAAGTTCTGATGAACGCTCAGGCAATCGTTCAGATAATCAATCAAGTAATCGTTCAGACAATCGCAATGCTAAGCCTGCTGGTAAAGGTAGGAATGCCAATAACAGCAGTGCCAACAGAGATGAACGCGATAATACTAAGAAACAAAACAGCAATGCGAAAAAACCAACTCGTAAGCCTGAGCAAGATAAAAACAAACAGGTAAAAGAAGAAGTTGCCACAGAGCGTCGTCAACGCAGAACTAACCGTAAAAAAGTACGCATTGATAAAGTAAAAGACGTTGCTGATGTTAACGTAGAACAAAGTGTTGAAGTAGTAAAAAGTGTTGCTGAAAAAGTGACAACAGAACAAGCGAACACTGACACCACAGTTCAAGACGCTACAGTTAGCACTGAGTCAGAAAAACGTGAAGAACGTCCGAAAAACCGTCGTTCGTCTAGACATTTGCGCTCTAACGGCCAACGAAAACGTCGTGAAAAGACCATAGAGCAAACAGGTGAGCAAGTCGCTGAAACAGCCAATGATGCTATTGAAGCGCGTTACCCTGAAGTGGAAACTCAAGTACAAGCAAGCACGGTAGAGAGCAATCAAACTAACGTTGTTGCAGCTAATACTGTTAAAGAGATTCAACAAGACTTGCCTTTGGTTGATGTTGAAGCTGAAAATGCGAAAAACAATGCCCCACAACAGCCATCGCCAGTAATAGCGACGGTAACTGAAACATCAGCTGTGTCTGAAGAAGTTGTAGCAAAAGTAGCGGCTAGCGTTGAAACACCTTCTGAGACGAGTGTTGATGCCATTTCTGAGACGGATACAGATACGAACTCTGATGAGCAAGTAGAAGCATCGGTTGAATTAGTGTCAGACACAACAAGTGAAAGCTCTGAAGCTGTTGAAGCTGCAGCCGCGACAACTGAACCAGAACCAGAACAAGTGCAAGCACCTAGTGAAGCAATCCCTGCCAGTGAAGAAGTTCAAGCACCTGTAGTCGCTGAATCGGTTAATGAAGAAGTAGCCGTTGTAGAAGAAGCTCCGGTGAAGAAAGTAAAAAAACCGTCGGCTAAAAAACCAGCGCCTAAATCCGCACCCAAAGATAAGAAGTTAGCTAGACAAGTTAAAAAAGCCAACCGTTTATCTGGCCGTGCAACGTCGCCAATGACTAAAACTGAAACGATAACCACAATGAACGAAATCCCTACTAGCTCAATGCCTAGTGAAGATCGTTTTGTGCATCAAGCTTCAGGGCGAACAGCTGTCACAGCTGACGTAATAAGTAGAAGCTCTGCTGAACCGACTAAACCAGTGTAGTTTTTAAAGTAATGAGAAAAAGCCAGTTGTTAGTGATAACAACTGGCTTTTTTGTATTGTGTAAGTGAAAATCTTATTTAACTTTACTTTATGACTCTTGAGCTAGGACGGTAAGTGATGCAAACATCAATGGATATTAGCTGGTGGCACTTAGCAAGTTTCAGCTTACTGTTATTATTTCCTTTTGCCATAAACTATCGGCTAAAACTAAACATTAACCATACGGCAATATTAGCCATTATGCGTATGACAATTCAGCTATTGCTGGTTGGACTGTATTTAAAATATATCTTCACCCTTAATAGCCAACTACTTAATGTCTTTTGGCTACTGATGATGTTGCTTGTTGGTGCCAGTGCTATTATTTCAACCAGTAAGGTCAATAGAAAACGTTTACTTGTACCAGTACTAACGGGTTTAGTTGTTGGTTTATTACCCATATTAACCGTATTACTTTATTTTATTTTACAGCCAAAGCCATTGCTTTCTGCACAATACCTGATCCCTTTATCAGGCATGTTGTTAGGCAATAGTTTAAGTGGCAACATCATCGCATTGCAGCAATTTTCTAACGCTTTTATTGATAAGAAAGCGCAATATGAAGGAGCATTGGCGTTGGGAGCAACACCAGAGCAAGCAAGTGAGGAGTTTAGGCAAAGCGCTTTACAAAATTCATTAGCGCCTATTTTAGCGTCTATGACAACAACAGGCTTAGTAACCCTACCTGGCATGATGACAGGACAAATACTTGCCGGCACAGATCCCATGATTGCCATTAAATATCAAATAATGATCATGATTGCCATTTTTGCCATGATGAATATTTCTATCGCTATTTGCTTAAAGCTAATCGTGCGTTTTGCCATCAACAACGCAGGTTTAGTGAGCATACAAGCTGCTTGTCATCCTGACACCGCGACATACGACCGCCAAGGATGGCGGAAGTGACGTTTTTGCAGGAGCAAAAAACTGCCCGATCGTTAAGGATGGCGGAAGTGCCGTTTTTGCAGGAGCAAATAACTGCCCGTTCGTCCTGAACATACACGCTCTTTGTCATCCTGACATCGCGATATACGACCGCCAAGGATGGCGAAAGTGACGTTTTTGCAGGAGCAAAAAACTGCCCGTTCGTCCTGAACATAAAAAACCAGTAAGTTATCTCTAACTTACTGGTTTTTTATTTTAAATTTTACTTTACGCCTAACTTTAGGCTTTAAGAGTTAGTTATCTAACGTGTGCTAATGCTTCTTTAGCCAGCTTGGTAATTTGACGCCAATCTTTAGTTTCAACTATTTTATTAGAAACTAACCAGGAGCCTCCACAACAAGCTACATTAGGTAACGCTAAATAATCACGAACATTATTTAAATTTATCCCGCCTGTTGGACAAAATTTAATATCAGGGAAAGGCCCGCCAATAGACTTAATCGCATTAACGCCACCCGATGCTTCGGCAGGGAAAAACTTTAAATGATCATAGCCATAATCACTGGCATCCATTAATTCTGAAATAGATGAAATTCCTGGGATTAAAGCAATATTACCTTCATTGCCTGCTTTCAGTAAATCCTTAGTTAAACCCGGACTTATAGCAAATTTAGCACCAGCATCAACAGATTGTTGTAGTTGTTGGCGGTTAGTCACAGTACCCGAGCCAATAATCGCTTCGGGTAGTTCTTTAGCAATAAGGCTTATTACATCCAGTGCCGCTGGTGTGCGTAAAGTTACTTCTAATACTTTTATGTCGGCAGCAAGTAGTGCTTCAGCAATTGGCAAGGCATCTTCTACTTTGTTAATCACTAACACTGGCACAATGGCTCCCATAGCGAAAAGATCCTTTGGCATAACTTGCCAATTTTTTAATAATGTCATAAATCCTCTACTTTTCTTGGTATCAACATTTTTTAATGTTTAATTTTTTATTGATATACTTTTGTTTATTAACGAGTTTACTATTGCTCAAACTCTTTATTTATCAATTTTTTATTGGTCAAACTTTTATTGATCAAACAAAGAACATGCACCCGTTTCTGCTGAGCTTAAGTTGCGACGCATAAAGCCAAAGAGTTCACGCCCCATACCTTGATGATGTCCGTTTACTTGAAACTGAGCATTATCTCGCGCTGCTAATTCTTGTTCATCAACCAACAGAGTTAATTCACCTGTTTCACCATCCAGGCTAATCATGTCGCCTGTTTTGACTTTCGCGATTAAACCACCGTCTAATGCTTCAGGACATAAGTGAATGGCAGCAGGTACCTTACCTGAAGCACCCGACATACGACCATCAGTCACTAAAGCTACTTTAAAGCCTTTATCTTGTAGCACTCCAAGTGGTGGCGTTAGTTTATGTAACTCAGGCATACCTCGTGCTTTAGGGCCTTGAAAGCGAACAACGGCGACAAAATCCTTCTCTAGCTCACCAGCATCAAAAGCGGCTTGTAATTCGTGTTGATCTTCAAAAACGACGGCAGGTGCTTTAATAACATAACTACCCTCGCGTAACGATGAGGTTTTTAACACGGAGGTACCTAAATTACCTTCAAGCGTTTTTAAACCACCATCAGCTTTGAAAGGCTGCGCTACGGTGGTAATAACATCTTTATCGCCAGACTCACTTACACCGTCAACCCACTTAAGTTGTCCGTTTTCTAATACTGGTTTTTTTGTATAACGTGTTAAACCACGGCCACAAATAGTTTCAACATCTTCATGTAATAAGCCAGAAGCAATTAATTCTTTAAACAATAGCGCCATGCCACCCGCTTCTTGAAAGTGGTTAATATCAGCCTCACCATTAGGATATATTTTAGTGATCAGCGGTACCGCATGAGATAAATCATTAAAATCTTGGAAATTAATAATAATACCCGCAGCGCGAGCAAAAGCGATAATGTGCATGGTTAGGTTAGTTGAGCCACCAGTCGCTAACAACGCCACAATGGCGTTCACTATTGAGCGTTCATCAACCATTTCACCAATAGGCATATAGTTACCAGATTGCTGCGTAAGTCGTGTTACTTGCCGCGCTGCCGCTTTGGTTAACTCTTCACGCAACGGCGTATTAGGTGGAATAAAAGAGGCGCCCGGAAGATGTAAGCCCATTATTTCAACCACTAACTGGTTTGAATTGGCAGTACCAAAGAAGGTACAAGTACCTGCCGCATGATACGAGGCAGATTCAGCTTCTAATAATGCCACTTCATCAACTTCACCTTGGGCATATTGCTGACGAACACGCGCTTTTTCTTTATTTGGAATACCTGAAGGCATAGGTCCTGCAGGTACAAACACTATGGGTAAATGCCCAAAAGTCATGCTAGCAATTAATAACCCTGGTACGATTTTGTCGCATATACCTAACATTAATGAGCCGTCAAACATATTGTGAGACAAACCAACCGCCGTAGCCATGGCAATGACATCGCGACTCATTAAGCTTAAATCCATACCCGGTTGGCCTTGAGTTACCCCGTCACACATGGCAGGTACACCGCCAGCAAACTGTGCAACACCGCCTGTTTCTTTAATCGCTTCTTTAATGATCTCAGGATAGGTTTGGTAAGGTTGGTGAGCGCTAAGCATATCGTTATAAGCAGAAACAATCGCTATATCTGAATGATTTAAGCCCTTAATGGCTTGTTTGTCTTCTTTGCCACACGCGGCAAAACCATGTGCCAAGTTGCCACATGACAAACTAGCACGATGTACAGTAGTGGACTTTGCGGCATTGATTTTAGCTAAATATGCTGCTCTTGTGGTAACACTACGGGCGATAATACGCTCAGTAATGTCGACTATTTCTTGTTTCATTGCTACTTTCATTGCTCTACTTCTTAATGATTATTTACTATTAAGGTCATAACTACGCCCTACTCGACAATAATTTATTGTGCCCAATAAACTTGCGTCGTTATGCTGTCGTTGTGTAAAAATGCACGGATAGGCATGGCATAAATATCGGTACTGGCCAGCGCGTGCTCTAACACTTGTTTTTTACTATCACCACTAATATGCAAAAAAATATTTTTACTTTCACTTAACGCCGAAAAACTAAAAGTGATACGTTGATGTGGTGCTGTGGTTGGGGCTACTTTCATCAAAGCATTGGCATTGCCTTGCGCCAAACCTTGCTGAATTTGCTCACTACAAGGAAATAATGATGCGGTATGACCATCTTCCCCCATGCCTAAAATAAGCACATCTAATGGCAATAAGATGTTATTGGCTGCTAAGTTAAGGTCGACAAGGGTTTCATCACATAAATGCTCACCTTGTTTTAGATGAAAAAACTTAGCGGCAGAGGCCTTATTTTGTAATAAATGTTCATGTACTAAACGGGTATTGCTATCACTGCTATTAATATCGACCCAACGTTCATCGGCTAAAGTGATAGTGACTTTTTTCCAATCGAGATCTTTTTCAGATAAAGCTTTAAAAAAACCTTTTGGCGTAGAGCCACCCGACACAGCAATACTCGCTTTGCCTTTTAAAGCAAGCGCTGATTGCAATAGGCTACTCACTTGTTCAGCTAAGGTGATATCAAGTTGTTCACGGCTAGAAAAATCATTTAAGTGATACATAACTACTCCACCCACTGGCGATCGTCACGCGCAATTAAAGAAATAGATGAAACCGGCCCCCAAGAACCCGCAGCATAAGGTTTAGGCGCTTCGTTAGTTGCTTGCCAAGCATCAATTATACTGTCAGCCCAAGTCCAAGCGGCTTCTACTTCATCACGGCTGACAAACAAAGATTGGTTACCGTTGAGCACTTCCAACATTAAACGCTCGTAGGCGTCAATAACACGTTGATCTTGATAAGTATCTGAAAAACTCAAATCAAGTTTATTTTCTTGAATATTCATTTGCGAGGCAATGCCAGGGATTTTATTCATCATTTGCAGTTCTACACCTTCATCAGGCTGCAAACGAATAGTTAGTTTATTAGCGGGTAAATCACTGTAGCTGTCTTTGAAAATATTGTGAGGTTGTGCTTTAAAATGCACAACAATTTCACTGTGCTTAGTTGGCATACGTTTACCAGTACGCAAATAGAATGGCACACCAGACCAGCGCCAGTTTTCAATCTCGGCCTTAATCGCCACAAAAGTTTCCGTGCTACTATTGGTGTTTGCACCTTCTTCATTTAAATAACCTGGCACTTTAACACCATTTAAAAAACCATCACTATATTGGCCGCGCACCGTTTTTTCTTTAACATTGGTGCGATTTATTGGCCGAAGCGCTTTCACGGCTTTTAATTTTTCTGCGCGGATACTCTCCGCACTTAAATCAGCAGGTGGCTCCATCGCTAATAACGATAGTATTTGTAAAAGATGATTTTGGATCATATCGCGCATTTGCCCCGCTTCATCATAAAAGCCCCAACGCCCTTCTATACCAACACTTTCGGCAACAGTAATTTGCACATGATCTATGCTATCTCTGTCCCAGTTAGTGGTAAATAGTGAATTAGCAAAGCGTAACACCAATAAGTTCAGTACGGTTTCTTTACCTAGATAATGATCAATACGATAAATTTGCTGTTCGTTGAAAAAGCGCGCTACTTGATCATTGATCACTTTCGATGATGCTAAACAATGGCCAATAGGCTTTTCCATGACAACGCGATCAGCATCAGTAATTAAGCTCGCATGGTTAAGGCCATCACATATAGCACCATAAATAGCAGGCGGTGTTGAAAAATAATAAACACGAGTGCTATTGCCACTTGCTAAGGTCGTTGCTAAATTTTTATAAGCGTTAGCTTCTTTCATATCAAGTTGCTGGTAAACTAAGCGCTCAATGAAGCGAGCAACAACGTCTTTATCAAGTTCTTCTGTAACAAAGTTATTAAGGTTCTCTAAAACAATGCTTTTAAACTCGTCATCTGAATGCGTTTGACGAGCAACGCCGACAATATGGCTATCAGGGTTAATCAAGCCACATACTTCTAATTGATATAAAGCAGGTAAAAGCTTGCGACGTGATAAGTCACCCAAGGCACCAAAAATAACAATTTCGCTTGCTGACTGACAATCTATTTTATTCATAAAAACTCTCTGAACTTACGGCTGATCTTATGACTGAGCTTATTGTTAAGCAGATTAATAACAAACGCTCATCATGATAAATTTACTAACATTACGCCTGAGCTATTACCTGAACGATTACCTAAATGATTACCTAAATGATTAAAGAACCGCTAAAAAGCAACAGGGCTGTAACTAAACTACATATAAGCCTAATTTAGCGTTTGAAAGCGCATCAGTAAAGAACTTTTTGTAATTTTATTACATTGTTTTCATTTTTTCGCTAGAAACTCCCTATTTACAAAGCCTTCCTTAAAATCGAAGCAAGCCTAAATAGACTTAAACAGCACTCTTCTTGACGTTACAACTAAAATATTCGCTATTAATTTATTAAATATTTGCAAACTTTATGCTTTTTGCATTATATTAGTAAAAATTATGAAATAAAATTTCATACTCACTGCTACTCAAACAGAAAATAAGTTACAGTAAAACATTACAGTCATAAGCCTTCGATGTTTATAATGACTAATTTCAACTTGCTATTTTACTTTAAATATATCGGTACGAGTGGTTGATAAAAGCACCATCAGGATCACAGCATAATGAATATATTAGAAAAGATCTCCAATGAATTAGACACCTTAAGTAAGTCTGAACGTAAAGTTGCTGAAGTTATCCTGTCATCACCAAGTACCGTTATTCATTCAAGTATAGCTGCACTTGCTAAGCAAGCGAACATAAGTGAACCGACAGTAAATCGCTTTTGTCGCCGTTTAGACACTAAGGGTTACCCTGATTTTAAATTGCACTTAGCACAAAGCTTAGCCAATGGCACACCCTACGTAAATCGTCACGTAGATGAGAATGATAGCGCTGATGAATACACTGCGAAAATATTTGAATCAACGATGGCTAATCTTGAGCTTGCTCGTAAAAGTTTAGACACTTCCCTGATAAACCGTTCGGTTGATGTGCTAACGCAGGCGAATAAAATATCTTTTTTTGGTTTAGGTGCTTCAGCGATTGTTGCTCACGATGCCCAAAATAAGTTTTTCCGTTTCAATGTCCCCGTAGTTTATTTCGATGACATATTAATGCAACGCATGAGTGCTATAAATAGTCGCCAAGGTGATGTTGTTATTGTTATCTCACACACAGGCAGAACAAAATCACTGGTTGAAGTGGCAAATTTAGCAAAAGAAAACGATGCCACTGTTATCGGTATTACTACCACAGGAACTCCGCTAGCTAAAGAATGCAGCATAGTATTGTCGCTTGATGTTAGTGAAGATACCGATCTTTATATGCCGATGTCATCACGTATTGCACAACTGGCATTAATTGATGTTTTAGCAACCGGTTTTACCTTACGTCGCGGTAGTAAGTTTAGAGATAATTTGAAAAAAGTTAAAGATAGTTTAAGAAGCTCACGCTTCGACCGTAAAGAGTAATTATTGTTAGGCGTTTATGCCTTAAACAACGCTTACCGTATTTTAGCGCGACTAAGCAAATATTAATTTAAAAAAGTGATAAGGATTAAAATGCCTAGAAGAACGAAAATTGTTGCCACCTTGGGTCCTGCAACAGATGATAAAGCCAAATTAAAAGCGGTACTTGCTGCCGGTGTAAATGTAGTTAGGCTTAACTTTTCTCACGGTATACCACAAGATCATATCGACAGAGCCAACAATGTTCGCGAAATAGCCAAAGAGCTAGGCATTTACGTGGGTATTTTAGGTGATTTACAAGGCCCTAAAATTCGTGTCTCAACCTTCAAAGATGGTCCGATAAAGCTAGCCATTGGCGATAAGTTTGAGCTTGATGCGACTTTAGAAAAAGGCCTAGGTTGCCAAGAAAAAGTAGGTATTGACTATAAGCGTTTAGTCGCAGACGTTAACACTGGCGATGTTTTATTACTTGATGATGGCCGAGTACAACTAAAAGTACTTTCTAAATCAGAAAACTCAGTTTTTACTGAGGTGACCGTAGGTGGCCCATTATCAAATAACAAAGGCATTAATCGTCAAGGCGGTGGTTTGACCGCGCCTGCGCTTACCGCGAAAGATAAAGAAGACATTAAATTAGCGGCAAAAATCAATGTAGACTTTTTAGCGGTTTCTTTCCCACGTGACGCGGCTGATATGCGTGAAGCGCGTTTACTTGCTCAAGAAGCGGGTTGCGATGCGCGTTTAGTTTCAAAAATTGAACGTGCTGAAGCGGTTAATGATGACAAAGTACTTGATGGCATTATTTTGGCCTCAGATGTGGTTATGGTAGCCCGTGGTGATTTAGGTGTTGAAATTGGTGATGCTGAACTTGTTGGTAAGCAAAAACATATCATTGCCCGTTCTCGTCAATTAAACCGTGTCGTGATCACCGCGACACAAATGATGGAAACTATGATTGAGCAGCCAATGCCAACCCGTGCTGAAGTAATGGATGTGTCAAATGCCGTGCTTGATGGTACCGATGCCGTAATGCTGAGCGCTGAAACAGCCGCGGGTAAATACCCTGTTGAAACTGTAACGGCAATGGCCAGTGTTTGTGTCGGGGCTGAAAAACATCGCTCGGTTAATATATCTAACCATAGAATGGACTTAACGTTTAGTGAAGTTTCTGAAACGGTAGCCTTGTCGGCCATGTATGCCGCGAATCATTTAGAGGGTGTTACCGCAATAATTTCATTAACAGAGTCGGGGCAAACCAGTAAATTAATGTCGAGAATTACCTCTGGCTTACCTATTTATTCGTTATCACGCCACAATAAAACCTTGAATAAAACGGCTATTTACCGTGGCGTTTACCCCGTTGCTTTTGATTCAACTCATAGCAACGACGAAAGCTTAAGTGATGATATTTTAAAAACTGTCTGTCAACATTCTTCGCTTTCGATAGGCGATAAAATCATTTTAACTCATGGTGATTTGATGGAAACTGTTGGTGCATCTAATACATTAAAAATATTAACGGTTGCTAAAAAGCACTTCAGTTAGATAAGTAAAATGATGTTGCGAGTTTCGAAGTATTATCTTCGTTACTCGCTATTCTTTACTCGTTATTTTTTTTCATAGCTAGCATACTGCTAGTAACTTTGCTGAATACTTCCTGAATAGCGGCTTAGTCTAACTCTTCGATAGCAATACCTAGCAAATAGCAGCCTTCACACTCTTCATCAATACGCACAACTTTACCGCGCACATCAAGTGCTTGTACTTGGCTAGAGGCTGAATTTAACTTGATTTTCACATGGGTGGACAACGCTAACGGCTGTTCCATTTCTATCGCCATGCCGGTAGCACTTAAATCACGACAGGTAGCTGTCAGTTGACAGTTAGCTTCATCATCAATAACAATAACAATCACTTCACTGTTTAACATCATGCGATAAAAATCGCGCTTATCATCAAAACTAATCATCCCTACTCCAATACAATATAATCCAATACAAATCGAACTTAAAACAGTGTAACTG
>MAAB01032304.1_pt1 | contig 260665 bp, 224 predicted proteins | sample 1115991 | NCBI WGS metagenome assembly MAAB01 (sample SAMN04961124, study PRJNA320927) | seawater metagenome | isolation source: sample BD02T18 sea water enriched with oil for 18 days | place: USA:Gulf of Mexico | collected 2013-07-27 | reverse complement strand
TTGGATCGTGAATTCGATGTGAGTGAGCCTAATAAAGCGTGGTGTGGTGATGTGACCTATATTTGGGTGGGAACACGCTGGGCATATTTGGCGGTGGTACTCGATCTATTTTCAAGAAAACCAATTGGCTGGGCAATGTCTTTATCTCCCGATAGCGAGCTAACCAGCAAAGCACTAACAATGGCATTTGAATCAAGAGGAAAGCCTAAGGGTGTCATGTTTCATTCAGATCAAGGTAGCCACTATACAAGCAGAAAGTTCCGGCAGCGATTGTGGCGTTATCAGATAACTCAAAGCATGAGCCGTCGAGGAAATTGTTGGGACAATGCCCCTATGGAACGTTTCTTTAGAAGCTTAAAAACAGAATGGATGCCGCAGTATGGCTATGAAAGTTTTGCTGAGGCTAAACATTCTATTACTGATTATATCATAGGGTATTACAGTCAAACTCGGCCCCACAAGCACAATAATGGTAAGAGCCCAAATACAGCAGAAGAATCTTATTGGATGAACTACTAAACCGTGGCCAGTTTTACTTGACCACTACATACCAATGAGTACTACGCGACGTTACAAGCACAGGCACAAGAGTTGCGCCAAGCTGAGCTGTTTAAGCTTCAAGAGTTAGATCGAGCTGAGAAGCTAAGGAAGAAAGCTATCAAGCAACTACAGGGGGCGATTCAAGCATCTAAGCCAATCCCTCGTAAGTCAACTTCAAGTACTGCGAGTCCAGTGTAATGAATGCGAAAGCTATGGTGAGAGCACGAAAAGAGGCATCTAGGCAAAGATTGCTTGCTGATCTATTAGGTCAAACTGACCTGGAAAGGGCTATAGAGCGCAACTATATGATCGTCAGCAGGGTGCATCAACAGCAAGTAAAGATTGAATACGACAAGATCCAAGAGCAGAACAAAGGGCAGGGCCGTTGATTAGTCGGCAGCAGCGGCTGAAGAGTATTAGGTATGCTGTAGAACGGCTCGCAAGGAAGAAAGAGGTTGAGGCAGAATACCACGATCAACTCAACACAGCCGATGAAGATCTTGCTATATCAGTATCAGAAACTGAAGAGATACTGGAATCGATTACTAAATAGTTTCCCGTGTCGGTTGGAGTGCCGACTGAGATAACCTCCGTTCTTTAACAAGTTCGGGGTATTCTTATGTCCGGGTTTTGTGCGGTTCATTTTGAGTATACCAGCGTGAACCAGTAAAACCGCCTTTGTAGGGTGCATTATTAGGCTTGGTTTCTGATGACCTGTTGCACTTTGTCGTGGACTACCTATAATGAACCGATAATGATCAGACAGGAGTTACCAATGACTTTAGTTAGGACATACCTTCGAGCTTCAACAGTAGAGCAGGATGCAACTCGTTCTAAGCAAGAGTTAATAGCGTTTGCTAAGGAGTACAACTTACCCATTGCCTGTCACTATGTTGAAAATGTTTCTGGACGCTCCCTGAATCGACCTGAATTGGATAGGTTGTTAAATGATAGTAATGAAGGTGAAATCCTCCTTGTAGAGTCATTGGATAGATTGACACGATTAAAGAAAGACGATTGGGGTATTCTCAAGGCTCGTATTCTCGCCAAAAATCTTGCCGTCGTATCGATTGACATACCTACTTCACATCAAGCGTTAAAGCCTTTGGAGGGTGACTCTATGCAAGCTGGTATCCTAGACGCTATCAATAATATGATGCTTGATATAGCGGCAGTGATGTCAGCAAATGACTACGAGAAACGCAGGAAACGGCAGGCTGAAGGTATTGCTAATAAGAAGGGTAAGTTTACGGGTAAGAAAGATAACTTTGAGCTGCAAGGTGAGATAGCAGGTCTATTAAAGGCTGGTAACTCATATAGTGAAATACAGAACCTTACCAGGGCAAGCAGAACTACTATTGCGAAGGTGTCGAAGAGGTTAAAGGCGTAGTGGCAGATATTTTGGAGAAGCTAGAGTTGATTTCTATCCAGTTAAGTACGAGTTAAACGCCAACAAACCCGTGTCAGTGATTTACCAACCGTGACCAATCCAAGCGCCCCTTCCAGCAGATACTTCAGCCCAAGCTCTATATATAGAAGGTTTTCTAGGCCACTCCCCATTTTAGAAAAATAGAAATCCTGGGAATGTACGGAGGAATTCAGATGCAAAGGGAGTATCTAACCCAGAGTTTTCGATAGCCTGTTATCAAACTTGGTAATCGTAATCCCACATTCTACCAAGATTGCTTTGACTTCAAAGTAATCTAGTTTCCGTTCGCCTGACTCGTATTTTGATACGAAGCTTTGTTTTTTTCCAAGTAGATTTGCCAGTTCTGTTTGCGTTAGTCCCGACTCACCCCTTATTTGTTTTAATGTTGTTTGTAATGCAACTTGTTCCGAATTCCACGTTTTGTTGGTCATAGGGTATGCTCTGAATGGCGATATCCTATTCTGGGATATATGTGCTAATATCCCATTTTGGGATAATTAATCACTTAACAATAAATGGAGAAGACCAATGAAAACCCTAGCAATAAAGACCCTATTAGCCATTGTGGCGACTTTGCTGATTGCTTTAACTTCCTATGTGGTTATTGCTGATGATGAAGGTAAGAAGTTGCAACAGGCTGAGACAAGGATTCTTCCATATCCACCAACGAGGCTAGCACCTTGGCAACTTAAGGCTCTCGATGTGAAAGATGGTGACGTTATAGAAATGACTGAGTCTGAGATAGTTGAACGTAAAGACTATGAGTCGCATATGTTAATAAAGGGGATGATCGATTGGGATAAGGTTGTGACGAATTACACGACTACTTTAGATGGTGTACGATTTGATTGGGTAGTCTGGAATGTGCTAGAGCGCCTTTCAAAGCAGGATCATATCTACCGTCTTACTAAGGGCAATCACAATAAATACAACTACGAGATGACTCAGCCTGTTGATGGAGGTTATGTGTTTCAGGATACTTTCGGGGACGGCCCAACGGTTAAGTTAGTCACTAACAGAACCATGTTCGAAGGTGAGCCAATAACTAAGGTCTCTAAGTTGATACGATTTGATGAAGTTTCTAAGTATACGACTGTTACAGGAGCTAGTAAGCAAATGTTGGTGTTTGAGGATGTATGGAATAGCAAATCAACTTCGGACGTGACTAGAGAACTTCGAAAACACTACGCATTTCTAATCGAACATAACAAGTCAGTGAGCAACTGAGGCTCTGCTTAGAATGCCGTTTCGAGACCTCTGATAAAATCAGTATCTTGTATTGATACCTGGTTCTGTGAGAGTTGCTGAGAGGTTACAAAACAGGTTACAATCGTTACCATATTATTGAAACTCTATATTTCTAAGTGGTTGATTATAAATGATTTTATATTTCTGTGTGAATAGTTCGACTCCTTCCTGGCGCACCATATAGAATACTCTTTTGTTTACTTTAGCGTGTAGTAAGCCCAGCGACGCTCCCCTTGTTTGAATATCCTCCCCTCAGATAATAATTTTTTTAGAAGATAAGATGCTCGTGCATGTTCGACATTCAGTAGTGTCTGTGCCACTGAGTTATCAATGCGATCATTCTTTTGTATGTATGTAATGATGGTATCTTCATCGTGGTTGGTAGAGGTGGCTTGATTTTGAGGTTTTGTGTTTTTGCTGCAGGTGTTTGGAAGGCAATCTGTGGTGTCCGGGATGTCAATGTCGTGAATGAAGTGTAGGTGTTCGGGTTGTATTACTCCTTTTCGGCAGCTGATAAGTGCATGTTCCATAATATTCCTTAGCTCCCTTACATTCCCGGGGAAGTCATATCGTTGAAGTGTGGATATCGCTACATCGGAGATGCTTGAGGTATCCTTGCCCATCTCGCTTGAGAGTATTTGTAAAAAGTGTGTTGCGAGTGGGGGGATGTCTTCAACTCGCTTTCTAAGTGGTGGGAGGGTGATTGCGTAGCCTGCTAGTCGAAAATACAAATCCTGTCGAAAAAGGTTGGTTTTGATTTTTTCACGAAGATCCATATTGGTTGCTGAAACAATACGTACATTCACCTTGCTGGCTGTGTTACCGCCAACAGGGGTAACTTGTCCATCTTCCAATACTCGCAGTAGTTTTGCTTGTAACGCCAACGGCATGTCACCAATCTCATCTAGAAAAAGGGTACCGCCATTGGCATCTATAAAGTGCCCTGTACGCGACCTAGACGCTCCGGTAAAGGCCCCCTTGATATGGCCGAAGAACTCAGAGTCAGCGAGGTCTGTGGGTATGGCTGAGCAATTGACCGCTATAAAGGGGTTGTTCTTTCTATTGCTTCCGAAATGGATGGCTCGAGATATTAGCTCTTTGCCTGTGCCGCTCTCACCTAGCACTAATACATTCGTTTTATCAACGTGCTGTAGGCTCCGTACCTCTTGTAAGACGGAGGTGATCATTGGGCTATGCCCAATAAATGCATCAATACCCCATTGCAATGCCTCCTGCTGTGTTAGTGCAGATAGCCGGTGGTCGATAATGTTGAGTTGTTTCTCTATGGCCGTAGTTTTGTCTATTTGATGTTGGAGTTGCTGGTTAAGTTGTTGGAGGTTGTTGTTTTGGTTTTGCAAGAGAAGGTGTTGGCGTTGAATGGTTAGGTGTGTATTGATTCGAGAGAGGACTTCCTCTCGTTGGAATGGCTTAGTTACGAAATCTACCCCGCCGACTGCAAACCCTCGTACCTTGCTTTCGGTGTCTGTTAGGGCGCTCATGAAAATAATGGGTACATCTTTTGTTTGTGTTTTCTTTTTGAGAGCTAGGCAGGTCTGGAAGCCGTCTATCCCCGGCATCATGACATCAAGTAATACTAAGCTGGGTACTTGATTCTCTACGATGTTGAGGGCGTCCTCGCCTGAGAGGGCTACTGCTAAGTCATAGCCAGCCCCCTCAAGGTGAGAGACTAAAATATCCAGGTTTCCCGGGGTGTCATCAACGAGCAGTAGCAAAGATGATTGAGTCATTTGTGAGAGAGGCTCCTTATTTGTTGATTAACTATAAGCGAAAGTATGGGTTTCTATAGGTATTTGTGGCCCTATAAGAGAATAAATGTAAGGAAAAAAAGGAGTGGATTATTCTACCCAGGGGCCAACTGTTTGATAATGTTGGTTTTTGTTGGTTTGGTAGGCAAATTGCAGATGGTAAGAGAGTGGAATATCTAATTATCAATAGAAGGAAAGGGTATGGCGTTGGCGTATGTAGGGAGTTCAATCCCAAGTATTCTTGTTGTTGATGATGTGCCTGCAAATGTCGATATTCTTGTTGAGCATTTGCAGTATGAAAATGTGCATTTAATAGTTGCACTAAATGGTGAGGATGCGATTGATCTGGCTTGTGATCGACTCCCAGATTTAATCTTGCTAGATATCATGATGCCGGGTTTGAATGGGTATGAGGTTTGCAGCCATTTAAAGTCAAAGCCAGAAACTATGAATATCCCTGTGATATTTGTGACTGCTCGGGGGGAGGATTATGATCAGGAGAAAGGCTTGGCGTTGGGGGCGATAGACTACATAGCTAAGCCCTACAATGCGTCAATACTGAAGGCTCGTGTTCGCAATCATTTAGCGATGAAGAAGAAAACGGATTTATTAAATCATCTCGCCTCGATTGACGGGTTAACTAATGCGCCCAATAGACGCTATTTTGATGAATTGCTGGAGCACGAGTGGTGTCGTTGCCAGCGTGCAGCTAGGCCGTTGTCGGTGATAATGATCGATGTAGATAATTTTAAGTCCTACAACGACTTTTATGGCCATGGCAAAGGTGATGATTGTTTGAGGCAGATTGTGTCAGCTATGCAGGCGGCGCTAATGCGTCCAAGTGACGTGTTGGCGCGTTATGGTGGGGAAGAGTTTGTAGTGATGCTGCCTGAGTCTACGGCTTCTCAAGCGATGGTTGTGGCTGAAAAGTTACGACGTCAGGTATGTTCCTTGGCAATTCCTCATTTGGTGTCGGGTATATCGGGTAATGTCTCAATTAGTTTGGGGGTTGAGTCCTGTGTGCCGGATAGGTGTGCCAGTAGCTTGGGCCTTGTGGAAAGAGCGGATAAAGGGTTGTACAGGGCGAAGGCTTTGGGTAGAAACCAATGTTGTTTGAATGCAAGTAATGCTTCGTAAATCTTGTGTAATACTAATATGACTAAGAACCATTGTTTTAGGGTCGGTATGTCATGAAAATGTTAAGTGTTTGTCAATTTACTCTGTTAATGCAAGTGCTTTTTGCCTTGTCTGGTCAAGCTTGGGCTGATGATGCGGAATTAGAAAAACTAATGGCACTGCTTGATCAGGAAACTGACCTTGCTACAAAAACAAAGATGAATGCAGATTATGTTCCAGGATCGGTCACTGTGATGCATGGGGATAAGCTCAAGAGCATGGGGGTACAAACGACGGGAGAAGCGCTGCAAACAGTGCCTGGTATATACATCACTGCAGGAAATACAGGACAAGTGGTTTCTACCGTTAGAGGGGTGGGTTCTTCGTTGAGTTCGAGCAATTTGAAAATCATGTTGAATGGTGTGCCGGTCAATAGTGCTGTCACGGGAGCGGCTGATTCTATTTTGCGCTTACCTATTTTTCAGGTTGATCGAATTGAGGTTATTAGAGGGCCGGGATCTTCTGTTTATGGGGAGTTCGCATTTTCTGGCGTCGTAAATATCATTACCCGCGAGAATAACCAAGCACTACATGTGAAAGGGGGAGGAGACGGGTATGGGCAGGTTGATGTGGCTTTCTCGGGGGAGGCTGAAGAGGTTACTTGGGTGGGGGATTTTTCTTATTGGAGTTTTGATGGTTCCGCTCGCGAATCGGGTGTAGATAACTTTTCCTTCCATGGTGCTGGTTACGCTCCAGGTGATATTTTTGATCAAGAGGAGGGGGTGCTGCTGGGTTTTAAAGCGTCTTACAGTAGTTATGAACTGAAGGGGCATTACATCGGGGTGGAACGGGGGAGTTATTTCGGTCGAGTGGCTAAAAGCGAAGTTAAATATTCACCACGTAAAGAGGAGTTATTTAATTTACGTTTGGCTAAGGAGTGGCAGCTGAGTGATTCATTGAGCTCAATGCTTACGTTGACGTATCAATATATTGATACGGATGAGGCAGAGCAGTTGGTGTTACCTGCAGGAGTGCCTCTTCCGGGGGCTGGGCCTCCTATCATAAATACAGAGGACAGCATTGAAGAAAGGGGGCAGGAGGAGTCGTACAAAAAAGTAAGCACATTGTTCAACTGGAGGTCTAGTGCTACTAATCAGTTAATTTTGGTTTTGGAAGCGGCTACCTTTGATGTTTCTGATGCATATAAAACCCTTACGGGGGGGGATTCTGGCACGTTGATTGAAGATCAAAAGCCGGAAGCGGTAATTAATTCAGGCCGAAGATATAACAGTGTTGTACTCCAGGACCAATGGAAGGTAGTCGATAATCTAGAGCTTACTTTTGGCGCGCGATACGATGATTATAGTGATATAGGAAGTCGGGTTTCCCCTCGAGTTGCTGGGGTATGGCGTTATGCTGAGAGTCATATTGTTAAGTTGCAATATGCTGAGGCATTTCGGCCGCCTACACTAGAGCAGAGCTACTTTGGTAATAATTTTAACTCCGTGCAGGAGGTAAAAGGCTTGAGCCCAGAGGAATTAGCGGCCACTGAGCTTAGTTATATCTATCGGCAGGGGAGTCGAAAGATAACAGCCACCTTATTTAAATCAAAATACACGGATCTTATTGAATTGCTATTGGTGCCGGGTGAAGTGCCTATATTTCACAACGTGGGTGAGGTTAGTGCAGTAGGGGGCGAGTGGGAGTGGGTTGAACATATAAATGATAGTTGGCAGGTTCTTTCAAATGTTTCTTATGTGAAAACGGAAGATGCGTTAGATATAGATGAGGAATTTACCGGGGCAGTAAACTGGCTTGCTAATTTGGGGGTGTTTTGGACGATGACTCCTCACATAAGTCATTCGTTATTCTTTAGATACGTTGGGGAGCAAGAAGGGGCGGAGTTGCCTAATTTGGCATTGCCGCATGTGGAAACGTTTGATGCCTATACCACGGTGGATTATGCGTTAACGTATAGAGCTCCTATGGGTGGAAAAGGGTTGTTGATACAGCTAACGATTAAGAACTTGGGTGATGAAACATGGGAGACGCAGTCATACCCTACTCAGTGGCCAGAGGGGCTTACACAAGGAGGGGTAAGTGCATATCTTGGGGTTGAATATGAATTTTAGCGCGCCTTAATTTGATTAAATATAGTGAGAACTTACCTCCATGCGGCGGCTAGCTATTCAGATAGTTATCATGCTTTGGCTGGTGACGACAACGAGTGCATCGACTGTCGCTGATTCTTTTACCGATAGAAGGGTTTCTGTGGGGCAAAAGCTTTTTCGTACAATGTTAGTTGCTGACACAAGCTATAAAGATAATATATTGCCTGATGGCAATATATATGTGGACATTATTTATCGGTTCGATAAGACGTTGGCATTGCAGCATGCGGATATCTTAGAGCAAGATCTTCCGGCTTTGCATGATGTTCCTGTGGTTGTTCGTATTGTTTCATTAAAGCAATATCTAGCAAAGAGCAACAAGCCTTCAGTTGGTGTGTTTATTATCGAAAAAATGCCGTTGGATCTGCTTAATCTCATTGTTTCACGAAGCATTTTAAATCAACATATTTTATTTTCTCCTTTTGAGGGGGATGTTGAAAAAGGGGTTATGGCGGGGTTGTCGGTTGAGTCACGAGTTCGACCTTTTGTTAATATGCGTTCGTTAGAGCTGAGTAAAGTGAAAGTGAAACCATTTTTTATTAAGGTGTCAAAACGTTATGCGCCTTAACTTAAACTTGCCGGCTCATATAATTCATAATGTCGTTATCAGTATCATTTTTTTGTTTCTGATAAGCTTTTTCTTGGGCGGGCTTTATCAGTATTGGTATAAAGTGCTTGATCCAAGGCTTCACCTTGCGGCAAAAACTCAAGCAGAGATTCTTTCTCAATCACAAGCAGGGGCATTGTTAAAAGCGCTAGAGATACAAGATGAAATGCAGCGTGAGAAAGCGGTTCATCTTGTGCTTGAGGAAGTGCTGCTTATTACTGATCCATCAATTGATGAGCCTTTTATAAAGGGTGTTGCGCTGGAAGTTGATTATGATGTTGTAGGGTCTGAGAAGGGTAGTCTTGATTTAAGAAAGGGAGTCGTTAATTGCCAAGGTTGTATTGAAACAGAGATTGGGGTGGTTGATGACGAGCTTAATATGTTGGCAGTTGCACACTTTCAAGGCACTGGTGCTTATTATCGTTGGTTAGGGGCAGATCTCAGGTCGGAGATGATTACCCAGGCGTTGATTATTTCTGTGCTGTTTATTGCAGTGTGGCTGATAATACTTGTGTTGGTGTACCGCTTGAACAAAGTAAATAAGAATATCGAAATTGCAGACAGGGCAAAAACGCGATTTATGGCGAATGTAAGTCATGAGCTTAGAACACCCTTGAACGCTATTCTAGGCTATACGCAGCTGTTTAAAAAAGACGTCAAGATAATGGAGGTTCAGGGGCGTGGTGTCGATACAATTCATCGCAGCGCAGCGCATCTGTTGACCTTGATTAACGATATTCTTGATTTTTCGAAAGTAGATTCAGATGCGATTAAGCTAACCCCTGCAGATGTACCTTTGTTGGAATTCCTTAATGCACTTGTCGAGATGACTGCGGTGCGTGCAGAGATGAAAGATATTAAACTCATTTATGATTTTTCCGATGAGTTGCCTGCCGTTGTATTTGTCGATGAGAAGCGGTTGCGGCAAGTGTTGCTTAATTTACTTAATAATGCGGTTAAATTCACAGAGGGCGGCGCGGTTACCTTCTCGATTGACGTCGTCAGTATGAAAGATCAAGGTGGCGGCACACTTTGTGAGTTGCATTTCTCCATCAGTGATACAGGAATAGGTATTCCTAAAAGTATGCTGGAGGATGTCTTTGTACCTTATCAGCAGGTTGGGAATTCTATGACCAGTGCAGAGGGGTCTGGTTTGGGTTTGACTATTAGTAAAAACCTTGTCGAGTTAATGGGAGCAAATTTGACTGTTAAAAGCCAGTTGGGAGAGGGTAGTGAATTTTCGTTTGATCTTAAATTACAGGTTACAGATGAAAAAATGTATCCAATGGAGCCAGCTAACTTGAATGTGATTGGTTATAAGGGGGGCAGGAAGAATATATTGATTGTGGACGATATTGATTTTAATCGTGATGTGTTAAGCCTGATGTTGCAGCGACTTGGTTTTGTTGTTAATGAATTGAGTAGTGGTGAAGGGCTGTTACAAAAAGTGAAAGAACAGAAAGTGGATTTGATTTTTTTGGATATTTATATGCCAGGAAAGGATGGGTTTGCGGTACTGGATGAACTGCGTAATGCGGGTTATGAAAAACTGCCAGTTGTTGCGCTAACTGCTGTAGCAAAGACTGATGTGAGGGAGAGGGTAGGGCAGGCTGGTTTTCAGGGTGTGCTGGAAAAGCCGGTGGAAGAAGGTGTGATGATGGGGTTGCTGGCAGAGTATTTGTGTTTGAATTGGATTGTTGCTCCGGCGGGTCGGGCCAATGTCGATTCCGATAAGCCAATGGTAATGCCCAATAATGCGGCCCTTTCTGAACTAAAGGATCTTGCTGCAAAGCATAATGTTTTAGCTATTCGTCGGTTAGTTGCGGGGTTTAGTGAGGTGGATGAATATAAATCGTTTGTTAATCGGATTGAACCGCTGGCTAAAAACTATCAATTTCTCAAAATCATTCAATTTGTTGAGGGTGTTGAGAATGCTGAGTAACTGTTTTTAGATGTACGGTCGGAATTCGGTGCTTTTATATTGTTTTTCTATAAGCGAAAGCGATGTTTTATTGTAAGATTTTTAGCTTCTATTTTATGGGTGGGAATGATGACGCACTTAATTTATTGAAATATAACTAGAAGTATAGAGTGGCACGCCGACTGCTTACGTATTAACAATATGTAATGTATGAGGGGGTTTGCCGTGACTGAGCCATATCTATATCAAGAGAAAAACCAGGGATTAAGCGATTATGAAAAACAATTAATGGAAAGGTTAATGAGGAAAAGGTTTCCGAACGCTGAGAAGGCGTATATTGAACAAAGGATTGCATCGTATAGCGATGATGACCATATTTTTATAGCCACTCTTCCGGAAAAGTAAATAAGCCAAAGGTGGAGTGGTGGGTTGGTCCCTTATTTTTTAAAAAAATGATGTCTTTTGTGTTTATCACGTTTGAGAACCTAATAAATTAGAGGTTAGTGACTTTATCTGTCCAAGATAATTAATTCTATAAGAAGCTTCTAGGCACTATAAGCGATAGATCGTGTTGTATGAGTGATATGTGTTTTTTTTGTTGCTTATAGTATCGAAATAGAGCGTAAGGCACTGAAGTTAATAGGGTGAATCAAATTGGCATGCTGCCTGCTTTGTAAAAGTTGCACCACTACTCTCTGAGTGTCTTAGGTGAACTTGATATTTAAACGTTATTAAGGCCTGTAATACGAGATGCTTTTCATTTAGTTTAGGAGTTAGTACCTATGAATAATCGTTACCATTTGTTTGCTACGATATGCATGTCATTTTACTTATCTGCCTGTGGCGGCGGGGGCGGGAGTAGTAGTGGTAATGTGAGTGATTCGACGGGGTCGACAGGGGTTGTTTTTGATTCTCTTATTGAAAATATTAATTACAACTCAGGTACTTACCAGGGGGTTACTAATGCCAATGGTGAATACCGTTATGAAGATGGTGAGAGTGTTGTCTTTAGTTTTGGTGGTTATGAGTTTGCTGGTACACCAGGGAAGTCAGTGGTGAGTATTATCGATTTGCTCGGTGATGTGGAGATTAATGCGGATACAATTAATCTGGCTCGATTCTTACAGACTATAGATACAGATGAAGGCGGCGCAACTATCCAATTGCCTGATTTATCCGACCTTGACCTGTCTGGTTTGAACTTCGGTTTATCTGAGAGTGATTTTGAAGCAAGCCCTGAGGTACAGGAGGCGCTAGCAGAAAAAACCAGCAAGACAGAATTGGTCCCTGCTTCCGAAGCGCTTTACCATTTAGTTAGTAATATTGAGACGTATGTAGAAAACGGAGATATAGATGAGCCAGCATTGAGTGATCTATTGGATGTGGATGGCGATGGTACCGCCGATATTATTGAGGATGCTGATGGTGACGGTGCATTTGATGATGATGATGAATTCCCTGATGACGCGACAGAGTCTGAAGATGCTGATGAGGACGGTGTTGGTGATAATGCTGATACTGATGATGACAACGATGGTGTAGAAGATTCATCTGATGCATTTCCATTAGATTCAACTGAGACGGTTGATAGTGATGGTGATGGTGTTGGTGATAATAGTGATGCATTCCCAAGTGATGAGAGTGAGGCATCGGACAGTGATGGAGATGGTGTCGGTGATAATAGTGATGCATTCCCTGATAATGAAAGTGAAACGACAGATACAGATGGAGATGGTACAGGCAATAATGCGGACATTGATGATGACAATGATGACAATGATGGTGTTGGTGATGAATTAGATGCTTTTTCCTTAGATGCGACTGAATCTGTTGATACTGATGGAGACGGTACGGGTAATAATGCAGATACAGATGATGATAATGATGGTGTTGATGATGAATTGGATGTGTTCTCCTTAGATGAGTCTGAGTCTGTCGATACTGACGGTGACGGCACAGGTAACAATGCGGATACAGATGATGATAATGACGGGGTTGATGATGCTGATGATGCGTTCTCATTAGATGAGTCTGAGTCTGTTGATACAGATGGCGATGGCGTTGGTAACAATGCGGATACAGATGATGATAATGATGGGGTTGATGACGTTGATGATGCGTTCCCATTAGATGATACACAGACAACGGATTGTACTGACCCCACGCCAACGTATACTTACACCATCGTTGATACAAATCAGACTCTTTGCTATAGCGAAACTACGGGCGCATCAGAGGCTTGCGTGGCTGAAGGGCAAGATGGGGATTATGTGGGTAACCAGCCAAGTTATAGTACGTGTAATGATGGTGGGATTGTTATTGATAATCACACTGGACTAATGTGGCAAGCATCAAGTGATACAGATGGTGTTGACGGGTTGAATCGTGACGATCAACTTAGCCAAGCTGATGCAGGCTCTTATTGTAGTGCGTTAGAATACGGAAATCATACAGACTGGCGGCTCCCCTCAACCAAAGAATTGGTTTCTATCTATTTGATGAGTGGTGAAGACTTAAGTGCAAAAACGGGTGCTACTAGCAATGGTACAACTGTCGATACTACTGGGATTGAACCCTTCATTGATACAACCTATTTTGATGTCGGATACGGTGATCCTGATGCTGGAGAAAGAATGATTGATGGCCAATATGCGACATCAACGTTAAATGTGACCCAGGTCTTTTCAGGCATAACCTATACCTTAGTTGACGCTTTCTTTGGGGTTAACTTTGTGGACGGGCATATCAAAGGCTATGAAACGGATCCGCAGTATGGGAATTTCTATACTCGCTGTGTGAGAGGGAATACCAGTTACGGGGTTAATGATTTTACGGATAACGGGAATGGAACGGTAAGTGATTCGGCAACTCACTTGATGTGGGAACAAGATGATTCAAGTACACCTCCGAGCAATTTTTCTACTGCATTAGCAATGTGTGAAGCGGCTGATACTGGTGGCTGGTCGGACTGGCGTTTGCCTAATATGAAAGAACTTCATAGTCTTGTTGATTATTCGAAGTCTCCAGAAAGCACAAGCTCTCCGGCAGTGAATTCGACCTACTTTAATTCAACACAGGTTACTAATGAGGCGGGGCAGTCTGATTGGGGGGCGTATTGGACAAGTACAGCGTTGCTTAATTATTTAGGTAGTGGGAATAAGGGAGTGTATATTACATTTGGCCGAGGGCTTGGTTATTTCTCTAATTATGGCGTCGTTGATGTTCATGGTGCAGGAGCTCAGCGTAGCGATGGCAAAACAGATGCAGTCTTAGGAACTGCAAGTTCGTTTACACCCGATGCTGCGAGTTCCTTTGGAAGTACAGGTTATTCTTCTGGCCCTCAAGGAGATGTGTTAAGGCCAGAATATAACTATGTGAGGTGTGTTAGAGATAACTTTCTTCCTTAAATGGAATAAATAGATAATGGCTCAGCATGGTGCTGGGCCATTTTTTTATACTTATGGAGTGAGCCGCTAAGTTAGGAGTTGACGAAGATTTCTAACCTTCTATAAATTTGTGATTAAGCCTGTCTGGATATTAGGGCTGTGCCTACACTTCCTCTATGGAGAATCAGCATAAGGACGTGGCTATGAAGCGACTATTTAATGCTGCTTCCAGGTTGATCTGTTTGGGTGAAAGTGTTGATCCTTGCCTTCTCATTCATGGTAAAAATGTTTGCTATAGATAAGGGTTATGGTTTATGTGTGTGTTTTTCTTATTTTTTCGATAATGCTCCTAAGTGTTGATTTTTTTGTTGGTTCGCATAAAATAGAATATTTGTCGTTGGTATTTTGGCAGTTCTTTGCAAATACTCCATTTGAACGTGGCCAGACTCCCTATGATGGTGCGGCAATTGGTCGAGAAGCACCATTCGTGCGCCATCATGGTGTTGCCTCTGAGTATCATACAAGGTAAATTTGCCGTTCTTCATTGCTTATCTTGACGATGAAGGCGGGGTTGTTTCGAATATCGAGACAAACAAAACCATTGAATAAATATTACGTATATAAGGTGTAATCCATGAATCCTCTTATGTTGGAAGGCATAAACCTCATGGTGATAGGCATGGGAGCAGTGTTTACATTTCTAACACTACTGGTGTTTACCACTACCCTAATGTCAAAGCTGGTTAACAAATTTGCACCACCTGCACCAGCGCCTGCTGCAAAGCCAGTTATTACGGCATCACCCAACCAACCTAACCAGGTATCCGATGGCCAGTTGCTTGCTGTTATCTCAGCTGCAATTCATCGGCATCGTTCGCGCCACAAGTAGCGAACTTTATTAACGTTAAGCAAAACTAAACACTAAAAAGGCCATGTACATGAGTGAGGCAAAAAAGCCGTTAGGCATCACTGACGTCGTTCTTAGGGACGCGCATCAGTCATTATTCGCTACTCGATTGCGAGTTGAGGATATGTTACCCATTGCTGAAAAGCTGGATAAAGTTGGATATTGGTCTTTAGAGACCTGGGGCGGGGCTACCTTTGACTCTTGTATCCGTTATCTTGGCGAAGATCCATGGGAGCGTATTCGGTTATTGAAGAAAGCGATGCCTAACACCCCTCAGTCCATGTTGTTTCGAGGCCAGAATATTTTGGGTTACCGTCATTATGCTGATGACGTGGTTAACAAATTTGTTGAGCGTGCAGCGGTTAATGGTGTTGATGTTTTTCGTGTTTTTGATGCGATGAATGATGTGCGCAATCTGGATACGGCAATAAAAGCGGTTATCAAACAAGATAAACATGCGCAAGGTACTATCTCCTATACGGTGAGTCCTGTTCACAATGATGACATGTGGATTGAGATGGCGAAGCGCATACAAGATATGGGTGCTAACTCTGTATGTATTAAAGACATGGCTGGTTTGTTAAAACCTTATGTCGCGTTTGACTTGGTAAGCAAGTTGAAGGGAGAGCTGGAAATTCCTGTACACATGCATTGTCATGCAACAACTGGCTTGTCCACAGCGACAATTCTTAAGGCGGTAGAGGCGGGTATTGATAATGTGGATACCTCTATCTCCTCTATGAGTATGACCTACGGGCACTCTGCGACTGAGTCGGTAGTGGCAATATTAGAGGGTACTGGTCGTGATACAGGTTTAGATATCACGTTGTTGGAGGAGATTTCGGGTTACTTCAGAGAAGTACGTAAGAAATACGCAAAATTTGAAGGTGCTTTGCGCGGTGTTGATTCACGTATCCTTGTGGCACAGGTACCTGGTGGCATGCTTACTAATATGGAAAGCCAGCTCAGAGAGCAAGGTGCAGGCGATAAGCTTGATGACGTGCTGGAAGAGATACCACGAGTACGTAAAGACCTTGGTTATATTCCTTTAGTAACGCCTACATCACAAATTGTAGGTACTCAAGCTGTGTTGAATGTACTTACAGGCGAGCGTTACAAAACGATCACAAAAGAAACTGCCGGTGTTTTAAAGGGCGAATATGGCAGTGCTCCTGCTGAATTTAATAAAGAGCTACAGGAAAAAGTGTTGGATGGTGCAGAAGCCATAACATGTCGTCCTGCAGATAACATTGATGATGAAATGGATAAGCTGACTGAAGAGCTGAAAGGTTTAGCAGCAGAAAAAGGCATCAAGCTAGCGGAGAATGTGATTGACGATGTGCTTATCTATGCTTTGTTTCCGCAAGTAGGGCTTAAATTTTTAGAAAATCGTGGAAACCCTGATGCATTTGAGCCCGCACCGACATTAGAAGATGCAGTGGCTGCAACTTCAAGCCCAAAAGCAAATGCAACCGCAAGTGCCGGTGATGATTCCGGCGTTTATACTGTGACCGTTAATGGGCAGCAGTATGTTGTTCAAGTGGCAGAAGGTGGCGATGTGACTTCGGCTGTGCCAACAGGCGCCCCTATGGCCGCGGCACCGCAAGCACAGGTTCCTGTTGCAGGTGAGCCCGTTGCTGCACCGTTGGCGGGTAACATTTTTAAAGTGTTAGTTGCAGCAGGTCAGCAAGTTCAAGAAGGTGATGTTGTGGTCATAATGGAAGCGATGAAGATGGAGACTGAAATTCGCGCAGCAAAATCGGGCACGGTTGTTTCTGTCAGTATTAAAGAAGGTGACGCGGTTTCCGTTGGCGACACCATGTTGACGTTAGGTTAAGAGGTCTGTTCGATGGATAAACTAATTAACCTATGGCAAAGCACTGGCTTTTATCACATAGAAGCCGGTCAGTTGGTCATGATTGTAGTGGGTTTGGTACTTCTTTGGTTGGCGATTAAGAAAGGTTTTGAACCTCTTCTTCTGGTGCCGATTGGTGTTGGCGGCATTTTGTCGAATATCCCTGCGGCAGGGCTGGCTGAATCAGCTATCTCTCATGCGTTACACTTTGGCGATGTGGCATTGCAGGCCAAAATGCATGCATTGTTAGAAGTAACAGCAGATACGCCGTATGATGACATTAAGGCGGCTGTTTATGGAGCACCGCCAGCTATTCATGACCAAGTTGATTTCTTAGCGAAGCAAGCGGGTCATGGCGACGGGTTGTTGTATATGATCTATACCGTTGGATTAACAACTGGCTTGTTCCCGTTATTGATATTTATGGGAGTTGGGGCGATGACGGACTTTGGTCCGTTACTGGCGAACCCTAAAACGTTGTTGTTAGGAGCGGCGGCCCAGTTTGGTATTTTTGCGGCTTTGTTGGGAGCTCTCGGGCTTTCAGTACTGGGTATTGTTGACTTCTCGTTAGCGGATGCGGCATCCATTGGTATTATTGGTGGTGCGGATGGTCCTACGGCGATATTTGTTGCTAGCAAATTGTCTCCGGATTTATTAGGGGCGATTGCTGTTGCAGCCTATTCTTATATGGCATTGGTTCCCATGATTCAGCCTCCTATTATGCGAGCGCTTACAACGGAGGACGAGCGCAAGGTAGTGATGCATCAGTTACGGCCCGTGTCTCAGACAGAAAAGATTATATTCCCGTTGTTAGTGCTTGTGATGGTGGCGATGTTATTACCGGATGCTGCTCCGTTGCTGGGTATGTTTTGTTTTGGTAATTTGATGCGTGAATGCGGTGTGGTAGAACGCTTAAGCGATACAGCTCAGAACACCTTGATCAATATCGTTACAATAGGGTTGGGATTGGCTGTTGGTTCTAAACTAAGTGCTTCTTCTTTCTTGGTTGTAGAGACTTTGGGTATTCTTTCTTTGGGATTGGTGGCTTTCTGTATTGGTACTGCATTTGGGGTAATGATGGGTAAGTTGCTTGCTAAGTTATCAAAAGAGCCGATCAACCCTTTGATAGGTGCTGCGGGAGTTTCAGCGGTGCCTATGGCTGCTCGGGTGGCTAATAAGGTTGGGTTGGAGTCTAATCCTCAGAATTTCTTGTTAATGCATGCCATGGGGCCTAACGTTGCAGGTGTTATCGGGTCTGCTGTTGCAGCAGGTATTTTGCTTAACTATGTTAATTAACTAGATACAATTAACCTAGATTAAGCAGCAAGAACGGCAGACATAAAAAAACCGCAGATTATCTGCGGTTTTTTTATGTCTGCCGTTCTTGCTAGGATATTATGCAGGTACTAGCCTAAATCGTTGTGGGTTGTTACGTAGCTCAGACGCACGTTTTGTTCTCACTTCGTCCAGCACTTTACGTAGTGATTCTGCTACAAAACGAATGTCTTCACCGAGACCTTCGCTGATAAACTCTGGTGTATGGCCGATCATATATAGGCATTCGATAAACTTGATTTTAATGTCGTCAGCGACCATGCCGAAGTTAAAACATGCAATTTTGCGCCGGCACTGCTCAGGAGGCCGGCCATTGGCAGGTTCTTGTTTTAGTGAATATAGGTGGGCAGGCATTTCGTAGAAATCCAACAAATCCGCAACTTGCTTTCCGCGAGCAAGGTTAAGGAATTTTTGTTGTTGAATATCTTCCAATTCAATTAATAAATCCGTTAATTCGTAATCAATCAATGTTTGACTCCCTCACGAGGTCCATGCAAGTGTATATGCAATGTATACTTCTGTATTGTTTTTGTAAGTATGTGCGCTGTTACACAAGGTACCATACTTTTTGGTCACAATAGAAATAATGTCTGGCTAGTCAGTGTACAAAACCTAGTCGATTGAGGTTGTGGACTGATGATGACGAAGGGGAGGTTAAAAAACACCCTCGTCATCATCAGTCGCCTGATCTTTGAATACACGGGTTTTTTTCCAACTATCGCTGTTTGCATTTTTCGGCGGGGTTTTTAAGATCGGCACGGGAGTTGTTTGCTGTATTTTGACGGCATCATTTATGGGTTGTTTTACTGGCATTGGTGTGGTCTGAATGACAGGCGTGGCTTCCGTAGCGGGTTCGGGTATGTATTGGGATATGCGGTCGACTACTTGTTCGATTAGCCTAGGGATGTGAGTTTCCACAAGTTCGGGCAGATAAGGGACTTTTTTCCAAGTTTCAGGCGGAAGACCTTTTTCTCCAAACATCCAGGTATATAGCGCTATGTTGATAGTTACTAATAGTATGGCGATAAGTATTATTAGGGATCGAGGTTTTTTTACGGGAGCTGGTTTGGCTTTGGGTTGTAAGCGTTTTGGGGCTTGTGTTGGTTTTGGTGGGGCTGGAATGTGCTCCAGCTCCTGTTTAACGTCATCAAACGTCTGAACTCGGTGTTCAGGAACACGCTCAAGCATATTCTTGATGAGCTTTTGAAGGTGTTTGGGCATTTCATGCCAATAGTCATGAATGACAAGAATGTTTTTGTCCCATTCGGGAAGGCTGCCTGTTAATAGTTGGTAAAAAATAACCCCAGCAGAAAATACATCGGAGGCTTTAGATGGAGGCTCGCCTTCTGCTTGATACCAGCTTTTGTCTTCTGATAGACCGTAATGTAGGGCAAAGCCAAAATCCATTACTTTGACCTGATTGTTCTCATCAAACAAAATGTTCTGTGGGCGCAAGTTGCCGTGATAAATACGGTTGTTATGCGCAAAACACATGGCATTACATATCTGTTTAGCAATGTGAGTGAAGTTGTCGGGTGTTAGCGGTTTTGCCATACGCCCTTGTAAACTTCCACCCGATAGATACTCCATAACGATAATAAAAATTCTGTCGTTGCGGGTAACTCCTCGGATATTGATGATGTTGGTGTGTTTTAAACGAGAGAGTAGCTCTGATTCACTATACCCAGAGAAGTCATTAATACGTTTTTTGAGTACCATCAAGGAGTTGTCTTCTCTGTTCTCATAAAGGGATACAGTGCTGTAATCTGTTTCTTTTATGATGTCGAGAAGGCGAAACTTATCTTTTGGGTCTTGGAATGCTGCTTTGGCATCTTGCTTCTGTTCTTGTTTTAAATGAGCCCCTTTGACAGACTTTAGCAACAAAGAAATAAGCGCTTCTGCTGTGGGTCTATCGGTACGCTCATCTGCAAGGCACTGCATGGTTATTCTATCGATGGCGGTGGGCAAGTTTTTATTAAAATGAGACGGTGGTGGATACCCTGGTTTAAACATCTTTTGGGTGAACATTAAATACATAATGACCCCAAGAGAATATATATCGCTAGCTTCTGATGCGTGGACTGCTCCAAGGTGTTGCTCTGGGGCCATGTACGATAGGGTGCCAATGGTGAGGCCTTCTTCAGAGGCTTGGCTTAATTCCGTGTCTTCTGAAAAAATTCGGGCAATACCAAAGTCCACGACGCGAGCATTGTTTTCACCATCTATCAGGATATTGCCAGGCTTGATATCTCTGTGAATAACGCCATTCTTATGAGCATAGGACAGAGCCTTGGCTATCTGGATAATGATGCGAAGTTTACGGCGGCTATTTAATACACCACCTTTTAACGCCTCTTTAAGGGTGTCACCTTCGACAAAATCCATGGCGAAATAGGGCATATCTTCATCAGTTAGCCCTTTGTCGATAACACGAATAATGTGGGGGTGGTCAAGGCGTGCAACTATCTGTGACTCTGCCTCAAACATTTGGCGCGCTTCAGGCGTCTCAGAAACGGCGGCTTTGAGTACCTTTATTGCTACTAGGCGGTTCAGGGATGTTTGAATCCCTCGGTAGAGGACTGCCATTCCGCCTTCGGCAAATTTCTCTAATTGTGAATATCCCTGAAGTTCCATGAGCGCCTAAAACGTTGCCTTTGGTTAGCTTTATACATTTTAAGCGTAGATGGTATTCGTATAACTGCGATTTTTTTTAGGCTTTGGTTGTAAGTTAAGGAACGTTAGTGATCAGGGTGTTATGGATTATCTATCAATCGTTTACGGATGATTTCTGCAAATGCATTTATATGCTCAGTGGAGGCATTTAAACATGGGATGTAGTGGTATTCTTTGCCTCCAGCATTTATGTAAGTGTGGCGATTTTCTTGATCAATTTCTTCAAGGGTTTCAAGGCAATCGACCGAAAATGCTGGGCAGACCACATCAATACGGTTGTGTTCTTGTTGGCCTAGTTCTGCGAGCGTTAGGTCGGTGTAGGGTTTTACCCATTCTTCACGCCCGACACGAGATTGAAACGACAGCATCCATTGATCATCTTGTAATCCCAGTGCAGCAGCTGTTAGCTGCGCTGTTTCTTTACATTGCTCTGGGTAAGGGTCCCCTTCACGCTGGTAACGCTCGGGAATCCCGTGAAATGAGAAGAGTAATGTTTCTGGTGTGCCGTGCTGTTGCCAATACTGTTTGATGCTATTAGCAAGGGCCTGAATATAGGTTTTTTCTTGGTAATAGTGACGAACAAAGCTGATTTCGGGGATATTGGATTCATTTTTTAGGGCTGAGGCGATAGCATCAAAGGCAGCCCCCGTCGTAGTGGCAGAATATTGAGGGTATAGCGGCAGCACAATAATGTGTTCTATCCCTTTGTCTTTGAGCTGTTCTATCGCATGTTGAATGGATGGATTGCCATAAGTCATCCCTAGCGCTACGGGGATATCTTTCTGATATTGCTCTTTTAATTGTAAGGCCAGTGCAGACGTTTGGTTTTCACTGTGGGTTCGCAGAGGGGAGCCCTGTTCGGTCCAGATGCTTTGATAGTTTTTTGCGATTACTTTGGGTCGAATAGGTAAAATAATGAGATGTAATATAAGCCACCATAGGGGGCGAGCCGTATCTACAACTCGAATATCCCACAAAAATTGCTTTAGATATTTACGTATTGCAGAGGGAGTGGGTGCGTCAGGAGTTCCAAGGTTTATCAGCAGTACGCCAAACGGTAATTTGTCTTTGGCCAAAGGTGGGAGCCTTTTATGATATTAATGAATAGTGGGGCTATTGTAATGAAACTCTCGTGAAGAAACTATTATAAAGAGGGGGGTAACCCTGTGAAATTGATCTAGATTACTCCATAATCCTTGAAAATTGAGACAACGTTGGGCTTCGCAGGTCATGCTGCTTATTGGTTTTACTGACGTGTCGTGATTACAGTCTTCTTTCAAACGCGAGAATAACATCATGGAATTTCCTAAAATAGGTAATATGGCTCCAGCATTTAGCCTGCAAAACCAAAATGGCGATAAAGTTACCCTAAAAGATTATCGAGACAAAAAAAATGTGGTGGTGTATTTCTACCCTAAGGCGTCGACACCGGGCTGCACAGTCCAAGCTTGTGGTATTCGAGATACAAAAAAGGTGTTTGCCAAATTGGATACTGTGGTATTAGCGGTCAGTCCTGATCCTGTTGCACGAATATTGAAGTTTGTGGATAAACAAGAATTAAATTTTGATTTATTGTCTGATGAAGGCCATGCCATTGCCGATAAATACGGCGTTTGGGGTTTGAAGAAGTTCATGGGCCGCGAATATGATGGTATTCATCGCATTACATTTATTGTGGGAAAAGATGGCCGTTTAAAGCATGTGATGGAAAAAGTGAAAACCAAAAGCCACCACGATGATGTTATCAGCTGGATAGAAGAGAACATATGATACTACTTAGTTGAGCGATGCAACATTAACGTTTCCACAGACGTTGGTGGTTCGCTATATAAGCCCTTCTAAATACTCTGAGTTGTGGGGTAAACGTAAATAAAAGTCAGTGCCCTTACTAGATCTATTTTTATAAGGGCAATGAACTACACTTAATGACATAGATAGATGAATGGTCTTTATGATAAATAAAGGTTAATAAAATCAATGTATTAAATGGTGTTGGTGTTGCTTCAATATATTCATTGTTTGAGTGTTAGGTTGTTACTGCTGATAATGCCGCTATTTTGGTGTTTCAGCGGAACAGTAGCAGCCGAATCATTGTTATTGGATGGCACTCAGGAACGGTACGAGCTTGGTTATTACCTGGATACGCTGGAAGATCAACAAGGGCAGTGGTCCCTTGATGATGTAACGTCTTCGTTGGTTGCTCAAGAATTTGTTCGCAGTGACTCTATGGCGCCAAGTTTTGGCTTTACTTCGTCTGTTATTTGGGTTCGTTTTGAACTAAAAAATAACCTGCCTGTTTCTCAATCGTTATTGTTACAAATTGATTTTCCTTTATTGGAGAGGATTCAGTTATTCAAACCGAATTCAGATGGCTTTTCTGTTATTAGTCGAGGAACTGCATATCCGTTCGGTTACAGAAATAATAATCATCGTACTCATGTATTTGAAATAAATGTTGCGCCGAATTCAACGAAAACGTATTACATGAAGGTTGATGGCGATGAAACGATTCAGTTACCCGTTGTTTTGTGGAAGCCTGAGGCGTTTGTGCAGCATGAGGCTTATGAGCAATATGGGCTTGGTGTGTACTTTGGCATTATCATAGTGATGTGCTTGTACAACTTCTTTTTGTTTCTCTTTGTTCGTGATATTAGCTATTTGTATTATGTTAGCTACATTACCTTTTTTGGTTTTTTTAACCTTTCTCAAAATGGCTTAGCATTTCAATTTTTATGGCCAGACAGTGTGTATCTTGCTAAGTGGTTTAATCCTATCGGTTGTGGTGTTGTGTTGGTTTCGGTCGTTTTTTTTACACGTAATTTTCTACAGACAGCGTTATATTCTCCTGTTGTAGATAGGTTGTTGGTGCTTGAGGCGATGTTGGTGGGGGTTATTTATGGCGGTGTGGCTTTTGGAAGTTATCAATTTAGTGCATCGGTAGCTGGGGGGTTGTCGATGTTGGTGGTCGTTACTGTTGTTGCTGCATCCGTTCATTGTTTGCGCCAAGGATATTTACCGGCCCGGTATTTCTTGATTGCATTTTCATCGGTTATTGTGGGGGTTATTTTATTTGCCCTTAAAAGTTTTGGATTGGCACCAGCGAATTTTGTCACAACTTATAGCATTCAAATAGGCTCTAGTTTAGAAATTATTCTCCTCTCATTAGGACTGGCATCCCGTATTAATACCCTTAAAAAAGAGAAACAGCATGCCGAACAAAGTGCATTGGAAGCAGCTCTCAGTGCTAATCGGTTAAAAGATAGTTTTATGTCGACAATAACTCATGAACTATTGACACCCATTAACGGTATTCAACTTAGTTTGTCGCTGTTAGAAGGTGGGGTGCGTGAAGATGAGAGAAAGGAGTACCTTGAAACAGCAAATGATTCTACACGGCACTTATTGGGGTTGGTTGAATCCATGTTTGCATTTTCAGAGGCGAGGCGAGGCGCCATGAAGCTGGAGCATAATAAACTTGATTTTCATGCTCTTCTGCTTGGCATTGTTGAACAGTTTGAGAGTGTGGTTGATAAGGAAAAAGTGAGTGTTGTACTGGATTGGGAGAAGACCGCGCCTCATTGGATATGGGGCGATAGAAGCAAATTGACGATGATTGTTTCTCAGCTAATGAAAAATGCCTGCATTTATACGAATGAGGGCGAAATTATACTGCGCTGTACTATTTCCAATAACCCCCAATCTGATAAAAGCGGAGATATATTGACGCTTTCAATTACAGATACAGGCATCGGGATTAGCCAAGACATACAGAGTAAAATTTTTGAAGAGTTTACCCAAGCCGATAATTCTATTCAGCGAAAATATGGAGGTATGGGGATTGGGTTAAGTATCATTAAAGATATTCTTAGCCTTATGAATGGCACGTTGGCGTTAGAATCTGAACCCCATAAAGGCGCTGTATTCACATTAGAAATACCCATAGAGGTGCTTAATGGGTGTGATATTGTACCTCTCGATATTACCAAAGTGTACGCCATCAGAGGTCGACATTCTAAGCAAGAAAAAATATTGGTAGTTGAAGATAACCCTGTAAATATGAAGTTGCTGTGTAAAGTGTTGGAGAAATCGAACTATTTGCCATTAAAGGCCATTCATGGTGAAGAGGCTTTGTTGTTACTTCAAGAAAACACAGATGTTGTAGCGGTATTAATGGACTGTCAGATGCCGATTATGGATGGATTTGAGGCAACCAAACGGATTCGTCAGTTGGATCAATTTAGAGCGTTGCCCATTATTGCGGTGACTGCCAATATCTCTGAGTCTGACCAACAACGGTGTCGAGATGTGGGTATGAATGATTATTTAGCTAAACCTGTGAAAGGCCCAATAATTTTAGAAGTGCTCACAAAGTGGACGGGTACTTAAAGGCGCTACTTAAATGCAATGCCTAAATGGATATGGTGTTGCTATCATCCAAAAAAAAGGAGCGAACTGTAGTTACAGTCGCTCCAATTACGTATCAGTCGGCACACAGAATATTGTGTTAGTCACTTCCCCCCAGGGAATGATATGTTACGTTGAAAAGAAGTATACGTAGTATTTCCTGTTGCTTCATCTGCTTTGATGTAGCGTATTGTTACGGTATGTTGATGGTATGTTGATGGTATGTTGATAAAGAGGGTGTATTCACTTCGAAACCCATTGTTGGCCTTTGTTGCCACTGTATCGATAGAGTTTGGCTTGCCTACCTTTACCCCAAAAGGCCCCAGAAATTCCGAGAGCTAGCGATGGATCTTGTGATACGCGGTAAGAGTTATTATTACCTCTAATCCATGTGATGGCTTGGTCACTATTACACGTTACTAATACCATATTTCGATAGGGCCTAAGAGATCGAGTAGCTCCAATACAAAGCGTATTTTGTGCTGCTAATTGTAGCTTGCCAACGCTATCTTGCTGCCATTGTTGGCTATCGTTACTTTGACAGCTATTTTGCTCAATAATGGCTCCTTCTGATAAATCGTCGTTTTTAACACTTAAACAGAAATAATGCCCATTCATTAGCTGCTCGCTAGATGTGCTAATGACCGCGGAGTAAGTTGGCATTGGTGTGTTGTTTGATACCCATTGGTTGTGAACTGATTCAAAAGTGTAGTTAACCCAGGGTGTGGATGCATAACCGTTGTCGATTCGGGCTTGGGTGAGTTGTGTTTGCTGGTAGCCATTTTGTGGTGTGGTAAAGGTAAAAAACTCACCAAATTCGCTCTCACAAGCTTGCTGTCCTTCGCTGAAAGGGCCTATGTTGCTGGTTATTTTCCACTCGCCACTGTCACTGTCGCTACAAGTGTATGGTTGGTAGTTGTCACATTGTACTGATGTAAAACGGTTGTTTTCGTTTAGTAATGCGCACTGATTAATATAGGCTGATGGCTGGTTGTTATCCCAACTCCAAATGGCTGCTGTTAAGCGTTCGTCAGAAGGTGTTAATTTATCTAAGCCTATGGTACTTAGACCGCAGGCAGTGGCTTGCTCCATTAATTCAGGAGTAATAGCCTGTGGAGGTGTACTGAATAGGCGGGAGAGGTTTGTTTTATCTTCGTATATGCGGGTGAAGTTATTCTGAATGAAGTCTGTGCTGTAGTTCGCTGTTTTACAGGCAGGGTAGGGTAAAAAATTATCATTGTCGGTTGGGTATCCATAGTTAAAAGCGGTTTGACTCCATCCCGTATTACCACAGTTACCACCAATAATAATCACTTGTTTGCCTAATGCGAGAATATCGTTTTTGCTGATATCCATCGGTAGAGACTGGCAACCTTCTGGGCGATAGATACGGTCACCGATAGTATTATCCAATAACGAAACCATTAGATTATATTGATCATCCATATGGTCTTCGATATATAAAATGACCACTTCTTGTTGGTTTTGAGGTTGTCTGAGCCATGTTTCTAGCTCTAATAAACCGTTATGTGCGGTAAGATCAAATGGGCTGCAACCAACATGTTTGAGGCTATCGAAGTTGAAACCATGGCATAACAATAGATCTTGAATGCCAAAGCGGTTCCAGAAGTAATGGATGTCATATTCTAGAGCACGAATCCCCATGTCTAGCTGCTCAGCAACACTTAGGTATTGGTTCGGATCCCAGTAGCGCATGAAACTCATGTAGTGCTGAGTGTTAAAGGAGTTGTGAGTGGTAAGGAAGTTTGTTTTCCCTAGGGGCAACGCGTGACCCATTTGTCGTTGTAGGGTTAGAGCCTGATGTTGCCAAGATTGTGTGAAATCATCAATTTGGCTGGTGGCGAAGGTTGAAATAGGGCAAATTAGAGCCAAAATCAATAAGATACGACGAGATAGAGTACGGAAACGCATTCACAGCCTCATTATTGTTATTATCGTGCTGATAGCTTGATTAAATAGTGATCGTTTTTGATGTTATTGAGATTACCGTTTTTACCGTATGGGTGTAAAGTTACTTTCACACAAAGCTAACAAAGTGTAACAAGCTTGGAACAAAGTAGGCCGAACATGGACAAAGCAGGTTGAACATGAACAAAGCAGGCTGAATCTAGACAAAACTGAAGATAAATAAAATGACGGAATAACACTGGTCTATAAACGTTGCTATGTAAGCATCGCCACATAAACAATACGAAGTACCCTATGACACCATTAGTAGAAATAGACAATTTACGTGCAGCGTTAGCTTTGGCTGATTTTTTAAATGCTCAAGACATTCATTGTGTGATCGAAAAAGACGGAACCAAGGCAAAAATCTTATTACGTGATGTTGAATCATTGGCTGCCGCTCAGCAGGAATTGTCACGTTTTTTAGAAGAGCCAACGAATGAACGTTATCAAGCCGCTTCATGGGGCACAGAACATTCCACGGAAGTGCGCAATGTGAGCGGGGATAATCAGACAACCCAAGAGAATATCGACGGATTTTACCAGCAGGCTAAAATGCCCGGGGGGATTTGGGCCAAAGCGGGCTGGGTAACACGAATTGTTGCTCTAATCTCTGTGGTCGTTTTTGTGTTGACAGGGTTTGGTACCAACATGTCTGTATTACAGAGTTTGTTTTTCTTCGCGTCTACTGACGCGATGTTTGGTATAGAGCAATGGCGCTGGGTCAGTCCGGTGTTTGTGCATTTCCTGATTGGTGGTTTGCCGTTACATATAGTGTTTAATGTGATGTGGTGGTGGGAGCTGGGAGGGTTAGTTGAACGCTTCCAATCACCACAACGGCTTTGGTTCATATTTTTAATTGTTTCTATTGGTAGTAACACATCGCAGTTTTTTGCAGAGGGAAATAATTTCGGTGGTTTATCGGGAGTTGTTTACGGTTTGTTAGGGTATTTGTGGTTTTATGGGCGCATGCGACCTGATTACCCTGTGCAGCTAAATCCATCATTAATTGGCATGATGGTGCTTTGGTTGGTGTTATGTTTTACCGGAGCTTTGGGGCCGGTAGCAAATGCTGCTCATCTGAGTGGGCTATTAATGGGTAGTTTCTTGGCGATCGTTTTTGCTCAAAAAGATAAACAAGACGGTCGTTAGCCGTTATTAAATATGAGGATGATTAAATGGAAAGCATAATATGGGATAGAGCGAAGCCGTGCATTCTTTCACTAGAGGTGACGGCGAAGCACACGGATCGTTTAGGGCACACTAATAACGTGACATACTTACATTGGATGGAGGCCATTAGCTGGCAGCATGTGGAATCCATTGGTATGGGTTGGGATATGCAAGAACAAGAGAACAAAGCCATGGCGATTATGCGCACAGAAGTTGATTATTTGTCGGCAAGTCATGAAGGAGAAAAGTTAATATTGGGAACGTGGATTACTGAAAGTGATAGGCGACTGTATTCAGCGAGGGCATTTCAGTTGGTTAGGGAAAGTGATGGAAAAACCGTTATGCGAGCGTTGTCTCGATATGCATGCATGCATTCATTTAACAACGGGAAAACCGGGAAGAATGCCAAAGAGCTTTATCAATGCTCATGATAAGGCTATTGCGAGTTATCAATGATTCTGGGTTTATCTTGCGTGTATTTAGGATGAAACGTAGTGTTACTCAGTAAAATAACAGGATACACTCTCGGTTTTCTTCTTATACCTTGAGGTTTGTCGTGGCGTTAAAACCAACCATTTTTAAATGTAATATATCTCTTTCAGATTTAAACAGGGATTATTACGATACCCTGCAGCTTACGGTCGCGCAGCACCCATCGGAAACCCTTGAGCGTATGATGGCGAGGGTATTAGCCTACAGTATTAATGCCGATGAACACCTAACTTTTACCAAAGGGCTTTCTTCTGTAGATGAACCTGATATTTGGTTGAAGTCATTGGATGGTCAAGTTTCGTTATGGGTGGATATGGGAGAGCCCGATGCGGAAAGAATCAAAAAAGCAACACGGCTAGCTCGTGAGGTTAAGGTCTATAGTTTTAACTCTAAATCAGATGTGTGGTGGTCTCAGGGTAAAGATAAATTTGCGGCGTTAGATGCTTCTCTTTTCCAGTTTCCGTGGGAAGAGATTCAGGAGTTGGCGGCATTGGTAACACGTACCATGGATATGTCTGTAACTATTACCGGGGATTCTGCGTATTTTGCGATGGAATCTGGCGAATGTGAAGTTTCCTGGGTGCAGCTTCAGAAGGACTAGGTAGGTAAGGCTGGTTGGATAAGTTAGTTTGGTTTGGTTAGTGTCGTTACGTTAATAAACCGAGCCTTGTTTTTAATATTTACAAGGCTGGTTTATTGTTAGGTTATTCAGAAACCCTATCGTTATTATAACTCTGTCGTTGGCCCAAAAGTTTCGTAGTGAATGTTCTCATCACTAAACCCCAGACTTTGAGCGTGCTTGTTCAGCGCAGACATAAATGGAGTGGGGCCACAAAAGTACACATCCGTTGATCCATCGGCAGAGAAATTCGAGTCTGTTAACCATTGTTGTAGAATATCTGCATTTAAGTAGCCCTGGTGGTCTCCTTCGGTACCTTCATCAAAACAGGTCTTAAAGTGAAAGGCCGATTTTTTGTTAAGAGCGGTCAATTCTTTCTTCAATACCTGATGTTCCATATTGCGTGAACATTGAATAAATAAAATATCGTTAGGATTGATACCTTGCTGAAGTTGTTGGTACATCATGCCAATGATTGGTGTAATACCTACACCACCTGCAATAAACACATGTTTCTTGGCATTTGAATTGGCAGTAAATACTCCTGTTGGAGCCTGCAGAAATATTGTTGTTCCTTCAGTACTTTGATGTAAGTGGTTGGATACAAGGCCTTCAATTTCTTCTTTTGTAGTAATGCGTAAGTGTTCTTTACCTGAATCGCCTGAAAGGGAATATTGACGGATTTCATCAAACTCTGAAGCCGTAGGGTTTGCTTTCAAACCGACAAACTGCCCACCTTTAAATGTAGGGATAGCTCCGCCATCTGTGGGTTTTAGATAGAATGATTTAACGTCTGGAGTTTCGGTAACGATTTTATCAATCGTGAATTCGCGAAATCCCCTCCAGCCGCCTTTGGCTTGTTCATTCACCACGTATATCGTTTCTTCTGCATCAATAAAAATATTTGCAAGGATATTATAAGCTTCACTCCAGGCGGTTAGGGCAGGGTGATCGCTCGGCAAACCCAAAACGGTCTGAATAGCGGCGAGCAAGTTTTTCCCAACAATGGGGTATTGGTTTGCTTGTATACCTAAGCTAGCGTGTTTATGGGCAATTCTTTCGACCGCGGGTAACAGTACCTCGAGGTTATCTATGTTTTGAGCGTAGGCCAGGACGGCATCAGCCAGTGCTCTGGGTTGTTCGCCTCGTGTTTGGTTAACCTGATTAAATATATTTTTTAAATCAGGATTTTCTGCGAATAGATTCTCATAAAAGCAGGAGGTAATTGCTTGGCCGTGTTCTTCTAATAACGGTACAGTAGATTTAACAATTGCAATGGTTTCAGTACTTAACACATTAGACTCCAGGTTTTATGTTGCGTTCTTTTAAATACACTTATAAAGATACATGTTAGATGAATGTTTATAAGGTTCATCTTACATGTATCTTTAGGTTGTGCAAGTGCTTATACTGTAAATAAATGTAAGAACTCGGCGTTGTCTTTATTACGGCAGTTCAGGTTACTACTAGAATTATTAAACGAGCTATTGCTATGCAACTAACAAAGCACACAGATTTTGCGTTTCGAATATTGATTTATTTGGCTTCTACGGATGAAAAATTAACAAGGATCCAACAACTAGCCGATGGTTTTGATATTTCCAAGAGCCATGTGATGAAAATAGTGAACAAGTTGGTTCATCACGGGTGGGTTGCATCTGTTAGAGGAAAAAATGGTGGTATTTGTTTAGGAAGTGCTCCGCAAGATGTACGGCTTAATGAGGTGGTTGAGTTGATGGAGCAGACGTTAGAGCCGATAAATTGTGAAGAGCCGATGTGTGTATTAACCAGTGCGTGTAAACTAAAAGGTGTGTTGTTAAAAGCGCAGGACGAGTATTTGGCTCATCTTGCTCAATTTACCTTGGCAGACCTTGTGGATAGAAAAATGATAGGTGTGGTTCGGTTGATTGGATAAATTGGGGTTTGACGTTTGTAATAGGAAGGGACGTGGCCAGTCCTTTGGCCAGATGATAGCTGTTCGGAGTATTGTTGCTCAAGGTATTGTTATAGTGGTGCTGTAACGCTCATATCGGGTAGTCTACGCAACTTGCCTGTAAATAAATCAGGGTTACCTTCGTAGCGGTTACTCATATGAATATTTACGGCAAAACCGAAGTAGCCGCTTTCTGGAAGTGAGTGGATTTTGTACCCTACATTCGGAAGTTGGCCAGGGAAGCGTTCGGGAGGGTCAACGAGATCTTTATCGTCATTGTAGTGTAATGATAGCTCCTCGGTTTGTTCTCCTGTGTAATCAAAAAACGCAACAAAGTCTAAGTTTCGTTTGGTCGATGCCCAGATCCAATTTTCAGTTTTGGATACCCCAGAGGTAATGAAAATTCGCTCGTTTGCATCTAATTTTCCATCAGTAATACCAGGTGTCTTAGGGCCGAGTGCCGTTCGCAGTTCGGTTCCATATAGCGAATGGCCTTCTAATGAAATAAAAATATTAGGGTCCGCTAACATGCTTCGGTGTGTTTTTGGCAATACTGACCGTACGTCGTATATTAAAGAATTGGGGGAATGGTGCAGTTGTAGACTGATGCGTAACAGTGGAAGCTTTAAAAACCACATGGTTAGTTCCATTTGTGTCGTGGTTCGGATGGGGCCGGAGCGTACTCCTTTGGGGATCGCAACTAAGCCTTTATTGTTGAGTTCGGTTTTTGCAAAAGTGCTGATAATCCCAGTTTCTATTCGTATCTTTAATGCATCAAAAGGGTTGGCATCACCATCATAATTTACTATGGAAAAATCATCCCAGTTAATATGATTTTCTTTGTTGTAAGCAATGGAATAAAAATCTGTTTCCACTAAGGCTTCTTCTGCACTGTAACGTACGTATTGCTCATCAGATCGCAAACGTGATTTTCTTACTAAGTAAGCATATCGAGTGTGGCCTAAAGAATTAGTTAGAGCAATTTCGTGAATGATGTCGCCATCGTATCGGTGGTCATCTTGTCGGCGGGGCCCCGCATCTTTATAGGTGAAAAGCAATTTGTCTTCTCGGTCAACAACGTCTTTAGATCCTGCAATAGGAACATCCCAGCCTTCAAAGTAGATTGCGCCCCCTTCATTATATTCATCAATCTGGAAAGGGATAGGTTCCATTTCACCGTCAATGATTGCAGCAAGTGAAAACTCCTTGATTGGATAGCCCAATGCGTTGGGCAGCTCGAATCCATCGACCATAATGGTTTTGAATGCATCGATATCACTTAGAGGCTGAATTGAAAATGCATGTTGGCTATAGGAGCTAGAAAGGATCAATAAGCCAAAAACGAAATGTTTGATGGCGCGGGTAAACGGGGTGCTCATGATTGGGCCTGTTTATTATTACAATGGCCCAATGGTAGCATTATGTTGTTAAGGATGGGAACTACTTGTATATATCGTTAGTTGCTCTAACTGGCGTTACTATTGTGCCGGGCTGGCAACGTTAATATCTGGCAGTCGACGTATCTGCTCAGAAAATATTTCAGGCTTACCTTTAAATTCATTGCTGAGATGTATACCAACAGCAAATCCAAAAAAGCCACTATCGGGTAATGTATGTATTTTGTAACCCACGTTGGGGAGCTGACCTACAAAACGTTCCGGTAAGTCTACTACGGTAAGCTCATCGTTATAGTGAAGTGATATCTCTTGTGTTCTTTCACTATTAAAATCAAAAAAAGCGAGGAAATCTAGGTTACGTAATGTAGTTGCCCAAATCCAATTATCCTCAATTGAAATGCCCTCAGCGATATGTTGTTGTTCTATGGTGTCTATGCTGCCATTGGTGATGGCTGGGGTTGTTGGTCCTGCAGCGGTTCGTGTTTCTGTGCCATAAAGTTTATTTCCTTCTAGGGACAAATACACTTTCGGGTCCACTAACATCTTTCTTCGGGCGGCTGGTAGTATTGCTCGAACGTCATAAAGTAATGAATTTGGGAAGTGGTGAAGTTGTAAGCTGACCCGCAAAATAGGCAATTTGAGTAACCAGAAAGTAAGTTCCATTTGTGTCGTCGTTCTAATGGGACCGATGCGCTCTCCTTTGGGGATGGCTATTAGGCTTTCATTGTTGATTTCAGTTTTGATTAGACTGCTTATTATTCCTGTTTCTAGTCGGATTTTTAGGGAGTCAAATGGATTTTCTTCGCCATCATAATTCACAATAGAAAAGTCAATCCAGTTCAATTGGTTTTCTTTATCATAGGTTATTGAGTAAAAATCGGTTTCTACAATAGCTTCGTCGGAGCTGTATCGTACATATTGCTCATCAGAAATGAGACGAGAGTTCTGCATTAAGTACACATAGCGAAGTTGTCCGCTGCTGCTGGAAAGAGTGATTTCTTGAACGATATCCCCATCATATCGGTGATGTGCTTGCAGCCTAGGACCGGCATCTTTGTAGATAAAAAGAAGCTTGTCTTCATTATCTAGAATGTCTTTAGATCCAACGATGGGTACTCCCCAGTCTTCGAAGTACACCGCACCACCTTCATTGTACTCATCAATTTGAAAAGGGATAGGTTCCATCTCATCATCAATAACCGCTGCAAGTGAGAACTCTTTAATGGGCTTGCCAACGGCATTTGGTAATTCCATCCCGTCTATCATAATGGCTTTGAATGCATCGATTGGTGGCAGTGGCTGTAAGGCAAACGCCCATTGACCGAATAACCCAGAGAGCAAAAATAAAGCAATGGTGATGTATTTAGTCTGCGAGGATGGTTGATTGTATTTAGAGGTGAAGGTAGGCATGAAGGATGCTCTATCGGTCGTGATTAAAGGGATCGTTTACTTGATATTAGCTCATGCTTTATAAATTGCTAAATAGAGTGTGGTTTCAGTATGTTAAAGGGGTTAGTGCGCTAATTCTTGCTGGCCTTCAATAAGCAAGGTTCCCACGTATAATCCTGCAAACATTTGGCTGTAGGGGATACGCTTGATGGCATTGAGAATGTAATCTGCATCGTCGTTGATGTTATGAGCTAAAGCCATTGTCACAAGGGTGCTTTTTTCGTCAGAAGCGTTGTTTGGGTACCAGTTTATTCTCCCAATCAGCGGGTTGAAGTCACCTCGAGTGCTAGCAAAAGTGAATTGTGTTTGATCTTTGCTCCATAGACCTTCAATGCCAAAATCAATATCGAAAGTAAACACGGCGAAATTAAAGCCGAGAGACCACTGGCTTTGATGACGATGTGCGTCATCGATAACATCTTCAATGTGACTGATAGTGCGCATGTATTTTGGGTATTTAGCGATGTTTGTTGCCCGTTGCTTGAGTTCTTCATACGGTTGAGGAACCGAAACAGCGCTTAGAATAGGTTGTAATGTAAAGGAGTTCCGTTGATGGGCAAATTGGATGGCAGAAGAAATCATGTTTACTGAGCCAAGCTTTGTTAGCTCAATTAAGGCATTCTTTTGCGGAATACTTAGAGTTGTTAGATAGCGGGTGTTATCGGGAAACAGGAGTGTTGCTGCGTAAAGTCGCTGGTTTCTAGAAAAGAGCTTTTTCTCAATACGTTCTTTTAAGGACTGTAATGTTAATGCAGCGGCAGTGAGCGGCGATAAACGGTTCATATCCGGTTGCGCTGCAAATACTAGCCGCATCAACCAACTGACTGAACCGATGTCTGCCCAGGATGTTTGTACTAGTAGCGTTCGTTGTTTGTCGAGTGCGATGATTTGCCAGCGGGCAACCGAATAGTCAATATCTCCAGCAATACGCCGTTCAATTAAGTCACCATTCTTTAGCAACGAGTGTTGTATTTGCACTTGCGGTTCGAACGACAGCAAGGGCATTTGAAAGGTTAATCGATATTGCCCGAGCCAGTGGTTATCTTTTTGTTGTAATAGTTCACTTTCAATTATGTGGGGCATGGTTCGCCGGTAGTTTGCAAAGTCCATTAAGGTATCTTTCACCTTGTTGGCCGGGGCCCTGATAACCGTAAATGCATAAGTGAGTTGTATGTCTTCATCGGGAAGGGGGAATAACTTTGGCGTGCCTAGGGGGTGGTTTGCTGAATGGTTGACGGAATGTTCGTTAACATAATTTTTTTCTGCGCCATGGACAACAACGATGTGGTGTTTTCCTAGAACTTCGAGGTGTTGCGTGTTTTGGATGAAGTTTTGAATTCGGGGGAGGGGTGTTTGCCAAGAAAGTAGTGCTTTTTCCTTGTTAGTTGAAGAAGCTGCAGTACAAAAGCTAACAAGTAATATCAGTACTGTAGCGGTGAATTGACTCTGTGTTTTATGTTGTTTGTTTAACAAGAAGTTACCTTAACTCTAGTTTCTATCTGAAGATAATAATCCAAAGTACTGGGTGATGGCCACCTGGCTTAGGCCATTGGCCAAACAAAGTTCACAAAACCGGTTTAACTGGCCCACCTGGCCGATGTTATCGAGCATTACAGACCCGTAGCATAGTCGAGTGATTAACAAATAAACATTTTGACCTGCTAGGAGTCTACTGTGAAAAAACAATCTCTTGCGATAACTTTATCCGTTCTTGGGGGCGGACTTTTCTCTGGAGGGGCATGGGCACACGGCACCATGGAAAACCCCGTTAGTCGAGACTACCAATGTTTTTTGGAAGGTCCTGAAAACCCTCAATCTGAAGCCTGTAAAGAAGCAGTACGTATTGGTGGCAAGCAACCTTTATATGATTGGAATGCGATTAGTCAAAATGCGGCTGGAGCTGATAAAGCATTTGTTCCTGATGGTATGTTATGTAGTGGTGGTAACGTTAAGTACCGTGGACTTGATTTAGCGAGAACGGATTGGAAGAAAACACCTATTCAAGCCGATGCTGACGGAAATTTCGAATTTGTTTTCCGGGGCACTGCTCCCCACGCGACCAAACGCTGGGATTTTTATATCACAAAAGATGACTATGATGCGACTAAGGCGTTGACATGGGCTGACCTTGAACCAGCGCCATTTTGTGAGTACGGCAACGTTGCATTGCAAGATGGCCGTTACAGTATGAGCTGTCAGTTACCAGAAGGTAAGGATGGTGACCAGGTTATTTACAACATTTGGGAGCGCTCCGATAGCGCAGAAACCTTTTATACCTGTATGGATGTCACGGTGATGGGTACCGGCGCGGGTAATGGTAACAGTGGTGGCCAAGGTGGTGGAACGGATACAGGGAATGATGACTCCAGCGGCAGTGATGATAGTGATAACACGGGGGGCAACGACGACGATAGCAATAATGGTGAAGGCAACGGTTCATCTCAGTGTGCGGCAAACGCCTTTGTATCGGGCCTGAATTATAACGCGGGAGATATTGTTAATAACGCTGGTGGTATTTATGAATGTGTCATAGGAGGCTGGTGTACTAGCGAAGCCGATTGGGCTTATGAGCCTGGCGAAGGCATGTTTTGGACACAAGCGTGGAAAACAGCTGAAACCTGTGATGATGTTGAAACGGGTGATACTGATGGCCCTGGGGGCAACGAGGGTGACAGCGGTGATGGTAGTGATAATGCTGGAAACGCTGGTAATGAGGATCCGGGTGATTCTACGGCTGGCTCTGGTTCTGACGATGAAGTCGATTGTGATGCACCCACTTTTGTTTCTGGCTCTCAATACCGCAGTGGTGATGTTGTCGCCAATGCTGGAAATAGCTATGAGTGTGTTATCGGTGGTTGGTGTTCAAGTGCGGCTGATTGGGCATATGCACCAGGCGTCGGGTTGTATTGGACACAAGCTTGGGCATTAGCAAATAGCTGTGGTGAGTCGGCAGACGAAGGTTCCTATAACGGTGGTTCTACAGGTGGTTCCAATGATGATGCGGACTCTGGAGGCGATCAATCGGATAATGAACAGGATAATGGGTCTGACGATGATACAGGTGACTCGGGTGCAGATAACTCGGACAACTCAGATACTGACACAGGAGATAATGGTAGCGATAACAATACCGACAATGGTGATGCGCAACGGGATCATGTTGTCGCGAGTTATTTCGTTGAATGGGGTGTTTATGGTCGTAATTACCATGTGGTGGACATGCCTGCGAATAAGCTAACGCATATCTTGTACGGTTTTATTCCGGTATGTGGGCCAAATCAGTCATTACAACAAGCGAATGCTTCGGGTTACTCAGTATTGGTTCAGCAGTGTGCGGGTAAGCAGGATTATGAGGTGGTTGTTCATGATAAGTATGCGGCATTAGAGAAGAGTTACCCGGGCGATAAGTGGGATGACCCTATTCGCGGCAACTTTGGCCAGCTGATTAAACTGAAAAAAGCGAATCCTCATCTTAAAGTGATTCCTTCGATTGGTGGTTGGACATTGTCAGATCCTTTCTACTCAATGGCGAACAGTGCGGCTAATCGCGCGGTGTTTGTAAACTCAGTTGTTAACTTTTTGAGAACCTATGATTTCTTTGATGGAGCTGATATTGATTGGGAATTCCCTGGTGGTGGCGGTGCTAATAGTGCGTTAGGGAGCACTTCTGATCGTCAAGCTTATGTTTATTTGATGCGAGATTTACGACAGGGCTTGGATACGCTGGAGGCTGAGACAGGTCGTGAGTATGAGCTAACCTCTGCGGTAGGTGCTGGGCCGAGCAAGATTGATGCGGTGAACTATGCGGGTGCTGAGGGTTATATGGATTACATCTTTGCAATGACGTATGACTTCTATGGTGCTTGGAGTGGTGAGTTGGGTCATCATGCGGGGTTGTTTGATTATGCGGCAAACGTGCATGAGGGTTTTGATGGGGCGAGTGCGATTAATAATCTGATTGCTGCAGGTGTTCCGGCTCGTAAGTTGGTGCTTGGTGCTGCGATGTATGGTCGTGGTTGGAAAGGTGTTACTGGGGCGCAGTTGGACAATCCGTTTAGCGGCCAGGGTAATGGGCCTGCTAAGGGTACTTGGGAAAACGGTGTGTTGGATTATAAGGATATTGTGAGTAATTATTTGGGAGGTAAGAACGGTTCGGGTGTGAATGGTTTTACTTACTATTATGATGATGTTGCTGAGGCGCCTTACCTTTGGAATGCGGCGACAGGTACGTTGATTAGTTATGATAACCCTCGGTCGGTGACGGCGAAGGGGAGTTATGTGAAACAGCATGAGTTGGGAGGGTTGTTCTCTTGGGAGATTGATGCGGATAATGGTGAGATTATTGATGCGATGGTTGATTCGATGAAGTAATTGTTAGTTAGTGGTGAATGGCCTGCAGGGGAAGCCCTGTGGGCCATTTGTCGGTTATGGATTGGTGGGATTGTTTGGTTGTGGAGAGACTATACTTGTTGAAAAGCTTAAAGGGATGTTATCTAGCGGATTTCAGAGAACGTGACGTATTCGTAATACCCGTTCAGAAATCGCAAAAGATCGCATCCATGCGTGCTCGACTGCGGCGTCCCTGCCGCAGTCGTTTCTGAACGGGTATTACGAATACGTCACTCATTGCGGGGTTTGAGTTCACTTGAATAGTTGGGTTTCGGGTTCTTTCAAAAATGACTGGATTCTTATTCTTTTGTTAGGGTGTGAGTTTTTGAAAGGTGGATTGTTGAAATTAATACAGTGTAGTTTGTTGGTTGGTTGTGCCTTATGCATTTTTTCGAGTGCATTGTTTGCACAGACAGCAGATACAACGCCAATACCAAGTTCCTTGGATATAGCGCCTTTGGTGCATCATAGCAATAGGAGTCAATCTGCAAAACGTTTGCGAGTGAACCGTTTTATAATTGATGGTTTAGTCGAGCGTGAGCGTTATGGAATTACCTTAGGGCGATTACAGGCGTTAATTAAGTCCAAACAGTCGGTTTTGGGTTATCCGTTAACGGTGTCCGAAATTCATCATATTGCGGATCATTTAACGCGTTTTTATCATGCTGTGGGTTTTCCATTTAGTCGTGTGATTGTGCCGGAGCAGGAGGTGGTGGATAACACTATTCGATTGCAGGTGATTGAGGCGGTGATTGCGAGTGTGGATATTCGGGGTGAGTCGTTGTATGGGAGGGGACAGTTACAGTCGCCGTTTTCGTCGATTATTGGAAAGGTGACGAATAGTTTCAACATTGAATCTTTGTTACGTCATGTGAATAGTTTTCCGGGGTTACAAACGTTTGGCTATTTTTCAAAAGGTGCAAAGCCTGGCGAAACACGTATTAATCTTAAAGTTCAGCAGGAAGAGTCCTGGCAACTGTTAACTAAGGTTGATAACTACGGCACTGATACGACGGGGGAGAACCGGGGTTTGGTGTCCTTAACGTTGAATAATCCGTTGGGTTTTGCCGATCAGTTGTCGGTGGGGGTGTTGCAGTCTTTTGATAGTAAAGAGGGGGATCAGAATACGACATATGGATCGTTATCGTATCGAACGCCTTTATTTCATAGTGCGTTGTCGCTGGGATTGTTAGCGAGTAATAATCAGTTTGATATTGGTCGTGATTTTTCAGATTTGGGGTTAGAGGGTGAGGCGAGTATTGCCCGTGTGGATATGCGTTATCAGTGGGCGAAGTCACGTACCTTAAATAGTACGTTAGCGGTTTATGGTGATAGTAAAACCTCTGATGTGAAGAGTGGTTTGACCACGGATATTTTGGATAAAGATGAAACGTCTGATGGTGTGGGTTTGTTATTGACACTTAACTATCGCGGTACGGGAAGTTCAATTCAACAACAGTTTCTTATCGATGTGTATGCAGGACATTACGAAAAAGAATTTGGAGAAGATGCGTTTATAAATGGGGAGGGTGGCTCTAACCTTCTAGACGATACCTTTACCAAGGCACAGTTACGGTATCGATTTCAATGGGATTGGCTGTGGTTGTCGAGCCAGTTGGAGTGGAGTGTTCGAGGCCAGTATTCGGATGTGGCGTTGCCGTCGATGGAGCAGATCAGTGTTAGCGGGCCTTTTGCGGTTCGGGCGTTAGAGACGGGGTTTTATTCTGCCGATAATGGTGTGTTGTCGTCATTTCAGTGGCGACTGATGAACCCTGGATGGTTGGGGGATAACGTGGTTTCTCGGGCGATTTCGAAGGCAATTGTTCCTTTTGTTTTTTATGATGTGGCTCTTTTTCAGCGTAATGAATTAACAAGGGATGAGTCTCAAATTAATGGCTCCCAAGCTGGCGAGGCTGGAAGTGTTTTAGTGATGGATGAAGAATTGACAGCCAGTGGGTTTGGTTTTGGTTTTGATTTTAATGTGAAATTGTCGTCGACTTTATCCGTGTTTGGTCGAGTGACAGTAGCGAGAACTAATAAAGTTGAACAGCGTATTACAGAAACCAATGCTGTTAATACAACAATTGATCCGGCACAACAACGCTCGGTTTATGGTGAATTTAATGTACGATTCTAATAACCAACAAATATTTCCTACTATTCATACTGGTGTAGGAGTGGTGTTGCTCAGTGTTGTTGTATTTTTGTTATGCTTGCCAAAATCACTGTATGCATTACCTGAAGGGGCGCAGGTTGTTGGTGGTGACGCTTCTGTATCTCAACTGGGGGATGTACTGACGATTCAGCAAAATAGTCAGCAGACGAGTATTAACTTTGAAGGTTTTTCTATTGCTCAGCATGAAACTGTGAATATATTTCAGCCGAACAGTGATGCTATTGCTTTGGGGCGTGTGTTAGGAGGTAATCCTTCAGAAATCTTCGGAAATCTAAATGCCAATGGCCAGTTTTTTTTGATTAACCCCTCAGGAATTTTGTTTGGTGAGAATGCTTCGGTGAATGTTGGAGGCCTGGTGGCAACAACACTTTCTTTATCGGATGATGACTTCTTCGCAGGGTTGTATCAGTTTCAGTCGATGGACGGTGTTGGTGGTGGTGTTGTTAATAACGGTTCGATTCATGTCGAGCCTGGAGGTTACCTCGCATTAATATCAAACACCGTGACGAGTAATGGGGAGCTAGCTTCTGACAATGGGTTGGTTCAACTTACTTCAGCGGATCAAGTCACCATTGTTTTTTCCGAATCGTTACCTGCCTTGGCCGTGGATAAAGCAACTTATCAAGGTTTGGTTTCCAATAATGGGAAAATTCAGGTTGGTGAAGGAATGGTGGTGATGAGTGCCGCTGTAACCGATGCACTGATGCAGACGGTAGTAAACAACGAGGGTGTTATTGAGGCACAAGGGGTGATACATCAAGGCGGGCGAGTATTTTTAACGTCCAGTCATTCGGGGGATGTGATTAATGCGGGTGATATAGATGTATCGTCATCTTTGGATGGTGGCGAGGTGTCGCTAATAGGTGACAGGGTAGCTCAGTTAGGTAACGTTAACGCCAATGGGGGGACTCGCGGTGGTTCTGTTAAATTATTCGGGCAATCGGCGGTTGCGTTGGGTGATGGTAGCCTTACCATGGCTAATGGCGGTGAGTCAGTAACATCCCGTGGGGGCGAGGTTATTGCTATTGCCAATGGCCAGGCTATTTTTCGAGATGGTGCGGTGATTGAGGCTACCGGTTCTGAACGCGGAGGGTTTGTTGAGGTTTCAGGTTATGAGTCTGTGGATATTTTTGGTCATGTGAGCACATCAGCGACCAATGCACCGGACGGCAATTTACTCAGTGAGAATGGAACATTCTTAATAGACCCTTTTGATGTCACTATTACTGGCGCGACGAATAATAACGGACCTGCTGCAGGAGTATTCACACCGACAGGAACAGCGTCAACGATTGATGTTGCTACCTTAGAAGCTAATTTGGCGCTAGGGAATGTAGTGGTGGAAACTACTAATGCTGGAGGTGCTGAGCCCGGTGATCTAATTGTTGCAACATCGATTAATTTAGATGGAAGTAATGGAAATACATTAACGTTGCAAGCAGATGGTAGTTTGTTTGTTAACAACAGCATTAGCGATCAAAACACAGTAACCGTTGATGATACAAATATTAGCTTAGTAGCGGGCGGTAATTTACAAATAGCAGATGGTGTTATAGTAAATTCCGGCGGAGGAACAATACAGCTTACGGTGGGAGGTAATGCGACGGTAACGGGGCTAGTGACATCTAATAATACAGCCTCAGCGGTACTTGTTAATGCGGCGTCAATTAATGATGCGGGGGATAGTAATCTCGATATTGATGCGAATAACGGTGGCGTAAGTCTAAATTCAGGGTTTGGTAATGTGGCAAATATGGAAGTTGCTGTTGATACGTTGTCGATGACCATTTCTGGTGGTGGGGCTGTAAATATTACTGAGCAGGATGATATAACACTGCAAACGTTTAATGGTGTGAGTGATTTATCGGTGACGGCTGCTGGTACGGTAACATTACCTGATGCGGGATTAGTGATTGCAAATAGCATTAATATCCAAGCGGCGGATATACAAGATAGTGATAGCTCAGTGGTGTTAACGACCCAGGATGCAACCGTCCAGCTAACGGCAGCGGTAAATGATGTTACGTTGCTAACAAGTGTCGACAGGTTAGATGTCAGTATTACCGGGCAAGGGGGTAATGTTGCAAGCTTGACCGTCGTGGAGTCCAACGGTTTACAGGTAGAAGACCTTTCTGGTGATGGTAATGCATTAGTTGCCAGTTATGGCAATGTTGTGTTGCAAGTACAGCAAGGAGATTTAAGCGTTAACAATACGGTATCCGCCACTGATACATTGGCGGATGGGGTGAGAGCGGGGTTGATTGATATACAAATTGAACAAGGGAACCTATTGATTGGTGATCAAACAGCAACCGTTATACAGTCTATCAATACCGTGGATGATGGTGTTGATGGAGGCTTGGGTAATCTGCCCACTAATCAGGTCGCTATTCGCATACGTCATAGTGATACTGGCGATCAAAGCCATGCATTTACACTGGGCGACGGAGTAGGTGCGAGTGGTGATGTGACTATCTCGGCACAAGGTGGCGATGTGCTGATTGATAGTTACAACGATGCAAGTCTCACATTAGGTAATACCCGAACGATTACTATTAATAACGATGTACAAATTAATGCGTTTGATCTTGCTACCGATGCTACCGATGGTGCCGTAGTGACAGGTAGCGTTAGTAATGTGGGAAGTGTCATTGCACGAACCGGTCGGGCTATTACTCTTCGTGAAAATGAAACGTTAAGTGTTACTACTCCTGATATTGTGGTGGATGTCAGCAATGACATTTCAGAAACGATTAAAGAGGAGAGTGACTTGTCTCCTGGGTCAAATGCAGAACCTGTGGGTAAGGTTAGTGATGCCAGTCGATTGTTTGCGTCGGTGTTTAATGCCTGTGATAAAACACAGAGCAAACATGTGGATAAAGAACGGTGTCAATTAGAAAATTCAATGCAGCAGTTTTTGGGGACGTTGCTTATTGGTGGTGATCTTCCTGGCTTGTCGAATATTTCAGAGATACAGAAGGGGAGGAAATAATGTTTTTCTCTCAATGGGGTGCCCTTTTTAGAGCTAGATGTGTACGAATCATACTCCTCGTTCTTTTGATTAGCATCTGCCTTATTTCTACCTTGAATGCCTCTACAGAGGATGAACGATTAAAGGCGCTATTTCTTTACAATTTCGCCAACTTTGTTGATTGGCCAGAGTCAGCTTTTCAGGCAAACGATAGCGATTTACGGTTGTGCTTGTTTGGTGATATTGCGTTTGGTTCGATGCTGGATGCGGTTGACGGCACACTCATTGGGAGTCACCGACTGGTGTTGAGGCGCACCAAGAAATTAAAAGACATTGAAACCGGCTGCCATATGTTATTTGTCTCTCATGAGCAACGTATTCGCTTACCTCACTTTTTTACCCAAATCCAATATATGTATGTATTAAGTGTGGGAGATCGTAAGGGATTTGCAGAGAAAGGGGGGGTTATAAATATTGTCAGAACAGAAGATCAGATGCAGTTTGATATTAACCTTAGTACGGCAATGGCAAATGGTTTGTCCGTGAGTTCTGATTTATTAAGCCTTGCTCGTGAGGTGAAACGGTTGACACCTCAGCATTCGAATTCGTCCTCTCAGGGATTACGTTAACGATGGCTTTATTTTCGTCCTATTTCGCAGATTTACCGATACGTCGAAAATTGATGGTGATTATCAGTGTCGCATTATGGGTGTCGATGCTGGTGGCATCTATTGCGTTTATTGCGTATGACCAACAAACAGCGAGGCAACGTTTGATTGGTGAGATGCAAGTGCTGGCGAAGGTGATCGCTGCGCGCAGCGGTGCAGCGGTAGCGTTTGGTGATAAAAAGGCGGCGAGTACCAATGTTGCAGCATTTGAATTTCATTCTTCTGTGATCATTGCTTGTCTAGTGTCGTCAACGTCAAAAACCTCAATCGTTTTGGCTCAGTATCGCCGAGAGTCGATAGGCAGTGCAGCAGGGAGGTTGGGTTTTTGCGAAAATTCAGATTCTATTCAGGCCAATGCACAGTATAAGAATTACTACTTTGATGATGCTCACCTTGTCGTCGAAGAACCGGTATTGCTAAAGGGAAAGGAGATTGGTCAGTTAGTAATGAAGGTGAGTTTACAACAAATACAACAGCGGCTTTGGCAGTTCGCGTTAGTAGCGTTGATGATTCAGTTTGCAGCAGGTTTGTTAGCCTATTTATTAACGACCCGGTTACAGAAGATGATTACCGATCCTCTGCAGCAACTTAGTACCGTTGCCGATCATATTACGGGTAGTCATGATTATTCTCTAAGAGCCGAGCGAAATGGTAGTGATGAGGTTGGTGTGGTGGTAATCGCATTTAATGACATGCTGCACACGATTCAAGAAACACACCATCAACTAAAAGAGGCAATGTTTGAATTAGAGGATAAACGAGAGCAAAGCGATGCATTGGCTCGTTCCGCGAACGAACGCCGTGAAGAAATTAGTGAGTATTTTTCTGGTGCAAGTCATGACCTTCGACAACCGCTCCATGCTATGGGATTGTTTGTAGAAACATTACAACAAGAGCAAGGCGGATCTACCAGTCATTTGTTAACTCGCCTAGATCAATCTATAGAACATCTGGAGTTGCTGTTAACGGATTTGTTAGATGTTTCAAAGTTGGATGCGGGGGTGAAAAAAGCGAAGAAATCTCCAGTGGATATTCGATCCTTATTTCAACGAATAGTGAACGATTTTTCGGTGTTGGCGGAAGATAAGCAACTTCGGTTGTCATTGTTTATTGCAGATAAAGAGTATGCGGATATTGAGCCGCTTACGATACACACTGACCCGATGATGTTGGAACGTGTTATTCGGAATTTGCTTAGTAATGCGGTTCGTTACACCGAAAGAGGGGGTATCTTGGTTGCTTGTCGGTTGGTTGGAGGATCTAAGATAAGTATAGAAGTTTGGGATACCGGGCGGGGTATTCCAGAAAAACAACAAACCCGTATTTTTGAATCACATCATCAGCTGGATAACGAGAATCAAGAGGCTGAAAAAGGGTTTGGGTTAGGGCTATCTGTTGTTAAACGTTTAACGGATAGTTTGTCTCATCCATTATCTCTTCAATCGATAGAAGGTCGGGGCACGGTATTTAAGTTACAGGTACCCTTGGTGATGAATGATGATAAAACACATGAATTGACGGAAGAAGGTATGAGCGTTTCATCAGGGCCAACCTTAATTGCAAACAGCCTGCCGAATGACATTGCGGGGAAAAAACTATTGCTTCTTGATGATGATTTACTTGTAATGGAATCACTTGAAACGGTACTTGTGGCATGGGGTGCCGAGGTGAAAAAAGTAGGCTCTTTTGACGAACTCAAAAGATTACTCGTAAAGGGGTATCAGCCAGATGTTATTCTTTCTGATTATAATTTGGAGGATGAAGTGAATGGCGTTGAGGCGATCGAATACCTCCGTACTCAGGTTGGCCAGCTAGTCCCTGCGTTGGTTTTGACAGGGGAAACCAATAGCGATGTATTTAAAATAATTGAAGGGAATGGGCTTAAAATGCTGAAAAAACCAGTGAAACCCGCAAAACTAAGGGCCATGTTGGGGTATTTACTGACATCGTGACTGTTATAAAAATAATTGACTTTCAAATGAATTGTCGTTTAGCTGCTATTATGTTGATCATTCATAATGAACATTAATAATTGTATGTTCTAAGCTGTTACGTGATCTTTCGGCTAAGAGGTCGTTTTATGGAAAGTGTTAGGGAAGGTGAAGTCGCTAGCTTGCTTCAAAAAATCGGATGCAAGATGAAGAAGCCCGCATTTGGAGCTGGTTGGGTCATTATTGAACCTCTTGGTGGTCGAGTTTCGGTTGGCTGTCTTAGAGAAGCTGAGGATTATTACTGGTTACATCAACAATCATCGTCGACTAGTGCAGACTAGTACAGGTTAGCTGGCTTTAGCTTTGGTATTTACTGTATTGCTAACATAGCTGAGTACAAACTCTCTAAAGAGAAGCATTTTTTTGGGTTGATATCGTGTTTTGTTAAACAATAATTGTACCTTTTGCGTTGGAAACGAAAACTCTGTAAATAACGGTTCTAACTTCCCGCTTTTAATGTCGTCGTTGATCATCATATCTAGCATCATAGATATCCCACCCCCTTGTTTAACCCACTGATATAGAGCGTATACATCATCAGTCGTATCCAATAATTCCAAATCTAGCGAACCTCCTTGGTTAGGGAAAAGTTGGCGTATGCGATCAGACAAATTTAGGTATGTTGGAATAATGACGCTGTGGTTTTTTAGATCGAGTAAGTTCTCCGGTTTTCTGTGTTTTTTTATGTATTCTGGAGAAGCACAAAATATTGGGCGGGTTTCCGAAAAAGGTATTGCAGTTAGTCGAGAATCTTTTAAAGGGGCAATGCGAAAAGCAAAATCTATCTGCCCATCAACTAAGTCTTCAATTTCATTAGATACGGAAACATTGAATTTGATGTCAGGGTGTTGTTGTTTAAATTCATTTAGCATACGGAAAAATTGAGGCTGTAATAATACTCGAGGGCAAGATAGGGTGAGTTTTCCTATGACGTATTTTTTATGATCATTAAGCCTCTCTTCAGCTTCTGTTACCGAGGCGAGGATAGATTTACAGTCTCGGTAAAAGGATTGTCCAATATCGGTTACTGCCAATGAGCGAGTTGAGCGTTCTAATAGTGTCACGCTGAGAGAGTCTTCTAATTGCGTTAATTTTTTACTGGTGGCAGAAGGGGATAAATGAAGTGCTTTTGCTGCTTTGGACAAGCTATTTAGTTCGACAATAGTAACGAATGCTTGGTATTCATCAAGTTTACCCATGTTCAACTTCTCTATGAAAACATTGTTGATAAAAATTCACTAATGTTTTCATATTGTTTCACTTATATTCATCAAATGAAGGCTTCAATATATATTGAGACATCCGTTGGGAAAGCTCAATTCATACGTAATCGAGAGGTTTTTAATGAAAAAGTCAGTCATTTTTGTGTTTGTGGCAGTGCTAGGGCTTGCTATCACTTTGCTTGTGAGTGTTCCTGCTCCAAAAAGGCAGGCATATGTAGTACCTGAAACTAGCGAGGAGGCTGATTGGGAGCAGATACGACATGGATCTAGTAAGGTTACCTTTAAAACCTTGCTGACCGGTGTGGTAAAAGTTCCAGTTTCAGGAATGTTAAACCTTGATAACCCTAAAACGTTATCTTATCTTCAGGAAAAAGCGGCATCGGAGGGTGATCTTGCAGGAAGTGTTGATGTTGAAGTATATGCGCATTGGATACGCCACCCTGAAAAGGGCGATATTTTTATTGATTCAGGGCTTGATGCACGGTTTCGGAATACAGCAAGAGGAAGCCTAAAAGGGCTTATTTCTCAGTGGATTGTTGAAGATAGTGTTCAGCTTGCTGGTCAGGATATTTTAAGTCAGGTTGAAGAGAGTAATATTAATGTAAAAATGGTGTTTTTGACCCATGTGCATGGAGATCATTCATCTGGGTTACCTGTCTTGCCTCTAGGTATTCCCGTTGTACTTGGAAAAAACGAATCGTTACATCAATATCCATTGATTATGTATAACGACCACTTTGACAATGTGTCCGAATTACAGACGTTGGATTTTGACGGGCCTGGTGTGTTGAATGTTGTGCCATTGGGTAAAATGATTGATCTTTTGGGAGACGGTTCTTTGTGGGCAATATCCACATCTGGGCATACGGCCGGGCATGTTTCTTATTTGGTGAATGCAACAGATGGATGGGTGTTGCTAACAGGGGATGCGAGTCATACTCGCTGGGGCTTTGAGAATAATGTGGTACCTGGTTGGTCAGAGGATGAAAGGTTGGCAAAGAAAAGCTTGGAGGCGTTGCGAACATTTAGTAGAGAAAATATGGATGTGAGGGTGGTTTTTGGGCATGAACGTTAAGGTGTAGTGCTGGCAAGCGTCTAGTCTGGTTGGAAACAAACAATTGTTAATAGTTGAGCTGCTCTAGTTGCTACTAGTTTTATGGGAATTGCTTTTTTCACCATCATTTGTTTCACTTAATATTCTTTTTATAACAGTGAAATGATATGACGGACACCATTCTCTGGGGATCTGAGTTATCTCCGTACACTCTTAAAATTCAAGCGCTTCTGGAATATGCGAAAGTTCCTTATCGGTTACTTCCTGCCAATGGAAAACGTATTGAAAACCTCCAAATACAGGCGCGGTTAGAGTTGGCGAAACATAAAGGGAATGTTTCGCGTTTTCCTGTTATGTCAGATTTGGATGAGTATCCATTGGTTCCTTATCTAACCGAGGACTGTCGACATTTTCAGTTTGATTCAACAGCGATAGCACATTGGTTGGATTCGAAAAGAGAGAGGGGTACAAGTAATAACGTAAATTCGGGCTTTTTTCCGAAACACCCCACACTACACTTTCTAGCAACATTAATTGATGATGCGATGGATGAGTTTGGCTTGTATATGGTGCACCATATGCGTTGGGTTACTTCTGCTACAACGAATAATGCAGGTGCTCGCCTGGCTAGGGAGTTTAAACATATATTGCCGACGGGGGCTCGCTGGTTAGTAGCAAAGCAGTTTTCTGAACGACAAGCTTATCGATTGCCCTATCTTTTTAGTGTCGCACCAGAAGGGTCGCGTTGGCGAGTTAAGGAAAGTTTGCAACCACCTTCGATAGATTATTGGCCGGAAACCCATAACATATTAGATAACGCCTGGGGAATGTATCTTAGCGCTATGGAAAGCTTGCTGGCGAAACAACCCTATGCAATGGGGAATCAATTTACGATTGCTGATGCCAGTATATATGGCCAATTATCAATGAATTTAAAAGATCCTAGTGCGGCAGGTCTTCTGAAAAGAACGGCACCTCTTACTTTTGATTGGCTCTGTGCAATACGTGATGGGCAGCATGTGCTGGATAATGCAGTAGGTTGTGAAACAACGATGACATCCGAGATATCTCTGTCACCTGAAACAATAGCGGCACTTAAACCGTTGCTCGATATTATCATGCAAACCTACTCATCGTTAATGGCACAGAATAGTAGTGCTTATGATTCTTATGAAAAGGGTGGGCAAACAGTGTTTAATGAAAAGGCTTTTGATCAGCGAAAAGCACTGTATGACGGTGAATTGATGGGCCATCCATTTCGTTCTGTAGTGAAAACTTTTCAGGTGCGTGTATGGCAAGATATTTGCAATACCTGGGGAGCGCTGAAGACTGAGGACCGAGATGTTCTGAAGTTATTTGTAACGGACTGGGAGCTGTTTGAACGATAGCTGCTGTCACAACCAATGTTGGTGGAATGGGTAAATACGTTATTAATAAAAATCGGGCAAGTGTTCCCATTTAAAATATTGATAATACGTATCATTTGATTAGTCGTGAATGCGATATACATCCAATTCTGATTTTGTGATTTTTCCTCCGACCACCAAAATTCGGCCCTGGTAGCGCTGTTCCCCCGTGGTAGTAAATTCAAAGGTGTAAGATCGACAAAAACAGAGATTGCCTTGCTTGCTCCGAGTTATCCATAGTTTTTGTTGTTCAACCGTTTGGTCCAAAAATTGTAGGTTATCTAAGCCGCACAGTCGTTTGGCTTCAATGATAGTCAGCTCTTTGCTTTGTGATCCGTACCACCAGAAGGCAATGATACTGATGGTGATGAGAAATAACAGGATGTCGTTCATAAACGTTGCTTTATAAAAGGTGGTGGGTTCGTGCAAAGGAAACGGCTTGGGTACGATTATTCACGTTACAGGCTCGTAATATGGCTGCTACATGAACCTTCACCGTGCTAGGGGACATATTAAGTACTTTGGCAATCTCTTTGTTGGATAGGCCATCATCCATGAGATGTAGTACTTCTTTTTGCCTTTCTGTTAGCTGAATGACGACGGTATTATCGACCGAGTTGGGTGAACGTGCGGTGTTTACATTATTCCCTTCTGGTTCACTGCTAACTTGTTCACCGCCAAGGTCAGCTTTTAGTATCGCAGGAGGGACATAGATACCTCCGGCAAGAATGAGCTGAATGGCACTGATCATCACCGATGATTTAGAACTCTTGGTAATAAAGCCGCTTGCACCTTGTTGTAATGCTTGTTGGATTTTTTGGGCATCTTCATTGGCAGATAACATCGCCACTGGGATACTTGGGTCGGAAGATTTGATTTGTTGCAATAGAGAAAAGTCTTGGTTGTCCGGTAAGTGTAAATCTAACAGGATCAAATCTAGGTCTTGGTGTTGCTGAAGGGCTTGAAGTGCCGTTTTTGCGCTATCAGCCTCCAAAATATTGACGTTGCCTTCAGAACTGTTTAACTGCTGTTTGAGCACTAGGGCTAACCCTTCTCGAAACAGGGCGTGATCGTCAACTAATAATATATCCACAGAGAGAGCGTAGCCTATTGGGTGTGTAGTTTGATTGTATTGCTAGGGGTTTGCTCGAAGTATAATGGCATTCAGTGAGATTTATAGCGATCTATTGACGAATGTTCGAAAGTTTTTACAGTCAATTGAAGCTTCTAGAGTTGTAAATAGTAGCGATGAGGGGATATCGCTACTATTTACAACAAATGGCACCTTAAAAAATATGTTATGCAGCTAGACTGGGATCATTGCGTCCCATTTTGCGATAGCTGTTAACAAAAGTGTCAATTAAGGGCTGTTTTTCATCGTTTGCGTCAGATTTTTTTACAAAATGCTCAGCCCAGCATAGTGCTAACCCTTCGACATCATCTGGGTGTGGCAATATTACGCCACCTCGTTTGTATACCATCCAGGCAATAGCGGTGGCATAGGCAAGGTTTGTTGCAAGCTCAATATGAGGGTGTTTTAAGAACTCGTGCTGAGAAGCAAGTCCGCGTACCTCACTTGCAAGGTCTGGATCAAGAGCTAGGTAGTCATCCCAGAGTCGGCAGTGGGTTTCTTTGGATATTCCGTAAACCCCTATACCTGTTGATATTTCTGATTGTAACATCAGGTTTTCTTGTGCTGCTGCAGTTCCTAAAAGCAGGTTTTCAATCGCTTTCGAGCAAATACCCATAGCTTTTAAGGTATGTTGGATTACAAACTGATTGAGACTACTACTGCTTAAACTCATTGTCTTTCCCCTTACCTAATACGACTTTTTATCGCTTCTACCGGTGCATCTATATAACTTCATTTGTTTTGACGTTATCAAAGACATATGCAAGTTGAATGCCTGGTGGATATAATTTGACGGCATGAAAGCTGTTATTTTTAATCGTTGTTTTAGCATTGTCTTATTATTTATATCGGCCCTGTACCGCAGGATTTCAAGATCAAATTGTTTGAATATTGTATGGGCTAGGAATAAAAGGGGATATAGCAACGAAGTTTGTGAAAAATGCTTCTAATACTTCCATAAGCTAAGTGATTGTATTCACATGGCTAATTACGTGTAAGCGACTAGAATTGCTTAAGGCTTAGTCGTGAATTAGAACTGAAATAACAAATAAAGCACAGAAACGAAAAGCGCAAAAATTACGAAAAAATACATTTTGGCTGTTTTGTAAGAGGGTAGATGGGTGGATATACCGCAGACCATTGGAAAATATAGGGTCATCAAATTGCTAGGCTCAGGAGGTTTTGGTGCGGTATACCTTGCGGAAGATCCAAAGCTTAGCGGTAAGGTGGCTATCAAAGTATTCTCAATATGCAATGCAGATTTCTATGATCTTTCAAAAGAGGTCCCCAGTAACTCTTCATTAAATACTGCTAGAAATAGGGGTTTAGTGTTGCGCGAGCGGTTTGTACGAGAAGCAAATTTACTACGACAGTTATCGACAAACCCTAATATTGTTAATGTTTACGATTTTGATGAAATGGCTGATGGTACTCCGTATTTTGTGATGCCTTATCTTGAGCGTTCATTGATTGATGAGATTGGTAAAGACGCGTTAACGACAGGTGCATTAAATCGTCTACCAAAGGAATTGCGGCCGCGTAAACTGCCTGTATTACGTGTGACTGAAATTTTGACAGAAATCCTCTCAGGTTTAGCAGAGGTACATAATGCGGATTTGATACATCGAGATATCAAACCGGCAAACATTTTGTTTGAAGCGAATGGCCGAGCGCAGCTGTGCGACTTTGGAGTAGCAAAAACTCCTGACTCCCAACACAGTGAAACGGGTGTAGTGATGGGGTCAAGAAACTACATGAGCCCTGAACAACGAGAAAGTGGAAGTCACGTCACTGCGGGTTCAGATGTATACAGTGTCGGAGTGTTGGCTTATCGAATGTTAACAGGGACTCTTCCAACAGGACCTTGTGATGACCCTATCGTTTACTGTCCAGATATGGGGGCATCCTTTAATACGCTGGTGTTGGCGGCATTAAACCCCAGACGTGAAAAGCGACCAGCGGATGCTAGTGAATTTTTGCGGCGTTTACAGGGCGCAATGAATGATAAAGCAGTTGGTGATGGCCCTATTGGTAGCGGCGGTGAAAATGACGATACGGTTACTGAAATAGGCCCCGCACCTAGCTCCGTTCGAGTTGAGTTAAAACAGCTTGAACAAACTATTGAAGATTTTTTGTTGGAAGATGGAGGGATTGATAAAGCACAATATAAGCAGTTACAGATGCTGGCCGAGACCGAAAATTTGAGAGATAGTACTTTAAGGCATCTGGTTTCTTGTGTAAAAAAGCGATTGGAATCTACGATAAAGCCGATGCAGGTATTTGTCGTGATGGTAGATGATGCTTTGGTACAGGCTCGTGGCACTATTCTTGAGGAGAGCTTGGCCGCATTAAGAAAGGCCGGAGAACAAGTGGGGTTAGATGCTGAGAGTATTAAACGCATTCTTCATAAACGACAAGCATTGTACCGTACAAAAGGCGACGATAAGCGATCTGCAAGTGCATTTTTAGCGATTTTTTTTCTTATTCTAATGGCTTGTATTTGTGCCGGGTCGTTGTGGTGGTTAATTGGGGGGCGGCAGCAGTCTCAGGATAAGACCTTATCGCAAACCCCGAGGGGCTCGATACAGAAACTTGAGAAAGAAATCGAAAAGCAAATAACTCTGCCTCAATCAGGGTTAGCGTCGTTACAACAGGAAGAAGACGATACCTCTTTTGATTCTACGTCAAGAAAACCTGAATCAACGGTAAGTGTTACCACGATGCTAAGTATTCCGGGGGGGCAGTTTGTTATGGGCTCCACGGGTTATTCTAACGTGGAGCGTCCCCCGCACACAGTGACGATTCAGCCTTTTCAGCTGGGGGAAACGGAGGTGACATGGGCTCAATACCAAGGTTGTATTGATTCTGGAGTCTGTTCAAACAATGCTTCTGATCAAGGCTGGGGCAAAGCTAATCGACCTATAATAAATGTGAGTTGGAATGATGTGCAGCGCTATATTCAATGGCTTAATCAGAAAACTGGTCAACGTTTCAGGTTGCCCAGTGAGGCCGAATGGGAGTACGCAGCAAGAGCAGTCGTGGGCGAGAGAGGTAGTGAGAGTCGCAAGAATAGTGATTATTCCTGGGGCGATAATATAGGTGAAAATCAAGCCAATTGCGACGGTTGTGGTAGCCAGTGGGATGATCGACAAACGGCTCCTGTAGCGAGCTTTTCTGCCAACGTCTTTGGTTTGTATGATATGCACGGAAATGTTTGGGAATGGGTGCAGGATTGTTGGCATGATAACTATAAAGGAGCCCCGAGCAATGGTGATGCCTGGGAAACCGCTTCGCAGGTAGAGTCACAATCTGAGCAATGCCGTCGTCGAGTATTGAGGGGAGGCTCTTGGCATAATGTAAGGGGGTATTTACGTTCGGCCTATCGAAGTGCGGATATTGTTGAGAGTACCTATTTTAATTTTGGCTTTAGGCTCGCACATGATTAATAAAATGCGTAGTACAGTCGGTTATTTGGCGGGCATTATTTGTGTTCTAATGTGGAGCCTGAGTGGTATTGTGGGTGCTGAAACTCAGCCGCCCCCTCAAGGTAAGTGGCGCATCTTAATTGTCGCGGAGTCAGGTGATTTAGGGTTGCGTGCTGGACACCCTGCTTATAAGCGGGCCAATAATGCCATTTTTACCCAGTTGCAACGAGCAGGTTTTGATGTGCTGAGTTTGGCTGCTGACAAAACCTTACCTCTGTGTTTAATGGATGTGTGTAAGCAACAGACAGCGCAAGATATTATCGCTTTGGCAAATACAAGTGCATCGGATATCGATTTGGTGATCTTATTTAATGTGCGATATGTTGAGCGTGTGGGGGCAGGGATGATTCATCGAGAAATTAGTGTTCCGAGTCGCATGATTGATGTGAAAACAGGGCGTAGGGTAGGGCTCTGGGATGATGACGGTGTGCTGACAGAACCTATTCCTGTAGATTGTGTTGGCCGTTGTCTTCAGTCTGCGTTATCTGACTATGCTCGCCAAATCGGGCGTGATAGTGGGTTAGTGATTGCGATTAAACTGCAAGAGTATCAACGTTGGTATGATTATCATCTAACATTTTTGCAGTTTGCGCATGGAGAACTGCTTTCGTTTGAACAATATTTTCAGAATAGTTTTAAAAGCAATCTTATTAGAGAGACCGATAATACGGCAAATAAAGTGAGTCCAAGTCAGGTGTTATTGCACTCTGTTGAGAATAGAGAAATTGTTATTGAATCGCAATTATCTCCTCTGTATTTTCGTCAAAGTTTGGAACAAGTATTGGATGATGAAGGTCTGCGAGCCAATATCCAAAAAAATGGTTATGAATTTATACTACATCGTGAAGGTCTGCCGTATTTATGGAGATACATCTTTACCACTGTTCTATTAATTATTTTTTTGATTGCATCTTATTTTAGGTATGTGCGTTATCAACACAATAAAGTGTTAGCTCAGTTGCTATCTATGAAGAAAATACTAGTTGAGCAGTCGTTAGTGAAAGCGACCGATGGAAATCCTTATTCTTTGTTGATGAAAGTAGATAAGCTGTTGAACCGTGTGAATGTGGCAAAAGGAATACAGCAAGAAAAAAGTGATGTAGAAGCCGCACGAATGGCTTTTATTCGGACGTTGTCCGTGATGATTGGGCGAAGTATTATAAAATCAAAAAGCCTAGCTGCTAGCGTTAACGTTATAGTTGGTGATAGGGTGCGGATTAGCCGGTATGGCGCGGATAATAGACCAGATGTTAAACGTAGTGACACCGAGAACAATAGTGACAATGTTGCTATCGGATTTACACGTTTATCTCAATTAGGAAAACAAAACAAGTTTGAGCGCCATCATGATGGTTTTACATTGGTCGATGAAGGAAGCTCCAACGGTAGTTTTTTAGATGATGTCTTAACGGTTGTGGATCAGCCCGTATCATTGACACTTTCAGAGCACGTATTGTGCTTAGGCGGCAGTCGAGAGCCCTTGGAGCCAGGGGTGTGTCAGCTGCGATTATATGCAAAAAATGTGAAGGCCAGCTCACTTATCATTGAGATTGATAAAGAGGCTGTTGCATTGGCTGAACCATCTATGCTGAATGAAAACTGGCCAAACCTCGCATATGATCAAACCCAGCAATGGTTGCTGCTGGGCGTTGCGCTAGAAATAGGTATTGATTCAGGAGGGGATTTAGATATTGGGTGCTTGCGGGGTACTCAGGTTTTAGTGACCCTTTCCTATTTCAATCAAACCACCGCCCCTGAGGATCGTTGTCCAGGCTATTGGCTTGAGCCGATTGTGGGGGCGGTGGGTAAGTCCATTGATATATCCGTTAATCAAACCCCCGTGTTTACTGCTGTCCCTTTAGTTCGAGGGGCAACTGTGTCTATCGCTGGAACTGTATTTTCATTTATATCGGTATCCCCCAAAAAAGTTCTCTAACCTTTTCATAGTCATGGTCAGACACCCTAAATCTGGAGTTGACCATGAGTTTTTACAAAGTCTGCGGTTTAATGATCCCTTTACTGTTAGCCGCTTGCGCAACTGCACCACTAGCCCCTGACACTACTAATCAATTGAGTGATAGGCAAAAAATTGAACAAGAGCAGGTGGTTGCTGCAACGAGAGCAATGGAGGATTTTTTACGTTGTAAGCAGGATGGGCTGTTGTTAGGTCAAAGCGCACGCGAGAAAAAATTATCTGCGCAATATGCGGCATCTGCAAAAACGCTTGATCAATGCCTTACTGCTATTGATGAATATCGAGATATTGAACCCGTAGCATCCACAAAATCGGTTGAGCAGAGAATGCAAGTACATGCCTTAATCGTGTTGAATTACGTTAAGGCGGGGGATATTAAAAATGCGAAGTTACAACTGCGCACGTTTGAATTGTCATATCCTGGCCGAGATCTTTACTTTTCAGATTACACGTCATTTGTTGATAGTTTAACCCTGGTTTTGGGCATAGATACCTTCGAAGGGAGACGAAAAGTATTCAATGTAAACCCGATACTTGCGTCAGAAATATCTCGTTATCGTTATTGGCAGCGTCATTAGTACTGTAAGGAAAATGAGAAGAAAACCTAATAATCATATAAGCCCATTTAAGAAAGGAAGTTGATATGTATAAGCAACCAGTATCGATATTGATCCTACTATTGCCATTGTGCTTCGCACCTGGTTTTGTGAGTGCGGGTAATGGTGGTATGGACTGGCAGCCAGCGGCTAGCGAGACACTTATTCGTATGCCCGCGAAATATATAGATGCATCCATTGAAGATAATTTTCAAAAATCGTCATTGGCGAGCGGAATTCATGCATTAGATGCACAAATTCAGCTCGAAGTGGAGCGCATGCATGAATCTTATAAGATCGTTTCTGAGATGGAAAATGAACAACCCGTGAACCAACAGGCTATAGAAAGTCGCCATCAATTTCTAACGGCGAAATCCAACTACTTAGGCTTACTGCATGAAAAGCAGCAGTTATCTGAACGGGTGCTACATAAAAAAGCGACATTGTATCAACGGGTGTTAAAAAAATTAAAAAAGAACAAGGCTGATGCGAATGACCCCGTCAGCATGGCATTGATAGAAAAACAAAAATCTGCACGAGCTCGACTTCAGGGGGCTGTGGAGCGGGTGGATAACTTATTATCCCAACCGCTAACCAATATGGGGGGTGCTCTCTCATCAAGTGGAGAAACACCCCGTAGCACAACCCCGAATGTTTATAAACCCAGTAAGTATCAGCGTGAATACGGCGAAAATTTAGCGAAAGTACAGCAATTAAAACACGCTATTCAGCAACACAGTGCGAATGAAAATCCAGTGTTAGATGGACAATCATTAAACCGAGAGCAATATATTCGCTATTTGTTGAGCCATGTAGATAGTGAATTAGCGTTGTTGGATCAAGAACGCTTGATGCTGGGTTATATGGCGAAGCTTGTGGCCTTAGACGCTCAAGCTTTAGAGCATGAAATAGCTTACGTAGAGCCAGATGGTGAAGCGATGGCGATAAAGGCGCAGATGCGTATAGCGAATACTACCGATATGTTTATAGGCAATTAACACTGTCATAAAAAGAGGGCGATATTATGTTAGACATGAAAAAAATGAGCACTCAACATGCACAAAAAAACAAATCGATATTTAGAGATGTAATGCGAGGCGTGTTTTTTGGTATGACGTTATTTGTTAGCTCCATCACGTTGCTTCATGCAGAAAGTAGAACGTTATCAAATTTGGAGCGAGAGCGTTCATCCCTAATGGAAATTGTTGTGCAAGAGGAGTTTTCTCCTATTGAACGTAAGCGGAAGATCGCTTTGAGTCAGCGCCGATTGATGGATATGGAGCGAATGGTGATTCGTGATGACCGTTTGCTAGGGGCTAATGATCCAATGGTAAAAAAAGCATTTGATCATTATGAGACAACATTTTTGGTACATGCCAGTGTTGAAGCAAACCAACATATTGTTGATTTTTGGTTGCAGCAACTGAATCTTGATAGTCAGTCGATTTTAGAAAGTAAAAGAGGGCGACGATAATGACGGCGTCATTGTCAGCAGCAGCTACCGCTGAAAATCCATCCCGAACCATAACGGAGCGAGGGTGGTTTAGGTTACCGGAAAAGTCTTGGATGTTTTTGTCTGTGATGGGCGTTGGGGTTATTTTGTTAGCACTAGCAAGTTATATCACTGATCAGCGATTAAATGTGTTATTCGAATGGATGCAACAGGTTTTTGGATGGGGTTATGCGCTGATGTATTGTGTATTACTTGCAGTGGCATTGTTTTCGTTTCATCGTTTGAGTTCTAATAAGGAATCAGCGTTTTGGTTAGAACTTGGGCAGCAAACCGCTGGAGGTATTGCAACTTTATCCTTAACGTTTACGTTGTTAGGTATTAGCTTGGGTATTGGGGCGTTATCAGATAAAACCATTGATCCAACAACCATACAGAGCATTATTCAGGAGCTAACTAGGCATTTTTCTACTGCATTTATGACAACAGTGGTGGGTTTGCCAACGGCCAATTGTTTACGAGCCTTAATTTCGTTGAAGTATGTGCGCTTAACACTTGATGCATGTGATGCAGGAGTTAAGTTTAAAAATGGCCTTGAAACAGGAGAAAAACCATGAAAACTCTATTTTTAATCGCGGTTGTTAGTTCCATCGGTTACTTGGCTTATCAAGAATCCCCCCGTATTGAACAGATCTTTGCGACATCGTGGTTCTCACCGGATAACGCAAAAATAACGATGGAATCAGTAAAACACGAATTACAAAAAAAACTTGATGATGTCACCTCGGAACGAGAGGCGTTATATGAGTTACTTGCTGAAAAAGAAGCGTTATTGATGGCAAGAAAGAAACAAGATATAGGAAATAAAAGTACAGAAAACAAAGACCCTATGCCGTTACCGTATGGTGAGGAGCGGGAACAAACTGTTCAAGAGGCAGTTCATGGCACCATTCAAAACAGTATCCAAGAAAATAGGCAACATAGTATGCAATACGGGGCAGCGTCTAAGCGAAGAGGTGCATTACGAGAGTTAGCTCAGCGGATGGAACTGCAAGCGTTAGGACTCGGTGTTAATGAATAAATGGCAACAACACCGATGGTATATCGCGTGGGCAATCTGGTTGGTGTTGATTGTTAATTATTTAGATTACAGTGTTGACCGTGCGGAAAATACGTCCGATATCACCAATATTAAACGTGTTGAGGTTATTGCTAACATGAAAGTGGTGTCGCTACCGGAACCGCCTCCAACGCCTGTATCGCAGACTCTTACACAAAAGAAGGGTATAGAAAAGGCGTTTACAGAGAATAAACAAAGCCGTTTATGGTTATCGAAACTGGAGGCAGGCGAAGGCCCAGATATTGTTTTTACATGGCCTACCGATGTTAATGAGCGGGCGTGGATTCAGCAGAGGTTATATAATTGTGGTGTACGCCTAGGGAAGTGGAGCGGTGGGCGTTTACGAGCTATTGAAGTTGGCGTTGGAACCGTGAGTGGTTTTATTCGGGTGATTAGTGGTGAAGTTTCAGTTGAAGAGACATCCCGGTTACAGACGCTTGTAGGGGAAGGACAACCCGTTCGGTTATTTCCGCGAAGTTTGGATATTCATTTGTTAACGCAGTTGTCAAATACCACATCCGGAAAATTTATGGCAGCTAAGCATGTAAGTGCTGAGTATAAGAGACACATGGAAGGAGTGAATATTCGTAATATACAGGTGGATGGTCAAGCCTTTGAACAGGGTGTTGGTTTTTTACCTGAAAGCGGTCAATGTAGCTAAGTCATCAAACCAGCCTTCCAAGCTAGAACCTCCAAAATAAAAATAACCCTCTAAAATCAAACAAATAGACTAAAATTATTGAATAGAGCGATGAGATAGAACGGTTAGATCGGCATTGTTGTATCAGCTGTATCATAAAAAGGCTCTGAGTTATCCATAACCAGAGTTAAGAACGTTTTGTGTATCAGGAGAGCGCTAATGCAGAGATTGATAAAGGGTAAGATTTGGCCGGTATGGTTTTATACGGGCCTGTGCCTTGTATTAATTGCCGTGATAACGCCAGCACAAGCGGCCGATCGGCCGAATATTTTGATTATGGGCGAAGATGTCGACGGCGATACCGTTGCGCGCAATAGCCAAGTTTTTCACCGTGTGTTAAATGCGCTTTCGAATCAATTACATGACGTAGGTTTTGATGTTTTTGATGAAACTGCTGTAACGCTGGAGAACTTTGTACAGGGAAGAGTGCGTAGAACCGACGCAGAATTAATTGATATTGCAAAATCCATTCGTCGTCCTCCCATTGATGTTGTTGTACTGTTTAGTATTTATTCCACCGCATATCAGCATAGCTATACAACAAAGGTGAAAGTGCGAATAGAGGGACGTTTATTAAATGTGCAAACGGGTCAGCGACTGGGGAATGTAGAATTGGATTACCCTGAAGGTTGGAATGCCCCACAGCAATGCAATCGTGATTGTTTGCTTCGATCAATTGGGGATCACTCAAAAATCATTGCGAATGATGTTGGAAGTGTATTGGCTGAAAAATTGTCTTGGATGGTTAACCGGAGTGACCCCCCGGAGAATGAAGGTAATCTCGCGTCTCAAGGAGTAGGGGCATACCAACTTATTTTTGATGACTTTACACAAGCAGAAGTGATGGAGTTTGAAGAGTATCTGGTGATATTTTCCGGTTATGAATCTCACCGTATTACTTATGGTGGGGCAACACGAACAGAATATTGGTACAAATCAAATATCAGTAATGCCAAACTGAGTAGGAATTTGAATAAGTTATTGGAAACGCTAAATGTCAGTGGCCTGGTACAGATTTCAGGGAATACGTATACCGTGAAAAAGATCAGTTTACGATATAGCAAACCCGCTCGAAACCCAAGGGATTGGTAGTATGAATGTTGAAACCGATAGTCAGGCGATGACTGAGGTAGCCCTGGGATTAGCGATGGCCTTTTTTGCAATGATGATTTTGGCGATGATGTCGATGAGTATGCCTAGCGACGACGTTGTTAGTCTGGCAATATCTAAGGTGGGTAATTCTAATATTACCTTTAAGGAAGGCGTTAAGATTGTTGCCAATAACAAGGGAGCAACAGCCGGAGAGGGTGCATCGCGAGAATCACAAAAAAACATGACTTATGAGAAAGCTAGTGACGAGAACATCATTATATTCTACCAAGATCGGTACTTCGATATTTCGTTACAACCGTTAAATGTAGCAACTTTGGGTGCAAATTCGAGTACAAACTTTAGTACAACAAAGCGTTATATATTGGCATTACCACCTGATTTATCATTAAGTGATGCATTGATCGCTCGTGAAAAAATTTCTTCCCCTAACCTTACCATAACCCAATTAGATGAAGCATGGTTGAAACGTCTTGCTTTGTAAGTTTATCTGATCGGAGAGTGTTTATGAGTACGAACATAAAAAATAAGCAGGTAAGAAAGGGTCAGCTAATGCAGTGGGTGGTGATTATTTCCTTTATTGTATTGACGGCGCTGAGCAGCCACAGTTTTGCTCGTTTCAGCTTAGATCGAGATGCAGTAAAAGAGATTGTGGTAGAGGAAGCAAAACTACAAGGTGTTGACCCCGCATTAGTATTAGCGGTCGCGCAAGTAGAGTCTGACTTTGACCCCAATGTCGTGAGTCATAAAGGGGCGCGTGGGGTCATGCAAATTATGCCAAAAACGGCTCGTGACGAGTTTGGTATTAACCCCGCGTTATTATTTGATGCTCGAACCAACATACGAACAGGCGTTACTTTTTTAAAGCAGTTACAGAACCGTTATGGCAAGGTGGAATTTGCGTTATCTCATTATAATGGCGGATCTCGGGTAACAAAGCCTGATGGTAGTTATCAAGTTATTCCTGTGACTAGAGGATACGTGGATAAGGTATTATCGAAAATGAAAACCTTTCAACAGTACGAGACCCCCTCTTGGCTCGCCTATACTCCTAGTTATCGTGATATGAAAGAAAAGGCGAAAGATAACCTTGGTATACAATCTAAGCTTTACCGATTAAGACAAAAAAATATGCATTTAGCAAAAGTCGTCAACACACGTGTTGACTCTTATTTAGATGGCTATCGATCAGGCTCTACCAAGGGTAGAGGGTACACTTCAGATCAACGTGAGAGGCGACAACAAGTGTTGCAGTGGGAAAGCATCTATGAACGTTAGGTTATGATGGTATGTCGTTAGCCCTGTATGGTGTTAGTGCTGAGCTTATTGATGCAATTGACGGGTTGAGAGAGGCCCCTGGGATCAGTGGGCCTAAATATAGACAAAATGATATCGACAACCTTTCTCAAATGATTTTATGCCGGAATTATGGGAAGGCTACCTTAGAATTAAGTTACTTGCTACTGGCAACCTTAATGGGAAAATCGTCTGAAAAGGGTATTGCGCAGGGTTCATTCCAGAGTGCATTCCAAGATACTACGCAAAAAGTATGGCTGAATTTTTTTTGGTTAGAGGAATCGATAACCCCCAAGCGTTTTAGGGCTGCATTTACTGACATTCCCGAACCAGTAGCGCCCTATTTACAGCTTAATGAGCAGGGTTTAACGATACGTTTGTCCAATAGCGATTTCACTCTTTCGCCAACGCGAATTGCTACGCTAGCCAGTTTGTTAGAATTTTTGGTTTATGTTGACCCCGCCGTATTACAACAGGATGGTCTGTTTGAGCAAGGTGAAGGGCTCTTTCCGTCAAAGTGCGAATCTACGGTGAAAACGTTAGCGTCAAATTTACAGCAGAAACTTTATCAGTATTTAGCGGATCATTTACAGCCCGCTCAGCAACAGCGACGGTTTCGACATCTGTGGACCTGGTTGGGTGAGTACCATAAAGGAGAGGGGAAGGAAGATCGTCTAGCAATTAATGATGACGTTATTATAAGGTTTTGGAAACAAGCAACGGAAGGGGATGAGGATTCGTTAGGGTTTCGTCGATACCGTACCGTTGCAGAGAATTTTTTTGACTTACGGGTTGCGATTCAGTGTGTTGACGCTCGAAAAAATGTGACTCACAGTATGGATATTGAGTTGCCACCGGAAGTATTACAACAAGTGCTGACAACGTCGGATGTTGATGGTATCGATGTTAACGCATTAACGAGAATGCCAAAGTTTTTAACAAAACAGCAAGCAGAAACCTACCAACCTATAGTTGAAGTCGGCGATACCGCATCGGTAATGGCATTAACCATCATGAGAATGCGATGTTTTGGTGATTGGCAAGCAAGCCTTGTGCAAGCACTACGAAGCAAAAGTAATGATCATCTCAAAGAGTTGCTGTCGGAAGAAAAACAAGTGCTAACGTATTCTGCTTACCATGAAGAAATAACGCAGTTACAGATGTTGAGTGAACACGCCAGCGATAGTGGGTTTCATGTTTTATTGCACTGCCAGATGTCTGAAGCCTTTGGGTTGGTGTTGCAGCGTTTGTCTGATGTAGACTTGAATAACGTTCGTGGCGTATTGTCGATAAGCGCTGATGGAGAGCCTTCCGCTCTATTTACTGAAACGGTGATATTAGCGCAGTGGCCTGACCTATTACTGCGAGTTCCAGTACTAAACCAACTTGTTCAACAGTTTCAAAAGGCCTTTAAAGCAAATAACCGACAAGGTTTTAAAGTGTTAACGGATAATATGGATTGCGATGCTTATATGGAGGGAGTGCAGTTGTTAGATCGTGTTCTTCAGCGTTGTGATAAGCATTTACAAGGGTTAAATGAGAGCTGTGAAGTGGAATTCTGCTCTGATCTTTCCATATTCAAAAGTGGGTTTATTGCATTGTATGGAGATCGTTTATGAACGGCATCGCTGAAGGCACAGTTGAAACCGTATTTGTTGCATTACAGGCTGCCAGAGGTGTAAAAGCTACAAAAGCAGGATATGGCACGAAATCAGCAGTTAAATCAATCACACCTGTTCTGTTTGGAGAGCTTGTGCACTATGTACATGGTACAGCATCCGTTGATGAGTCTAAGGTGAGGGCAGCGATTAGCCGTGACTTAGTCTTGCGTCGTCAATTTTATAGCTTACTAGAAAGCTCCCGGGTCGCTACTGCACCAAGCCAGGCACAGGCGGCAAGTGGTGAGCCTTTGGTACAACGTAAAACACGCGCTTTCACATTAGTCTTTAAACCCTCGCGAGCCAATGCAGATCAGATCTATGTATTGCTTACTGTTCATGCAGAATCAGGCATGGCTGATGGACACCGCCCCGTGATTATCGCAAGCCTGTCGTCAGAAGTCGGGCGATTACAGTTTCCTCCATTAAAGGATCAAAGTGCTCAGCTATTGTTGGAAGTTGAAGATAAGCGGTTGGTAATTGTCCAAAATGCAGATGCGGAATTGAGTTTGATTTAATACAGCTATACTGGATGGTATGCAGACCTTTATTTATATCGCAACAACACAAGGCCCGGTTCGAGTTCAGGCCATTACGGAAGAAGATCCAGATATTAAGTCGGTGGTATGTCTTGATGGTATGGCGGAGCCTTTAGCCATCAGTGACCGGTATCATGATTTTGTTAAAAAAGGCACAGGGCTGATTCACCGAGAATTTGGTCATGGCAGTTATAGGGTGGATGTTGATAAACCCATTGATCAAGGGGATAGTTGGCAATTGGGGCTGTATTGTGCCCATGTTTTACATCAGAAAAAACAATTGTGTAATGTTCTCCCGCAAGAAGGGGATTGCATATTTTTTGTTACGGGTGCAGTGAAGAGTAACGGCGAAATAGCATTTGTCGATAGAATAAAAGATAAGTTTCAAGTGGCATCCTCTCAATTGCAGCAATGGGTAGACCAAGATTGTGATGTAATTTATCTGCTAGCCGCTAACCAAATGGATGTGCCAAATGTTGATGAGCTATTGGCGGATGGAATAGATACTGAAAAAGTTAATGTTCGATTGGTACAGAATATTAGCGATGTAAGGCAGTGCTTATCGAAGGGCCAGGGGACAGTAGAAGGTAGGCATCGCGTAACCGCTGCAAAGCGATCGCTAATGTTTACAAGTATTGTGTTGTTATTGTTTCTCGTCGTTGCTGTCGTTGGGTGGAAAAAAAATGAGAACGTACTGAACAAAAATGACGTAGATGAGTTGGTTGATTTAGGGAATCGCATTTTTGACCAAAGTGTGTCCACTGAATACACGTTGAAGACACAAGCATTGAGTCAGAGAGGAGATGTTTCAGAAGAACAACGGTTCGCATCGCAGAGATTATTAATATTAAGTAGTAGAGTTTCCGGTCATCCAGGGAAGTGTGAGGATGTACCTGAACAACGGCTTGAACTGGTTGATGATCGTTGGTTTCAATCGGTGTCTTTGAAGAATTTGTGTGCGCTACATTGGCGATCTGATTCGGCAAAAACATTGTTAGCTTTATCGCTTGATCGCCTCGGAATGATTCAGATCATCAAAACTGGTTCAGGTTGGAAGATTCCTTTGCCATTAGAACAGGGCAATGATCGGGTTTATGCAGTTATTGCCGTTTATGATAGTAGTGGCTGGAAACTAGCCAACAAATTAGATCGACAGTTGTTACGTTGGGAGTTTGAGGAGGTCGCTGTTAGCCTGGATGATGTTACTTTGTGGTTAGAAAATCAACCCTTCGATACATCAATTTATGGCCATGTGCTTCGTCGTTAGAACTGTTAATAGACTTAAGCTCTGCTCTCAAAATTATCAGTGTAGTCTATAGTTAACTGGCGACTTTTTCGATGATTCATATACTTGTAAATTTATAAGAAGGACGTTGGTAATGGATGAAACTTTGCTTCTTCCTGAAGTCAAACAGCATTATGAGGCGTTGCCGTACCCGCCAAGAAATCCCAATGATGAAAAAAACAGGCTTGTTAAGACAACGGGAGATAACCTTGATAAGCTAAATCACTATTGTTTTAATGGTAAAAGAGACTTCTCGTCAGGTTTTCGCTGTTTAGTTGCGGGGGGAGGTACTGGGGATGCCGTAATCTATTTGGCTGAACAGCTGCGGTATTGTAATGGAGAAGTAGTTTATCTGGATATGTCTGAAGCATCCCGTGCTGTTGCTGAAAAAAGAGCAGCCATTAGAGGGCTCACTAATATTACCTGGGTAACCGCGTCGTTGCTGGAGTTACCTTCTCTGGGGCTAGGAAAATTTGATTATATTAATTGTTCAGGTGTGTTACATCACCTTGAATCAACGGAGCAAGGGTTACAAGCGCTAGTCGATGTTTTGCAAGATGATGGTGCCATCTTCTTGATGCTTTACGGTCGGTACGGTAGAACTACCGTCTATGAAATGCAGGCCTTGCTTCGAGAATATTTGCCGGCTTCCGCGGATATACCTGAAAAGATTGAAATGGCGAGGAAGCTACTCGATCACCTACCAAAATTCAATAATTTCAAACGTGATTTGGATGCAGGATTGTGGGGGCATGAAATGTCTGACGATGGATATGGCGATGAGGGTCTCTATGATTTGTTGTTGCATAGCAGGGATCGTTGCTTTGATGTTCAGGAATTGTATCAATTGATAGAACCAACAGGAATGTTTTTAGCTGATTTTGTCGGCCGAGATAGGCGATTTTACGATCCTTGTAATCTCGTTTCTGACGTACAAGTACAGCGTCGTTTTAAACAAATGAAAAAAAGGCAGCAGCAGTCGGTCGCAGAAAAATTATGCGGGCAGTTCAAAAAACATGAATTCTATTTGACACGTAAAAAAAACTCTCGATCAACATTAAATGATATGGATAATGTAATGTTGCTTGTTGATGAGATGGAAGGTCAACACAAAATCCTGTCTGAATCTATGATGCCCCCTAAACCTATTACTGTTACGTATAAAGTAAAAAGGTATGAAGAGAAAATTAACATTAAGGGTACCGCGATAACGAAACAATTATTTTTCTATATGGATGGTAAAACACCCTTGAATCGTATTTTTAAACGAATAAAGAAATTGATTCCTGGTACAAAAACGTCAGAAATAAAACAAGAATTATCAGATGTTTTTGAGGTTTTTAGTTCGAGAGGGTGGCTTTATTTGCGCCATAGTGGTGTTAAAAAACGAGAGTAGGGTAATCGTTTCTTGTTGGTACGGCATTGGCAGCGGATATTTTCTAATTGGTGTGTTCACCTAATTCATATTGTAAAGACACTTGGACGCAAGCAGGCGCTTTCTAGAAATACTCGAGGCATCTGATTCTCCTGAGGAATATCCATAGCAGTTGTTAATAGGGTGTTGTGATAATTGTGGAGGTTTTCGCTTTGGTTTGCCGGTATTAACTTTGATAGTTATCGGAGATGATGAAAGTGCAAGGAACTCAAATAAATTGACCTCAGAGTATGCAGCAAGGCGGATTTCTTCTGCAGTCAATTCATAGTCTTCGGATGCCAATATGGCTTTTTCCATTTTATGAAGTTTTGCTTGAGCTTCTTCGTAGCGCATTGATTTTCCTTGTAAAATTCCTGCAACCCCCCCTAATAGAAGTCCTGCTGGTTGGGCTGTTGCTACAGCGCCAATGACACCTCCAAGGACGCTGTTTGAGGTTGAATTTTTTAGTACCATTTTTTTAATGCTATTTCTTACGATTTCAAGGCGAATTTCTTTGGGAGTCATTTTTATTTTTTTTGGGGTGTCATCGTCGTTTTTTTTACGATTATTTTCCTTTGATTTGTTTTTGATATCATAGATGAGTGAAATGTCAGTTTTTTGGAAATTTGACGGGTTTTTTATATTATTGTCACTATCCAGCGATTGTGCATATAGGGCTGTGGGGTTTGCGATTGTTAATGTACTTAGGCTAAATAGAATAAATAAGCCGATTGATTTTTTCATGGGTTTTCCATTTTTAGGAAGTAGGTTAGACGTCAACGTCGTGGGATCAATTCTCGTTCTTAAAAGCTACAACAAAAGCATTTCCGTTGTAGCGCCTGTTAACGTCGTTTTTTACATTTTCTGCTTCACGCTTGTTAGAGAAAGGGCCTGCGTACACACGGGTAAAGATGCCTTTTGATGTGTTAAATGTTTTTGTGTAGTTCTTGTGATTAAGTTTATTTAACCTCCTAATGGTGGCGTCTGCATAATTCTTGTTGGAATAACTGCCAACTTTAATTGCGTATTGAAAAAGATTTTTTACATTCATTGTCGGTGTCGGTATTGGTGGGTTTTGTACAGATTTTGTTTTTTCTATGGTAGGTGGAGGCGTTGGGGTAGGGCTGGTTTTTACAGTAACGGAGGATGGCTTTGGGATAGCGAATGATTCCGTTTCGATAAGAGAATGCTGTGATAGTGGATCAGCAATTGGTTTGCTCAATGGTGTCGGTTCTATTGTTTTTTCAAATTCTTTGTTATGAACGGGGTCGCTAATTTTTTCTGGACCAATGACTAAATTATAATTATCAAAATATTCGCCGGAATTAGTAATGATGACATTTTCTCTAGATGAGCTAATAATAACTTCATTTTTTACTTTAAGAGTGTAAGTACTAGGCATTAACCCTTCAAAACTAAAAAAGCCATCATAATCGGTACGGTTTTTTGCTGCGGGTTCACCCGCAGTGTTATATGCAACGACGATGACGCCTCGCTCAGGCTTTTTAGTGCCATTGCTGAATTGTCGATACACGTTGCCATCTATATCACCTGTACGTGAAAATGGTATGTCCACTTCGGTAACTTTTCCAGGTCTTATTGCCACAGAAAAGGGTTTCCCTGTGTATCGCATGGAACCTGCCTCTAGGCTATGGTTTTCGTAAGCGATATCGGATGGGATCCAGGGGGCTACATTGTCAATCCATGCAATGCCAGCCTTGTTGGAAATACCTTTGCTTCGCAATTGCTCTGATTTTATTATTCCACCGCTTAATAGGTCTTCACCATCATCGTAAATTCCGTTCGTATTTGTGTCATCAAACAGGCGTGCCCTAAGGGCTCCGCGGGTTGACCTTTTTTTGCTGTCAAGATTATAGTAATTACCAAATCGTCCGTTGCGTTTTCCAATAGATGTGGAAAACTCAAGAATGGCCAATGAGTTATTATCGTCGTCAAGTCGGAGTCTAGGAGTCATTTGTAAGTATTGAAATTTCCAGCTACCCGATAGTTCGTATTCCGTAGAATGATCTACTGCGTTATGGAGGAGGCTGAAATTTAGAGTGCTTTTTGATGAGGGCTTGTATGAAAAAGAGAATCCCGCTGACGTTAAGAGAGACTCAGGGATAATTTCGTAATTTAAGCGTAAGCGTACCGATAACGGTGAAATAGCACGGCTAAAAAAAAGTCCACCTTCCAGCTTTTCATTGGTTTCATCTTCGCCATCATCACTGAGGTTGTATTCATTTGTGTTGCCCCAATTTGTACCCCACAGGCTTCCCGAAAGGCCAAGCCTGTAATGTTCGCTAAAACCGACAAGGCGCTCATTTCTTTGTGCACGCAAAGTAAATGAACCAAGGTCTCGTCGGGTAGCTAATGATAAATGGTAGCTTCGTTTCTGTACATCTACGGGGTCGTCGGTGGTAGCAGTAATGTCGTCATTGATAAGAGTGATATCTTCAAAATTCTCATTGTGTTCAGTTACTCCAATACTATAGCTGGTGCCAAAGGCACTTCCGTTAAGGTTGTAAACGACACCAATGAGTTGGTCATTCTGGCGGGTGGCGTTAGCCGTTAACGTAGTGCCTAAAAGATTGGACTGTAAACCTAGATGGGAATAGGTAACCCGTTTTCCATTGAATTCATTACTTAATAATCCAAATTGTGCACTTATTTTTTGATGGAATGCATATCGTGTGTTTAATACGGCTTGGGTCGTTGTTTCAATTTCTTGATTATTCAGAGTGCTGTCAATCTTTATAACACTTTTGTTCGGTTGAGAAACCGATGCAGTATATTTTAATTTACCGATATCTTCTGGGTTTGAACCTACTAGAATGTTTCTGTTTTTGGTTTCAATGGTCCCATTTGAGTCATAAAATTTTAATACAAAAGCATTGTCACCTAGAAAGAGGATAACATCTTCAAATTTGTAGTGCCCATCGTCTGGGACAATCTGATAACCAATGAGAGCATCGTTAAAATAGAGTTCAACTTCTTGCCCCGGATAATAGTCCCCTTCGATCGTGGTAATGTTTCGTGATGCCTGACGTGTTGCGATATCATTTCCAACAATCACACCTCTCCCGAAGCTACTGGGTGCCAAGGGTAGGCCGGGGTGCGATAGGTCGCCAATACTAACTTGAGAGAGATTGAGAGGGGCCAATATCTCTGCGGTGTGATCGAATCTATCCATTCGAACAGACACGTTTCTAAGGCCGTCTTCCTGACTGCCGCTTGCAAATAGGGCTGTGTTCATATATCCCATATCGCCATGAGTACTTAGTGTGTAGAAGGTATTGCTTGTTGTTCCATTAGTGTCATTGTTGCGTATGAAATTCGAAATGCGAAGGTCTGCCGAAGGCAATTCGATTAATTCATAAGGATCCCTTAATAGTGGATTTTGCGCTGTTTTTGAAAACTCCTGAGATCCAATTTTTCTATTAAGTCGTTTTATTCTTTCTAGGGCGGGTAATTTTTGTTTTGCGGTTAATTGTAATATTAATTCTGAGTACGCCAGTTTGAACTGTATACCAAACCAATCTTCTAGTGAATCGCTTTTTATGTATAAAAAGCTATCATGAATAACGATGTTGTCTTCGTCAACTTTCACTTTTCGCTCACGGATAGTGATAAACCATTCTTCCAGAATATGCTCTAGCGTGAATCCGGCATCTTCAGTCATAATGTAGCCTTTCGCTTCATTTGTGCTGACTTTTATGTTCAGTTCAAGCGCAGAAACGAGATCTTCTAGCAGAATGTAGACTGAATCATCATGGAGGTAAGATTCAAGGCCACTCGCTAAACTGTAGCGTTGATACTGGAGATCCAAAAGAGTGTATTCATCCTCATCAAAGGTAACTGCTATAGCAGGAAGGCTAAGCAGTAAGAAAAATACCGAAAGAATGTTGATGAAGGCATGATTTTTCACTTTATTCCTCAAAGGTGCTAAATGTTGTCAAAATAAATGGATCGAATGTTGGCGGTTGTCGTTGAAATAATGAAGTCTGCAAAACTAATGCCACCGTAGAGAGGTTTTTTCTACGGTATTGTTTTATCGTTTTGGCCCACTTTTTGCTTTTAATCATGTTGACGCTAACGAACTGTCAATAATGTCGATAGATAAATGTGCGATGTATAGACAGTTGTGGAATTTTGTATATATAGGTTAAGAGAGGAGTGGCTGTGAATTATCTATCTGCATTAACAAGCAGCATTCTATTTTTAGCAATTTCAGGTTGCAGTACAATTCGATCATTTGAGCTACCTTCATTTGAGTTACCTTCATTTGAACTACCAAAGTCAGACCTAAATGCATTCTTGGATGGGGATCTGCCGGGAGAGGTTGAAGCAGTAGATGATGTCGTTGACCAGGAGGGAGATAATGCCGCGAAACGACGAGTTATTAAGCAGCAGTGCCCACCGGAAGCAGACCCTAAGTACTCCTATCGCCGGGGCATTGCATTATTGGCTTTTGATATTCGTAATCGGAGAGATTCGGTTGATTTTTCGGATATAGAGCGACAATACCCGGAAATTTTGGGGGGCTTCATTGATCAAGAGCGGTTTATTGTTAAACCAGCAACGCATCTGCGTTTGTTAAACGAAATTGATAGACGCAGTGGGGCATGGGTAGAGCCAAAAAGTCAGCAAATAAAGCAGTTAGCAGATGAACTTGGCGTACAGTTTATTGTTACGGGAATGATAGAAGATATGTCCATTGAAGATCCAAGTATCGGCGTTATGCGTTTAGTCATGGATTCTGCCGCACGGAAAAAAATCATGGGAAAAGTCATTCGCCACCTTGCAGTATCAATGAATGTCTATGATGGGGGGACAGGTGTTGTAATAAAGCGGCAAACCTTTGCCGATAAAGCCTACGTAAATGTTGATGCGCTAAAGCAACGTAAATCATTGAGTCAGGAATATTTCCGTAGCCATTATGGAACATTGATGACAGAGATACTGAAGCAGCAAAGTGATTTTATAATACCCGCGTTAGATTGTATTCCCATGCAGGCGAAAATTGTGGCAGTTGATGATATGGGCGTAACAGTAGATGTGGGTACAGAGAGTTTGGTTGTACCTGGAGATAAACTGCAGTTATTTCGTCGGGTTGCTATTGATTGGCGGGATAGCCCGGAGAAACGTTATCGGCTTGAACGTTATGGAGTGATAACGGTTTCGCGATCCAGTCTGTTAACCGCTCATGGATACTTTGATTTTGAGGATATGGCGAGTGGAGTTAACCCTGGTGATATTGTGCAAGCGTGGTGAGAATAAGATGAAAAAGGTAGATGTTAATGTTGATCGTTAAACAGGTTTTATATTGTATTTGTATAAGCATCAAATTTTTATGCATTTGCATCTGGAATCAAAATACTACTGATACTAATGGTCAGTTTGAAAGTAGGACAAGAATTATGAAGTGTTTTTTGTCTAATAATCACCTTCAATCAGTTATTGCATTGAGAATAAACCGTTCGGTTATGGCAATTGTTTGTAGTGTGGTGTTGTTTAGTAGTAACGCAAATGCAGCAATGGATGAAGAGCAATCGTTGCACTTTGGCACCTTTGCACTGGTTAACAACACTACGGTATCCACATTAAAGATATTCCATACTGGTGCCACTCCGGATGCCAGCAGTAAATTGTATCCCCTAAGCTTTGGTCAAGCCGGTCATTACAGATTAACGGCTTATCCTGTTTTTACTCCGCTTACCATCACCATCGCAGATTTTACGCTCAACGTAGGGATGGCTGAGCCATTTACCATTAGCGCTTTTACCCATGACGCGATCATTACAGACGGTGCCGGGGAGGCGTTGTTGAAGCTTGGGGCGACGTTGAGTACATCTGGTACAGGCACAAATTATGGGGATGCAGTCTATACGGGCATCATCGATATTCAGGTTTCTTTTTGAATGTTATAGCGATAAATGTACGGTGGAATTAAAGATGTTGAAAGTATCAATACCTTGGAGAACAACGATGACTAATAGACGGATGTTTAAGCAAATGAAGTTGAAATCGATAATATTGAAATCAGTCTTGCTGTGGGTGATCGCTGGCGTTTATTTATTCGCCAGCCAGGTGCAGGCGAGTTTAATGATAACTCCCACTCGTGTTGTATTGGATGAGCGTAACCGTACGGCTGACGTAACTTTATTGAATACCACCACTACCACCAATGTATATCGTATTCAGTGGCAGCAAAAAGCGCAAACAGCGCAGGGTGGGTATATCGATCTTGAGACTCATACCGATGCGGATCATATTGCCAGTGATATGTTGCGCCATAGCCCGCGTAAAGTAACGATTGGGCCGGGTAAATATCAACGGATAAAGCTGCGCCTCCGCTTGCCTGCGGATTTGCCTGATGGTGAGTACCGCTCGCATTTATTGATGAAGGTGGTGGATACAGGGGTAACGACAGATGGCGTTGTGTCTGAGGGTAAAGGAGCGAAACTTATGTTGATCCCTCGGTTATCGTTTTCTATACCTATTATGGTACGTAAAGGGCAGAACAATTCGACGACGGGTATTGCTTCGTTAGAGTTAAACACTCAAGAAGATAAACCTAAATTGATGGTAGATGTGACTCATCAAGGTGATTTCAGTAGTTACGGCATTTTAACGGTGTATATGAAAGCAAATGATAGCAGTCCAGTGGAAAAAATTGGGGAGGCTCATAATATCGCGTTATTCCGTGAAACTGCGTTACGTAAAGCGAGTATTCCGTTGCAGATAGATCAAGTACCCGCCGGCGCAGTGGTTCAAGTGGTGTATGACGGCGACGATGAATATGAAGGACAGCAACTGGGCACAGCGGCTTTCACCTATGAACCTTAAGGTAGGGGCGTCATTTTGGTTATATACCTATGCTGTTTGTGCATTATTCATAGTTGTGTTTCTTATAAGCATATATATACTTTTGTGGAGGTGATCAAAATATGACCAAATATTTTTTTAATTAAAAGACTAAAGGTATTCAATTGTGCGTCGATAAAGTTAGTGTTAGGCACTTTTGGCACATTAAATACTTAGTTGAGTGCGTTAACTAAAAGTGGGCTGATATCTCATCATTAGATGGAAATTGGTCTTTATAGAGTTTTTGGAGGCTATTCCTGTGAAAAATGTAACTAAAAAATTAAGTAGTGTTGTAGTAGGTCTGATGGTAGTAGGTGGGGTTCAAGCGGATACGTTTAACGCTACAGCCACGGTGCAAAGTACAATAACGTTAGTTGAAACAACACCCTTTGATATGGGTACTATCTTCGTAACAGCATCAGATACGACGAATGATACGAATGGAACGGCAGCAACACTTACCATCACTACCGCTGGCGTGTTTACTCCAGTTGATGGTGTAACAGCAACGGGCGAGGGCGTTAACGCAGCGGGTTACGTTTCCAAGTTCGTGTCGTTAGCACCAGCAACACCGGGTGTGATCAGTGTAGCGGGTGCCGCAGCGTTTGGTACGGTGACGGTGACATCTGGTACACCTACAGCTCTGACTCATTCCAGTGGAAGCCCATCAATCCCTGATATCGTCTTCTCTACGGTAGTAACGTTACCTGTTACTACCGGTACGTTAACATTGGATGGTGCAGGTGCTGGCGATATTTTGGTAGGTGGTACTTTTGCGGCAGCTGACTCTGTTAATCAGTATACAGATGGTGTTTATACTGGAACTTATGATATTAGCGTAGCGTATTAATCGCCTAGATATTGCTGCATAACTGCTTCACTATATAGGCAAGGTCCTCCCTCATCCTCCCTTGCCGATTTAGTAGAAAATTGTTATATAGGAAGAAGTAGAAGATAGGGGTAGTGTAGATGCGAACTCGCTGAACCATTGTGCCCCCTGAAGATTACCAATCGAACCGTGCGGGTTCGTCTTTTGACTGTAAGCCCGCTTTCGATGTTACCCTCTACGTTATTATATTCTTCTCAACAAAACTCCCGACTCCACATGATGGGTATACGGAAATTGATCAAACACCGCATACCGCTCAATACTGTGCGTATCACTTAACATATCAACGTTCTGTTTCAACGTCTCAGGGTTACAAGAGATATAAATTATATTGTCATAAGCTTGAATCATTTTCATAGACTCTTCATCTAACCCTGCTCGTGGCGGATCGACCAACACGGTCTGAAAGTCATAGCTATCCAAATCAATCTCTTTTAACCGACGAAACTCACGTTCCTTATTCATTGCCTGGGTAAACTCTTCTGCAGACATACGGACAAATTCAAGGTTCTGTATACCATTGACTTCTTTATTGTACTGCGCCGCTTTAACAGAGGTTTTCGATATTTCGGTCGCAAGTACTTGGTTAAACTCACTGGCGAGAGCGATAGAAAAGTTACCGTTGCCACAATAAAGCTCTAATAAATCACCGTTTAGCTCTTTAGATACTTCTGTAGCCCACGTCAGCATCTTCTCATTCATTTTGGCATTAGGCTGAGTAAATCCGCCTTCAATTTGCTGGTATTTGAGTTTCTTGCTCGCAACGGAGAGCTCTTCTAGTACCCAATCCCGTTCTAATACCACCTTTTGTTTTCTGGAGCGTCCAATAATAAATATATCTAGCTGTTGCTGTAGATCTCGCGCCGCTGTTTCCCAGTTGTCATTCACTGGTTTATGGTAGATCAGCGTAACTAACGCTTCACCGGAAAGGGTGGTGAGAAACTCAATTTGAAACAGCTTTTTACTGAGGACGACATCACGGTTAATCGCTTCCATTAAACGCGGCATGAGATCGTTAATACGTTTTGAGGCGATAGGGAACTCAGTGACTTCATGGGGGTCTTTGCTTTTACCCCGTTCAAACATGGCGTAAAAACAGCCTCGTTGGGTCTGCCAGATGCGAAATTCAGTACGGTAACGAAAATGTAACGGTTCACTGGTGAAAACTTCCAACTCCGGAATTCTGGTGCCTGTGAATAAGTTCTTTATTTCAGAGATTTTGGCTTCAAGCTGTGCATCGTACGTACTGGGATCTGGGCTGAACATGGAGTTTCCGGTGTGCTGTTTGAAAGGTCGATAGGAGCATCTATAGTAAGTGCGCGCATTATAAGGGAAATTACCGGCCTTTGGGGAGGCGGGGATAAGTGAAAAGGGTTTTTATGATGATATTGTCAAATGACTGAAGGGTGTTGATTCGAATTTTTCAGTCACTTCAATGGGTTATTTTGGTTAGGTTAAAAAACGCACAGTTCGCTGCAGCCCATACCCCTTATGGCTAAATGACACTTCTACATCAGAACTCACAGAGTTATCCACAGAAAATGTGGTTAACTCTGGTTGTGAGTAAGTTGAAGTGTGAATAACTTTCTACATTGTTGAATGTTGCTCCCTTGGGCATTAATCCGTTAGTGTACTTGTCCATTGTTGGCGGGAATTATTTCTAGGTCGAAATAAACGCAATTCAATCCCTGCCCAGGCATTGAGAAAGGTGCCCATTGCGTAGCTATCGTTAAGCAATGAAAGCCTGTTAAGGTCACTGTCATACTGCCATTGTTGTAGTGATTTATCGTTGCAAGTATTGGCTTTGATACGCCTCCAGGAACGAGCTCGATCACCATCAACGTCTAAACAAAGGTCTGGGCGTGAACGGTTGTGCCATTGATTATTGGTGTCTTGATACCAGTGTTGATGTCGTGTTTCTGTGCAGGTTTGAAGTTCTACATCAATGGAGGTACTGCTTGGTTCGTATTTAGGTAACCCCAAGCAGAAACCTTGTGAATTAAGTTGTTGGTATTGCTCTGATTTTTCTGTTGTAAATTGCCACTGATATCCATTATTACCAAAAATACTCGCCCCATCTTCATCCAATATGCTGGCGTTCATGGACACGGTATAAATAGTGTTAAATTCCAATGAGCCATAAGGTTTGAACTGGATCATATTCGCTTCTGCGTGAGTTTGACCGCTGTAAGCGAACAAACCTATTGATCCGAAAATCTGATTTCCTTGAGCGTCGGTTACCTGAAAACTGGTGTTATTAACGGATGATGGAATAATGTAGCGATCGAAGGTAACACTGATTTTATTGTCGGTGTCACGTTTGTTGATGGATACATGCTGCTCTCCAGAAGCAGGAATAGTGGTAATGTTCGGTGCACCAGTATCGTTAACCCCGTTGAGTTTTTTCCACAGGTGTTTCCAAAAGTTCGCTGTAATACGCCCGCCATACTCAACGCCACCTGGATAGGTCATATAGTTTCGGCTACCCCAAGGCATGAGTTTTTTATAATGCCAATAGAGGAAAGGGGCGATTAGCGACTCTCCGTAACGACCGGTTTCAGAAACCTTAGTAGCGGTTAGGATTTGTGATCGGTTGGCTTCGGATTCGGAAAAATTCATTTGTCGATATACGTCAACCAATACGTCTGCGGGGGTGTACCAGGGTTTTGGTATTGTGTGGTCACGGCTGTGTTCTCTCAATACCACCATGTCGATACCAATATCGGTAGTATCTTGCCCTTTATGATCAACCTCCGTCACTTTGGGAATAAACAAACCGTCAAATACTTGGTCTTGGATGCCGTGAGCCGCAGCGCCCAGGAAGTGGGAGGCTAGCTTTCCGCATTCACTATCAGATAAATAACGCCCTTGGCACTTCTCTATGACTACTCCTAAGTATGTCTCTATAAAAGGCGCCCAATGGCTAGCTTCTCCCCAGATGTGTTTTTCTTGCCCCAAAAAACTTGGAGAATACCCTGCATCAGGATATTGAGTACCGCTGTATAAAGCGTTGGTATTTTGGCTAATTAATTGTTTTAAATCAGAATCATCAAGTTGTGCTATTGCCTTCTCGCTTTGGAACATATGGATAACCATACCTCCGGCGTAAAGATTGGAAGAGAGAATACACAGAATGAGGGAGAACAAACGAACATGCTTAGGGTATGTAAATGTCATGGAGCGCTCTATATTTTTGTTGTTTTTGTAAAGTGCAGCGACTAATTTAGCACTATCGTAACAAAAATACAGAGCTTCTGGATAAAATACACACAGTCTTGATGGCTGTTTAGCGTACTTCTAAGACTTATAGCTCAAGCTGTTGTTGGATTAGAAACGCCAGTTGCTCTGAACCATCGGGCGTTGGATGGTAGTTATCTTTTCCTAAAGGGCTGGTTTTTTGAATAATGGGAAACCCTGCGCCATAGGTTTCAATAATTTCTACCCTAGAATCCAGGTTTGCCAGTTGTCGATAGCGCTCATTGAGTTGATCTATATAAGGGAAGCATGCACCAACAAATGATTGGTCGTCTTCCGGGGGGTAGTAGGCGATCAAGGCAACCGTTGCAGAAGAAGTTGCCTGTACTTCATCGATTATATTCCCCATTTGTTGGGTGATATCGTCAACCTCTTGCAAGCAAGCATCGTGATTCAAAGTGCCATTGCAGTTACAAGCAATGTCTTCAGGTGTTCCGGGGTTCTCATCAGCAATTAGGTCATTGACTCCACCATCAATAATAATGAGTTCATAATCAGTATTGGGTTTTGGTGGTACGTATTGTTCGTTTATCTCACGCAACCTGGCGCCAGTAATGGGTTTTATTAATACTTGTTCATTAATATTTAAACCGAGGTGGTGGCCGACACTTTTACATGTGATCTCGTGGTAGGCGAGAATTGAATCACCGATGACTTGAATATTGTAATCTATCGCTTCATCATTATTTTGGTCGTAAGTTGGTAGGGCGTTGTATTCGATACATAGACTTTCACCAAAACAACCTGAAAGACAGGTCAATAGGATTGAAGCTACGATTAATTGAAGCGTGATCTTGGGAGTGTGTGGTATAGCGGGCATATCAATTCCATTGACGTTATGAATATAGCTTTCCTGCTTTCACATTAAGAGAGTAATGGTGATGCTAAGAAAAATGCGGCGTCATCATACGTCAACGGATTAGAATAAAAATACTAAAATACGATTTTAAAGAAAGACTTGTGTTAACTTTTGTAAGAAATATGGAATAGGCAGGGTAGATGGGTGTAGGAGTGAAAGGGCGTATATAAATTAACAATGTCTGTCTATGGGGGCTGGTAAAAAGCTATACGTTTTTATCTACACATGTATAGATGAAAACGCATAGCTTTTGGTATGCCAGAATTTATGCAATCGCTTCAAACTGAATGTTGGTTAAATTTTCTGACAGTTGCCAAAGCTGCTCTGCAACATCTTTACGTTTTGAGTACCGAGATGAGCTGACTTTTTTCGGTGCACCGATGACTTCAAATAGTTTTGATGGCCCGATGTAATCACCGCCGTTGGCATCCGCTGCTGTTGCACCGTAAAGCGTGGGTAAAGCGCCGCTCTGTGCGTTTTGAGTAACATATGGGAAAAATACTTTGGCCATGCCCGTGAATAAGCTAGCGCCTTTTTCAAAGCCTGGGGTAGCAAGGTTAGTTGAGGATCCTCCAGGGTGAACCGCAATAGAGCGTGTGGTTTTTTCTGCCGCTTTTAATTTTCGATCTAACTCATAAGCAAACATCAGGTTTGCCAGCTTTGCTTGGGCATAAGACTTATGTTTGCCGTAACGCTTATCAAGTTTGATGTCGCCAAAATGAATCTTGCCCGTGTAATGCCCAAGACTACTGACGGTAACAATACGTGAATCTGGGGTATTGACTAGTGTCTCTAGCAATAAACCAGTTAATGTAAAGTGCCCTAAATGGTTAGTGCCAAATTGCATTTCATAACCATCTTCAGTGTCAGATTTTGGCAACCACATAACACCGGCATTGTTAATTAAAAGATCCAGCTGTGTATGACCTTTTTTAAATGTTTCAATGGCAGTCTTAAATGTTATATCAGCGTTGGGTACATCCTGGCGAATCGTGTTCATTGCTTCATTGGCTTTTTGTGGGTTACGACACGCCATAATAACGTGAGCACCTTTTTCAGCTAATGCTTTTGCGGCTTCAAATCCGATGCCGCTGTTGGCACCGGTAATCAAAGCAATTTTACCTTGTTGTGAAGGCATGTCGTCCGTAGACCAACCTGAATTCATAATGGTTTCCTTATCCTGCAAGTGATTCTTGGTAATTTACACCGGTGAGTTCTTCTGAAAGGTGCCATAGTTTGGCTGCATCGACTGTATTTTTAGCATGTTTTGCGATGCGGGCTTTTTTGGGTGTGCCAAATACTTCAAACGCATACTTAGGGCCAAAATATTCCCCACCTTGAACATCTGGGGCGGTAGCGGCTTGTAACGTGGGTAAGCAGCCTAAAGCAGGGGACTGTGATAGAAAGGGTGCCATCGCATTGGAAATTTTTGCGAGCTGTTTAAAATTACCTGCTTCTAATGCTGCGTTAGTAATATTAGTACCCGACATGCCAGGGTGGACAATCAAAGACTTGATGTTTACGTTATTTTGATCAAATTGACGTTGCAGCTCTAAACCAAACATTAAATTGGCTAGCTTGCTTTGGCCATAACCACGAGCGCGTCCGTATTTTTGGTTAAGCTGTATATCGTTAAAGTGAATACGGCCCCAATAATGTGCAAGGCTAGCAATAGAAACAACACGTGCATTTGGTGCTTTTTTTAATAAGCCAATTAATTGAGAGGTTAACGCAAAGTGGCCAAAGTGGTTGGTGCCAATGTGCATTTCAAAACCGTCAGTGGTTTCTTCTCGATCTATCCAGCCTAAACCTGCGTTATTGATTAAACAGTCGATTTGATCGTAATTGGCATTGATTGTTTCAGCACATTGGTTAACTGACTTAAGGTCTGAGAGGTTGAGTTCAACAATATCCACGGACGCATTGGGAGCAGTTTGTAGGATTTCCTGCTTAGCTGTTTCTGCTTTTTGTAGATTTCGACAAGCCATAACGAGCTTTGCGTTTTTACTGGCTAACGCAATAGCTGCAGTCAGACCAATGCCACTATTAGCGCCGGTTATCACGAAGGTTTTCCCGGTTTGATCGGGTACATTTTTCAGTGCCCACGGGTGTACAGTGTTCTTAGCCATTGTGAAATTCCTCATAAAAGTGTCGACTTGGTCGGTTATTGATCTGCTTATGTGGGTACGATACTTCGATAGTTATCACATTGTCAAATGAAATAGTCGAGTGATTTGGTCTTGTGAGGCGTTAATACGTATTGTATTCATGGTATCAACGTGTCAATCACCTTGAGTTTGTTTTGATGTGAACTATATTGAACATACAAAACAAGGGGATAGGAATAACATGAGTTATTTTGTTGGGGTTAGGAGTGTTAGTCAGTTAAAAATAGAATATCGGCGATTAGCGGCTAAATACCACCCAGATCGAGGGGGTGATTCTCGTCAGATGCAGGAAATTAATGCATATTACGACCATGTCCGGACAAAACTTAAGATAAAAGAGCGGGCTGAGAAGGCTAAAGGAAAGGTACAGGAAACAGCAAAATGTACCGAAACATCAGACCAAGAAAAACAGCCCTCTGATCAAAATACTGCCTCAGACGCTCTAGACTTTCAGGATGTTAGTGTAGGTGATACCGTTTTTGTGAATGGAACCGAAGGTGAGGTGACCGAGGTGGGTGATCTCAGTTTCCGTGTTGTTGCGAAAGGACGCGCTCGCCAAGCGATTTTTAACAAGCTCGGAGGAAAGGGGAAATACAATAAACGACTCCACGCTTCCTACGATAATCGCCATAAGAAGCGTGGATTTAGCGCTGTTGTATAGTGTTGTTGTGTAGAGCGGTTAAATAACTTTTTTTAAAGTCGTTATTTAACCGATGACTTTTTATAAGGTGCATTAGTCGATAAAAGTTACTGCTTCTGATAATTCAGCACGATCAGTTTTGGCATTGTTAACGTCGGCGGTTTCGTCGGCAGAGCCAAACGACATACCAAATAAAATACCGCTGTCTTCTGGCAAGTCAAACAGCGCTTTTGCCGGTTCTGGAAATTGCCCCAAAGACCCTTGGAAACAACTGGCATAACCTTTGTCGGTTAATAACAATGCGAGTGTTTGCGCGTAAATTCCCAGATCAACGGCCCCCATAATACTGAGTGATTTACTCATCGTGAAAAAAGCGACATGAGGTGCATCGAAAAAAGCCCAGTTTTTTAACATGGCCATTTGACGGGCTGGTTTATTGTCTCGCTCGATACCCAGTGCCGAATACAGCGCGTTAGCGGAGCCATATTGACGATCTTTATGGATGCCTTCATAACGTACCACCCAGTCAAAGTCAGGCTTTGGTGGTTGACCTTTCATGACTTCTTGGATGAGAGCATTTTTTAGCGCATCCTTTTTTTCGCCGGATACTATAAACACTTGCCAGGGCTGAACATTGCAGTTTGATGGTGCTAATTGGGCGCTATTAAAAATAGCGTGAAGCTCTACTTCAGGAATCGGTGTGTTTTTAAACGCGCGGACGGATACTCGTTTTGAAACGGCTTCAGAAACAGACATCGTTAGCTCCAGGGTTGTCTAATTATTGGTTGTCATGGGTAAACCGTTGTATAGGAAGGCGTGGTTAAATGCAAATGTCACTTAGGTGATCTTATATTGTTGAGGCTTTATTTGTAGGGCAGTGTATATAGATTGTGCTTAGAAGCTGTTTTTTCAGTGAAAGATTAAGACTAAGCAGAGAGCAGGTGTTTTCTGGGAATGCGAACAAAGCCGTCGTTAGTGGCAATAACAAGCGCTATATTATCAGCAGAAAGAATAGTTCCGGGCAGGAGACTGTGTGAATGTAGCTCCCATTGCGCAGCGGTAATCAAGCAGGCTTGGTTATCAATTTCAGAAAATACCCCTAAGCTACCAAACGCCCTGAGCTTCTTGGATATCGTTTCGGTTGTGGTGTTCCAGTATATCGTTTGATCTTCTCGTGAGAGCTTTGGCCAGTATGATCCTCCGCATTGAGGTGTTGAACTCTGGTCATAATCCTGAAGATTGGATAACAGTTTGTTTAGTAATACTGGTGTTTTAATAGCAAGTTTTAACGATAAACTATCAAATGATTCATTGGTATCCAGAGAAACAGCTTCTTGTAGCAAGATGTCTCCGTCATCAAATTTTGATGTCATTTTGTGAAGCGTAATACCAGAATATTGGCTGTCCTTTAAAATCAAAGAGGGTAGCGGTGTTGGACCTTTGCCGTCGGGAAGCATGGTTGGATGTACGTTAATCGCAAAGGGCAAAGATGCTGGAATGGGAATTCGCCAGGGATATTCTGCAGCAAAAAAACATTCTACGCCGTCGTGAACCAGGGCTTCCATGTGTACTTGGTTTGGTTTTTCAAAGGATATTTGACATGATGTTCGTTCAGCAAAGGCAATGATCTGATCCGTATGAGGGCTGCTTTCACCAGTAAAAATAAAGACAATCTCGTGATTATGACGCTCAAAAACATCAAGGCATGAAGAAAATGCGTTGTAACCAAAATACGCTACTTTCATTGCGGCATATTTTCCTGTGATGGTTTAACTGCAACAAGCGACCAAAACGCGTTAACCAATGGGTTTTTTAAATTCTTTTTTAATGTGAAAAGCCCAACATCATAAGGTTCTAACGCAGGTTGAACATCCCATGTTTGAATTCGATCGGCCAGGGGGCTGTGATCGAGAACAATTTTTGGTACTACACCCACACCGAGGCCTAAACTAACCATGCTTACAATTGCCTCGTTTCCTGTGACTTGAGCATAAACGCGAGGGGTAACCCCCATTTCCCGAAACCAAGAGTCAGTACGCTGGCGAGCTATACCCCCTTCAGAAAGTATCATTGGAACGTTAGCCCATTGAGAGGGTGAGGTAGGTAGCATCATGGGTACATCAGGGTCACTTTGCACCGACGGAGCGATAAAAAGCAGCGGTGAAACGGTAATGGGTTTAAAAACCAAACCTCTCGGTAGGGTTCGCGGGTGGGCCGCAATGGTAATGTCCTCTTCACTTGCAAGAATTCGGGCGATAGCGTGTTCAGGGTCGCCCGTGTGCAGTTTGATCTCTATGCCAGGGTAGTCTTGGCGAAATCGATTGAGCAAGTCGAACAAAATGCTGTAACTGGCCGTTACTGAGCAGTACATGCTGACTTTACCACGCAGCTGGCCAGCGTTATTTGTTAGCTCATTACAGACGAGCTCCCATTGTGCGGTTGCTTCTTTTGCGTATCGTTGAAATGTTTGTCCTTCAGTTGTCAGGGTGACAGACCGGTTGTCTCGATTAAACAACAACACGCCTAACTCTTCCTCAAGCTGCCTAATGTTGCGCGATAGTGCGGAAATGCTGATGTTGCAGGCATCACTCGCCCGGCCAAAGTGTAGGCTATCTGCTAGTGCGAGAAAGTGTTTAAGGGCGCGTGTATTCATGATGCTAAGCATAGCGTAATCTGTGTTGTGTTGCAGTATTTGATACGTTGCGTTGCATTTATATCAATTTACGAAAGGCAGGGTTTACTATAAAGTAGCGCGACTAAATCTAGAATCGCCTAGATGCACCCAAACACGCACAAATGCGCAGTACGAGAGTATCTCGACTACACTCGATAGCACTGTAAATAGCGTTATAAAAATACAGCCAATAACGTCAACCAATGGAAACTTCATCATGCCAAACAACTACTTTAATACATTGCCTCTACGTGAGCAGCTTGAGCAACTAGCCAAGTGCCGATTCATGGATATCTCTGAGTTTCCTGAAGGTGTTGAAGCCCTTAAAGGCAAAAAAATGGTAGTTATCGGTTGTGGTGCACAAGGTCTAGCACAGGGTATGAACTTGCGTGATAGCGGTTGTGATGTTTCTTACACATTGCGTCAAGCGGCCATCGACGAGAAGCGTCAATCTTGGAAAAATGCTACCGAAAACGGTTTTACCGTTGGTACTTATGAAGAGCTTATCCCTACTGCAGATGTAGTATTAAACCTTACTCCAGATAAGCAACATACAGCGGTTGTTAAGGCTATCATGCCGTTAATGAAGCAAGATGCATGTTTGTCATACTCTCACGGTTTTAACATCGTAGAAGAAGGCATGAAAATCCGTGAAGATTTGACGGTAATTATGGTTGCTCCTAAGTGCCCTGGTTCAGAAGTACGTAACGAATATGTTCGAGGTTTTGGTGTACCAACATTGATTGCTGTACATGAAGATAACGATCCTAAAGGTGAAGGCCTTGCACTAGCGAAAGCTTATGCTGTAGGTACTGGTGGTCATAAAGCTGGTGTATTGATGTCATCTTTTATCGCAGAAGTGAAATCTGATTTGATGGGCGAGCAAACAATCCTATGCGGTATGTTGCAAACCGGTTCTTTGTTGTGTTTTGACAAGATGGTTGAAGAAGGTGTTGACGCCGGTTATGCGTCTAAGTTGGTTCAGTTCGGTTGGGAAACTGTTACTGAAGCATTAAAGTACGGTGGTGTGACTAACATGTTGGATCGTTTGTCTAACCCAGCGAAGATCAAGTGTTTTGACCTTTCTGAAGAGTTAAAGCAGATTATGCGCCCTCTATACAATAAGCATCAAGATGACATCATTAACGGTACATTCTCTCGTACTATGATGGAAGATTGGGCGAATGATGACGTTAACCTACTAGGCTGGCGTGCAGAGACTGCTGAAACAGCATTCGAGAAAACACCTGCTGGAGACGTTGAAATCTCTGAGCAAGAATTCTTTGATAACGGCATCTTAATGGTTGCGATGGTTAAAGCGGGTGTTGAGCTTGCATTCGAAACCATGACCGCTGCAGGTATTATTGCAGACTCTGCATACTACGAGTCTCTTCATGAAACGCCTCTAATCGCTAACACGATTGCTCGTAAAAAGTTATATGAGATGAACGCAACTATCTCTGATACTGCTGAATACGGTTGTTACCTGTATAACCATGCTTGTTTGCCTTTATTGGCTGACTTTATGAAAGACATCAAAACAGACGTAATTGGTCGTGGTTTGAATGTTGAAGATAACGGTGTTGATAACGGCCGTTTGATTGAAGTTAACGAAGCACTTCGTAGCCACCCTGTTGAAGCGATTGGTTCTGTTCTTCGTGGCCACATGGCTGATATGAAGAAAATCGTATAGTGTAAGTTTGGTGAAAAGCAGTGTGCGGCTAGCTGCTTTTGACTATTCAATTCGCTATTAAAAAAGGCTGAGGTTACGATCTCAGCCTTTTTTCGTTTCTCTGATAAAAAATCTTTCAAATACCCTGTAATTTTACAGTGGATTACAATAATCCTTACTTAAAAGCGGATTCTTATGACGCATTGTTCAACCATTCGCCTGGATAACCTCGCCGTAAATTTTGATGATCGTTTTCAATTAACGGATATCAACTGGCAAATTGAACCTCAGCAACATTGGGTTATTACAGGAACCAATGGTGCAGGTAAATCTGCATTAGCAGCAATTCTAGCGGGTGTTATAAACAACGGTGCTGAATGCCTATCGGGAACAGTCGAAGGTTTGCCTGCAAGGGTAGGGCTTGTATCATTTGAAGCTCAGGCTGCGCTGATTGACGCTGAGTTAAAAAAAGACGACGCCGATATTATGGATGTTATTTCCGAAGGTACACCGGTACGGGAAATCCTGTATGAAGATTGTCAGGATACTGAGCTAGCTGAGCAGTTAATCGAAAAGTTTGGTCTTGAATTGCTGCTTGATCGCTCTTTTAGAAAACTCTCCACGGGGGAGTCGCGTAAGGTAATGCTGATTCGAGCACTAGCAAGCAAACCGGATTTATTGGTGCTGGATGAGCCTTTTGACGGATTAGATACAAAGACATTGGGAATGTTGCAGCAGCATCTAGCAACGCTTATTGATACCGTGCCGATGGTGATGGTGCTGAATCGTTTTGATGAGTTTCCTGATTTTATTACGGATATTGCTTATGTTGAAAAAGGTACGTTACAACATCAGGTTCGCCGTGATGATGCCAGGGCTTATGCCGAACTCTATCAATTGCTGCACTTGAAAACAACCGACCTTACTATTCCAACTGCAGATTCGGAAAACGCCATTCCGAGTTTAGATCCAGAGCAGCCGTTAGTTCGCCTCAACAATATCACGATTAAATATGATGAAAAGAAAGTGATCAGTGATTTGAATTGGACTATCAATCCCAATCAACACTGGCAGCTCAGTGGTCCTAATGGCAGTGGAAAAACAGGGCTATTGTCTTTGATTACTGGCGATCACCCGCAATGTTACGTGAACGATATATTTGTTTTTGGCTTTAAGCGGGGTAGTGGTGAGAGTATTTGGCAGATCAAGCAATTTATCGGTTACGTATCTACTGCATTGCAGTGGGAATACCGGGTTGGTACGAGCATTCGGAATGTAATCATTTCTGGCTTTTACGACAGCATCGGTCTGTACAGTAAGTCTACCGACGCTCAGAAGGGTATTGCCGATCAGTGGTTGGCTTTACTGGGTATGGCTAATCGAGCGGATCAGCCTTTTAACAAGCTATCTTATGGCGACCAACGTTTATTATTAATAGCACGAGCCATGGTGAAACATCCACCGTTACTAATACTGGATGAGCCTTGCCTTGGTTTGGATGGTATGAATCGACAGTTAGTGTTAGCGTTGATTGAAAAGATCTGTGCTGGTAGTGAAACGTCGGTGATTTACGTGAATCATCACCCAGAAGATCAAATTAAAGGTATCGATAACTATCTGGCGTTATAGTTAATATGTAATGCCCCCGAGACTATATAAACGTCCAGTCACCTCCTTAAATAAGGGGGGGCAATATTAAGAAAAGATCAATGTATTGCAACAGTCCTTAGGATTATGGCGGCACTTTCTTTTGCTTGTTCTAGCATAACGAGATGGCCGCCATTTAACACGGCGTGCCCCGTCGGGCCAAAATCATTTACAAAACTTTTGCCTTTTTTCCAAGGTAAGACCCTATTTTTATCACCCCAAACAACCATTGTTTTTGGAAAGTAGTTGGGCATTTTTATACTATTTAAATGGTTTGATTTATGTAACGATTCAACCAGTAGCCCTAGGTTCTGTATGTTTTCGGGGTCATTATTAAGCTCTTTTAGATGATTTATAGCTTCATTGGGTACAAGGTTAGGTTTTTTCATTTGGTATTTGACTGCAACGCTCGCCAAAGGTTTAGGCGTAGATAGGGTTTTCCTTACGCCATTGTAAAGCATGTTCAATGGTGAGTTAGCCCAATGATAGAAAAAACGCCCCATTAATCCTAATGTACGGGGCAGCAGAACATTAAAGAGAATCATTGAATGAATGCCTTCACCTTTTACGCGGGTACAGTATTCCAAAGCAGCACTACTTCCCAGGCAATTACCTACCAGGACAACTGATGTGAGTTTATTTTTCTTGATAAAGATTGATAAGATATCGGCATAATCAGCAAGACCGTGCTGCTGAAGTTCGGTTCGATGCTTACCATAACCAGGCCAGTCCACTTGGATTACAGGGTGTTTTTCGGACAATATTTCGGTAACAGCCGACCATATAGTATGGTCAGTTCCCGCGTTATGTAATAGAACAATCGTAAAAGGGCTTGGCGACGCACTTCTTGCTGGTACTGTCTTGTAATAAACAGGGATCCCATTACAAATAGTAGATTCCATCAATATCTCCATTGCTAATTATATGATTACTTGCAATCTGAAGCAGGACTTCGTTGAACTGTTGCTGTAGATCTTAATAGGAAGTGAGGGCAGGCGCTTGTATGGATCGCTTGTATAATGTCGATTGAATTTATTTCACTAGAAAAAAATGTCTAATTGCTTACGGATATTGCTTGGAGGTACTCCCATTACTTCTGAAACAGTTCGGCTATAATGGGCCAAGTCGTGAAAACCTGACTCATGAGCAACTTCGGTGAAATTCATTCCCTGAGCTAGTAAAGGAATGCTTTTCCAAAATGATACACTTCGTATGTACTGCGACAAAGTGCAATGCATATCTCTTTTAAAGAGGGATCGTAGCCGTGACTCAGATAAAGTTACTTTTTCGGCCAGGGAACTTATCGAGAGTTCATCCGCTCTAGACTGCTCTACAATATCAATAATATTTCTGATTCTAGAGTCTAGAGCTGGTGTTGATATATCCTGATCGCAAAGTGAATAAATAACAGCGTTAAATAGCGTGAAAGCATCATCAATGGATAGTTCTTTAAAAAAACTCTGTCGACATAATTCTTGGGTTTTTGCCAGTTCATCGCATTTTAGCGCCCTGGTATCATTAGGTCCGATGCATTGCATTAAGTCTCTATACGTTGTGGTCGTGATAAAGGCGTCAATGATAGTGAGATCGGAGTCTTCTGCGTAAATGTTGGTCCGTTCTACATTGGGACCTAGAATGGCACCCTGCAATGTTAAGATCTCATTATTCTCGCGCTTAACAACGAATGGCTTTCCAGTGGAAATTATTATAGTTATCGATAGCCGGCGATATGGAGATTCGTTACGTTCCAGTACGAGTGACAAGTCTTGCTTTAAGAAGCAACGATCCCAAATATAAATACGAGGACGTGTTATTTTGTTGACCAAATCCCAAACCCTATATGTATATTACGTCGTGTATTTTGTAAGTATATATTGTTTTGAAAGTCAGATCTAAGAGGGGCTTGATAAGGTATTGACTTGGGGGAGCATGCAGAGTCAGGCTACTTGATGGGTTGTCTAACTATGGTGCCCCCGAGACGATTCGAACGTCCGACCTGCCCCTTAGGAGGGGGCCGCTCTATCCAGCTGAGCTACAGGGGCTTTTTTAAGAGCTGACGATTCTAGCCTGTCGCTTTGTCATATTCCACTCTTTAATGCGCTAATGGCCTGAATTATAAATATAGGCTACTGTTGTCGGTGTTATCGACTTCCCCTATTGGTCATAAAAGAGGCTCTCAATGGATATACAATTTACACCGGAAGATATTGCTTTTCAAAAAGAGGTACGGGCATTTCTTTCTGAAAATGTTACGGATGAGATTCGCCGTGGTTATACCGGGGGAGAGGTAGATCCTGACATTATGGTGAAATGGCAAAAAATCCTGCATAAGAAGGGCTGGGTGGCTCCGAATTGGCCTGCAGAGATAGGTGGCACTGGTTGGACAATTACACAAAAGTATATATTTGAAAATGAATGTGCTGATTCTGGTGCTCCTTCAGTGATCCCATTTGGTTTGAAAATGGTCGCACCGGTTATTTATACCTTTGGTAGTGATGAGCAGAAGAAGCGCTTTTTACCAGATATCTTGGAAAGTAATGTATGGTGGTGTCAGGGGTATTCCGAGCCTGGTGCGGGTTCCGATTTGGCAGCGTTACAAACCAAAGCAGAGTTAGACGGTGATCATTACGTGGTAAATGGCCAAAAGATTTGGACCACGTATGCTCAGGATGCCGACTGGATTTTTTGTTTAGTAAGAACCAGCTCAGAAGGTAAGCGCCAAGCAGGTATTTCATTTTTATTAATTGATATGAAAACACCGGGCGTAGAAGTACGAAAGATCGACACCATTGATAATCAACACACCTTAAACGAAGTGTTCTTTGATAATGTGCGAGTTCCAGTAGAAAATCGAATTGGTGAAGAAAACAAAGGTTGGACGTACGCGAAAGTATTGTTAACCCATGAACGTACTGCAATTGCCGGTGTTGCCCAATCGAAAAAAGGGCTGCAGAAGCTAAAAGAATTTACCGCACAAGAAAAAGTCGGTGCCGGTGTATTGGCCGATGATCCATTGTTGGCCGCTAAGATAGCAAAAGTTGAAATCGACTTAATGGCCTTAGAATATACAGAGTTACGAGCTATTGCATCGGTATCAGCGGGCGGAGCACCAGGCCCAGAGTCTTCTATTTTAAAAATTCGTGGTACCGAAATACAACAAGCCGTATCAGAGTTAACCATTGAAGCTTGTGGGCATTATGCTCACATTCTTAATGATGGCGAAGCGATTGGTAACGATATGAGTTGGGTTGCATCGGCCAAATATTTATACGGTCGAGCCAGTACGATTTACGGTGGTTCAAATGAAGTTCAGAAAAATATTATCGCCAAGATGGTTTTAGGGTTGTAGAGAGAGTTGTTCATTGCGGATCGTTGAAAGCGTCTCGTATTAGCCATCCCCTTTCAGAAATCGCAAAAGATCGCATCCATGCGTGCTCGACTGCGGCGTCCGTGCCGCAGACGTTTCTGAAAGGGGATGGCTAATACGAGACTTATCGCTAGGTTCTGGGTTCGCAGTTCTTTCTAATAAATATTGAATAGCTACTCATTAAACGAAATTAGAACAAGAGACATATTATGAATTTTGATTTTTCTGAAGAACAAACGCTACTAAAAGACAGTGTTGCCAAGTTCATCCAAAACGAATATAGCTACGAAGCACGCCAAAAGAATAGCCAATCAGATGCTGGCTATAGTGAAAAAAACTGGTCAACCTTTGCTGAATTGGGGTGGTTGTGTGTGCCTTTTACCGAAGAGCAGGGTGGTATTGGTGGTGGCCCTGTAGAAATGATGATTATGATGGAGGAGTTTGGAAAGGGTCTTGTGGTTGAACCTTACTTTTCATCGGTTGTTTTGTCAGGCGGGTTACTGGCAAAAGTTGGCAATGAAAACCAACAAGCTGAATTGATAACCGGCATTATCGACGGTTCGAAAAAAATTGCCTTCGCATACAATGAATCACAGGCTCGATTTGATTTACATAACGTTGCCACTCAGGCAGAGAAGAATGATCAAGGTTATGTGATCAATGGAAATAAGAGTTTAGTGTTGCACGGAGCGTCTGCTGACCTGTTGATCGTGTCCGTGAGAACGTCTGGCGAGTCTTTAGACCGTGACGGCATTACTTTGTTGGTAGTTCCGGCAAATGCAGAAGGTGTAACGGTTAAAGCAACAAGAACGCTAGACGGCCAGCGGGCAGCAGAAGTTCAATTTGCCAATGTAGCAGTAGGTAGTGATGCACTGTTGGGAGAAGAGGGTAAAGCGGCATCAGTCATTGACCAAGTCGCGGATGAAGCAATACTGGCTTTGTGTGCTGAGGCGGTTGGTTCTATGGAAAAGTTGTATAAAGATACTGTCGCTTATACTAAAGAGCGTAAGCAGTTTGGTGTGGCTATTAGTGGCTTCCAAGCGTTGCAGCATCGCATGGTAGATATGTTCACCGCACACGAGCAGTGTAAATCATTATTGTTGCGCGCGGTGCTATCTTATGCTGCTGGTGACTCTGATGTGGCAAAAAATATTGCAGCGCTTAAATATCAAGTGGGAGTATCAGGCCAGGCAGTTGCTCATGAAGCGGTTCAAATCCATGGGGGGATGGGCATGACCGACGAGATGAGTGTTGGTATGTACCTCAAGCGTATTAATATGATTAATACGCTGTTTGGGAATGCAGATTATCATTTGCAGCGTTTCGCTGAACTGTCGGCAGCATGATTTGTTAAAGTAGAGCCCGTGTGGAGTATGGAGGGCCTAGTGTTGGTCGTATGAAACTCCTTATTCTTACAGTTGCTCATCGAAAAAAGAGCCCTTTAGTGAAAATTAAGGGCTCTTTTCATTTTCCCCTCGGTATTCATAGAAAACGCTTGAACTGGTACGGCAATTTATGGTCATATTCGGCTTAACCTGATCGACTTTACGATCTAGAAAGCGATCTAGAAAGTCATATCGACCGACGACCAAAACAGACCATACCCTATGTTAGATACTAAACCATTATTGTTTAAAAGCTCCACGGACTTTCCCTCTATTAAACGGGCACAGTTGGAGATACTGCAAGTTAACCTAGGTTACTTATGTAATCTCAGTTGCACGCATTGTCATGTTAATGCGGGGCCAAAACGTACCGAGCTCATGAGTGTGTCAATGGTGGATACAGTGATTGACGTATTACGAGAACTGAAGGTTAAGGTTTTGGACCTAACGGGTGGGGCTCCTGAGATGAACCCAGAGTTTCGACGTTTAGTTATAGCGGCACGAGCATTAGATGTGACGGTGATTGATCGTTGTAATCTTACTATTTTGAATGAACCTGGGTATGAGGATCTTACCGTGTTTTTGGCGGAGCAAAAGGTCAATGTTGTTGCCTCTCTACCTTGTTATACCGAGGACAATGTAGATAGTCAGAGGGGTAAGGGTGTTTTTGAATCGTCTATTGAAGGGTTACAGAAACTCAATGCTCTGGGGTATGGTAAGGGTGATGCTTCGTTAGTGTTAGATTTGGTATACAACCCTGGTGGTCCTTTTTTGCCACCGCCACAAGCAGCATTAACGCAAGATTATAAAAGGGAATTGGGTGATAACTATGACATTGAATTTGATGGCTTGTTAACGATTACCAATATGCCCATTAGTCGATTCGGTAGTATGTTGATATCCAAAGGTAAGTTCGAAGAATATATGACGTTACTCCGTGATAACTATTCATCGGCTAATCTAGCAAATATTATGTGTCGTAATACCCTCAGTGTGGACTGGGAAGGCAATGTGTTTGATTGTGATTTTAATCAAATGTTGTTATTACCCATAGAAAAAGACAATCAGCCACTTACTCTTACTCAAGTGTTGGAAAAAAACCTAGAAGGGCATCCTGTTGTTGTTGCTGATCATTGTTTTGGCTGTACCGCCGGGCAGGGTAGTAGTTGCGGTGGTGCGTTGGCCGAATAATGACGAGTATTGGAAGCCTCATTATTCCTGTGTTAAATGAGGGCGGCAATTTAGAAAATATTTTGCGTCCATTGCAACCGTTACGTCAGCGTGGTTGGAGTATTGTTGTCGTGGATGGTGGTAGCGTTGATGATACGTTTCACAAAGCCAAACCGTTTGCGAGTAAAGTTATCACATCGCCACCTGGGCGCGCTAAGCAGATGAATGCGGGTGCGGCTGAAGCATCGGGAGAGGTATTGCTCTTTTTGCATGCTGATACATTATTGCCGATTGATTTTGAGTCTGAAATACAAAAATTCATAGAGAGCGATCTTCAATGGGGTCGTTTTGACGTTATTCTGTCAGGCAATCAGTTAATGTTTAATGTTATCGCATGGTTTATTAATACTCGATCTCGGCTGACTCAGGTGTCTACCGGTGACCAAGCATTATTTTTTAAACGTCAATTTTTTGAAGAGTTAAAGGGCTATGCAGACGTCCCTCTTATGGAAGATGTGGATATATGTAAGCGCAGTCGGATAACATCCCCTCCGTTTTTTAGTCATTACAAAGTGATCACTTCTAGTCGCCGATGGGAAAAAAATGGAACCTGGAAGACTATCTGGCTTATGTGGTGTCTTCGATATGCGTATTACAAAGGGGTAGATCCAAAAGAGTTACATAGGAAATATTATTCGTGACAAAACGGCTCATACAAGTTTTTTTTAAAGCACCCGTTGAAGGTCAAGTGAAAACACGGCTAATACCCAAGGTCGGTCTATCAAATAGTGTGATCATTCACATGCGTTTGTGTGAACAGGTAATTCAGTGTGTTGCAGGATACGCAGAAAAAAACGAAGACATTGCGGTTCAATTCTGGGTAGATCTCGATGTTGAACATGTATTTGTTCAAGACCATGCGGCACGTTATGGAATTGATGTTTTTCAACAGAAAGGTAGCGATCTTGGTGAAAGGATGCAATCTGCTATGACAAGTGGATTGATGCTGGCAGATCAGGTTGTTATTGTTGGAGGGGACTGTTTTTCTTTGTGTGACCGGTATTTGGCGCAAGCATTTGAGATGTTAGGAAGTAAGGATGTGGTTTTTGGCCCGGCAGATGATGGTGGTTATATTCTTATTGGTTCTCACGGTCTGGAGAAAGGTTTCTTTAAGGACGTTCAATGGGGCGAAAGCACTGTGCTTGCATCGTCAATTGGCTGTGCACATCAATCGGGTAAAAGTTATGGCTTATTAGAGGAGCGTTGGGATATTGATACCTGGGAAGATATTAAGCGGAATGCGCCGCAGTTGCTCGATGGGTTACACAGTGAATGGTGACAAGGTACGATCGTGAGAGATTTTATATTTTAACACCGTGCTTTTCTTTACGTTGAAGTTGTGTGATATAACGATTTAGTACTCGTTCATTTGCACCGTCCATATCCGTAAATTTTATACCAAGATAGGTGCATTTATCTTTAGCATCGTAAATCCAGTGCATTAGCCTTGCGCCACTATGCATGGAATAACCATCCGTTAGTACCAATTGACATGAAATATAGTCTTCGCCCCGCCTAGGCCTTGGCTCAATAAGCCCCGCCAATTTCATTCGTACCCCTTTGGCTGATAAGTCCACCACTGTTCCCGCGATCACAGGGTTTATGGTATGTAATAAGCTTATTTTTATGGGGGTGGCATTGCTGATGCGAACACGGAATGCATCACGTAATTGAGTGTTCTCTACACCTGAAGGAAACTTAACAATATGCGCATAGCCTGACTTTGTATTTACGGTCTTTTTGTATTCGCAGGTAAATTGACAGTAGGTGCCTTCATGGGTGAGTGAAAAGTGAAGTAAGTCTCCCAGTTTTAAATTCTCCTCATGCATATTGGGAGAAAATTGGTCGAATGCAATGGTTCTCTTTTTCTCATCAAGAGTGATAATGCCGGAATGTGCAACCCCTGCTTTTTTGTTAACAGAACCGTCAGGGTTACAAATCTGTACTGTGATCAGGTGGTTTTCGTGTGCCAAGCCACCTAAGTGCCGAACAATGGCCTTTGTGTTGTGATTGATGTTCTTTTGAGAGCCCAGTTTGGGATTATCATCATCGTTCTTTGATAAAAAGCGCCCAATGAAAGGTATTTGCATATAAGGTTTATCTTGGTTCGAGAGTGAAGTTTGTCAGTTGGAACTAATTGCTACGCTAATAGTGTAGCAAAGTTACGGCAGAAGGTTGCCGGGCGGCAACCTACGCCATCGCTAGGCAGCGATTGGATTCAAGTGAACCAGCACGACCACTTTTGGTGTAGATGCTTTGCTGAGGCGATTGACCCTTCATCAGGCCCATTAAACGGTCAATGGCTATTTGTGAGTGTAGGAGTATCTTCCCATTAATCTTATTTAAACTGTCACATTGCTGCAGGCTGTCTGTAAGTTGGTCCCAGAGCAGCGTAAATTTCTTTTGCCATTGGTATGGGATAAGCTTTAAAAACGCTAGAAACCCCTCGCTGTCCCCCGTAAATCCCATGCCTTGCATCAGTGTGCGTCGTTGCACGTCTGTTGATTCAAGGTCGACTAGTGTGCGTTGCTTGCGGGCTAATATATCGCTATAGGTTTTAAATTGGCGTAACTCTAGGGATTCACGCTCCTCTTTTAGTAGTGATACTAAGTGGGTGCTGAGGTTACGGTCTCGCTCTAAAATCTTTAATAGCGATTGTGCTTTAGACGGGTCTACTTTTGTCGCCATGGTGCTCTCCAAGTACATAATAGAAAAACTATTACATTAGAAAGCAAAGAATGTGCCGATTATCTGGCTCGCAAAGGCTGAAGGGGTAGAGAGAAGAGAGCTAAAAGGAAAAGTGGAGGGCCGCTATAAGTAAATTGAGCATCGGAGGCATCCGATATTGCGGCCCTTCATCTGTTGTGGCATTCGTATTTTAAGCGTCGTATTTAGAAAAGGTCATCCGTGCCGATAAGTTTACTGGCGATGCTTTCTGCGTTGGGCTTAAAGGACCCATCGTCTATAGCTGCTTTAATTGCATCAACTTTAGATTGATTAACAGGGGCTTCTGTATTCACTTCGGCTGATAGCTTGCTAAGTGACTTTGCCTCTGCGCTAATGACTACCGTTTCCTTACTCGGGGCAGAGGGGCCTGATGGCTGATCAGGTTTGCTGCCGCCTTCTGTTTTATTAGTCTGCCCAGCTGATTTGGCTTTGCTGTTACCGGCGGGACCGGTATTTAAACCGTTGATTTCCATGCTCATTTTCGAATGCCTCAAAAAATACTGTTTTAACTCATAAATTGTATCGGCGCCTAGAGTCAAAGCTTTAGCATAAAGTGTAATATTTTCATGAAAAATAACAAATTTTTAGCACTTCTTGCTTATTCTTTTTTGCCGAATATGTCGTTGTAAACGTTATAGATTCATACTGTTAGTCTTTATTGTCGTTATAAGTCATTGTTATAGTAGAACATCTATAGGGTAATAACTTGTTATAAGTTGATGACTATTTGCCCGGGAGCCGATATTCGCCCCTCTACTATCCGCTGTGTTTTGCTGTTTTTTACTTGAATCAGGTCACCTAAGCTGCCATCAACTAAGGCAATTCCCATTGCTTTTATCGATAGGCCAGAGCTTATTGCTTGAATAGAAATACTTTCCCCCTTATTTACTAATTTGGGTGTACTAAGGGAGCGAGGTAGGATAACTCGGTGGGTGGCGATGCTACGTTTTGCAATGGAGCCTACAACAAGTTTGGGCTGCGCAAAGTACCCTTGGTTTAATCGAGTAACTTCTCGCTCATCCTTTGTAAGGTTGCCGGCGGTGATAATTTGCCCCCTCAAAATTGGCTGTGCCGCGACGACGACATTTTCATAAGCTTTTAACTCCAAAGGAACATGAAGTGACCAGCTTTTTTTATCAAAGCAGGATATTTTTAAAGTGAGTCTTCCCAATTTTCTTCGTGTAGACGTTGGTTTTACGTTAAGGGGTGTGTTGCAGATAGCGAGCCTAAGTCGTGGATCTAAGTGTGGCAGTGTAGTGTCTATACGGCTATATCTTTGATTTTCAATAAGTTTTTTTGAAAAAGAAGTGACGGCAGAAAGGATTTGTGTTTTTGCAGTAGCATTTTCTTCTGAGTTGGCGCTTGGAGGCATGATAAGTATGCCGCAGATTATTGGGATATAAGAGACCATAAAATGTAATGTTTTACGTCGTATTAAATTCACGCAGAATCTGTTCATTTAACTGTTTTCGCCTATGCTCAAAAGTATGTGACGGTTTTCTGGGTGAGTGTTGTCAAAAAGCCTCAATATAGTCAATTTGATGACGTATTTGATGGCGTAACCCCATTTATTCCGAAGATAACAAAAGCTTAAGCAAAGCTTGTGCCGATTTACAGGCTGATGGAGTCAAATTATGGCTGGTGTTTTAGACGCGGTCGATCAACGTACCCAATTGGTGGGGCAGAATCGACTGGAGTTATTGTTGTTCAGGCTTGGCGGAACCCAGATGTACGGAATTAACGTATTTAAGGTTCGCGAAGTGCTGCAGTGTCCCAAACTTACGGAGCTACCTAAGCGTAACCCTGTCGTGAGAGGTATTGCGCATATTCGTGGCGGGACGATATCTGTAATGGATATGGCTCTGGCGATGGGAAGCGCACCGTTAGAAAATATGGATGACTGCTTTATTATTATTTCTGAATACAATATGGCGGTACAAGGTTTTCTTGTAAAAGGCGTAGAGCGCATTGTTAACCTTAATTGGAAGGATGTACATCCACCACCACGAGGTACGGGTAAGAATAATTATCTGACGGCTGTAACAGAAGTCGATAATAAAATTGTTGAAATTATTGATGTGGAAAAAATCCTTGCTGAAGTATCACCAATGAATGAAATTATTGGCGAAGGGATTATTCAAGAGGATAAAGTTGCTACAACTGTAGAGAAAAAATTGTCTGTACTTATTGCTGATGATTCCAGTGTTGCACGAAAGCAGATAAAACGTTGTGTGGAAAAACTAGGGATTAACACCCATGTTGTGAATGATGGTAAGCAAGCGCTTGATCATTTAAGAGCTTTGGTAGAGGAGGGTGTGGATCCGAAAGACCGATATGTGCTATTGATTTCTGATATAGAAATGCCGGAGATGGACGGTTATACCTTAACCGCATCAATTCGTGATGATCCTCGGTTAGCGAATTTATATGTCGTCTTACATACATCACTCAGTGGTATCTTTAACCAGGCAATGGTTGAAAAAGTAGGGGCAAATGACTTTCTTGCGAAGTTTAAACCAGATGAACTCGCGACACTTGTGCAAAACCGAATTGATGCAGTGTTGGGTGTGGATGCATAACAATGGTATTTAAAACAGGGCCAGCTTCAGCGTATAGCGATAGTGAATACCGTAGCTTTAGAGGTTTCCTAGAAAAGAGTTGCGGTATTGTATTGGGTGAAAATAAAAATTACCTAATAGATAGTCGATTGAGGCGGATTATACGAGATAACGGCATTACGTCCTTGTCTGACCTTGTGCGTAAGGTGGACCGTGCAGGGAAAGACCCGTTAAAACAAAAAGTTATTGATGCGATGACGACAAATGAAACTTTGTGGTTTCGTGATCGTCATCCGTTTGAGTTTTTCGGGAATACTCTGCTACCCGAATTGGCAAATGCAGGACAACCGGTTAACATTTGGTGTGCGGCAAGCTCCTCTGGGCAGGAACCTTATACCATTTCAATTTGTGCAGAAGAATTTAAAAAGAGAACGGCGACAAAGCCCACTAAAGATGTGTCTGTTGTTGCCACTGATATCTGCATGGAGATTTTAGAGCAAGCAAAATCAGGCGTGTATGAAATGTTAGCGCTTAACCGAGGGATGTCAAACGATCGTCTAAATCGATATTTTTTGGAGAATCACCAGGGACAGTGGAAGATTAAGCCGGAAATACAGCGTCGTGTTGAATTTAAGCAATTGAATTTAAAGGAAAGTTTTTCTGGGTTAGGGCGTTTTGATGTGGTGTTTTGCAGGAATGTGCTTATTTATTTTTCATCGGAACTGCAAAACCAAATTCTAAGGAACATTCATGGAGTGTTAAAACCAGGAGGTTATTTGTTTCTCGGTGGGTCAGAGACACCGCGGGGCCTGAACGACTATTTTGAAGTTCGTTATTATACGCCAGGTGTTGTATACAAGAAGAAATAAAGTCCGCCTTAAATTCGTTTTCACTTTTTGTTACCCCGGAAATTTTTTGCCTCCTTTGTTGCCATAACGTTGCCTATTTACCTGCCGCTTTCACCGCTTTTCTCTCGTCATCCTTTAAAATATATTTAAATCGCTGATATTTTGATAAAAAATCAGTGTTTATAGAAAACAAACAGTTATTTTTTTGGTTGGCACACCGGTTGCATCATTAATTGTGAGGATGAGGAAAAGGACAATTCTCCACGGATGGAGCCTCACTAATTTAATAAAGCTTGGTTAAAGAGAAAGAGGGTACGTTATGGCAATCAGTTTCGATAAAGTATTTGGAGTGCATGATGATGCCCTTACTCTCAGGTCCGAGCGGGCTAAAGTGCTAGCAAATAATATTGCCAATGCAGACACCCCAGGCTACAAAGCAAGAGATATTGATTTTCAGCAAGTATTAAAATCTATGGAAGGAAAGCCGGGCGGGAGTTTACAGATGCGCTCCTCAAGCAGTAGTCATGCTAATGGTTTGTTAAGTGCAGACTCTATTAATGGGTTGCAATATCGCTCAGAGGTTCAGCCTTCTATTGATGGCAACACGGTAGACCTACAAAAAGAAAGAACAGAGTTTACCCGTAATACGATGGAATTTAATACATCCTTTACCTTCGTCAATGGCCGTATTCGTGGTTTGATGAATGCGATTCGAGGAGAATAATAATGTCATTGATGGATGTATTTGATATTGCCGGTAGTGGCATGAGCGCACAAACGGTTCGCTTAAATACTACGAGTTCTAATATTGCCAACGCTGAAAGTGTTAGCAGTAATATGGGGGACACTTACCGAGCTCGGCAGCCTGTATTTGCCACTCAGTTTCAAAATGAATTAGAGAAAGACCCTTATGCATTTAATAATGGTTTAGATGCAGGAGGTGGCGTTAGAGTTGCAGGGATAGTCGAAAGTGATGCCCCTTATCAGTTGCGATATGAGCCTCACCACCCAATGTCAAATGATGATGGGTACGTTGCGTATCCCAATGTCAATGTAGTGGAGGAGATGACCAATATGATCAGTGCCTCTCGTTCATTCCAAACCAACGCCGACATGATGAAGTCTGCCAAAGATATGATGCAGCGAGTACTGCAGCTAGGCCAATAGTTGGGCCAACAGTTGGGCCAATAGCGAGTTACTAAAAACATTTAACTACCTAATGCTCTTATAGCGAGAGTACAGGGGAGAAAAGCAATGAGTATCAGCGGAGTAGACAGTCAGAATTCAGCACTTTCGGGTCTGTCCATTGATAATGTGCAGGTTGAAAAAGAAGAAACAGATCAGGATATGTTTCTGAAATTAATGCTGGCGCAATTGGAAAATCAGGATCCATTAAAACCACAAGATGGAACGGAATTTTTGTCACAGATGGCACAGTTCAGCACAGTAGAAGGCATAGGTAATCTTAATAAAGGTATCGATGAGCTGAACGGATTATACCGTTCGAATCAAGCACTTCAGGCTACCGCATTAGTGGGAAGAGATGTGCTAGTAAGCGGTAATGTTGGTTATTTGGATGCGGCGAATACTCTTAGCGGCGTAGTTCATCCTGATGGTGTTGCTGCAACCGATGTTCTTGTCACCATAAAAGATGCTAGTGGCCAAATTGTTAGGCAAGTAAATATAGGTTCTGTCTCTTCTGATGACGAACCCTTTGAGTGGGACGGTACCGATCAGAACGGCCAACGATTGCCGGTTGGTGCTTATACCATGGACATAACTGGCCGTGTTGCGGGTGAAGTAGAAGCAATGCGAACCAGTATGTACGCAAATGTAAACAGTGTCAGTATCGTGAATAACAATGGTGACATGTTATTAAATCTTAATGGCCTTGGCCAAATAAGCTCAAACAGTATTCAACAGGTACGGTAATTTATGGCGCTATTGATGATGCAATCTATGTTTCAACTGCAATGTAAAACCATTTATCTGTTATTGGAGGGAGTAGAACATGTCATTTAATACCGCGCTGAGTGGGCTTAATGCCGCTCAATCTGAACTTGAAGTTCTCAGTAACAATATCGCTAACGTTTCTACGGCCGGCTTTAAAGGGTCGAGAGCTGAATTTGGGGATATATTTGCCTCGTCCGCATTCGGAGGGGGCAGTACAGCGATTGGTAATGGTACGTTGTTGCAGTCCGTGAGCCAGCAATTTACACAAGGAAATATGAATTTCACGTCAAATACTTTGGATATTGCCATCAGTGGTGAGGGCTTTTTTGTAATGGCTCCTAATCAAGGCAGTTCTGAAAGAGTGTTTACCCGCGCAGGAGCGTTTGGGGTAGATGCAAACGGTAATGTGGTGAATACATCGGGTCAGTTATTGCAAGTATTTCCCGTTAATGAAAATGACGGCACTGTGCAGTCGACGTCATTAAGTAGCACGGAAAATTTACGATTGCCAGAGTCGGCGGGTGTGCCGCAGCAAACTGCTGCAGTCACGTTAGGTGTAAACTTGCCATCAGATACGGCTGGCTTGAATATTACTGACTTTAGACCAAATGATAACACTACCTATAGTTCGCAACGGTATATTACGTTAAGGATGTGGCGTCAGCGACTGGGAATCAGTGGCACATGTTTCATTATATTGATAATGAACCGGTAGATATTGTTGGGGGTGATACAACAGCACAGAATGTACCATTGGGCATTCCCAGTTCTGCCGTTATAGAATTTGAATCCAATGGCTTGTTTAATCCTACAACGGGCGGGGCAGTGGTAAATCCGGTTGTACCCACAACAGGGATTACCACCGTTGCTCTTGGTCCGACTGGGGCGAATTTAACAGAATGGCAAGCGGGTGTTGATGGGGATCAGCAAATTACCTTTAATTATGATCGCGCCAGTACCACGCAGTTTGCCTCTGCGTTTACCGTTAACGCTTTATCTCAGGATGGTTTTGCAATAGGGCGATTAACAGGGTTAGATGTCAGTGACACTGGGGTGATCCGTGCAACGTATACGAATGGACAGTCCACAGCCGTCGGAAAAATAGCTTTAGCTCGGTTTCCAAACAGCCAAGGGTTATCACAAGTCGGTAATACGTCTTGGTCACAAACAACCAATTCCGGTGAAGCATTGCCGGGTGAGTCTGGAACCGGCACATTTGGGTTGATTCGATCTGGCGCGCTGGAGCAATCCAACGTGGATCTTACCGCTGAGCTGGTAGGATTGATAACGGCACAACGAAATTTTCAGGCTAATGCAAAATCCATTGAAACAGCTAATGCGATAACACAAACGATCCTTCAGATTAGGTAACGTTATTATTTCCTCATAAGCCGGAGTACCGCTCCGGTTTATTATTTTTTGTGTATTGCATATATCATGCGAACCTTGTATTTCAATCCCTTCTTATTTTTTATTCTCTTAAGCGCTAACCTTTCGATGAACTAACTTGTAATTCATTGAAAGTTGGCAAAGTCCTTGCAGATTACTCTCTATTAATAACATTAAGTCAGGATTATGGCGTGAAGCTTATTGATTGCGACCAATAATTCAGAATGTAGCAGGGGGAGTGATGGATAAATTTCTGTATATATCGATGACCGGTGCAAAAGAAGCGATGACGTCGATGACGGTGCGCGCGAACAACTTAGCCAATTCATCAACGACGGGGTTTAAATCAGATTATAACCAGTACCGCACGATGGCTGTATTTGGTGGTGAACTGCCAAGTAGGGCTTATGCAATGTCTGAGCGACCAGGTACTGATACTACAGAAGGTTCTTATATCACGACAGGTCGAGACTTAGATGTAGCAATAAATGGTAAAGGCTGGTTTGCCGTGCAAACGCCCGAAGGAAAGGAGGCTTATACAAGAGCGGGTGACCTTAAGCGTTCAAACGACGGTATTGTTACTACGAGCTCTGGATTACCTGTGATGGGTAATAGCGGTCCAATTTTTTTACCTGAATATGAAAAATTGGTCATTGGTACCGATGGTACTATTTCTATTCGTGGATTGGGTGAAGATCCGTTGGCGCTAACGCAGGTTGACCGATTAAAACTAGTGAATGGTAGTGATGGGTTGCTAGATAAAGGGCTAGATGGATTATTCCATTTAAAAGACAAAAATGCCGGTGAGTTGGATGCTGATATTGATGTCACTATGGTTAGTGGCGTTCTGGAAGGGTCCAACGTGAATTCAGTTGGTGAATTAACAGAAATGATTTCTGCATCCCGTATGTTTGAGATGAACATTAAGATGATGGAAAACGCAAAAAGTAATGATGAGGCTGCGGCACGGATCATGCAGGGTTAATCAGTAATGAATAAAAGCGCCAAAAAAGTACTGAAGAGTATTGATAGGAGAATGTTATGAATAGTGCATTATGGGTGAGTAAATCAGGGCTGAGTGCTCAGAATACTCGTCTAACTACGATATCCAATAACTTGGCAAACGTATCAACGAACGGCTTTAAACGTGACCGAGCTGCTTTCCAAGATCTGCTGTATCAAATAGATCGTCAACCTGGAGGGCAGTCTTCGCAAAATACGGAATTGCCATCGGGTTTGCAGTTAGGAACAGGTGTGCGTGTGGTGGCCACACAAAAACAATTTACCGAAGGCAATATTGAAATTACGGAGCAGGCTTTGGATGTGGCAGTTAATGGCCGCGGTTTTTTTCAGGTGCTTAATCCGGATGGGTCAATTTCTTATACTCGTGACGGGCAGTTTCAGCTTAATAATGCTGGACAGTTAGTGAACGCGCAGGGGTTAACCATCGAACCTGCTATCACGATTCCTGATGGAACCCAAACAATCACTATTGGAATGGATGGTATTGTTGGTGTTGTCGATGCAGCAACGGGAACAACAACTCAGGTTGGAAATCTAACGCTGGCGGACTTTTCTAATCCTGCGGGATTAGAAGCGCAAGGTGGAAATCTCTTTCGTGAAACGGCAGCGAGTGGAGCACCGGTTCAGGGTGAAGCTGGTCAAGGGGGATTTGGAACATTAATACAAGGAGCTATTGAAGGATCCAATGTTAACGTTGTGGAAGAGATGGTCAATATGATTGAAACACAGCGAGCCTATGAAATGAATTCAAAAGTTATCTCTACGGTTGACCAAATGCTTCAATATGCGAGTCAAAATTTGTAGAAGAGGGCGGAAAGATGATAGTCAAAAAGGTGATGAACGAAAAGGTAACGTTTTTTGTGAAATTAAAACAGATAAACAATGGTGTGTTTTTGTCTGTTCGGTTATACATTGCTTCAATGTTATGCCTGTTTATCGTGGGTTGTTCCGTTCAGTCACCTGCCCCAAATGATCCGCGTTATGCCCCTGTTGCTCCAATTATTCCTAGTCCTAGTATGCACTCTGTGGGTTCCATTTATGCCAGTGGGTCGGGGGTCGCGTTATGGGAAGATAAGCGAGCAAGACGGATTGGGGATATTGTTACTATTCTATTGGAAGAAAAAACCTCTACCAAAAAATCGACAAAAACAGGGATTACTAAAGATGACACCAATGATATGTCGGTGACGTCTTTGTTAGGTTCAGTGCCAAAATTCACCTTGCCAGGATTTATTAATAACAATGTTTCATTAACACCGACAACAACAACGTCGAATAAACGGGAATTTGAAGGTGATGCGAGCGCAGATCAGAGCAATCAACTAAGCGGTAGCATCACGGTGACAGTGATTGATGTGTTAAGTAATAGCAATTTGGTGGTTAGGGGTGAAAAATGGATGACATTTTCTGAAGGGGATGAGTTTATTCGAATAGAAGGGATTATCAGGGCATCAGATGTAAATCCAGACAATACCGTATTATCTACTCGATTAGCTGATGCAAGAATTACTTACAGTGGACAGGGCCAGTTAGCGAATGCACAGCGTCAAGGTTGGCTGTCTGAGTTCTTTACCGGAAAGTACTGGCCATTTTAATGAAAGGTAACAGCATGAACGTATTCAAAAAAGAATTATTACGTCGACTATTGTTTGTTGTCTGCTGCGTTTCGTTATGTGGGGTAGTCATTCAACCGGCATTGGCCGATCGATTAAAAGATATAACACAGGTGCAGGGTGTACGTTCCAATCCATTAATTGGTTATGGTTTAGTTGTCGGGTTAAATGGGACAGGTGATAAAACCAGTGGCACGCCTTTTACGACGCAAACCTTTAAAAATATGATGTCTCAATTTGGTATTTCTGTGCCGGACAGCCTTAATCCAAAATTGGAAAATGTTGCTGCGGTAGCTATTCATGCAAAGCTTCCAGCATTTGCAAAACCTGGGCAGCTTATTGATATCACCGTATCTTCTATTGGTAATTCCAAAAGCTTACGAGGCGGATCGTTGTTAATGACACCATTAAAAGGAGCCGATGGAAAGGTCTATGCATTAGCTCAAGGTGATTTGGTCGTAGGTGGATTTGGTGCAGAAGGAAGCGATGGCTCGAAAATAACCGTTAACGTTCCCAGTGTAGGCCGAATCCCTAATGGTGCCAGCGTTGAACGGGCAGGGCCAAACCCTTTTGTTAATGCCAGCACCCTAACGTTTAATTTACACCAGCCTGATTTTACTACGTCAAAACGTGTTACTGAGCAAATTAACCGATTGTTAGGGCCTGGTGTTGCAAAATCACTGGATGCAACATCCATAGTGGTCTCTTCTCCTAGGGATCCTTCCCAGCGCGTTACTTTTTTGTCGGTTCTTGAAAACCTGCAAATAAAGCCAGCAGAACCTACCGCTAAAATTATTATTAATTCTAGAACAGGTACTATCGTAATTGGAAAAAATGTTCAAGTTTCACCGGCTGCGGTCAGTCATGGTAGTTTGATTGTGACAATCGCTGAGAAAAAGAATGTGACGCAACCTGATGCTTTTGGTGGTGGTGATACAGCCATTACTGATGAATCTGAAGTAGGTATTACCCAGGGTGATAACCGTATGTTTTTGTTTGAACCTGGTATATCGCTGGCAGAAATTGTGAGGGCGGTAAATCGAGTTGGTGCTGCACCAGGGGATTTGATGGCTATTTTAGAAGCTCTGAAACAAGCCGGTGCGTTGCGTGCTGAAATTGTTGTGATTTAGTTTATTTATCATGGATAATAAATACCTTAGCAGTACTCATGGTTATAACGATGTTTCTGGGCTTCAGAAACTGCGTACTGGTGCAAAGAATAATGATGATCAAGCGCTAGAGGCTGTTGCCAAACAACTGGAAGGTGTTTTTCTCAATATGATGCTGAAAAGCATGAGAGAAGCTAACAGCATGTTTGGTGAGGATAATCCGCTCAATAGTAAAGAAACGGAATTCTATCAAGGGATGTATGATCAGCAGATCAGTTTAACCATGGCTGAAGGGAAAGGTATTGGTTTGGCGGATGTTATTATCCGACAAATGCGTGGGGTTGGTGGTGATCAGCAGAAAATTGAAGAACTGTTGGCGAAGAATGAAACGAAATCTGACGCAGAAGGGGTAGGGTTTCCGTTAAATCGCGAAATTAAAAATCAAGGGTTACCTCTTGATATGCAGAAAAGTGGGTATGATTTACCCGAAAAGAAAACAGAATATGTGTTGCCATTAGAACGAGCGCGCTCTGTTTCTTGGGGGGTTAACTCTGATAAAGTTAATGCTCCGGGAATAGAAAGCACCTCCATCTCATCCTCAAATACAGATGGCTTAAGTGCTAAACCCATTGCAGCGTCAATTGGTATTCCTGTCTCGTCGAGAGTATCCATTACTGAACAGGCAGACCGGATAGACGTTACTCCCCCAGAATCCAGTTCATTAGAATCTACATCTCTAACATCAATGTTGCAGTATGCTTTTCCAACTGCTGCAGCATTTGTTGAAGTGATTACCCCTTATGCTAAAGCCGCGGCGAATGAATTAGGTATTGATGTAAATGCAATCGTCGCACAAGCAGCCTTGGAAACTGGCTGGGGAAATCATATTGTTAGAGGCAATGATGGAAAGTCGTCGTTGAATTTATTTGGCATTAAATCTAACTCTCATTGGGCTGGTGATCGAGCAACTGTTAAAACACTAGAATACAAAGATGGAATCGCCGCCAAAGAAACGGCGGATTTTCGTTCCTACAAAAGCATGGATGAAGCGTTTCAAGATTATATTTCCTTCCTTAAAGACAATCCTCGTTATAAGCATGCGTTAGAAAACACTAACACAGCAAAAGACTGGGGGTTTCAGCTACAACAAGCCGGTTATGCAACTGATCCTAATTATGGCAAGAAGATTGCAGGTATCGTATCAAGGCTTAGTAGTAGCGACAAAAATTAGTCAAAGCGGCAATTATTTATACCAATAATTGCCGCCTAAACAAAAAACTGCCGCTCTACCAAATTCGCTAAATATTTCATCCTGATATTACCGAGACGATTGGTTATGGCAGATTTAATGAACATTGCAGTATCTTCACTGGTGTCGCAGAAAACTGCGCTTGGCACCGTGGGGCATAATATTGCCAATGTGAATACTGCTGGTTATAGTCGCCAAGATGTTCAGTTCGGAACTAATCAGGCGGATATGTTTGGTGGGCAGTTTTTTGGCACCGGCATGAGTGTCAGTGGTATTCGACGGATTTCCAACGAATTTATTACAGAACAAACTCGACGTGATACACAAAATAATTCTTCCTTCAGTGCCTATTATGAATATGCAGTACGTGTAGATACGTTGCTGGGTGATGATGCAACGGCTATTACACCTACACTATTGAACTTCTTTGATGCAGTGAGCGATGTTTCGAACGATCCTGCATCAGTACCAGCCCGTCAAGTTCTGATCAGTGAAGGTGAGGCGTTAGCCAACCGATTTAATTCTGTGTATTCCCAAGTTGCCTTACAGAACGATACGTTAAATGCTGACTTGGAAAGTACTACCGCTCAAATTACGGCAATAGCATCCCAAATAGGAGGTTTAAATAACTCAATACAAACATCTGGTTCCCTTGGTGGTGTTGGTGGCAGCCCCAATGATTTGTTGGATGCACGAGATGAAAAATTAAGAGAGTTATCTGAGCTTGTGGGTATTAGCGTTATCAATAATACGGATGGCACGGTAAACGTAACGCTAGGAACAGGGCAGGCGCTGGTTGTTGGTGTTCAGTCATTTACGTTAAGTGCAAATAGCACGATGTCTGGAGTGACCCGACATGAAATTTCGTTAACTTCTGGCAGTAATACCGTGCTTATAGGGCAAGGGTTAGGCGGCGGACGTCTAGGTGGATTACTTGAAGTTAGGGAGCAGTTAATTGACCCCGTATTTAATGAAGTTGGCCGCATGGGGCTTGCCATATCTGATGCGTTTAATAGTCAGCATCAGTTAGGAGTTGATCTAAATGGGAACTTAGGTCGTGAATTTTTTAGTGATATCAATGCTAACACTTCTGAACTGTCACGAGTGTCGGTAAGTTCAAACAATATTGGCACTACGTCGTTTTCAGTATCTATTGATGATACCAATGCGCTTAGTGTGAATAATTATGAGTTGCGATACAGCGCAACAACGGGAAATTATACCTTACGTGAAACCACCAATAACACGGTAGTTTCTACTATTGCTGCACCAGCGGTGATTCCTGCAACGGTGGCATTAGCGGGAGAAGGGTTTTCAATAAATTTCTTAAACGGTGCTCCTGCAGACGGTGATTTATATTTAATCACCCCAACGCGTTTTGGTGCTGCAACCATTGATGCGGAAGTATCGAGTACCAGTGAAGTTGCTGCGGGGTTACCCATTAAGGCCTCTGCACCTTTTTCCAACACAGGAACAACTAAAGTTGATGCTGTTCAAGTGACGGATGTTAGCACGGCAGACTTTACTACGGCGCCATTGCAGCTAAGTCCACCTTATGAAATTCGATTTGTAACAGCAACAACGTACGACGTGTATGACGTATCAAACCCTGCAGCCCCTGCTTTGGTTACCGGTGCACCTGTTGCTTTTAATCCAGATGAACCTAATAACATCATAGCGAATGCAGGTTTAACTCCCGGGTATGAAGTGGTTGTGAATGGAGCACCTGCGGCAAGGGATATCGTAACAATTGCATACAACGCATTGGGTCTTGGGGACAATCGAAATGCATTATTGCTTGCTGATTTACAGGCAGCAAAAAACATGGGCAATGGAACTACTAGTTTTCAAGGGGCTTATGCTCAGACCGTTGGCGGGGTAGGGACACGAACACGAGATTCATTGATAGGACAAGAGGCATCAGAAAGTGTTCTGCGGCAAACCATTGCCCAGCGAGAAGCGGTTTCAGGTGTGAATTTGGATGAAGAAGCGGCTGATCTGATGAAGTTTCAGCAAGCTTATGAAGCCTCCGCACGTATTATCCAGGTATCAACAGAGCTGTTTGATACGTTACTTAATTCGGTGCAATAAGATGATGAGCGGAGGTGAAATAGTATGAGAATATCCACATCACAAATCTATAGCACCGGCTTGAATTCTATGCTGGATCAGCAGACGAGGCTTAATATTACTCAGCTTCAGTTGGCTGAAGGTAAGCGGATTATTAAGCCCTCCGATGATCCCATTGGAGCAGGTATTGCGCTTGGTATTAAGCAACTAATTCAAACGTCTGAACAATATATCAGTAATGGCGAAACAGCCCAGACAAAGTTGGAGGTTGTGGAAAGCTCATTGACCAGTGTGACAGATATTTTAAACCGAACACGGGATCTTTTGTTGCAAGGCTCCAACGGGTCGTTGAATTCACAAGATAGAAACTCATTGGCGTTGGAAATCGAGGCGCGGTTAGAAGAAATGTTGAGTCTTGCGAATACACAAACCTCAACAGGTGAATACATATTCTCTGGTTATGCGACTAACACAGTGCCGTACACCAAAGATATTGCTGGGAATTATATTTATAACGGTGATCAAGGGAAGCAGTTTGTTGATGTGAATTCCAGTTTGGAAATTCAATCGAATTTTTCGGGATCTGAAATATTTTCAGAGATACCGACAGGTAATGGTACCTTTCAAACGTTAGGTAGCAGCGGAAATACGGGGCTTGGTGTGATTAGTAGCGGCAGTGTGATTGATAATTCTGCTTATATAACTGATACCTACACGGTTACTGTTTTTAGTACTCCCGGAGGAGTGCAATCTTACCGAGTTGACGGTGCCAATACCGGGCAGGTGATACCAGCGCCACCAGCTGTGCCTGCGACAGACTCTCCACGTTATGTGGATGGGGCAAACATTGAATTTAATGGTGTGCAGATACATATAGATGGCCGGGTTGAAGCGGGTGATACCTTTACCGTTGAGCCAAGTAGTAGTCAGGATATATTTACCACATTACAAAATTCCGTTGACGCATTGCGAGCTTCAGATCAATCGTCCACATTGCAGGCGCAAATGACTGACAGATTAAATAACGGTTTGATTAATTTGGATCAAGCCTTGTCTCACTTGAACGAAGGGCGATCCTCTGTCGGTACACGACTTAACGTTATCGAAAGTGAGAAAACAATTAACCAAAATATTGTGGTTCAGGCACAAAGTTCATTGTCTCTTGTAGAAGACTTGGATTACGCCTCAGCCATTACCGATCTAAATAAACAGTCGGTAGCACTCCAGGCGGCCCAACAAAGTTTTGTGAAAATCCAAGGGCTATCACTGTTTCAATTTATACGATGATGATAAATAAAATGACTAATTTCAAGAAAAAAAGATTGGGTAGAACAGCCAATAAATCCTTTGGCCAGTGTGTTTTCAAAAACATTGGCGCATGGCGGGGAGGTTAGTATGAGACAGATCATAAGCATTCTTATTTCATGTTAGCGCTAGATAGTCGTGAAAGTAGTAACGATATGATAGCGAATAATATTGAAAACAAGCTTTTTGAACAAATCATTTTACTTTTCCCGGATCAAACCAGGCATGTAATGTCTAGATCAAAAGGGATGGCAGTTAGGAGATAGCATCATGCCACAGATTATAAATACGAATATTTCGTCAATTAACGCACAACGAAACTTGAACAAATCGCAAGGTGCGTTACAAACATCCCTTCAACGATTGTCGTCGGGGTTACGGATAAACAGCGCTAAAGATGATGCGGCGGGTCTTGCAATATCGAATCGTTTTACCACGCAAGTGCGAGGGTTAAACGTCGCGGTGCGAAATGCTAATGATGGCATATCGTTTGCGCAAACCACGGAAAGTGCGCTGGAAGAAATTTCAACGGCATTGCAACGAATGCGTGATCTAGGTGTGCAATCAGCGAATGATACTAACAGTGCATCGGATAGGTTATCTCTACAGGCGGAAGTCTCGCAGTTAGTGGCTGAGATTGAACGTATTGCTCAAACCACGACGTTTAACAACAGGCCTGTGCTAGATGGGTCGAATGCTACATTAAGCTTCCAGATTGGCGCAAACGCAAACCAAACGGTGTCAGTGAGTGGGGTGAATGCTAAAACCAGCGCGCTGGGTTCACAACCAGGTATGGTTCAATCAACGGGTAACCGGGTAGACTTTCTTGCCGCAGGTGTTGATGTTGGTACACAGGGCGTTCAAGAGTCAGGAGCATTGGCTTTAACGGGCGACATTTCAAATTTTACTATTCAATTAGATAGCGTGAGTGCTGCAGATGCCGTTGATATTACTGATACTGTGTATGGCGGTAATATTTCGACAGTAGCTACTGCTAACTTATTAGATCGATTTGACGATAATTACGGTGGAGGCTTGGCAAAGGCGATCGCTGAGAGAGTTAACTCTGTAAGGTTGAGAGGCGAAGAGTCGTTACAGGGGGTATATGCAACAGCGGCAACAAGCTTTAGAGGTAGTGACCTGGAAACGGCAGATTATACCGGTACTGTTGATTCAGTAAATGCACCGGATACCAATGTGGGTCAAGGGGTATTGGAAAACGGGGATTTAATGATTAATGGTGTTGATATAGGCCCCGTCAACTTCCAGGAAAATGATGCATCAGGAACACTGACGACTGCGATTAATGCGAAGTCAGATATTACGGGTGTTACTGCTACTGTAGATAGAAATGGTGAGCTTGTATTAGATGCTACGGATGGTCGGGATATTATTGTGAGTACATCAAGTGCTGGTGTGACAAATGACCTGTTTGGTGGTGGAGATGAGGCAGCAATAGACCGTTTTGATGCAAACTTAGCAGACTTAAGGGTATCTGGCCGAATTACCGTTACCGGGCAAGACACTCTTAACTTTACTGGAACTAATAATGATGAGCTTGGCTTGGACACTGTAGGTCTAGCGGCAAGCGGCTCTGAAGATAATATTCAAGCTGTGGGTACTATCGCAAATGCAGATGTTACCACCAGGGAATCTGCAAATATTCTGATAGAGTCTGTGGATAGTGCATTGGATCAGATTAACGGCATTCGAGGTGAGCTTGGTGCGATACAAAACCGCTTTGAGTCGACTATTCGAAACCTCTCGAGTATATCCGAGTCGTTAGCGGCTGCGAACTCTCGGATATTGGATGCAGATTTTGCAGCAGAAACAGCAGAGCTGTCTAAAAACCAGGTATTACAGCAAGCGGGCATTTCTGTGTTAGCGCAAGCCAATGGGTTACCGCAACAGATTCTTTCTTTATTACAAGGGTAAATTTGAGAGTTATAAAAGAAGATAGAGGTAGATGGTGGTTAAGCTTTTCCTAGATGAATCAGGGGTGCGACCCTCTTCAGGTAAAACCTACGAAATTTAGGTAAAATATAATAATTTGATGGGTGTGAATAAAATGTAGATAAAACAAGGTGTTATAAAAAAGTTTTCTGTTAAAAAAACTTTCCGTAAAAAGATATGCGAAATCTCTAAAGGTTATTTTTCCTGCGCCGATAAGATTCTTGTAGGCAAATTAGTCTTTCAGGTCTCTCAGCAGGGGCCAGGAGAATCTCGTATCCTCATGGCGATTAAGCTGAGGTCGGAAAGAACATAGCAGGAGACCACCATGGCACTGTCAATAAATACAAATGTATCTTCTTTAAACGCGCAAAGAAACCTGAGTAAATCTCAGGGCGATTTGCAAACATCCTTTCAGCGCCTGTCTTCTGGCCTTCGAATTAACGGAGCAAAAGATGACGCAGCCGGCTTAGCAATATCCAATCGTTTTACCACCCAAGTTCGTGGTTTAAACGTGGCGGTACGTAACGCTAATGACGGTATATCATTCGCACAAACAACAGAAGGAGCGCTAACGGAAGTTAGTACTGCGCTTCAACGTATTCGTGACTTGGCGGTACAGTCAGCGAACGATACGAACAGTGCGTCGGATCGACAATCTCTTCAGGCGGAAGTTAGCCAGCTAGTTTCAGAAATTGATCGAATCTCTGAAACCACCAACTTTAACGGATCTAATGTACTCGATGGTAGTAAGGAAACTCTGAAATTCCATATCGGTGCTAATTCTAATCAAACAGTAAGTGTGGCGGGCGTTGATGCCAAATCATCTTCACTGGGCTCTCAGCCGGGTGTTGTGGAGACAACAGGGGGCCGAGTCGCTGTGTTGGCCACTACGACAGGTACTCAAGGCCTTTCTGATACGGCTGCTGACGCAATATCAATAACCAGCTTTACTGTTAGAACTGCCGATGTTGAAGCAGCTGATGCCGTTGATGTTACCGATGTGAAATATGGCGGTAATATTGATCTGGTCGCGACTGCTGATCTTCAGGATCGTACCAATGCCAACTATGGCTCGGGCCAAGCAAAAGCGATTGCGGAGAGGATTAACGATATTCGATCAGACGGTGATCCTAATTTACAAGGAGTCTATGCATCGGCTGTTACAACCTTCCAGGGGAGTGATCTTGTCGCGGCTGATTACGCGGGTGCTGTTGATGTGACCGAAAATTCAACATCAGTCGGAGCGGGTAAGCTTGATAATGGTGAGCTTAATATTAATGGCGTGGATATTGGCCCTGCTACTTTTCAGGCCGGTGATGCTGACGGTTCCCTAACCAACGCGATTAACGCAAAGAGTGATGTGACAGGTGTGGAGGCCTCGATTAATAAGAACGGCGAATTGATCTTAACGGCAGATGACGGTCGAGATATTGTCGTCACTGTTGATGAGGACACTGCGGCTGGTGTTGGTACCGCAGATGATGCAATACTCCTAAATGATCTGTTTGGTGGTGGTGATGAGCTGACTACCGATCGCTTTGATCAGGGTGTGACGGACCTTAGGGCGACAGGTCGTATTACTATTAGCGGTAACGATACTATTGTATTAGGTGGTAACGATACTGAATTGGGTCTAGATGCAGCAGGTTTAGCGTTAGATGGCTCTGTTGAAAATGGTCAAGCACAAGGCACGATTGCAAATGCAGATGTAACCACGGCAGCGGCTTCAAACAGTACCATCGAAGCTGTTGACAGCGCGCTTGCTCAAGTGAACTCCTTTCGGGCTGATTTGGGTGCGGTACAAAACCGCTTTGAATCAACGATTCGTAACTTATCCAGTGTATCTGAATCACTGTCTGCTGCGAACTCTCGAATCTTGGATGCGGATTTTGCGTCGGAAACTGCGGCATTGTCTAAAAACCAAGTGTTACAGCAAGCAGGTATCTCGGTTCTCGCTCAAGCGAACGCCTTACCACAACAAGCGCTATCTCTATTAGGGTAAAATCACTTTAGAATAGTCGCCTGAGATAAGGCAAGCAAGGGATAGTCGCACAGGACGTGCAACAACGTAAAAAGCGAGCCCCGAGGTTAATCCCTTGGGCGCTCGCGTTTGTATTGGAAGGGTGATGGCATGATTAATAATGACACTTCATCAATAGGACTTCGAACGGTTAGGCCTGACAAACCTATCGCCCAATCAGCAAAGCGTGAAGCTGTACCTGTGGCAAAAGCCTCGGCTAGCCAGGATATAGCGAAGCCTGAAGGTAGTGGAGGCGTTGTTAAGGCAGTGCAGGTTCTCTCCGCTTCCGACGTGAGCGCAACAGTAAAAGTCAGTGAGGTGGATTCTGTTGCTGATGGGCAAGCTGTCGTTAAGGAAGAAGCTCAGGAGCTTAATGAGGAGCAGAAAAAGGAAGTGACTGAGGCGATTTCTGAAGTTGAAGCATTTATGCAGGATAATCAGCGTACGCTTAATTTTGAAATGGCGGAAAAGGATAACCGGGTGATCATTACTGTGATTGATCAAGAGACTAAAGAGGTGATCCGACAAATACCACCGGATGATCTTGTGCGAATGTCGGACGCGATTAAAAGTGGTGATTCATTGGCAAATGGCGGTATATTAATACAATCCAAAGCGTGATTTGGTTGAAAACCTTCGCGTCAGCTTGAAACCTAATTAAGTTGGTCTAATATTTGCAAATTAATTCATTACTACTATAAAGGAGTACAGGAACCGGACGATATAGAGGTATAGCGTCCCTATTTTGAGGTATTATTATGGCGACAATTCAGGTTGGCGGATTAGGCTCAGGTATTGATGTTGATCTTTTAGTATCAACGTTAACTGCGGCTGAAGAAGCCCCCGTTAAGAATCGTTTAGACTTGAAGGAAATACAGCTTCAAGCAGATGTCTCTGCCTACACTTCATTAAAAGGTGCGTTAAGTAGCTTTCAAAGCGCTTTAAGCGGACTTACTTCTCTTAATGATTTCTCTTCTAGAACAGCAACTTCCAGTCAAGAAAGCGTCTTTACTGCTTCTGCATCTAACGCTGCTGTTCCAAGCTCTACCGATATTGAAGTACTGGCTTTGGCGAGCGCTCAAAAGATGGTCTCGGGTGATTACACAGATGCTGATACTGCGGTTGGCGCAGGTGATCTTACCATTGGTGTGGGGGCTGAATCGTTTACAGTAACGATTGCTGGCGGGCTCAATAACACATTAACGGGGATTCGCGATGCAATCAATGATGCCGCTGATAACAAAGGTGTTACAGCCAGTATCTTGACGGTAGATGATCCTTTAAATCCAGGAGAAACCGTATCAAAACTTGTCTTTACTTCCGATAAAACGGGTGAAGACAATGGTTTTACGGTAACGGTGACTGGCGATGCCGACGGGGATGATGCGGATGATGCTGGTTTATCTTCATTAATTAATGCGAACCTTAATTCCCTTGATTTGGCGGTAGATGCATCGATAAAGGTTGATGGGTTTACTGCATCGAGTGCTACTAACGTATTCATTGGCGTAATTTCCGGTGTGACGCTAACCGCTGTTTCTGCGGATCCAGGCAATACCCATGACTTAAATGTTGCATCAGATATTGCCGATGTAAAAGATAAAATTGCCAGCTTCGTTGATGCGTTTAATTCATTTAATACAACGTATGAATTTTTAACGGATGTTGATATAGAAAAACAGGAAGCAGGGTTGTTAACGGGGGATGTCACAGCACGGTCTGTTGAATCTCAAATGCGACGGGTGCTTCAGTCGGTTGTTGGCGATAATAATAATGACACTTATACAAGTTTAGCGAGAATAGGCGTTACCGTAGGAGAAGGCGGCGAGCTAAAATTGGATAGCACAGTGCTGGCCAAAGCGCTCGATGAAGAATTTGATGAAGTTGCCAACCTTATTGCTGGCGACGACGGTATTGCCAAACAAATGGATGGTGTACTGAATGAATTTTTAAAGTCTGGTGGAGTCATTCCTACGCGCGAAGCAACATTTCAGACTCAACTTGCTGATATCTCAGAGCAACGAATAGCATTGGCTGAGCGTCTGACGTCAGTAGAGGAGAGGCTTCGTCGACAATTTGCTGTTATGGATGCGATTGTGGCGCAATTTAATAGTACAGGCGATTTTATCAAACAACAGTTTGATGCGCTAAACAATTCCAAGAAGTAGTCGGAAGAATAATTGAATAAGTAGCTGAATACGTAATGTGACGATTGACTTAGGAGAAAACCATGTACACAAATAAAGCGGCGAATCAATATGCTGCTGTCAATAAGCAAACGGGAGTAGAAGGTGCAAACCCCCATCAGCTTATTCAAATGCTATATGAAGGTGCCATTGAAAATATGGCGCGGGCAAAAGGTTGCATGGAGCGGAAAGATTTTTCCGGCAAAGGAGATACCTTAGGGCGTGCAATTAACATTATTGGCGGTTTGCAAAGTTTCTTAGATAAAGAAAAAGGAGGAGAAGTCGCAGAGAACCTTGATGCATTATACGATTATATGTCTCGGCGTCTATTTGAAGCATCCAAAGACAATGATATCGCCATTATCGATGAAGTTATAGGTCTTGTCAGAGTAGTAAAAACAGGATGGGAAGGTATAAAGGACGAGGCTTCTAAGATATTTGAGACTTCGAGTTAAGGCTGTTTATAATGATCAAGAATTTAATGACATTAAGAGAACGGTTAGAAAAAACACTTAGTGAAAAGCAATACCATTTGCTGCTTGTGTTGGATCAAGAAATTAAAGACAGTGTCCAGGAATCGGTATTATTATTGCAGGAGACCTCTGGTGATACTCAAGCATTGAAAAGTGAACTAGAGAAATTAATGCTGGTTTATGGTGACGTTGTTTCTCGTTGTGAGGAACGGTCATCACAGTTAAAAGATGAATGTATTGCGTTAAAAAACACAAAGAATGGGGCCGTAAAATATCTAGATATAGCGTCTCAGATATAGGTTTTAATATAAAAAAGGGGCGTTGAATTGATTAATGCTGAGTTCAATAAAAATCATGTTCCTTTTCTTATGCCCGATATGCCTGAATATGAAAGTTTTTCTCGCCATCTTGCTGAAATAGATCATAATAAATGGTATAGCAATCAAGGTCCTCTGTTAGATCTTTTTGAAAAAGGAATAAATGATTGTGCTTTTCATCTTGATCGGTCAAATATCTCCCGAATTGTTGCGTGCAGTTCTGGAACATCTGCTTTAGAGCTGGCTCTTATTTCTTTAAATTTACCTAAAGGTAGTAAGGTGATGGTACCTTCATTTACCTTTGCTGCCACTGTTACTGCGATTATTCGATCTGGGTATGAGCCTGTTTTTGTTGATGTTGATAAACATAGTTGGATGTTGACACCAAAAATTGCTCAAGAGGCAATGTCGTACATTGATGTTGCTGCGGTGCTTCCAGTATGTACGTTGGGAATGCCGTATATTAATGGCGAATGGGATGATTTTTGTCAAGAAACAGGGCTGCATATTGTTATGGATGCAGCTGCCGCCATCAGTGATCAAAAAACATCCGCATATCATTACACCTGCTTCAGCCTTCATGCAACGAAGTTTTTTGGCGTTGGAGAAGGCGGTGTTGTTGTTTCTCCCTCTAATGGCGGGGCGAAGAATGTTCGAGCGTTGAGCAATTTTGGTTTTTCAGATGGGCTCATAACTCAAGTCGGTAGTAATTATAAGATGAGTGAATACCATGCAGCCGTCGGGCTTGCGCAACTCCCGCGTTGGACGTTATTAAAACAACGAAGAAAACAAATACAAAAGTTATATAGAAAATCGTTGTCAAAATATAGTGATATTTTTTCGATGCAAGGAGCCTCAGAGCATCTAGGCGAAGCGATTACTTTAATGCCCACGGGGTTTCAATCGGCAGCTGCACTAATAATAAACAAAGAGTTGAAAGTCAATGCGGTGGATGTGATGGAAAAGCTCCGGTTGTGTGGGATAGCGTCACGTCAATGGTACACGCCTGGGCTTCATAAGCATCCCGCGTTTGATGGGGTAATGATTTGTGGTGATAAGGGAAGCAAGCAATTAGGGGTGACGGAATCACTCAATGATGGCATGGTGGGATTGCCTTATCATAATCATTTAACTGAAAAATCAATAGATTATATAGTCAGCATATTAGTATCTGTCGTGATGGGCGAACGAATATCAAATGTGAATTTTTCTAATGTGTATTCATAAATACACATTGCGTGAAATGGAGTGTTCATGGGGATTTTGAAAGATCTAGATACATATGAGTCATTGGTTAGGCATAGAGAATTCGAATTAGCATATAAGAAGTTTCTATCAATATTGCAAGAAACGTCAGTGCATCGTAGTAAAAAAGATGAGGTTTATTCTAATCTTGATGATCAATCGCTGATGTACGTTTATTGTCGATTTGCCTCGGCAACATTTCAGTTCTTTCTAGACGATGGCTTTTTATTAACAGAAAATGGATTTCGTTCCATTTCTTATTTTGGTCGAAATTTCGCAACCATTGTTGCTATGACACCTTATAAAAATGCAGATCATGTTATTAGACACCTCATTGGCCAAAGTGAAGCGGATGTTGAACAAAAAGAGAGTGTAAATATCTATAGCTATCGAAAGATGCTGTTTTTATGGTCTATACACTCTGATGTTCAGCTTCCTTTTGCAGACTTTATGAGGGACCACCAAAGTATTGTTAAATACACATTAATTAATGCTATTACGCTAACCTGTTATGTTGATCCAGCTGTACACCAACGGCGTGAAGCGTTATTGGAAATGATGGCAGATGATGAGATAGAACTTGAACTTGATGATTATTGTCTAGCATTTGTTGGTCCTGCTTGGATGTATACAACATACGCAAGTACACCGAAAAAACATGATGCAAAAAAAGTGATCAATAAGGCGTACCGAGAGTGGATTCTTTCAAAAGGTGTGATTGAACCTGCGCTGCCCACGAAAAGAAAAATATTAGAAAAGCCGACTCTTGTTATTATGATGGAGCAAATGGACCTTAAACATGCAATGTTTCGTTGTTTTGGTGAGTCGTTTCATGCGTTAAAGAAGAAGTTTAATGTTATTGGTATGGGGGTAGAAGGGCGTATACATGAAAATGTTCATGATGCTTTTCATAAAGTTGTATGTTTTCCTGATAATGTCAGGGAAATGAAAAAATGCGTGGGAATGATCTTAAAACAGAAACCTGATATGATTTTGTATTCTAGTTTAGGTATGCAGAATGCGATAATTCCCTTGGCGACCTTACGGTTAGCACCTATTCAGATGATGGTGCTTGGGCATCCTGCGCCAAGTCGGATGCCCGAAATCGACTATGTGCTAATGGACGATGGTTTGATTAGAGACGGGACGTGTTTTACGGAAAAGATCATATGGTTAAAGTCAGGAGAATATGTGTTTAGGGACCCTGGCGATACAAAATTATTGCATGAAAATACTAAAAAAATAAGAGGGAATAATCCCAGTATTGTTAAGGTTGCGATCCCTTCATTTGCCATGAAGATTAGTGATCCATTTATAACACTGTTAGAAAAAATTCGCGATAAATGTGAGTTGGAAATAGAGTTTAATTTTTTCCCGTATTTAACAGATATGAGTTGTCGCCTGTTTGAAGAGTCTATTAAGAAACGCCTTCCTAACACGGTTATTCATCAGCCAAAAACATATCGAAATTATATGGCGACGCTAGGAGCATGCGATATTCATTTTGGACAGTTCCCTTTTAACAATGGCAATGGAAACATAGATTCTGTCAAAATGGGAATGCCGATGATTGTATTGGAGTTAGATACAACTGAAGGTGCGGTCGATGCATTGATGTTGCGATACATGGGGGCGCCAGAAGACACTATTGCAAAAGACATGGATGATTACCTAAACAAAGCAATTAAACTTATTGAGAATGTACAGTATCGGTTGGAGATACAAGTAAAAATGGAAAACCTAGATATTACGAAAACATATTTTAATACGGATAAACATATGGGTATCGTAGATGCAGTTGAAAATACTTATCTATACCACGATGATATACAAAGAAGTGATCAAAAGGTTATTAAATTTGACGAGTTTATTCCCAATTTGGCGTTGGATAAAGTTGGAAATGAGTGACATTGTTTTCCCTCCCTATCTTGGAAAAGGAACGTGAATTTATCTAAATCATGTTCCTTTTTCACACATCAGAAATATGCTTGAGCATAAGTCGGGATACTGATGCCCCAGTTGATAGCAGCCTTCAAGGTATTCTTTTGAAATGATGTCGGTTTTTAGTAGTTGATCCCATTGAAAATTTGCCAAGGCTTTAAAGAATATGCCCTCTCTTTTAATTACTTTTAACCCAGCATCTTTTACATCTCGCTCTAATGAGTCGAATGTATAGGTACATTGATGTCCATGTTCATGTTCAGCGGGTGTTACCGCCGTGTTGTGGGTTATGAGGCCCATTTTTACGGCAATTTGTCTTGATGGAGCGTTTGCATTGGGGCAAACCAGGAAGAATCGACCTGTGTCAGATAACCACTCGTTGTTCACACGCTTTAAAACCGAAACGGGATCTTCAATATGTTCCAACACATGGGTCATGATGATGTTGTCGTATCGTGAGGGGAGTGATACGTCTTCAAAGGTTGAATTAATTAAGGTTACGTTACTATTTATCTTTCCTTTGGCCTTTAAAATGGCTTCATTTGACGCTTCTACACAAGTTATGTCATCAAATAAAGGAGTGAATCTTTGAGTAAAGTCACCTTTGAAACTTCCAAGCTCTAGAAGTTTTCCTTCTTTAAAATAGGGTGAAAAGGATTTGAACATGTAGTGATGCATTATATCAAAATCAAAATTATATGCGTACTTGTGATCAGAAGTATCCTTCAATTCCACGTTATAGTTGCGCTTGTTGCCCATGAATGGATTACCCTTTTAGGTTAAGTCTCATTATGATTGAAGAGGTTTTCTGGTAATGATTTTCAAATCCAACTTTTTTATAGAGATTTATGGCTGGACTATTTCTAGTTGATACTTCTAAGGATAGGTTAAGAATACCTTTGCTTTTTGCATCATTAATACAGCGTTGCATTAATGCATTCGCAATGCCTTTTTTTAGGTGTTCATCAACGATACTGACATTTGTGATGAATCCCTGTTTTTCATTATCCAAGTATGCAGAAATTAATCCAATAAGATCGTTTTCATACCATGCTTCAAACGTTACTGATTTTTCAAAAAGTTTTTTTGCGTAATCTGCTATATTGAGTTTTTTGCTCAGCTTTGGGTTATGACTTTTATCACATGCCAACAGGTGTTTGTGAATATCTTCATAAAATGCCGAGCTTGTTTTGTAGAGGGTTGATTGATTCATCGTAGTGTTTTATTACTCAATGTTATCTCTCTAGTTCGGCGATGCCGAATCCATAGCGACCAAACTCGTTACCATTGTATAACATGTATGTTTTATCATCGCAGTCAAAAACATGGGGGTAGCACAGCATATTTGAATCCCAACCTCTATCGGAGACATCAAGGCCAACATTAGTATCATCTCGTGTCCAGTTATCCAGGTTATCTGAATAAGCATAACCAATTCGATATCCACGATGACTGGCTTTTCTAAAGTCAGAGGACTCTCTGTAGCAGAAAAACATATGGTACCGGTCTCCATCTTTAATGACGGAAGGTAAGGCCATACTTTCATTCTTGTTTAATTTGTCAGGGATTAATTGGCGACCATCTTCTTTTTTCCATTCAACACCATCGATGGATGTAGCATGGCCAATTTTGTACGTCCGATCTGGAGGTGTGTTTTCTGCATACTGTTTCCATTGGGTTCCAAACATATACCACATATGAAATACGTTATCGTAGATTTTAACAAATGCGTCTCCGACCAAAAATGGCTCGTTTAGCGAGGACGATAAAATGGGGCCTGAACCTAATTTGTTAAAGGTTAAGCCGTCATCATCACTGGTAGCAAATCCTATTGATGTGTCCACTGACACTGAAGTTCTACGGCTCCACCCACAAGTATACGCATAAATTCTATTTTTATGTCGCAATACATTAATAGGGAATATTCCGTGTTCATCAAAGCTGCCGAGTTGGCCCAGCGTTATGACTGTTTTTTTTGATACACGAATGATGTTTTTAAGATTTTTTTCGAAATCAACGAAAGCAATATGACTAAGATATTTGCCATTTTTAGGATCTTTTTCTCTTGTGGAAAAGTATATCCTCACAAAGTCACTAAATACCAAAGCCTGAGGTGACTGGGCGAATTCTCTACACTGATTTGGTAATGAGTGTTCCGTCGGGTCAAAAATCTTTCCACGTTTTTTCCATTTCATGCGTTACAGACCATTTTTCAGAGTTCTCCCGATAATTGTGCTAGGCCGAATCCAAAGCGGCCCACTTGGTTTCCTAGGTAGAACATATAAATTTCACCATCTAACTCAAACACATGAGGGTAACTGATCATTTCAGAATCCCAGCCATCAATTGATATATCTATACCGGCTTTGGTGTCATCGCGGGTCCAGTTAATAAGATCTTCTGAAAAAGCATAACCGATTCGATAACCCTTTTCTTTGCCCCTATAATTTTCGCTATAGCGATAACAAAAGAACATATGGTACCTTCCATTTGCAAAAAATACATCGGGGCTAGCTTGAGCCTCATCGACTTCGATGACACTTTCGATAAGATCTTTGTTCTGTTTTTTCCAGTTTATGCCATCTTTTGATGTTGCTAGGCGAATTTTGTAAACGGGCTCGGGTTTGCCATCAACGATAATCCATTTGTTACCAGCTATGTAAAATAAGTGCCAAATACCGTTGTATTTTCGTATTTTTGGACCACTCATTACAAAAGGTTCATTGTAGCTGTAAGAAATAATGGGGCCAGGCCCCATCTTTTTAAATGTAACCCCGTCATCATCGCTTTTGGCCATTCCTATTGCCGTGTTAAATGGAACGCTTTCGCAGCGCGTCCAGCCTGCATAATAGCCAATGATTTCATCCTTTTCTCGAATGACAGATATGGGATAGGTTCCAAACTCATCGAACTCACCGAGACTTCCAAGATCTAAAGTGGGTTTTTCAGCAATGTTTAGTATGTTAAATAAATCTTTTCTATCAAGGTCAACATAAGCGGAATAACTTGAGTATTGACCGTTTTCATCGGCGGCAGGCCTGCAAGAGAAATACACCCGAATAAAGTCATCGAATACTAATACGGAAGGCGCTTGAGCGAATTCTTTCAGCCACGGCTTGTTATTGATTTTTGTTGGATCAAATACTAATCCTTGTTTTTTCCATTCGAACATATCATGGTCCGTAATGTTATGTGTCTATTCTGACGTATTTAGACAAGCTCATATTTTTCATTGATCATGGACTTAACTCTGTCAACAGAGTTAAACATCAAAACGTCTATTATGGATAGTGATGGAATAAATATATTTTCAAATTGTTGGTACTGTATTTTTTGAGTTTTAAGAAAATGTAATTCGATATTTTGTTGGTTAAAATTATTCTTATTATAAAGGCAAGTACCTCCAATTGGATTGATATAGTTAGAGGCATTCATTTTTCTACAAATGGCGATGACTTTTTCTTGTGATTTTAATGTTTTATCGACGTTTACATCAGAGCTTATGATTATAGGGGTGTGTATATTAAGGTGACCCAATATTACTTTCAATGAATGTAGTAGGTATTCGAATAAATTCACTTTATCGAATAACAATATTCCTTCTATTGGAGGGTAAGTTTCCTCAAAATAGGGAGCCTTTTTATAATTGGCCATTAATCTGTTTAGTATTTTGTCCCTTTCTAAACCCCAAGATTCTGCTAAACATCTATCTCTGATATCGGCATAATCGGAATCCTTTTTTAGGGGCAGGGTTATGTAGGCATCTTTATGATTTACCAAGACTCTGTTTCTATTGACCCATCCCTTTTTAGTATATTGAATATCATCATAAATAATAAATTGATCAACTGCATTGATGAGCTGAAAGTAACCAATATATGGGATGAAATAGGGCTGCATTATGGCTAATTTCATTTTTTTCTAAGGAATAGAGTATCGCCTAAGCAAAAAGCGGTATCGAAATTTTTAGTAGTAAGAAGCTCATCACCAACCTGTTGTGGGCCACTTCCAAAAGACCATACATAATCATCTAACAATAACCAACCTCCTGACATAATATGAGGTTCCCAGGTTTTAATGTCTTTCCAAACTTCCTCATATTTGTGGCTTCCATCCACGTGTAATAGCGATATCTCTCCAAAAACCGTCACCTTACCGAGGTCCTCACTTTTTAAGTAACCTTCCTTTTTGGCGTTTTTATAATCTTCAATCGCATCAACTGAATATTTTCGTATGTACCCTACGTTGCTCAATAATACAGCGTTTGCGATAAATACGTTGAATACTTTTTTCGAGTCAATTTCTATTAATTTAGAGTTTAAAATAGTCGCTTTTTCACTCTGGTCTTCCATTTCTTCTAATTGCCAGGGGTCTACACAAATAACGCTTCCAATATTATATCTTTCTGCCAGCCACCCAAGCGCATTAGCTGAGCGGCCATATAATGCGCCAATTTCTACAATATCTCCTTTGGGAAGTACTTGGGCTATCGCAGTCAACGATAGGAGTTTTTCATCATCACATTGGCCAGGTGTTTTGGTAAATTGTTTATGTAACCCTGCATATTGTCCTAGCGTTAATTTTTTTCGAATAGGTTTTGTTGTTGTTATTCTCTTTGCCAACTCATCTTTTATTGTCACCGTTGCCCAATCATAACTGGCAGCATATTCTTGCCAATCTGCTTCAAATGGGGCTGGGGTACATAGGTGAAATGGCGATCTGGTTGGTTTGTCTGTTTGTAGGCTTTTTATATGAATCCATACACCACCGTGAGGGGCGTAGACATGAGTTATGTGATGTTTTTCTAATGAGGCATAAAAGATATCGTTGAAAGAAGGATCCGTGATAAAGGGGAGGTGTATAAACTCATCTGCCAATATATGCTTTGTGTTGGTGATCTCTGAACTAGCACCAATAACGTGAAGATTCATTGCTTTTGCTTTAACTGCAAAGTCTTTTGCAGTGTCTAGGTTGAACGGGAATATTAGAAGATTAAGATTAATCATTCCTAAGCCTTGGCAATGGGGAGTCTTGTTATTGTTCATTAATTTCTCACAATTAAAGCAGAAAAATACGACAAATCAATATCTTATACGTTTCGAATAATCGTATTCAATGAGAACTGCTAAAAGCCCCGCCTGCACTTTCTCTAGGCGGAGTCGTGGTGCTTCCATTGTATTGATGGTGTACTTTTGCTCGGTTTAACCATGTCGCGCAACAAACGATTAATGCAACTGAAAAATTTAATTTTTTTCACGCCATAAATTTGACCAAACAGGGGTTTCTGACCTTTAATTGATGTAAAAGCGATCAAATAACGTCACTTTGATCATTTTGCAGTCGAAATGGTCCTGGCATAATAATAATCATTCCGTGGAGCAGGCATTCCCCGTATGTGGAAAGAGATTAAAGTTCTTGTAATTGACGATGACGAAAAACGACGTCACGATCTTAAAGTGATATTAGACTTTGTGGGCGAGGTCGCTATAGGTACGACTGGTGATAACTGGAAGAAGGCGGTAGAAAGTGAGGACAAGGAAAACGTAGGTTGCCTGATCTTGGGAACAACAACTGATGTTGCGAAGGTTATTAGCGATGTATTGGAGTGGGAACCTAGTTTGCCGGTAATTTTACTCGATGATGCAACAATCGACGATGATGCAGAGGATCGTGTTAAGAAAGTTGTCATCGCTCGTATGGAAACACCGCCGAATTACACCAAACTTATGGATACCTTACACCGGGCACAGGTGTACCAGGGTCAATTTAAAGCGGATACCGCAAGAGGTCAGCGAAGAGATACTCAGCTATTCCGCAGCTTGGTAGGAACGAGTCGTTCTGTTGCTAAAGTACGAGAGTTGATGACTCAAGTGGCGGATAAAGACGTCAATGTCCTGATCACGGGTGAGTCTGGTACGGGTAAGGAGGTGGTTGCAAGAAATTTGCATTACCATTCCCATCGTCGTCATAAACCTTTTGTCCCCGTTAACTGTGGCGCAATCCCTCAAGAGTTGCTAGAGAGCGAATTATTCGGACATGAAAAAGGCGCATTTACCGGTGCAGTAACAAGTCGGCCTGGTCGCTTTGAAATGGCAGAAGGTGGTACGATCTTTTTGGATGAGATCGGTGATATGCCATTGCATATGCAAGTGAAATTATTGCGGGTGTTGCAAGAGCGAACATTTGAGCGAGTAGGGGGTAATAAAACCCTGAACGCGGATGTGCGTGTTATCGCAGCAACCCACCAGAACCTTGAAACAATGATCGAAGAGGGTAAGTTTCGAGAAGATCTTTATTATCGAATCAATGTATTTCCCCTTGAAATGCCCCCACTACGAGAGCGTACCGAAGATATACCGTTGTTACTCAATGAATTGGTTTCTCGTATTGAAAATGAAAAGCGTGGTTCTATTCGCTTTAACTCAACGGCGATTATGGCGTTATGTCGACATGACTTTCCCGGCAATGTACGGGAAATGGCTAACTTGGTAGAGCGCCTGGTTATTACGCATCCTTACGGTGTAATAGGTGTGTCTGATTTACCAAAACGTTTTCGTCATGTGGATGACTTAGATGAGAATATGGTATTACCGGATACAGGTAATGGTGAGAACGGTACTCCGGGATTTGTAAATATGGATGCCCCAGCATTATTGCCAGTCAGCGGAATTGATTTAAAAGAATATCTAAGCAACCTAGAATGCAATTTAATTCGCCAAGCGTTAGATGACTGCAATGGTGTTGTAGCACGAGCTGCAGAAAAGTTACGTATTCGTCGAACGACGCTAGTTGAAAAAATGCGTAAGTACGATTTACATCGTGTTGCGTCATAGACTCACAACATACACGCTTAAGACAGATTTAGATGTTATAGATCTATTATTACCACAAGATTTAACCTCGCGATAAGTCCATTAACCGATATCCCCAGTCAGAAACATCTGAGGCAAGGATACCGAAATCGAGCTAGCATGGATGCTGCTTTTTTGCGATTTCTGTCTCCAAAAACAACAAACCCACATCAATTCATCACCCATATTCTTAAATAGTCGCCAAATGTTTGACCACTAAATAAGTTACCCCACCTAACTCACTGAAAAAAAACATAAACCAAACCTGGCCTAGCCTTTGCAGTAAACACAATAACTGTTTTATAGGTGTCATTAAATTAACGGCTAGGGTCATGACATGGTTGCATACGCAGAAAATAAAAACGCAGGGTTTGAGTCAGATTTACACGAAACACTGGCGCTTTTTCAAAACCTTTCAGAGAAGTTAACTACCTCTTATCACGAATTGGAAGGCAAGGTAACTGAACTGCAGGGCGAACTAGAAGAAACGGATACTGCGCTTTCTCAAGAAGTCTCTGATAAAAAGAAACTAGAGACGCGAGTGGATTCGATTCTTAGTGCAATGCCGGTTGGTGTGGTGATTTTGGACGGTGCAGGTGAAGTGACTGAAGCTAACGATGCAGCACGAGATATCTTAGGAGACCCGTTAGAAGGGCAATCATGGATATCGATTATACATCGTTGCTTCTCACCTACAATGGCCGACGGTCACGAGATCTCCTTGAAAAACGGTCGTTTTGTCAGTTTGGCGACGCAATCCATAGCAAATGAGCCGGGACAGATCATTGTCATAAATGATTTGACAGAAACCCGGGCGTTGCAAAAGAAAGTAAATCATAACCTTAAATTATCTGAGATGGGAAAAATGACGGCGTCATTGGCTCATCAAATTAGAACTCCGCTATCGACAGCGTTGCTGTACGCCGATCATCTATCGGGTAAAGTTCTAGATGAAGAGCGCCAACAACGTTACGCGGGGAAACTTAAAGACCGTTTGTTGCAGCTAGAGAGCCAAGTTAATGACATGCTGATTTTTTCTAAAGGCGGCATCATTATTGAAAATAAAGTTGATGTGAATTGGTTTTTACAAGAACTTGTACGGCGCTATTCAGATTTGGCGCATCAGCAGGGCGTTGTATTGGCCGCCCAACCGTTCGCATCTTCAGTTTCGTTGAAATGTAACGTTGATTTATTAACGAGTGCGTATGGGAATCTTATTGAAAATGCTCTACACGCTTTATCGAACCAGTCTGATAATACTACTCGCGTCAAAAAAGTTTCGTTAGCGGCAAAGCTGGATCGTCATGGTCGAATCATTATTGCGGTATTGGATAACGGTGGCGGTATTGACGAAGCCATTTTAAATAATGTCTGGGAACCATTTTTCACCACAAAATCCACCGGCACCGGTTTGGGTCTGGCTGTTGTGAATTTGATTACTAAGTCTCATGGTGCAGAACACAAAATTAAAAACCGAATTGATGAGAATGGCCGGATCGTAGGGCTTTCTGTTGCAATAGCATTTCCAGTGGCTGTAGATGTTATACCTGAAAATGTACTAAATATTCATAAAAACGCCAACATGAGTGTCGGTGTGTCGGAAAAGTCCGCGCCAGCGATCGCGGTTGGATAGTATCGGTTTAGTGGTTTGTTAGGTCTATTGGTTAAAATAATTGGTTTAAACAGTCGATTTAAAAGTTTGGAGAATGAGCGATGCAAAATACACTTGTGATGGTCGTAGAAGACGACGTTAATTTGCGAGAAGCCATTGTTGATACATTAGAGATGGATGATATTTCAGTTATAGAGGCTTCAGACGGCGAAGAAGCGCTGGCGTTATTGAGACAGAATAATGTTTCTCTAGTGGTATCGGATGTCAATATGCCTCGTTTAGATGGTTATCAATTGTTGCGAAGAATGGCGACAGAGTGGCCGGAACTACCAGTGTTGATTATGACGGCTTATGGCAGCATTTCTAATGCCGTCGAAGCTATTCAGAATGGCGCTATTGATTATATGGAAAAGCCATTTTCTACCCAGACATTACTGGGTACAGTTCGACGACATTTGCCGGTAGAAAAACCTGAAAATAGTAATGACCCTGTGGCGGCAGACCCAGAAACGGTTCGTTTGTTTCAATTAGCAAAAAAGGTCGCCAGTACGGACTCCACTGTGATGATCATGGGAGAAAGTGGTACAGGCAAAGAGGTGCTAGCTCGGTTCATTCATAATAATTCAAGTCGGTCTGATAAACCGTTTATCGCTATTAATTGTGCGGCTATTCCAGAAAACATGATGGAAGCAATATTATTTGGGCATGAGAAAGGCGCCTTTACGGGAGCCCATCAAAGTCATGCAGGAAAATTTGAATTGGCGAACGGAGGTACGTTATTGTTAGATGAAATATCTGAAATGGATGTAAGCCTACAAGCGAAATTACTACGGGTATTGCAAGAGCGTGAAGTGGAGCGTATCGGTGGCAAAAAAACGATTTCATTGGACGTTAGAGTGTTAGCGACGACCAACCGAAATTTAAAAGAGTCCGTTGAAGATGGCTCGTTTCGCGAAGATTTGTTCTATCGATTAAATGTATTTCCTCTGCGTTGGAAGCCTCTGCGTGAAAGAAAGGGTGACATTGTCCCATTAGCAGAGCGTATTCTGTTGGATAAGTATTCAGTTTCTACTGCGGCGTCAAAAAATGGACATATGCCATCATCATGGCTCTTGGATGAAGCTGCTCAGAGACGACTAATTGCGCATCAATGGCCAGGTAATATTCGTGAGCTCGATAATGTTATGCAGCGAGCCATGATTTTGGCTAGTGGTGGCGTAATTACCGAGGAAGACATCTTTATTCCGGAAGATGATTTGCCATTTCAAACCGCATCTAAGGTATCTGTAGGAATGGCGGGAGCAAACGTTTCAACAATGGATGGCGCCCCATTACATGCAGTTCCTGCCGCTACTGGGTTGGGTGAGGATTTAAAACAGCGTGAATTTGAAGTGATAATAGAAACCCTAAAGGAGGAGGGGGGCAGTAAGAAAAATACGGCTAGCAAGTTGGGTATTAGCCCAAGAACGTTACGCTACAAATTGGCACGTATGAGAGAGTCTGGAATTGATTTTGAGGTAGCCTAAGGGTTGTGGCACGGATATTGAAACTATCTAGTTAAGAATCAATAAACTGTAAGTTTTTTGACACACATAACCAGAGCGGTGAATGAGATGGATGTATCCACAAAGATGAACAGCATGCTTGCCCAAATGAAAGCGATGGAGCAAGCCGCGTCTATGGATAGGACGCCAAATATTGGCGGCAACCTTAACTCAGCCTCTCCAATATCACAAAGCCCTCAGTCTGATTTTGCCAATGTATTTAAAAACGCCATTGATACGGTGAATGAAGTTCAAAAGGAGTCGGGAAAGTTAAGTGCAGGATATATTAGTGGAGACCCAAATATTGATATAACCCGTGTTATGGTTGCAAACCAAAAGGCTGGGTTAGCATTTCAATCAATGATTCAAGTTAGAAATAAATTGGTAGAGTCTTATAAAGAAGTCATGAATATGTCCATTTAGTTCGTCCCTGTTTAGTCGTTCCACTTCTCTGTATTGTTTATAACGTCTTTTTTTTCGTAGTAAAGTGAGTATTACCATGGCTGATGATTTAATCGAAGAACCCAATAAAACGCCCTCTGCATCATTTGCTGTTATGGAAGGTTTTGGTGATTTAGGTGGATTAAAGCAAGTTGGGTTAATGGTGGGGCTTGCGTTCAGTGTGGCGTTCGGCTTTTGGATCGTGTTGTGGTCCCAGGAAGCGGATTATCGTCCATTTTATACAGATATTAGCCATCTGGAAGCGGGGCAGGTTGCAGATCTTCTTCAAAAAGAAGAGATTAAATTTAAGATTGATACCAACAGCAACATGTTAATGGTTGAGGCGTCACGTATTCATGATGCTCGATTATTACTTGCTGCAGAGGGGTTTCCTTCAGGAAACACCATGGGTTATGAGTTGTTAGATAAGGAGCAGTCTTTTGGTACGAGCCAATTTATGGAAAAGGCGCGTTATTTTCGCAGTATAGAAGGAGAATTAGCTCGAACGGTTGCTAGTATGAATCGTGTGCGTGCGGCGAGGGTGCATTTAGCTATACCAAAACGATCAGTTTTTCTTGGAGATAATCGTAAACCAACGGCATCTGTTTTCTTAGAGTTATATTCCGGTCACTCACTTGAGAAAATGAATGTTGCAGCCATTGTTCACCTTGTGGCATCTAGTGTCCCTGAATTAAGAGAGACAGATGTTACTGTGGTTGATCAGCGGGGGCAGCTTTTGTCCCAAGATGATGAGAATTCCGACATCGCTTTAGCTGCTAAGAATTTTGAATATTCACGTAATGTAGAAAAGTTATATGTAGATCGTATAAACGGTATATTGGAACCCATTTTAGGTTTTGGGAATTATCGTGTACAGGTTTCTACGGAAATCGATTTTAGTGTTACGGAGCAAACGGCAGAATTATTTAACCCTGACCTACCCGCGATGCGAAGTGAGCAAACATTGAATGAGTTTTCCGGTTCCGGTGGTGCTGCTGGGATTCCAGGAGCTTTATCTAATCAACCTCCTGGCGCAGTAACTGTACCTGAACAGGCAGGTGAGGGTGGTGGTGCAGCAGACGCTGGTGATGGTAATGTTAGACGCCAGGCGACACGTAATTATGAATTGGATAGAACTATCAGTCATACCAAGAATCAAGTAGGAAAGTTAATGCGCCTCTCGGTCGCGGTTGTGGTGGATGACCGTCTGATGCCTCAAGGGCCTAACAACGACGGAAAAAATACACCTGTAAAACAGCGTTTGGCAGATTCAGAAATTGAACGTATTAATATCCTGGTCAAGGATGCAGTAGGCTATAGCGCAGTCAGGGGAGATAGTATCTCGATTGTTAACCAAGCATTTGCCCCGATTCTTGAGAGATCTCAAGCAGACATCCCTCCTGTTGAATGGTATGAGAAGGAGAGTATTAGAGAGTGGGGTAAGCTGGGTGTAGCGCTTCTTGCTGTATTTTTTATGATTTTTGCTGTACTTCGGCCTATATTTAAAGGGTTAGCGTCAACCGGGCAAAGTGATGACCTAATGGCATTAGAAGGCGGCATGGGTGGTGATTTAGGTTTGGGAGGCATGGGAGAAGACGGCGAAGGGGTTGATATAACATTAACAGGGGATTCGAACCCGCTATTGCCAGGCCCGGACACGAGCTATGAGCAACAGTTAGATGCAGTAAAATCGATAGTAGCGGAAGATCCTCGTCGGGTCGCGCAGGTAATGAGAACTTGGTTAGCTAATGAGTGATGAGCCTAATAAAGCGGTTGAAAGTGATGTTATAAAAGACATTGTTGCGGAGCAGCGCGCAGCGATTGTACTGATGTCCTTAGGAGAAGAAGCCGCAGCTGAAGTGCTAAAGCATATGGGGCCAAAAGAAGTTCAGAAAATTGGCGCGGCTATGGCTGAGCTTGAAAACATTCAAAAAGATCAAGTTGAAGCAGTGATGACCTTTTTTATGGGGGAGATCACTAATAAAACAGCCTTAGGTATGGGGGCTGATGGTTATATTCGTAATATGTTGGTGAGCGCTTTAGGAGAAGATAAGGCCGGAGGTCTTATTGATCGTATCTTAGATGGTGGAAACACTGCGGGTCTAGATACATTGCGTTGGATGGATGCTCGTAACGTTGCTGATTTAATTCGATTTGAACACCCTCAAATACAATCCATTGTTATAGCTTATCTTGATCCTGATCAGGCAGCGGAAGCATTGACCAGCTTTGATGAGCGACAGCGTTTAGATATTCTAATGCGTATAGCGTCACTCTCATCAGTTCAGCCACATGCATTACAAGAACTAAACGATATTTTAGAAAAGCAGTTTACTAACCAAACCAGTTCAGCGGCAACAGACTTGGGCGGGTCGAAGTGTGCAGCAGATATTATGAACTTTTTGGATACGGCGACTGAATCCAATTTGATGGAAAATATCAAAGAGGCCGACGAAGATTTGGCGCAAGAAATACAAGACTTAATGTTTGTGTTTGATAACTTGGGTGAGGTGGATGATCGCGGTATACAAGCATTACTACGAGAGGTTTCCTCAGAATCATTAATGTTGGCGTTGAAGGGGGCAGACGAACAAGTGAAAGAAAAGATTTTTGCAAATATGTCAAAACGAGCGGCAGAGCTGTTACGTGATGATTTGGATGCCAAGGGTCCGGTCAAAATCAGTGAAGTGGAAGGTGCTCAAAAAGAGATTCTATCTATTGCTCGTCGAATGGCTGATGCTGGAGAGATTATGTTGGGCGGGGCTGGTGGGGAAGAGATGATTTAATATGTCTGAATCGAGCGATCTGGGTAATGCGCCTGATGAAGTGAATAAAGAAGCGACTGACCTTAAAAAAAAGGGGTTAGGTGTTCCGAATGTTCTTAATGTGAAAAATGCGGGTGCGGGTGGTTTATCCGCATACGATCGTTGGGAGCTACCGGCGATGGAAGGTGACGATAATAATTCAAATAATGCTTTTCTAGCCAACCCAAGGTCTGCGGAAATTATCGTTGAAGAAGAGGAGGAAGAGATTACACCGTTGACCGCTGAAGAAGTCGAGGCTATTCGGCAAGCGGCTTATGATGACGGTCTGCTGCAAGGCATCGAAGATGGAAAGAAACGAGGTTACGAAGAAGGTTATAAAAGTGGCGCTGATGACTCTCGTGCGATGATGACAAAAATGTCACATATTTGTCGAGCGTTACTCGAGCCCATCCCTGCTCAGGATGAAGAGATTGAACAGGCTCTCATGACGTTAGTTAAATCTATTTGTAAGCGAGTTGTGCAACGTGAGTTGCAGCTGGATTCAACGAGTCTCCAGTTAGTATTAGTCGAAGCGCTGGATTGTTTACACACTGGGGCTGGCCGTATTCGAATTCATCTAAATCCTGATGATGCGGCATTTATCCAAAAAACCTTAGCTGAAATGACGGATGTCGATTTTACCTGGCAGTTATTGCCCCATCAAACTATATCTCCCGGTGGTTGTGTTGTTGAGACTGAAAAAAGCATGATTGATGCTAGATCAGAAAAGCGCTTAGCGGCGGTTATTGAACAGGTCTACAACAAAAAAAATGACGCATTAGAAGATGACTCAGAAACCTCAAATAGTGGATTGGGGCAACTGCTCGGAGAGATTGATCATTTTGATAACGAACCTTTAGAGAACGTACCCTCAGATAGCGATGTTTCTGACGGGGTGATAGAAAAGGGTATTGCGCCGGGTACTGATGAGGGCATGTCGTGAGTTTTCAGCTTAAAGATAGAGTCTCTATAGCATCGAGAATTAATGCTTATCAACCCTATACAGCACGGGGGCCGGGTTATGTGGTAGAGGGACGGTTAATTCGGATGGTGGGGCTAACATTGGAAGCAGAAGGGTGTAATGTTCCTATTGGTGGGCATTGTATTATTCGCAGTCCAGATATTAAAGATATTGAGGCGGAAGTAGTCGGCTTTTCGGGGCCGAAGTTATTCTTGATGCCCCTTGAGCCAGTTTCAGGTCTTCAGCCGGGCGCAAGAGTCATACCGTTACAACAAATTGCTAGCGTACCTGTGGGGAATCAGTTGCTCGGTAGAGTGCTGGATGGACGAGGTTTGCCACTGGATGGAAAAGGAGCTTTTAATCTGAATGAGACGGTACCACTAGCTCGTGACCCTATTAATCCATTACACCGGCGGCCGATTAGCGAACCGTTAGATGTAGGTATTCGAGCAATCAATACATTGTTGACTGTTGGCCAAGGTCAGCGCATGGGATTGTTTGCGGGTAGTGGCGTGGGTAAAAGTGTTCTGCTTGGTATGATGACAAAATACACCACAGCAGATATTACGGTCGTTGGGCTTATTGGAGAGCGTGGACGAGAAGTTAAAGAGTTTATTGAGAATATACTGGGTGACGAGGGGTTAAAGCGCTCTGTAGTGGTGGCATCCCCTGCTGATGACTCACCATTAATGCGATTGCACGGTGCTGCGCTCGCTACGTCCATAGCTGAGTACTATCGCGATCAGGGCAAGAATGTTTTATTGTTAATGGATTCGTTAACACGCTACGCGCAAGCCCAGCGAGAGATTGCATTGGCGATTGGTGAGCCACCAGCAACCAAAGGGTATCCGCCTTCAGTATTTGCAAAATTACCAGCACTCGTTGAACGAGCAGGCAACGGTGTGGAAGGGGGAGGGTCAATCACAGCATTTTATACTGTGCTGACAGAGGGTGATGACGTTCAAGACCCCGTCGCAGATTCGGCGAGAGCGATTTTAGATGGCCATATAGTGTTATCTCGTCGTCTTGCAGAAGAAGGTCAGTATCCTGCTATTGATATCGAAGCGTCCATTAGTCGAGTAATGCCGAATATTGTGGACAATAACCATATGCAATCAGGGCAAGTGTTTAAGCGGCTTTATTCTCGTTATCAACAAAGTCGGGATTTGATCAGTGTTGGGGCTTATGTGCAAGGTAGCGACCCTGAAACGGATCTATCCATTCAAAAGATTGACGGTTTAAAAGCATTTTTAAGGCAACCTTTGAGCAAACGTGTCGGATTTGATGAAGGCTTGAAAGAACTAGGTGTATTGTTCTCATGAAGCGATCAAAGCGGTTAGCTCCGGTACGACAAATTAAGGAAAGGGAAGAAAAAGAAGCTGCTAGACGCTTGGGGGACGCGCAGAAAGGGTTGAATGCAGCAATAAAACAATTAGAGGAACTGCAGCAATACCGACAGGATTATTACATCACGCTGACAAATGGATCCGCACCGGGTAATACCTCTGTTTCCGCGACAGTGCTTGAAAAGTATCAGTTGTTTTTGGCGAAACTTAATGGTGTGGTAGAGCGCCAGCAAGAAACAGTGGAGCAATATCGACAACATGTAGAAGCTCACCGCAAGGCATGGGTTGAATCTCATGCGAGATTAAAAAGTATGGATGATTTGATAGCGCGGGCTCGTGAAGAAGAGCTGCTGTTCATTGATAAACAAGAACAAAAAACAATAGACGAGCGTTCGCAGTATCCAAGAAGAGAATGGTAGCCCTTTCTGAAATACCCCTCATATGAAATCTTAACCTCATTTTCCGTGACACCCTTATAGTAAAACCTCAACTTAGGCGTTTTAATCATATCGTTTTCTTATAAGGGAAGCTGATAGGCTAAATACTTTCTTTTTGATGATGCACTTAAGGGTAACCGGTCTATGCTTTTTTAGTAGAGATGGCAATAAATAGAGATAGGTCATATTGTGGAAGAGAATGTAGCGCTTGAGTTAGAGGTCTTGTTGGATATTAGTGTGGTGGAGAAATTACACGAGTCTCTTAATGAGATTACACAAAATGGTGATGTTATTAATCTTGATGCAAGGAACGTTGAGAGGATGGACACAGCGGCATTTCAGTTGTTATACAGCTATCAACAGTCAATGGATAAAAAGCATGCATCCGTATTTTTTGTGAATCCTTCTGAAGCGTTTATAGATAATGCCACATTATTAGGAATGCATGAGATCCTGAATATCAAACACTGACAAGTGTGTTCGGGTGGCGTGCGGTGAGTGTAGTGTAAAGTGTGTATGTTTTAGTTTGGTTTAGGAAACGTGGAGCAATAAGTAATGGCAAAGATATTAGCGGTAGATGACAGTGCGTCTATGAGACAAATGGTAAGTTTTACTTTGCAAGGCGCAGGTTATGACGTTATTGAAGCCTCTGATGGCCAGGAGGCGTTAGATAAAGCAAAAGGAGGGCCTGTTGATCTCGTTCTGTCGGATGTCAATATGCCGGTAATGGATGGAATTTCGCTAATTAAGAATTTGCGACAATTGCCCGATTATAAGTACACACCAATATTGATGCTGACAACAGAGTCTGCCTCTGGGAAAAAAACGGAAGGCAAAGCTGCTGGAGCAACAGGTTGGATTGTAAAGCCTTTTAATCCCGATCAATTGTTAAATACCATCAAAAAGGTGTTGGGTTAATTTATTTGGATTTATAAGTTGGCCTCTTGTTTGGGGGGGGCACTTGCACAGTGCTCTGCAGTACTTTAACGCCAAATATTAATCATAGTTAAAGGTCGCATACGCCATTGAGGTCTCGGTAGGAGACTTGTTACGCGAGGAATATCATGAGTATTGATTTAAGCCAATTCCATCAAATATTTTACGAAGAAAGTTATGAAGGTCTGGATTCTATGGAATCCTGTTTGTTGGATATTGATTGCAATAATGTGGATATGGAGTCAATTAATACCATATTTAGAGCTGCACACTCTATTAAAGGAAGCAGCGGAACGTTTGGCTTCAAAGAAGTTGCTGCTTTTACTCATGTACTGGAAACCTTGTTAGACCAAATTCGAGATAGCTCTCGAGATATCGAACCCGAACATGTCGACTTGTTTCTGCAATCAGTTGATTGTTTACGTAGTATGTTGGCTCAGCTGCAAGCAGATGAGGCTGTTTCTACCGATCAATCCGGTGTGTTAATAGACGCATTTAATGCGATTTTGGATGGCGATTCCGCCGCCAAAATAGAAAGTTGCTCTGCAAGTGAGTCGGAAAACTCACAGGCATCTACAGAAGCTGATGATAGTGCCAGTGACGAAGCGGGTGGTGATAGCATTTGGCAAATTCATTTTGTCCCCGAAGTGAACATGTTACGTACTGGTAACGAACCATTGCGTATGTTTCGAGAGTTGGGTGCGTTAGGGACACTTACCGTTACGGCGATAGTGGATGAGATTCCAGCGTTTGAAGTAATTCATCCGGAAGAATGCCATACGGGGTGGGATTTGTTGCTTGATACCAAAGCTTCAAAATCAGCCATTGAAGAAATCTTTGAATGGGTTGCTGATGAAGCAGAGCTAATCATCACTGAGGTTGCCGGTTTATTTGATATGACCGATGACAGTGACGTCGCGAGCAGTGTCGCTGATGATGCACCTGTCGTACCTGTTGCTGTTGTTGAAGGTAGTCCTAAAGCCGCGCCGGAAAGTATCTCCAGTGATGATGCTGGGAAAAGCGGAGAACTAGCAGCCAAGAAAGTTGCTTCAAAGCCGACTCAGAAAACACCTGAAGCAACATCAATTCGTGTAGGTACTGATAAAATTGATAGTCTGGTCAATTTGGTTGGTGAGTTGGTGATTACCCAGTCCATGTTAGGGCAGGTGGGCGAAGAATTTACGATGGAGAAGCTGGCGATATTACAAGAAGGATTAGCTCAGCTAGAACATAACACTCGAGATTTACAAGAAAGCGTTATGCGAATTCGTATGTTACCGATTAGTTTTTCTTTTAGTCGATTTCCTCGGTTGGTAAGGGATTTATCTCGACAGTTAGATAAAAAAGTGGAATTGATATTGATCGGAGAACAAACTGAATTAGATAAAACCGTTATGGAAAAAATTGGTGATCCTTTAGTTCACCTTGTGAGAAATTCACTTGACCATGGATTGGAAGTGCCTGCGGACCGTATTGCAGCAGGAAAGCCTGAAACAGGGACTATTACGTTAAATGCATTCCATCAGGGCGGTAATATTATTATCGAAATTACGGATGATGGTGCAGGGCTTAATAAAGAAAGAATTCGAAAAAAAGCGATTGATAGTGGTTTGATTGGTGAAAAAGAGTTATTAACGGATGAGCAAGTGAACGACCTTATTTTTCGTCCAGGCTTCTCTACAGCCGACGAAGTGACGGATGTATCTGGTCGTGGTGTAGGGATGGATGTTGTTCGTCGAAATATTCAAGAGCTTAATGGTTCCATTGAGGTGAGTTCAGAGGAGGGCAAGGGTAGCGTGTTTACTATCCGCTTACCTTTGACGCTGGCTATATTGGATGGGCAATTAATTCGACTGGGCGAACAAAAATATATCATTCCTTTGGTTTCTATTGTCGAATCACTGCAGCCTAATGCGGAAGATATTAATCACGTGGCAGGTGGTTGCGATGTCTTCAAACTAAGGGATGACTATATCCCTATTATTAAGTTGTGGGAAATATTTGGCGTAGAACCATCAACAAAAGAATTATCAGAAAGTTTGCTTGTAGTATTGGAGGCCGGTGCCGATAAAGTGGCCTTGGTAGTTGATGATTTACTGGGTCAACAGCAGGTTGTTATCAAAAGCATGGAGTCCAACTACAAAAAAGTGGAAGGCGTTTCAGGAGCAACTATTCTGGGAGACGGTACTGTATCATTAATCTTGGATATATCCGATATGGTTCATATGGCTGGGGCATATCACCAAAATGGCAAAGTGGTATCGATTGGTGGTCGGCACAGGGCTGCGTAACAGATCCCTAAACTGGGTGTAAAGAGAGGCAAATATGGCATTGGCAGAGCAATCATCCCTAGAAAGTGTTGATGAGGCGATTGGTGGTAGTACGTTTGCGGAGGATGAAAACCTCGAACAGTATTTAACGTTTATTATGAACGACGAAGAGTATGGCGTTGATATTCTAAGTGTTCAAGAAATACGTGGGTGGGAACCTGTGACTCCCGTGCCTAATTCGCCAGCGCATGTCAAAGGTGTCGTTAATTTGCGGGGGATTATTGTACCTATTGTTGATCTTAGGGCTAAATTTAATTTGGAAAACGTGGAGTATGGGCCGCTTACGGTGGTGATTGTGTTACGCGTGCAGTTTGATGGTAATGATCGGGTCATGGGTGTGGTGGTTGATGCGGTAAGCGATGTGTACGGTTTGTCGTTGGAAGATATGCAAACAGCTCCGGATTTAGGTGATCATGTTGATACGAATTATATCCGAGGTTTAGCTGCGGTAGATGAAAAAATGATAGTTGTGCTTGATATTGATGCGCTGTTGGAAAGTGATATGCGAAACCCAGCAGATCTTAATGTTGTTCACTAAGACTATTTTATCGCTTGTGGATTACCATAAATATGGATTGTTAGCGTAATTATGCAAACTTTAAAAGCCATAAAAAATAGCGATGCAAAAGCCAATAGTTTTTCGGATCGTGAGTTTCCGATGTTGGACGCAGATTTTGATTTCATTGCACGTGTAGCGAATGAAAAAACGGGTATTCAATTAGGAAATCATAAGCGTGATATGATTTATAGCCGAATAGTTCGGCGAATACGATTGTTGAAGTTACAAACATTTGCGGAATATTGTGAATATTTGAATAGTCATCCAGAAAAAGAGATGACAAATTTTACGAATGCAATAACCACCAACCTCACATCATTTTTTCGAGAAGAGCATCACTTCGATTTTTTAAGAAGCACCGTGCTTCCTGAAATAAAATCAAAAAATCGAGTGTCAAAAAAACTAAGAGTGTGGTCTGCGGGTTGTTCGACAGGAGAAGAACCTTATTCCCTTGCTATGACATTTCATAGGGCGTTTTCTGACGTTTCAGGTTGGGATATAAAGATTTTGGCGACAGATTTGGATACCAATGTTGTTTCTCATGGGAAAGCAGGGGTTTATGTTCCAGATCGTGTAGAAGGGCTATCTGCGTCAATTTTGAAGAAAAATTTCAACGTAGTTGTTCCTGCATCAGGACGAGGGAATGCTTATGAAGTATCCCCACATTTAAAGCGGTATATTACTTTTAATCGCCTGAACCTTCTTGGGGATTGGCCAATGAAAGGGGGGTTTGACGTTATTTTTTGTCGCAATGTTGTCATCTACTTTAATAAGGATGCACAGCGGATATTGTTTGATCGTTATGCCGAAATGTTAAAGCCGAACGGTTATTTGTTTATCGGGCATTCGGAAACGTTGCATGGTGTTACCTCTCGATTTGAATCCTTGGGACGTACCATTTATAGGAAGATATCATGAGTGCTGAGGGGGTGACGTCGACAATGCATATTGGCAAACCGCCACCGCAACCTAAGGCTCTTAATGGTTTTGAGCATATTAACCGTTATTGGGATAAGCGACTTAAGGTGTATGCAGCAAAGATTTTGCCAGGCCAGCTATATGTTAGCAAGGCTGGTGAAATGGTTGTAACAGTACTTGGATCCTGTGTTTCTGCTTGTGTTAGGGACCCGATAAACGGTGTTGGTGGCATGAATCATTTTATGCTTCCTGTGCAGCATTCGGAAAGAGCGGGGATTAACCCAGAACTCACAGATGCTGCCCGGTATGGCAATTGGGCAATGGAATTTCTTATAAATGAAGTACTAAAAAATGGAGGTATTCGAAAGAACCTGGAAGTTAAGTTATTTGGTGGAGGAAGAGTACTGGCAGGTATGAATAAAATGGATGTTGGTCAAAAGAACATTGATTTTATTTTACATTACCTTGATCAGGAAAATATTAAAGTCGCAGTGCAAGACCTGGGGGGGGCGTTTCCTCGAAAGGTGTTGTATTTCCCGGACACGGGATCGGTGAAAGTCAGGAAGTTGAAAACAACACGAAACAATGTGGTGTTTGAGCGTGAAAACATGTACGCAAAAACGATTAATCAACAGACGACTCAAGGTGAAATAGAGTTGTTTTGATAGAGTTTTTAATGACTAGGCAAACGATAGGGGTGTGATGTGGGAAAGATTAAAGTCTTGGTGGTTGATGACTCAATGGTGATTCGTCAATTATTAAAACAGATGATTAATGCTGAAAGTGATATGGAAGTAGTGGGTACCGCTGCTGATCCAATTATTGCCCGAGATAAAATCAAACATCTAAACCCAGATGTTATTACGTTAGATATTGAAATGCCTCGTATGGATGGTATTACTTTTCTACGCAACCTCATGCGTTTGCGCCCTATGCCGGTGATCATGATTTCTACGCTGACGGAAGCTGGTGCTGCGATTACTATGGAGTCATTGAACATTGGTGCCTTTGATTTTGTACCAAAACCTAAGGAAAATTTGGGAAAAGGGCTAGAAAAGTATGCCGAAGATGTTACCTCGAAGATAAGAGCATCTTTAAAGGCCAACATTAGGGAGCTGGAGCGTCGCTCTCAAATAAACGGCGAAGAAAGCATCAAAGCAGTACAAAAAATTGCCGATTATGCGCCAAGAGCAGGTCAGCTTATTGCGATAGGTGCCTCGACCGGAGGCACTGAAGCGATTAAAGAAGTCTTATTGCGACTCCCTGCGAATTGCCCTCCGATTATAATTACACAGCATATTCCTGAAAAATTCAGTAGGAGTTATGCGGCTCGAATGAATACTACTTGCTCGATGATTGTGCATGAAGCAGATGCTGGTCAAAAATTGATGCCCGGTCATGTGTATATTGCACCGGGAGGTAGGCATCTTGTAATTAAAAAAAGCGGTAATGGACTTGTTACTGCCTTGCAAGACAGCGATCCAGTAAATCGTCATAGGCCGTCTGTTGAAGTGATGTTTGATTCGATAATTGCATGTGGCCTTAAAAATACAGTTGGGGTCATGCTAACTGGAATGGGGGCTGATGGAGCAGACGCAATGTTCCGTTTGAAAGAGTATGGTTGCCATACCATTATCCAAGATGAAGATAGCTGTGTTGTGTGGGGTATGCCAGGGTCGGTATTTAAATTAAATGGACACAATGAAATAACGCCTTTATTAAAAATCCCAGAACGCTTGTTGGCCCTAACCAATAGGCGTACCGATAAAGTATCGATAAAATCTGCGGGGTAATTACCGTTTGCGATCATTTATTATTCGTTATGGTGTGGCATTAGTTTTTTCAGGGCTAACATTCGTGGGGTGTGCAATTGCTGGCGTTCCTCTGTACCTTATCCTGTTGATCGCGGTTTCTTATTTTATTTGGATGATTACCGCCTATCGTCGTTATCGTAGAGCTGTGGGGCGAATGGCTGAGCCGCATTTGGCTTCCGATGAGGAAAGCGTAATGGAGCAGCGGCATTTTTCTGATGTTGAAAAATATTACTTTCGGCTGCTTGTTAGCTTAAATGAATCGACAAGAATGCTTACTGCACATATCACCAACACGCTAGTGATGCTTGGGCGTATGGATGATCGGGTCGAGCAAGCTGGCGATTTTGCAAAGAATACTGAGTTATTGGCAGTAAATGCGATGATGTCAGCAGTTCGTTGTGGGGAAGTTGGGCGTGGTTTTGTCTCCGTGTCCAAAGATTTAGTTGGAATCAGTGAGCGGGCGGAGCATGATTTGTTACGGCTTTCGAATTTAATTCAAGGGATGACAAGTAGCCTGTCTAATGTTGATTTCCTACCGGAAAATGCTGCATTGTCTTGGATTGAGGCTGAGCTAGATGATATTCCTGAATATTCATTGACGAGTGTACGTTGTAGCGGTTTTCACGCCAGTGTTGCGGCTTGTTTGGGAATATTAGATGAGCTTCATCAAACCTATGAATCTACGTCGCAACTGGATGTTCGTTGGTTGCAGCTTGGGGAGGCTATTAGGAGAGTTATATCCGGTTTACGTGACACCTTGCAGTCACTTTTGCATATAGCTGAAAATTTGACCGCAGATGTTCAACTTTTGAGCTTGGCTGAGCACTTAAATCGTCAGCAACTTGTTGAAATTCATGAAGGATTCTTACAATTTGTGGAACAGCACGATAAAATGAATGAAATTATCCCTTAATATTTACGTGACGTAATATTTTAGTCTATGCTCAGTATTAAGGGTGTAATTTAGATGTTCACAGATTTGTGGATTTAACAAAGCAACGTCTACAATGGTAGACGTTCACAGTATATAACTATGTCTTGAGGTGTAATAATGGCTATATGGTCTTCTGAAGGGTCCGCGGGTGAATTGACCATTAAGATCCAGGGACGATTTGATTTCAGTGCTCATCAGGAATTTCGCGATGCCTATGAGAAAACGTCCGATGATCCTAAGGGGTATGTGGTGGATATGAAAGAAACCACTTATTTGGACAGTTCTGCATTGGGTATGCTTTTACTGCTAAGAGATCATGCAGGCGGTGATAACTCAAATATTGAAATCATCAACTGTAATCCTGATGTTAAAAAGATCCTTACCATATCTAATTTCGAACAACTGTTCGCGATTAAGTAAGTAATCAAACAATCGGCCCACGCTTTAACGCATTGAGGTTAAATCAATGTGATTAAAGTGTGGCGATGTGTGTAATGGACAAAAAACCAGAGAAAGAATTGGTAGAAGCAGCCGACGAAACACTTAGGATATTAATTGCGGACGATAATGATTCAGACCGCTTAATCCTCAAAACCATTGTTCGTAAAGAAGGCCACACTGTATATACTGCGTGTGATGGTCAAGAAGCGATCGATGCGTTTAAAGAAGAGTCCCCAGATCTTATTTTACTTGATGCTTTAATGCCTAATGTTGACGGCTTCGAAGCGGCAAGAGTAATTACAGAATTGGCGGGGGACAATTTAGTCCCGATCATATTCCTTACCTCTCTCAAAGATGCCGCTTCATTAGCTGACTGTCTTGCTGCTGGTGGGCACGATTTTTTAAGCAAGCCGTATAATCGAATCATACTTAAGGCTAAAATCCAGGCATTTGCCCGTATGCGCCGCTTGCATGAAACTGTGCAAGATCAGCGTGATAAAATCATTAAGCATCACGATCACCTTATCCATGAGCAAGAAGTGGCGAAGGTGGTGTTTGACAACATTGCCCACTCCGGTTGTGTGGATGCCCCTAATATTAAACATTTGCTGTCTCCTATGGCGGTGTTTAATGGTGATTTGGTATTGGCTGCAAGAAAGCCGAATGGCGGAATGTTTGTTTTCTTGGGTGATTTTACTGGGCATGGTTTACCTGCTGCTATTGGTGCGATGCCGGTATCTGAGATATTTTATGGGATGGCTCAAAAAGGCTTCTCATTGCAAGATATTCTGCGAGAGATTAACAATAAATTAAAACGTATATTGCCGGTTGGCGTATTTTGTTGCACCTGCTTAGTTGATTTCAGTTTTCGTAATGAAACTGCGGAGTTTTGGTTGGGCGGATTGCCGGATGTTTTTGTTTATCGCAAAGATGGGACCTTGGAAAATTTTGCCTCTCAAAACCTACCGTTAGGTGTTCTTGGTGGTGACAAATTCAGTACTGAGACACGGGTTATTCCGATGGCCAAAGGCGATCGCTTTTACATGTGGTCTGACGGCATTCTTGAAGAGGTGAATGACAATGAGGAGATGTTCTCTGAAGAAGGTGTTCGCAAAGCCTTTGAAGACAACAAAGATCCTGAGAAATTCTTTAACGAGTTAATTGAAGCGGTTGCTGAGTATACCAATCATGCGGATCAAGATGATGACCATACTATCGTTGAAGCCAGCATGGTTGCAGAAGAGGATTTGGGTGAATATTTCAGTGAGCGTGATTCGCGAAGTTTAATTGGTGGGCCTCCTGATTGGGCAATGAGCTATGAGTTAAGGCCGTTAACACTTAAAGAATTTAATCCGCTGCCGCTTTTAACGCATTTGTTAATGGAGGTGCCTGGATTGCGTCCTCACAGCGGGAAAATATATACGATACTAGCCGAGCTGTACTCTAATGCGCTTGAGCATGGGGTGTTAGGCCTTAAGTCTGATCTAAAGGCATCTCCAACGGGTTTTGCTGAGTACTACGGGCAGCGAGTGTCTCGTTTGGATGCGTTGGATGTTGGATCGGTGACTTTCCACCTAGATCATAAACCTTGGGAAAATGGAGGTCGACTTACTATTCGGGTTCAGGATACTGGCCCAGGATTTGATCACGGTGATAAGGATGATAATCATAAAACAGCGGGGTATTGCGGTCGTGGCATTCCGTTAATTAATACGATGTGTGAATCTGTACGGTATCTAGGGAATGGCAATCAGGTTGAAGTGGTTTTTGTGTGGAGCTTTGATGGTTAGTAAGCTATAAGTATTTAAATGCGCGTGTAAACCAAGAAATTAAGGTATTAGATATGTCAGGTAATCCCGAAGACCATTTTGATATGGAATCATTAGAAGATCTGAAAGACATTATGGAAGAAGATTTTCAGATGTTACTGGATACTTTTATTGCTGATTCTGAAGCAAAGGTTGAAGAAATCGGCTGCATTATCTCAAAAGGAGATGCAGAAGCATTAAGACAAGTTGCTCATAGTATAAAGGGTAGCTCTGGTAATGTGTGTGCGACGTCGTTATCAGAAATAGCTCGTCAGTTGGAGGCTATGGGTAAGGATGGCGATGTGTCTGGCGCCCCAGTAGTTTATGAAGCATTAAAAGCTGAGTTTGCGGTTACTAAGGATATCTTATTGAATCGAATTTCATGAGGATTTATTTGTATTAGCATATCCCTGTAATCACATTTTGTTAAATGCCGAAAACACTTTCAGACAGCATGATTTTGTGATTTTTACATTCTATAGCATCATATCGACTCCCTCTTATTTGTTGTCTTTTTTTACATTCGGTATACTGCTCGTTTTAGTTGACGGGTTATTATGATATGCAGTCCTTGTTTATAGGGTTATTAACGTCAATATTGATGTTGCTAAACACCATAATTGGAATGATACCTTTGACGTTGATGGCTTTGCTTAAAATTGCCATTCCTTTACCTGGATTTCGTAAATATTGTTCGTCTGCTATTGTGCGGGTTGCTGAGGGTTGGGCTGAGATGTGTAAGCGGATCTTCGCATTAACAACATCGACTCGCTGGGATATTCGCGGTGCGGAAAATTTGGACTCAAGTAAGTCCTATATGATTATCAGTAATCACCAATCATGGGTCGATATACCTGCGCTTATTCAAACGTTTAATAAAAAAATCCCTTATTTTAAGTTTTTCTTAAAGAAGGAATTAGTTTGGGTGCCATTGCTTGGGCTTGCTTGGTGGGCCTTGGATTATCCATTTATGAAACGATATTCTAAGACCTACTTAAAAAAGTATCCACATCGAAAGGGGGCTGACTTTGAAATCACTAAAGAGTCCTGTGAAAAATTTAAAGACACGCCTGTGTCATTAATGAATTTTTTGGAAGGTACTCGCTTTACTGAAGAGAAAAGTCATCGTCAATCGTCGCCTTATCGGCATTTGCTACGCCCTAAGTCTGGCGGCATTGCATTTGCGGTACAAATTATGGGTCAGCAGGTGAAGCATGTCTTGGATGTTACCGTTGTTTATCCGGAAGGCGAGGTTCCCGGCTTTTGGTCGCTCCTAAGTGGCCAAGTGTCCAGCGTCATTGTAGATGTTCGTCAACTGGAGTTAGATGAGGATTTATTGATGGGGAACTACGAAGAGGATGTGGAATTTCGCAAACGGTTTCACCGCTGGGTTGCTGCGTTGTGGCAGCAAAAAGATGACAATATCGGCCGTTTACGCCAAGAGCTGCCATCTTCTTGAGTGCTACCTTTCCTTCGGGTCTGGCGGTACGTCAAAATCTTTGACGGCTTTTAATATTGACCGAATACTAAATTGCCCAGCAAACTTGCCGTTTTCAATCACGGGTAAGCGCCGCCTTTTACTATCTAGAAGGCGCTTTGCGACCTCTAGAATATCGACGTCAGCACTGATGGTTTCTACATTTGCAGACATGTATTGTTCAACAGTCCCATTGACCTCTCCATAATAGCTTCCATCAAGAATGGCTTTGAGGCAATCGAACTCGGAAAGGACTCCGATAACTTCATTTTTATCGTTAATGACAGTACCCCCCGAGACTTTATGGGTAAGTAACTCATGGATTGCTTGGAATATATTAGTGTCTGGTGAAAATGTAACAGGCTTTCGGGACATATAGTCTCTGCCATTTACAGACTGAAGCATGACCCCCTCCTTGCATAAGTTAGATGAACACTAAAACTATAGCAGCAAGTCCCAATATGGCACCGGCAATGCCAAAATATTTTGAAGTGGCTGTCGAGGTACTAATATCATTCTTGAATTGTTCCATTAATTCGGCTTTAAGGCTCATTAATTCTTCTTGTGCAACATCTTGAGCTATGGCCCGGCTAACATCTTCAGCAGAAGATTTTGCTGTTTCCCCTGATGTATGTGCAGCAGTGAACTGAGCAATGTTTTTAACTTCTTCTATTAAGGCAGGGCTTGGTTTTTGGGCCTGAATCACTGCATCTTTGTGGGCATCTAGGCGATTGTCGAGGGTTGCTAAAATGGTGTTGCTTATTTCTGTGAAGCGTTCGTTAAACAGGTCGTTAGCAACTTCTTTGCTCACCTTTTGTGTGAGGCTGCTTACATCGGATTCTATTGTTCGGCTCACATCTGCTTTGAGTGTATCCCTTGTGGAAATCATCATGCCATCAATGTGATCTTTGACATGGTTGGCAACTGTTTTCTCCAGGTTTTTTCGTACACTCTCAAGTTGAGCGTCGACGATTTTTTTCACGATACCTTCAACGGCACGCTGATTGAACCCACCGGAAGGTTGTGAGGTGGTGGCCTCCTGTGCGTGGGAATCACCTGTGTTAGTTGCTTTGGGAGTAAGTTGGTTAAGAACGGCTGTGAGTGTTGCAGAGGGAGCTGGTTTGGGCAAAATAGCGACAGCACCAGTGGCCATTGCTTGTTCAGCGTATTCAGTGCCTTCTTTGGATGTGCACATGATAACTGGAATGGATGTTGTATTTGGGTTGGATTTGATTGCTTTGGTGGCTTCAAATCCATCCATTCCAGGCATTAAGTGGTCCATGAAAATGACGTCTGGCTTATGGGTTTCCAGATAATTTAGCGCATCTCCAGCAGATTCAGCAAAGTCGCATTTTACGCCTTGTTTTTGTAGGAGTTTTTTAAGGGAGAAGCGGGCGGATTTTGAATCATCTACAACTAAGGCGTGTTTTATTGGCATGGCTCTATGTGCTTTTCTCAATGTACTGTAGGTTAAATAAGGCCGAGGCTATCAAAAGGCCTGAATCTATAGGTAAGTATATGCTAAGTATCGGGATTTTATATGAGATACGTTAAATTAAACTGAGTTCAATAGACAGTATTAAAAATACAGTGAAGTTGGAGGCGAATTTTTAGAATATGACTTATAAAGAGATAAAATATGCGCAAAGAGTAATAAGGATACCAAGATAAAAATTAGGAGATAGCACCATATTGCTAGCAGAAGTGAGTATGGCTTTTGGTGATAGGCTTGCATGTAACTTTTGGGAGAAATTAAGGCTTGTTGTATTGGGCGTGTGGGGTTTCAGCTCGGGAAGTTGAGATCTGAATTCGCCGAGTAACTGTTGGTTGTGATGAAGGTTGTCCTCTCTGATGTCTTGGCTCATAACATCGAGCCTTGCTGACATGTGATTGCGTAGTTCAATATTTAGCTGGTGTATCTTTGAATCGGCAATAGTGTGAATCAGGGGCAGGATTTCTCTATTTTTTTGAGGCAGTGATGATCGTTGCTTTTGCTGTAATTGTTCTTTTAATTGGTGTTGTGATTCCGCTAATTTGGTTTCTACTAACACCTCAATGTCACTGTATAGGCGATCAAGGCGTTGATTAAAGCGTTGGTTAAGCGTTTCTTGCTGGTTGCTATGAAGTGTAAAGAGGTTAGTTAGTACTGAAAAGAGCTTTTCTGTTGATACAGGCTTTGATACTACACCAATGGCCCCGTGCTCTTTGGCATTTTCAAAGTAACCTTCGTCGTCGTTTGAGGTATACATCACCACAGGAATGGAGGCCGTTTTTGGATTTGACGTAATAGCTTTAGTAGCTTCTAATCCATCCATTCCTGGCATGGTGTGATCCATGAAAATTAGGTCAGGGGAGTTGTTTTTTAGAAAACTGAGCGCTTCTGAGCCGGAACAAGATAAATGTACTTGTATGCCGCTCTTTTCCAATAATCGCTTTAGTACTACTCGGGCTGACGCAGAATCGTCAACAATAAGGGTTTGTAGAGTGCTCATAATGGCCATTTATTATTGTTATAGTTATTAACCCATTATGTGTAGTATTAGTCTTTATGCAAGTTTAATGTCACGTTTTAGGTTCTTAACCTAATATATTGATTGATTTGCACTATCGTTCGTTTAAGTGTGGATCTGATTTGATAAAAGGATGATTTATGGCGGTGTTATCTAACCTTTCGGTGGAAGGTTTTTGTGACGAGAAATTTTTACGGGTGAAGCAACAGTTTGTAGAGAATATGCACTCTGGTGGTGAGCTAGGTTCCGCAGTCGCAATCGTTCAACACGGTAAATTGGTGGTTGATTTATGGGCGGGTTATAGCGACAAAAAAGCCATTGTTCCATGGGAGAAGGACTCCATTGTTAATGTTTTTTCATCTACAAAAGGCATTGCTGCCCTGTGTATTCAGCATGCTCTGGATGCAGGGCTGTTAGATTTAGATGCAAAAGTAACGTACTTTTGGCCAGAGTTTGGGCAAAAAGGAAAGCGGGACATCACTCTGTCATGGCTGTTGGCTCATCGATCTGGGGTTCCTGCACTTAGAGACCCTGTTCCAGATAATGCCTTGTTTGATTGGGATTATATGACGGCAAGGTTTGCTGATGAGCGCCCTTGGTGGGAACCTGGTGTGAGTCATGGATATCACATGGTATCTGGTGGCTGGATGATTGGTGAGGTGTTCAAGCGTGTACTAGGTTGCAGTATCGACGAGTATTTGCAGGCGGAGATTATTTCGAAGCTTGGTGTTGAATTTTATATTGGAGTGCCTGAAGAGGCGATGTGTCGCGTTGCACAGTTGAAGTCGTCATCTTGTATGCCTGAAAATGGACGAATTTTTTTGTTTGATAAAATCGTGGCGGATAGAGAGGGCGTGCTTGCCAAAGCTCTGCTTAATCCCCAGAGTCTCATGACAAGTTCAAATCGTGATGAGTGGAAACGAATGGAGTTACCGTCGGCAACGGGTCATAGCAATGCTCGTGGCTTGGCAACTCTGTACGGTGCGGCTGTTGGTGGGAATTCATTTCTATCTGAACAAGCGATACACCGGTGTGGCGAGACGTTAAGTGACGGCTTAGATAATGTTTTGGACATTACTACACGTTTTGGTCCGGGTTTTTTGTTACAGCAGCGTGACAACCCAGAAACGGGTTTTGGTTCGGGTATGTGTGCTTTTGGGCATCCGGGGTCGGGTGGGTCTCTTGGGTTTGCTGATCCCGAGAAAGAAATTGGGTTCGGTTACGTGATGAATCAAATGGGGCCATATTTGATGGTGGATCCAAGAGCAAGGTCGTTGGTCGAGGCTATGTATGGGGCACTTGAGGCCTAGTCTGCGATGTAAATGTTTAGCTTTTCTCGCCAATGATTTCGGTGTCATCGTGACTATAAGGCGGAGAGCAGCAGCACAATATCACTAAATCTGGTAACCCTGTGTTAGTGACGTTATGGGTTTCTCCTGGTGCGATACAAATGCTGTCGCCTTCCTGTATGGGAAAGTTGTTACCTTCTATCTTCATGGTGCCGCTTCCCGCTAGAACATGATATATCTCTTCTGAGGTGACGTGGCGATGGGGTTTTGTTGATTGGTTACGAGGGATAATTGCTTCAGCAAGGCTTTGCTTTTTGGCTTTGTGAGTTGAGGGATGCATCAACTCACGAATGATCGAACCATCTTTGGTGACGCTGGCAATAATCTCTGGGTGTGCTGTTTTATATGGTTTGTGCTGCATGGTCTAAGTATTCCAAATAAGAAGTTGGAGTGTTATACCTGCAAAGCTTCCCACCAATAGTGCTATAGGTAATAAAACAAGCATTTGTATTTTTTTGACCTGTTGTATGAATATTGCGGATGGGTCATTTTTAATGTTGTACTTAGTTTGGTTTGATTGTATCGCTTGGTCTTCACGCATGCCTTGGCTGCTGGCTTGGTTAGACGGCGGTGTGATGCTTTGAGTTATGTAGGTCTCTATGCGTTGGCGTTGAGCGTCATTAAAGCGTTTGTCATTAAGTGCTTCTGCGTAGGCGCTTTTGATGTTTTTTGTCAGTTGGTGCTTGACTGCTGCATAGCCAGTAGGGCCAATGGTAAGTTGGGTAAAGGCGCGAAGAGAGGCTTGTTCAATAATTGGCGCTGAGTGCTTTTTGATTAAGCTATGGGTATGTTTACCACTACTTCCCGACAACAAAGCGTTGACAACAGAATGTGGGGATAAAGCGTTTGTAGCGAGTATATTTGAAATGTTAAGTGTGTGTGGTTTGGCATTGGTAAGCTTGCTCTGGCCGAACCATGTGGTGGCGATTGCAATCACACAGTATCCACCGACTAATAAGGCCCAATGAGGAATCATAAGCCAAGCGATAAGTAGCCCTAGGCCCAGTGTATAACCAATTAATAGGCCTCTAATAGGGAGTTTTTGTATTTCACCAATGTAGGTTTGTTTCACAATCCACCCAATAGACATCTCGTTAGATGTGAGATTTTTCAAAATGATGTGTTCGGGTTTTATGAGTCTGCCTATGCTGTCACCAATACTTTCTACAAGGTCATCAATAATGCGAGGAAGTAGTTTATGGGCGCGAGCATAAAAGCGGTTTTTAACCGTGATGGGTAGATTTTCCCAAAAAATATCGTGATCAGTTTCCATCGCATCGTCAATAATGCTGTCAAGGCGGGGTCGTATGCTTTGAACGATATGTTTGACCATTTTCTCTGGCCCCATGTGCTCGTATAGCTGGGTGCTAGATAGGCGGCCACGAAGTAATTGTTGATAAAATAGTTGTGTAAAGTATTTCTGTTTAAAGTGAATAAGGCCCCAGTTGCTTTTGGGGTTAGCTCCGTAAGTCAATATACAACCAAGTACGTTAGTCGCCCAGCCAATCATCGCCCCTACAATAGGAATGCAGAGGATAAGCAGCCATTGGTTGGACGGCAAGTGCTCAAACATAGGGGGCAACCCACCCTTGTTTTGATGTTATTGAAAAAGGCGTCATGCTCTTTCTATTATTCCCTTTATCGCTAGAAACCATACATCGTAGCTAAGTAACGCATTCTACTGAATATTTAAGGAAAATTGTATCGAGGAATGAAGGATTTTACATTGAATGAGATATGAGGGTGAGGGGCGCAGAGGGCTTGTGCCAATTGGCCCTCTGTTTTTTGGTTTTTACTTAGAGTGTTTTCTGTCTTAAAAAGTATCTGCAAACATCAAGAACAGTTGTGCAAAACCGGCTGCAAGGCCTAAGGCACCACCAACGGTGATCAAAATCCATTCATCCTCTTGGAAGGCGGGGCGTAATAAATCTTGAAATTCTTCAGAGGACATTGCTTGCATACGTTCTCTGAACATTTTTTCAATTACAACGCCGCGCTCTTTAATAAATGTTGGATCTTCAAAGGATTCAAGTGACATTTCAATGGTTTTGGCTTCAATGGTACGCTTTAAATCAACAAACCCCTCTGGCCCGACTGTTAGTTGGGCTACAGTTTTTACAACGCCGCCATCAATAAGTGGCCGTAGGTGTTTTTTGATGAGGGATTTGGTGCGATCCGATTTGTCCCCTCGAAAGATCTCGCTCATTACGCTACCTACGGTAAGTACTTCCGCAGTGATGATTCGGCAGAACACCTCGGCTACCGCATTCTGGCGGCCGAGGAATAGTCCTTGGATTTTAAAACCGAAGATATAAATTGGGTTTAGGGGTTGAAATATTAGGCGTAAAGCTAACCAATTGGTCGCAAGACCTACAAATAAGCCAAAAGCAGGGAGGAGTAACCAGTTTTGTTCGGCCATGTACCAGGCAAACATTTGCATAATCCCAAACAGAAAGCCGAACCCAAGACCAGAGTTTATAATAAACTTAAATTCAGCTTCGCCACATTCTTGGAAAACGCGGTTCATCATGGCTTTATCTTCTGTCAATTCTTTGATGATTAATGCTTTGGGGTCAATAAGGTCTTCTATATTGGCTTGTAGGTCTTCCATCAAATTATCCATAATTTGAGGGAGCTGCTTTCTGGCCCGCGAATATATTCGGTTTTTAACGAGGTTGGGTAAGTTTTCCCATAAAATGGCGTTTTTCTCACTCATGATGTCGTCGGTAAACTCTTCAATTCGAGCGTCAGCAACTTTAATAACATGATGTGCGATAGCGTCTGGTTCAAACTCTTGGAATATTTCCTGAATTGTACTTATTTTGGCCAAGGTATTGTCAACGACAATGCCAGCCATCTTTTCACCTTTGGCGGGAATGATGCCTTGCCAGCCGAAAAAGGGAGGGTACCCAAATGGTTTGACGGGGTAAAATGTCATTTTAATCGCTACCCAGTTTGTGCCCCAGCCAACGATTGCGGCAATAAATGGGATAAGTGCGTATTTCCAAAAATCAGGGTGGTTATAAAACTCAACAAAAAATTCCGACATTATTATTGCCTAATTCCTTTATACCTACCTAAGCCTCCGTTTTTGGAGTAAGGTTCGAACGAGTGACTATACAGGGTGGCTAGTATACCCGTCAAAATAGGAAAGTTACGTACTTTTTGTTATTCTCCCTGATTAATTGTATTGGTGGAGTGTTGCGGCGTGTTGGTACAGGTCACTGAGCGATGTAAAGAATGTAAGACTTTAAAGGGTGGGTGTTTTTCTACACACCTGTTGTTGGTTGGCAAGGGTAGTTGGTAGTGGGGGGCAGTATGTCGGCAGAAAATAATGAATCGATAGGCCAAATGCTGGTTGTTGAGTTGTTGGAAGCAGCGATTAACCAAGCGCTTTCCTATGACCCAAATGCGATAGCTCGTTTGAGGGCTTTTTCTGGTCGTGTTATTCGTGTTAAAACCCATGACCCCGACTTTTCGTTTTACTTATCTTTCTGTGACGACGGCATTCAGTTATTTGCCGATCATGAAGGGCCAATTGATGCACGTTTAAAAATGAGCTCTTGGATGTTTGCTCGTCACGTTTTGGGGGTTTCTCCTGTTGACGATACCACGTTGTCGGAGATTGAAGAGAAGGTCAAGGTTAGTGGTGATACAGAGCTATTGGCCGAATTATTGGAAATTGCATCCGAATACAGTGTTTGGGCACTGCTGCGTAAGATCATTCAATATTGGTTGCCGGAATTTGAAAGTTTTGAAGATGTTTTACGAGCCTTGAGGGAGCATGAACCCGCTTGGATGAGTCGTATTGAACACTTGCCACAACTGGTCAATGAAACGTTGGTGATGTTAAAAGAACAAAATCGTGCGCAGCAAAAGCAATCTGACGAAATTAACCGTATACGAATGATGCTAGAATCAGATCGGAGAGCCAACCAGTTTAGCACTGTAATTGGCTTTATTTTGATCATTGTGGCATTTTTGACCCACAATGGTTACCTCGAAATGTTAGCGGTAAATGATATGTCGCTTGATACGATGATTATGCTAACCGTTGCCGTTGTCTTATTGGTACCACGGTTACGTGGCGGTGCTAGGTGGCGAGGTCGGAAGGAATAGATTGTATGTAGGGTGTCAGGTGGTTAGTCATCGGGATCATCATAACCCCTGCGTTTGGCGCGTCGGCTGAGAAGAGGTTTTAACGTATCGCCTACAAGGTCGGCACCTGTTTTGGCCATTGTACGAGTTGTTTCCCGAATAACTTCTCGAGAAGGCAGTGATGCGACACCTTCCCTAACACCGTCTTTAACCCCTTTTTTTACACGAGCCTCCATAACTGGACCAATCTCTTCTTTGAAGCGGTCTAGGTAACGTTGGGCATTTTGCTCTGCATGTTCTCGTAGTATGCGCCGGATTAGAAAATAGCCTAGGCCGATGGTGAACATGCTCGAGAGTAGAGCGGTGATAACAATGGTGGCGATTTGGTTCATGCAATTTGGCTCATGCAATGTGATTGGTGCGAATTGCCGTGAGCGTTATTCTTTTAATTGCTTTGTTGCTTGCTCAAGGGCTTGGGTCAATGACTCTATCTTAGCATTTAAATCACTTAAGTCAGATCTTGTGCTGATCCCTAATCGGCTTAGAGCGGAGGATACACGTAAATCAAATGCTTTCTCAATTCTATCCATTGTTTGATTAGCCTTAGACTTTAGGTCATTTAGACGAGTATCAGGGGTAGATTTGCCTGCATTTTCATCTTTAGCATCATTTTTACTTTCTACCAACTTACCTTTTGCCAGTAGGCTTTCGTATGTTTTATCGCCTTCAGATTCTATGGTCGAATAAGCCCCTAGGCCTGCTAGCCAAATATTATGGGAATTACGTTTGATTTCATCTGAAGTGCTCATTATTTACTCCTTGCATGTTGTTGAATGTGGTTGAAGAACTAACCCTCTAAGTTATTGATATATTGACATGAGGTCAACCGAGAAGGGTATACTGAACGAAGAATAATTTCGTAATTCTACATCGAGGTTAGGGAAGTCTGGAGAGTGATATGCAGAACAGTGATCCGTCTTATGCCTCAGAGTATAATCGTGAGAAATTATTGACCAAAGTAATATCGGTTTTACCACTGTTAAAAAGTAGGCAGGGTACAAAGTTGGCAACTACGGTGCTGCAGTTGTTTTACCTGGCTAAAGCGGCCGATGTGCCTTTGTGGGTAAAATGTACAGTGATTACTGCGTTGGGGTATTTCATCGTGGTGCCTGATGCGATACCTGATGTAACCCCTGTTGTTGGTTTTGTTGATGACCTTGGTGTTTTGGCGTCAGCACTTGCAGCGGTAGCCCCTTATATATCTCCAACAATAAAGAAAAGAGTTGAAGAGACGCTAATTTCCCTTAAACTGCGAACTCGTTCAAAAACAACTGATGTGCCAATAATGTAACGTAAAGCGGGGAATGCTACATGCGAAGAGTTGTCTTTAATCAAAAAGGCGGAGTCGGTAAATCCAGTATTGCGACAAATTTGGCAGCGATAAGTGCTGATAGAGGGTTGCGAACCCTGATCATAGATTTGGATCCGCAGTGTAACACCACACAATACTTACTGGGCACAGATACTGACACTGCCGACAATGATATCGGTGTTTTCTTTGCGCAAACGTTATCCTTTCGTGGTCGGAATCGACGTAAATTAAAAGACTTTGTTCTTTCTACACCATTTGAAAATCTGGATGTTATTGCTGCTAACCCTGAGCTTGGGGATATTATGGCGCAATTGGAAGCTAAACATAAAATCTATAAACTTCGAGACGGTATTGCGTCATTGCAAGGTTATGATGCTATTTATATAGATACACCGCCAGCGTTTAACTTTTACTCAATGTCTGCGTTAATTGCTGCTGATGCTTGCTTAATCCCGTTTGATTGTGATGCGTTTTCGCGCCAAGCGTTATATACATTGATGGATAATATAGATGAAACGCGTTCAGATCATAATGAAGATTTGGATGTGGAAGGCATTGTTGTTAATCAGTATCAGCCGCGGGCAAGTTTACCTCAGCGAATCATTCAAGAGTTAAGGGATGAGAATTTGCCTATTTTGAATGCATTCCTTTCAAGTTCGATAAAAATGAGAGAGTCCCATGATCAGTCCTTGCCGTTAATTCATGCTTATCCTAAGCACAAATTAACCCACGAGTTTGTAGCGCTATTTGAGTTGTTACATCCTGGGTTTGGTGTTGCGGTTTCAGAGGTCGAAGAAGGGCATGTAGAGGCCTAGTTGCTCTGGTCTTTATTTGATGGCTTTCTGCTCTCTGCGTTTGCGCAACCAACGAAATAATGGCAATGCGATTAGACATGAGATAATAACAATGAGCAAAAGCCTTTGAATGAGTTCGCTATTATTTAGAGGCCTAAGTATCGTTAAGATGGGTTGTTGAGGGAAGTGTCCGTCAATGACCTGTTTTATGGACAGAGAGGTTAGTCCTTTAATTTCATCGACGGCATTTGGCATGCGCCCCGTATTTTTTATTTGTAATCGGTGGTGTCGTATCTGTTGCGCGATTTTGATGTTTTTTCGCTCTTCACTTTCAAGTTTTAAAATAGCACGTTTTTTCAAACGACTAATGTCCTCTTCCGGTATACCTTTAGCGATTAAGTTTCTGTAGTGAAATAAAAGGGATTCTCTAACTTTTTCTTCCCCTTTAAGCGTTGTTTCTGCGGTTACATAAATGTGTCCAAGATCACTGCCGGCTATATACATTGCTCGTGGAGAATAGGCGATGCCAAGGCGTATTCTTAAATCGTTAAATAATACTTCGCCAAAATAATCGCTAATCAGTTGAAAGGCCGCGGTGTTTCCTGAGCCTTTACCCGTTGCCGGCAGTAGCAAGCTTACGTGTACTTTTGATTCAGCGAATTTTTCGTGCTCGATAATAGGTGTTGTATCGGTAGTTAATAGTGAGACTTTGTTGTTGGGGACGACTTTGGGGCCGTTGACTTTTCTAAAGGGGTTCAGTAAACCTGGAGAGAGCTGCGTCATCTTAACATTGCCCAATATAATTAGGGTCATGTTGGAAGGGTGATATAACGTATCGTAAGCCTTTTGAGTTTCTGTTAGTGAAATTGCACTGGGAGAGCTTTTTGTTGTGCAATCGAGATTACTGTTGGCGTAAAGTCGTGCAACCCCTAAATTTTTTACGGCAGGAGTGTTATTGATAAGGTTTTTAATGACATTGTCAGTTGTTCCAACTTCAGCGTGAACGGCCGTAATGCTTTTTTTGAGAGTCTTGTGTGATAACTCAGGTTCAAGCACAACGGAGTAGAGCATATCTAATCCGGTTTCTAGGTAATCAGAATGAAGTGTTGCGCTATAGTGTGTGTATTCCAGGGCAGTATACCCGTTTATTGATCCGCCTAGGTTCTTGATGGTTTGTCGCATTTCTCCTTCTGCAAAACGACTGGTTTCAGCAAGTAGCATGTGTTCTAGCACATGTGGTGTTTGTTGTTTATCACATGAGTATTGGTCTAGTCCCCCGCCAACCACGATTTGTAATGTTACGGAGTTACTGAAAGGGCGGTAATGATGGATTACGTGTAGCCCGTTATCCAAAGTGAAATTATTGACGTCTATTGCTGAACTTATTGTTGTGGCTTTGGTTGTTGTGGCGCTGACAGAAGCAGAAAAGGCTTGTGTTGTAAAAGCAAATAGAACGCAAATAATTAAACGTTGGATAGGGAGGTTACTCGTAGCAATGTTGGTCTTCATAGAGTGGGTATCGTTATTTTTGTTGTTGTTGTTGTTGATGTTGGGGAGGGGTGCTAAACAAATGCTTGCAACCCCGTTTGAGCGCGCCCTAAAATTAACGCATGTATATCATGTGTACCTTCGTAAGTATTAACGGTTTCCAAATTTAGCATATGCCGCATGACTGGGTATGCATCGCTTATACCGTTCGCCCCATGTATATCTCGTGATGTTCGTGCTATTTCCAGTGCTTTTCCGCAGTTGTTGCGCTTCATCAGAGAGATTAATTCTGCTGGACAACGGTTATCATCCATTAAACGCCCCATGGTTAATGCACCGTTAAGCCCTAAGGCGATATCGGTTTGCATGTCAGCCAGCTTCTTTTGAATTAACTGGGTTCCTGCTAATGGTTTGTTAAATTGAGTGCGATCAAGGCTATACTGTCTTGCAGCGAACCAGCAATCTTCTGCTGCACCTATGACACCCCACGAAATGCCAAACCGTGCTTTATTAAGGCAGCCAAAAGGTCCGCTTAACCCTTCGGTATTAGGTAGCAAGTTATTATCAGGTACAAAAACATCTTCCAAAATGATTTCTCCAGTGATGGAGGCTCTAAGTGAAAGTTTGCCGCTAATGGTCGGTGTTGATAAACCTTGAAAATCACGTTCTACGATAAATCCGCGTATTTTTCCGCTTAGCTTTGCCCATATTAATAAGGTGTCGGCGATGGGTGCGTTGGTAATCCACATCTTTTGGCCGTTTAATCGAAAACCACCCTCGACTTTAGTCGCCTTTGTTGTCATGCCACCAGGGTCTGAACCGTGATCAGGTTCTGTTAGACCAAAGCAGCCAACATGTTCGCCAGAAGCGAGGGGAGGTAAATATTTTTTTTGTTGCGCATCGGATCCATATTGAAAAATAGGATACATAACCAAAGAAGATTGCACGCTGAGAGCGGAACGATACCCACTATCAACTTTTTCTATTTCACGTGCAACAAGTCCGTAAGCGGTATAATTAATACCTGCACATCCAAACTTAGGAGGCAGAGTTGATCCCAGTAAGCCCAGCTTTCCCATTTCTCCAAAAATAGCCCTATCGAAGTGCTCTGATCGAAATGCACTCTGGATTCGAGGGGCTAGTTCTTGTTGGGCGTAGTCGGCAGCGGTCTTTTGAATGGATATTTCTTCTTCGGTCAATAACGCTTGTAGTTGAAAGGGGTCCTCCCAGGAAAAGCTTGAATGCGTCATGGTGGTGTTCTCCTGATGATAAGTGTATTGATGGCTGGAGTGTAGATGGAATGGAATCAGGTTATAGCTGTCGCCCAATAAGTGCAAGTTTGGTTATAATCGATTGCTTGTTAAGTGGTTTTTGTGTCGAGATACCAACAATTATAGTTTTCTGTCGGTGTTTGCCATTGTCTTAAATAAGCATCACTTGCTAGTTTATTGGAGAGGCGACAATTATCCCAATGAAGGTGAAGAGGGTTTTTTAGGTTAATTTGCTCTATGGCCTGTATACCCCCGTTAGATTGTCTATATTTTAATAAGGTGCCAGTTTTGCAGAGGAAAAGAAACATGGGTTTAAATATCGTAGATCAGCCGCCAAAAGAGATTGTTGAATTTGATGACCTTGAAGGGCGTTTAACGAAAAAACATGTAGATGATGTTATCGAAATATTTAATACGCCGTTAACGGGTTCATATAATTGGGATTACAACTCTGCAGATGGTCGAATTCGTAAACTTTATGAGCTGGGTAAAGAGTTGAATTGGAATGCGACAATAGACGTGGATTGGTCTATTAATTTTCCAAAAACAGAATTCCCTACTGATGAAATGTTTAACCCGTTTGTTGGTTATGCTCCTTATGAGGCAATGTCCGAAGAAGAAAAACTTAAGTTTGCTTGGCATAATCAAGCGTGGACATTATCGCAGTTCTTGCATGGTGAGCAGGGGGCTTTGCTGGTTACGTCTCAGTTGGTTTCTTGTGCGCCAACCTATGATGCGAAATTATATGCAGCTTCACAGACATTTGATGAGGCGCGTCACGTCGAAGTCTTTGCCAAGTACCTGAATGATAAGGTCGGTATTCGGTATCCGGTTAATGATAGTTTAAAATTATTGTTGGATAAAATTCTGACTGACCCTCGTTGGGATTTAAAATTTATCGGCATGCAAATTATTGTTGAAGGTTTGGCGTTGGCGGCGTTTAACACTATGAAGATGGTGTCAAAAGATGCTTTGCTACGAGATATCGTGCATTTGGTAATTCGAGATGAAGCACGGCACGTAACGTTTGGTGTTAACTATCTTGAGGATTTTGTGAAATCACTTTCGGATAAAGAACGTGAGGATCGAGCACAATTTGCTTATGAAGCGTGCTGTGTGATGCGAGAGCGTTTGGTGGCGACAGATGTATTTGAACACTTTGGTTGGGATGTTGAGGCTGCTAGAGAGCGAGTTCTTGAAGCTCATGTTATGGTTCAGTTTAGGAAGTTCTTATTTACTCGAGTTATTCCAAATTTAAAACGTATCGGATTGTTAACGGATAATGTACGTAAAAAATATGAAGCTCTTGGTGTGTTAGAGTTTGAAAATATGACAAGTGATGCAATTATTGATTGGGATGAGTTATCAAAACCATTGTATGAGGATGGTCGTGAAGCTCCAAGCCTGAAAGCATCAGGGCAAAACTAATTGTAACCAACACTGTCAATCGTAATTGTCAGTGTTGGTGTTTGGCTACGTTTTAAGTGACTACGTTTTAAGTGGCTACGTTTGAAGTGAAGAGAGCTTAGAAGTCAAACTGGAAGCCAAAGGCCGCGGCATTATATTTTGTTGTTGTTACACTGGTTGTTGTGGATTCATACTTTTGTAATTCACCCATAACGGTCAAATTAGGCGTGACTTTGTGTCTTAGAAAAAGCATAGTGAGTTCATTTTTAATCTCAGGAACTACAAATGGCGAGGTGTGAGCATCTTGCTCACCTTCCCCGTAACTTACACCGAATGTTGATTTTCCAACAACAATGTCCCCCTCAATGTACCATTGGGAGCCGTCAACGTCAGCATCAGCAATTGCGTCAAAGCCATATAAGCCGTCCGCTCCGATGCCTGAGGTGTCAGTGTAAGCTGTGGTTAACCCAAAGAGGCCGACGTCAAGGTGGAATCCAATGTCTATGCCCCGCATATCATAGTCGACATCTTCTACGATCAGTTCAACTTCTTGCCACATAAACCCAGACCAAAGTTTGATATCGGCACTGTTGGAGGTGAATGTAACGTTAACTTGCCCTTCAACCCGAGGGAGCGCGGTTTCAACAGCACCGGCGGCATTGCTGGGTTCTTCTGGGTTAAAAAGCCCCACTTTGAAGGATAGGCCATTGAAATCATTAGAGGTATACATGATTCTTGGGTTGAAGTTCGCGTAGACGTAACCTGTTCCTATTCGACCACCGGTTGCGTTACCTGTGTCTGCGCCACCACCTAACAATCCAACTCCCATACCGCTGCCTAAGTCCCCAATGGCGGAGCTATTGAATATACCAAACCCTTTCCCCACATTAAAGGTGCCAAAATCACCGCTAACTTTTATCTCAGCAACTCTGCTTTCAAAGGTGCCAGAATTCTGAGTTTGGGAGCCTTGTAAATGCGTGTCGATTTGCACATGAGAGGAAACGGTAACGCCGTTAAACTCTGGAGCAGAAACATGAAATGTTAAGTTTACTGGATTGAATCCCGACATGATACGTGTGGCTTTTTCTTCATCCCCCTTGTCAAAATCTGAAATAACCATAAAGACAGGTAAGGATCCGCTTACACTGGCTTTCCAATCGGAGCCTGATGTTAAGCTTACGTCTGCGTTGCTGACTGAAGGGATACCTAGGGCAATAACGGAAAGGAGACAGGATGTGGGGGTTTTTTTATTTGTGTTCATCGTATTCACCTTGGGATAAATAGAATCGATTTGGCACACTTAAGCGTAACGTATGAACTGAATTATCACAATGTGGTGTTTGTCTTTTTCGTCAATTTAAGGGCGGAAAATAAGAGCGAAAAAAACAAATCCCCGTCAGTTTTTAGTGCTCAAAAAAAGTGACAGAAACATTTTTTTATACCACAATTAACGATACGTTCTTATTCCTGGTTATTGAAGAAGGTGTCTCTCATGAATGCCATTCTTACTTGTCAAAATAAATCACGTATATCGAGTAGTGTTTCTCTATTTAAAAAAACCATAAAAAAAACCATAAAAAAAATCATCACCTATGTTGTCTTTGGGGCTTTGTGTATTACTCCAATGTTAAGTTTCGCTGGTATGGATGAGGCTGAACGGTGGGTTGATGATGAATTCAGTATTAGTACATTATCTAAGAAAGAGCAGCTTCAAGAAATGCAATGGTTTGTGAATGCTGCAAAACCTTTCCAGGATATTACGGTTAGAGTGGTTTCTGAACGTATCGATACACACCTTTATGAAGCAAATGTTCTAACGAAAGCATTTGAAGATATAACGGGGATTAAGGTGATTCATGAAATCACAGGTGAGGACGATGTTGTTAAAAAAATAGCAACACAAATGAACATGTCTTACAGTATTTATGATGCCTATATTAATGATAGTGATTTAATAGGCACACATTATCGATATGCAAAAGTGGTGGCGTTAAGTGATTTTATGAAAGGTGAAGGTAAGGATGTTACTTTGCCAACACTGGATCTTGATGATTTTATGGGGATTAGTTTCACGTCTGGCCCCGACGGTAAACTTTATCAACTCCCCGATCAACAATTTGCGAATTTATATTGGTATCGTCACGATTGGTTTTCTAGACCAGATTTAAAGCGAAAATTCAAAGATTTATACGGGTATGATCTTGCCGTCCCTGTTAATTGGTCAGCTTATGAAGATATTGCTGAGTTTTTTTCAATACATGTCGGTGAGATTGATGGCGTTAAAGTATATGGGCATATGGATTATGGACGTAAAGATCCATCGTTAGGTTGGCGATTTTCAGATGCATGGCTATCCATGGCAGGGGCGGGTGATAAAGGGGTACCTAACGGACTCCCTGTTGATGAATGGGGGATTCGTGTTGAGGGCTGTGTGCCTGTTGGCGCAAGTGTCGAACGGGGTGGAGCATTAAATAGTCCAGCGTCAATATATGCGATATCGAAGTTTGTCGAGTGGTTAGAAAAATACGCACCTCCTGGTGCAAAAGAAATGAACTTTTCTCAAGCAGGGGCGTTACCGGGACAGGGGCATATTGCACAGCAGATATTTTGGTACACCGCTTTTACTGCAGCACTAACTGACCCAAAGCTTCCTGTTGTTGGTGAGAAGGGGGATCCAAAGTGGCGAATGGCGCCATCTCCTCGTGGACCCTATTGGGAGAAGGGAATGAAGTTGGGTTACCAGGATACAGGTGCTTGGACATTACTTAAAAATACACCGATTGAGCGGAAAAAAGCAGCCTGGTTATACGCTCAATTTGTGGTATCCAAAACGGTATCTTTACAGAAAACTTTGGTTGGGTTGACGCCTATTAGAAATTCAGACGTTCAGTCTGCAAAAATGGCTGAAATTGCACACAAGTACGGCGGACTCATTGAATTTTATCGCAGTAAGGCGAGGGATATCTGGTCCCCGACGGGAACCAATGTTCTGGACTATCCTAAACTCGCGGACTTGTGGTGGAAGAATATAGCTCTCGCGGCAAATAATGAGCTAACACCGGAACAAGCGATGAACAAAATGGCCTCGGAAATGGATGGTCGGTTGGAAGATATTGGAATTAAAGGACAGGAGCGTTGCGCCCCCAAACTTAATCCAAAAAAAGAGCAGGAGTACTGGTTAAGTCAACCTGGGTCCCCGAAACCTAAGCTGAAGAATGAAAAACCTAGAGGCAAAACAGTTTCTTATGAAGATTCGCTAAGAGCTTGGGATTAGGAGATTATGTCATGAAAAATGAATTAGCTAAAATCAGGGTTCTGAGAATTGAACCCTTGAGAGCATGCTGTAAAAATGTGAAATCCATCTTGATGGTGCTTGTTTTATTATGTGTATTTACGCCACGTGCTTTTGCTGTGACTTATACGTTATATACTGAAGTACTGCCACCCTATAGTTTTTCTGGTGGTCCCCAAAAGGGCGTTGCTGTTGATATTGCATCAACACTGTTTGAAAGGGCGGGTATACCCTTTGAGGTAAAAATCACACCGTGGAAACGGGCCTATGTTACAGTGAGCGAAACGGCCAATACGTGTTTTTTTCCTGTACAGCGTAATCAAGAAAGAGAAGTTTTTTTTCGCTGGGTGAGTCCTCTGTATATATCACAAACGGCTTTCTATGGTTTGAAGGGTGATGGTATAAAAGTGAGGACTCTGCAGGATGCGAAGAGTTTACGGATAGGGTCTTACAATGGTAGTGCGGCGGCAGAATATTTAGACGGTATTGGTTATGACATTAAAACCGTGGTAAACGATATGCAAAATATTAAAAAGCTGAATAGAAAGCGGATTGATTTATGGGCCGGAGACCCCTTATCTGTACGCCACTTTTCTGGCTTGGAGGGTGTCGAGTTGGATGAGAAGTTGGTGTATTTCACCACCTTGCGAGCGTTAGCCTGTAGTTTACAAACACCGGAGAGCATTGTTGAAAAGTTACAAAAGGAATTAAATGCAATGTATGCAGACGGCACTATAGAAAAGATTCTAAAAAACTATCAGTAACGAGTAGTTGATTATAGGGGGCGCTGTTCTTAGGTGCGTTTCCCTTGAATGTATAGAGAGCCTCCCAACAAAACCCCGTACAATATCAGCGTCCAAATACCAATAAAAGCAGCCATCAATCCAAATAGATCGGGAGCTTTCATGAGTGTGGTCATTAGAGATTCTTGATAGTAAAAGAACCACTGGTGTCCCTCTGGAAATATTTGTGTGTGCAGCCAATAAAACACTTCTTTTGGGCCAACGATTATCAGTGTCGCTGCACTGATAATTAGCAAAATACCAAGACCGGATGTGGCTTGAAGTAAGGGTGGGGGGGGGAGTTTTAATTGGTGTATAAGAAGGATTAGTAAAATGCTGATCAATATCATTAGAACGCCGACTGGGTACAATGTATCAATTAGAATGGCAACATCTTCCAAGTGAATGACTTCGGCTCGATGTAATAAGGGTATTGTTTTCCCTTTATATTGATAACGTATGTGTGTCAGGCCTTCTCCACTTTGTTGGATACTGTCGACAATTTCAGAAAAGAGCTGGAGATGTTCATCTTTAGTTGTTGTTTCGAAGTGCTTTCTGTATTGGTTTGTGGGGGCAAAACGCTGAATGTGTTCCTGAATAGATAGCCATTGGTAGGCTTTAGCATATCCAAAATCAACAAACGTCAAACTATGCCAGGCAATTAATAAGGTGCCAAGGAAAAGCGTAAGAATGTAGGTAGGCCATAGGCATTGTTTTGCGCGGTGCTTGTTGCTTTTTTGATCATGCTTTGAGCTGTAAGGCGACGTGCGTTTTGGTTTTTTATTATGAAGTTTTGACATAGAAGAAATAGGTTGCAAGTGATTTGTTATCTTTAAGGGGCAGGGTTCGTTGAGTCATGTTACATGTCATGGTTTTTTCTGCAACTTGTGAACATCATCAATAGAGCCTTGGGCTGTGCTTTATATCGTAAACTGCTATGATTCGACGCATCGTTATTGACATATAAAGAAGGTTTAGCAATGGATTATAAGGGTAGAGCGGGATCGAAAGGGCTTGGGTTTGGCTCCTTTTTGCTGGTGGTATTGTTTGTATTACTTGCGGTGCTGTGGTTTATACCGGCCCCGGCTATCAAATGGGCAATAGAAACCTACGGTTCTGAACACGTTGGTGCGAAGGTGGACGTTGAGGATGTCAGTTTTTCATGGTTGTCTGCTGGGTTGGCTATAGAAGGTTTACAGGTGACAGACCCAAGCGCCCCAATGGAGAATATGTTAGTGATTGACCGTATGGCCGCAGAGTTGGATGTAGCTCAACTTTTGAATAAGAAGTTGTATTTTGATGAGTTGGCAATAGAAGGTGTCGGTGTTGGAGAGGTAAGAGCTGAAAGTGGGGCACTGTCTAAACACGTTTCTACATTGCCGGAAGAAAGCTCAGGTTTTTCTCTTGCTAGTTTGGGGTTACCCAGCGCTGACGAATTAGTAGCGCAAGAAAAAGCCATTTATGAAAATAAGATTAACGCATACAAAGAAAAATTAGCGGCTAAGCAACGTGCAATTGAGGAGGCTATCACGGCGTTACCGAATGAAGATGCGCTAAATGGGTATAAGGCTCGTATTAAAAAAGCAAAAGATAGCGCTAAAGGCCCATTAGGAAAGTTTGCAGCGTTAAAAGATTTTAAGCGTATTCAGAAAGATATAAAAAAGGACGTTAAGAAAGTACGAGAGGTTCAACAGCTCATTAAAAACACGCTTGCAGATTTAAGAAAGGATTATGAGTTGCTGAAAGGTTTACCTAACCAATCTGCGAGTGAAATTGTTAAATCTCTGGGGTTAGAGGACTCTATGGTGGCAGGTGCGGGACAAACCTTATTGGCTGGACGTTTCGATGCCTGGGTTCAACAAGCACTTGGATACTATAATGTTATGGCCGGTGGTAAAGATGGTTTGCCAGGAGAGGCTTCTGATATTGAAACGAATTCCCCGAATACAATCAAAACCACACCTGATTTTCTTATAAAGAAAGTGTTGTTGTCTGGAGCTTTGCGGCAGGGCGGTAGGGAAGGTGAGATGAGCGGTGAAGTTACCAACCTTAATGAGGCTCCCTCTTTGTCACCTGAATCAACAACAGTAACCCTTAAGGCTGCTGGCGTGGCTTTTGGGAAACTAGCGCTAAATGGCATTATAGATCACCGAAAAGTAGGGGAGGAAGAAGATACCTTTACGTTATCGGTTTCTGATAGCACTCTTGAGAACTACTCGTTATCTGAGCAGTCAGATATGGCCTTGATACTTAAGAAAGCATTACTTTCGACTCAGGTAAATGCCTCGGTTAATAAGTTATCTATGCTAGATATGGCAATTGACGCTGGGTTTAGCAATATTGATTTAGCGGTAAACTCTGAGGGTGCTGGATCTAGCGATAGCGATGTTCAGCAAGCCATCATTGAGGCGTTAAAAGAGACAAAAGATATCCGCCTTCAAGGTAAGGCAACAGGTCCTTTGGATAAGTTAACGTTATCACTCAAATCTAACCTTGATGATGTATTAAGTAATGCTGTTAGCAAGGCGGTTAACAACAAAGTGGATGCACTAAAAGGCGAAGTGAGTAAGAAATTACAAGATGAGCTTGCTAAGCAGATGGCGCCACTTAAAGAGAAGCTAGGTAAGGTTGCTGGCTTGGAAAGTCAGGCGAGTGATCGAAAGAATGCAGTTGAGGGTTTGTTAAGTAAGTTGTGAGATCCATGTGATACAGTTCGAGGGTTAAATAATAAGCGTTAAGTGATAGAGTTTACATGGGGTAATTATGTCAGAGCCAATACCGTCAGCAACGGTCGTATTGCTACGAGAAGCTAATGAAACGATAGAAGTATTGCTGCTAAAGCGTAACTCCAAAATTGCCTATGGTGGTATGTGGGTTTTTCCGGGTGGGAAAATCGATGCTACAGATTATGAACAATCAGATGCTACGGTTACCGATGGCTGTGACCGTGACTATGGGTGTATGTTAGCAGCAGCTCAAAATGCAGCTCAACGAGAAACGCAAGAAGAGGCTGGTTTAGATATTCAACGTGAAAAGTTGATATATTTTGCCCATTGGACAACCCCTAAAGTTCGGCCAAAACGCTTTAGCACGTGGTTTTTTATTGCGCGAGCAGAAACATACGACGTTACGATTGATGGCGGTGAAATTCATGAGCATTGCTGGCGCTCACCCGCAGATGCATTAAGGGCCCATCGAGAGGGTGAAATCGAATTAGTGCCGCCGACCTTCTTAACATTACTGGAAATATCGCCTTATAATTCTATAGGCGAAGTGGAGGGTGCGTTTTCCAATGCGCAGCCTCGAATTTTCGAACCTAAGGTGGAAGTCTTGCCAGAGGGTTTGTGTTATTTCTACGAGGGTGATGCTGGTTACGAAAACTCTGACCATCAAGCAGAAGGGGCTCGGCATCGCTTGTATGCGAAGACCAATAAAGAGTGGCAATATCAACGATCATAGCCATGGTGGAAATGAAAAAGCCTCGCTGAGTCAGGTTTCTGTGGATTGTTTTTTTGTGATTTAACATGATTTCACGATTACCTCAAGAATAATTCACAGAAAAAGAAATCTTTATGGTAGGCTGTCACCTTATTGACATTCCGATGCAAGAGAATACAAACCTGCATTAAGTCATTGAATCAGTGTGAGAAATAAATTGACGGTTCTTTGACCAGTTTTTTGTAGCCGACGTTTTTGTTGGGTCAGCGGAGTTTAACCAAAAGTAATCCCCATACTTATCCACAGAAAATGTGGAGAAGTAAAATAGTCGATGTGCTGCTGTTTTTTTGACCAAAAAACCTGCTATCCTCATATGGTAAGCGTCAAAAAGATGATTAAACGATAACAGGTAGTAAGAAGAATAATTGAATACGATGAATACGCCGCCAATTATATTAGATCTTGAAGCCTCGGGCTTTGGCAAGGGTAGCTATCCTATTGAGGTGGGGTTGGCGTTAGATGATGCTCACGCACATCTGGTCTCTCATCTCATCAAACCTTTTGATCACTGGACTCATTGGCAAGAGAGTGCAGAGGGGGTTCATGGCGTCTCTCGGGACTTGCTGATGGCTGAAGGTAAAGACCCACGGTTTGTTGCAGATGAATTGAACCGCTTATTAAGGGGTAAAACAGTCTATTCAGATGGCTGGGGAGTGGACCGTAGTTGGCTAGCATTGTTATTTCATGATGCGGGCATTTATCAAGGGTTTAAAATTGACACCATTTTCTCCCTTCTGTCAGAAGGCCAGCTAGAACAGTGGAATAAAAGTAAAGCCAAAGTACTTGAAATTACCGGTATGAAATTGCATCGCGCTGGCACTGATGCATTAATTATCCAGCAAACCTATCTTTATACGGTTGATCGACCTGCGTTTGAGGAATCATTAGCGACCTATAATGCCGCTTGATGCTGTCGCAAAGTAGCAGAAGAATATGAGGGGTTGGTAGAAACCAACCCCTTAGTGCACCGCTATTAAACGTTCTCTATCGTAAAACCACTTAATTTTTCATCTTCCCAATGTTGCTGGGATGTGATTACCGCAATACTTGAAGCATTTTCATTGGTGAGATACGTTTTTGCTACTCGGGTTAAATCGTCTAATGTTGTTGCTAGCACGCGCTGACGGAATCGACCTTGAAATTCATCACCTCTGTTAAATAGTCGATTTTGAAAGGCATGTTTTGCTTCTCCAGCAGGAGAGCTAGGTTTGTCCAGAGCACCGATAACCCCCAGTATTGCTTCTTCCAAGACTTCGTCTTTGTGTTGGTTATCAAGGAACCACTGAACAGCAAGGTCAAAATCTGTCAGTGTTTCAGATAATCGAGGATCTCGATATGAGTAAAAACGAAATGCTGCAATATTTGACTCTTGAGATGCCCCCCCACCATAAGCGCCCCCTTGCTCTCGAATAGCACGGTGTAGATATCCGTTTCTTAGTACACCACCAAGAATGACAAGTGGAGCTGCGTCAACGTGATCAGACGGAACGGTTGGATATGCTTTTGCACAGAAGTTAACTTGCGTATTGGTGAGCCAGCATTGTTTAACTTGTTGTCGCTGCTTGGGTAGTGAAAACACTTCTGTAGGTATGTTATCTGGAAGCCATAAATCACGTAAAATCTGTTGTTGTTGCTCGAAATTAGGTTCTTCACCGATAAGTAAAAACTGTTTTTGACCGAGGGTAACTAAACTGTGCAACACCGTCAGGTTGTCTGCAAGCTCGCTAAGGGATTCTGTGTTTTTAAGGCTTTGGTCAAGTTTTTGTACTGCTTGAATGCCCGCTAATCCTGATATGTTGTGAGATAAATGAGCAATAGGACTAAGACCACTACTTGCAGCTTGCATGGCTAGACCATGCCCGTGTCCGGTAATACTTTGATCAAGGCGAGAGCGGTATTGTGCGACAAGTTCTCTTATTCGTTCTAGTTCATCAAACCGAATACGTGTAATGATTTTGTTGAGTAATTGAAACATTGGTTGTGCGTTGCGATTTAGTGCTTTTCCAGAAAACCCTAAATGCGCAGAAATGGATTGTTCATCATTCATGTCACTGCGTATTGTTGTGAAGCAACCAATACCGCCAGAGCAGGCGCTAATTTCATCTTGAATAGCAAGGTAATCGTCTTCGCCTGCGCCCAATTCTCCGACTAAATGGGTATATAAGGGTAATAATTGTTGTTGCTCGGGTGAAAGGTCCGGAAGACTAAAAAACACCTGCAAATAGGTTAAACCGTTGGTACCTTGTGGGTACAAAGCGATGGGTTGGTTATTAATACTATCTTGTGATTGTTTTGCCATTAATGTATGGGCTGGTACGTCGTCCAAGCAAACCTTAGGTAGTATGTCGATATCATCTTCTTGAGATTGTCGTTCTAACAATTGTTTGGTTTTTTCAACAATGGCGTCTTTTTCGGTATTGGATAATTGCTGTTTATGTCGCTGTAGTTCTAGTTGAACGCGGGCCTCTTTTCTAGCATCGATTTCAGTGTCGGGGCGCAATGTCAGGCAGATTCGATGTGGATTGTCTAACAGTTGCTCTTGAATCAGCTGTTTTATAAAGTTCGGATCTTTGATGTCAATGCGAAGTTGTTCAAGAACGGGATCTAGATTGAGTTGTTTGATGGGGTCTCCGCGATGAATTGCGGGTGATAGTGCGTCAAGAATCATTTGTAGGCCATAAGGGAATTGATCCCCTCCCACTTCACGCTGACTTAACTCCAATTGATGAAGGATAGCGTCTAGCTTTTCTTCTTCTACACAATCTTTGGCTAGCTTCTCTAACAGAGACATCACTTGCTTTTCAAATTCAACTGCTATTTCTGGATTAGAACCTTCAATGCCACACATGAACGCCATTTCAAGATTACTGTCTTCTAATCCACACAGAGGGCTAGGGGCATTACCGAGCCCGCAAGTTTCTAATAATTTTTGTAGCGGTGAGGCGCTGTTTTCCAACAGTACATCGGATAATAAATGTGCTTTTAATTGTGATTCTAAATCTGTACTTTTCCCTAACAACCAGCCTAATAAAATATGACTTTTGTGCTCTGTTGTTTCATTGGGAGCAAGTGCAATAGGGTAGGCTTCTTCAATTTTTATAGGAGAGAAATAACGTGTTTCCGGTTGAACTTCGATACGCGTTTCTAATTGCTCAAATCGATGTAATGCTTTTTCTTCAAAGTTTTGTTGGTGCTCTTGAGCGGGGATATTTCCATAGGTCATAAATATCGCATTGCTTGGGTGGTAATGGGTACGATAAAACGCCATTAGTTGTTCATAGCTTAAGTTTGGGATATCCGATGGTTCTCCTCCGCTATTAAAGTGATAGGTTGACGTAGGAAATAGGTATTTTTTGGCTGTTTCGTAAAGCACGCTAACGGGTGAGCTGAGAGCTCCTTTCATCTCATTGTAAACAACACCTTTGTAAACCAAATTGGAATCCGTATTTTCAGCGTCTTCAAATTCAATGCGATGACCCTCTTGAGCAAAGTCCAGAGGGTCGATGCGAGAAAAGAATACAGCATCCAAATAGACGTTGAGCAAGTTATCAAAATCCTTTTTGTTCTTACTTGCAAACGGATATGCAGTCCAATCGCTGCTGGTAAATGCATTCATAAAAGTATTTAACGAACGGCGGATCATCATAAAAAATGGGTCGCGAACGGGGTATTTCTCACTGCCACAGAGAGCAGTATGTTCCAAAATATGTGCAACACCGGTAGAATCTGTAGGGATTGTTCGTAGACCAACCAAAAAGACATTCTCATCATTATCCGCATCAATATGGTAATGCATCGCCCCTGTTTTTTTATGGCGATACTCCGAAACACTTACATGCAGGGATTCTATGGCTTCTGTGCGAAGCCACTCAAAGCTTTCGTGTGCGGGATGGTTGTTTTCCGTACTGTTGGATGAAGCTGCAGATGTTTTTGGCATAAACTGGATTCTTAAGGTTGATGAGATGGTCGTGGATGTACGTATGGCGTATTAGAATAGGAATATTCGTACTGCGCACTTTTGGCTATCCACTGAATAGCTATATACTCCAAAGTATTTCACGTAAGTGCGGGCTTTGCCAGTGTTGGGTCAATTGGTTGAGCTCATTGGTAGGGTCAATTGATAGAAAGGAGAGTCGTTTTGTCTCACTCGGTTTTGCCCCATTCGGTTTTAATCCACACAGGCCCAATGGCGTTATTAGCGGATAGTCAGTTGTTATTTGGTGGCGTTAAGGGTGAACCACTTTCAGAGTGGGTAGTGGCTCAGATAGCTGTTAGAAATCCCCCTGAGTCTTATAGCGTTCCTGGAGGTGCTATATATATTGGTGCAGCTAACGGGGATGCCTCCGAGTTTTATCAGATGGCTGTTGATATTTGTCGCCCCTGGGGTGTTGATGATGTTGTGCATGTAAAAAATGCAATGCAGCTTAGTGCGTTACAAGTTGAAGATATTGCAGTGGTTATACTGGCAGGGGGGGATGTGGGGTTAGGGTGGGATTTCTTATCGCAACCCACCGTAAGGGCGTGGCTTGATTCTTACACTCGAACGAATGGTCTTATTATAGGTATCTCAGCAGGAGCTATTCATCTCGCGTCTACCTTTTCGAAAGCTCATAACCGTAGCATCCATTTTTTGGCATATTGCTCTGAAAATATAGCGGCTCATGAGGAGAGCGAGGACTGGCCTTCGGTTCGCTCATGGCAGCAATGTGCCGATGATGTCCAGTCTTTGTTCATCGGGCTTCCTTTTGGTGGAGGCTTGTTGGTTGAATCGAGTACTACCAGGCTTACAGAAGCTAATCCTGTGGGGAAAGGTTATAAGGTATTTGAAAAAACAACGCCCACTAGCTAAAGATCATAAGAATACAATTGAAGTGAAGCTTAATACTATGACATCGAATATAACGACGAAAAAAAACCTTGATGGCTTGTTAGTCATTGCGCTGGAGCAAGCGGTGGCGGCACCTTATTTGTCTTCAAGACTTGCAGATGCTGGTGCTAGAGTAGTAAAGATTGAACGGGAAGAGGGGGATTTTGCTCGGCGTTATGATTCTGTTGTGAATGGTGAAAGTGCGTATTTTGTCTGGCTCAATCGTGGTAAGCAGTCTTTAACATTGAATATTAAGGACCCAGAGGACAAACAGTTGCTTGAAAGGCTAATCGCCAATGCAGATATATTCATCCAAAACTTAGCACCAGGAGCAGCGGGGCGAGCTGGATTCGATAGTTTGGTGTTACGCCAAAAACATCCACGGCTTATTAGGTGCGACATAAGTGGCTATGGAGAAGAGGGTAGTTATGTTCAACGTAAAGCCTATGACTTGCTGATTCAGGCAGAGACTGGATTGTCTGCGGTTACAGGGAGGCCAGAAGGCCCTGGGCGAGTAGGCGTTTCGGTATGTGATATTGCGGCAGGTATGCACGGGCTTACGGGAGTGCTGCAGGCATTATATGAACGGGAAAAAACGGGAATAGGACAAGGTATCAAAGTATCTTTATTTGATGGAATGGCTGATTGGATGACCGTACCGCTATTACATCAAGAGTATGGCGGGAAAGCACCTGACAGAGTTGGGATGAACCATCCATCAATTGCTCCCTATGGCGCTTATTCGGTAGGTGGTGATAAAGAGTGTGCACACGTAGTGTTGTCGATTCAGAATGAGCGGGAGTGGCAGTCATTCTGTTGTAGTGTATTGATGATGCCTGGGTTACTTAAAGATCCCCGGTTTTTATCCAATGAATGTCGGGTAGCGGAACGAGCCTCATTGGATCACATGATTGAGTTGGTTTTTAGTGGATTGAACAAACAAGAATTGGAAGCACGAATGGAGGCTGCAAGTATAGCTTTTGGTTGGCTGAATAGCGTCAGTGATTTATCTGTACATCCTCAACTAAGGCGAGTGAATGTGAAAGGAGAGCGGGGAGTGATTAGACAAGTTGCGTCTCCAATACAGGTTCAAGATGCAGATGGGAATATTCGGCAAGACTCGTGGGGTGAGGTTCCATCCGTGGGGGAGCATGATGAGCAAATTAGACAAGAGTTTGGAGAAATACCTTGCTGAATGGTTATTCTTGTTTAGGCATACTGAGGAAGGTTTTTGATGAAATCGCCTATTTGAGAGATAGCTTGCTTAGCTTGAGGGAGTTTGCCGCCCATGCAATGAAAAACGTGCCACATTTTTGGCCAAACGATAAGTTCAGAGCTGACACCGTGGATTTGTAATTGTTGGTGTAAACGAAGGGAGTCGGATAGTAAAATTTCATCCTCACCTACATGGATTAATATGGGTGGGAAGCCCAAAAGGTCAGAATTGATTGGTGATAGCGAGCCGGGTCTGTCAGTCGAATTTCCAAGATATAGGTCTACCAATCCGGGCAGTTGGTCTGCCTTCAACCAAGGATCTCGTTTTCTTTTTGATACATAACTTTCCCCATTAAAATGTAATGCATCGGCTAGCGGTGATAATAAAAAAGCGGCCTTTGGTTGTTCCATATCTTGTAGTTTAATTTCTAATAACGTTTGAAGTACAAAAAATGCACCTGCGGAATCTCCACCTAATATTATTTGTTGAGGATCATAACCATTATTCAATAACCAACAGTAAGCATTAAAGCAATCTTGATGTGCTGCGGGATAAGTGTGTTCAGGCGCCAAGCGATAGTTGATGGAGAGGGTTTGAGTATTGGCAGATTTTGCAATGTGAGCGACCATGGGACGGTGGGTTTCTTTGGATCCCACGATAAATCCCCCACCGTGAAAGTATAGCAATACTTGATTGTTGTTGACGTCAGCAGGGGTGATCCATTCCGCATTAATCGATGGCTGACCGGCAAGCTGAAGGGTAGTGTCAGAAACGGATACGGTTGAAGGTATGGTTGCATTTTTGGTGATTTTTTCCAGGTGGAGTCGCTGTGCGGGGATTGGAGTGTTGGCGACAGGAAGCTTGCTCATGACTCTGCGTACATAACTTCTATGAGCTAAGACGTTTATGTATTTCATCATAAGGGTGCTTCCTTGAAATCAGCTTTAACGGAATAAGCTCCACTATAGCGGCGGGGTAGTGGTGAGTCATCGTATAGGAGGATCAAAAAATATGGTAAATAGCTCAGAAATGGCGGATTATCATGTGGCAATGTCTGAATTAAACGTTTTCCAGTGAACTCCGTTGAGTCTAATCTACAGTTGTGAGTCGTATAAAAAATGACGAAAGAACTTCCCCCTATAAAACATGCAACACTGGTTTTTTGTGATCAAACGCTCGGTACAAGTTTAGGGTTATCAACCGATTTGTATGCATTGCTACATTTTTTTGCTAAGAAAACCGATAAAGAATTTTGTTATGATAATGTTGCTGTTACTGGAAATTCGATCACTACATCTGGAAGATTGTCGGTTAGTTTTGAAAAGTCGATTGAGGATATCGATAAAACGGATTTGGTGATGTTGCCGGCTTTTTGGGGCGACCCATTACAAGTTTTGAAAGAAAATGAGGCTCTAATACCTTGGTTGATACAGCAGTATCAGCATGGGGCTCTATTAGTTGCTCATTCCACATCGGCATTTTTTCTTGCGCAAACGGGGTTGCTCAATAATAGATCCGCCACAACCCATTGGCATTATTTTGAACAGTTTGAAAAAATGTTCCCTGCTGTTCAGTTATGTCGGCAACGATTTATTACGGCGAGTGACCGGCTTTATTGTAGTAGCGGATTAAGCTCTGCGATGGATTTAGGGGTGTATTTGGTAGAGCAACTTTGGGGGGTGGATATAGCGAATCAAATCAATCAAAACTTTTTGATTGATTTAAAACGTAACTATAAACCTGAGTTTATTAATGTTGAAGGTCATAAATTTCATGATGATGAGCTTATTCTTTCTATTCAAAGTTGGTTGGAATTGAATTATTCAAAAAATACTGGTTTGGACGAGATATCCCTTCGATTTAACACCAGTGTCAGCTCTCTTAAACGGCGTTTTAAACAAGCAACGGGGGAAACGCCGAATAAGTATATCCAAAATCTCCGTATTGAACGGGCAAAAGAATTGTTAAAGTTTGATGATCTCTCTATTAACCTCATCGCTTATGAAGTGGGATATGAGGATGTTAGTTATTTCGGTAGTTTGTTTAAGCGCCTAGTGGGAAGCACTCCTAATTTGTATAGAAAAAGTTTTAGGGGTGAATGATGAAAAAAGTGACGACCATTTTTGACGGCATGCCTTATGTTCTTGGTTAGTTCTCATTCCCCTGTTGTACAGTTTCTAGGTGGCATGTTACATATTCCATCATCGATAGCTGAGGCGAATGTATCGTTGATGAGGTACTCTTCATATAGATTTACGAATGCATAAGCAACACCTGTAAACTCTCCATTTTTGTCTTCAAAAGGTTTGTAAAATAATAGAATATATTGCTGAAAGTTAGATTGTTTATAGATGACGTAATGGCCTGCCATGTCACCCTGTAAATAGTCGCTGAATCCAACACTAGCCCAGTTTGAACTTGGTAATGATGCATCCCCTGGATGCTATCCCGCAAACGTTTTGTACACAATGTTGTTCGTGTCATACGTAGCGTCATCAAAGAAAAATTTGTTTTTAGTTCCATGTAAAGAACTGTTGGAAATATTTAAAAATAATGAGCTATCCATGCTAGTGCAACTGGTTAGTACATTACAGGCCAAAGTCATTACCTTAGATGCGACAAATGGCACCTGCTGGGAATTAGCGTTGTTAGGGATAATCGCGCGTGGGGATTTTGGAGAGAATGGATAGTTACAGGTGGCTGACGGAGTGTTTGCCTGATAAATACCGAATAAATTTTCAGGTTCCGCTTTATTGTTTATATTTATGTTTAAGGTTCCAAATCCTGAACCCGCAGTAATGGGTATGGGTTGGCCTTTCTCGTTACTCGCTACCTCGCGATGAGTAATAAATATATCGCGCATAGGTGAGGCCAGTTGACCTGCAGTATCGGCATTGTCTGGGTTTAACTCTGACAGGGTTTTACTAGATAGAAATCCAATCATTTCATCTACAAGCTGTTCACTGCGAGCTGAGACTCTCACCTGAGATTGAACAAGCATCTCAGAGCAGGCTTCTGAGGGTTTGTCTGCGGGGGTATATCCGCACGCTTGGAGGGAAAATATCGCCAAGCCTAATAGTATTTTGTTCATTGTTGTTTTGCTCTGTAGTTTCTGCCTTATTGACAGTATTTATTGTTTTTCTACACAGAGTTCAGTTTGAGAGGTTTTAGAGTGTAAACACAGGGGGGATCGGGCTAATGATTAGGGTAATTGGCTCATGAAGAGGGAAATCCCCTAATCATCGCAGCAAGAACAATAACTAGGGTGGAGTGACGTTGTTTGGCGCTGTCTATTTAGTAACTCTCAGGCAGCTTTTTAAGAATCTGAAACTGTTTTCGTTCCGATAATATATAGCCACCAACAGTAAGGTCTTTTAGAATTCTAGCGACCATTTCTCGAGAAGAACCAATGCGATTAGCGATATCCTGTTGGGTTAGTTTCTCTTCTACCACCATGATATCGCCTTTTTCAACGGCCATATTCAATAAGGTTTTGCGGATTCTTCCGTATACATCCTGAAGGGCAAGGGTTTTGATATTGTCTGTTAGCTGACGAACACTGCTGGCAAGGTTTCTTAGCATAGCCATAGCAAGATTGGGGTTGGCTTCTATAGCTTTTGTGAATTCATCTTTGTAGATAATAGAGAACGTCGATTTCTCTGTAGTGATAACCGATGCTGAGCGCTTTTCATCATCAAGCAGGGATAATTCACCAAAATACTCACCTGGCCCCATTGAGTTTAGAATAAATTCTTTGCCTTGATCATCGCTGACATAAACACGTACTTTACCGGAACTAACCATATACATTGCATTGGCAATATCTCCTTCATTGATGATAACACTGTTTTTAGGGTAATTTCGGGTGACCGCAAGGGCTTCTATGGCAGAAAGCTCTTCTTCTGATAATCCTTCAAAAATCGAAATGTTTTTCAGATCACTCATGTTTTGTCTCTTATGTAGTCGATTTGTGGTCAAGTGAGAGGGTATCAACAGGGTTGTAACGCGCAATATATCGCAGCTTACCACATGGAGAAGGGATTAAAAGCGATATGCCACAGTATGATAAGGAGAGCGGCAAGGTGTGTGGTAATATGGTCGAATTTTAGTTTAAGCAATAATCAAAGGTGATAGTCCATGAAGGTGGTTTCTTTTAATACAAATGGTATACGGGTTAGACAACATCAGTTGGAAGCGTTGATTGAAACCTATAACCCCGATGTTATCGGTATACAAGAAAGCAAAGTTCAAGACAGCGAATTTCCGGTGGAGATGGTTCACGCTTTAGGGTATGAAGTAGAGTTTCATGGACAGAAAGGCCACTACGGTGTTGCTATGCTATCTAAAAAGCCTCCGGTATCTCTAAGAAAAGGCTTTCCAACGGATGAAGACGACGCCCAGCGTCGCTTAATTGTTGGAGAATATGAAACCTCCAAAGGGAATACCGTAACGATCATCAACGGTTATTTCCCGCAAGGTGATAATCGAGAGCACCCACAAAAATTTCCTGCCAAACAAAAGTTTTATGAGGATTTGCAAACCTATTTAACGACATCTTTTGACTCATCGCAGCCTGTGATTGTAATGGGGGATATTAATATTTCCCCTTCAGACCTTGATATAGGTATTGGACCTGACAATAAGAAGCGGTGGTTACGTACAGGAAAATGCAGTTTTCTGCCTGAGGAGCGTGATTGGTTGGCGCGGTTACACGATTGGGGATTAACAGATACGTTTCGGCATCAAAACCCTGATGTGAATGATGTGTTTAGCTGGTTTGATTACCGTAGCAAAGGCTTTGACCGAGAACCAAAGCGTGGGTTGCGTATCGATGTGATATTAGCAACTCAGATGTTGACGGATACATTGGTTGATACTGGTGTTTGTTACGATATTCGAGCAATGGAAAAGCCGTCAGATCATTGCCCCATTTGGTCCGAGTTTTCTTTTTGACTCAAGGTTTTTTACTAACCCGTCAACGGCGAGAGAGTCGCTCACAAAGAGAGGGTGAGCAAGGGCTTGTTTTCACCTATTGGATAAAAACCGGTGACGGCGCTGTGTGTGTTGAGATTGATAATCAGCAAGCCGTGTGTTTTGTTGAAACGGTTCTGCTTAAGCGGATCGAAAAGCGACTGTTACATACGCCGGGGGTAAGTATTAAACCTCTGGCTTTGAGCTCTTTTAGCGGTGAACCGGTAAGTGGAGTATATTTTTCCAGTTATCGGCAATTACTAGCGGCAAAAGGCGAGTTTGAAAATATCGGGATTCCATTCTTGGAGGCCGATGTTCGACCTGCTGAACGGTATTTAATGGAACGTTTTATTACCTCCGTTGTATCAATTGACGGTGGGCAAGTGGCTCGAAAAACACCAGGTGATCGTTTTGATACGGTTCATTCGCCTCGGCTAACTCCTGGTACATTTGTTCCTCATTTTAAAGTTGCCTCCATTGATATAGAAACGTCAATGGATATTGGAAAGTCAATTTCTCACGATCAGCTCTATTCTATCGCTGTGGTTCAGGGAGGGCAGCGCTATGTGTTTATGGTGGGGGGTTCAGCCCAAAGCGACTCTGCAACTGAAAAAAATAAACAAGAACATGCAGAGTTTACACTGGTGTTTGCTCGAAATGAGCGCCACTTATTGGAATTGTTTTTAATATGGATGGAAAACGCTGACCCAGATATTATCGTTGGCTGGAATGTGGTGAATTTTGATTTGCGTATGTTACAGAAGAAGTGTGACCAATATCGGCTCGCATTTTCACTGGGGCGTAATCGCTTGGTGCCGGAGTGGCGCTCTTCTCAGAGAGAGGGGCAGCATTATTTTGTGTTAGTGCCTGGGCGAGTTGTATTGGATGGCATTGATACGTTAAAGGCAGCTACTTATAATTTTGAGAGTTTTTCTTTAGAGAATGTCGCTCGAGAATTCCTTGGCCGAGGGAAATTGGTTCATGATGTAGAGAACCGAGGGGAAGAAATTGGCGTAATGTTTCGTAACGACAAAGTAGCGTTAGCTAAATACAATATCGAAGATTGTCAGTTGGTGTTGGATATTTTTGATAAAGCACAGTTGTTGCACTTTTCAGAAGAGCGGGCTCGACTAACGGGTTTACCTATGGATAAAACCGGAGGATCCGTTGCGGCATTTGAAAATTTGTATTTACCTCGTTTGCATCGCGAAGGTTATGTTGCTCCCAATATAGGTATGATGCAGAGTGATATTGTTGCCCCTGGGGGCTACGTCATGAACTCTGTTCCTGGATTGTATGAACATGTATTGGTTTTAGATTTTAAAAGTCTGTATCCAAGTATTATTCGCACGTTTAATATTGATCCGCTATCACTTGTAGTGAGTCAGCATGCGATTGGCGAGAATACGGACATTCCACCTGAGGTGTTTAATCAACCTATTGTTGACCTTAAAGCAATAGCGATGGAAAAATACGCTAGCCAAAATTGGGATGATTGGATTCCAGGTTTTAACGGTGCTTTTTTTAGCAAGCATCACCATATACTTCCAGGCATCATTACTACCCTATGGCAGGCCAGGGATACCGCTAAAAAAGAAAAAAACGCTCCATTGTCTCAAGCTATTAAAATTATCATGAACTCATTCTATGGCGTGTTGGGAACACCTTTGTGCCGGTTTTATGACCCTCGATTGTCTAGTTCAATTACATTACGAGGCCATGATATTTTGCAGAAAACACGCGAGTTAATTGAAAGCCAGGGGTATCAAGTGATTTATGGTGATACTGATTCTGTATTTGTTTGGGTGAACCAAGGAGGGGAGGGGAGTGATGTTGATGTATGTCGTATTGGCACCGAATTGGCTGAACGGCTCAATCAGTGGTGGGATAAAACGCTTGAATCACGATTTGGGTTAAAGAGTTGCCTAGAAATCGAGTTCGAAACCCACTTCTCACGATTTATGATGCCAACGGTTCGTGGTTCAGACGTGGGTAGCAAAAAGCGTTATGCCGGTATGATCAGCGCTCCAGGGAAGGAGGATGAATTGGTGTTTAAGGGGTTGGAGAACGTTAGAACAGATTGGACGCATCTGGCTAGGGATGTGCAGCGGCAATTGTTTTGGAAGGTGTTTCACAATGAACCGTATGAGTCGTTTATCAAGCAAGTGTATGAACAAGTTATGAATGGTGAAATGGATGCTCAGTTGGTTTTTCGTAAACGCTTACGACGTAAGTTATCGGATTACCAAAAAAATGTCCCTCCTCACGTACAAGCAGCAAGAAAAGCGGATGAAAGAAACGTGCAGCTCGGAAAATCGAAACAGTTTGAGTTTGGAGGTTGGAGTGAATACATTATGACGCTCAATGGACCAGAACCTGTTATGTACGCTGAATCAGCTTTGGATTATGATTTTTATATTGAACGCCAACTAGCCCCTGCCGTGGATGGCTTATTACAGTTTATGGGGACATCATTACAGCAAATTACTGATCAGCAGATGGGGCTGTTTTAGGCGGCTTGCGAACGCGCATCAATCCTTCTTGGGCTACTGAGGCTACCAAAATACCTTTCTGATTGTAAATTTGCCCTCGGTTAAAGCTACGGGCCCCGGATCCGCTAGGGCTTTCCATATCGTAAAGCAACCACTCGTCGGCACGGAAGTTGTGATGAAACCAAATGGCATGATCAAGGCTTGCGGCTTGAACTTTTGGGTTCATAAACGATAGTTGGTGAGGGAGCATGCCGCAGCCGAGTAAGCCAAAGTCAGATGCATAGGTTAATGCTGCTTGGTGTACACCAAGCTCTCCTGATAAATGACCCGGTACTCTAAACCAGGAGCGTTTTCTAGGGGGTTTGGCTTCAGGTTCAAAATAATCAACGGGATCAATAGGGCGAATTTCAATGAGGCGTGGTTGCAAAAACGCATCTCTAAATTTCACTGGGATATTATGAGCAACACGCTTACGTATTTCTAATTCATGCTCCACGTCTTCTGGTGCAGGAACATCCGGCATGGTTTCCGCTTGGTGTTCAAAACCTTTCTCATCAGCTTGAAAGGATACGGATAAATTAAAAATAGCTTCGCCGTGCTGAATGGCTACAACACGTCTTGTAGTAAAGCTACCTCCGTCTCGAATACGGTCTACTTCATAGATAATGGGAGTGCTGACATCGCCGGGACGTAGGAAATAACCGTGTAAAGAATGGGCTTGACGATGCTCTTGCAGGGTGCGATGTGCTGCTGTCAAGGCTTGAGCGACAACTTGGCCGCCAAATACGCTGCGTCCATCCATCGCTCGATTAGTGCCGCGAAAAAGGTTATGTTCGAGAGTTTCTAGGTTTAATACTTGTAGGAAGTTATTGACTAAATCATTCATGCGGAATCTTTGGTGACGAGGTAGATTAATTAGGTATAGCTTAAACTATCAGCTTCCTTGCTGCATTAGAATCCAGGAATTTAGAATGATAAAGCAAAGCCTACGGTAAGCGTTTTTGATTCTTCTTTGGTGCTAGTAGCGTCATCTTTGATGTTGTCGACTTTTGCATAAGCCACATGATAGCGTAAGGAGCTATTGCCGTATGGGTAGTATTCGAGAGCGGCATGGTAGCTATCAAAGTCTTTGTATACCTCGCCATCTGCTACTGTGTAACGCAGTTGAGGTGACCATTTTCCTTGTTTGTATTTTACAAATACCGTTGATGAATTGTCGTCATCCACTTTAGCTCCTGTATCGGTATCATCATGCTGGGTTATGACCCTATCCACTTCAACTGTTAATGCTGATGCTTTCACCTGTAATCCGACAGCGATATCATTATGAGTTGTATCAGCGTGGTAGGAAACTAAAGGGTTTATCATGCCATCAACAAATGAGAGTATGGCTTGAGCACCGTATAACAAATTTTCGCTTCTATCTTCCTCTTTGTTATTGGCAACTTGTAGATTAAAACTATGGCCGCCCATATTATAAAACACGCCAACTGCATTGCGGTAAAAAGATGCATTTTCCCATGTAAGAGAGCCCTGGGAGTAGGTGTCACGGGAAGAGAATATGGATTCATAACCACCTAAGTTTATATATTGTTTGCCGAGTTTAACCTTCAACCCATTATCAAATTTTTTCTGAATATAGGCATAATCAACACCTTTACCTGTCCCATCATCATCTTCTTGCGCTAAGGTTTTGTTTAACCTGAACTTCAAACGATAGGATAGGTCGTTTGTAATTTTGCCTTTTATATCAAATCGCATATAGGGAACTTGGAACGAGGTTCCCTCATTGGCACCCTCAACATCACTTCTAATAAGGTCACCTCTGATTTGTGTTTTAATTGTTGGCATACCTGCAACAGCACTCCCAGAAGCTATCAGTGCTAATCCAGTTACTAATACATTGATTTTTTTCATGTATTTATCCCCACGTTTGGTTTGTCTTGCTGGATATCCAGCGAACCAAAGCATCGTTTGTATTGTTTTTAGTCAATTAATTAATAGCCGTTATTCGTTGTCCGTCAAGTAAGCTGATGGGAACGGCGAGTGAAGAATGTTTTGTGAGGCTGTGATTTGAATAAACTTAATATTTTGGGAGTTTGAAAGATAAGGAGAAAAGAAATTCACCTTATTCTGAAGGTGATTGATAAACCATTACTCAATGTTTCCAACGAAACTTGTTGGGCAGAAATCAGAGAGGCAAAGGCGTTTCAAGGTAAAGAGGGGGAGGTGGAAAAATGGCGCTAACAGTTTCGGTACAAAAACACAGTAATACTAGGCTGAATACCCCAGTCTAGTATTACTGTGTGTTTTCTTACATATTCATATAGATAAGTGGCGCGAATGCTACAAGTATCAGAGATAGCCCCATCACAGTCAGTGGTAGTAGTATCTTTTCATGACGTAGCCAGAATGATTTTCCTATCACTTCCTCTGCTGCAAGTAACACTTCCTTCTCTCCGACCACTTGCCTTGTTAATAAGTGGTTAACGGCAACAGGAGGAGATAAATATCCCAATTCAAATGCAACTAAGGTAATCATCCAAAAGTGAATGGGCTCTATGCCTTGTTGGTAAGCAACTTGAGCTATGGTTCCCGATACCAGAACGACAGCACCAAAGGGGTCCATACACATTCCGATAATTACAAGTGCAATCAATAACACGATCATGGTTTGCCACATATTGCCGAACAGACCTGAATTTTCAGAAAAATCTTGAATGATGTGTGAATCTTCAATAACCCCCCCGGCAGCTAATGATAGGCCCATTAACAATAACAGAGCACCAATGTGAACAATACCGTTGGTCGTTGCAGATCTTACGGAGCCCTCTAACGTTTCCTCTCTTTCGATGTCATGATAATCGTCTTCGTGTTCAAGTGTTTCACCGTAGGACTTTTGGTAAAAATCCGGGAATTTGCGAGAGAATGCACTCATATAAGGTTTGGCTAACAACTTTTCATAAATAAGCATTAACAACACAATAATGGGAAGGATTGTTGGTGCTGAGAATTCATCAAGGTGTGCGTCCATCACGTAAGCGTAAAAAATTGCCGTCAGAACAAATACCAGTGCATAAGGAATTAAAGGAATAAAAGCGAATAGACTCGGTATCAACGCTTTTTTAACCGGAGCTACTTTTAAAGGTCCCTGTTTAGCAACTAGCGAAATAATAAAAAACATAAAAGAGGTTAGGATGAATACTTTCACTCCCCAACCGAACATTTGATCGGTGGTGACTTCTTTGTTCAGTGCCGCAATAAGCACAACGAGTAAGCATGGGCGCAAGACAACACCGAGGCTGCCGGACATGGCAGTGGCTGCTAGGGCGAGCTGACGACGAGCACCAGCACGACGTAATTCGCTATAAACAACAGCACCCATTGCGATAATAATAACACCCGACGCACCGGTATAAGCTGTTGGTACTGCCATAACAAGTACGGCAACAAATGCAAGCATCTCAGGGGGAAGTTTCCAAGGTTTAAATATTCGGAATGCTAATTCACCAATAAAGGTTTGTTTTAACATCATTCCGATCCAGATGTATAAGCCAATTTTGGTGAAAATGCTGGCCATATCCATCATCTTGTCGATGTAGAGGACAACACCTTGAGGGTTGGCTTCTTTGAATATGTAGAAGTTTGCAGCACTAAATGCCATGTAGCAATACAGGGGAACTGATAAGAAAGCTTTACCTATTGAGCCTCCTTCTTCCGCATCTTTAGGGATTTTAAAGCACTGGTAGAGGGAAACTAAACTTAATGCGCTGAAACCAATCATATAGGTCCAGCGGATTTGGGGGTAGAGCATCTCAATCCCCGTGTTATAGCCGTTGTACAGGTATGTATACGCCGAATAAGAAAGCGCTAGGTTTGCAAGTAATTGTGCTCCTGCCCCAACTTTATGGTCGAGCTTCGACATCATTGGACGAAGGCCAATATGATGGTATGTAAGTGTTGCTGTTAAGGCGCAAATGAATAGCAGAAGGGAAAGAATAGAGCGTTGGTTATCACGACTGAATGCCGCGATCTTCAGCATAAAGTAATCGATTTCTCGAAATGCTCTAACGCTATTGGTAACACGTGCTTGGTTTTCGTTAGCAATTCTATGTTTTTCATTACAAAGGCTTAACTGCCCAGTTATGGATTTGCGAAGGGCTTCTTTGTCTGGTCCTGCATTTGCATCATCGTCGCCAAACATGTCCCCGAATTCGTCATCACTTTCCATTTCTTGTTCAGCGAGCAGCTTTTGAAACTCTTGTTCTATATCTGCGTTAGCATCACATGATGGGGTGGCGATATCTCCGCGTAAGAGATAATAGTCTTGCCAGAGGCTCTCGCCCAGCTTAAGAAATTGAGAATAGCCCATTTCAGCAGTGTTAAAGAAGAGAACACCGAGTAATAAAAGCATAACGGGGAAGGAAGAAAACCATTCCCTAGAAGAACGCTGGGGGATCATAGCCGTAAATTACCTAATAATGATTGCTGTGAACTTGATGACTGGATACAAATAAAAAAGCAGGCATTGCCTGCTTTTTTATTTGTATCCACTGTTTTAACTTATTCTTTATCTTTGGCAGTACATTCTGCTAACCCAGCATCCAATTTACATCGGATTCGAGCCAGGAATTTCAACATTTTACCGTTGTAAATGCCCATGTCCCGCAGTTTGATACGTGATTGCCGGAACATCTCAGAATAACCTGTTTTGTCTTTCTCTGGGATTTCCATCCAGTATTTTGGGTCGATTTTATCGGTGCTAACTTTGATTAATTCTATGGCTCGATCGTATTGCGACCAAGAGTAATCTCTTGATTGTTGAGCGAATTCCGTTGGGAATCGATCATGACGAATGATCATTTGAAGAGATAGTTGAGCGATAGCAAAGTCTGCAATAGCGCCATTTTCACCTAGCCCTTTGTAAAGTTCTAGTGGCTCATATGCAATGGCTGGTGCAGCAATAATGTCAACAGAACCGTTGTTAAACATCGGGCCAAAGGTAGCGATTGTTGCACTAACTGGAGAGGCACCGACAGAGGCAACCAATACCGCTTGGGATTTATCAAAGTCTAGAACGGCTACTTTTTTACCGGACATTTTAGCGACGGTGTTTACGGTATTGTCATTGGTAAATAAGTACCCGGCGCCTCCAGGAGATATGCCTGCAACTTCGTAGTCACCACTTTTCATATACTTGGCAAACTTTGGTTTTAGTAGCAGTTTAAGTGTTTGGCGCATGTGGTCGTAGCTTGGAATAGATCCTATAGAATCTAAAGTGCCAGTGAAGGAGTTAAAGCTTCTTCCTCGTATACCTGTTAGCGCTGCTGCATCACACTTTCCAGATTTTAGGTCTTCTGCTGCAATTTTCTCATCTGTATATGCTTTCAGCGTTAAATCGACGCCCCAGTTCATGGCTTCAAGCCGATAGTCTTGCATTAGGCTATAGACATCGCCTTGCTTACCCACGATGTCAAACACACAGAATGTGCGTTTTTCTATTGCTGCGTTAGCTGACGTAGCGGTAACGGATGCCGTAATCATGGTGGCACCAATAGCTGCTGGCATGATGATTTTTTTTAAAATTGATTTCATAGCCTCTTCCTGAAGTCTTGTTGTAATTTGTTAGTGTAGTTTTAGGTTGTTGTGCCGTTGTTACGGCTCGTAGTTATCGGTCGTAGTTATAGATCATCGATGTCGATATCTAGCTCTACATCATCTTCGTCTACATCATCCCAGAATGTACCCAAACCGCCATGAGGTGTTCTGTGGCCTAAGGCTTCTGTCCACAGTGAGTCAGATAGGGCGGTAATCATGTCAGTTGCCATGATATCCACGAGGTTAAACTCTCGGTTGGAAGCAATGTTTTTTAATGAGTGAGCGTGGGCTCGAATTGTATCCTTTACAAGCTCTGTTTTTGATGCATTGTTGGCGGCCATTGCCATTAAGGCTTGAGACATTCGAACCCCTTCGTTTTCACCAATGCGGGCCGCTTTCTTCATTTCTTTCCAGGGATCAACGCCGTCTTCACCTGCTCCCGGTAATACTGTCCATAGAACAGATTTAATAGCTTTGGGTAACCCCCACCAAAGGCGATTTCCTTCTGGCGTATCTAAACATGCGGCTGCGCGCATCGCTTTGGGTGCGATGGTTTTAGGTACACCTGCTTCCATTCCTCCTAACGTGTCACTGAGTACGGCTTGTAATGCAGTGGCGGTACCAATGATCCATACAAATTGCTCTTGCTCGCTGGAAAAGCTCGGGCATTCTTCGCCGATTTCGCCAAAGGAACGTATCAGCGCTTTGTAAGCTTTGTATTGTCGCTTTGCTGCTAATGCGTGGTAACGCTTGGATCGAATACGAGCATCTTTGGCTGCAGATATACGTTGATCGCTAGCTAAGCGTAGATATTCAAGGTTTGCTTCGTTTGCAAGGCTATCTGCACAGGTGCCGCCGACCATGTGAGTTAATACGGCTAGTTGGTCGATGCTGGTGGTGTATTTGCTAAAAGAGAGCATTAGGGGGGTCATTGATTCACCCGCAACACAGGCGATACCGGTATCGTCCGTAGTCATTAAATAAGGCATCATGACATCTTGGCCAAAGGTTGCCGTAGTGTCTCCAGCAACTTTATAAACAAGTGAGCTACAACCGGATAGGGTTAATGAGGCAGCAGCAAAAAGCGCAAGGCTGGCGCGTTTAAGTGACTGGCCGAAAGTCAATTCCATTGGGTGTGCTCCTATTTAATTATTATTGTATTAAATACACCTAAACATAATTCGCAGTAGTGTATTCAAGCTTTTATTAGTTCTTATTATGGGTATTGTTTACGGGTACTGCCGATAAACGAAAGACGTTGCTCAGGCTGGACAATAAGGTACCGAAGAGTGTGCCGAGTGGCAAGTTATTGGCCTAAATTTCTTGATAAATTAATAAATTGTGCTTATGCGTTACAGAGGGTTGATAATGTCGTTATATTTGCAATGCCAGTGCATAAATAATGTGATGATTATTAAGGGCTTGTTGGGTCTGGCGTGCTGTTTTGTTCATGGTGTGTTGCCATTGTTAAAAACCGTGTAAAATAGTGATCTTTTTGAGGCATGTCTTTTTAATTGACGTGTTAATCCCTATTTCTGAACCGACAATTTACTATGCTTTCTGACGACATCAAATTATCTATTCAAACTGCTTATAGTGGCTTTTTAAAGAAGAAAGGGCTCTCTCCTAGGTATGGGCAACGTCTAATGATTGCAGAGATTGCCAAAGCATTAGCCGCAATAAAAACGGACTCCGACGACAACAGAACATCTAACGACCATGTCTGTGTTGTTGAGGCGGGTACGGGCACAGGTAAGACGGTAGCGTACTTAGTATCGGCAATCCCTATGGCACAAGCGATGGGGAAAAAGGTTGTCATTTCAACGGCAACCGTTGCTTTGCAGGATCAGATTGTCGCTAAGGATATCCCTGACTTATTACTGAACTCTCCCTTACGCTTTTCTTATCAACTTGCCAAAGGTCGAGGGCGATATCTGTGTTTATCTCAACTTGACCAGCTAATGACTGCAGGGGGGAGTGATGACCCTAATATGGCTTTGTGGCAAGAGCTGCGAGCGGTAACTGTAGACAAAGCAAGTGCTGAGCTCTATCAATCATTGTCAATGGCTGTCGATCAGGGGCGCTGGGATGGAGATCGAGATAGTTGGGAAGACGAAATTGATGATGTAGCATGGCGGCGTGTGACGACAGATCACAATCGTTGTACCGGTCGTAACTGTAGCTTTTATGACGAATGTGTGTTTTACCAGAATCGTGGGAACCTACATAAAGTTGATGTGATTGTAGCGAACCATGATTTGGTATTAGCAGATTTGGTTCTTGGTGGTGGGGCAATTTTACCGGCTCCTGAAGATACAATTTATATTTTCGATGAAGGTCACCATCTTCCAGATAAAGCCTTGGGGCACTTTTCTTCGTCGAGTTATTTGCGTGGTACGCAATCATGGTTAACTGAGTTAGAAAAGTTGCTTGGTTCGGTAGCACAGACATTTCCGAATACAGGCATTCAAACCTTTGCAGAACAGTTAGTGGATCCCATTCAACAATTACAGCAACAATTGCCGCTTGTTCAAGCAATGCTGTCCCCTTTAGCGGATCAGACGGATAATTTCAGGGGAGGGTTTGGTAACGATGCGCAAAATGGTTACAGTGTGTATCGTTTTGAGAATGGAGAAATCCCGCCGGAATTAAAAGAGCAGGCAAAAATAAGCGGTGTAGAAACGGTAGCGGTGCGAAAGTATTTGTCACAGATAGCGGAGATTCTCGACGACGCACTAGAAGGAGAGCGGTCTGATATTAATAAATCAGAAGCGGAACAATGGTATCCCATTGTTGGTGCGCAATTAGCGAGAGCAGAAGCTGTTGACCGATTGTGGCAAAGTTATTGTCGTGATGAAGTGACCAGTAAAATTCCGGCTGCACGCTGGTTAAACTTCCACGAGGTATCTCAGGGCATAGATATTGAACTGTGTTCAAGTCCAATCCTCGCTGCCGATGTGCTTAGCCAATATCTTTGGAGTCGGTGTTTTGCTAGTATTGTTACCTCCGCAACTATAGTGGCGGTTGGAGATTTTGAACGTTTCAAAATGCGTACAGGAATACCCAGTAGTGGAGGTTTCCATGTTGTTCCTAGTCCATTTGATTATGCGGATGCGGGTAAGATTGTTATACCTGTAATGGATTTTGATCCATCTGACAATGTGCGTCACACTCAATTTATTGTAGACTTTCTTATTGAATCAGGTAAGCGTATAGCGATACTTGTGTTATTTACTTCTCGTAAACAGTTGCAGGATGTTTATGATTTATTGCCTTTTGAATACCAAGAGGTAGTGTTGGCACAAGGGCAAGTTGCAAAATCTGAAATTATTAAAAAGCATAAGGCTGCTATTGATGCGGGAGATTACAGTGTGATTTTTGGTTTGGCTAGTTTTGCGGAAGGTATTGATTTGCCTGGTGCTTATTGTGAGCACGTAGTGATTGCCAAACTGCCGTTTGCTGTTCCAGAGGATCCAGTGGATGAAACGTTATCGGAATGGATTAAGGGGCAGGGAGGTAATCCTTTTATGCAAATTGCAGTGCCGGACGCCGCTATTAAGTTAAAGCAAGCGGTAGGACGATTGTTAAGAACAGAAATGGACCATGGACAGATTTCTATTTTGGATCGACTACAAATAAATAGCTACAAATAAATAGCTACAAATAAATAGCTACAAATAAATAGCTACAAATAAATAGCTACAAATAGATAGCTATTAGCTGATAGCTGGGAACTTGAGTTGTTATTGACCTAGGCCGTTCTTCATAATGGCGGCCGCGTCAATTTTTGTTAACCCTTGATCGAAGATCTCTTGTAATTTCTTACCTTCGGTATTTTTCTTAAAACATATATAAAGTTTTTTATCTTCTAATAGTTTGCTATTAAATTCTATTTTATCTGCCACTGATTTTAAGCGAGCGTCAGTTTTTTTGAGATAATCCATAACGTTTCGATCAACAACAGCAAGATCAAGGCGACCGTTTGCAAGCTTTACTAAGTTGGTTGAATCGCTGGTCACTGCTTTTGCTTTTATTCGACCATCGGCAACTCTCGCATCAAACTCGGTCGTGTTTACATAATCCTGTACAACGCCCACATTTAACTTTTCGATATCACCCAGGGTAGCCCAGCTGATGGGTTTTGCTGATTGTTGAGCGAAACCTAGAGGTCCATTTCCCATAGCGCCGGAGTAATGGAATTCCTTGGCGACGTCGTCAGAGTAGTATTCAGGGAAATACCCCGCGTATTTTGAACCCGTATCTTTTGCTAAGGCAACTGCTCGAGACCATGGGTAAAAGTCGACAACAAGCTCGTACCCCATGGCTTTAAATGCAGCTTTTGCCACTTCAATGGATGGCCCGTTATTGGGTAACTCTTTACCGGAATAAGGAGGCCAGCCTAATGATGTAAGGTGTACGGTTTTGCTGTCTGCAAACGATGGGGTGACACCAAGGACCAGCATGAGTATGAGCGCCAGTGATGCTGTTAACTTCGAGGTGGCTTTTTTTATGATGATAAGTTTCAACATTAGGAGTATCCGCAGTGTTTGTTGTGGTGAATGTCCAGGGTATTGCCCTCCTGATTATTGTTGAAGTTTGTGTGTTCGCAAGTTTAAGGGGCTTTTTGCTTACTTAATAAGGATGTTTTTTGTTATTTCAGGGCAGTTTAATGTGTGTGATTGGCATAAATCGTCTACTTTTAAAAGAGGATTTGTAGTTCGTGCGAAGGATAAAAACCATCCAATTACATTGCTGTTGTGAGAAATGACGAGCATGAAGGTGTTTAAAAAGGTGTTAGTACCGTGAAGGATTCTATTAGTTTTAAGTTTAATGTACTTGCTATCGCTTGTGTTACGGTGTTGTTAGTCGGTTTTGGTGCATACAATTACATATCTACCGAAAAAACGTTGAGAAAACAATTGGATGCTCAGGTCGTTTTGTTACTCGACCGTTTGCAGTTGAGTTTACCGACTACGCTGTGGAACTTTGAGGGAGAGCAAACAGGTAAGATTTTGGAATCTGAAGCACAGGCAGAATTCGTGAAAGGTTTATTTTTATATGACGGGGCAAAGTTAATTACGAGTCGTTCGAAATCTCTATCTGGTGTTTTAGTTAAAGATGAGGCATTAATAACAGAAGAGAACTTGTCTGATCGAGAACTAACCTATGATGATGGCGGTACTGTTAATAAAGTGGGGCGGGCTATTGTTGTAAAAGATGATAGTTATATCATTGAATTGTTAGAAGAAACGCTAATACGGTTAGCGGTGCAAACACTGGTGTTAGATGTTGTTTTATCATTTCTATTGTCCATGCTAATGCGATCTGTTGTCATTCGGCCCATTAATGATGTTATTCGTGCATTAGAAGATATTGCTCATGGAGAAGGTGATCTTACCGTGCGTTTACAAGAAAGCGCCGGTGAAATAGGAGCGCTTTCGGGTAATTTCAATTTGTTTGTGGAGAAAATCCAGGGTTTGATTTCGCAAATCGTTGGTACTATGAATGGTATGAACCGTTCAGTGACGGAAATGGCGATTATTGCAGATAAAACTAGCAAAGGAGTGGATCATCAGCGTTCGGAAACAGATCAGGCCGCTGTTGCTATGAATCAAATGAGTACAGCCTCTCAGGAAGTTTCAAGAAATGCTTTGGAAGCTGCTGATTCGGCGCGCCACGCGGAAGAAAGTGTTTTTGCGGCAAAGGGGGTGCTTTCTGATACGGTACAATCGGTCTCGCAGTTGGCGAAAGAGATTGAGCATGGAGCAAATGTGGTCAATGCGTTACAAGGCGACGTTGGGAATATAGTGACAGTGCTGGATGTTATCCGTGGTATAGCAGAACAAACAAACTTGCTGGCGTTAAATGCGGCGATTGAAGCGGCGCGGGCTGGTGAGCAAGGGCGAGGGTTCGCTGTGGTTGCTGATGAAGTTCGTACATTAGCGAGCCGAACTCAAGAAAGTACCCAAGAAATTCAAGATATGATTGAACGTTTACAGACGGGTGCTAGTGAAGCAGTGAAAGTCATGGAAGGTGGCAAAGAGTCTGGTGATTTAACCGTAGGTAAGGCAAATGCTGCAGAAGGTTCGTTGGATGAGATAACAGGTGCAATTAGCACAATAAGTGATATGACAACTCAAATTGCCAGTGCTATTGAGGAGCAGTCAGCGGTAAGTGAAGATATTAATCGCAACTTAACACGTATCCAAGATATTGCAGTGGATACTGCCTCGGATACAGGTGCTTCTACTGATGCCAGTAAAGAGCTACTTGGATTATGCGATGAGTTACGTGGGCAGGTAACACGATTTAAAGTGTAGCTCTTTGGATGCTTTCTAAAGGAGTGAAGTAAAACAAACATAAAAAAGGCTTCCAAAATTGTTTTTGGAAGCCTTTTTTATGTTTGTTTTACGTGTTGTCCAGAGGTATTAAAAGAACTTAAAAGTGAACTTTAAGCAAGGCATTTAAATTTCGTTCGTCGGTATCTTGAATACCAAATTTGTTTGTCCAATAAACATACTCGACACCGATATAAAACGTTTTTGGGGTTTGCATAAGGGCGCCAATATCCCAAGTTAATTGAGAGGTTATATTCAGTTCGGTTGTGTTGTTACCGCTACCAGAGCGCCAGTCGGCAAAACCATCGTAAAGAAAATTTTGTCCAGCAATCGAGAAAGGAAGACCCCAAACAGGAGTGAGCTGCCAATTGTCATCGCTGAATTCATTGTTGCGACGGTAGGCGTTTAGTTGAAAGTATTTGAAGCCTGGTATATCTAGATCGATTGCTGGGCCTATCAAGTAGTTTGTAAAAGGGAAGGGGCCGTCTGCAATCTCAACTGTAGTGGTAATTAATACATCCTTGATAGGGCCTGCGGTAAGTTCCTTACTCATCATTTTACCAATACTAAGGCGGGGAGATAATTCCCAATATGTTTCTAAATCGCCGTTATCGGACTCTAGGCGATCAACAAACATAAACATGTCGCCCCATGAGTGTCCGCTGACATGTTCAAAGGTTAATACTTTTCTACCTTCGCCCCCCACCTCATAATCATTGCCTCTTAATAAAGACAGACTATTGTCACTCCATAGTTGTTTTGCATAGAGCGATGGAGCGCTGAGGAGGGCACCCACCATGGTTCCGGCAATTGCGAGTGTTAGTTTTGAAACAGAAAATTGCGTTGGGACTTGCTTCATAATGATAACCTTCGGTGACTAAACGTTATACTGTTGTATTGGTTTGGGCCTTTATCCGTAAGATGTTATGTCCTGTCGTTAAAATTCATTTGGTTACGGTATATTTTGTTCCTTTTTTAAGTCGTTAATCCATTGGGCGTGAGACTGTAAAAAGGCGTTAAACTCTTCAATTACTTTGGGGTGTTTTATGGTTGAAAGGCTGATGTCACTTTTTGCGGTTGGTATACTGTCGTCATAAACTAAGAGGTTAGGTTTTTTAAGTGTGTCTTTCATATAGCGTTGGGCAACGGTGATATTTGCAAAACCACCTTGCGCTCTACCAGCGGATACCATTTTGATAACCGCAGCTAAGTCTGATGTTTCTTGAAGCTTGATAGAACCCTTGGCAATGTCATCAAGAAAGATAAAGGGCGTAAAACCTCTCACGGTAACTAAGTTAGATAGCTTTTCATAACCTGCCCCTTTGTTTTTTGGCTCGACGAGCACACCGTCCAAATACACGGTGAGTGGCGAGCTGTAAGTGATATTTTTACCGATTTTTAAGCTAGACGCCCAAACCGGATTGTCAGGAATCTTAAAATCAATCTTATCGGTGATAAGATTGTTCATTAATCGTTTTACTGGAGTTGGGGATAAGGTGAAGGTATAACCTTTGGTTTTACCAAATTCATCTAAGACATCTTTAAAAAAACCCATGGCTTTGCCGTCGACAGAGGTACCAAAAGGTAGGTACTCTAAGTTCTCTGTTCCTACAGTGAAGCTCTGACCAGAAATGGCGGCTGAAGAAAACAACATCAATAACGAAGTAATAACGATAGATTTTGTGCAAGCTTGCATAAGGACACTCCAGCTTAGTCGTTGATAAAACCATCAATTGATAAAGTTACTTTATCGTCAGCTAAGTGTAGGACAATAGTACGAATTATGTGCGTAACAGGTACAAAAAAGCCCACGTATTATGTGGGCTTATAGGGTTTGTCATAAATTTGACTGTTAAGCAATAAGGGGGAGGGCGTTATAAACGGATATAGAAATTTTCCGTGTGTTCTACAAATTTCCCAAAATGAGAGGGTTCAAGGGGTTTGATGACTTTTTCAAGTACAGCGTTAACCGCCTTTTCTACGGTATCAACACCTACCGTTAACATCTTGTTAGTAATCGCGCCAATTTTGACAACTTTGGTTGCTTCTAAGAAAAAAGTGTCGATGATAATCTGCATAAGTTGATCGTATTTTTGCATCACGTCGTTGAGATCGTTTGGTGCGAATTCAGAGCTACCTCCCTTTTCTGCAAGGATTGCATCTAAGTCTTGACCGAACTCATTGGAAATTGGTGTAAGGAGGTACCACTCACCATGGTTATCGGTTTGCGAGTTTTTTAAAAATTTAGTCCATAGGTTAGCAACGGGCAATAATTCTTTAACCGGCATCTTTTTATAGATTTTACTGGTTAACATACCAGAGACTTTTGTGGATGATGATGCGCAAAACCTTATAACTTTTTGTCCGACTTTATTGATTTCAGCAATCTCAACCATTTTTAGCAATAATGTGTCGATGACATGCTCAGTCAGTTCACCAATAAATTCTATATATAGTGATCCTGCAGTTTTGTCGTTAGCTTCAACAGCTTCAAGGAAACGATTCAGTTTTCCTCGTAATGCTTCAGTAGTTTTGAATCCGATATAAGGTGTGAGTTGCGTAGAGTTTGTCATTCAAAAAGTCTCAAACAGTAAGTAGATTGCTGCACTCTATCGCAGCGTTGGGTGTTGGTAAAGAGACGAATGCGTTCAATTATATCACTTAGGGTGTAGCAGGGTTTTTGACGTTGTCCAGGGAATGTTTTTTCCACAGTTGTTGTGGATAAGTCTGTGAATAAGGATTTTGTAACATCATGTAGCCCCCTGTTACTAAGGGTGTTGACGGTTTGGGTGAATATTGAACGGAAAGTCTGAAAGGGCAATAAAAACAATAAGTTAAGTTTTTATCAGTTAAATTGATAAAAAATGATGTTTTTTTGGCACTGCATTGATTGACATCACATTCGCTTTGTGGATGAGCAGTCACTTATTGCGTAGGCAGGCTTTGTTTGATATCGCTATCAATTTCTTTGAGGATTAGCTGAATGTCTTTTAGGCGTTTAATTCGAGAAAATAGCTCTTTGCCTTCAGGGTATCCATTCGATAAAAGGCCCACCCATTGTTTTAGACGACTGCAAGCGAAGCGTGTAGGAATGTGCTCTATGCGTTGATAAAATTTGAGCACCAAGTAACAGACATCCCCCCATTGAAGAGGCGTATATGGTTTGTTTTGGTTTGCAGCATTAATTTGTAAACCAATGTCGGGGGTGCGTATGGCACCTCTGCCTATCATTACGTCTGTGCACTGGCTGACATCGCGACAGCGGTCGTAATCCCCTACGTTCCAGACTTCACCGTTGGCAATGATTGGTATGTCCACGCGCTGCCGTATTGTATTCAGCCACTGCCAATGAGCAGGAGGAGCATAACCTTCTACTTTAGTACGAGCATGAACAGTAATGTGGGCGGCACCTCCTGCCTCTATGGCACAGGCGTTTTCAACGGCAAGAGACTTGTCTTCAAATCCTAAGCGCATTTTTGCTGTAACGGGGATGTGGGCTGGAACACTGTTACGCACTTCAGAAACGATGTTATACAGTCGCTCAGGGCTTTTTAATAATGCAGCTCCGCCATCATGACGGTTCACTGTCTTAGCGGGACAGCCAAAATTAAGGTCAATGCCTGGAGCCCCTAAATTACATGCACGAGCGGCATTGGCAGCAAGCATGTCAGCATTGCCTCCTAGCAACTGTAGAATAACAGGAGTGCCATTGAGAGTTTTTCCGCCTTGCTTTAGTTCTGGGCATAGTCGATGGAATACTCGATTCGGCAATAGCTGGCTGGTTACTCTGACAAACTCAGTAACACAGTAATCAAAACCACCTAGCTCGCATAACAACTCTCTCATTGGGTGATCAAGGACGCCTTCCATTGGGGCGAGAATTACTTTCATGATGTTTAACTGCCGACGTTGATTCGAGGTAAGTACGCGAGGAGGCGCATTTTACGCTAGTCAGTAAATTTGAACAGCGTATTTGTAACCGCAACTAAATGCGTTGTTAAAGGTGTTTATATGGGTGACTTTAATAGAAGGAGTTAATGGATGTATCTAGGGGCCGCTTTGAACCCCTGTTTTTGTTATATTAGGTCGCGAAAGCGTGACTGATCAGGTCATCAATTTCGTATAATTGGTTTACAAAACAATATATTCCGAGTGTTATGTAAAGATTTGTAACGCCAGAGTGATTTGTTGTCACTATAGCCTTATCAGTATTGAATTAGGCGTCGACCTTTCAGTATGATGGCTGGGCTTTGTGGTCAATTAGGCGGCAAAGTGATCGTTAGATAAAAAATGTCGAAGCGAGTTAGCCAACCCCAATGAACGGCTGCTCAAATTGGCGAATAAATATAACAATACCTAGCGAACAATCGTAGTACTGCTTTTTTGCAGAGGTTGTATCGTTTTTGAGTGCATCTTTTATCCTATTTATGGAGAAACCCAATGCGATCCGATATTAGTCGGTTTTTGATGTTTGCCTTTATGGCACTGTTTTTAACGGCATGTAAATCTGTCACTGTCGATAATCCTGTGAATGGTGAGGTTTATACCGATATTCCAGACATACAACTGTCCTTTCCTAGTGGTCGTCCTGATCCGTTTGAAGTAAGCCTAAACGGTCAAGACATTACATCCGTATTCTCAGTTACTGATGCAGGAGCGTCTGCTACGGCTGCTTCTATCGAAAGTTACATCTTGTCAGGCGAGAACTTGTTGAAGGTTGTTAAACCCGATACATCGGTTGTTAGCTTTATCTATGATATTTCTGGCCCTGTCGTTCATGTGACGTCAGTGACCGATGGCTCGACGTTAACCGTTGTTGGTTATGCAGAAGATCCATCAGGTGTTGCATCCCTAACGGCTAACGGATCTACGATTACCTTAGCTGAAGATAATAGCTTTACCGCAAGCATTGCTGCGGCGAATTACATTGAATTTGTTGCTCAAGATTCGCTGGGGTTCACCAATACACAAAAATATGCAGATGAAAGCGTAGTTATGGAAGAGGCGATGGCGTTACGCATCAATCGTAACGGCCTTGACTTTATGGTTGCTGAAATCGAAACCTTGTTAGAAGGGGATGATCTTGGTGCGTTGATACCAACAGATCCTATTTTGGATCAAAACTTTATTCTTGCTTCTGTAAAAGTCTATGTGAATGATGCAGCACTAGGTTCTGCTGACGTAACAATGGATGTGACTGGGACAGGTGGGAACTTTGACCTAAGTGGTAAGTTTAATAACCTTTGGGCTAGTTATACCGTTGTTATAGATTGGCCATGGCCGCTACCGAATTCTAATATCGACGGTACATTAACCGTTGATTACGTGGACTTCTCTGGTGATGTTAGCGTTTCAGCTGGTAATGCCGCTGTTAATGTCGGTGTTAACAATCTAAACCTTAACTTAGATACTATTCGAACAGATATCGAGAGCTTCCCTGATTGGTTATTGATTCCTTTCTATGAAGTGTTCGAAGGTCTATTTGAGTGGATTCTTGAAGGTATGCTTGAGGGTATGATTCCTGATTTGGTAAGTGACTTTTTGGATACGTTTTCTGCTGATTTGGAACTGGTTCTTGGTGGCGGTACTATCAAGCCATCTATTCTTCCTGAGTCTTTTGCTTCACCAAGCAATGGTATCAACATTACGCTTGATTCTCATATCTATGCGTTGACTTCTAACGGTCCTAAAAATGTAGGTTCTGCATTTGGTACAGACGCAACACTTCCTTCACCTACGAGTACAACTCCAGCGGGTGATGAGAAAGATGTTGGCGTGATGATATCAGAGAATGCGATTAACCAAGCGTTGATGGCTGCCACTGAAGCGGGTGTGTTGAATATTACGTTGGGTGCGGATGATATTCCTGAACTTGGTGGTGTAGATACTTCAGCGGGTAATGTTCGAATGACATTTGCTCCAGCTGCTGCACCTACTATTGATTTGGTCAGTGATCTTCAGGAAGGCCTTGGAATATTAGAATTTAATGATTTCTATATCGGTTTTGAGTCATACAACTCAACAACTGAGGTTTGGTCATTGTTTGTTGGTGCCACTATGGATATCAGGGTCACTGCTGATCTTGGTGTTGCGGAAAATAATGCAATTGCTATTGAAGTGGTTGGGTTGCCGAGCATTAACGTTCGTGATATCGATGATTCAAGCACGATTGCGCTGAATGAGTCGTTGGTTAATTCATTGTTAGAAGAGTTTATGCCTATTGTTCTTCCTACAATCCTTAATACAGCAGCAGCGATTCCATTACCTACTTTTGCGGGATATGGATTTAATGTTGGCGACCTTTGGGTAGCGGATGCAGGTGCAAACTTCATAGCACTTGCGGGTAACTTGATTAAAGTGGAAGCGACGGCAGCTGCAACGGCATCACGAACTTATGCGAGTGTTGGCGGGGTTCAGGCGAAAGGTATCTTTGGTCTAGGCTCAGCGGTTATTGAAAGCGATGTTGTTACGATTGATGTTGCTGGATCTGAAGGTGGTATGGCTTATCGTTACAGTGTTGACGGAGCTCCATTTGGTCTTTGGAAGAACCGTACGGAAATTAATCTATATGGTTTGCGTACAGGTGATCACGAAGTGACCGTTTGCTCTCGTAACGCCATGATGGTTGTTGATACAGATTGTGATGTAGTGACCTTTACTACAAACTAAGTCTAGTTTGTTGAGACATAAAAAAACCTCGCTCAATTGAACGAGGTTTTTTTATGTCTATTGATTGCTAGGTAATAACTGAGAGCACTATATGTTGCTTTAATGATACTCGGCAATCATTTCGGCGATAGGCTCTGAAGGGTTGATGAGTTCAAAACCTCCATCTACAAGTAAATCGTGATCATCGCCTGAGTACCATTTGCATTCGGCATTGAAGTGAATAACATCAAGGCGATCCATTAATGTGGTGTCTTCAACGGCTAATTGATATTGATGGTTTTTGCTCAGCTCACGGTCGCAGGTAATCAGCATGCCAGTGGATGATACGTCAACAACATGTCCGAACAATGAGTCGTCGGCACGATCAAATACACGGAGGTAATAGATTAAATGTGTTCTTGCATCTTTTCTTTGTTCAATCATAAAGCCACCTCTATCTTACTTGTATTGATATGCACCCTCCCCTTAAGGTAGCTAGAGAGTAAATATTCGTCAAATAGAGAAATAGATCAAAAAACAAACAAAAGTTATATGCAAAAAAAAGAGTTAATTATCAGTGAATTAGAGTGGAGGAGAGGGTAAAAGCAAAAGTAATTAGTTTTTGTTTTGATGGTCCGCGCTTGTTGTAGATGCAATTTGTCTTTTCCAAAGGCCAAAAAGTTCGGTTACTTTGCTGGATAGTGGCTCGGTTCCACTTAGTGTCCAGGAGTATACGGTGCCGATAGCGAGATTCATAATCAGCTCTAGTAAGATGTCATTAGGGAGGTCCGGTATAAGCTTCTCATCTTTCAGCGCATTAATAAACGCATCGGAGAAGGGCTTGTTTTCTTCCATAACTGTTTTGTAGAGGCGTTCAATCTCGGTCATTATTTCGCCCGCCTCTTTTACTACTACCAAAGAGAATTCCCTGTCGGTGTCGAGGAATTTGGCGATAGCAAGGCAGGTTTTTTCGAAGCGTTCAAGTGCTCGGCCATTCCCTATTAACGTTGCAATCCCAACGTCTCGCATAGCGTTGAAATTTTCTTCGACAATGGTGAGTAGTAAATGATCCTTGCTATCAAAATGTTTGTAAATAGTTGCTTTGCCGACACCGGCAACCTGAGCAATTGTTTTCACCTCCGCATTTCGAAAACCTTCTTTGGCGAAGGTATCTTTAGCCGCAATAAGAATGCGTGTTCTGCGTTCCAAGTTCTCGTTCATGGGGCGGTGTTCTCGCTATAAATTAAAGTGCAGACTATACAGTGATGACAGGTATCAGTACCAGCAGATGTGCATGATCAAAATGGACAGGGTGCTGTGATTGTGATTGGCGTTCTTTCTATGGGGTGAGCGAAAGCGAGGTATTGAGCGTGCAGGTGCATGCGGTTGCTAGCTTTCGCCACTTCCTCGGGCGCATAAAGCCGGTCACCGATGATTGGCAGGCCAAGAGCTCGCATGTGTAACCGAAGTTGGTGAGAGCGCCCAGTAATAGGGATTAGCCGCATCCTCACTTGCTGGTTGCTTTGTTCCAGAACTTCATATTGTGTTGTGGATTTTTTGCCAATGATGAGATCGACCATTTGTTTGGGACGGTTGGGCCAATCTTTGATGAGAGGCAACTGTATTTCCCCCTTAGCTAGCACACTATAGCCGTGACCTAGAGCGACATATTCTTTATCAATCTCTCTATCACGAAACTGTCGGTTGATTTCTCGCTGAGCTTCTTTTGTTTTGGCAAACAGCAATATGCCAGATGTTGCGCAGTCGATGCGATGCACGACGTGCGAAACTCCGCAGTAAAGTTCCATCCGGTGAGCAATGGAATCTTGATTGTCTGGCAGGCGGCCTTGCACGGAAAGCATCCAAGTGGGCTTGTTAAACGCAATTAGATGCTCATCTTCATAGAGTATGTCGAGCCCGTAGTTGGGCAAATCTATGGATGGAGGTGCAAGTATTTCATCAGGCATTGCCATAAGTTAAGAGACCGCTACCATAACTCGAACAGCATCTAGCGAGACAACCGAACTATTGTTAAGTAGCTCCGTGCCTAAGGCCAAATTTTGCTTAAGTGTATCGATATCCTGTTGGCTTATTGAGGCATTGTGCTCGCTAAGTTGCTCTAGGCGGTGAATTTCTTCATGCATTTGACTAGTGTAGGCGTCAATGGCGTCCGACTTTGTTGTTTCGAATTGTTTTTGAGCAATAGCGTTGCCAGCCTTAACAAGCCTGTCAACGTCTTTGCGATATTCCTTGATAATGGCTGCGACAAGTTCGCCGCGTGCATTTTTTAATTGTTTGTCGAGAACGGCGCTTGAAGCGGCTTGAGATAAATCACGCCCCGGTGTATCAAGTAATATTCTGACGGGTGTTGCCGGCATAAAGCGACTGAGCTGTAGGTGAGGAGGGGCGGAACAGTGAATTACAAAGAGAGCTTCTACCAATAAACTGCCTTCTTTGATTTGTTTGTTTTTGAGCAAACATACACTGGCTTTACCCTTTTCGCCGCTGACAATCATATCAATCGCATCTCTTACCATGGGATGGTCCCATGTTAAGAAGTGGCAGTCTTCACGAGATAGTGCGGTGCTTCGGTGATAGGTTGCAGTAATGCCGTCACCGGAAATAAATGGAAAGTGGTCGTTTTCTAATTCGGAGCCGGGACGAATGTGAACGGTTGTGCTGCACAGGTCTTCACTATCGATGCCAAACTGATTAAATACACGTTCTAAATAGAGTTCTAATTCATCTGAAGCATCTTCGGTTCGGATTTCTTCTAAGATAGGCTCAATGTGTTTGTCGCCACGAGATTGCAGCTCTAATAATCGATTACGACCGTGCTTGAATTGTTCGTGTAATATGTCAGTAGCAGTACGTGTATTTTCTATAAATTGGTCAAATGTAGCTTGTTCAGCGTAACAGTCGGATTTGAACTCATCATAATGATGGCTGAATATAACACTGCTGGCTGCATTGGTTTGTTCAAAGGCATTGATGCTTTGGTGGTACCAGTCATGCAGTTTTTCTTGCGTGCTATTTTCAAAATACGGAGCATGAATCTGGATATCATTCTTTTGCCCGACTCTATCCAGGCGACCAATGCGTTGCTCAAGCAAATCAACGGGAACCGGCAAATCAAACAATACGAGTTCGCTACAGAATTGAAAGTTTCGACCTTCACTACCAATTTCTGAACAAACTAATGCTTGCGCACCACCTTCCAAATCTGCAAACCAGGCGGCAGCTCGATCACGTTCAATAATGGAAAGGTTTTCGTGAAATGCGGCACATAATATAGCCCCCTTTAGAGACAAGAATTTTTCTAGGGCGCAGGCGGTTGCTTGGTGGTGACAGATGATTAAATATTTTTTTAACTTGTTCTTTTTTAATGTATTGATAAGCCATTCAACACGAGGATCTTCTTCAATCCAGGTTTCGTCATCAAAGTCGTGCTCGGGATACAGGCTGGTTGTGATTTTCTCCGAAGGGCTTTGAAGGTCTTCGTATAGTTCCGGCAAAGGTAGTGGGTGAGAATGCAATTGGCGCTTAGGGAAGTTTGCAATGCTGTCTCGTGTATTTCTAAATAATACGCGGCCAGTGCCTTGCTGATCTAACAAACGCTTTGCTAGTGTTATTTTAGCTTCTTGGTGGTTGTCGTCTTCATCGCGGGCAGAGGCAATTAGTGTTTGGCTTGAACTGTCCTTTAATAAATCGGATAGTTGCGCAATTTCTGCTTCACTAAGCGTTTCATGATCCATGAGTCGTTCAGCAATATTGGCGATAGGCTCAAATGACTTTTGCTGCTCAATAAAGTGATTGAGGTCGTGATAGCGGTGATGATCGAGCAATCGTAATTGCGCAAAGTGGCTTTGATGACCTTCTTTTTCTGGGGTTGCGGTAAGGAGTAACAAACCTTTAGCAAGCTGAGAGAACTGGTCAACCATGTCATAGCTTGGGCTAGGGTTGCCCTCTTCCCAGGCAAGGTGGTGAGCTTCGTCCACAATGAGCATGTCCCATTCGGCTTCGAGAGCTTTTTGTTGCCATTGAGGAGCGTTCATCAAGAAACTGCGGCTACAAAGAACCAATTGCTCACTTGTAAACGGATTATCTGTCATTTGGCTGCTACAAATAGCCTCACATTGATTATCATCGAGGATGCGGAAGTTCAAATTAAAACGACGCATCATTTCCACTAACCATTGATGGATAAGCGGAGATGGAACCAAAATGAGTACACGCTTGATCCGGCCTTGTAAGATTAGGCGGTGCATGATGAGGCCGGCTTCAATGGTTTTACCCAGGCCAACCTCATCCGCTAGCATGACGCGGGGAACTACCCGTTGAGCAACTTCGTTGGCAATATGGAATTGATGGGGAATTAAATCAACCCGAGGGCCGGACAAGCCTGCTATCGGGGACTGGCCATAGTGATTTTGTTTCTGCCAGGTTTCATAGCGAAGGGAAAATGCACGATATTTATCCGTTTGCCCCATCAATAGACGCTCAACTGGGCCTGAATGTGCGCTGCTACCATGGATTTGAGTTTCTACAATGTCTTTACGTTCGCCGGAGTCATCAAGTACACCGTAGATAAGCAAACCATCAATGGTGTTGATCTCTTCGACGGTAAATGCTTGTCCCTCGCCGTTTTCTACTACATCATTGATTCTGAACTCAACGCGACTTAGTGGCGCACTGGCGGCAGAATATGTCCGAGAATCCTCCGCATTTGGGAAAAATAGGGTGATGGTTCGGCCTTCTACCTGGGTGATTATTCCTGCACCTAGTTCGGGTTCCGCGGTGTTGGCCCAGCGTTGGCCTGGTTGAAAGTGTTGCTTTCCCATCAATGATTCTCGTTTGGTAGATAACTGGTAAATAATGGTTCGGTATTTTACCGAAAACAGAGCTCCCTGTCTTATGTCATTTTAATTATGTCATTTCATGTCGTAGATAGATGTGTTACAACCGAAACATCGTGTTTTTACAGTCACTATACCCATATCAAAACTTGTGCAATAACAGGGATAAAAAAATCAATGCATAAAATACTGACGTTTAATCAAATCTCCGTGAAAGGCTTAGAGCGTTTTTGTCGTGAAAAATACGAAGTCGCCAGCGAAATTGGTTCGCCGACTGCCATTATGTTGCGAAGCCAAAAGTTGACACCAGAGCTGATCCCAGAAACGACAAAGGCAATTGGCCGAGCGGGGGCCGGCGTAAATAATATTCCTCTCGAGTATTGCACAGAGCAGGGGATTACTGTGTTTAACGCACCGGGAGCCAATGCTAACGCAGTGAAAGAGTTGATTGTTTGTTCGTTGCTGTTGTGTTCTCGCGGCATTGCAGAAGGTATTCAGTATGTGCAGGGGTTGGAAGCAATAGATGATGTGCAAGAAATGCACAAACTGTTGGAGAAGGAAAAGAAGCAATTTAAAGGTTCTGAAATTGCTGGAAAAACATTGGGTGTTGTGGGGTTGGGTGCCATTGGTTCTATGGTAGCTAAAACGGCACTACGTTTAGGGATGAGTGTGATTGGTTATGACCCTGCATTGTCAGTTGAAGCTGCATGGCGTTTACCTTCTGAAGTTGAGCGTATTGAAAACTTACAAAGTTTATTGTCAAAAGCAGATTACGTGACGTTGCATCTACCTGTGTTGGATACGACACGTAACTTGATTAACTCCGAAATGGTCGGGTCATTTAAGCAAGGCGCTTGTTTGCTGAATTTTGCGCGCCCAGAAATTGTTGATACAGACGCTGTGGTTACCGCTTTGGATAAAGGGCTGTTACGCCGATACGCAACGGACTTTCCAGAGCCAGCGTTGATTGGGCGAGCGGATGTTTTGTTGATGCCTCATATTGGCGCCAGCACAGATGAAGCTGAAGAGAACTGCGCTATTATGGTAGCCAATCAATTGGTGGACTTTATTGAAAATGGTAATGTTCGCAATTCAGTGAATTTTCCAAATGTGTATCTAGAGCGAACGGAAGGTTATCGAATTGCAATCACCAACCGAAATATCCCTAAAATGTTGGGGAATGTGTTGGCGGAGTTTTCGGATCGAGAAATTAACGTTATTGATATGCTAAATAAGAGCCGCCAAGATATTGCGTATAACTTATTGGATATAGATGTTGAGCCAACAGATGAGTTGTTGGCGGCTATTAAAGAGATCGAAGGGGTGGTGAGTGTAAGGGCGTTATAGCGGTTGCAAGTGAGTCGTTTAATATGTAGTTAAGGGTTTGAAGTTTAGCGGATCATAGGAGGTTCGTTAAACGTTAAACCCTTACCACTTAAACATCGGCAAAGGGTTTAACGGAGCTTTTAACGAATGAACTAACGTTAGCTGAATCAACCTTTTATGAAACCCTTCATACGGAAATATTTTTCGAATCTTTCGTATGTTTGCCCTGGGGGTTTGAAAACTTAACATTCCCATAGAAACATCAATCCAGTCGGCTTGTCTGAACATCTCTACTAGGTCTTTTTTGTCTGAGCTGAACGCCGTGACTTTGTGATGTTCATTGATCATGCTAGTGACAGTCTCCACCCAATCCGCTTTGCCTTCTCGCACAAGGTAATTGTTAGCGCGTTGTGCAGATGGTTGTAAATAATCAAAAGTGTTGTCTAACCAGATACCTATGTCGTGAAAGGCGGCGGCTATCGCAATGATTTCAAGTGTGTCATGGCTAAGGGCAATATCGTTTTTCTCTGCATAAACGATACAGTGATTGATGATCCGGTAAACATGATTGCGATAAGCTAGGTAGTCCTGACCAAAGCTTGGCCGCCATTGCTGTAACAGCGTTTCTAAGGTCGCAATGTGCGTTGTTATTTGATTAGTTACTTGTGTCGTCATCTGCGTAGTTACCGGCATTAAAAATTTCGTGTGAATTTATTAGAGGATACCATCCCAATGACCCCGGGTATTGCCCTGAGGGTCGTCAACAATTCGAGTTTCAATATCAAAACACATCACTTTGCGGTTGTTGGCGTTGTATCCTGGCCATTGACCCACTCTGTCCGTACCTGGATTGCCCGAACGGGCAAAGGCCACCCAGCAAGACTGAACTGTCGAGCTAAGCTCTGCTGCTTTATCACTGCCGCCGGTAAGTATTTGGCCAAATCCACCTTGTGTCGCACCAAAAACAAAGGGGATATCGATGGCATGGCAGGCACCAAATATCCCTTTGTCCCATTCGAATTCAAACATGTACACATCATCTCTGTGACGGCTTTGTGCTTCTGCAAGGCGAAGCGTTGGAATTCTAAACATGCGGTCGCTCTCAAAGGCACTGTACATATCTAAAGCTGCTCCCGTTGGGAGGGGCGAGTTTGAACTGTCTTTAGATTCAGCTCGGGACAGAATGACAGACTCATACAGGTTTGCGCTTTTTTCTCCGAGGCCGGGTAAATCACGTTCACATATTTTGATTAGCTCACTTTTATCTAGATGTTTGTAGCGGGTTTTTGCTAGCGAATCACCTTCGGGTCCTGGGGTGTGAAGAAATAAATTCCATTCATCCCTTGTCGTTCCCGCCATTAAAGCAATGTCGGAAGCTGCGCCGTTTTCGATTGCTCGAATAGGGTTGGTGGGCAAAATATCCCCATCGATGACGGGAACCAAGGTCATGCCAAATTGTGGTACACGTTGTTGCTGTGTCCCTCGGTCAAATGATAGAGATAAACACTTTTTTTGCGCTTTAATAATTTGTTTCGTACTGAGAGTAAATAAAGCATCGGGGTCTTCTGAGGAAACGCCGGTCTCTTGTAAAAAACAATCTGTAACCTGGGTAGCTTCTTCTTTTGTTAGTACATGATCGCCGGAGCCACTTTGAATGATTGCTCGAGTAAATAGACCTTTGGAAAGAGGGCTGGTCATTAATGCGGCGATACTCATTCCGCCAGCGGATTCACCAAATACGGTCACTTGGTCTGGGTCGCCGCCAAATGCAAGAATATTGTCTTTAACCCATTGCAGGGCCGCGATTTGGTCTAGTAAACCATTGTTAGCACTGACAGGTAAGTCAGATGAGAAATATTGTGTTAAGTCTAAAAAGCCGAGCACGCCTAAGCGATAATTGATGGTAACCACCACCATGTCGCCATTTTCACATAGTTCTTTGCCTCGGTAGATAAGCTGAGATCCAGAGCCGGATATGTACCCGCCGCCATGAATCCATACCATAACGGGGCGTTTTGTTTCAGTGTCGGTATTTTTATTCGTATTTAACGATGGGGTCCATACATTTAGGTACAAACAATCCTCTGAAATATTTCCTACCCCAAACAACGAAATGTTTTCTTGTATTGATGCATCTCCAAAACGATCGGCTCGTTTGACACCTTCCCAGGGAGAAAGGGGGTGAGGGGCCTGAAAACGTCTTTCGTCAACAGGTGGCTGAGCGTAAGGGATGCCGCGAAATTCTATATGGTTGGTTCGCTGGATACCTTGTAAAGCGCCGAGGCGAGTCTCAACGGTGGCTGTCATGGAGCTGTCCTTATAAAAGAGGTGTCTGATTCTTATTGTTGTTTTCAGTTAGCGCTAGTTTTTACTGACTAGGAGGAAACTGCAAGCCTGGAAGGAAAATATTTATTGGTATACCTTCTATTTACTTTGATGTATTTATAGGGGTCCTAAAATAGGAGGCTGTATGAACCTTAGTGATACCCAGCGTAAGTATGCTAGTCGCATTATCTTTATTGCAATCATTAGCGTTGCTATGGGACAAACTGTGGTATTTGCGATATTGGGGCCGTTAGGTAGGGAAGTTGGGCTTAATGAAATGCAGATTGGTTTTATTATCACCTGCTCTTCGGTGATATTTTCATTATTTAGCCCTATTTGGGGGCGACGTAGTGACGTGATGGGACGCAAGCCCGTAATGATCATTGGGCTCGTCGGATATACTGTCGGTACTGTATTTTTTGCATCCACTTTCTATGCTGGGTTAAACGGTTGGTTAACCGGGTGGTTACTATTTGCCGCGCTTATTTTTGCACGGATGACTCAATCGTTGGTTATGTCTGCAACCTCTCCCGCTGCTACAGCTTACGTAAGTGATATTACGGATGTCAGCAATCGAACTATCGGTATTGGACGAATTGGTGCAGCTCATAGCCTTGGGACTATCTTAGGGCCTGCGATTGCATATTTTTCCATTATTAGTTTGTTAGCGCCCATTTATATGGCTGCTGTAATGACCTTTCTGGCTGCGATATTGGTGATGGTGTACCTGCCAAGCTTACCCATAGCAAAAACAACTACTGTAACGAATAAAAAACTGAGGTATACCGACAAGCGGATATTACCCTTTATGGTGGTTGGTATTGCTATGTTCACGGGTTTTTCTGTGGTGCAGCAAACGTTGGGGTATTATTTTCAAGATAAACTGAACCTGACTGCCGAAGTAACGGCTCAACAAGTTGGTATTGCTATGATGGGGTCTGCCATTGCGGCACTTGCCATGCAATTAATCGTGGTACAACGGCTAGGGTGGACCCCGTTTCGTTTGATGAGGGTGGGTTTACCTTTTATGTTGTTGGGTTTCATTGGGTTAACGTTGGGTAGAGACTTAATGGAGTTCGTTCTTGCTATGGGGTTAGTGGGTACAGGGATAGGCATGTCTGCTCCTGGTTTTTCCGCCGCAGCTACATTGGCAGTACAACCTGAAGAGCAAGGGGCGGTTGCAGGGTTGATTAGCGCTTGCCCTGCTCTAGGGTTTATCGTTGGGCCAATTCTAGGAGGGGCTCTGTATCAGTTTTATCCAACATCACCCTATATCGTTTCGGCGCTCTTGTTCATTCCCTTGGTGTTATTTTCTTGGCGTATGAAGGGGCGCAATATGGCGTGAAAACCGTCAAAAGCTGGTGCCATTCTAGTCCAATTGGCCCGAAATACTAAGCTTTGCTAGTTTTTTGGGTGAAAAATAGACATAATGTGTCCAACAAATGCCTAATATAAGCTTTTCAATCTAATTAGCGTTAATCTGGCCCTATTCTGTGAATACACTTAACCTACTTGATAGTAGCTACTATACTAGCTAAACAAATTCGTATTTGTTTGCTGTAGCTAGGCATTTTAATACTGTTGATTCCATTTACTTTTCTGATGCTTTTTTATGACTTATCGAAATGTTCCATTTTTGTGGCTGATTATTGTTTTTTCACTGGCCTTCCAAGTAAGTACATCGCTGAATGCTGCGGGTGTCTATAAAGGTGACCGAAACACCTTTAATCGTTTTCATGGCCAAGGGACTTATACCTATGGTAATGGCAAGGTGTACAGCGGTGAGTGGCGAGATGGTCGCCGCGATGGCAAAGGCGAGCAAACATGGGCGAACGGTGATCACTACGCTGGAGATTGGTCAGGAAACAGAACTCACGGGAAAGGGGTGAAAACGTGGAAGAACGGTGACCGTTATGACGGAGAGTGGATAGGTGGTAAGCCATCGGGTGCGGGGCATTTTACGTGGGCTAATACAGATGAATATACTGGCGGCTTTTTAAAAGCAAAGCGCGAGGGAATGGGTGTTTTTAAAAGTAAGAAACAGGGCACCTATCAGGGCGAATGGAAAGCTGATAAGAAACAAGGTAAAGGTAGTTTAACCAAGCCTGACGGAAGTAAAGTGACAGGCCAATGGAATGATGATTACTTAGTTGGCGATGCGGTATTTGTGTTTAAAAATGGCGATCAATTTACAGGGCCAACACAAAGCAATGCAGCCAATGGTGAAGGTGTATGTAAACGTTCAGGCAAGTTATCTCCTTGTACATATAAGAAAGGCAAGTTGATTGTTAAAAAAGTGGTGAAGAAAGCAAAACCTAAACCTAAGGTTAAACCGAAGCCTAAGGTTAAGGTTAAGCCTAAACCGAAACCTGCTGTTAAGCCTAAAGCCAAGCTTGAGGTTAAATCTAAGGTGGTTGCTAAGTCCGAGGAAAAGGTAAGTTCGAAGGACGTAGTGAAGAACAATCCAGCTAAGCCGGCTGTTACAACTTCAGCGGTTACAAAGGTGACGCCAATATTGGTGCCAACACCAACACCTGGTGGGGCACCAGTAGTACCCGTAGCAGCTATATCAACGTCAAGCGTTGTACCCGTGGCTATTGTAGCGACACCAGTGGTATCTAAGTCGCTAGTAGCTAAGCCGGTGGTAAAGCCAGTACCTGTGACAGTGAGTGTTCCTACTGTAGAAAAAGAGGTTGAAGTTGCGACTAGGTTTGCACGAAAGGGCAAGCATCGCAGTGGTTCTTCTAAGCCTAAAAAGGTAGCGAAGGCTGTGGTAGTCTCTGTGGCAAAACCTGAATTTTTGAAAGGGCCATTGCGCAGTGATGGCGCGGTCTTTTCCTTTAAGCATGATTGGATAATGCATGGATACTACGATACTGCACCAACGGTATGGGGAAAATTTGATGCTATTAAATTTGGGGATCTAAAAATCCGAGCCGAAGGTGGAGACTATGAACTAACCATGGTAATCGATGTGTATGATGGCTTAGGAGCGTACCCGCTTAAATACTTTAAGGGGGTCATTTCTACGCCCGGAGTGGCTTCTTATCAGACAACTTCTACATTACCTGGGCGGATTGTGATTAAGTATGATGATGGAAAAATGATTGGTGGTACCTTTGAATTTGTGGGGTATCGCAACGGTAGTCAAAGTAGCAATGAAAAGCGCACAGTTCGTTCCGGCGAGTTTTGGATACCTATTGTTAAGTGATGAGCGTTAAGTAAATAGTATAAAAAAGGCGCTACGTTAACCCCTTAAACGTAGCGCCTTTTTTTATGTTTGATTTTTTGTTATGCCTTTATCTGGCTTTAGAGGAAATTAGGTTCCTAGTAGTTGTTTTGTTTCTTCTATTTGTTCTTTTGCCTCTGCGAGTATCGTCAAGCTTTTTTCTGGCGTTAATTTGCCGTGGTTAGATAGCTTATGAAATGCTGGACATTGTTCTAGAGAAGGAAGTGCCGTCTTATCATCTTCAGTTGGTTGTTTTCCCATTGCTGCGTGTAGTTGTGCAACAATGACAAGGTCGCAATAGTCTGGTGGGCCTTCGTGTTCTCGATCCCACTGGCGAGCGTATTGCGTTACCGTGATGATTTCATCACTAAAACTCCAGCGTTTTAAAATCACACCTCCAATCTCAGAACTTAATCCCGATATAGCATGTTCCAGTTGTACTGGGTCATTGGCAATCCCTTCGTATTGCTCTGCGTACATAAGTACAGGGACCGCTCCAATTTCATGTAATAATCCTGCAAGCAGCCCCTGCTCGGGGTTAAGGCCAGGAATATGTTTGGCTAGAATGCTTGAAATAGCTGCGATTTCGATACCATGAGCCCATAGGATATCCATACGTTTTTTAATGGCGGGGTTTTTTGCCTTAAATACTTCTCTGAGCGTGAAGCTGGTGACCAGCTGTTGAGTTGTTGTCATCCCAAGCCGTACGATGGCTTGGGATGTTGATTCGAATTCTTTGGTTCCTCTAAACAATGGACTGTTTGCCGCTTTGATTAGTTTGGTGGCTATGGCAGCATCACTATTAATGGCTTGAGCAATGGTTTTTGCGTTGTTAGTGCCCTCCGCAATAAGCTGACGGATTCTAAGTGCAACATCGGGAAGGCTAGGTAAGCTTAGTTTGTTATTCCGAAGGTCTGTGTAAATATCAAAGAACAGCTGTTTCTCTTCGGGTTGGTCTTCTCGTAGTACTTTTCGAACTTCGTAATTGTCCCCGGGAGCATCTCTTAATAAGGATTTTAAATGTTCAAGTTCAACACGTAACAATGCTGCATTGGTTTGAGCATATACATCATATGCACGTGGTTTTGTGCGCGTTATACATTTTAATCCATCATGACTATTGGCGTGGATACTTTTAACCGCATTGAGGGTGTTTCCAGCTTCTTTTAAGACTAGCTCACCTGCTAATAGGTAGTATTCATAGGGGTCTTGGTCGCCGGCAGTGATGACCTTATCGCCCGCGTTGAACTTGAGAGTTTCGCTAGTATTGTAAAGCAGGATTATCTGTTGTTCGTTGAGATGGCGAATGAATTCAAGTTCTTTGATATGGCTAATATCCATGACCCGGGGTTCCTAAGGGAATCGTATTATTAACGTTAAGTATAGGAACGTTCTGGTTAAATGACGGGTTTTATCGGGAGGATTGTGATGTTTTTCGCGTCCTTGCGAATTATTTCCATTGGTATATCTAATTTCAATAAGTTGACAGCATTTTATGGCAGCCTTTATACATTCTCAGTGTTTTTCTCGAGATAAGGCATCAGGATGTCATAACCTTTTAGTTCAGCACTCAATACTGACATGAAGGTATAGGCTCCCATGATCTTTCGTGCCAAGAACATTAATTCTCTTGGTGGGACCGCGAAGTGACGACTTGTGGCGGACAATCCAGCTTGAAGACTGAGTCGAGCAGCAAGGTCACTGCCTCCCCAAATATACTCGCCGCTATCATTAAGAAGATAGGCGGGAGGGGGGAATTTATTGCTGTCAGCAAAGGGTTCCATAGCCATAAAACATAGTTTAGATAAGTTTTCTTTGATGCTTTCTGGCGCGCCTCCACCAAAAAAATTAAGCTCATCGATGGCTTCAAATAGCATGTCGGTATCGTGAAGAAACGAGGCCTGCACGATTTTTTTGCCGGGTTCTATGGTTTTTGCAGAAAACTCACGTACAGCGCCAAAATCTAATAAGACAATGCGGTCTCCGGTATAACTACCGTCGCCTAAGCGGACAAAATAGTTTCCAAAATTAGGGTCTGTTTGCATTTCACCCCATTGAAAAACCTCACGCCAGCAGAGATCTAATGATGCTTCACATAAGTGATTTCTTCTTTCTTGTGAAAGCGCTTTGGTTTCTTGTGAATCGATGCCTACGCCGGGCTCGTAGGAAGTCGCAATTACTTTTGGTGTACAGAAGTCAGGGTAGATTTTTGGGACGATATAGCGAGTGTCGTTAGTGAGTCTTTCACGAAAAAGCCGCGTTTTTTCCGCTTCGTGAATGTAATCCACTTCGCGATACATCATTTCTCTGATTTCATCAAACCAGCCTTCAAACTCTTCTGTAATCGGAACAACTTTAACTAAGCGAAGTAGGGTTTTTACAGCATTTAGGTCACTGTCCACAGCTTCTGCTACACCTGGGTATTGTACTTTTAAACAGATCTGTTCACCGGTACCTTTGATCGTTGCTCTATGAACCTGGCCTAATGACGCTGCACCTATAGGCTTTTCTTCAATCTCTAGCTTGGCGAGCCTTTCGCTGCCCAGCTCATCTTCTAGAGCCTCATAAATAGATGTCCAATCCAGTGCGGCGGTGTCATCTTCTAGCGTATGAAGGGCTTCGGTAACCTCAACGGGGAGAAAGTGCTCGCCATAGAGAGCCATCATTTGGCCGATTTTAACGATACTACCTTTAAGTTTGCCTATTTCATCAGCAAGGTAATGAGCCTGCTTGGAGAGAATGTCTTTTTGACGTTGAGCGCGCTCTTCTTTAGCGGTAAACATATTGCCAGCAGACTGAGCTGCAAGACGAGATCCGGCGACGATGCCCATCTTAGCCATACTAAATCGGCGCTCGAAGGCTCCCGTTTTTACACGATTAATGGTAGTTCTTTGATTCTTCTCCGACATCCTTTCCACCTGTCATACTACTTGTTTGAACATTGCGCGGGGGATGTTACCCTAAAATGCATAGAACTTCACATTACGCTGTAAATAAGCTGGTTATTAAGACTTATCAGTCACTTTAGGTATACGGTGTATGGTTGGGGTGTATATGTGTACCGATTTATTTGAGGCATTGCATTGATGACGGAATCAGATGATGTTGTGGATTTTGATGAAGCTAGGAAGCGCGTGGAAGCTGCTCGCAAGGAGCAAAAAGAAAAGGATTTAGAGAAACGGTTTAAAAAAGCCATTGGTTGGAAAGAGAAGTCAAAGTTTAAGGCTAAAAAAAGCCTCGGCGCAAATGGGCCGAAGCCCAAGAAACCGCCTAACAAACCGTCAAAACCACGTGGCAAAGGCAAATGACAGTGGCTCGTTACATTCTTTCTAGGGCCCAAAGGCCTTCATTTCTAATGACGCGCTTTTCTTCTTCTAATTTTTCCAGGTGTGCCGTGAGGGACATTCTTGCTATTGGGTGTAAAAATACAGGCACTTCATCATAAACAGAGGCGGTTAGAGACTCAATATCACAGGTCGGGATTGTGGGTATACGCTCTAATACCTTTTTTTCACGCATTAAACGATGCTCTATTGTGTCTTCGATAATTTCTAGCGGGTTGGTGAGTATACCGCCGTGTGCTGGCGCCAAATTATCGATTGGATAAGATTTTAGTTTTTCTAGAGACGCTAAATACTGAATCATATTACCGTCAGGAGGGCTAATGACTACGGTCGAACCGCTCATGATATGGTCGCCGGTAAATAGCAGGTTCTCATCGTGTAAGAGAAAGCACAAGTGGTTCGAAGCATGCCCCGGCGTGTGTATAGCAGAGATAGAAAACTCTTCGCACGCTAATTCACTGGTGTCTTGCCAGTGTTGGTCGGGGTGGAAATTCGCATCTTGACTGCTTCCTGGAGGGGCTGGTTGGCCACAAATCACTGCTCCAGTTTTTTCTTTAAGCAGGGCAGCACCTGGGGAATGATCCAAATGTGTATGAGTACACAGTATCCACTGAATTTTACCTTGTAGGGATTCGGCAGCGTCAATAATGGCATCGATATGTGTTGGGTTTGCTGGGCCGGGGTCTATAACGGCTATCTGTTGATTGCCTATTAGATAACTATTGGTACCGGGCCCTGTCATCATTCCCGCGTTATTCGCGACGACTCGGTGAACTAATGGGGATAGATTGACAAGCTTTCCTGGCATGAATTCAGACATGTTGGTTACCTATACCTATAGTTAAGGTGTAATTGAAGAGCGCATAATTTAGGTAATGTGACAAAGGAATGCAAGTACGAAGAAGGAGGGGCATATAGCGCTAGGATATTGGTCTACACTTTTGAGAGCGTTCTTTGATTGGCATTTGATCAGAACAAGGTATACAAGGAGCAGGCTCGAGCACAATGGATAAATTATTAGTAATTGAAGATTCGCAATCGTTTTCTGCCATTCTATGTTCAGAAATTGAGTCAACGTATGCTATTAAAACGGTGCCCGCTTATAGCCGTGAAGAAGCGGAGAATATCCTGAGGGATAACAACGGGGAGTTTTTTCTTGCGACTATAGACCTTAACCTGCCTGATGCCTCGGGGTGTCAGGCAGTTGATCTTGTTTTGGGGTATGGCGTACCTGGGATTGTTTTTACATCGGAGTTGAATGAAGAGTTACGATTAACATTGCTCAGTAAAGGTGTTTCGGATTATGTATTGAAGCAGGGCGCCTATAACATTGACTACTTGATTAAAATAGTGGGTAGGTTATGGCGTAATAGGCATTTGAAAGTGCTAGTGGTTACTAGCGATACAGTGGAAGGGGCCTGGTATAAAAATAACCTAACGACTCAGCAAGTGCAGGTGCAATGCGTTGATTCTCCTGAAGATGCATTACAAGCAATAAATAATAACATCAATATATATGTCGTTGTGGTTGATTACAATGTATTGGGCACAAGTGCATATCGTTTAGTGTCCAATATTAGAAATGATTTTGCAGATCGTGATATTCGCGTCATTGGTGTTTCGAGTGAAGATAATTCATCATCGGTACATTTTCTTAAAAGTGGTGCCGATGACTTTTTACGTAAACCATTTCCGCCTGAAGAGCTGTTTTGCTTAGTGAATCGGAATTTGGATTATCTTGAGCATATTCAAGAATTTAAACGCCTAAACGAGCAGAAACAAAAACTATTGGGTATGGTTGCCCACGATGTGCGTGGCCCGGTGGGTAATATTGTGACCGCGGCGAAATGGTTGGCGGGCAAAGATGTTCCACCTCAGCGACAAAATGCATTTATTGATTTGATTGTGAAATCTGGTCGCGATGTTCTTGAACTGCTAAATAGCTTGTTAGATATGACGGCGATTAGCACTGGGAAGGTGAAGTTAAATTGTCAACAGAGACCGTTAGCACCGTTGATTCGCGATCGGTTGGCTTTTTTTGATATTGCAGCCAAGATGAAAGGTATTGAAATTTCAACATTACTAAAGAGTGATGTTGAAGCTTATATTGACGATAAGCGGTTTTCGCAAGTTATCGATAACTTGGTGAGTAATGCGTTGAAGTTTTCGCCGCGAAGAGGGCGTATCCTTATTGAATTATGTCACTCTGACGGTATGTCAAAATTAGTGGTGAAGGATAGTGGGGAGGGGATTCCAAGAGGTGAGGAGCGGTATTTGTTTTCGGATTTCTCACGCTTAAGCACTAAACCAACTGGGGGTGAGGTAAGTACGGGACTAGGGTTGTCTATTTGTAAGAGTGTTGTTGATGCTCATCATGGAGAGGTTTATGTCGACAAAAACTATCAAGATGGAGCGGCGTTTGTAGTATTAGTTCCGATGAGTGATGGTAGTAGTTGTGATCTGGGAGCAGGAATTTAGCGAGGTTATCTATTTGGGGCACAGCTTAGATACCTCTTATAATTTGGTTGTTTGAAATATGTGCAGCTTGGCGTAATAAGCATTTTTACGCTATACCTTATAGTGTTAGTGGTTAATACTCATTCGTTATAACGGGCGTATCGATGTCAATTTGGTCAGAACTAATTACAAGTCATTTAAAAACTCTTAAGACTACTTGTACCGATGACGTACTGAAGTTTATGTTGTCTGAAGCTTCATTGGTCAAGGACGCGAATGGCAGAGTGACTGCGAATGGGTTAGGAGATATGTATACCTACCTTGAAACACTGGAGAACTATCTCGGTACCTTATATCGAGACCGAGCAGAATATGAATTTGAGCAGATCATCGCGAAAGGCTGGACGCATCCCGAAGATTTGGATGTATTAACCAAGTCGCTTGAAATGGAGATGGAGCAAAAAATTGCATTAAACGATAAGTTGGCTGTAATGAGCAAAGACTTAGCTGCGGCGAAACATTCGGCGGGTATTGCATCGAGTGCCAAAAGTTCTTTCTTGGCTAACATGAGCCATGAAATTCGAACACCTATGAACGGTATACTCGCTAGTTCTGAGTTGTTGATGGACACTCTGCTTAATGAAGAACAATCTGAGCTTGGAGGTCTAATCAATAGGTCGGCAAATTCATTGTTAACCATTCTTAATGACATATTGGATTTATCGAAAATAGAAGCAGGAAAATTCACATTTGAAAAAGTCCCGTTTAATTTACCTGAAGCCATACGGGATGCCTGTGACCTAAATAGTACTCATGCCGCAAACAGTGAAATCAAAGTTGATTTGGAAATAGAGAATGGTACGCCAACAGTATTGCTTGGAGATCCTACCAGAATACGGCAAGTACTGATGAACCTAATTGGTAATGCGATTAAGTTTACCAAGCAAGGGCGAGTGGGGGTGGATGTTGGTTACGATCGTATTAATGAAACGCGTTACAATGTGATTATTGAAATTAGTGATACCGGTATAGGTATTCCAAAAGACAAGATTGAAAAGATTTTTGAGGATTACGAGCAGGCAACCGAATCAACCGAGCGAGAGTACGGTGGTACAGGCTTAGGATTAACAATTTGTAAAAACCTGATTGATATGATGAATGGTGTGATTGAGGTTGAAAGTGAGGAGGGCAAAGGCGCCTCTTTCACTATCACTGTGCCATTTGATATCGCTAGTGAAGCTTCCACGTCTGAAATCAAGCAGCAAAGTGACGTTGGTTCACGGGATTATAAGAAAAAAGTTTTGGTTGCAGAGGACAATGTTGTTAATCAGCGTGTTGCACAAAAAATGTTGGCTAAACTAGGCGTGGACGCCGATATTGTTTTTGATGGTGAGGCTGCCGTTGAAGCAGCCAATAATCGTGTTTACGACCTGATAATGATGGATATTGAGATGCCGGTAGTCGATGGACTTGAAGCTACTGCGATGATACTGACAGGGACTGGGCCTAACGCAAATACACCAATATTAGCATTGACGGCAAGTGTTATGGCTGAGGATAAAGAGCGAATATTTGATGTAGGTATGAAAGGTGTTGTGGGTAAGCCAATGAATCTAAAAGCGTTAATGAATGAGTTAGATCGCTTTTTGATAGCGTAATTTTGTCAATAATGGACCTGTTGAGTGGTGTGGATTCACATTTTTTACGTGATGTTCGTAACGGATTGATTTTATAAAATGTTCAGACTGAGGAGTTAGTACCTGGACAGTTACTTTTGTGTTTTATTTCAATATGTTATATGAGCTTGTTAGGAAAGGTGTAAGTTGCAAGCCTGGGAAGGGAAGGTACTATTAAATAAGGTGCTATTAAGTAAGGGCCTTAAAGCAAGGGATATAACATTAGGCGCATAAAATGCACATCTGAAGTTAAACGTTATTTTCTGTAGGTGTTCATTTTTTGAAGCTGTTGATTGTGAACAGATTAGACAAATTGAATAAACGCTAATTCAAGTTCTTAATGGGTGTGAGAATATGTTGACGAACGCGTTTGCTAATATAGCAAAACAAAATAGAGGCTCTTACCAGGGCGATCTCGCTTATATCGGATTTGGTGATATGCCGTTGTTTCGAGATGTTGATATTGAGCCACTTGAAATCTTGTTGGAGCGTTGTCGTGTTGTATCGTTTGTTGCGGGTGATCTTTTGTTAGACCCGAGTAAAGGCAATGAATTCTTTTATCTTATTCTCGACGGCAGTGTATCAATCTATCTAGATAACCCCTTAGATAAGCCAAAGGATGCAGCTATTGCGATGTTGTCTATTGGAGAATGTGTGGGAGAAATGTCCATGTTTGATGGTAAGAACCCTTCGGCTTTTGTGAAAGCAAACGGCAGCGTTCGGGTGCTTGCTATGGATAATGGTACGTTGTGGGAGATGATTAATTTGTCCCACGGTCTAGCTCGAAACCTATTGTACTTTTTGTCTAAAAAGGTGCGGTTGGGTAATGGTGCTGTTACCAATAGTATGCAGTTGCAAGAGAAGCACAAGAAAGCAGCAAACTGCGATTCACTGACGGGCTTGCATAATCGACGTTGGTTGGATGATTTGTTGTTGCGCCTAAGAGGCAAGGCGTTAGGTGACTTGTCGCCTTTGTGTTTGATGATGTTGGATATTGATCATTTCAAAAAATTTAATGATAGCTATGGCCATCAAACAGGGGATGAGGTGTTAAAAAAGGTAGCCTCTGTTATGCAACACTGCTTACGACCGAACGATATGGTGTGTCGATATGGCGGAGAGGAATTTATCGTTATTCTTCCATCATCATCGATGGCAGCTGCTAAACGTGTTGCTGAACGATTACGGCAGGGAATTGAAGCAGAATCGATGACGTATAATAATCTGCCTTTATCACCCGTTACCATCTCGATTGGTCTTGCTCAATGTGATGAGGGTCAGCAGATTGATGAGTTGATTGCAGACGCTGATGCTGCGCTCTACCAGGCGAAAGCGCAGGGACGTAATCAATATTGTTGTGCGAGTTAGGGGCGGATTTAGCTAGGGTTTTAACACCAGTTTAGTAATGAAGTTAACCCAAGAGCGAGGGAAGAAGCGGGGAAGAATAGTCATAACCGTATTCATTAGACCTGGTACTTCGATAGCTTTTCGTTTTTGCATGGCTTTTACAGCAGATCTGGCCGCTTGGGCAGACCCCATGATGGGTGCTTTTCGCATCAAAAAAATATTGGCTGTACCAGCATGTTGATGAAATTCTGACGATACGGGGCCCGGGCAAAATACGGTGACGCTTACACCAGTACCCTTTAGCTCACAGCGGATAGCCTCACTAAATGATAAAACATACGCTTTCGACGCATAATAAACGGACATATACGGGCCAGGGACAAAACTTGCGGCGGATGCAATGTTTAAAATTTTACCTAATCCTCGTTTTACCATGCCTTGTGATATAAGTTTAGTCAGTTGAGTTAAGGCGAGCACATTTAGCTGAATCATATGCTCGTCATTTTCTAGCGGCTGTTGAGTGAAAGCTCCCCAATAACCCACTCCAGCATTATTCACTAAGATATCAATAGGAGTATTGTCTTTTTCAAGCTGCTGATAAATGCGATTGGCGGCTTTGGGGTCAGTCAAGTCTGCGGCGATGACGGTAACAGCAATATCATGCTCTTTCTCAAGGAAATTGGCTAAGTGGATTAGGTTTTGCTCTCGGCGCGCAACAAGTACTAAGTCGTGGCCCTGATCGGCTAAAATACGGCTAATTTCATAACCAATCCCGCTAGAAGCGCCTGTGATAAGCGCTGTCATTAATGCCATGCTGCCCCCTATGTCGGTATTCTGGAAGGTTATTTCTAACTTACCTTAGTTTTATATAAAAAAACCGTGGATATCAATGGATATTTTTTGCAGCGCGCGATGAAAATAGGGCTATTAGCAATTGATTATATTGGTAAAAAACAAAGTTTATGCGAGAATTCAGGGCAAAGAGTTGCTCCTGATATGTGGGCGGAAGCCCCTCACCTGTACTGTTGGTGATTGATAAAGAGATGAATGTTCCTTATGTTGATAGTTGTTTCCCCTGCCAAGAAACTGGATTATGACTCCGCGTTGCCGATTGAAGATTACTCAATGCCTGAGATGCTTGATCAGGCGCAAGAGCTTATCGATATATTGAAGAACTACTCACCACAACAGGTAGCCTCACTTATGGGGTTGAGTGACAAATTGGCAGGGTTAAATGTGGCGCGTTATGGTGAGTGGCTTTTACCCTTCACTGAAGATAATGCTCGCCAGGCTATTTTGGCCTTTAAAGGCGATGTATACGCGGGTATGGATGCTTATGGGTATAAAAAAACCGATTTCAATTTTGCTCAAAAACACTTAAAAATATTGTCTGGATTGTATGGTTTGCTTAACCCTTTGGATTTGATACAACCGTATAGATTGGAAATGGGGACTAAGCTGGCAAATGACGCGGGCAAGAATCTATACGAGTTTTGGGGTAGCCGTATTACTGATGCGTTAAATGAGGCATTTAGCCAGCAAAAAAACGAACAGGCTATTTTGCTAAATTTAGCATCTACAGAGTACTTTAAATCGGTAAAAAAGAAGCAACTGGCTGCGACAGTGATCACTCCAGTGTTTAAGGATGAAAAGGCGGGAACCTACAAGGTGGTGGGTATCTACGCGAAACGAGCAAGAGGACTAATGGTAAAATATATCGTTAAGAATCGCATAAAAGATGTCGAAGGTATTAAAGTATTTGATGTTGAGGGTTATCGTTATAATTCAGCAATGTCAGATGGTAATGAGTGGGTGTTTTCCCGAACGGAGAAAGATAGAGCATGACATTAGAAGAATTTGTTGTCGCAGTAGAGCAAGGTCCTGTGGCTTTTACGGAAACAATGGCAGTTATTGCGTCCAACTATGAGTATTCGACAGCAGGTTTTCATAATGGTCTGGAAGAACGTCGATTCTTTAACGCAGCAGGGACCAACGAAGGTTCTTGCAAGTTGTTTGCTTTTGCCAAAGTCAATGATCTAGATGAGCAGGCAACCCTGAATTGTTTCGGCGATTATTATACCGTTGATGTATTGCAAAACCCTGAGGGGCAAGATCATCAAAATATCCGTACGTTTATTGATTGTGGTTGGAAGGGGATTGCTTTCGATAGTGAACCTTTGCTAGCAAATCGTTAACAATGAACCTTTACAACGAACTGGTTAACTGATTATGGATACCGAGAAACGTTCTGAAATTTCAATGCCCATGATACGAACTCTGTTGAGTTCTTTAATGCAGCAGGGTATTGATGCGGCCCGTTTTTTGGATGCGTTAGGGTTAACCCATCAAGCCATTGATGGTACAGAGAATCGGGTTGATATATCTGTATACGATCGAGCGCAAGAAATCGCTGTGGAAATGCTAGATGATCCTGCCTTAGGGTTACATATGGGAGAGCAGACGAACCCGAGCTCTTTGGGTGTGTTAGGACATATGTTGATAACTGCTGCGACGATTGCTGATGCGTTCCAGCTGTTTTTTAAATACCACAGTTTAATTAGCGACGCAGAGCCTTCATCGATTCATGTTAATGGTGAGCATGCAGTACTTACCTATCATTATCCAAGTTCAACGTCTCTAGGCAACCGGATTCGTGCAGAGTTTGGTTTAGTGCAGATAGCGCGTATGGCAAAAAATGTTATTAGTGCAAAAATGGATGCTATTGAGGTGCGTTTTGAGCATTCTGAACCAGATTATGTGGAAGAATATCAGCGAATATTTGGTGCACCTGTTCGTTTTGATTGTGAGAACACGCAAGTGATTTTTGCAGCAAACTTACTGGATGAAAAACTGTTGCATGGAGATGAGTCGGTTCTTAGCTTGTTAAAGGAGGAGGCGGATAGGCAGTTATCGTCATTGAATCAAGACGGTAATATTGCGGATAAAGTGGAAAGTTTATTACTAGCTCACATTCAACAGGGGAAGCCGAGTATTAATAAGGTTGCCGAATATTTTCATATGAATGAGCGCACGTTACGACGAAAGTTAGAGTTACACAACACTACATATTCTGAATTGCTAACACAGGTGCAACGTAAAGTGGCCTGTAGGATGTTGGAAAATCTCAATATACCTATTGAGGATATTGCCGAGAAATTACGTTTTTCAGAGACCAGTGCTTTTTATCGGGCATTTAAACGTTGGACAGGAAAAACGCCAGCGGAATATCGGGAAGAGTGTGGTTAGATGCTGCTGGTGTGGGGTAGGGTTGACTGATCGAGAGCAGTTAAATGTTGGGATAAATGGTTGATTTTGCACTGTAGATCTTTTTGCGATAGATTTTCTGTTAGTTGAATCCATTTTAGCTGAGAGGGGGCTGGTTGGGTTATAAAGGGGATGTTGCTTAACTCAATCGCTTGTATCCATTCGCATAGCTTTAACGAGGGTAAGTATTTATTTCTGGCGGTATGGATGAATTTTAATGTTTTGAATGCATCAAACCATGTCAGCATGTGGCGATAAAAATCATCAGCGGATTTACTTTGTTTGCGACTATGGTTGATGGCCTTTTCGATATTTAACGCTAATAGTATCCCATGGATTTTTTCACATACCTCAACATCGCTTTGGACCTCAATTAACGACACTGTTAGGGGTTGAGTATATAATCGAGGAATGGCTAATTGCCATAACTTAAGCCATTCAAAACATGAGGGGTGGTATAACCTAAATTCGTTTACGATACTGTCAAGTTGTTGGATACGTTGTACTGCTGGGCCTGTGCCAAATGGAACCCTGTGTGATGCTCGGTCACTGAGAGTGATAACGGGTTTCTTTAAGGAAATTACCGTGCCCGTTTTAGCTATTTTGTTGAGTAAATAAAAATCTTCTCCGGCTTCTCTTTTTGGGAACCCTCTGTTTGCGGCATAGTGGAATGCATGAATTGCTAGAGTGCTTCCTATGGTATGAAAACCCCAGGGTGATTCTGCCCAGCGCAATCCCAGTACATAATACCGTAAAGACATTTCATATATCGAAGCAGCAATGCTGGTTGTGTTTGATTCTTCTTTAGAAGGGCTGTTGGTAAGGTAGTCATGTTGAAAAGGGAAAATATAGCCTGAACAGTTTGTACGTTCTTTTTGGGTATATTGATTTACTAAGGAGGGCAATTCAAAGTAATCATTGGGTAATAACGCATCGGCATCAGTGGAAAGGAAAAATGGGGCTGTTATTTGATTTTGAGAAAATAACAGCAAGGCTGAATCCATACCTAACTTTCTGGCATAACCAACGCCAGGAACAAAGGTATCTATGGGAGTAATATCATTCCAGCCGGTTATGTCCCAAACTAGCCAGTGAGTTGATGGTGTTTGTATTAGCTGTACAGCGTTATCCTTGGAGCCTTGCCAGATACTTTGCCCTAGGTCTAGAAGGTGCTCTTTGACTTTTAGGGTATTGCTACGTTGCAGGGGGGTACATGTCTTCGGACAGTTCAAGACCAGAATAATCAACGTATTGTCAGGTGCTTGATTATTAAGGCGGTCGATAAAATACGTGCTTTCATCAAAGGCGGGGATAACAACACATCGTTGAAATGGGTTGTTGCGTGAGAAACCGTCAAGCCAAGGTGATAGGTTTTCGGCATAATGTGCCAAATACTTTGAAATCACCTTGGTGGTTTTCATGATTACGGTCTTGTTGTCATGGTTGTTGAGTGATGCTGAAAGGCGCTTAGTGTGGTTGCGTGAGTGCCTGCTTTGCAATCTCAGGCGCTTTTGCGACATCATCACCTGATAGCTCGGCGATGGTTTCTAAGGTTTCGCGTACTTTTTGATAATCGCTACCTATAAGGCCGAATTGCTCAGTGACGGCCTTATCAATTGCTTGAAAAACCTTGTCATAGGCTAGGTCAGTGGATTCTTTGTCTGATTGATTAATTGCGTTCAAACAGGCTTTTGCAATGTTAATATAACGTTTATTTTTGTTGCTCATGATGGATTGCTGTTGTGAAGATTAATGTAATGGTCGCCAAATTGATCTCGTAAATTCACTTTTAACAGTTTTCCTGTTGCAGTGTGGGGTAATTCATCTACAAATACCACATCGTTGGGTAGCCACCATTTGGCGACCTTGCTCGAAAGGTGGGCGATTATATCGTCTTTTGATACGTTTTGTCCCTGTTGTTTTATAACTAGTAATAAGGGGCGTTCATCCCATTTAGGGTGTTGAATGCCAATAACACAGGCCTCTTGAATTGCAGGGTGGCCAACAGCAGCATTTTCTAAGTCGATGGAGCTAATCCATTCCCCTCCCGATTTAATTACATCTTTGTTACGGTCGACTATTTTCATATAACCCTGAGGGTCAAGGGTTGCTACATCTCCTGTGTCAAACCAGCCATTTTCTAGAGCTGTGCTTTCGGCTTTAAAGTAGCGTTCAATAATCCAAGGGCCTTTGACCATTAATCGCCCGAAAGCTTTGCCATCATTGGGTTGTGCTTGGCCTTCATCGTCGACTATTTTTAGCTGTACACCAAATACGGGTCTGCCTTGTTTTTGTTGTATTGCGTAACGTTCTTCTTTGCTGGCATTGTCCATTTCTCGTGTATAAGCACCGATAGTACCGATAGGGCTCATTTCAGTCATTCCCCAGGCATGCATGACAAAAGCGCCGTGGTCTTCATCGAAACTTTGAATCATTGATAGGGGTGCCGCCGATCCGCCGATAACGACATTCTCGACGCTGTTTAGTCGAATCTCATGTTCTTTAAGGTATTGTAATAACCCTAACCAGATGGTTGGAACACCTAACAATAACGTTGGTTGCTCTGCTTCGATAAGTGTTGCAAGAGATTTTCCGTCCAGAGCTGCTCCGGGGAAAACCAGTTTGGCCCCAGATAAGGTGGCAGAATAGGGCGTACCCCATGCACAGACATGAAACATTGGGACTACGGGTAACAACGTGGAGCGGCTAGATATAGAAAGTGCCTCCGGTATTGTGCTGCCAAATGCATGCAGTAGGGTTGAGCGATGGGAATATACAACACCTTTGGGGTTACCTGTTGTCCCGGATGTGTAGCAAATCGCAGCAGCGGTCTTGTCATTCAATTGTGGCCAGTCGAAGTCGTCCGAAGAGTTCTCTAGATAAGTCTCGTAACAGATTACGCTACAAGCACCGCTACTTAGGGACGTCTCTGGCATGTGGGATTTGTCGGCCATAATAATAATGGTTTCGACACTGGGGATTTTATCCTGTATTTGTTCAAGCAGTGGCACAAATGTAAGGTCTACAAATAACATACGATCTTCCGCATGGTTAATAATATAGACCACTTGCTCGGGAAATAACCTAGGGTTAATGGTGTGGGTGACGGCTCCCATGCCAGAAACGGCGTAATAAATTTCATAATGGCGGTAGCCGTTCCAGGCCAGCGTACCAACTCGGTCACCTTGGGTAATACCTGAGTGAGTTAATGCATTGGCGAGCTTTTTGCTTCGTAGATTGGCATCTTTGTAGGTATATCGATGAACATCCCCTTCTAGACGTTGGCTAACAATTTCACTGGTGGGGTAATATTTTGCCGCGTGTTCGATTAAGTCTGAAATAAGTAAGGGGTGGTTCATCATGTTGCCGTTCATCGATAGCTCCTTTTGAATCAGTTTGTTAGCGTTAATAAGCTTGCGCAACGCCGATTTCGAAAGCTTAATGTAGGACGTTCGGTGTTTTAGTGCAAACCGTCTATACTTTTATTTATTAAAGATGTTTGTTTGTTGATCGAATGGTTAGTTGTTGTTTTTACGGTATTTCTGGCGATTTTGGGATTTCGTTATTCATGAGTGATATTGATAAAGAAAGCGAGATACAGACACTAAGGCGTTGCCTTGAGCAGGAGATTAAATCCCGCAAGGCTGCGGAGAAACGTGTTGATGAAACGTTGGCTGAATTAACAACGATTAACAGCGCTTTAGAGCAAAAAGTGGAAGAGCGGACACGAGAAGCATCCGAGGCTCGTGATGCAGCGCTAAGCGCAAGTCAGGCTAAGAGTGAATTTTTAGCCACAATGAGCCATGAAATTCGTACACCGATGAATGCGATTATTGGATTTGCTGAGCTGCTGCTTAATGAGACATTGGACGAGAGACAGCATCGTTTTGTACAACGCATTGATACATCAGGCAAAGCGCTACTTCAAATTATTAATGATATTTTAGATTACTCCAAGATTGAGGCCGGTAAACTTCAAGTTGAACTGATTCATTTTAACTTCTTTGAGCTAATGGATCAGATGCAACATTTGTTCTCTCAGCAAGTTGAAAGCAAAGGTGTGGATCTACTGTTTGATATAGATCGCGATATCCCTATGTCAGTGGAAGGAGATCCGCTCCGTATAGGGCAAATTGTTACCAACCTGATAAGTAATGCATTAAAGTTTACGGAATCTGGCACGATTAAAGTGACAGCTAAGGTGCAAAAAAGTTTTGATGGGCGTGCAGTTATTGAGGTGTGTTGTTCTGATACCGGAATCGGTATTCCTGATGAGGCACAGAAAAAATTATTTAGCTCGTTTACTCAAGCTGATAGTTCTACTACGCGAAAATTTGGTGGGACTGGATTAGGATTAAGTATTTGTAAAAGCCTTTCAGAATTGATGGGTGGTGGTATTTGGTTGATGAGTCGTGTGGGAATGGGGAGTTCGTTCTTTTTTACTGTTGATCTTAAAGTGTTGGATGAAGAGGAGACTGCGGCAGGTGAGGCGGCGTTACATTCTTTAGATGATGTTTCGTTTTCTGAATCACGCATTTTGTTGGTTGAAGATAATGAAATTAACCAAGAACTTGTGAAAGAAATGTTTAAGGATGTAGATGTTGTTCCTGATGTGGCATTTAACGGGCTCGAAGCGGTTGAAAAGGTAAAATTAAAAAAATACGATTTGGTGTTTATGGATATACAAATGCCATTAATGGATGGGTTACAGTCAACCAAACGTATTCGTGAAGAGTTTTCTAGAGACCAGCTAACGATTGTTGCGATGACGGCTAATGCGTCTCCAGAGGACCGTGAAAACTGCATGTCTGTCGGCATGAATGATTTCCTTAGTAAGCCCATTGATCATCGTTTGTTGATCGAGACGATGCAGCGTTGGCTAATGAAAGAAATGGTGAGTGAGGGGGAGCCTGAAAGTACGCTTGAAAGTACGATTAGTTCGTTAAATAGCGCTTCTCAAGATGACAGCGCCCAGGTAGCCAAAGATGTTACGCAAGATAAAGATCAAGCAAATATTAAATCAGAATTAAGCCCAGGGAAAAATCCTAAAGCTAATCCTAAAGCAAGTAAAACTAAAATCGCTAGCGCTGAAAAAGCGCAAATTGAAACAGCTCAAGCAGCTCATAAAAAAGAAACCCCAAGGAAAAAATCACCTGTTTATACCACAATAGATCACAATAAAGCGCTGGCTATGATGGGTGGGAAAATTACACTTTTAAACAAAATGTTAACGATGTTTGCAGATAAGTACAGCTCCGCTGATCTACATTTAAGCGAGTTTATTGCGAACAAAGAGTGGGTTGATGCACAGCGTTTTGCCCATACAGTAAAAGGCATTTCTGCGAATATTGCTGCTGATAAGTTGGCGGGTATTAGTGGAACGTTGGAGACTGAGCTTAAAGCGATTGTGCAAGACCAGTCTTTGGTGAAAAGCTTTGATGATGAGTTGTTATTGTTTAGCGAGGAACTCAAAAAATTACTTGCAGAAATCGGTGCCTAGTTTTTGATTTTATTGGCAGGGATTGCTTTAATGTGTCGCCAAAATCGCAGTATATGTATACCTCTTGGTTCTGTTGTCGTCGGCTTTTTGTTGTTGAGGGGAGGTAGGGGTATGGCAATCAGTTTTCAGGCAAAAGTAGTTAATGCGGGGTTACGGCTAATCGTTAAACCTGTGGTAAGTCGAACGCGATTAACGGAAGCCATTATGTATGTTGCTAAAGGTGGTTTTGATATCGCCTCGGCGCTAAGTTTACCTGTGCCCTCTATTGTTGACCCAGAGTGTGTTGATATTGATGGTGTTCGTGGTGAATGGGTTGATATTAGTAGTCATATTAATCATGGACGGGTGATGTTGTATTTGCATGGTGGAGGGTATTTTTTTGGATCAGCTCATTCTCACCGTCCGCTGATATGGCGCTTCTCTGCATTAAGTTCATTAAAAGTATTGGCGTTAGATTATAGACAGCTTCCAGAATTCCCTTATCCCGCACCGTTAGAAGATGCAATGACAGCCTACCAATGGTTACTAAAGCAAGGCTATAAAGCGGAAAATATTGTGATAGGCGGGGATTCCGCAGGGGGAAATTTAACCCTTGTTGCGCTGCAAAAAATTAAAGAGCAAAATTTGCCCATGCCGTCATGTGCAGTTTTATTATCTCCCTGGGCTGATTTGTCCTGTAGCGGTCAATCTATGGAATCCAATCGTTATAATGACCCCGTGATTCCGAGTAATTTGCTGAGGTTTTTATCGAAGCATTATGTCGGAGATAATGACCCTAAAGATCCGTGTTTATCTCCTATTCATGGAGATTATCGTGGTTTTCCACCTATGTTAGTTTATGTTGGCACTACAGAGGTGTTGTTAGATGATGCTCGGCGTGTTGTCGAAAAAGCGAAAGAGGCAGGTGTGTATGTAGAGTATAAAGAATGGGAAAAAATGCCTCATGTATTCCCCATTCTGGCCACTTATTTGCCAGAAGGAAAAAAAGCGGTAAAAATGATGTCGACATTTATTAATGAGCACTTAGGGCGGGTTGCGAAACAGCGGCCAAGAATTGTTAAATTTTGATAAATGATATCTCTGTCATTTGATCTCCGTTTTACTAAGCGGTATAAGTATTGTGGAAATTACGATGGCAATTCCGATGAAATAGATAACTATACGGAATCATAATAATACGTACGGGGAAGGTTTATGAAATTAAGACTATTGGCATGTTCAATGTTACTTGCGTCGAGTAGTGTAACATTTGCAGGTGAGGGTGAGACAACATTAAACCTGGGCACTGGTGTAATGGTGTTTGATGATGATCGTAATTTGGATAATGGTACTATCGGTTCGATTGGGTTGGAATACGGCTTTACTGAAAATGTTGCAGCGGAAATTTCATTTTTACAAACAAGCCCAGACCTCGATAGCGGCGATGGACATGTGGATGTTCGTGAGATACGTCTTGATGGTTTGTATTACTTCTTATCTGAAGGCCGCTGGTTACCTTATGCGGCTATGGGTGCTGGCACCGGGAAATTTTCCTATGATACTGGTTCGTTTACCGAGAATCAGGTGAATTTGGGTGGCGGTATACGCTTTATTGCAAATGAAACGTTATCGCTCCGTGTGGATTTACGGGGGATTTACGGCGATGAAGACAATGATACTGATGCAGCGTTAACGGTTGGTATGAGCTGGACATTTGGTGACGGGAATGCAATTGGCGCTAAACGTCATGCAAGTGCACCAACCCCTGTCCGTCAGCCCGCTCCTGTAGATAAGGACATTGTTAAAGAGGTCGCCTTGAAGCCTGCTGAAAAAATTGATACAGCGTCAATAGAGCCGGTTATACAACCGGTTGTAAAAACGGCTGAAGCGATTAAGTCTGCAATTGTGGCTGTGGATAGCGATGGTGACGGTGTTATTGATGCCAAAGATCAGTGTCCAAATACTGCCAAAGGTGTGAAGGTGACTGGTACAGGATGTAAAATTAAAACAGTTACTGTGGAAACAATCGAGCTTGATATCAAGTTTCCAACCAATTCATCCGATGTGCGTGCTGAATATATGTCTGAGCTGAAAAAGGTGTCGGATTTCTTGAATAAGCATGCAGATTTGGTTGTGGATATTGAAGGCCACTCAGATAGTAGAGGAAAGGCAAGTTATAATAAATGGCTTTCACAGCGCCGTGCGACATCCGTTAAAGCAGCGATTGTGAACCAATTCGCTATTGATGCGAAACGAATCAACGCCATTGGTTATGGTGAGGAGAAACCGGTCGCTTCTAATGATACTGTTGGTGGGCGACAGAAGAATCGCCGGGTTATTGCTGTTATGCAAAAAGAAGTCATTGAATAATATTATAGCTATCGTTTATAGCTGATTTGTATGAATTAGCATTTTCTTTTAGGTCAATATAAAGCCCTCCTATTGTAAGGATAGGAAGGCTTTATATTGTTAATTGAACTAACCTTAAAGCATGAACTGATTTAGGGTGTATAAATGAAGCGAATATTGATTGCAGATGATCAGCTGGTGATGCGAAACATGTTTAAAAGCATTTTGGCGGGCCAAAACTTTGAGTTGGCATTAGCCGTGGATGGTAAGGATGCATACAATATAGCGACAGCTACTACGTTTGATATGGTTATTACTGATTTATACATGCCTCAGATGGATGGAATTCAATTGACGGAGAAACTACGGTCTTTGCAGGCATATCAAGGTAAACCGATCCTTATTGTTAGTACTGAAGGGGCAGTCAAAAAAAAGGCTGAAGGAAAGGCCGCGGGAGCTACTGGGTGGATTGTTAAACCAGTGAGTAGTGATGTGTTGCTACCTGTGGTTAAGAAATTGCTTGGTTAATCAACTTCGCTTTTAAAGCCTATATTCGGTAAAATCCAAAACAGAGCCACCCAGAATTCATATTAGATGATATCGGGTGGCTTTTTTGTGTGTTAATGGATAGAGGTGTGATTTTGAGCGAGCATGTAATAAGCGAGTTGTTAGAAGGCGAACCGTTAAAAGAGCTGTTGGAAAAAGCATGGAATAACCGACAATCGTTATTTCAGCAAGTTAAGCAGGATGGTGGTGATTGCTATCGCGTTTTTCATGGGACAGTTGAAGGTATCCAGGGGCTCTCAATTGACTGTTATGGCCCTCAATTATTGGTTCAAAGTTTTCATCACTCAATATTGCCATCACAATTACTGGATATAAGTGCATTTTATCGTGCCAAGTTACCAAGCATACAAAATGTTGTGTACCACGATAGAAGTGCGAAAAGTTCTCGGCGTGAAAGTAACGATACCTACGAGACATCTGACTCAATAGAAGGCTCTGAGTTGGGTGTTGCTTATCAAGTAGATGTGAAACGACTTGGCCAAGACCCCTTGTTATTTTTGGATATGCGGGTTGGGCGGCAGTGGATGCTAGATAATGCCAAAGGAAAATCAGTGCTGAATTTGTTTTCATATACCTGCGGTATTGGAACCTGCGCGGCAAAAGCCGGTGCAAAAACTGTGTGGAATATTGATTTTTCAGAGTCTGCATTAGCGGTAGGTGAACATAATGCGTTAATAAACGGCTTAGATTTGGAAGCAATGCGCTTTATCTCATCGGATTGTTTTCCCGCCTTAAAGCAGTTGGCTGGTATTCCTATTAAGGTTCGACAAAAGCGTTTAAAGAATGGCCGAATGGCAAAAGCATCGTTGCCGGCGTATCCATCACTGCCTAAAAAGCAGTTTGATGTGGTTTTTATGGACCCTCCTCGTTGGGCCAAAAGCGTGTTTGGAACGGTTGATTTAGTAAGAGATTACCAAAGCTTATTTAAGCCAGCATTAATGGCGACGAAGCTGGGTGGGCAGATGATAGTATGTAACAACGTTGCAAAGGTCGATAGAGATGTTTGGATATCTCAGCTAATGCGCTGTGCTGAAAAGCTTGGGCGAAACATCAAAGTGGAAGATGTGCTTCAGCCTTATGAGGATTTCCCAAGTTTTGATGGAAACCCTCCGCTAAAGATTTTAGTGCTACGCGTGTAAATGTGTGTAGAGATACGCGTGTAAAAAGGGTGATGTTTAGTTGGGTTCTTCTAGCTGCAACGGCATAAATTCAATCACGACACGTTGGTTTTGCTGGGCCATATCATTCCACTTCTTCGCAGAATATTCGGGGTTTTTATCTGGATAATGTACCGACGGAGTGCTTAGTCCCGCGCTGGTTAAGGTGATGCGTAGATTATCATCATATTGGCGTTCAAAAACGGCCACGAAATTGTTGAACTGAATGGTTTTTTCTAACCCTAGAATTTCAGCTTGTTGTTCGGTTATTCCGTTAATAGTGCATTCCGACAACGTTTGATGTTCAACTGGCAATTCTGGATCACCCACTTCATTTGCAATTAAACAAAACTCCCCAAGGTGACTGGTTAAGTTTATAGTGCCCTTGAAACCCGCTGTATTAAGTTTCTCAGCCGTTGATGTTAACAATCCTGCAAGGTTTTTATTAAACGGTTTTTCATTCCATAAGAATTGATTCTTACGATTCAGTGCCCATTGTAAATTAGCGACCCACTGATCTAGATGGAGTTGGTTTTTGTACAGGTTGTTGGTTAATTCACCTTCTAATGAGGATTTTTCAGACTCCGATTTAGCACTCTCAACGGTGAAGGATTCTTTGAGTGTCTGATTGGTGCTTTTTAGTTGTTTTATTTCTGTGGTCTGTTGGGATGTGGTAATGCCAAGAGCAATGAGAATGATTGCGTTGATGATAATTAGGAAGATTTTTGTATTGTCTGAAAGCTTGGTAAAAAAGCCTGCGTTTTCCTGGGTTTCTTTGATAAATGCTGAGAGCGATGCAGAAACGGTATCTATTTTTTTGTCTAGGGAATTGAGTAATACCTGAGAATGTTCGCTGGACTGTTCTGCTAACTCTTCTCTGTGCTCATCGAGCAGTTGCTTCACTTCATTGGTAAAGGACTGATTCTCAATAGAGCGTTCAGCATCTTTTGTGACTTGCTCTAAGTCTTGCCCTATATCGCTAGCGTTAACTATAGGGGTAGGCGGCTCGCTAACAAGAGGTGGGGTTTCATTAGAGGCTTGTGTATGGGCGGTTGTAGTGCTTTGAGCAGAGGTGTTTTCTATTTCGGGTGTATCAATGCTGCTGTTTTCTTGTTCGATTGTGCTGGACTCAGTATTAGGAGGCCCAGAGCGTTGTTTTTTATTGATGATTTGGCGAGGTAGTAATTGCTGACGTTCAAGTACTTGAATCAACTGAACTGGTTTGAGCTGTTTGGGCAGTACGTCGACAGCACCAAGCGCGCGGGCTTGATTCATGTACACGTCACCTTCCTTCGAGGTGTACATCATTATTGGTATTGATGCGGTTTTAGGGTCGTTCTTAATGGCTCTAATGGCCTGAAAACCATCCATCCCTGGCATTGTGTGGTCCATAAAGACCATGTCAGGTAGGTTGTTACATAGATAACCAAGTGCCTCTTCAGCGGACTCGACGGTATCGACATTAATTTCTTGTTCTTTTAGCATTTTGCTTAGTACATATCGCGCCATGCGAGAGTCATCAACTACCAGTGCCAGTATGTCAGCCATTGAAGGTTCCTGAAGGGTGCCTGTTTCCGAAGGTTGTTTGCTTAGTATATCAAAGGGATACAGAGCTGCTTAGTAGATTTGTCACGTTTTAGTAATCTTACGAAAGGAATGTACTGGGTGGCAGGTGGGATTGGCAGGAGGGCGCTTAGTGATTGCCGATCTCTATAGTAAAAAAACCTCTAGTATGGAGTGCCGGGGCGAGCTTGGTGACTTGATTGTTTTCAGCAGTAAAGATAAATGTGTGGGCGGGTAAGGGGGAGTTTAGAGGGAGTTGTTGGTTTGAGGTTGATAGTATATGGGCGGCGCGTCGGGCGATAGCTTCTCCACTATCGATAAGGTGTATTTTGTTGCCAAGTGCATTTTGGATTTCTTGCTTTATCAATGGGAAGTGAGTGCAGCCAAGTATTACAGTGTCTATAGCCGTATTGCCAATGATCGGAGCTAACTCTTGTTCGATGAGCATTTCTTCAATGGCATAACCATGTAGCTTGCGTTCGGCTTGTGATACAAGTACATCGCTACCAATTTTTGTAATTTCGTGAAGTGATGCAAATTCAGAAATAAGGTCCAACGTGTATTTTCGGCTAATGGTCCCCTTAGTTGCTAATAGCCCTATTTGTCCTGTTTGGGTAATGTCTGCGGCAGGCTTGATAGCAGGAACAACGCCAATGACGGGGGATCGCGTGATAGCTCTTACTTCATCAAGGATAAGAGTACTGGCAGAATTGCAGGCGATAATGATAACAGCTGGTTGGTAATGCCTTTCCAGTGCAGGGAATAGTGTTTTGGCTCTTGCTAGAAGGGCGTCATCGGATTGTCTTCCATAGGGGTATAGGCGATTGTCTGCAATGTAAACAATGGGGTGTTGAGGGAGCGCCTGGGTGACCTCGTCGGCGATGGATAAGCCCCCGATGCCCGAATCAAAAATGAGGATGTTAGAGGGGGCGCGTGTGCTATTTGTCATGGGGGTGACTATAACACAAGTACAACAGTGCAAGTGTTTTCAAAGTAATATCAGGAGGTCTCGCACTGTTGTTGGTGTTAACTGCCCTTTATAGGGCAGTTACTGTACCGGCTAAGTGTGGTTTCTCTCCGTTATTATCTTTAACATGGAATTCAATACCATTATCATTTTGTTGATATTGAAACTGAACTTGGGCAGGCATAAATACAGGTAGCTTGAAGGCAACGCTGACCTTGAAAGGGCCGTTCGGAAGGTGGTGGTCTAATTCGGCAACAGCACAGGCTTTGGACCACATGCCGTGAGCAATGGCGCGTTTAAAACCAAATAATTTAGCGGTGAAAGCGTAAAGGTGAATGAGGTTTGAGTCACCTGATACTTTGGCATATCGCCGACCTGTATTCTCAGCAACAGTCCAATTACAGACGGTGTCAGCACTAAATGTGCTGGTCGTTGATTTTTTCTGTTCCTCAATGGTTGTTTTGCAGCGGTAGAGGTTGGTGCTAACACTTTCCCAAACAAGGTTACCTGCAATGCTCACTTTGGTTACGATATCGAATTCTTTACCCTTTCCTACATCAGTCGGTCCTTCCAAGTAACACTCGATATCGAGGATTTCTTGATTTCCTATTGAACGGTATTGAGTGAATTCGTTACGTACATGGACTAAACCAAGCAATGGTAGAGGAAACTCCTTAGAGACAAGTAGTTCCATATGTAGAGGAAAAGCGAGAATATGAGGGTAGGTCGCTGGCATGCACGGCCCTTTGGTGAAGCCACAAAGGTTGCGGTATTGGGCAAGGCTTTTAGGCTTGGCCTGTACACCACTTAGTGTTACTGCAAGTGGTGGTAATGAATCCCCGGCAATGTGGCCGCTTTTCTTAGCGGTAGCTGCGCGAAAATACAGGCTGAGTGTGGATGAGGGAGAATCGAGTTCTAGAGTAGACATGGCCTTGTTCCTTGGATTGGGATGTACGACATGTCTAGCAGTATACTCAAATGGCTTGACGCTGCAATTGTCAGAAAATAGGCAATAAAAGGCGTTATGGTCAATGTGTTGTTAGAGGCAGGGCTGAGAGGCTGTTCAGTAAAGTTGTGTTCTTGAGTACCAATGACTATTATAGCTTTTTGTATAAGGAGCTGAAAAACAACAGGTTAGCGGATACAGGTCACTAATGGTGTTGTTTTGTTGAGGTTTCTTTACGGTTTAGTCACAGTTTGGCGGCGCGAGTAATAGCAATGGGTGAATTTACGGATTCTGGAATACTAATACGGCTTGCTTATCAAGCAATGGACTCTTTAGGGGTTAATGCCGAAGAGGTGTTGCAGCGTATTGGTATGAATCAGCAGCAGCTGATGGATAAAGAGCTCCGCACGCCTCATTCGGCTCAGCGTTTGTTCTGGCAAATCATAGAGGAGGTTTCCGGTGACCCGCGCATTGGTCTGCACCTTGGAGAGCACATTCCGGTATTTAAAGGGCAGGTGTTAGAGTATTTGTTTTTGAGCAGCTCTACGTTTGGAGACGGCTTAATTCGGTCGTTGAACTATCAACGATTGTTGTCAGATGTAGTGCAAGCTTCACTGGAAGAGGATGAACGTGGCACGTACCTTGTAGATCCAACGCCACGCAATGCTATTAACCACCTTACCGAAAGTGTCATCATTGGCGTACTCACCTTTTTTAACTATGTTACGGAAGGTGCATTTACCACCAAAGAGATTCATTTTACCTATGACGGCGATGAAAATGATGAAGAGTACCTGCGTATATTTAAATGCCCGGTGTACTTTAATTCACCGCAGATTCGTATTTATTTTGATAAAAGTATCTTAGAGCACCCGTCTCTTCATGCAGAACCTGAGTTGTTGGATTTACATGAGCAGTTAGCTAGCCGGCACGTGGCGAAGTTGGAAAAGCAGGATTTTATTTTTCAAGTGAATCGTTTGATTGGTGAGCTGCTGGAGTCGGGGCATGCTAATTTGGAAACTGTGGCGGAGCGTTTGGATATTAAACCTCGTAGCCTGAGAACTCGATTGACGGATGTGGATACAAACTTCAATCAGTTGCTTGCAGATTACCGTTGTAACTTGGCCAAGCGACTGTTAGCAAAAACAGATGAGTCGATTGATGAAATTGTATACTTAACGGGCTTTTCTGAGCCGAGTACATTTTATCGTGCTTTTAAGCGTTGGGTGGGGCAAACGCCAGTTGAGTACCGTAAGAGTCGTAATCAGCTTTAATGTTGACGTATTAGATATAAATTCTAGATATAAAAAAGCCTCTGAACATACGCGTTCAGAGGCTTTTTTATATCTAGGCTATTAATTGATACTTACGCACCAATCAAGTTCTGGCCACATACACGAATGGTATTACCATTGGCACCAGCAGAGGCAGGGCTTGCAAAAAATGCGATCGCTTCAGCAACATCAACTGGCTGACCACCTTGCTTTAACGAGTTCAAGCGACGGCCGACTTCACGAGGAGCCATTGGCATTGCTGCTGTCATTTGTGTCTCGATAAAGCCGGGAGCAACAGCGTTGATAGTGATGTTACGTTTAGCAAGAACTGGAGCCATAGCGTTAACCATGCCTATAACACCTGCTTTAGAGGTGGCATAGTTGGACTGACCAAAGTTACCTGCTACTCCGCTCATGGAAGAAACACAAACAATTCTGCCGCCATCATTAAGGATTTCGTCATCTAACAATGCGGCATTGATTCTCTCTTCGGAAGTAAGGTTAATGTCGATAACCATATCCCAGAAGTGATCAGGCATTCCGCCAAGGGTTTTATCACGAGTAACCCCAGCGTTATGAACGATAACATCCAAGCCTCCGAATTCTTTCTTACAGAATTCAGCGATAGTTTTAGGGGCTGCTGGGTCAGTGATGTCCAGAGGAAGAATGCAACCGTCAATGTGTGATGCTACGCGTTTAAGGTCGGCTTCTGCTGCTGGAATATCCAAGCAAATAACTTTTGCACCGTCACGGGCCAAAGTTTCAGCGATAGCTTCACCGATACCACGAGATGAGCCGGTGACTAATGCAACCTTGCCTTTTAGTGGTAGATTCCAGTTAAAGTCGGCAGCGTCAAACTTACCTTTGCCGATGCGAACCACTTGGCCGTCAACAAATGCGGTACGAGGCGATAAGAAAAACTGGATAGCAGACTCAGCCAATTTTTCAGCCGTTTTAGTGACGTAGACTAGTTGTGCAACAGCGCCTTTCTTGCCGACTTCTTTAGCAACAGTACGCACGAAACCTTCTAGGGCGCGCTGAGCAATCTGTTGCGCAGGTTCTTTGCAAGATTCAGGTGGAAGCCCAAGTACAACAATACGGCCACTACTTTGCATTTTTTTCATGACGGGGTGGAAAAAATCATATAACGAGCGTAACTGCGTGCTGTTTTCGATGCCAGTTGCATCAAATACTAGCCCTTTGAATTTAGCGGCTTCCGCATTCGGGTCAATGATGGTTAATTTTAACTCAGCTTTGTCAGCTGCTTTATCGAAAGCATCTTTGCTGGGAGATTCTTGGCTGACTTGTACGTGAGCGTTGCTAGCGGCTAGTGATTTACTGATAACATCGGTCAAACGCCCATTGGCTGCGCCACCGATAAGAACATTACCGGTAATAAAAGAAGGTTGTGATTGGCAATGACGGTCTAATTCTACCGGTACGGGTAAGCTTACTGCGGTCAGAAGTTGTCTGCCAATTGGAGATGAAAGCAAAGACTGGTAAATATCAGCCATAGTGTAATTCCTTTATCGAGATGGGTAATTGACGGCATCTACTGCGAACAATGCAGTAGAGTGGCCTTTGTGCTGCCATTAATGCTATGGTTGCGCCTGTTGTGCAACATAGCCGAGGTTTGATCCTAACCCAATGGGTTGGGGGTATCTTAAAGGACTCGCACAGATTTTGGAATTGACCCAGCATAAGTTTGTGCTTGGCGGTGAGGTCAATGTAAGTTGAGTATCAATCATTAGACTAGGCGCTGATTGTGTTCTCGTCTAAAAGTAATCACCTAATTTGATAGGAAGTAATGCCATGAAAGCCGATACAGTAAGAAGAGTTGCCATTATTGGCGGTAACCGTATTCCATTTGCTCGTTCTAACACTGTGTATTCCGATGCGAGTAACCAACAAATGTTGGGCGCTGCGCTTAATGGTCTTATCGAGCGTTATAACTTAAGCGGTGAAAAGCTAGGGGAAGTTGTTGCAGGTGCTGTAATGAAGCATTCTCGTGACTTTAACCTTGTGCGTGAGACTGTATTGGATACAACCTTGGCACCAGAGACCCCTTGTTATGATATTCAGCAGGCCTGTGGTACTGGGCTTGAGGCTGCTATTTTGGTTGCTAATAAAATTGCACTAGGCCAAATAGATTCAGGTATTGCTGGCGGCGTAGATACAACCAGTGACGCGCCTATCGGGATAAGTGAAGGTTTGCGCAGCATTCTACTTGATTTGAATCGTGCAAAAACAACTCAGGATCGTTTAAAGGTAGCATCTCGTTTTCGCCCTAAGCACTTGTTGCCTCTTGTGCCTGCTAATGGTGAGCCTCGTACTGGTTTGTCCATGGGCGAGCATTGTGAATTAACGGCTAAAGAGTGGGACATCGCTCGTGCAGATCAAGATCAGCTTGCTTATAACAGCCACACTAATATGGCTAAAGCCTACGAAGAAGGCTTCTTTGACGATATGATCACGCCATTTAATGGTGTGGAGCGTGATAACAATTTGCGTGGTGATACTACGATTGAGAAGTTGAGTACATTGAAGCCTTGTTTTGATCGTGAAAATGGCACAATGACTGCGGCAAACAGCACGCCATTAACGGATGGAGCTTCTTGTGTATTGTTAGCGACAGAAGAGTGGGCAAAAGAGCGTAATTTGCCAGTGTTGGCCTACCTTACTTTCTGTGAAACTGCTGCTGTTGATTTTGTTGGCAAGAAAGAAGGTTTGTTGATCGCGCCTGCTTACGCGATTCCTAAGTTGATTGATCGAGCAGGTATTAAATTGCAAGATTTTGATTTTTATGAAATTCATGAAGCATTTGCTGCACAGGTTTTATATACGTTGAAAGCGTTGGAAGACGAAACGTTCTGTAAAGAAAAGTTAGGTCGCGATGAAGCGCTAGGAAGCATTGATCGTAGCAAGCTGAACATAAAAGGTAGCTCTCTCGCTGCTGGACATCCGTTTGGTGCAACCGGTGGTCGAATCATCCATACACTTGCGAAGCTGATTAATGAAAAGGGATCTGGTCGTGGTCTGATCTCTATTTGTGCTGCGGGTGGACAAGGTGTAACGGCTATTATTGAGAAGTAAGTTTTAAAAGCTCGTTAAAAAAGGGACGCCATGGCGTCCCTTTTTTATGTTTGGCGTTATGTGGCCTTGAGTATCAACATAGCATTGGTTGATCCGTGCACACCTAGTCGGGCGCCTTTTGTTAAAATCACGAGGTCATCTTTTTGCAAATGCCCCTTTTCTTTTAATAGGTCGATGGCTTGTTCATTGACGTATTCATAGGGGGCGCTGGTTGGGTCATAAATATAGGATGTTACGCCTCGAAAGAGCGCCATTCTACGTTTGGTTTTTTCATGGCGAGTGAGTGAAATGATGGGTAAACCTGAACTGATACGAGACATTAGTAAAGGGGTTTCTCCAGACTCACTAAGGCAAATGATTGCCTTTACTCCTTGCAGGTGGTTAGCGGTATACATCGTTGCCATTGCGATGGATTCATCAGTTTTTTCAAATATGCCATCCATGCGGTGTGATGAGCGTTGAATGTCGGGGCTTTTTTCTGCACCTAAACAAACTCTATCCATCGCTTCCACTGCTTCAATGGGGTGCTCCCCAGCAGCAGTTTCTGCGGACAACATAACAGCGTCGGCGCCATCAAGAACGGCGTTAGCTACATCAAACACTTCAGCACGAGTGGGGATGGGATTCTCAATCATCGACTCCATCATTTGAGTGGCTACGATAACTAATTTATCGAGTTGACGAGCGCGGGTTATCATGTGTTTTTGCACGCCTACCAGTTCAGCATCACCGATTTCAACACCGAGATCACCGCGAGCTACCATGACTGCATCGGATGCGTTGATAATAGCGTCTAGGTTGTCTCTATCTAATGCAGCCTCGGCACGTTCAATTTTTGCGATGATGCGAGCATTGGAGTGGTTGCCCTCAAGCAAACCTCTTGCTTGCTGAATATCGGCGGCAGTTTTTGGAAAAGATACCGCTACGTAATCAACATCCAGTTCTGCAGCAATAGCAATGTCTTTAATGTCTTTTTCAGTTAATGCTGGTGCTGAAAGTCCTCCGCCTTGGCGGTTGATGCCTTTGTTGTTTTTTAGGATGCCGCCATCTTCAACTGTGCAATGGATGCGGCTACCTTCAACATTATTCACACGCAACGATAGACGTCCATCGTCGAGCATTAACAGGTCATTGGGGCGACAGTCGCTGGGTAATTGTTTGTAGTCGATACCAACAATGGATTGGTCACCTTTTGTTGTATCTAAATCAGCATCAAGAGTAAAAGCCTCGCCGGCTTTTAATGTAGCGCAGCCTTCTTTAAATCGTCCAATACGAATTTTTGGGCCTTGCAGGTCAGCCAATATTGCAATGTTAAGACCGTGTTTTTTTGATAGATCTCTAACGTTAGTTGCACGTTGACGGTGATCTGCCGCTGACCCATGGGAAAAGTTAAGTCGAACAACATTAGCACCGGCCAGCAATAAGGCCTCTAGTTGTTCTATGGAATCTGTGGCAGGGCCAAGTGTTGCAACAATTTTTGTTCTTCGTGTCGTTGTTTGCATGCGCTCTCTATTTTCTTAGGCAGATAGTTTGATTTGACGGTGTTGGAATATGGTTACGTCGATCATGTTACGTGATGGTGTTAAGCAACATGCGCAATATTTTCATTATGCTCGATATTACACTCCCGTAACATAAGCTGAAGTGTATTATCGAGCATTCGATTTGAAAACCCCCATTCGTTGTCGTACCAAGCAAGTACTTTAACCATGCGTCCAGTAACGCGGGTTTGTGTTGCATCAAATACACAGCTTGCTGGGTTGTGATTAAAGTCAACAGATACCAAAGGTGCTTCATTAACTTGAATAACACCTTTGTTATCTGCAAGAGCTGCGTTCTTGATAATGTTGTTGAGCTCGTTAACAGTGGTTTCTTTGTTGGCAATAAAGGATAAGTCTACCAGTGAAACATTGATGGTCGGGACTCGAACAGCCAGGCCATCTAAGAGCCCTGCTATTTCAGGTAGTACTAACCCAACAGCGCTTGCTGCACCGGTTTTAGTGGGAATCATTGAATGTGTTGCAGCACGAGCCCTGCGTAAATCAGTATGATAAGCGTCAGATAACGCTTGATCGTTGGTGAAGGAGTGTATTGTTGTCATTAAGCCGCTTTCAATACCAATCGTATCGTTAATGATTTTGGCAAGCGGGGCAAGGCAATTGGTTGTGCAAGATGCGTTGGAAATAATATTGTGTTTGTTAGTAAGAATGTGATCGTTCACACCGTAAACAATGGTTGCATCAACGTTGCTCGCGGGTGCGGATATAATGACTTTTTTAGCCCCTGCTTTGATGTGAGCTTGTGCTTTTTCGCCATCAGTGAATAAGCCGGTGCACTCAAGAACCACATCGATACCTAATGTAGCCCAAGGCAAATTCCCTGGGTTGCGTTCATTGCAGATCACAATCTTGTCATTGTTGACAATAAGCTTGTTGTTTTCGACTTTAACTGCGTGAGCAAAAGTGCCATGTACCGTGTCGTACTGTGTTAGGTGGGCATTGGTGTTGGCGTCTCCCAGGTCATTAATGGCAATAATCTCTATCTGCTCTCGGTAGTTATTCTCGTACAGCGCCCGTAATACGTTACGTCCAATCCTGCCGTACCCATTAATTGCTATTCTAATCGCCATGCCAAAAACCTCAAAAACAATGATACCTTCTAATTTGGTGGTAATATTACAACCAAACCGGGGTTTTGCAAGGGGGTTTTCTTATTTTCTTGTAATATTGTTACATTTAAATGGGCATGTTGAAGGCTATGTTGTTTTAAGGTGCTTTGGGATAGCGTGTTTGAGTGAGACTCGATTTGATTTTTTGTAAATGCACTGCAAATCTAGGGCCGCGTTTAATGGCGACTCCTGTGGCAAGCACGTCAATTAAAACAAGGTGTGCTAAGCGCGAGGTTGTTGGTGTGTACATATCCGTGTCGTCCTCGGTCTCTATCGCGAGAAGTAGGTGACAATGTTTAGCGAGGGGGCTGTCAGGTGTGGTTATTCCGATAACGGTTGCCCCGGTTTGATGTGCAATCTCAGCAGTTTTGACGATAGATATGGTTCGTCCAGTATTGGATATGAGAATAACAACATCCCCAATTTGAGTGGCTGCAGCAGACATGCGTTGTATTAGTTCGTCTATGTGAGCAATAACTGGGATATTGAGGCGAAAGAATTTATGTTGGGCATCTTGAGCGACTGATCCCGAAGCGCCTAAGCCATATATTTCAATTTTCTTCGCCTGTGCTAACGTATCAATAGCTTGCTCTAGAATGGGCAGGTCCATATTTTTACGGGTTCTAGTAATGGTCGCTGCTGCTGCATCAAAGATCTTGTTGGTAAATTCTTCGGTGTTGTCCTCAAGTGTGACATTAGTTCCTACATAGGGAGTGCCGCTGGCAAGGCTCTGCGCAAGTTGTAATTTGAAGTCGGGGAACCCCTTGCAACCTAGGTTTGTGCAGAAGCGGTTTACCGTAGGTTCACTGACATTGGCGGCTTTTGCTAGGTTAGCAATACTGCTCTTTATCGCACTTTCGGGGTCGTTAAGTATTGTTTCGGCAACTTTAGCCTCGGACTTTCGGAATGTGTTTTTCTTTAGCTTATTGGCGACAATGGATAGCATTTCTCTACCTTTAACCTTATTCAGCGTGTTAAGCCACCTGAATAATTTGACGGTGGTTTATTATGCGTTTTGTAAGAAAAATACCAGAATATAATACGTTTAGCCATGGAAAGTCGGTTCTGTGTTGCTTTATTACTAAAAGTGATTGAAATCGAATTGCCTTTGAACGGAGAGATATGCACTAAAGCGTACTAAATTGATAATAGACTGCTCGGTCACGTCACAATTGCCAACGACTTTTACTATTATCATTCTGTACTATACCTTCGTGCTATATCCCCATGTTTTATCGTCATGCCTGTGCGAAGAGAGCGCAATGTGGCAGGCGATCTATTTTGAGTTAATAATGTTTGAGCAGCTATGCTTGAACTAACTAAGAGAGCGATCTTATGAGTAAATTTTACCCAAATCTTTTGAAACCCTTGGATTTAGGGTTTACCACATTACGTAATCGAGTATTGATGGGGTCTATGCATACGGGGTTAGAAGATCGCTTCTTTAACATTGAAAAGTTAGCTGCGTATTTTGCGGAACGTGCCCGTGGTGGTGTTGGTCTGATTATTACGGGTGGGTATGCGCCCAACCGTCGAGGTGAATTATTGCCGCTAGGCTCGCGTATGCAAGATAAGGTGACCGCATTGTTACATAAGCGTGTAACCAGCGCGGTTCACAATGAAGGCGGTAAGATCTGTATGCAGTTATTGCATGCGGGGCGTTATGGTTATGTGCCTTATAGTTTGTCGCCTTCTGGTATCAAATCACCCATAACACCGTTCAAGCCTGGGAAAATGTCGGGCAAGCAAGTGCAGTCAACTATTGATGACTTTGCCAAAGCAGCGGAACTGTCAAAGTTTGCTGGTTATGATGGCGTTGAGATCATGGGGTCAGAAGGTTATTTGATCAATCAGTTTTTGTGCGAGCGTACTAATCAACGTACTGACAAATGGGGTGGAAGCCCAGAAAATCGAATGCGTTTTGCCATTGAAACTGTGCGTAAAGTTCGTGAGACCGTAGGTAAGAACTTTATTATCGTATATCGAATGTCATTAATGGATTTGGTGGAAGGTGGTCAAGAATGGGATCATATTGCAACACTTGCAAAAGAGATTGAAGCGGCAGGTGCGACAATCATCAATACCGGGATTGGTTGGCACGAAGCGCGTATCCCAACGATAGTAACATCTGTTCCCCGTGGAGCATTTAGTTTCGCTACGGGTAAATTAAAATCATTGGTATCGATACCCGTATGCGCTAGTAATCGCATCAATACACCTGAGGTTGCTGAAGATATTATTAAGGGTGGTGAAGCTGACATGGTTTCCATGGCGCGCCCCTTGTTGGCCGACCCATTTTTTGTGCAAAAAGCAGAAAATGGCAGAGCAGATGAAATTAATACCTGTATTGCTTGTAATCAAGCCTGTTTGGATCATACGTTCCGAAATAAGCGAGCCTCATGTTTGGTAAACCCTCGTGCTTGCCATGAATTGGAATTACGTTATTTACCAACTCAAAATAAGAAAAAAGTTGCGGTTATTGGTGCTGGACCAGCAGGTATGGCTGCTTCAACGGTTGCTGCGGAACGTGGTCATGATGTGACATTGTTTGATGCATCAGATCGCGTTGGTGGACAATTTAATATTGCAAAAGAAGTTCCTGGCAAAGAAGATTTTGCAGAGACGTTACGTTACTTCGGAAAAATGATCGGCAAACGTGGCGTTAACTTAAAGTTAAACCATAAAGTTGAAGCTCAAGAGTTAATTGATGCGGGTTTTGACGAGGTGATTGTGGCGACAGGCATTACTCCACGTGTACCAGGTATTGAGGGCATTGAACACGAGAAAGTTCTTTCTTATATAGATGTGCTTCTACATAAAAAGCCTGTTGGTGAAAAAGTTGCGATTATTGGGGCTGGCGGTATTGGTTTTGATGTTGGTGAATTTTTAGTGCACAACCATACGGAAGATGAGCTTGCCCAGTGGTATGACGAATGGGGTGTTGATACAAGTCTTGAGAATCGTTCGGGATTAAAAGAGGCGAATGTGGTTCCATCAGCAAGAAAAGTGTATTTATTACAGCGCAAAGAAACGTCTCTAGGAAAAGATTTAGGTAAAACTTCTGGTTGGGTGCATAGAGCAGTATTAAAGCAAAAAGGCGTAGAAATGGTTGCTGGTGCAAGTTATGACAAGGTTGATGACGAAGGCTTACATATTACGGTTAATGGTCAAAGCCGGCTGCTTGATGTAGATCATGTTGTTTTGTGTGCAGGTCAAACACCTAAGCGCGACCTCGCAGACGCATTAGAGGCTGCCGGAGCAAAAGCTAAGGGCATCAACGTGCATCTAATTGGTGGTGCTGATGTCGCAGCTGAACTGGATGCTAAGCGAGCGATTGACCAAGGGTCACGACTGGCTGCAGCGATTTAAAGGCGTTAATTTTATTGATAGGGTAGCTTCACCAAATCCCTTATTTATAAGGGGTTTAGTGAAGCTATATTTTTCTTTCGATCAGAATACGATACATAAATAATTGTAGGCAAAGAACCAATATTAGAGAGGCGAGGAACGCGCTGTAAAATCCTAGAGTATTTGTGAGCAAGATTAAGCTGCAATAAAAAGAGGAAAGGCTTAGGAGGCCGATAGTAACACCTCTAAGAAGGAGCGCTGCCTGTATCCCTGAATGAGTGGAATGGGTGAAAACAGCAAGCACTGATGCTGCTACAGGGAAGGCTGCAAATATACCGCTAAATGTTGGCCCCAATATATTTGCGAATGTGGTGATCACCATTACTAATAACATTGCTGCGAGCATGCGTACAATGAGCTCATTTTTAGTGATAGATATCGTAATTGTGTTATGAGTGATAGTAGGCGTTAATTTTAGAAGTAGCGCGATAAATAAGGCCACCAAAAGCATTGATAATTGCGGGGGGAGGGACAGGTGGGATATTAAGGTTGCAATGATGAAATAGCATATCCAGCCAATAGTTAACGATGTGAGCCAGCCATATCTTCTGGCGCATAAGCCATAGATAAAGCAAAAACTAGAGAGCGCAAAAATCCCAAGCAATGTTGAGTTTGCGGAGGCAGTGGCAAAATCGTGACCTTGTTCTAGCGCTAAAAATAAAGTTATGGGACCTGCAATAACGGGGAGCCCGGATAATATGCCGCTTACAAAACTCCCCCATCGCTTTCCTGCAAGACTAAGCCCAAGGATGATAAGAGGGACAAGAGTTAGTTTTACGATAATCATGGTAATGCAGAGCTAAAAGTGAAATGTAGAGGGTATTTGTAATCATTGAACGTAGGCATTAAATCTTCCCTGGTTTAATTCTTGTACAAGAGGTGATGCATCAATTATCTAAAGTATTCTATCAGCAACGTGTTAAATATTCGTCTATGCTGCCCGCTCTTTTGTGTCGTTATCTTTTCGATATGATAACCATTGCTTGATTCGTGTTTTAAGAACGTCTTTGTTGGTGGGTTTTTTTAAGTAATCATCCATACCTGCCTCTAGGCAACGTTGTTTGTTTCCAGCCATAACATTTGCAGTAACGGCAATAATGGGAGTATCACAGAGAGGTTTTTCTAACAGACGAATTTTTTGTGTTGCCGTGAACCCATCCATTATAGGCATTTGGCAATCCATTAAAATAACGTGTGGTGAGTACTCGTCAATGATGTCGAGTGCTACTTGACCGTTTTCGGCAATTTGTGCCTGATAACCTTGCGCTTCAATGATCTTCTTTAATATGGTTTGATTGTCTTCGACAATTAATATTCGTGTATTTTCTGGGATAAGGTCGGTGTCAGTGGTTATGGGGTGGGGCAGGTGACTTGTTTCTAGCATTGGTATGGTTAAAGTGACGTGAGTCCCTTTGCCAATTTGAGATTCAAAATTAATGGTACGCTCCATTAGCGTGTTTACTTGCTTTGCAATGGAAAGGCCTATGCCAAGGCCGCCGTAACGTCGAGAGAAAGCCCCGTCAGCTTGTTGGAAAACTTCAAATATGTTCTGTTTGTCTTCTTCTTTAATGCCAATTCCAGTATCAATGACGTCGAATTGAACCCATTGGTATTTTTCTGTGTTGGCGCCTTCTTTAATACTAATGTTTAGTTCAATTATCCCACTTTCTGTAAACTTAACGCTGTTGTCTAGAAAGTATCCGATCAATTTCTGCAGTTTTTCATCGTTACCGAGCAAGTAATCGGGTACCTCTGGTGTCACGTTGGTTTTGAAGGTTATTCCTTTATCATTACAGGTTGTTTGAAAACGGGTATCTAAATCTTTTAAGAGTTCTCGTATGATAAAGGGCTCTTCCCTGAGATGGAGTGAACCCGCTTGCGCTTCTGTAAAGCCGAGGATATTGTCGATAAGTGTTAACATATTACCGGATGATTGACTGGCAATATGTACTAGACCGTTTTGTTCTTCATTGAGTTGAGTGTGACGGGTCAGTTGCATGGCATTCATTATGCCATTCATGGGTGTCCGGAGTTCATGGCTGATAGTTGAAAGAAACTCGTCTTTGACTTTGTTGCTGCGTTTTAATACAGACATGGCTTCTCGCTGAAAAATATCTTTTTCTATGCGTAAGCTGTTGATTCGATCCGCTAACGCAAATGAAAGTAGAACAACTTCAATAACTGAGCCCATTTGATCTGCGTGAAGGGTTAGGGTATTGGTCGGCAAGAAACCAAGGCTAAGCAATGCATGAATTATGATGCCAAATAATAACGTTACCCATGCCAATAGGAAGAAGCGAGCAATTCGTAATCCTTTGAGCAGACAGGCTGTTCCCGTAATGAGTACAGTGATACCGAAACTCAGGGCGACAAGAACCGCTGCTCGAATTGCAATTTGATAGGGCATTGTGAAGCTGGTGATGATTGACGTTAATGATAATACTAATATGCCGAGTAATACCTTATCTAGAATAGGTGTTGTATGAGGTGTATTCAAAAAACGCCGGGTAAACTGTGTAGCACCAAAACCGGAAACACTGATAAAGAAGGGAACCGCTATGTTCCCCCAACGAGGGCTTTCAGGCCATAGGTATTGAAAAGATAGCCCGTTAAACGATGCTAAGAATAGCGTGAAGCAAGAAATGTACAGAATATAGTAAAGGTAAGCATCGTTTCTAATGGAGGTGAATATGAAAAAATTGTACAGGATCATAACAAACATGATGCCGTAGAATGCCCCAAGCACCAGTAGCTTTTCCCCTGTGTTTTCAGCAAAGGAATCCGAGGACCATATAGTTATAGGGATTTGTAATGAACTACTGCTGTTTATCCTTAGGTAGTGAGTGACACTTTCTCCTGATTCGTTTGTGATGTGAAAAACGGGGTTAGGGTATTCTATCGCACGCTCTGAAAAAGGGATGGTATCGCCAGCAACATATTTTTCGTAACCTTGGTTTTCCTGCCTGTAAAAAGTGATGTCATCAAGTAGTGGGTATGAAACTTCCATTATCCAGTGTGTCGATTGTGCCAATTTTGAGTCAAAGGCAATGTCTATCTTTATCCAATAAGTTGTATCGGTGAATCCAAAATTTAATGATTTTTTAGTGCTGGGTAAGAATTTTTGTTGGTGCTCATCGGACAAAATGTCTTCTAGGTGAAGATTGCCGCTAATGTCGGCGAGATACGTAATCGATTCCCCGACCACTATTTTTTGAGAATTACTGTCTATCTTGATGAGCGCTGCTGTATTGCCGGTAAGAGACATCAGCAGTATGAACAGGGCTGTGCGTAAACCAAGACCCATATTCTATTCCTTCTATATAGGAGCAAAAAAGCATAAGCGATTAAATGAAAGGGGGTATCGGTTAATTTTAGGCGAAACCGCCCCGTCTGATAGTTGGAACTTATACATAAATCGTATGCTTCGATGGTTGGCTGTTGGTTAAATGAATATATAGGCAATAAAGGCTGTTTTTGAATTGTTTTTTAAGGTGTTGGAAGCGTCATAAAACTGTCTATACGTATCGTTTGTGGATGAGCTAGGAGTTTTTTTAGTTGGATTTTTGACAGGCATATATGAAAGGTGTGTTCTGAATGCATAAGGGATTACAGGGATAGAATCAAATATAAAACTAAACCCTATGAGGTGATTTTTTGTAATTAAGTAAATAAAAAAAACAGTGAGAATTTCACTATTTTTAAGAATAAAAAGGACAAAAAATTACAATAAACCAACACAAAAGTTGTTTGACGAATACTATTTTCTATTAAAACAGTGAGTTAAGGATTGTTGTTTTTATGTGTTTTTGTACTGTTAAATACGTCACCTTTTTAGTACGTGTGTTTATTTTGCGAGCAACTATATTACTTACATCGCCGCTGAGATTGGAGTGGCAACGATAAAAGAAGTGTTTTTTTGTGGAATAAATCAGTGTTGTAAAGGACGTCAGAATCCAAACAACAAGATTAAATAAGGTTTTAAAAAGCGTCGAAGACAAAAAAATGACGAAAAATGGCCGACAAGCAAAAAAGCTAATTAATAGTGTTAGGAGCAGGAAAATGAAGTCACTAGAAGTTGTACCATCAATAATAAAAACTACCGTATTAGCATTGTCTATATCAGCGTTGGCTGCGTGTGGAGGAGGTGGTGGTTCGTCAACTGATGGTGGTGCACAAAGCTCTGTTTCATCTTCTGGCTCGTCAGATCTTAGTTCTGACTCGGATACAGGTACCGATTCAGGCAGTTCGACTGAGAATTTACAAAGAGGGCAGTTTTTAGATAGTGCTGTATCGGGTTTATGGTATGAGACAGATACTTTGTCTGGTTTTACGGATGCAGAAGGTTTTTTCGATTTTTTACCTGGTGAAACAGTGCGTTTCTTTTTAGGGGAAACATTGTTAGGTGAATCTGACGGAAAAGGTGAAGTAACCCCTTTAGATCTTCTTACTGCTACGGATCACCCAGACAAATTACAAAATATCTTGCGTATATTGCAAACAATTGACTTTGATTCAGATGCCTCAAATGGTATCCATATCCCTAAATCAACCGATGATTACCTTTCTCAATTCCCTCTTCCTCTTAATAGCCCTGCGGCATTGTTTGAGGCTAGTGCAGTGATCAATGACCTTGTTGCGGCAGTAACCAATGGTGGTAACTTAAAGGATGCATTTGATTCATTTATGCACTTCCGTGAAACGCTGCTTTCAGATCGAAGGAATACGACTGGTGAAGTTATTCTTAATCTACTAAATAGTACGTGGGATGCACAAATTACTTCGACTGAGTGTGGGGCTGATACAGCTGCGTTGGTTTATAACTTTAATATATTAGGTGTAGCTACCGTTGGTGCTCATGACTTAGTGATGGGTGATGAAGACTGTTCTTCTGCTCGTAACGGCATATTCTTTAACACTTATGAAACTGATGCTTTGTTTGCCTGTGCGAATGAATGTACCAGTGAAGACTTGAATCGTGTGTCTATTGAAGGTGATGAGGTTACTACGTTAAGTTATGATCAGGATGCTGGAGTGATGACGATTGCTGTCACTACGATGATTAATGATGAAAACAATACTAAAACAACCGTGTTAACGGCACGTTAATGCATTAATCTTTATCAGGCATAAAAAAACGCTTCAATTGAAGCGTTTTTTTATGCCTGATAAAGATTAAGCTAAGATTCTTACTTCCGATGCCTGTACACCGCGATCTCCATCAATGGCAACAAAGGATACTTGTTGGCCAACCAATAGCTTTCTGAAGCCTTTGCCGACAATATCTTTGTGGTGAACAAAAATATCCCCTTCGTATTCGTCTGCACATATAAACCCAAAGCCTTTTTTATCTGAGAACCATTTAACGGTGCCCTGAGTTTGGCCTTCCTCAAGCTCGTGTTGAATAGCAGGGCCATTTAAGCTTCGTTTGGACGTGCTGTTATAGGCATCTGTATATGCGTTAACGCCTTCACGAATAATGGCGACGGCATCAATGGCGCTAATGTCTTTCGGCTGATTGGAAGGTTTAACGGAAAAATCATCAGAATTGGGGTCACCAGCAAAATTTAAGATGGCTCCATTAGTATGCTCAGCAGTACCATTGATAACAGAAATGGTCCAGCCATCAATGACAGTTGGTTCTTGCGTCTTAGCGGTTGCTTGCTGCTTTTTGGGGGCAGGGGGTTCTTTTTTCTTGATTGTTTTCTTGATGCTGAGGATGGGCTTAACCTCGTCCTCTTTGATAAGCCAGCTAAGCTCTGGGTCATCTTTGGCATCTTCGCGGACAATGTCACATAAATGCTTGGTGGCGATATCAACAGAGAAACCATCGGACCACATTTGGAATATCTCATCCATGTGTTTTCTAAGCTGTGCTTGTGCTATTGACTGAGGAAGTTGCAAATCCCTTCCGAGGCCATTTAGTACATTCCTAGAAAATACGTCTTTGTCGATGGTTTTTTCGGTAAAAATCTTGTCGTCGTCTTGCTGTACACTTCTGGTCATAAAACTAACAATCTATGTTTATGTTTGGATAGGGGGTACGGATTGGCATTGTCCAAACGCCAGTTCGTATCATGTATATAAGCTCAATTTTTTAGTACCACTTAAATAATCAAGTTAACGTAACCGCTTGCTCGAAATTAGTACTCAATATTAAAACTACTTATTGAAACTCAAGTCGCTCATCGTCATTTAGAGCGTAAAAACTTCTAATTGCCATCACAACTGTTTATTGCAATTACTTATTACAATTACTTATTACAATAATGCTCGGTGTAAATCTCTGCGTGACTTCCGTGTTAGAGGGGAAGAACTCTTTTGCAGTATGAACAATCGACTTACTACCGACCTACTACTTACTCAATATTATTAGCTGATATCTCTATATATGAACCAGCAATGGATCAATAATATTATGGGATTTGAAAATGGTCAAGTGTTCGAAGTGTAAGAAACTGATGATATGTGTGTGTGATCACCAAAATACCACTACCAAAATTGGTAATGGTATGGGTAAAATGTCGTTATTTTAGCTCTGAAGAGCTCTTGCCTAAGAGCCTTCTGGCCACTATAAGTTGTTGAATTTGTTGGGTTCCTTCAAAAATATCAAGGATTTTAGAGTCTCTAGCCCACTTTTCAAGTAACTCGTTTTCACTGTAACCAACACTGGCACAAAGCTCGACACATTTTAATGTAATTTGATTACAAACTCTTCCCGCTTTTGCTTTGGCGATGGATGCTTCTTTGGAATTAGGCATCGCATTATCTGCCATCCAAGCAGCTTTTATGGTTAATAGGCGTGAAGCCTCCCAATCGGCCTCCATCCTGTATAACTCAGCTTCAACAGCGCTCACATTGGTAATTGGAGTGCTGTAATCTTGTTTTAGATGGTTTTTTAGTAGTTGGCGGGCTTGGTCGAGAGAGGCTTTTGCTAATCCAACAGCCATAGCAGCTACTAAGGGGCGAGTGTTGTCGAAGGTCTCCATTACACCGGCAAACCCTTTTTCGACATTAATTTCTTCGTTACCTAGTAAGTTATCTTTATGAATTCGACAGTCGGTAAACATGACGGCAGCGGTATCAGATGCCTTAATACCAAGTTTATGCTCTAAACGAATAAGCTCCATGCCCGCTGTTCCGCGCTCTACAGCAAACGACTTAATGCCTGCACGACCAAGGTCTTTGTCTAGGGTTGCCCAAACAACAATGACGCCTGCTCTAGCTCCTGAAGTGATGAATATTTTTTCACCGTTTAGTACATAGTGATCGCCATCTTTTTTGGCTGTAGTACGAATAGAGGCCGAATCAGAACCGGTATTGGGCTCGGTGATTGCCATTGCTGCCCATTTCCCCTTAAAGCGTTTAAGTTGCTCTGGATTAGCTACTGCGGCTATTGCAGCGTTGCCTAACCCTTGGCGGGGAAGTGTTAATAGTAAGCCGGTATCACCCCAGCAAAATTCTTGTATGCCGACCACTGCCGCCATGTTACTGCCATTACTGATGCTTCCATCGCTGCGTTTTTTCTTTTTACTTGCTTCTCCTGCGCCAACGCCATCGTCATCACCGGCATTCATGCCATCTAGCATAGAAGCAACCATATCCAATTCTTTTGGATATTCGTGTTCGGCCAGGTCATATTTTCGTGATATTGGTCGTAACATTTCGTTGGCTACTTGGTAAGCCATACCTTGTAAATTTTGTAGTTTCTTGGGTAATTCTAATAACATTTTGATGTCCTCAAATGCATTTTGTTAACGTGGTAGAGTGTTAAAGGTCTATAGGTGTAAGCCGCCTTCACAAATTGCGATAGATCGCATATCTCGATACCAACGTTCAACGGGATGTTCTTTGGTGAATCCGTGTCCGCCTAATAGCTGCACACCATTGGTGCCAATTTCCATTGCTTTGTCTCCGCACAGTACATGTGCAAGATAGGTTTCTTGTGTGAAATCTAGACCTTTTTCTGCTCGAGCAACTGCGCGCTGAGTTAATACTTTCATACTGTCGAGCTCGATACCTATATTGGCAACCATAAAGGCTACAGATTGTCGGTGACTGATGGGCTCGCCAAAAGCTTCCCGTTCATTACAATAGGTAATGGTATAGTCCAATATTGCTTTTGCTGTGCCTAATGCTAATGAGCACCAAGCAAGGCGAGAAAAATTAATAAATGTTTGATAGTCAAAGTCTTCATCCCCAAGAAGGCAATCACTCTCAATTTTCACGTTATTTAGATTGATTTTACCCAGTTGTGCTGCTTTTAGCCCCATGGAGGGGTCTGCCGATACAGTAAGGCCTTCCGTACTGCTTTCAACAATAAACAGTCTCGGACCTTTGTTTTCCAGGTTAGCGGCGATTAGGAATAGCTCGCTGCTTTCGGCTAGAGGAACCAAAGACTTTTCGCCATGTAAGATAAAACCATTACCAACAGATTTGGCGGTAGTTTTAAGCTGGTTTGCATCAAACAACGGCTCGCTTTCAGCGACGGCTATTGACGCTAGTAAGGGTGACTCGTCTAGAAAAGAGGGTAAATATTTCGACTGTTGTGATGCAGTACCCCAATGGGTTAATGCATTAGCAACACCGATAGGGGCCAGTGTTGCAACAGCAATGCCCATGTCGCCGTAGGCAAGTTCTTCAGCAACGATCATGTTAGTTACGGGAGATCGTTCAGTTCCTGCCCCACCTAATTCTTCCGGTACGGAAAAATAAGAGAGCCCTAGCTCGGAGGCTTGAGTTGTAATATCTTGAGGAACTTCAGCATTTTTATCTGCATCCAATGCAGCTGGGCGAATAAGGTCCTTCGCAAATCGTTGAATGCTGTCTTGCATCAGCTGCTGTTCTTCACTGAGGTTTAAGTCAAAGAGGTTTTTTGACGTTGTAGATTCGGGAGCACCTGGTCGTGCAGGTGTTACCAAATTGGCGACATTTTTAAATTGTCTAGAGGTTGCACCTAGTGCTTTAAACCCTGTTTTTGTACCTTGATAAATGGTTTTTTCGATGGTTTCACGTAATCCCAGCTTATCAATAACTGGTGAGGAGGCAATGCTATTAAGGGCGGCTAAAGCGATACCCATGGGATCTCTACTCATTGTGATTCTCTCTGCTTTATGTTTTTCAAGATAGTTGAGCTAATGCTTTTCTGATTTGGTGAACTAGAGTCTCTGATGGTGGCGTTTAGATTGCATTGGCGCGAGAAAAGGAGGCTATGGCTAAACAGTCAATTTACTAAGAATTGTTGCTCAATTTATGATTTATGCAAGGTTTGATAGAGCATGGTTACGGGCGTAGGTATAAATGTGCGGAAATTTCTGAGTATTGTGTCTGGATGGCCATAGATGTTTTTTATGAAGCTGCTAGAGTGCTTTTGAAAGAAAGTCCATATAGGAAGTCACTGCTGTCCCACAGTTTGACATAAAAAAGGCCTAATTCTCGATAAGTGTTACAATGCAAGTGCGAACAAACAACGTAATACAAAAGGAAAATTAGGCCTTGGCACATAATAAC